>Ga0066798_10000030_pt1 | contig 84507 bp, 77 predicted proteins | sample PersoiDNA2013203_FD_70961 | JGI IMG/M metagenome (GOLD analysis project Ga0066798, IMG submission 70961) | Permafrost soil microbial communities from the Arctic, to analyse light accelerated degradation of dissolved organic matter (DOM) -... | ecosystem: Environmental > Terrestrial > Soil >... | reverse complement strand
TTCCTGCGCTCCTTCCGCGCCGAGAAGCTAGCCGGGCTTTTTGTCGTGCTCGCGATCTTCGTCAGCGCCTGCGTCGCCCTCTACGAGACGATCATGCGCTTCATCCACCCGCAGCACCTGACGCATCTCTGGCTGCTCGCGGCGGCCGGTGTGATCGGCTTTCTCGGCAACGAGCTTGCCGCCCGGGTGCGGCTGCGAGCCGGCGAGCGGCTGCGGAGCCCGGCGCTCGTCGCGGACGGCAATCACGCCCGCATCGACGGCTACGTCTCGCTCGGCGTCGTTGCGACCGCGATCGTCGTCGGGCTCGGAGCCCCGATCGCCGACCCGATCATCGGCCTCGCGATCGTGCTCGTGATCCTCAAGATCACCTGGGACTCGTGGCGTCTCGTCGCAACGACCGAGCCAGGCGAGACCGCGGAGGCACACGAGCGCTAGCCAGGCGAGGCGCCTGTCGTTTTGGTTAGAAGTCGCGCTCCCCGGGGAAACGCATTCCTACAACTCCGAACAGCGGCTCGCTTGAGACGATGGCGATAACCACATGATCGAACTGATAGCGCACGAAGTACGACGATCCCGTGCGCGACCGAGCAAAGGGTGTGAACGATGATGTATGGCTTCGACCACGACGCTGGCGGCGGTTGGTGGATATTCATGATGGGTTTCATGGCGATCTTCTGGATCAGCGTGATCGTCGTGATCGCCTGGGCGCTTACGAGACTCGTCCCGCAACGACGAGAGTCGAGCCAGACGCATGAGCGGGCCGAGGCAATCCTCGACCGGCGCCTCGCTGCAGGAGAGATCGACGTCAAGACCTACGACGAGCTGCGCGCGAAACTTCGCGGTTCCGCCGAGAAGTCCTGAGTGAGCCTGCGGCTCTCTCTGAAAGGGAGGCCGGTGCTCGGTGTGGAAACGTCAAGCAGCAGCCTTAGGTCAGGCGGGCGGAGGCTCCAGCAGCTCTGCTGAATCGCTCAGGCCGTCTTACCAGCCGAGTGTTGCCGACATGTGCCGACCGCGCTTGGCGTGCCAGAGGTACGCGCGCTCGAAGAGCCGCTTGGCAAGCAGCCACCGTCGCCCCTCGGAGAGGGTCGGGATCTTGTCGCGGGGCGGCCGCACAGGGTCGACGGCTAGGTAGGCGCCACGGTCGCCCATGTCGAGGATGCAGCGAGCGGTGAGCGCGGCAGTCTTCCCCTCGTGACCGTCGATCCTGGCTGCGATGTCGCGAACGGCGATCGTCGCCATCTGCTCGGTCATGTGGGCGGTTTTGGGGAAGTTGACCGGGACTGGCGTCTCCTCCGCTGGCGCCATCGCCACGGCCACTCCCACAGCGTAGATGCCGTCGAGGTCGGGGTGGCGGTAGTGAGCATCGACAGGGACGAATCCCTTCGGGTTGGAGAGGCCGGGGCTCGTGGCCACAGCCTCGACGCCGGCGAGCGGGGGGATGACCATGGAGAGGGCGGAGGGAATCGACTCTGGTCCGTCCACCTCGACGGCGCCGGCTGTGATTTTAGTGATCGCCGCCGATGTGCGGTAGGCGATGTCGCGCTCTTCGAGCTCGCCTTCGAGGAACTGGCGAAGCCTGCCCACCTTTCCGATACCCATGTGCCCGAGATCAGGTTCGGGGGTGACGAAGGTGATCGGTACGGCATGGCGCAGCCGGCGCTGACGGAGCAGGTGGTCGAGCTCGAAGGCGAACTCGTAGGCGGGGCCGATGCAACTCGCGCCCGGCGCTGCTCCGACGACAACCGGACCGGGATCGGCCAGCAAGCGGCTGAGCGCGTCTCGTAGCTCTTCGGCCTCGGGGGGAGACATGAGCGAGTGTCCCGGTCCGTCGAACGGTCCGAGGCCCACGACGGCCTCGTTTGCGCTGCGATGACCGGTCGCGACGATGAGGAAGTCATAGGGGCGCTCCGCCCGCTCGGTCGCGACGACCTTGCGCTCTGCGTCAACGCTTAGCACCAGCTCGTGCGCAAACGCGACCCCGCGCCGGGCAAGCGGCCCGGCCAGGTCGAATGAGATCCGCTCCAGCGAACGGCTGCCCATCGCCACCCACGGAAGCGAGGGGATGAACGTAAAGCGCCGCTCCTTGGAGATGAGTGTGATCTCCACGCGCTCTTTACCGAGCAGGTGGCGAAGCTCGTAGGCGCTGGTGAGACCCCCGAATGACCCGCCCAGGATCACCACTCGGACAGCCATGGCATTACCTCCCTACCTCGGCTCGGCCCCGCAGGGTCCGGTCATCAACATCCCGGTCCTGCGGGCTCAGAAGCTCACGACCTTGTCGGCCCAGAGCGTCCAGTCGGCGAGCTCTTCGAGCGACGACCGGCGCGCCCCTTCGACCAGCGCCTCGTCGCTGAGCGCCCGCGCGTCCATGCAGCTCGAGCAGAGCCCGACCTCGGCGCCACGGCGGATCGTCGACTCGAGCATGCGGCCGAGGTGGTAGTAGCCGTTCGGCAGCGTCTGCCCGGCCGCAGCGCAGCCGACGGCGTCGCCGATGAGGAAGATACGAACGGCCGTTCCCTCTCGCTTAACGAGCGAGCCCGCGAGTCGCAGCGCGTTGTAACAGCGCTCGGTGCCATAGGGAGGATCGTTGACGAGCACGAGAACGTTCACGAGTCGTCCCCGGCAGCGATCGGAAGCTGGGCAAGCCGCCACTCCGGAAAGCCATCCTCGAGGCGCTTGGCGCTGAAGCCTCGCTCGCGCAGAGTGGCGGCGGCTTGCGGCGCGAGCAGGCAGTAAGGCCCGCGGCAGTAGGCGACAACCGGCGTAGAGGCATCGAGCGTCTCGAGCCGCCGCTCGAGCTCGTCGAGCGGGACCGAAACGGCTCCCTCGATGTGTCCCGCTAGGTACTCCTCGTGGGGGCGGACGTCGAGGACGACCACTTCGCCTTGCTTCACCCGCTTGAGCAGCTCCTCTCGCGAGATCGGCTCAAGCTCGTCGATCGCCAAGACCGAGTGGCGCAGGACCTGCTCGACCTCGGCCAACCGCGATTGCGCCAGCTCGCGCAGGACGTGGATGAACTGGGATACGTCCTCACCGGCCAGACGGTAGAGGACGCGCGTTCCATCCCTCCGGGTTTCGACGAGATGAGCCGCGCGCAGAACCTGTAGGTGTTGAGAGGTGTTGGTGACCGAAAGATCCGCGGTTTCGGCGAGCGCCTCGACGCTCCGCTCGCCCTGCTCAAGCAGCGTCAGGAGCTCAACCCGTCGCGCCGAGGAGACGGCCTTGCCGATTCGGGCGTAGTGCTCGTGAAGCGCGCGCTCGGACGTCTTCAGCTCGGAGGTGGCTATCATGTATTCCAGTATATACGCGTTTAATGGAATACTGATGAACACCGATCAGAGTCGCCCTGTTGTTGAGGTCTGCGGGGTGTGCTACGTCTGAGGAGCGATGACGGATGAGTGATACGCACGAGAACCCGATCTACCTCGACCACAACGCGACGACCCCCATCCAGTCCGGAGTGCTCGAGGCGATGCTGCCATACCTACGGGAGGAGTTTGGTAACCCCTCGAGCGCTCACCCCTACGGACAACGCGCCCACGATGCGGTCGAACACGCGCGCACCGAAGTCGCAGCTCTTCTCGGCTGTTTACCCGAGGAGGTGATCTTCACCTCGGGCGGAACGGAGGCGAACAATCTTGCGCTCCGCGGCGTTCTCGAGACAGTCGAGAGCCGGAGACACCTGGTGACCTCGGTCGTCGAGCACCCGGCGATCGAAGCGCCCTGCGCCTGGTTTGAACGCAGTGGCTTCGACGTCGATCGCGTCTCGGTCGATGCGACGGGACGCGTGCTGCTCGATGAGCTTCAGGCCAGGCTTCGGAGCGACACGGCCATCGTGACGGTCATGCTCGCGAACAACGAGACGGGCACCGTCATGCCGATCGCGGATATCGCCGCGGCGGCGCATGGCCAGGGAGCCCTCGTTCACACCGACGCCGCTCAGGCGGTCGGAAAAATCCCCGTTCAAGTCGACGAGCTCGGCGTCGACCTTCTCTCCGTCGCCGGGCACAAGCTGTACGCGCCGAAGGGCGTCGGAGCGCTCTACGTGCGACGGGGAACCCCAATCCGGCCGCTGCTCCTCGGCGCCGGGCACGAGCGCGGTCTGCGGCCGGGCACGGAGAACGTCGCCTCGATCGTCGGGCTTGGCCGCACCTGTGCACTCGCGCTCGAAGATCTGGATGAGGAAGCAGGGCGCGTGCGCGCTCTCCGCGACGATCTTTGGGCGCTTCTGCAGGCCGGTGTCCCCGGTCTCCAGTTGAACGGGCATCCGAGCGAGCGGCTACCGAACACGCTGAATGTCTCGTTCCCAGGCGTCTGGGGTAGCTCGATACTCGCCGGCGCGCCCGAAATCGCTGCCTCGACCGGCTCGGCATGCCACGCAGGAGGTGAGAGTGCCTCGGGGGTGCTTATCGCGATGGGGCTCGATCCCGAGATCGCCCTAGGAGCCGTCCGGCTCTCTCTCGGTCGAGGGACGACGAGCGAGCACGTCGAGAACGCTGCCAAGGCGCTCGTCCGAGCCTGGAGCGCCTCGACCGAGAGCAAAGCTCAAACGTGAGCGCCGCTTCCGCGGGATTGCCTTCGCGATCGGTGGAGCGGGCGAAGCTCGAGCGTCGCGCGCGGCTGCTCGCCTGGGGCGGGAACGCCTGGCATCTGATCGAGTTCGGAATCGCAATCGGCGCCGGCATCGCTGCCGGCTCGGTCGCCTTGATCGGCTTTGGCGTCGACAGCCTGATCGAAGTGCTTGCCGCGTTCGTCATCGTCTGGCTCTTCTCGGGCGGACGTGGCTCGTCCGAGCGGGCCGAGAGATCTGCGCAGCGGCTGATCGCCGCGACCTACTTCATCCTGGTCACCTATATCGGGATCGAGTCGATCCGCGATCTGATCGGCGGCCACCGGCCTGCAACAAGCTGGGTAGGAATCGGTCTCGCGGCCTTCACCGCGCCGACGATGCCGCTGCTCGCCATGGCGAAACGGCGGGTTGGACGTAGGCTGAGCTCGAGAGCGACCGTGCACGAGGCTCAGCAGAATCAGATCTGCGCCTACCTGTCCGTGGCCCTTCTCGTCGGGCTGCTACTGAACGCGCTCGCCGGCTGGTGGTGGGCGGATCCCGCGGCAGCGCTGGTGATCGGCGCCGTCGCCCTCAACGAGGGGATCGAGAGTTGGCGCGGCGAGACGAAGAGCGACGATTGCTGCTAGCTGCCGAACGAACTCTGAGGTTGCGCTCTGGGGTTTGGACGTCGCACTTTAGTTGTTGTGGATTACCCCGTAAAACCGCGGTTTGGAACTAAACGGAGCACGTTCAAACCCTCGAGCCAAGGTTGAGCTCTCTAGGGTCGGCGCGCTCCACGACGAGTTGCTCCGCAAAGCCTTGGTCAATCCTCGTGAACCTCGGCCTGCCCCGCGGCATCCCGCGCGAGTACTGGCGACGATCACGAGGGTGCTAGACGAAGCGAACTGCCCGATGCGGGCGCGCGAGATCCACGCGGCTGCAGAACTGCTCGCGGGCGAGCAGCTTTTCTGGACATCGGTGAAAGCAGCGCTGGCCGCAGGCATGGCGGGCAAGAGTCCGCGCTTCCGAAGGGTACGCCGCGGCGTCTACCAGACGGTCAAGGGCGTGGACGCTCGTCGACCTCGGCGGGCATAGACCGGTGATGTCAGCGGGACCGGGACAACTCCAACCCCGTAGCTAGGTGTCGCGCCCACACACGTTGTGAACGGCTGAGAGGACATCCGGACCTCCTTTGAGGCTGTGGGTAGGACAGTTAGGCCTTCAACAACCTCAAGCAGATCCAGTGGTCGCCCGGACCCTCACGGGCGGGGTCGTAACACTCGCCAGCCAGAGGGTCGTCGCTTGCGGCAGATGTTCGAGCTGCGGATGCCATTCGAGCCAGCGCAGCAGGTACCAGTTCCAACCGCCTAGCAGCTTCATCGCCGATGGCAGCAAAACCGGGATTGGGATCAAGGCGACGACCGGCTCGGTTTGAGTCGCGCTCTATTCGCTCGATCCACGCGACGATCTCCGCGCGGTTACGCGGGATCCCCGGAATGGAGCACCCGTCGCGCGCGTCGCTGAGGCCAGAACAGGCCGATTACCGGGTCGCACCAGTCCTCTCTATCGGAGCGTGTTATGCGGGGTCGAAATCGGTCTTTCTGGCGCCTCTACCTCGTTCTCGGGGCAGCCGCAGTGGCGACCTATCAATTGATTCCCGTCGGAGCCGCGCGCGACGGGTTCGCCACGGAGCTGATCGGCCTCAGCGCCGTGCTGGCAATAGTGATCGGCGTCTACCTCTACCGTCCGCGCGCCGCAAGTGCCTGGCTCTTGCTTGCCGCGGGCCAGCTCGCGTTCGTCGTCGGCGACGCCCTGTTCGCCTACCAGGAGTACGTCGCGCACGCGAGTCCTTTCCCGTCGATCGCGGACGTCTGCTATCTGAGCGGCTACCCGCTTCTCTGGGCAGGACTCGCGCTCCTCATCCGCGCCCGCGCTCCCCGTAGAAACTGGGCGGCGGTCATCGACGCGGCGGCGATCACGACCAGCCTCACGCTTGTCTCCTGGCTCTTCGTCATTGGCCCGATCGCGCACGACATGACAATGACGCCGACCGGGATGTTCATCTCGCTCGCCTACCCGGTGGGAGATGTGCTCCTGCTCGCGACCGCGCTTCGCATCTCAATGGGCGCGAGCAAGCGGCCGCCCGCCTATTTGCTACTCGCCGGAGGCATCGTGTTGCTGCTCGTCGCCGACTCGGCCTATCTTGGGGCTATTCATACCGGCAGCTACGTGAGCGGCGGCATCATCGATCTCGGCTGGCTCGCGAGTTACGTGCTCTTCGGAGCAGCGGCGCTCCACCCGTCCATGAAGACGCTTTCGATGCCGGTTTCGGAGCGTCTGCCGAGACTGACCCCAGTGCGGCTCGCGTTGCTTACCTGCGCCTCGATCGCTACGCCGGCGATGCTCGCCGTCCAGTACCTGCGCGGCGCCAGCCTCGAGCTTCCGATCGTCACCGGCTCGAGTGCGCTGCTCTTCCTGCTGGTGTTTACGCGCATGGTTCTCCTCGTCCGCGGCCAAGAGGTTCACGGTGCGAAGTTGGAGGAGCATGAGGCCGAGCTGGCGGGCGAGCTTGAGCGCTACTCGCGCCTCGATCCGACCACCGGTCTCACCAACCGGTCAACCTTCCTCAGCCAGCTCGATGACGCTCTGTGCGCCGAAAGGACCACGCCGCCCGCGGTTCTCCTGCTCGGTGTCGAGGGCTTGCGGCTAGTCAACGAGAGTGCCGGCCGAACCGCGGGTGACGAGCTTTTACGCGCGATCGCAGAAAGACTGAGTCGACTGCTTCGCCAGGGCGATACGTGTGCCTGGGCGGACGGTGATTTCGCTGTCCTCGTCGAGGATGTCACGGTCGAGCCGCCGGCCACGGTGGCAGCGCGCCTGGTGAAAGCGCTCCGACTCTCCTTCCAGCATTCGAGCGAGCACGAGACGACGATCGGCCTGAACGCAGGCGTCGCGATGGCTCGAGGCGACGAGCGCGCCGAAACCCTGCTGCAAAACGCCGAGATCGCGCTCTCCAGAGCAAAACAGATCGGTAACGGGTCAGTCGAACTGTTCGAGCCGGGGATGCACACGGCGGTCTTCGAGCGGATCGTACTCAAAGGCCAACTCGAGCGGGCGCTGGCCGAGGGCCAGTTTTTCCTCAACTACCAGCCGATCGTCGAGATGGGCGCCGGTGGCTTGTGGGGCGTGGAGGCACTAATTCGCTGGCAGCACCCCGAGCGAGGACTCGTGCCACCGGATGAGTTCATCCCGTTGGCGGAGGAGACCGGGCTGATCGTGCCGATTGGCCAATGGGTTCTGGAGGAGGCGTTGCGCCAGGCGGCGGTCTGGGATCAGACACCGTCTTTCGCGGCGTTCGCCGTCACGATCAACCTCTCGCGTCGGCAGCTCGGTTCACCTGAGCTCGTCGATACGGTCGCGCGCGCCATCAAGGAGACTGGCGTGAGCCCGGCCGGGATCGTGCTCGAGATCACCGAGTCCGCGCTCGCGGACGATGTCGACTCGGCCCTACGAACGCTCTCCGAGCTCAAGGCGTTGGGCGTGCGCCTCGCTATCGACGACTTCGGTACCGGCTATTCGTCGCTCCAGTATTTGCGTCAGGTCCCGGCTGACATCATCAAGATCGCGAAGCCATTTGTGGACGGCGTTTACGTCCGCGGTAGCGACGAATACCGCGTCGCGCATGCGATCGTGAGCCTCGGTGAGGCCTTCGGTCTATGCACGCTCGCTGAGGGAATCGAGGATCGCGAGCAATTCGAGCGGATTCGCGAACTCGGTTGCGAGCTCGGGCAGGGCTACTACTTCTCTCGACCACTTCCAGCAGAGGAGATCACGCCTCTTCTCGCGTTAGAGCATTACGCGCTGGCAGCCTAGGCGCCCGGTGTGTCCCAGTAGCCGGCCTCTCAAGGAGATCGCACACGACTTCGGCGTCGCCACGGGGACGCCGCGACCTGGGTACTACGTCCTGCATTCCAATATCCGCCGCCGCTACCGACCCGGCGCGTGCGACTCACCTCACGCCGCCCCCACCCGGCAGCTAACCCGACGCCGTCCTCACCCCGCCCAAAACGCACGCCGCCGAAAGCCGTCATGTCCTCCGCAGGAGGGCAGGCTTTCGCCGGAGAGTGGGCAGTGGCGGATACGAACTCTGGGGTCGCGCTCAGGGGGGTTCGGACGTCGCCCCTTGTTTCATAGACAGCGGAGCACGTTCAAACCTTTTTGGAGCTAGGCGGGTTCGAACCGCCGACCTCCTGGGTGCGATCCAGGCGCTCTCCCAACTGAGCTATAGCCCCGTGCGGCCACACAGTCTAGCGCTGCTAAACAGTTCACTCCGCGCCCTCCTCCCCCGTCCCAGCCCCCGCGAGGATTGGCAAACGGCGGCCCAGCTAGGCTCTTCTCGTGAGGAATACGGTCGAGAACGCACCGCCTCCGGCCTCAACGATGGAGGCCGACGAGCGGGCGCAGCTCGAGCGTCGGGCACGCTTACTGGCCTGGGGCGGGAACGCCTGGCACGTGATCGAGTTCGGGGTCGCGCTCGGCGCAGGTCTTGTCGCTGGCTCGATCGCACTCGTTGCGTTCGGCTTCGACAGCTTTATCGAGGCTCTATCGGGACTCGTGATCGTGTGGCTGTTTTCCGGTCGGAAAGAAAGCGCAGGCCGGTCGGAACGCCGCGCACAGCGGTTGATCGCCGCTACGTACTTCGTTCTCGCCGCCTATATCGCCGTCGAGTCGATCCGAGATCTCGCCGGCGGGCACCATCCCGCGACGAGCTGGGTCGGAATCGGCCTCGCCGCCGTCACGGCGCCGACGATGCCGCTGCTAGCAACGGCCAAGCGCCGGGTCGGCCACAGGCTCGGCTCGGCCGCGACGGTCAGCGAGGCCGAGCAGAATCAAATCTGCGCGTACCTCTCGGTAGCGCTGCTCGTCGGGCTCTTACTGAACACGGTCGCCGGCTGGTGGTGGGCCGATCCAGCCGCCGCGCTCGTGATCGGTGCGGTCGCGCTCAACGAGGGCATCGAGAGTTGGCGCGGCGAAGGCGACGACGACTGTTGCTAGGCGTGCACGCAAGCTAGAAATCGCGCTCGGCGAGGAAGCTTCCGTGCCAGGTGTGGTACCAGACCGCGCCGGTCGACGCATTCACCGAGAGCATCCCGACCGGGTGTCCGCCTGCGCCGACGTCGATCGTGTAGTAGCCGGGGAAGGCGCGCGGGTCGAGCGCCCGCCGACCGGGGAGGTTCTTGCCGAGCCACTGACCGGCGATCGTACGCGCCCGGCTTGCCGAGATGCTCTGCCCGCCCTGGCGCGGCGCGCCATACCCGCCCATCATTCCTTGTGCCGAGCCGCCCATCATTCCCGAGCCGCCCATCATCCCCCACCCGGAGCCGCCCATCATGCCGTAGCGGGTGTTCCAGATCATGTTCGGCCCGGGCTCCGGCATCAGCCATTCCCCGCGCGGCCCGCTGATCAGCTCGAAGGCGCCGTGTCCGCTCGCGTCTTCGATGGCGACGTAGTCGTTGCGCGTGAACGCCATCACCTCGGCGACCTCGAGGCCGTCGAAGCCGCCTGCGCGCAGCCAGGCGTTCGCGCGCTCGCGGACAGTGTTCAAGTCCTTTGCCGACGCGCTTCGCGCGGGCGAAAAGGGCGTAGGAACGCCATAGGCGCCGTCCATCATCCCCGGTCCGTAGCCGCCGCGGGAGCTCCCCATCATTCCGCCGTAGCCGCGACCGCCACCTATCATTCCGGGTCCGTTGCCGCCGCGATTGTTGCTCATCATCCCCGGCCCATGACTCGAGCCGGAGCGATTGACGGCGACGATCGCAGCTGTGAGAGCAAGCGCGAGAGCGACTACAACCGCCGCTCCGACCCAGGGACTGTTCCCGCTCGTTTTCATCTGCTCGTCCAACCTAGCCGCCACCTGTGATGAAGTTGTGAAGCGCCGACCGGCAGCTCGAAGCTTTCATGTCCCGTAGCGCCGGGCACCTTCGTAGGTACTCGAATACCAGGACTCGCTCAGACTAGAGACCTTGACGACGTCGCCGGTACGCGGCGCTTGGACGAACTGGCCGCCTCCGATGTAGATGCCATCGTGGCTGATGCCGTTGAAAAAGACGACGTCGCCGGGCTTGAGGTCGCTGCGTGAAACCGGTACACCCAGGGCCCACTGGGCTCCCGTGTAATGAGGTAGCGAGATGCCAACCTTGGCGTAGACGTACATCACGAAGCCCGAGCAGTCGAAGCCGGTGCTCGGGTCAGCCCCACCCCAGCGGTAGGGAACGCCGAGGTACTGCATCGCGATCGCCACCACACGCGATCCGATCGGGGAGTCGGGCGGCGGAGGAATGAACTTTCGCTGGGAGGTGGCAGCGCCGGTCGCTCGCTCCACGCGCTGGGAAGTGGCGGCGCCGGTCGCTCGCTCCACGCGCGACCTCGCCGCGGCCGCCAACGCCGCCGCGCGACGCCTCTCGGCCTGGATGGCCGCTGCGATCTCCCGCTTGACGCTCTGGTAGTAAGCCTTCCGCGCCGCTATCTTCGACTCGATCGAGCGCTTCTCGGATCTGACCTGGTTGAAGAACTGCTGCTGATCTGCCTCCGCTCGCTTCAGCGTCGCCTCGCGCTTCGCGACCTGTTCGGTATAGCCCTTCACCTGCCGGACGACCTGAGCGTCGTGGTCGGAGACGCGCTGCTCCGCCTCGAGCCGGTCGAGCGCGTCCTGGAAACTCGTGGCCCCCAGCAGGATGGCGATCGTCGAAGAGCTCTCATCCTCCCCGTCGGTATAGAGGGAGACGACGCGCCGGCGGAGGATCTTCCTCGCCCGCGCGAGGTTCTTGTGCGCAGTCCCGAGCTCGACCCGCGTGTGAGCGAGCTGGCCCTTTGTCTTACCGAGCTCCCAGTTCACCTTGTCGTAGCGTTCGACGATCCTGCCGAGCTCGGCGTCCATCTGGTCGAGCTCGGCAAGGATCCGTTGCGCCTTAGCCTTGTTCGAGGAGACCGTGGGATCGGCGCTCGCGCTCGAGGAAAGCGCGAGCAGAGAGGCGAGCGCCAGCGCCGCGACGAGTAGGAATGCAAGCCGCCGCTTCCGCAAGCCGTTCACAGTCCGCTCTCCCGGATCCCGGATCGGAATGGCGGCGGGAGGTAAGGCCCCGAAAAGGAGCCGGTCACGCGGCCGGTTCGAAGGGCTTGCGCATATGGCGATGTTCGCGTCGAGTCACGGCCACCTCGCGTTCGTCGTCGGCCGGCAGTTGTCGGATGCTGCAAGGGCGGTTAGCAGTGTGGCGGAGGCCTGCGAAGAACCTGTGAACGGACGATTCGGTCGGCCCGCGCCCACGGCGTCAGCGTTGCCGTGGCGACCTCGTCCCCCTCGCGAGTCCCTGGCGTCTGACCGCGCCGCTACTCGGCGCTGAGAAGGCCACGCACTTTCACAGCTCCTACACACACAACCACGACGATTGGGACGAGATGTCTCAGAAGAATTCAATGCGCTCCGTGGCGGGAGGAAAGACGAACGGCTCTACGCGACGCCACGGCTACCCGACGATCCTCGAGCTGATCGGCCACACGCCGCTCGTGCGGCTGCAGAAAGTCGCGCCGCCCGACGGACCGACGCTACTCGCCAAGCTCGAGTTTCTGAACCCTGGCGGCTCGGTCAAGGACCGGATCGGCTTTCGCATGATCGAGGAGGCCGAGCGCGAGGGGTTGCTGAAGCCGGGCGGAACGATCGTCGAGCCGACCGCTGGTAACACAGGCGCCGGACTGGCGATCGCGGCCGCGCTCAAGGGCTACCGCTGTGTCTTCGTCATGCCCGACAAGATGTCGAAGGAGAAGATTGCCCTTCTCAGAGCCTTCGGTGCCGAGGTCGTGATCTGTCCGACAGCGGTCGAGCCCGACTCGCCGCAGAGCTACTACTCGGTCTGCGATCGCCTGGTCGAGGAGATCCCGGGCGCCTACAAACCGAACCAGTTTGCGAATCCCGCCAACCCACAGGCTCATTACGAGTCGACGGGGCCCGAGATCTGGGAGCAGACGGGCGGCGAGCTCGACGCGATCGTCTTCGCTATCGGGACCGGCGGCACGATCTCCGGCACCGCCCGCTACTTGAAGGAGCAAAAGCCCGATCTCATTGTCGTCGGCGCCGATCCCGAGGGCTCGATCTACTCCTCCGAGAAGGTGCACCCCTACCTCGTCGAGGGCGTCGGCGAGGACTTCTGGCCGACGACCTTCGACCCTTCGCTCGTCGATGAGTACGTGACCGTCGCAGACCGCGACGCCTTCCTCGCGGCGCGGCGGCTTGCACGCGAGGAGGGTCTGCTTGCCGGCGGCTCGGGCGGCATGGCCGTGCACGCGCTGCTCGAGACTGCGAAGCGTTTCGGCCCCGAGGCAACGCTCGTCACGCTCATTCCCGACGGCGGCCGCGGCTATCTCTCCAAGTTCTACGACGATAACTGGATGATCGAGCAGAGCTTCCTCGAGCGCGGCTCCTGGGCGCCGAGCGTCGAGAAGGTACTGCGCTCGAAGCGGATCGAGCAGCCCGAGATCCCCGACTTCGTCGCGATCGAATCACGGCGCATGATCGGAGAGGCGATCGCGCTCATGCAGCACTACGCGATCTCCCAGCTCCCGGTCGTCCGCCGCGAGGGCGCAGACGCGCTCGCCGACATCATCGGCTCGCTCGAGGAGCGCGATCTCCTCGGCCGGGTCTTCAAGGACCCGGCCGCGCTCGCCGAGGAAGCGGTCTCCGCCTTGCGCCCGCCACTCGCAATGATCGATCCGCGGGAGTCGGTCGATCGCGTCTTCAGCGACTTGATCGGTGGCAGTCCGGCCGTGGTGGTGGCGCACAAGGGCCGCGCGGTGGGAATCCTGACGAGCGCGGATCTGCTCGAGTACATCGCTCATCATCCGAGCGGCGGCTAGAACGCAACCGTCGAACGATTCCGATCTGGTGACGCGAGAAAGCATCGACGACATGGACTTCGAGACGCGTGCGATCCACACCGGTCAGGATCCCGAGCCCGCCACGGGCGCGGTGATCGTGCCTATCTACCAGACTTCGACCTACGCTCAAAAGGCGGTCGGAGAGCACAAGGGCTTCGATTACTCGCGCACGGCGAATCCGACCCGGAGCGCGCTCGAGAGCTGCCTCGCCTCGCTCGAGAGCGCCGCGCACGGCTTCGCTTTCTCTTCCGGAATGGGAGCCATCACGACCGTCATGCACCTCGTCTCACCCGGTGAGCGCGTCGTCTCGGTGAACGACGTCTACGGCGGCACCTACCGCCTGTTCAAGCGAGTCTACGAGCCAAAGGGGTACGGATTCGAGTTTCTTTCGACCGAGGAGGTGAACGCGAGCCTCGCCGAGCGCCTCGACGAGCAGACGCGCCTGGTCTGGCTCGAGACGCCGACGAATCCTCTCCTCAACATCGTCGACATCCAATCCGCCGCCGAGGCCGCCCATGCGACAGGCACGCTCCTCGTCGTCGACAACACGTTCGCCACGCCCTATCTACAGCGGCCGCTCGAGCTCGGGGCCGACATCGTCGTCCACTCGACGACCAAGTACCTCGGCGGCCACTCCGACGTCGTCGGCGGCTTCGCCGCGACGAACAACCCGGTGATCGCCGAACGACTCGCTTTCTTGCAGAACTCGCTTGGCGCCGTGCCGGGGCCGTTCGACGCCTGGCTCGTGCTGCGCGGGCTGAAAACGCTCGCCGTGCGCATGGATAGGCATTGCGCGAACGCGCGGCGCGTAGCCGCCTTCCTCGAGACGCACCCGGCCGTCGAGCGCGTGCTCTACCCCGGGCTATCCGACCACCCCGGGCACGAGATCGCCGCCCGCCAGATGAGCGACTTCGGCGGCATGATCTCCTTCCTCGTCCGTTCGGAGGCCGAGGCGGTCGAACTGGTCGGGCGGACGAGACTCTGGACGCTTGCCGAAAGCCTCGGTGGCGTCGAGAGCCTGATCGAGCACCCGCTCCGGATGACGCACGCCTCGACTGCAGACGCGCCGTTTGCGGCACCGGCGAACCTCGTTCGCCTCTCGGTCGGGATCGAGTCGGCGGATGACCTGATCGCCGATCTCGAGGCCGCGCTCACCGGCGCAGCCGCGGCCTCGGGTCGATAACTGGCCCTACTCGAGTATGAGCGGGTCCGCCTCTACACGTAGGCGGACCCGCTACGTCTCACCCGGCCGGCGCTCTTGCCGGGCGCGGGTTCCTCACGATCTCTCCTACCTCACTCCGACTGCCACCGGAGCCGCCACGGCGAGCGCCTGCTCGAGGTCGGCGAGGATGTCGTCGATGTGCTCGATTCCGACCGAGAGCCTGACCGTGTCCTGCGTCACGCCGGAAGCGGCAAGCTCCTCGTCGTTCAGCTGCGCGTGAGTCGTGGAGGCGGGGTGAATGGCAAGCGACTTGGCGTCACCGATGTTAGCCAGGTGGCTGAACAGCTTCAGGCTCTCGATGAACCTGCGTCCGGCCTCGAGACCCCCTTCGATCCCGAAGGTGACAATGCCGCCGTAGCCACCCGTCAGGATGCGGTCGGCCACTTCTTTGTAAGCACTCGACTCGAGCCCGGGGTAGTTGACCCAGGCGACCCCCGAATGCCTCTCGAGATACTCGGCCACGCGCAGCGCGTTTTGCGAGTGCCGCTCGATCCTGAGCGGCAACGTCTCCAACCCTTGCAAGAAGAGGAAGGCGTTGAACGGCGACAGCGCCGCTCCGGTGTTTCTGAGCAGCACCGTTCTCACCCGACCGATGTAGGCGGCAGGTCCAAGCGCCTCCGTCCAGACGACTCCGTGGTAGGAGGGGTCTGGTTTGGTCAATCCGGGGAAGCGCTCGGCGTAGGCCGTCCAGTCGAAACGTCCCGAGTCGACGACCAGCCCGCCGATCGAGGTGCCGTGCCCACCGATGTACTTGGTGGCGGAATGGACGGCGACGTCGGTTCCGTGGTCGAAGACGCGTGACAGGATCGGCGTCGGGACGGTGTTATCGACGACGAGCGGCAGGTCGAGCGCGTGCGCGGCTTTCGCCCAAGCATCGAGGTCGACCACGTTCAGCTTCGGGTTGCCGATCGTCTCTGCGAAGACGAGGCGCGTCTTGTCGTCTACGAGCTCCGCCAGCCGCTCTGGCTCGTCGGGGTCTATCCAGCGCACCTCGATCCCGTACTGCGGCAGCGTGTGGGCGAACAGGTTGTAGGTACCGCCGTAGAGAGTGGAGACCGAGACGATGTTGTCGCCCGCCCTCGTGATATTGAGGACGGAGTAGGTCACCGCGGCCTGCCCGGAGGCAGTAGCTACCGCGCCAACCCCGCCTTCCAGTGCTGCCACTCGCTCCTCGAGCACCGCGGTAGTCGGATTCATGATCCGCGTATAGATGTTGCCGGGCACCTTGAGCGCGAACAGATCGGCAGCGTGCTGGGTGTCCTCGAAGACGTACGACGTCGTCTGATAGATGGGCACCGCCCGCGCTCCCGTCGTCGGATCCGGCTCTTGTCCGGCGTGGAGCGCGAGAGTCTCCGGCCGGTACTCGTTCAACTGGTTGTCGCTCACTTCTACTCCTATCCCGCCATCTCGGCGTATCTCGTCCCGGGAACGAAAAGGCCTCCTATCCCGGAGGCCTCTTGCTCCCGCCGGATGGCGGGCGCCACGTCTCCCATCTTCCCGTTCCTCGGCCCGGGACGGATCCGATTCGCGGCTGGAGTTCGCACCTGCGGGCAAAAGCCCCGGTTGCGGCGGTGTCATCGGGCCAGATCCCTCGACCGCTCGTGATGGTTAACGCTTCAAAATACAAAGTAACACAAACACAACGTCTCGCAAGTGCGCACCTCAACTGATGTTCGGGATCGCCTTCAGCAGCTCGTTCGTCGGTACGAACATCTTCGTGTAGTCGTGTCGCCAACGAATCACACCGTGCCGATCGACGAGGATAAAGGTGTGCCCGGGCATGTCAGCGTGCATACCGAGACCGAGCACGTCGTAGTCCGTTGACATCCGGCGGCTTTCGTCGGTGAGGAGCGGCGTGTGGATCTTGTAGTCGGCCACCGCCTGGCGGAGCTGCGCAGGCGAGTCAGGGGTGATGCTGACGAGAGTGAGGTGGCGCTTGGCGAGCTGGCCGGATATGCGCTCGAGCGATTGAATTTGCTCGAGACAAGCCTGGCACATGACGCCCTCGCTGAAGAAGAGCAGCGTGTCCCCTTTCTTGAAGACACCCGAGGTCAAGAGACGGCCGCTAATGATGTTTTGCGCGGCGAAGGCCGGAGCCGGCCCGCTCTTGAGGCGGTTCGCGGCGGAGCTACGCTTGCCGGTCGCCATGATCGAGACGGCGAAGAGCCCAACGACGACTAGCGTGCAAACGAGCCAGGTCGCGACTCGCCGCGCTGGATGGCGTTGTGCCGGCCGATAGGGCCGGGGTGCTGTTCGCGGTCGCGGGTTAGGTCGTTTCTTGTTGCTCATCGGGAGTCTTCTCCTTTTGGACTACGAGGTAGACGAGTGCAATCGCCAGCGCCGCGAGCAGCGGCCAGGCAAGCTCGTTGGGGACACGCGCAAGCCAAACGCCGACCCGAGTTAGCCAGTGCGCCAGCGTGCGCTGGAAACCGGGCGCCGTTTCCGCGTTACCACTCAGGGCGAGAACGATGAAGAGGACGCCGAAAGCGGCGAAGATGGCGCTTCCAAGCAGCCGCAGGAGCGATGTCCGCTTCGTGTAGCTGCCGATACGAAGCGTCAGGCGGGGATCGCGTACGCGCTTGCGCGCCTGCCGCGCCAGCAAAGCGATCGGCAGTAGCGGCGCAATCAGACCGAGCAGGTAAGCCCCTCCGAGCGGGAGACCGCCCCACCAGTGGCCGCTGACTGCCGAAAGCGTCATCGCTCCGGCCAGCACCGGCGCGCAGCAGGCGGTGGCGGCCCCCGAGAACGCTCCAAGCGCGAATACCGAGCCCGCCGAGCCGGTGAGCTCGGGCTGCGGGAGCGGCAGCGAGATCATCGTGCCTCGATAGAGGCTGACCGCGACGACGATCATCATCAGCCCGCCGGCGACGAAGAGCACCGGGTGCCAGCTCGAGACGAGCGAGGCTACCGACGATGCACCGAGCGTGATCGGCAGAACGACGACAGCGACGCCTGCGACGTACAGAGCCGTGAGCCGGGCGACCTTCCAGCGCCGGCCGCCACCGATCGCAGCGAGGTAGGTCGGCACCATCACCGCCGAGCAGCAGGGCGCGAAGAAGGCGACCATACCGGCCGCAAACGCCGCCGCCGCCGATCCCGCCAGCAGAGCGTCGGTCACAGCCCCAGCTCCCGGCGTAGGCGCTTCTCCGAGAAGCGACCGTAAGCAACGGCTCTTCCTCCGCCCCAGAGAACAGGTAGGAAGCTGAGGGGTGCGCCCGCCTCTGCGAGCGCCTGTGCCTCCTCGGAGTTGATGTCTACCTCACGCGCGGCGACGCCGAGGCGCGTGAGCACGTCGTGGCCGTGCGCGCAGAGATGGCAGTCATGTGAGGTGACGAGAACGAGTTCTTGGCCGGTCATCGATCGCAGTATCGGCAGAGCTTGTGAAGAGGTCGTGAAGACCTGGAGATATCCGAAAGATCCGCGTTCTTACCGATCGACCGTCACGCTAGACTGGGTTTAGCGTGATCGTTCACACAATCTTCACACACTCAGATCACGCTTGAGACCGTGGAGATCAACAAGAAGATCGTCGTCATCGACGACGAGCCGTCGGTACAGGAGGTCGTGCGCGCCTACCTCGAGCGCGACGGCTACTTCGTCTACGTCGCCGGCAACGGCGGCGAGGGTCTGCGGCTAGCCGAGAAGACGAAGCCGGCGCTGGTCGTGCTCGATCTGATGCTCCCAGACATCTCGGGCGAGGAGATCTGTCGCGAGATCCGCGGCCGCTCCGACGTCCCCATCCTGATGCTGACGGCGAAGGTGAGCGAGGACGAGCGCGTGGGTGGGCTCGCGCTGGGTGCCGACGACTACCTGACCAAGCCCTTCAGCCCGCGCGAGTTGGTGGCGCGTGTGCGCGCCGTCCTACGCCGCACCCAGGGCATCGAGACACCGCTGGTCGAGATTCTCTCGTTCGACGGCGGCGCACTCGAGATCGACACCGTCCAGAACGAGGTGCGCCGCGACCATGTCCCGGTCGAACTGACACCGAACGAGTACCGCCTGCTCGTGACGCTCGCCCGCTACCCCGGACGCGTCTATTCGCGCTTCGAGCTGGTCAGTCACGTACAGGGCTACGACTACGAGGGCTACGAGCGCACGATCGACGCCCACGTCAAGAATCTACGCAAGAAGATCGAGCCCGACCCCAAGCACCCTCGCTACGTGGAGACCGCCTTCGGAATGGGCTACCGGCTCGCCAAACGGTGAACGCACTCGGACGCCTCAGCCTGCGTGTCCAGCTTGCGCTCGCGCTGGTAGCAGTCGCTCTGCTCGGAATCGGGATCGCGACGCTCTTTTCCAACTTCGGGTTGCCGGGACTGGTGAACCAGGCCGCCCACTCGCGCCTGGAGAGACAGGCGGGGCACCTGTCTTCGGTCGCGGCGGCGTTTTACGCTGAGAAGGGGCGCTGGACACCCGCCGCCGGTAGCGCTGTTGTCCACGAAGGAAGAATCGCCGGCATCGAGGCCGAGTTACTGGACGCGCGTGGTAAGCGCATCGCCGGTCGCGCGGGACTCGGGCACGGCGCCGCCCCCGTGCGCGAGCCCATTCTCGTAAAGGGAAAGCGGGTCGGCGTCCTCGTCGTCACGCCGCTCGGCAATCAGGTACTGACGCCCGAGGAGCAGCACCTGCGCCACTCGCTCGACCGGCTCCATCTTCTCTCGGCCGGTATCTCCGCGCTGGCCGCGCTGCTCGTCGCTCTTCTCGTCGCCGAGACGCTCGCACGGCCACTCAGACGGATCCGCCTCGCCGCCGAGCGCATGGAAGAGGGAGAGCTCGATGCGCGCGTCGATATCCCCGGAACGAACGAGTTGGCCGCGGTCGGGCACGCCCTCAACCGGCTCGCCGCGACTCTCGAGCACGAGGAGGAGGTGAGGCGCGAGAGCGTCGCCGACCTCGCTCACGAGCTGCGCACGCCGGTGAGCGGCCTGCTCTCCCGTGTCGAGGCCGCGCAAGACCGGGTGCTCGAAGACGTGCACGCGAATCTCGAGGCGATGCACGTCGAGGCGCTTCGGCTCTCCGTTCTACTCGACGATCTCACGCGCCTTGCGGAGGCGCAGCGTCCGGGCATGCTGATCGAGAAGCATCCACTCGACGTCGCCACAGTCGGCGAGGAACAGGCCCAGGCGTTCTTCCCGCGCTTCGCGGAGAAGGAGATCGGCTTCGAGACCGCACTCGCTCCGGCGCTCGTGCTCGGAGACGCCGGGCGGCTCAGCCAGATCGTCTCGAATCTGCTCGAGAACGCACTTCGCTACACGCCGAGCGGCGAACGGGTAACGCTCCGCGTCCGCGAGGAAGCCGAGTCGGCCGTGCTCGAAGTGATAGACACAGGCATCGGCATCGCTCCCGAAGATCTGCGCCACATCTTCACGCGCTTCTGGCGAGGTGAGAAGTCACGCTCGCGGGAGACCGGCGGAGCCGGTATCGGGCTGGCGATCGTCGCCGAGCTCGTGCACGCGCACGACGGGAGAATCGACGTCGAGAGCAAGCTCGGCGAGGGCTCCACCTTCCGCGTCACGCTGCCGCTCGCCGCCGGTCTTCACGAATAAAGCAGATCTCGTTCACATCCGCTACACGCCCGTCGTGGAAGATCAAGGAGTACCCAGATGGAGGTGGAGAGATGTCGCAAGCACTGTTCTTTCTCTTACTACTCGCCTGTCCGCTCGCGATGATTTTCATGATGCGCGGGATGCACGGCGGCCACGGGCACACGCAAGCCGACGAGGAGGGCGTGCACCAAGGAGGCGGCCACGATGGCTGCCACTCCGGTGCCGGTCACGATCACGAGCGCGCCGAGTCTTCGCTCGACGATCTGCGCTCGCGCCGGGCGGAGCTCGATCGTGAGATCGCCGATCGTGAGCTCGCCGAGAGATCGCCCGCTCATGCTCACCATTAGAGCCTTCGGCCGGCGGCGCCGCAGAAGCGCGCGCCGGGGTGTTCTCGTGCGGGTGCACTCTCGGTACGAGCCCGCCACGATCCTCGCCACGGCTGGTGAGCCCATCCTGCTTCGCTTCCGCCGCGAGACCTTCGCGGCCTCCGCTGGGCGGGTCATCTTCCCGGCGCTCGGGAAAAGCATCGAGCTACCGCTCTTCGGCGAGGTTGCGCTCGAGCTCCTGCTCGAGCCCGGTCGCTACGAGTTCACTTGCGAGCAGGGACTTCTGCGAGGTGTGCTCGAGGTCGACGAGCGGCGCCGACCTCGGGCACTTCAATCGGCGCAGAACGGGCACCTTCAGCCCGCTCGGCCGGCCGTGCTCTCTCCTGACGATCCGATCGATTCGATCCCGTCGGCGGCGGAAAAGCCGCCTGATCGAGGAAGGAGCTCGAGATGCATAGCTACGCCTTCGATGTTTGGGACTGGCTTGGGATGGCGCTCGCGATGACGACCTGGATCGTCCTCGCCGGGACTGTCGTTTATCTCGCCGTTCGCTTGAGAGCACGTCAACCCCTGCCGGCGCGCTCCGATCGCGCAAGCCGGGGCATCACCGTCAAAGGAGATCGACCATGAACGACTACGGCTACGGCCTCTGGCCGCTGGTGATCTTCAACTCGCTGCTCTTCATCGTCTTTGCGGCCAGCTTCTTCCACCCCAAGACGGGCCGTGACTGGCGCGCTCTTGGCGGCGTCTCCGCCTTCGTCGTCGCCCTGTTCACCGAGATGTACGGGTACCCGCTGACCATCTATCTTCTCACCGGCCCGCTCGCCGGGCTCGTCCCCGGCGTCAACCTCAGCCACAACGCCGGCCACCTCTGGGCCGACCTGATCGGCTGGAAGGGCGACCCGCACCTGAGCCCGTTCCACATCGCCAGCTACGCCTTCATTGGAGGCGGCTTCTGGCTGATCGCCGTCGCCTGGAAGCACCTGCTCGCCGCCCAGAAGGCGGAGCGTCTGGCGACGGAGGGGCCGTACGCGCGCGTCCGCCACCCGCAGTACCTCGGCTTCATTCTGATCATGGTCGGCTTCCTGCTCCAGTGGCCGACACTTGTCACGCTTGCGATGTTCCCGATCCTGCTGGTCGTCTACCGGCGGCTCGCGATCCGCGAGGAGCGAGAGATCGGGAAGCGGCTCGGAGAGACCTGGGAGCGCTATGCAGCCGTAACGCCCCGCTTCCTGCCACGGCTCCACCCATCTCTCCCCCCGGTGCAGTTGGAACGCTGATGTCGCTCGGTGGGATCTTCATGGCACACGGGGCGTAACGAGGGCCGGAAAGGGAGAATCGAGATGCACTGGCACAACTCAAGCGGCTGGGACTGGTTCTGGGGGGCGCTGACGATGGGCTTATGGATCGTCCTGGTCGGCGGCGGCGTCGTCTACATCGCCGTCAGGCTGGCTCAAGGCAGCCGCAGATGGAGGAGCCATCCATGAACGTCGCATCTATCGAGCGGCCGCGGTCGATTCTCGCTCGCGCTTGGAGTGCGATCCTCGCCGCCTGGGGCGCCTTCATCGGCGTCCTCCCGCACGTGCTGCACCATGTCGGCCCGCTCGCCGGCACGGCTCTGCTCGCCGGAGCGGGTGGGACGGCGTTGTTCGCGGCGATCGGCTTCGTCGCTGCGATCCCGTTTCTCATCCGGCTCCAGAGGAAGTTTCGGACCTGGCGCGCGCCGGCGATCGCGCTCGCCGTTTTCATCGTTGCGTTCTCGCTCTCGTCGTTCGTGATCGGGCCCGCGCTCAGCGGCGGCTCAGAGAGCTCGCCGCCCTCGCAACCGGGCAGCGAGCAGCCGTCCGGGCACTACAGCCACCACCACTAGCGAAGGACGACATGAAGAAGAACCGGGCATGTACAATGGTTTACACCATACCCCCTACGGGTATTTGAGAAAGGGAGACCGGAAATGAACGATGTCGCGACCTACACAGTTCCCGAGATGACCTGCGGCCACTGCAAGGCCGCCGTCACACGAGAGTTATCGGCGGTAGCCGACGTGCACTCGGTGAACGTCGATCTCGACACGAAGCTCGTGACCGTGACGGGCGAGCATCTCGACGACGAAGCTCTACGCGCTGCGATCGAAGAGGCCGGTTACGAGGCAGTCTGAAATGAACAAGACCGCCGAGAGTTACAAGCTCGAGCTCGAGGGCATGACCTGCGCCTCCTGCGCGGCGCGGATCGAGCGCAAGTTGAACAAGCTCGACGGGGTCGAGGCCACCGTCAACTTCGCGACCGAACGGGCGACCGTGAATTGCGACCCGTCGGTGACGATCGACGAGCTGGTCGGTGCGGTCGAGTCGATCGGCTACCACGCACATCCAGTCGCGCCGAATCACCTGGGCCACGCGAGCGATGACGAGTCCGGGCATCACCATCATCACGACGAGCCGCTCAAGGTCCTATCGCGCCGGCTGATCGCGGCCGTCGCGCTCAGCATCCCGGTCGCGCTCGTGGCGATGGTCTCGCCGCTGCAGTTCGCCGGCTGGGAATGGGCGGCGCTCGTACTTACGTCGCCGGTCGTCTTCTGGAGCGGGATCGGCTTCCACCGCGTCGCGCTGAAGAACGCGCGCCACGGCGCTGCGTCCATGGACACGCTGATCTCGATGGGCACCCTGGCCGCCTGGGGCTGGTCGACGGTCGTCCTCGTCGGCGGCATCAGTGCCAATACCTACTTCGAGGCAGCCGCGGTGATCACGACCTTGATCCTGCTCGGGCGCTACCTCGAGGCGCGCGCCAAGGGGCGCTCCTCGGAGGCAATCCGCAAGCTCCTGGAGATGGGCGCCAAGGAGGCTCGTGTGCTTCGAGGCGGCGAGGAGGTGCTCGTGCCGGTCGAGCAGCTCGTAGTCGGCGATCTGTTCGTCGTCCGCCCCGGTGAGAAGGTGGCGACCGACGGCGTCGTAGTCGAGGGCGAATCGGCGCTCGACGAATCGATGCTGACCGGCGAGTCGGTGCCGGTCGAAGTAGCCGCGGGCAACGAGGTGGCCGGGGCGACCGTCAACAGCTACGGCCGCCTGGTCGTGCGCGCGACCAAGGTTGGCGCCGACACGGCGCTGGCGCAGATCGCGCGCCTCGTCGAGGCCGCGCAGTCCGGCAAAGCGCCCGTGCAACGGCTGGCCGACCGCGTCTCGGCGGTCTTCGTACCCGTCGTGATCGCGATCTCGCTTGCGACCCTGATCGGCTGGCTCGCCTTCGGAGGCTCCGCCTCGGTTGCCTTCACGGCCGCGGTCGCCGTTCTGATCATCGCCTGCCCCTGCGCGTTGGGGTTGGCGACGCCAACCGCGCTGATGGTCGGCACCGGCCGGGGCGCGCAGCTCGGCATCCTGATCAAGGGCCCGCAGATTCTCGAGCAGACCCGCAAGATCGACACGATCGTGCTCGACAAGACCGGCACCGTTACCGAAGGGAAGATGGAGCTCGCTGAGATCTCCCTGCTGAACGGCGCGACGCGCGCGGACGTCCTCCGGCTTGCGGGCGCCGTCGAGGCGGCTTCGGAGCATCCGATCGCGCAAGCGGTCGCCCGCGCCGCCAAGGCCGAGCTCGGCGCCCTGCTGCCAGTCTCAAGCTTCCGCAACCAGCCGGGTGTCGGCGTCGTCGGAACAGTCGACGGGCGCGAGATCACCGTTGGACGTAAGGGTGGGCAGATCGTTGTCTCCTGGGACGGCGTCGAGTGGGCCACGCTCGAGGTGCGCGACACCATCAAGTCGACCAGCACCGAGGCGATCGCCGAGCTGAAGCGGCTCGGCCTTACGCCGGTGCTGCTGACCGGCGACGCGAAGGCAACCGCCGAACGGGTCGCCCGTGAGGTCGGTGTCGATCGCGTACTCGCGGAGGTCTATCCCGAGGACAAGGTCGCCGAGGTGAAGCGCTTGCAGGAAGCCGGCGGAGTCGTCGCGATGGTCGGCGACGGCGTCAACGATGCACCGGCGCTCGCGCAAGCCGACCTCGGACTTGCGATCGGCACCGGCACCGACGTCGCGATCGAGGCGTCGGATCTGACGCTCGTTTCCGGCGACCTGCGCGCCGCCGCCGACGCGATCCGGCTCGCGCGCCGAACGTTGCGCACGATCAAGGGCAATCTCTTCTGGGCGTTCGCCTACAACGTCGCTGCCATTCCACTCGCCGTGGCCGGCGTCCTCAACCCGATCATCGCCGCGGCCGCGATGGCGTTCTCCAGCCTTTTCGTCGTCTCCAACAGCCTGCGACTGCGACGCTTCCACAGTCGCAGGGAAGGAAGAGCCTGATGCCGCATCCGTACCTCGCGGAAAAGGATGCGCTCGTCAAGCGCCTGCACCGGATCGAGGGCCAGGTACTTGGGATCGAGCGGATGGTCGAGCAGGATCGCTACTGCATCGACGTCCTCACGCAGATCGCTGCGGTTAACACTGCGCTCAAAAGTCTCGCTCTCAAGATCCTCGACGGGCACGTCAGCCACTGCGTCGCGGGCGCACTCATGTCCGGCGACGAGACAATCGCCGCCGAGAAGAGCCGTGAGCTGCTCGCAGCCGTCGAGCGCTTCACGAGGACCCGCTGATAGTCGAGATGTCGCGTGCGCTAGTTCAGGTCTTCTTCTCGACTGACTCACGTAGCTTCGCGCGCAGCTGTTCATAGGTCTTGACGTCGATCTCTCCTGCTGCGAGCCGCCGGTCGAGGATCTCCTCCGGCCGCTCACGCGGCTCGCTCTGCCGCCCCCTGCCGGGAAGAACGCTCGTGAGCACCCAGACAACGAGCACGAGTAAAGCGACCCAGAAAACGGTCATGAAGATCCAGTTCCCGGCCCCCATATCGTGGTGCCAACCATCCATCATCGTTTCTGCCCTTCTCTCTCTGACCTTGCCGCGGCCGGTGTCTCCGGTCTCGTGGCCGGTGACTCCGATCGCCCGCGGTGCAACCGGTTCCGCCTCTGCTGAGAGTGTAGGTACGCGGTGTGGGGTGAGGCCTGGCGTTCACCAAAACGACGGATTCGCCTCGTATCGAAACCGGCCGGCGAAGATGACCGAGCCGTGACCGATCAGCCGCGATACCCGGAGGATTCCCGCACGATCAGCTCGACCGGCACGACCAGCTCGATCGGGCTCGCGGAGGGGTCGACGATCATGCGCAGTACGCCCTCGGCCGCCGCGATCCCCTGCGCCGGCGCATCTTGACGCACAGTGGTGAGCTGCGGCGATACGAGAGTCGCGTAAGGAACGTCGTCGAAACCGACGATGGCGATGTCGTCGGGGACGCGCAGGCCGGCCTTCTCGATCGCCGACATGGCGCCGATGGCCATCACGTCGCTGGCCGCGAAGACGGCATCGGGGCTCTCGTCCAGCGCCAGCAGCTGCTCCATCGCCGTCTCGCCGTCGCGGAGGAAGAAGTCGGCCTCGGCGAGATACTCGGGCGGGCAAGGAAGGCCGGCCTCCTCGAGACCGATGCGGTAACCGAGCAGGCGTTCTCCTCCCACCGCGTGAGAGAGGGGAGCGTGGATGGTCGCGATCCGCCGCCGCCCCACCGCGGCGAGGTGGCGGACAGCCTCGAGAGCTCCACCGACGTTGTCCGACGAGACGTGGCCGAGATTCGGCGCGAGTCCGATGTCGTCCACGCCCACGCAGGGAATGTCCGCCTCGAGCAGCCTGGAGACCCTGGCGTCGTCGGTGGTGAAGCCGTGCAGGATCACGCCGGCGACACCGCTGCCGCGGCAGCGGCGGAGGTAGGCGTCTGGATCGCGATCGATGGTGGTGAAGAGGAGCAGATCGCACCCGCTCGCGCGCAGACGCGACTTGATGCCCTCAAGCAGGCCGAGAAAGATCGGGTGCGGGCTGTTCGTGTACTCCCAGGTGATCGTTGCCACGCCGATCACGAGCGGTTTTTCGACCAGCGCATACATCCGCTCCTCGACCAGCGCGTCGGCTCGCTCGTGGTAGAGCTCGCGCTCTCTGGTTTCCTCCGCGATCGCCGCGAGAATCTCGGTTGCCGAATGTCCCATGTTATGGAGATCGACTCTCGCTCGAGGTAGTTGGGCAAGAGCCGGTGTTGGGCCGCGACCCCATCCTAGAACCGTTGTCGGCCACAACTCCAGCCCGAAATGAAGCGACGACCGTAATCGAAAAGGCGTTGGAGACTGTTCCGGTAGAGATGTGCGTCCGAGGTGGTCAAGCCGTGGATGCCAGCGGCCGAAGGGTTGTGAAGGCGCACTGGTAGTGCGGAGAGCAGCCCTGCGGTCGCTGGCGCCGCGGATCGGCAGCGTCAGGCGTGCAGCCCTAGCGGAACAGGCTCTTAACGCCCGCGCTCTACGCGCGAGCCGCCAACGACCTGATCGCCATCGTCATCGAAGCGCAGCCAGGCCTTGGATCCACCGTCGTAGTCGCGCGCCCAGAGCACGAGTCGAGCTTCGCGACCACCAACCCGGCATCGCCCCTCGCCCTCGGGATCAAGCGCGCGCCAGATGCGCACGAACGGGTTTCGTTCCCACTCCTCGCCCACGCTCGTCTCATCGCTGTGCCCGGGCAGGATGCGCGTCTCGGGCGGAAGCGCAAGCAGCACTTCCATGATCGAGCGACGCAGATCGGCGAAGCTCGAGCCGGAACCGCCCACCGAGCCGGCGAAGAGCGTGTCGCCGCTGAAGCAGGCACTGCCGTTGATCAAAAAGGAAAGCGAATCGGCGCTGTGCCCAGGCGTCGGTAGCACCTCGATCGATAGCTCGCCGGTCTGGAACCGATCGCAAGCCCGCTCGACCAGCTCGAGCCCGAAGCGGCGACGAAGCGATTCGTTGCCGGCCGTGTGGTCGCCGTGACCGTGCGTCACCAGCAAATGCGTTGGAGTCAGCTCATGCGTCTCGACCGCCTTGAGGAGAGGTTCGAGCGGAGCGCCGCTGTCAACGAAGACTCCCGTGCCGCCGGGCCGGTCGGCGACCAGGTAGGCATTCGAGAACCAGCCCGGATGCATGCTCCGCTCGACGATCACGTCCTCTAGGCTAGTTGATCCGTGCCCGGTTCTTTACAGCGCTCGCTTCAAATGAAGCACTCCACCGCCTGGCCGCGCTCGGCGGCGCGATGCGTTGTCCTCGGTCGCGCCCGTAGCCTCCAGCTACGAACCCGACACTGCGTCCTAGCCTCGCATCCGCCGATCACACCCAGTCGACGGGTCGTCAATTGAAACGAGCGCTAACTCTCCCCGACGACTTCCCACGCCACGTCAAGGCGATCGCCTCCGATCTCGACCGCACGCTGATCGGCGAAAATTACGAACTGCGTGAACGCACCGCCGGCGCGATCGCAGCCGCGCAGGCGGCCGGCATTCACGTCGTGATCGTGACCGGCCGCATGTTCCGCTCGGTGCGCCCCTACCTCGAGCGAGCGAGCATCGACGACCTGGTTGTCTGCTACCAGGGCGCGATCGTTGCCGATCCGGTGAGCGGACGCTTTCTCCGCCACGTGGCGATTCCGCTCGAGCTGGCGCGCGAGACGATCAGCGCGGTCGAGCGGGAGGGATTCCAGCTCAACTGCTACGTCGACGACAACCTCTACGTCTCGAAGATGACGCCCGAGGCCCGTCGCTACGCCGATTTTCAGCAGATCCCAATCGAGACCGTGGGCAATCTGCTCGATTGGCTCGCAAGCCCTCCCACGAAGCTGGTCGTCATCGGCGAACCCAAGGCGCTCGACGAGCTCGCCGAGCGCCTGCGCGAGCACTTCAAAGGGCGGCTGTACATCTCGAAATCACTCCCCTTCTTCCTCGAATTGGCCAGCCCGGAGGTATCGAAGGGCTCGGGACTCGGCTTCGTCGCCGAGCGTCTCGGCTTCACGGCCGCCGAGACGGTGGCCTTCGGTGACGGCGAGAACGACATCGAGCTGCTCGACTGGGCCGGCTACGCGGTCGCGGTCGCCAACGCCCAGGCCGAGGTGCTCGCCCGTGCCGACTTCGTCTGCCCGCCCGTGGAGGAAGAGGGAGTCGCGCAGACGATCGAGGCCATGCTCGCGGCCGGAGTAGGCCCGCTGGCCGGTTCCGGGCTTCCGCCACGATCCTCCTCCCCGTAGACTTGCACCCGTGATCGACCTGAAAGCCGCTCGCTCGGATCCGGATGGCTTCCGCGCTGCGCTCGCCCGCAAAGGGGGAGTCGAGGCGTTCGATCAACTGATTGAGGCGGATCGCCGCTGGCTGGAGCTCGTGCCTCAGGTGGACGAGCTTCGCTCTCAAACGAAGCCCAAGGGAAAGCCGACTCCCGAGCAGCTCGAGCAGCTGAAGCTGATCAAGGCGAAGTTGCAGCGCCTCGAGGAGGAGCTGTCGGAAGCCGAGGCCTCCCGAGAGGCGGCACTTGCCCTAGTCCCGAATCCGCCGCATCCCGATGTTCCGGACGGCGAGACCGACGAGGACGCCGTCGAGCTGAGGCGTGTCGGCGAGCCGCGCGCGATCGCCAATCCCCGCAGCCACCTCGAGCTTGGCCGCTTCGACATGGAGCGAGCCGCGAGACTGTCGGGAGCCCGCTTCGGCTACATGATCGGCGATACCGCCTTACTGGCTCTCGCGCTCTTCCGCTACGCACTCGACCTGCTGGGAAACAAGGGGTTCGTGCCAGTGCTTCCCCCGGTGCTCGTGCGCGAGGAGGCGATGTTCGGCACCGGCTTCTTCCCCACCGACAAGGCCAGCATCTATGAGATCCCTTCCGACGGCCTCTACCTGACCGGCACCTCGGAGGTTGCGCTCGCCGGCCTGCATATGAGCGAGGTGCTCGACTCGGACGATCTGCCGCTTCGCTACGCCGGTTACTCGACCTGCTTCAGGCGCGAGGCGGGCGCGGCAGGCAAGGAGACGCACGGCATGTTCCGCGTGCACCAGTTCGACAAGGTCGAGATGTACGTCTACACCCGGCCCGAGGATTCCTGGCAGGAGCACGAGCGCATGGTGGCGATCGAGGAGGAGATCCTGCGCGGGCTCGAGCTTCCCTATCGCGCGGTCGACATCGCCGCCGGCGATCTCGGCGCCCCGGCAGCCAGGAAGACCGACCTCGAGGTCTGGTTGCCGAGCCAGGGCCGCTACCGCGAGGTCACGTCCTGCTCCAACACGACCGACTTCCAGGCTCGGCGTCTCAAGGTCAGGCATCGCGGCGAGCGCGGGCTCGAGCCGGTCCACACGCTCAACGGCACGGCCGCAGTCGGACGCATGCTCCTGGCCCTGCTCGAGAACGGGCAGCAAGACGACGAGGTCGTCGCCGTGCCCACCGCGCTCGCGCACTACGGCGCGCCGGCCTCTTTCAAGCGCTAGCGACGAGCTCCGGTCGCAGGTCAGCGACCAGGGCGCCGGCAGATCGTTCCGGCGCCGGTGGACTATGCTGGCGTCGCGCGGCGGGGTGCCGGAGCGGTCGAACGGGGCGGTCTTGAAAACCGTTGGGGGTTCGCGCCCCTCCTGGGTTCGAATCCCAGCCCCGCCGTAATCGCGGTCACGGAACGATTGATCCCAGGAGGGCGAGCGGTGCGCCGCATCTTCGCTACCAGTCTCAGTGGTTGATCGTCCGCCTGGCTGGTTCACCGATCGCCGCCTTCATTACTCCTTCACGCCAGGGGAGGACACGACTTCTGGGCGCAGAACCGGCAAGCGGACTCATCGAATCACCACGATCCGGGTGGAGACCCGGCCAACGAGAGCACACGAGTCCCTCATCCCCTCCAGTCGCTCGAGGAGCCTCAAAAAGCGAGGTTCTTCGAGCTACACGGGGTTAGTGCGAAATACCCGTCTTGAGGCTCAAGGCTCCCAGCAGGAGAGCCGATCTCCTAACTGTTGAGTCATCTCGTATCCCCTCGCCAATTGGAGGTATCGTGATGCGGCGCGTCGGCCGTATACCTTTCCGTTTGTTCATCGTTTGCTGCGTCGTCGCGCTGGCTGGCACGTTGACGGCCACAGCGAGCGCTTCGCAGCTCATCGACCGGAATGCGCTCCATGTGCGCCTGGCCGTGAACAAAGCCGGAATCGCAATGCTCACCTACTCCAAGAGGGGCGAGGGCAGAAGGGTGTACCACGTCCTGGCTCGCGGCGCGATCAACACACGCCCGCCAGTACGGGGCACCAAGCAGGTCGAATTCAAGCTTGATCGCGCCGGCGGTTGGGGATTCTTCCACAACGGGAGGTACTGGAAGACCTTCAAGAATGTCTGCGCTCCCTACGACGGGCCGAATCTGGCTTGGTTCATGACCGCCTGCACCATGCCCGACGGCTCTTACTGGGCGGTTCAATCCTGGCAGCGCATGCTGGCCAACTACGGTTTGCCGTCCACAGGCCTCAGAAACTCCTGGGAACTGCGGCTGTCGCACTGGAATACCGATTTGCCGGTGCTGACGATCGACCTCGACTGGTCCTGGGCCGGACGCTTCGACCACCTCTGGGGCTTCTACACCTACGTCGGTAAGCCCATCTACGGGTTCCGCCAGACCCCTCAGGGCGCTCCGCTCGACCACTTTGGCCGCAACATCTACGTCGATACCTACAACTCCCGCTACGGGAAGGGCTGGAAACGCGAGAACAGCTTCCTCGCCCACCCGCCGACCGGCGGCTTCTGCTACGGCTTCTCCGTGCATCGTAAGAGCGGAGCAACGGGCAAGGGCCAGAAGTACCGTGCCACAGTTCAGGGACCAGGTGTGACTCCAGACGTGTTCTGGACGAGCAAAGCTCTGGGCCCGTACAATGCGGGGCTCGACGCGGAGTTGAACGAGCAGCAGGCGAGTGAGCTCGGGAACGACGATCGCTGCAATATCAACTGAGAGTTCACTCCGTCACGAAGACTCTCGATTGCTCACCCGCGCTTGGTTGCAACGATCGCTCGGGCGCGGTTGCACGCCTATGATCGTGCCGTGACCGGCGCAACTGGCCGCGAAGGCGGGATCGAAGCAGTCGTCTTCGACATGGACGGCGTTCTCGTCGATAGCGAGGAGATCTGGGACGAGGCGAGGCGCACCCTGGCGCTCGAGCATGGCCTCGCCTGGCCGGAAAGCGCCCAGCGCGACATGATGGGCATGAGCTCGCTGGAGTGGTCGCGCTACATGCACGAGCGAGTCGGCCTTGCGGAGGCACCAGACGAGATCTCGGCCGAGGTCGTGCGCAGGCTGGGAAACCTCTACCGGCGGCATTTGCCACTACCCGAGGGCGCCGTGCAGGCCGTCGAGTGCATGGCCAAGCGCTTCCGGCTCGGCCTGGCCTCCTCCTCGAACCGGCCGATCATCGAGCTCGTGCTGGAGTTGGCCGGCATCGCCGACCGCTTCGAGGTCACCGTTTCCTCGGAGGAGGTCGAGCGCGGGAAGCCCGCTCCGGATGTCTACCTGGAAGCACTCAGGCGCATGGCCGTCGCAGCGAACCATGCCGCTGCCGTCGAGGACTCGACGAACGGGATTCTCTCCGCCCGCGCGGCCGGCATGCTCGTGGTTGCCGTTCCCAACCCCGTCTTCCCGCCTCGCGCGGACGCGCTGGCTACCGCCGATGTCGTGATCGGCTCGCTGGCCGAGTTGACGCCTGAACTGATCCTTCGCTGCGCTAGTGCGTGAAGAGCCTCACGCCGGTGCAGGTCATGAGCAGGCCGTACTCGTTCGCCGCCTCGATCACCTCGGGGTCGCGGATCGAGCCGCCGGTCTGCGCGACGTAGCCGACCCCGACCGCCGCGGCGCGGTCGATCGTGTCGCGGAAGGGGATGAAGGCATCTGAGCTCAGCGACATGCCCCGGAGCTGAGCCAGCCAATCGGCGCGCTCCTCGGCAGCGAGCGGGCGCGGCTCCTCTGAGAAGGACGTGAGCCAGGCCTCGCGCTCCTTCGGCGTCATCTCGCCGCGCAGGTAGAGATCGATCGCATTGTCGCGCTCGGGGCGAGTGATGCCCTCGCGGAACGGCAGCGCCCGTACGAGCGGGCTACGCCGGAGGTGCCAGAGCTGGGCCTTGTTCGCCGCCAGCTGAACGCAGTGGATGCGCGACTGCTGGCCGCAGCCGACACCGACTAGTTGCCCGCCCGAAGCGATCGTGATCGAGTTGGATTGCGTGTATTTGAGCGCGATCGTGGCCAGAAGCAGATCGCGGGCCGCCTCCTCGGGCAGCTCGCGGTGCTCGGTCACGATTCCTGCTCTCAGGTCGTCGATCGTCAGGCGGGCGTCGTTGAGCGGCTGCTCGAGCGTGACGCCGAGCAGGTCGCGGCGCTCGATCTTCGGCAAGTCGACTTCCGGATCGGCCTCGAGCGCGAGGTACTTACCGCGCTTCTTCTGCTTCAACATCTCCAGCGCCGCCGGCTCGAAACCGGGCGCGATCACCGCGTCGGAAACCTCCTGAACGAGTAGCGCAGCAGCCGCCTCATCGACGACGTCGCTCATCGCCACGCAGTCGCCGAAAGAGCAGAGGCGGTCGGCGCCGCGGGCACGTGCGTAGGCAGCCGCGACCGGGCTCAGCTCGATCTCGCCGACGAAGTACGACTCCTTCAGATCGTCGGGCAGCGGCACGCCGAGGCCGGCGCCGGCAGGGCTCAGGTGCTTGTACGAAGCAGCCGCCGGAAGCCCGAGAGCCTCGCGCAGCTCACGCACCAGGTTCCAGGCAAAAAGCGCATCGAGGATGTTGATCGCGCTCGGAGCGCCGTTGAGCACGCGGAAGGGAAGGCGCTCGCCGGCTGCCAGCGCTACCGCCGGTGCCTGGTGCGGGTTGATTCCGTAACGAAGCTCGAGTCGCGCCTGGGTAGCCATCGAAAGCCCTCCTTGGGATCGTCGGTTCTGTGCCCAGGCGCTCGGCATCTCTCCCCGCGGCTCCCCGGTGGTCTCTTCCACCTCGTAGCGCCAGTCGCGGCGGGACACCATTCTCCCACAACAACCGTACGGCGAGCCGGTTGGAACTGATGACCCATCCCGCCAGGTCTACACGCCCTACTCGACGCGGCCAAGCAGAACGCAGCCGTTGTGGCCGCCGAGCCCCATCCCGTTCGAGAGCGCATAGGAGAGCTCGACCTCGCGGGCTTCGTTGGGAACGTAGTCGAGGTCGCACTCGGGATCGGGGTGCTGGTAGTTGATCGTCGGCGGGATGACGCCATGCTCGAGCGCGAGCACGCAGGCGATCGCCTCGAGCGCGCCGGCGGCGCCAAGGCAGTGCCCGAGCATCGACTTGGTCGAGGAGACCGCGAGCTTGTAGGCGTGGTCGCCGAAGGCGGCCTTGATCGCCCTCGTCTCGGCGGCGTCGCCAAGCGGAGTCGAGGTGCCGTGGGCGTTGATGTAGCCCACCTGCTCGGGCTCGATGCCTCCGGCTGCGAGGGCTTCGCGCATCATGCGCGATACTCCGGTTGCCTCGGGATCGGGCTGAGCGATGTGGTAGGCGTCGTTGCTGGCGCCATAGGAGACGACCTCGGCGTAGATCTTGGCGCCGCGCGCCCGTGCCGCCTCCAGCTCCTCGAGCACGAGGATCCCAGCTCCTTCGCCAATGACGAAGCCGTCGCGGGTCGCATCGAAGGGACGCGAGGCACGCGGCGGATACTCCTCCTCGATGGCCAGACCGCGCATGTTGCAAAAGCCGGCCAGGATGAGAGGCGTCAGAGCGGCCTCGGCACCGCCGGCGAGAATGGCGTCGGCCGCGCCGCGGCGGACGATCTCGGCGCCCTCGCCGATCGTGTAAGAACCGGTCGCGCAGGCGGCGACCCCCGCGAAGTTGACGCCCCTGAAGCCGAAGGCAATGGCAAGCTGGCCGCTGGCCGCGTCGGTGAGGACGCTGGGGATGAACCAGGGCGCCACGCGGCTATGGCCACGCTCGAGCCTCGTCTGCTCTTGACTCGCGATACCGCCGATGTCGCCGATCGCCGAGCCGAAAACAATCCCGATCCGCTCGGGCGCGTAGGCGCCGAGCAGGCCGGCGTCGTCCACCGCCTCCTTGGCGGCGGCCAGCGAGAACTGCGTGTAGCGCGCGAGCTTGCGCAGCTCCTTCGGCGTCGCGAGACCGGTCGGATCGAAGCCTTTGACCTCGGCGCCGATCTTGACCGGGTAGTCGCTCGCGTCGAAGGCCTGGATGAAGTCGATTCCGCTCTTTCCGGCGACAAGAGCGTCCCAGGTCGTGGCGAGGTCGTTTCCAAGCGGGCTGACCGCACCCATTCCGGTGACCACGACACGGCGCATGGCCGAACTCTAGTTGAGGCGCCTGCCCAGGAGAAGCGTGAGCGAGTCGCCGCGGCGCGGCTGGGATTGCCTTCCGCGAACAACCAGGGCGTATCCTGAGTACAGGATGATCGACGAGCATTCTCGAGGACTCGACCTCTCGCTGGAGCCGCTGGACGACTACATCGTCATCCAGCCATCTGACGAGGAAACCGAGACACGCGCTGGGCTGATCATTCCCGCCAGTTCCGAGAACAGCTGCCAATCGGGCGTCGTCACTGCCGTGGGCGCCGACGCTGAGGGCATCGAGCCGGGCGACAAGGTGCTCTTCCCCAAGGATTCGGGTTATGAGGTGCGCCTGGCTGGAACGGCCGTGCGGGTCATCCGCCGGCGCGATCTGATCGCGCGTATCAACGACTAACCCGCCGAAAGTCCGCTCCCCTGCGGGGAGCATGACGACTTCCGGCGGCGTGCAATCGGGCGAGTTCCGCGCCTTCGGCGCTTTGACTCGCCTACTCCTAGAAGCGCTGCGGGCTGGCCGTGGTTGTGGGCGGGGTCCGTGGCGGGTTGAGGACGGCGTATGTTGAGCCGCGCCCGCCATGTCGGTCGCGCCGTCTCCGCCGAAAGTCCGCCCTCCTGCGGAGGGCATGAAGACTTTCGGCGGTATTACCTCCGTCCGAGTCTTCGCGCCTTCGGCGCTTTGACTCGCCTGCTCCTAGAAGCGTTGCGGGCTGGCCGTGATTGTGAGCGGGGTCCGGGGCGGGTTGGGGACGGCGTATGTTGAGCCGCGCCCGCCATGTCGGTCGCGGCGACCGCACCTGGCTTCGGAGGTCACGGGCGTAGCGGAGCGAAGGCTCTACCTCAATGCAGGTGGAAGTACCTAACGCGAGCGCCAGGCCGCAGATCGGAACCCTCAGAGAAGGGGCGTTGCATGCGCAGCTCAAGGAGTGGTACCGCCGCCCGGGCGACGAGCTCGAGAAGCGGCTCTCGGGCTACGTCGTCGACATCGTCCGCGACGAGCTCCTGATCGAGATCCAGACGGGCGGCTTCGCGCCGCTCCGGCGCAAGCTCGATGTCCTCACGCGCGAGCATCCGGTTCGGATCGTGGCTCCCGTGGCGCGCGAGCGCAGGATCGTTCGCCTTTCGAGCGAGGGCGAAATCCTCTCCGCCCGTCGCTCTCCGCGACACGGCAGGATCGAGGACGTCTTTTCCCGCCTGGTCAGCATTCCCACGCTGCTCTCCCGGCCCGGGCTCGAGATCGAGATCCTGTTGACCGAGGAAGACGAGCTGCGCGTCCACCGGCCAGGGAAAGCGTTCAGACGCCACGGCTGGATCGTCAGCGGACGGTCGCTCTCGGGCGTCGCAGACTGCGTCCGTATCGCTGGTCCTGAAGACGCGGCGGCACTGCTGCCGTCACGGCTCCCCGAGTCGTTCGACACCGCGGAGCTCGCCGAAGCGGCCGCGATCACTCGCCGGCTCGCGCAACAGATGACCTACTGCCTACGCGCTATGGGAATGCTCGAGATAACCGGCAACCGCCGCCGCGCACACGTCTACCGGCGCACCTACGCCCCGGCTCGCGGTTCGCATCGGCGCCGAGCATAAAAAGCTCCCAGGAAGAGCGAAGCCCGCCTCGCATAAGCCGCAGACGGGCGACGCCACTATGCCGGGATGAGGGGGGAGCCGGCCTCTAAAGTTTCGCCCCTGGGTCTGCTCCTGGCAGCACCCCATCGGGGGATTTTCGTGCCGCAACCGACTTTCAGGGGATCGGCCGGTTCGTAGATTCCTGGCTCGTCCGCTATTCTGATCGCGCTCGGAGAAGTGGCCGAGTGGCTGAAGGCGGCGCCCTGCTAAGGCGTTAAGGGGGTACAAACCTCCTTCGAGGGTTCGAATCCCTCCTTCTCCGCTAGTAACCGCCGGAAATCCGCTCCCTGTCGGGAGCATGACGATTTCCGGCGGCGTGCATTTCTGACGAGTTAGCGCGACTTCGTCGCGTCTGCCTCGCGAGGTCCTAGAAGCGTGGCGGGCTACCATGAAGTGTAAGCGGAGTCCGTGGTGAAGTGGGTTGCAGACGGCGTTGAGTGAGCCGCGTCCGCCATGTCGGTCGCGGCGGCGAAGGAGGTGGCGCTGTCTAATTGGCCTCGTGCAGCCTGCTAGGCACCGACTTCGAGCGGTAGTCTTCCCGCGGGACCAGCGCGGAGGGGTGGCAGAGCGGTCGAATGCGGCGGTCTCGAAAACCGTTTAGTGGCGTTTTGCGGGTTTCGGGTCTTCTCGGTTCTCTCTGCATTATGCCTGCATAACGGCCCTTTTTAGAGTCGGGACACGATTTCCGCCCCTCCCCGGTTTCGTATCTTTTCGGATGCTCGTGTTGCCACAGTGTTGCCACAATCTCGCCAAACCGAGGCTGAGTGCGTAGATATTCGAGGTCGCCTTGTGTTGCGGCGTGTCATCACTGACGCTTATCCACCTACGCTGAGTTCTTCGCCGACGATTTGCCCGAGGCAACACGGCGACGCCCTAGCTGTGAGTGCGACGGAACTACGTGAGTCCGAGTATCTCCAGCTCCTGCTCAGCCGGGATCGCGCCGTGGCACTTCACGTAGCGCCGCGTCCCGCACCAGCAGCGGACGCGCGCCTGACGAAGCCTCTCCGTCGAGAACCTCGCATTGGAGTCCTTCGGCGCACGCGATTTCTGCTCTGTCCCGGCAGGCGGACGCCTGTGAACCTCGTAGCCGTCCCACTCGCCGGTGACACGCCACCACACCTCCTTGATGAGGTGGACGCGCGAGAGGTCAATCAAGGTGACTAGCCCGTCCTTCAGCTTCCACCTGAGGCTCTCGTGGTCTGGGTTGTAGTAGAGGCAAAGCGAGCTCGGGCGTGACCAGTAGAAGCGATGACGGGAACGTCTGGGGCCGTCGGCCATCAAGATCGGTCGCACTCGGCTTGGCGGGCCGGGGCAGATGACGACAAGCCGCCGTGTCTTATTTAGCGTGTCAAGTTCAATTTCGCCACGGAGAACAAGCGCGCGACCGATCTTCTCCATCGTGAAGTTGGGGTACGCCTCATCCATCCCTCGGAGCAAAGCCGAGACCTCAAGCGGGTACTGCTCCCACCACAGCCGGAACCGCCAGATACGCCGCGAGCTACGCGCCCGGAGAGAGCGCTTCGTCCGCTTCGAGTAAATCCGGAGGTGTCGGGTGCGACGCTTGAGCTTCTTGCGCCGACGACTCTTGCCGTGGTTACTCGCGCCGTGACTTGGGCGCCGCTTACTCGCCATCCCCGTGCGAGCGCACGGTGGGGACGGCGCGCCCTCCTGCCACAGTGCCGCCGACAAGGGCGCCGCCGGGGCCGACGGAGACCGGCCCCTTGCCAATGATCGCTCCGCGCCGATCGGGGTCGCCAAAGACATCCGTCAGCAAACGCTCCGCCTCAGCCTCCGAGACGCTCAGCGCACGCTTCGTCTTCTCCGCAGCGTCCTTCAGTTGGGCCGAGGCATAGTTCGGGTACTTCGCCTCGATGTCGTCGCCGACGCCCGAGGGATCCTTCAGCGGTGAAAGAACAAGACGCGAGGCCGCCTCGAAGAAGACCGGTGTCCACTGCTCGAAGCTCAGCGGTGTCTTCAAAATCTCCAGCGCGAGAGCCGTCACGTGGAAGGATGAGAGTGGCTTGCGTTCCTGGTCGTCGCGGAGTTGCTGCTCTCGGTTCCACCACTTCAGAATGCGTATCTGCTTCGAGAAGATGGACTTGCCGGAGTCCGCGAAGGCCGTGTTCCGGCCCAAGACTAGGTCGCGATGACCTGCGGGATCGGACGCGATCCAGCGGTGCGCTTCGTCCTTCCGGCAGTGGGGCAGGAGGATGCCCTTCGCTTGTCGCCAGCCGACGACGATGTCTGCTGTGAATTCCTCATCAGGGAAGGTGATCTTGATCGCGTGCGAGCTGATCTCGTAGACGCCTTTGATGTCACCCTCAATCCACGACTTCACGTCGAGCATCGCCTGCCGTGGATTATTGACCCAAGAGTCGAGCGGCTTCGGTACGCGGACGACAATATCCACGTCGTTTAGCGGCTTGATCTGCGTTGCCTGCGCGAGCGCGCCCGCACCGAAGGAGTCGGTGCCGGGTATACGAGCGCCAATCTTCTCCTCGAGGGTCTTCTGGAGTTCGCGCCGGCGGACGCGGGCGGCTTCCATCTCGTCGGCCGGGAGGTTGATCTTGCTGAGCAAGTCAGCGTAGAACTGTTTAGGGGTCATTCCGTCTCCTCTCCGTTGTCACCCTCGACCTCTTCGGAGGCGACCTCCAGCGACTTCGAGTACGCACGCAGGTCGATAGCCATCGGGCTTCCGATGACCTGGAGCCGCGCGAACAAGCGCATCAGAAGGAACATCAAAGCACCCTCTGATGCGGCCTCGACCCACGAGGTCACCGCCTCGTCGTCGTAGAGCACCTCGAACGCGCCAAGCCTGAGCGCGCATCCGAGCTGGAGGCGACAGTCCTTGTCCGTGTAGCCGAGCGCCTTCTCGAACGGGTCGCCGAAAGGAGGGTTCCACTCGCTGTCGAGTGCCAGCACCCCGGCAACGATCTCGAAGGGCTTGCGCGCCGGCTTCCGTTCGCCCCGATCAGTGATCTCGACGTTCGTCCTTTCGAGACGGCGTACAGAAGCGGCTTTCTCCATCGCGTACTCGATGACTCCCTTGTCGAGTGCGGGCTTGACCTCGAACACCGCGTAAACGCTCTCGGCTGGCACCTTGGTGATCCCGCCCTCGTTGAAGAAGAGCGGGCAGAAGTGCTGGTCATAGATGACGATGTCCTGCTGCTCGGTGGTCTGACCGGTGTGGTCGATGACTTCCGTGTTCCCAGCCACGCAGTAGCGGTTAGGGAGGAACTCGGCGATGACCTTCCGCCACTCGTCCTCTCCGACCGCGCCCCTTCCGCCCTTGTGCTTGATGACCCGCTTCAGCCCGGCGAGCGAGGCGACGAGCATCTCCTCCTTGCGGAGCAAGGTGTCGCGAAGGTCGTAGGTGTTGGTCGGGTCGCTCATGCGTAGGCCAAACGTGTGTTCGTATTGTAGCCGTCGCCTCAGACAGCTCGCTTTTGACTCACGTCATTCTCCCACCCGAGATCCGTCGCGCCGGGAGAGCCGCTAGTAGTGCTCGGCCACGTAGGCGTAGGCGCGGTCGAAGATGTCGCCGGTCGGGTCAATCCCGAACTTCTTGAGGGCCTGACGGATGGCGACCTTGACCTTGCGGTCGCCCTCACGGCTGGTCTGCCAGTTGTTAAAGCGGACACCCATCACGACGGCGTCGATCTCCGCGACCACCCGCTCGATGATCTCCGGCGTGAACTCGGGCTTGTACTCGTCGAAGATCTGTGTGAGCGCGCCGCGCCGCTGGTCGGGTAGGAGCGACATAGGTTCCTCGACCTCGTGGCCCTCGCCGGCTTACTCGAGTTCGAGCTTCCGAGCCTGCTTGGCTACCCGATCATCAAGCGCCGTCTCTTCGACGAGCTGCGTCCGGACGAGACGCCGCTAAGCGCCCGCCTCGTCGAGGAGTTCGGCTCCTGGAAGGCCGTTTGTAGGGCGGCTTACGGACTCCAGCCGGAAGGGCATGCGATCTACCCGGGACAGCCATGGGCAGGTACGCGACGGGGTTCACGCCGGCCGCCGAACTTCACGCTCGAGGAAGTCTTCGCAGCTTTACGGCTCTGCCGAGAGGAACTGGGACGGGAACCGAGCTCGAGCGACTACGCGTGGTGGTCGAGCGAAAAGCGCCTGATCGCGAGGAGAAGCGGGCAAAGGGCGCGAATCCCGAGCATGAGAACTGTTTATAGGCTGCTCGGCGATCATGGCTGGGCCATCATCTGGTCCGAGTTCGGCTGCCTCACTCCCCCCCAAAAACGTACGTGGGGGCGGGCTCAGACCGTCATGGGCTCGGTTTGACACGCCGTCTTCCTTGATTTAGCATGTAAGCGCTTGCATGTAGAAGCCTTCTACGCCGTCGATACGTCCCCTTACGGGCAACAAACCCACGTTTTCGAGCTCAACTCAACCGTAGTTGAGTTCTTGTGGCAGGGAAGGAAGGAGCGGTCTTGAGAAGCGAGGCCTCGATACAGCCACAGTCTGGAGATACGAAGAGGCGTAATCATCCCGTGATTGAGGTCGACGACGTCACCCACACGTTCGCTCGAGGCAGCGAATACGCCGATGTTCTCTCTCACGTCTCTCTTCAGATCCACGAGCAAGAATTCGTCTGCATTATCGGCCCGTCCGGCTGTGGCAAGTCGACGCTCCTATACTTAATCGCGGGCTTCCTACTGCCCACTCGCGGGGAAATACGCTTTATGGGACAACCGGTAGTCGGCCCAGCTCGCGAGCGCGGCGTCGTCTTCCAAGCCGACGCCGTATTCCCCTGGATGACCGTAGAACAGAACGTTGAGTACGGACTCAGAATGCGGCACGTACATCGGCAAGAGCGGCGGCGAGTCTCACATGAGTACCTCGAACTCGTCGGACTCCAGGGAACCGAAGATCTTTGGCCTAAACAGCTGTCTGGCGGAATGCGAAAACGCGTTGATGTGGCACGGACGTATGCCAACGGGGCGAACACGCTACTTATGGACGAATCTTTCGGCTCGGTCGATATCCAAACTAAAGAAAACCTTCAGATTGCACTACTGGATATATGGGAACGAGACCGAAAAACTGCGCTCTTCGTAACTCACGATATCGAGGAGGCGCTGTTCCTTGGTGATCGCGTAATCGTCCTCCGAGGGACTCCGGGTAAGATTGTGGCGGAGCACGTTGTGCCATTTGGACGGCCTCGGGCGTCTGATTTGAGGACCAGTCCAAAGTTCCAGAAATTGCGCAAGGAACTCGCGGACCTTCTCACGGCAGTGTAGTTCTCTTCGCATTACGGACGGCTAACTAACGGCCGGTGCCACCACCCGCTTACAGGCCCTGGCTCGGTTCAAGAAGCGCGCCCACGCTCAGAGCAAGCTATGCTGGGTTAATACTTCCAAAGAAGCGACAGGTACGAAAGACGCCTCACCGCAGTCAGTGGCGTTTCGTGCATCACGGGCCGGATGCCCACACTCCTATTGTACGAAGCGCCACTGACTGCGATGAGGTAATGGAGATCAAAGTATCTCCGCTTCCGATCTATCACTCGAGTAGCCGACCGCACTATCTCTATAACACGACTTTACTTTGTGGCAGCGACCCATTGGACTAGCTGCTGCCATAGCTGTCCATAGCCCGCCCAAGATAGGAAGTTTTCGGGACACCAGTGTGGCGCACAGTCCGAAGTGAAGGCGACCGTCCTTCCCTTTCCAAAGTCCCAAGCTACGAGCAGCGGGTCCTCACCTACGTTGGCGATAACAGTCGCGTCAGGTTTTGCGAGAACGCGATTGTAACCGAGCAGATGAGGCCACTCCTGGGGGAGATTCGCAACGATCGGATGATCCCCCGAGACTAAACGCGGGCACCGGCCTTCCGGAATCTCGATTCGGTCATCGCCAGGTAATAGCGTTACGGGAAGTATCTCTTCGATCGAGGTACCTCCGTATCGGGCGCGACCTTCGATCCCCTGAAACGTCATGTAGCCGCCTACCATGACTAAGCCGCCTCCGCTACTGACGTACTCACGAAGCAACGAAAGCCGATTCGGCGTAGGAATCGATCGTTCGAAAGTATCAGGATGAAGAAGTAGCGTATTTGCGCCAATGTCACTTAGTATCACAGCGCTGTACGAGCCTAGCTGCTCCGTATCCGATGGAAACTGGGATGACGCTAGATGATTCGGTAGGTACTCGACTCGAATGCCGGCGGCTTCAAGTGCTTCTCGAAGCCACCGAACTCCTTCTTCGTATCTAGTCGTCGTAAAGCTGTCAAATCCTTTTTGATGGATGGAGTGCGTAATCCATGACTCTCCCGCTATTAAAACGCGAAGTTCATCCTTGTGACTATCATCCATCGTCGTTCCTCCTGCGATCATCGCTAGACGAGTTCCAGGCCTGTCGTGCGACCTCCACCGTTTAAAAGACCATCTAATTCTTGAAGTGCCGGAAGAGACGGCTGAGCGCCGTAACGCGTGGTCGCTACAGCCCCCGCCGCACAGCCGAATCGGATTACGTCTTCGATAGAATCGCCTCGCAGTAGACTGGCAGCCAAACCGCCTACGAAAGCGTCTCCCGCACCAACCGAATCGACACTCTCGACCTTAAAACCAGGCACATCGATCGCGGTATCTGAACTTCGTAAGACTGCTCCCGCCGCACCTAGCGTGACTATCACGGTTCCCGCACGACCGTACCTTTGCACATCAGCAGCGACCTTGCCCGCTGTGCTTGCGCTTTCGACCCGCCGCTTGAAAAGCGTTGCTGCCTCCCGGGCGTTCACCACAACGAAATCGACTCCGTCCAACAACTCAAAGGTTGAGTCGTCTACGGGTGTCGCGTTTAGGATCACGCGCGCTCCGATGCGAAACGCTGTCTTAAGGGCGCTCTTTGCGGCAAGTGCGGGAATCTCTAGCTGAACAACGAGCACGTCGTCTTCTTCGAGCGCGGTACGTAGTCGCTCAACCTCAAGCTCGCCGACGACACCATTCGCGCCCGGCGACACCGCGATTATATTTCGACCTTCGGCGTCTACCATAATGAGAGCTACCCCGGTGGGGGTCTCTCGATCAATTTCGATACCGGTGACGTCGATATTCTCGCGAGCGAGGGTATCGATCATTTCTTTCCCGGTAGCGTCGTTTCCGACTCTTCCGATTAGCGCTACTTCGGCACCGAGGCGCGCGGCCGCTACGGCTTGATTAGAACCCTTTCCCCCGAAATAATCGTCTATTGCTCCGCCGAGTACGGTCTCGCCTTCGATCGGTAAGTGCGGGACGCGAAGTACGACATCTCTATTCAGGCTTCCGAACACGACTATTTTCCGCGCCACGCTTACCGTCTCTTTCCTTCTATAGAGCGGCGACGTACATCGCTCGCTAGGTCTCGCTTCGCCTCACCGGATGATTCACGAACGATAAGCTCCGGATCGCAAATCACCGTTCTGGTGGCTTCGGCCTTACCTCGCTCTCGTAGTCTGCGTATTTCTTCAATTACACACTCCGCGGCACGCGTTCCTAGCTCGTACACAGGCTGTCTAACTGTAGTAAGAGACGGCACCACATACGAAGCTGGGCTGATGTCATCGAAGCCAACAATCGATATGTCTCCCGGAATCTCTAGTCCGCGCTCTCTCGCAGCGGCCATAGCTCCAATCGCCATTAGATCGTTTGCGGCGAATATCGCCGTGCACTCCGGGTTTCTCTCAAGTAGTCGGTGTGCCGCTTCCTCGCCACCTTCTTCAGTGAAGTCGCCTTCTAAAACGTAGTCCGAGTCGCACATAACACCCGCAGAACTAAGAACATGGCGATAACCAGAATCTCGTTCTTTCGTCACTTGAAGTGAGCGCGGCCCTTGGATATGGGCTATGCGTCGATGCCCGAGATCTATCAGATGTTGCGTCGCTATTCGTGCGCCTTTGTAGTGATCAACATGAACATTCGGCACATCGGCGCGATCTATGTTTCGGTCTATTGCTACGACCGCAATGCCATCTGCGTGAAGGATATCCACGTTTTGCTGATCACCAGTGAGACCGATGAGTAAGACACCATCTACCTGACGTCCGCGTAACATCTTGAAGTAACGCTCTTCGCGCCTAGGATCGCTATCGGTATTACAGAGTAGAAGGGTGTAGTTCGCGCTATCTGCCGCACGCTGAACGCCCTTGATGAGTTTCGGGAAAAAGGGGTTTGCAATGTCCGGGCAAAGGAGCGCGAGCGACTCCGTCGAGCGTGTCATCAGAGTGCGGGCCGCTGAGTTTGGGTGGTACCCCAAGAGCTCGACGGCCCGCTCAACACTCGCTCTGACCTCTGCGGAGACGTTTCCACTATTCAAAGCTCGCGATACGCTAGCCGTCGAAACGCCCGCCGCTCGAGCTACATCGGCATTCGTTACGCGAGCGCCTCGCCGTATCACTCTTCCCGAGGTGGAATCGTTCTTTTTTTCTTCCGCATTCGTCACGTTTGTTCTTCCTCTACTCCTCACTCAATGAATTCGCACGCGATCGGTTCACTCTATCTATCGTCGCGCCGCTCGCGGCCTTTTCGTCAGTCGCCGGCTCTTCCGAGATCTCTACGCCGTACAGCCTCGCCGCGTTCTTATACATCATAAGGTCGATGTCTTCTTGAGTAAATGTTGGCCATCCGGCTTTTTCAGCGACTTCGTTAATACCGTTCTTCACCATCTCGACCCCGCGTCTAATGTCTTCACCAGGGTTTTCAGACCAAACACCGACACCGGGTGCATAGTAATCAGACGCCCACATTATACGATCCATATGCCGGTGTTCTTTCGCTTTGACAAGATTCCACGTAAGAATATATGGACGGTCGTAGTTCATCGATGTGTCTGTGTATACATTGGTTTCGAACGTGCTCGGGCTGTATCCCATCATGAAGAACGCTTCTTCATACCACGGGTAGTTGAGATGCTCGAGATTCACCTTGAGCTCAGGGAAATCGACAAGTACATTATTTATCGACGTTGGATTAACGTGTCTAAAAGGCGCAAGTCGCAAAGCGCCCGGCTGGGCACAGTGATGGAATTGCACGACGACATCTAGCTCTAGCGCTTTCTCATAAAACGGATATACGTTACGATCGTCTGAGTTATATCGTCCGAATGGCGGAACCATTAAGACGCCGTGAAACCCGAGCTCCTTAATCGCGTACTCGAAATATTCCAGATCTTTCCAGTTCGTTCGCCCGGCATTGTCGACCGGCTCGACACTCGCGAGAGGAAGGAAGAAATCCGGATACTGTTTATAGCACTCTAGAAGGTAGTCTTCGCCGAACGTCGTATTCCACGCCCGACGCATTTCCTGCGCCATAACCACGGCTTTCGAGACGCCGGCGTCTTTTAACCAACCAACGATCGTCTCGATTGGCGTGTTTTCGGGCACGGGCCAACCCAACTCGGCCATGGCCTCCTTGTCGAACCCTTCGGCTCTTAATACATGCATGTGAGCGTCTATGATCACTGCGCTCTCCTCCTTCGTTCACATTGCGTCTGCGATCGACGGAACACCGTGCGGGAAGGTGTTCATGACGCTTTCCTCCCCGCACGTAAAGTGCCTGTCTGGCGCTCTCTATGTTCCGTTATTACGGACACCACGATTTGACTCTCTGCAGCTCTCGCGGACGAATTCGCCCATCGCTACGCTGAAGGCACGTCTCCTTCCCATGCGGCGCACGCCTCCGGAAGGCCATCACAAACCTGAGGCTCGAACATACGGAGATACAGAGCGTTATACTTATCCGCTACCATGATATCCTTAAGCTCGATCGGCTTCTTTAATCTTCCAGTATCTTTGTACATCTTCACTAGATACTCATACCTCGGAAGCCAGTAGCGGTTACTCGCTGGATCGAACATCTTTTTATACATTTCAAGGCCGCTAGTGGGGAAATACTCTAGCTTGTTCCACACAGTGTCCCTGAGTTCTTCAGGAGAAAGATTACCGCCAGTCTGCTGATTCATATAGTCGGTAATAATCTTAAACCCGTCGATACCAGAGCTTTTCGCCACAATGTACGCCTGCTCTTGATACCACACTTTCGCGATCTTCGCGATGATGTCAGGATGATCCTTTGCGTACTGTGCCGTCGTCATGTACCCACAGTAAATCTCACCTTTCGGCAAGAGGTCGAATGCGGTGAGAATCGGGATATTTCCTTCGTTAGTCGCACGGAGCCTACCCGGCATATCACCAATGTAGATATCGCCGCTCCCGGATAGGAATGCCGCCAAGCCCTGAGCCGGATTGAGGTCGAGCCACTTCACGTCTTTGGTCGAATCCAGGCCGCCCGCTTCGAGCGCGAGAATGGCCGCGGTTTCCATATCGGTGCTTTTTGTTGTAACTATTGTCTTTCCCTTAAGTTGAGCCGCTGCGTCGTGAAGCGCTTGCGGCCGGTCGCCTCCATTCTTCTTTAAGAAGTAGGCGATAGGCTTGAGACCCGAATTCGGTCTGGCCATCAGCGCCGATCCCTCAAAGAAGTACATCGGCAATACCATTCGTTCCTCGGGGAAGTTGTCGTGCTGGCTAACGATGCTCGTATCGCACCCGTTGGTGATATCTACGGCGCCGGATGCGAGAATTGTACTGACATTACCGAATTCGACTTGCTTATTGACGAGATCGATACCGACGTCCTTGTACCAACCCTTTTTGACTCCTACGATCATCGAAACGAAATCCTGCGTGGGCGTTAGCCCCATGGTGACTTTCTGCGTTTTCGTACCGGACGAAGCCTTATCGGATCCTCCGCAGCCGCTCGTGATACCGAGAGCGAAGATTACAATTATTCCCGCAATCATCGCCCCGCGGAGTTCGAAGCGTCTTTTACTCGTCTTGCTTATCGTGCTCTTCATTTGTGCTTGCCTCCTCCTGACTGCTCCATCGGATCGTAAGATCTTGCTCTACGTAATGGGGGTATAGTCGATAACGAATTGGCTCGACGCTCGCCAAAAACCTTTCTCGTTGAAGCGAAGCGGTGAATCCGGGTAGTTATCGCTTTCGCCGAAATCAACCTTTGCGCTAAGAATGAGTGTTCCGTAAACCCTTTCCGCCTATTCGATTACGAAGTCTCCGCCCATCGCATCACGTAAGCGGCTATTAGCCGAATAAGTTTGTCGAGAGCGAAAGACACGACACCCAAGATAAGCATCGCCGTGAGAATCATCCCGGTGTCGAGCGTTCGACTCGCATTCATCACTAGATAACCAAGGCCTTTTTGAGCGCCCATGAACTCAGCCGCGACCACGAGACCGAAAGCCGCTGCAGTAGAAACCCGGAGACCCGCGACGAGAGGGGGTAATATCGCAGGGAATATAACGGTACGATATATCTGTCCCTTGGGCGCTCCTAGAGACAGTGCCGCCCGTACGTAGATCGGCGATACGTGATGTGCCGCTTCCACGGTAGTTACTACCATGATCATAAACACGCCGCTCGCGACGAGGAGCATTTTGCCGGTTTCCCCGATACCGAACCACAAAATGATGAACGGTATTGCCGCGAGTGGAGGAATTGGTCGCATCGACTCGATCTGTGGATCGAGAATGTTGTATACGACTTTGTAGCGAGACATGAGAAGACCAATGACGACGCCGCCGATACCACCAATCACGAGACCTACAACGACTCGGCCAAGAGTCCATTCAGTACCATTCAGTAGCAGTGCCGGCGAATCAACGAATACCCTACCGACCATTCGCGGAGTCGGAAATTTTAGTGGGCGGATGATGTTCAAACCATCGGCGGTAACGAGCCACCAGACGCCAAACAATAGGACCTGGCATATGAGTCCGAGTACGCGGCCACGAAGAACCCGCCGTACGAAGACACGCCATATACGAGCCACCCTCGAGCCTTCGGCACGATCACTCGCACGTCCGGGGGCGATTGGCTCTTCCTCCAGCGCGACGTCGATCTCAGCGACGTCCAGGCGAACGTGACTCAAGGCGGTACCTCCTAGTACGGGTGTTGCCTGCTCAAAATGAGAGGGTCGTAGTGATCGTGGTGGGGTTCAGCATTGAGGTTTTTGTGTCTAGTCGTGCGCGAAAGCGCTTACAGAAGGGCTGGCGCCCGCGGTAGGTAAGCGCTTACAGTACCGGAAAATAGCGCCACATCGCGCGCGTGTCAAGCGATAGGCCTCCTCGACGTCTCCGGCGCCTACGGCCGTTTTCCTCGTGGGACGCGGCTCGGCGAGCCATCCTAGGCCACGAGCGTGACCCCCTATTGGTCGATACCGCAAGCGTGGGCCAAGCCTTTGAGTTCGGCGCGTTTCGAAAAGCCGATCTCATGACCAGCCGGCGCTCAGGCGTCCCCCAGCCGAACAGAGCGCCTAAAAGCGTGAACTATGAGATCCCGTTCCGCTGCTAAAGCCGAGGGCATCTCGAAAGGTGTTCTGAAAGCCGTAAACGGACCACCCCCGCATGCACGCGGGGGTGGTTCTGCTTAGTGAGAACAAGAACCCTAGCCGCGGTGACCTCCTGAAGACGCGATGCGCGGAGGTTCTTTCGATCCGGTTCTTGACTTCGTTTGACTTCGCCCGCGCGCGATGACACTCTGCTTGACGGAAGGTAAGGATATGACGAGGAAGCTCTGGTCAACCTGCGCGTGATCCTCGACTATCCGCTGCTCTCGATGCCCGATCCGGCGCGTTTCGAAAGGCTAGTCTCGTGATCAGCCAACGATCAGAGGTTCCCGAGCCGAAGAGAGAGCCACGGGGCGGCGAACTGTGGGATCCGCATGTGTCGCAAAAGGGGCCCGCTTCCAACGACGCTTACGTCGTCGTCGAGGAAAAGGACGAGGGAACAGTCGTGTTGCTTGTCGCTCGCTGGCCCAAGCGCGACGGGCTCGGGCGCCTCGTCTTCCCGGATGAAGACCCACGCTTGGTCTGCATACTCGAGACTGAGCTCGAAGCCATTCTCAAGCGCCGGCGCAAGAACCAGCGCAGCGTACGGATCGGCGATGTCTTCTGGGTCCGGGGCTTGTTCGAGAACGAAACCAAGCTCTCGGGAGATCCCGCCGCGTGGGGATTCTTCATCGATATCACGCGTGCTGCGCGCGAAGCAGCGAAGGCGGCTCTGTACGGAGCGGCAGCTCCTCGCGTGCGCGAGACGCAGGTGGAGGAGCTCGGTCTTGTCGAGCAGCGCGCACGACCGCCTGAGCCGCCGCCTCAGGCCACGAGTGCTGGACCAAGCGTCTGACGATGGCGAAGCCAGAACCGATCCCCGCCGCACGACTCGATCCTCCGGACTCGAGCTTTCTCGCCTCGATCGGTGCTGACGATCTCGTCTACTTCCTCTGCAACATCGGTGACGGTGACGCACAGGTGCTCCTCGTCCCTGACGCGGGCCAGGGTGCGAGTGGGAGTCATCGCGCGGTCATCGTCGATGCCGGCGCTAAGAACAAGCTGCCGGCGCTGATCGATGCCCTGATCGGAGCGAACCTTCTCAAGCGCGAGCCAGGTGCGATCGCGCTCGTTGTCGCGACGCATCCGCATCTCGATCACATCGCAGGCATCGCTCAGCTGCTCAGCCAGTACCGCGGCGGCGTCGCCGAGTTCTGGGATCCTGGCTACTTTCAGCCATCGCCCCCCTATTTCGAAATGATGGCCGCGATCGAGAACGATCCCAATCTGCTCTACGCCCAGCCGGCGAGCGGGCTCCGTCGCTGGATCGGAAACGTAGCGGTGACCGTTCTTGCGCCCGCGATCGGACTCCGGAACCGCTTCGACACCTACGGAGTCGACATCAACGACTCCTCGCTCGCTCTACTGATCGAATTCCCGGCAGCGCGGGTCGTTCAGCGTGACAAGGAGCGCCGCTACGTGAAACAGCCTCGGACGCAGGCTCTCGTTCTCGGAGCCGACGCGCAGACGCTCTCCTGGTCGTACGTCGAGACCGAGTATCCCTACCTCCGCCCGTCGGAGTCCGCGACCGCAAAGGCGCTCCAGATGGCGACCGGTCGCGATCTGCTCAAGGCGCAGGTGCTGAAGGTCTCCCACCACGCCTCGAAGCACGGCGTTAACCTCGAGCTCGTCGAGCGCATCGTGGGCAAGGTGCCCGATCCGAAGAGCCAGGTCGAGCAGATCACTATCGCGCTGATCTACAAGTTCATGGACGACATGGACGCCGAGAGCGAGGAGTTTGGCGGGAAGCGCAAGTTCTTCGCCGGCGACTTCGCCCGCTACGGCTGGGCCAAGCTGATGCGCTCCGGACTGGGTGGCCACGAGATATTGAACCTCTACGCTGAGGCCATCGCCAAGATGCCGGAGAACCCCGGTATCCCGCCGCTCTTCCGCGACATCTTCAAGAATGCCTTCCTGCCCTACCGCGACCCGGAGACCCTGCGCGCCTTCCTAAAGATCATCGACGAGTTCGAGTACGACCATTCCGAGCGCCTGGGCGACGCCTTCGAATACCTGCTCTCGGTGCTTGGTTCGCAGGGCGACGCTGGGCAGTTCCGCACTCCGCGCCACATCATCGACTTCATCGTTACCGTCGTCGACCCGAAGAAGAACGAGACCGTGATCGACCCCGCCTGCGGTACCGCTGGCTTCCTAATCTCGTCCTACAAGCACATCCTCAAGGCCAACGTCGACGCCGAGGGCAACAGCACGCTGACGCCGGACGAGCGCGGGCGGCTGGCCGCCAACTTCAAGGGCTACGACATCTCGCCCGACATGGTGCGCCTGTCCCTGGTGAACCTGTACTTGCACGGCTTCACCGATCCGCACATCTTCGAGTACGACACCCTCACCAGCCAGGACCGCTGGAACGAGTACGCCGACGTGATCCTGGCCAACCCGCCCTTCATGTCGCCGAAAGGCGGCATCAAGCCGCACAACCGATTCTCGGTGCAGAGCAAGCGCAGCGAAGTGCTTTTCGTGGACTACATGGCCGAGCACCTGACGCCCAGCGGCCGCGCCGGCATCATCGTGCCCGAGGGGATCATCTTCCAGTCCGGGGCGGCCTTTCAACAACTTCGCGAAGTGCTTATCAACGACTTCCTCATTGGCGTAATCTCGCTTCCGTCTGGCGTATTCATGCCCTACACAGGTGTGAAGACATCAGTCCTGGTGCTCGACCGGGCAGTTGCAAAGCACAATCCCAACATTCTCTTTTCTGACGTAAAGCAGATCGGCGTGAGCCTCGGCATAAAGCGGACACCGACAGAACACAACGATCTGCCTTACGTCTTGCGCGACTACCGCGCCTACTACGACGGGCGTGAGCTGTCCCGGCACTCTTGGCTGACTCCGCGCGACGAGATACTGGCTAATGAATGCAACTTAACTGGCTTGCGATATCGGCCAGTCGCTGCGAACGGCGGCAAGCGGGTAGTCAAGATCGCTGATGTGTGCCGGATGACCAAAGGTACTTCCTCAAGCACAACTACACCTCCTGGGCCATATCCCTTGGTCTTGACCGCAGCGAAACCGAAGACGTCCTCGGAGTATCAGTTCGACGGGCCGGCGGTGTGCGTACCGCTTATCTCATCGACGGGGCATGGCAAGGCCACCCTCAATCGCATTCATTATGCGAGCGGTCGGTTTGCATTAGCCAACCTTCTCGTCGCACTTCAGCCTAGCGACAATTCGGAGCTCGATGCAAGGTTTCTCTACTACGCGCTCGACGAAAGGAAGATTGATATCGCCGCTCTCATGCGCGGCGCCGCGAATGTAGGCATGAAGCCCGAGGACCTGGCTCAGTTCGAAATACCCCTCCCGCCGCTGGAAGTGCAGAAGGAGATAGTCGCGGAGATCGAGGGCTACCAGAAAGTCATCGACGTCGCCCGCGCCGTCTCCGACAACTACCGCCCGCATATCCCCATCCACCCCGACTGGCCGATGGTGGAATTGGGCAAGGTTGCTCGCCTGATCAATGGTCGCGCTTACAAACAGGAGGAGCTTCTCGCGGAAGGTCCCACGCCTGTCCTTCGCGTCGGCAACTTCTTCTCGAACCGTGGCTGGTACTACTCCGACTTGGAACTCGAAGAGGACAAGTACTGCAATGAAGGCGACCTTCTTTATGCGTGGTCAGCGTCATTTGGGCCGAGGATCTGGGAAGGCCCGCGTGCGATCTACCACTACCACATCTGGAAGATCGAGACGTCCGGCGAGATCGACAAGAAGTTCCTCTTCCACCTCCTTGAGGCTGACTCGGAGAAAATCAAGTCCGAGGGCAACGGTATCGCCATGATGCATGCCACAAAAGGCGGCATGGAACAACGCAAGTTTCCCCTTCCGCCCATCGCCACTCAGCAAGCCATCGTCGCCGAGATCGAAGCCGAGCAGGCGCTGGTCAACGCCAACCGCGAGCTGACCGGCCGCTTCGAGAAGAAGATCCAGGTAATACTCGCCCGCGTCTGGGGCGAGGCCGAGTCGTCCCTGGCGGAGTCGTGAGCCATGGAAGAGGCCGCCGAACTAAGCAACTACTTGCCGCTCTCGTTCAAGAGCCCGAATGAGTAAAAGTACGTCGACTTCTTATGGGATGCCTTCGAAACCAACTACACGCACGGCAAGCACCAGTTCGCCTTTCTCGCGTACCACATGCTCACGATGAGCTTCGTTTACTTCAACATCTGGCAGATCAAGCAGACGGAGCCAAGGGACTTCGAGAATGAGGCGGTCGCGGATCGCGGCGCGAGCCTGCCTACGCCTTGCCCGAATACGCACGCGTTTTTTCACGATGGCGCCTACCGCCACAGCGCCGCCCAGCGCGCCAGGAGCGCCCAATAGTCCGGCGGTCGTAGCACCCGTAGCCTGACAGCCTTCTCGAGATGCGTAGCGTTCTTCGCCAGCTTCTTCTCCATCGTCAAGAAGGCGTCACACTCCAGGGCAAGCGCATCCTGAAGGAGAAGCTTGTCCTTCACGGAGAGATAACCGAAGCGGGGCTCGTCCAGCCGACCAGCGAGCGCGACGCCGGAGCCCGAGAAAGCCTTGCCCTTGTATTCCTGAACGCGGACGAGCCAGTGATCGAGCGCGTCGAGCGCCCAGCTTGTGTAGGAGGCGTCGTGCTTGTCGAGCACCTCCTGCAAGCTGTTCTTCGAGAGCACGATGTCGAAGCTCGCTCTTTGGCTCACCTGGAAGATGTGCCGGAGGGCGTCGATGTCTTTGCCCGCACCAGGTACGCGATGGGCGCGATCTCCCGGCGGCGGATCGACATTCTCGAAGATGAACTCCCCATAGCGCAGAATGGTCTGAAGCGTCGAAGAGTCGAGGAAGAGCCGTTTAGGGAGAGCGGCAAAGCTTTCGAGAGGATCATCTGCCACGCGCACAAACTACGCTCGTGTAACTTGGTGTAGCAACCAGCCTTACACCAAGTTATAGAGAAAAGTTGGTGTAAGTCCCCAATTGACGCTAAGTTAGCAGTATGGCGCGAGGCAAACGAAGAGCTGAGAACGATGGAAGGCCAGCGATGTCGCTGAGTGCGGCTGTGCCGTCTTCATCGTCGTCGTCATCAACGACAGAACCGCCGACTCTACTGGCAGAGCCGCAAGTAGTACAGCGACGCTGGGAGCCTTCACTAAGCCAGCTCGGCGGACGCCGCGCGCGCCAGTCGTTTGTATACGAGGCGTACGTCCCCAGGGCGATCGCCGAGCTGGAGACACGCCTCGACAGCAGCACAGTCATGGCGATCAGCGAGGCTGAGCAGGCTTGCCGAGCGCTCAACGAAGACCCACCAAGCGCCCTTAGTCTCGAAGCTCTGGCTCGCCAGCTCCTGCGCGCTGAGGCCGTCGCCTCATCGCGCATCGAGCACTTGGTCGTCTCACACCGCCGCCTCGCCCGTGCATTTTTCGACCCCGCTTCCCATGACACGGCGGCGGAAGTCGTAGCGAACGTGCGCGCCGCAGAGCGCGCGATCGAGCTGGCGGCGAGCGGCCCGATCACTCTGGCGACCCTAACTGAAATCCACCGCGTTCTTCTGACAGGCACGCGCGGCGAGCGCTACGCGGGCCTCATCCGCGAAGAGCAGAACTGGATCGGCGGCAACCAGCCGAACCCGCAAGGCGCTGACTTCGTCCCTGCGCCGAGCGAATACGTCAAGCCCGCCCTGGGCGACCTCGTCGTCTTCGCCAATCGCGACGATCTGCCTCCGGCTCTTCAGGCAGCTATTGCCCATGCCCAGTTCGAGACCATCCATCCGTTCTGGGACGGAAACGGCCGTGTGGGGAGAGCACTAATCCACGCCGTCCTGCGCCGGCGCGATCTGACGCCGCACTATGTCCCGCCGGTCTCGCTTGTGCTTGCTGGCCGAGCCGACGACTACATCAGAGGACTCACGGCCTACCGCTACGGCGATGCGGAGGACTGGTATGCGGTCTTCGCCGACGCGCTCGCAGCGTCGGCAGCAGGTGCACGCGAGTTCGCTAGCCGAGTCGCGGCACTTCAGACGCGTTGGCTCGAACAGGCTGGTAGTCCTCGCCGGGGCGCAGGAGCAAGGAAACTAATTGACGCGCTGCCCGCACACCCGGTTGTTGATGTCCGCACGGTGCAAGACGTGCTCGGGGTGCGCAGCCAGGAGACGGCCCGCGCGGCGATCATCCGTCTCGTCAACGCCGGCGTCCTTCGTGAGGTCAAGATTGGACGCAAACGCGGACGGCTCTGGGAGAGTGTTGGGTTGTTTGATCTGCTCGACTCGTTCGAGCGCGAGTTCGGCCCTGCCGAACGGACACCCTCTGCGACAAAGCACCCGTGATGGTTCTAGTCGAGCTTGGCGGCCGAGCGAAGTCTGAGCACGTTGCGAACGTGAGTGGCACCGTGGTCAAGGACGTGATCTGCAGGAACGTTCACCGTAGCGCGCGAATCATGACTGACTCCTTCCGCTTCTACACGGGCCTCGACAAGGAGTTCGCTAGCCACCAGACTGTCAACCACGTGACTGAGTACGTGCGCGGAGACATCTACACCAACACGGCCGAGGGCTACTTCGCCACGCTCAAGCGCGGGCTGAACGGGATCTACCTTCACGTAAGCGAAGAGCATCTACATCGCTACCTCTCCGGGTTTGACTTCCGCTACAACGCGCGTCACGTTACGGGTGGTGAGCGCACCCGCCTGGCGCTGTCTCAGACGGTCGGAAAGCGGTTGATGTACGCGGACTCAAGGTGAATCGTGGCCACTGACAGCAATGAAACGCTCCATTTCGAGTTCGATCCTGATCAACTCACGCTTGGTCAGCTCATGAGGATCGAGGGGCAGCTTTCTGCCGTGATTCGTTCGGTAGCGGCAGATGTCGCGCACGAGCGCGATGCCGTCGGCTGGGTTGTGGACTCCATCAGAAGTGGAAGCCCTATCGCCTATGCGCTGCGGGCGATACCACGCAACGAGAGGATTGCGCGAGCGTCTCTATCTGAGACGGTGCGCGCGATCGTCGACGGATTCGGAACTCTCGAAAAAGGATCTGAGCGCCCAGCTCACTTTCCCGATGAGGCGGTAGAGAATGCGAGCTACCTCGCCGACGCGCTCGGGAAGCAGGTGCGCTCCATCCGCGTTTGGGCGGGAGGGAAAATCAATCAGGCGGCGGTGGAAATAACAAAAGCCGTTGTCGCTCATGCAGACGCCCTCCTCCGGCAGGAAGTTGTGAGCAGTCTCGGCACCGTAGAGGGCCGGCTGGAGGCTCTGAGCATTCATGGGAAGATGTATTTCAATGTCTATGACGACCTCACGAATGACCGAATTGAATGTCTTTTCGCGCAGAGCGATATCGCTGCGGAAGATATCGGTGCTGCGATCGGGAAACGGGTTGCGGTGTTCGGAACGTTGATACACCGCGATGATGGAAAGCTCATCAAGGCGACTGCGGAGGATCTGGAGATCTTCCCAGATCCCGATCGCCTCCCGACTGTCGATGACGTCGCCGGGATTCTCGCCTGATGGAACTCCGCTACTGGGACTCGATGTGTTTCGGGTACTTCCTAGCAAAAGACCCAGTGGGATACGACCGCTGCCATTCAGTGTTGAAAGCCGCTGAAGCCGGGCGACTCAAGATCGTCACGTCATCTTTGACGCTCACAGAGGTCATCAAACTAAAGAGCAGGACGAAGCTCCCGCGCGACAAGGAGCCGATGATACGCGCGTTCTTCAAACAGCCATTCATCGTCGTCAGGCTCCTGGACAGGAAAACGGCGGAGTTCGCTCGCGATCTCGTTTGGGAGTATGACGTGCCCCATAAAGACGCTATTCACCTTGCGACGGCGCTTCTGGCTGGCGTCGTTCAACTAGACACGTTCGATGCTGATGATCTCGTTAAGTTCTCGGGAAAGCTTGGTGACCCGCCTCTTGAGATCGGCAACCCGCCGCTTCGCGAAGCGCAACTCGACCTCCTTGAAAAGGAGTGAAGACCAAAGCAAACCCGGCCGCAAGCTCAATATCCTCAAGGTGCCACTTCCCTTCGAGGGTCGCTATGGGTGTGTCTAGTTACACATCGCCCAAATTCCTCCCACGGCACCAGCGGCGGCAGGCGGGCAGGCACTCCCGTTTGTTAGTAAAACGGCCTCTCTCTATAAGGTACGAAGGCTCCAATCGGCAATAAACTGCCTCTTCTAGCCGGCAGCGGGGAAACATGTTGGCTTCCTCGTGTTGCCACAGTGTTGCCACACGTGCCAGCTCCGGCGGTGATGACACGCCGAAACACTAGGTATAGTCTCGAATTGACAGCTCGGAGGGGTGGCAGAGCGGTCGAATGCGGCGGTCTCGAAAACCGTTACCCGTCATTCGGCGGGTCGGGAGTTCGAATCTCCCCCCCTCCGCTTTCTCAGCCGGGAATCTGTGATTTCCGGCTGCGCGCAATCGGGCGGACGGCGGTTGGCGCCTTTTCCTACCCTTCTTTGTGTACGCGAAGCCGTGCCAACCGCTCCTGCGCACGACGGCGAGAGAACAAGAGGTACCAAACCGCGACGAGCGCGAGGATTACGACGATCGCCCCGGCGAGGCTCGCGTTGCGGAATCCGGGAGCATCGACGTCGAGCGTCCTCTCGGCCGCATGGGCAGCTCCGCCCCGCCCGATGACGACGCCGAGCGTGAGCAGATTCGGAGCCGCAGCGAGCACCGTGGCGGCAGCGAAAGCGGCCCAGGTCTTCCACGGACGGCGCTTGTGGAAGCCCCAACGCGCGACGAAAAGCGGAAGCAATGTGAAGACGAATCCATAGAAGAGCCCGAGCGCCACGCCGACGGTCATGCTGCCATCGATCTGGCGGCCGACCAAGTGCGACCACCAGCGCGGTAGGAAGGTGGCAGCGAGGAACGCAAGCACGACGACTGCGACGACTGCGATGAATCCCACGAGCAAGCGTCTCGACCAGTTGGGCTCATGGGCGGCGGTTCTCTCAGGTTGTGCGGTCACTAGGTCTCTCCCCGGGTCGCGGAGGCGGCTGCGAGCTCGATCGCGGCGATTCGCAACCTACTCGATTGCCGAACATCGTAACCTCGTTCGTGACGCGATTCCAGGGCTCGAAGACGCGGACGCAGGTGATGACATACCGCTCGCGTTTCTGGCGAGTCGCTGGCCGTGCGAGCCGGGAGAGGACAGTGTGGGCCGTATTGGAATAGACCCGGCGTGCTGCTCGCGTCTCTGGCGAGTCGCTGGCCGTGCGAGCCCGGAGAGGACAGTGTGGACACACGGCCTCGGAGAGGATCGTGCGGTCAGCGGCTCGAGGCGGCGTGCGGAGCCGGGCTTCGCCCGGCTGGAGCCCGCCGCCGGCCAGTGATGCGAGCTATCGTTTCCCGGCCAATGGAGAGGTGTCCGAGTTGGCCTAAGGAGCGCGACTGGAAATCGCGTACCTGCTGAAAGGTGGGTCGCGGGTTCGAATCCCGCCCTCTCCGCTTTTACCGCCGAAAGTCCGCCCGCGAAGCGGGCTACGACTTTCGGCGGCTTGCATTTCGGGCGAGGTGCCGCGCCTTCGGCGCGTGTGCCTCGCCTGCTCGTAGTTGCGTGGCGGGCTGACCGGAGTTGGAAGCGGAGTTCGTGGTGAGTGGTTGGGGACGGCGTTTGGTGAGCCGCGCCCGCCATGTCGGTCGCGGCGGCCGATTCCGAAAACCTTCGGCGTTTCTCGCCTATCCAGGCCTGCCCTTTCGGGTGACGAAAAAAGGCAGTAGTTGCGTACCATCAGCGATGGCGCGATTGCGGCGCGCCTAGATATGCGACTTCCCCCCAATGTCCACGCTTTCGTCCTCGCGACCGCGTTCATAACTTCGCTGGCGTTCGCCATCCTGGCCATGAACGTTCTCGCCGGGATCCTGCTCTGGACGCAGTGGAGATCGCAGCAAGTCTCGATGGAGCCGGGTAGCTTCGAGCTCAGATAATCTCTCGCTTGAAGGGCGCATAGCTCAGCGGGAGAGCGCTCGCTTCACACGCGAGAGGTCGCTGGTTCAATCCCAGCTGCGCCCATTTCCGCTTCCTCGGCCGGCGGCTTTTTCCGGCCGGGCACCGAACCGGGCCCGGCCACGATTCCTTCCTCTCCATCCCCCGTTGCTACGATCGTCGGGGCGCCCGACACGGCGGGTTGGATCGACCGGGCCCCAGGCAGTGGGAGCTTGTGAACCGCGTCAGATCCGGGAGGAAGCAGCGCTAAGCAACCCCTCCCAGGTGCACGGCAAGCCCGGTCGATCGAACCCGGCGCCCGATCGTGGCCCAATTCGCGGGCCGGGAAACCTCGAGATGTAAGAGTCCGGCGACTCCCCAGCCCCGATTCGTGCTTGAATCGACCAAGTGACCGCTCTCTACCGCAAATACCGCCCGCTGGACTTCGACGAGGTCGTCGGGCAGGAGGCCGTCGTCCGCACGCTCAAGAACGCGATCACGCACGGGCAGGTGCGGCAGGCCTACCTGTTCGCGGGGCCGCGCGGGACGGGAAAGACCTCGCTGGCGCGGATCCTGGCCAAGAGCCTGAACTGCGCCCAGGGGCCGACGGTCACGCCCGACAAGACTTGCCACGTCTGCCAGACGATCGCGGCCGGCACCTCGCTCGACGTGGTCGAGATGGACGCCGCCTCGCAGCGCGGCATCGACGACATCCGCGAGATGCGCGAGCGCGTCGTGCTGCAGCCGGTCGAGGGCCGCTACAAGGTCTACATCCTCGACGAGGCGCACCAGCTCACCGACGCGGCCTGGAACGCGCTGCTCAAGCTGATCGAGGAGCCGCCGCCGCACCTCGTGTTCATCTTCTGCACGACCGAGCTTTCCAAGGTCATCGCGACCGTGCGCTCGCGCTGCCAGGTCTTCTCCTTCGCGCGCCCGCGCCTGCCCGAGCTGGTGCAGGTGCTCGAGCACGTCTGCAAGGCCGAGGAGATCGAGGCGCCCGACGCGGTGCTGGCGCTGATCGCCCGGGCCGCGCGCGGCTCCTTCCGCGACGCCGTCTCGCTGCTCGACCAGCTCGCCTCGGCGACCGAGCGCAAGCTCAGCGTTCAAGCGGTTCTCCAACTCTTGGGAGCGATCGAGGAGGACGCCCTCTTCCGCCTGCTCGACCTGGTCGTCGCCGCGGACACCGCCGAAGCGCTCGTCTTCATCGAGGAGCTGTCCAGCCAGGGGCAGGACCTCGGCCGCCTGATCGGCGACCTGCTCGAGCACCTGCGCTACCTGATGCTCGTTCAGCAGATGAATGAGGTGCCCGAGTCGCTGCCGGTGACCGAAGAGACGCGCGAGCGCCTGCTCGAGCAGGCGCACCAGCTTCCCCAGGCGACGGTGCTCAGGCTCTGCGATCTTCTCGGCGAGGCCATCCGCGACATGCGCGCCGGCGGAGATCCACGCCTGCCGCTCGAGTTGGCGCTGGTGAAGGCGACCCGGCCCGCGGCCGACCTTTCCTGGGACGCGCTGTCGCATCGACTCGAGCTGCTCGAGCAGCGCCCAGCCGGTGCGCCGCCGGCGAGCTCAAAACCCGCCGCTGCCCGACCGCCGCAAACGAAGAAGACCGCGCCCGAGCCCTCGGTCACACCGGATTCCACCGACGACTCGGCCGAGCCGAAGGAGGCGCCCGAGCCGAGCGAGCCTGTCGCGGCCGACTCCGCGCGCGAGCCCATCTCGCTCGAGCTGCAGCGCCTGCAGGAGGCCTGGCAGCGCTCGATCGTGCCGGCGGTTGCCTCCATCCCCACGCGCTCGATCTTCCAGGAGGCCCGTCCGGTCACGCTCGAAGGCTCTCACCTACGCGTCGAGTTCCCGCACAGCGCTTCCTTCCACCGCAAGCTGGCCGCCGAGGAGAAGAACGCGGGCCAGCTCGCCGACGCGATCTACGAGCTGACCGGTGCGCGCCTCAGCTTCGAGTTCACGCTTGCCGAGAAGCCGGCGAGCGAAGAAAAGCCCGACACAAACGGGGAGGCGGCGCCCGAGGAAGACCTGATCTCGCTGCTCAAGGACACACTCGACGCACACGAAGTCGATGATTAGGGGGTAACGCAGTCATGTCCATGGATATGCACCAGATGCTGAAGCAGGTTCAGCAGATGCAGGCCGAGATGGAACGATTGCAGACGGAAGTGGCTTCGGAGACCGTCGAGGCCTCGGCCGGCGGCGGCATGGTGACCGTGAAGGCGAACGGCACCCGCGAGATCGTCTCGGTCGAGATCAAGCCAGAAGCGATCGACGCCAGCGACCCCGAGATGCTCGAGGATCTCGTCGTCGCCGCGACCAACGAGGCGCTGCGCGCCGCCGAGCGGATGCTGCAGGAGAAGCTGGGCAGCCTAATGGGCGGGCTCGGCGACCTGCGCCCGCCCGGGCTCTAGCGGGGTGCCCGTCCGCAAAGGACAGGCAAAATGACCGGGTGCTCTCACCGGCGATCGAGAACCTCGTCGCACAGCTGACGCGCCTGCCCTCGATCGGGCAGCGCACGGCACGCCGGCTCGCCTTCCACCTGCTGCAGGTGTCGAAGGAGGAGGCGACCGCGCTGGCCGAGGCGATCGTCGATGTGAAGGAGCGCGTCCACTTCTGCGCGGAGTGCGGCAACCTGACCGAGGAGGATCTCTGCTCGATCTGCCTGGATGCGCGGCGCGATCGGCACCTGCTCTGCGTCGTCGAGCAGCCGGTGGACCTGGTCTCGCTCGAGCGCACGCACGAGTTCCGCGGCCTCTACCACGTGCTCGGGGGTGCGCTCTCGCCGCTGGATGGCGTCGAGCCGAGCGACCTGAACATCGAGGAGCTGATCCGCCGCGTCGACAAGGGAGAGATCGAGGAGGTCGTGATCGCCACCAACCCGAACATGACCGGCGAGGCGACCGCTTCCTACATCGCCGACCGGCTGCGCGGCCGCGACCGCGTCCGCGTCACCCGCCTGGCCAGCGGCCTGCCCGTGGGCGGCGACCTCGAGTACGCCGACGAGGTCACGCTCGGGCGCGCGCTCGAGGGCCGGCGGGAGATGAAATCGTAAGAGTGGACCGCTTTCCACTCGCGTTTGCGGGAGGAACGGGCGGCGGGCCGGCAAACGATCCTTCGGCGAGAGCGTTCGCCGCTGAGTAGCATTCCGATCTAGGGCGGGAGAGCCAATCCGACGACCCATCCCCGCACCAACCATGACTACGAGCGAGACCCATCATCACCACTACGGCACCGTGCCGCGCCTCGGCACGGTGGTAATGAAGTTCGGTGGCACTTCGGTCGGCGACCCGGAGAAGCTGAAGCACGTCGCCGAGCGGCTGGTTGCGACTTGTGAGGCCGGTAACCGCGTAGTCGGCGTGCTCTCGGCGATGGGCCACACCACCGACGAGCTGGTCGAGCTCGCCTACAAGATCTCCCCCACGCCCGATCCGCGCGAGCTGGACATGTTGCTCTCGGTCGGAGAGCGCATCTCCTGCGCGCTGGCGGCGATGGCCATCCACGATCTCGGCCACGAGGCGATCTCGCTCACCGGCTCGCAGGCGGGCATCGTCACCGACACCGTCCACACCAAGGCCAAGATCGTCGACATCAGGGCGAAGCGCATTCACGAGGCGCTCGCCAAGGACAAGATCGTGCTGGTCGCCGGTTTCCAGGGCGTCTCGTCGGACTCGCTCGACGTGACGACTCTCGGCCGCGGCGGCTCGGACACCACGGCGGTCGCCCTGGCCGGTGCGATCGGCGCCGAGGCCTGCGAGATCTACACCGATGTCGAGGGAGTGTTCACCGCCGATCCGCGTGTCGTCTCGACGGCGCGCAAACTGCACGCGGTTTCCTACGACGAGATGCTGGAGATGGCCGCCTCGGGCGCCAAGGTCTTGCAGCTACGCTCTGTTGAGTTCGCGCGCAACCACAACGTGATGGTGCATGTCCGCTCCAGCTTCTCGGATGCTGGCGGAACCTGGATTCGCGAGGAGGACGAACGAATGCTCGAGAAGGCGATGATCTCCGGTGTCACGTACACCACCGAGGAGAACGTGTACAGGGTCGAGGGAACGACGGCCTCGAAGCTCTTCTCGGCGCTCGCCGACGCGCAGGTGAACGTCGACACCATCCTCGTCAACGGTGACGGCGCCATCGTCTACTCGGCGCCGCTGGAGGATCACCAGGCCAGCGAGAAGACCCTCAACGCGCTCGGTATCGCCTGGAGCTCGCGCGACGACCTGGGCAAGGTCAGCGTCATCGGCGCCGGTATGAAGAGCCACCCCGGCGTCGCCGCCAAGACCTTCGCGGTTCTGGGCGAGCTGGGGATCGAGCCTGAAGTGGTCTCCACCTCGCCGATCAAGATTGCCTGCCACATCGCCATGGAAGACGTGGAGCGCGCCGTGCAAGCGCTGCATTCCGCCTTCGGGCTCGACGCCGACGTCGCGGAGCGTGGCCATGAGTAGCCCACCACAAGAAGCCCGCATCGGTATCGTCGGCGCCACCGGCGCGGTCGGCACGCTCACCCTGCGCCTGCTCGCCGAGCGGGGCTATCGCAACGTGCGCGCCTTTGCCTCGGCGCGCTCGGCCGGGAAGGAATTGCCCTTCGGGGACGGCAAGCTGGTCGTCGAGGAGGCGACGCCCGAGGCGCTCCGTGCCGGCGATCTCGATCTATGCCTGTTCTCGGTCGGAACCTCCAGATCGAAGGAGCTGGTTCCGCACGCCTCCGCGGGCGGCGCGATCTGCATCGACAAGTCCTCGGCCTACCGCCTGGTCGACGGCTACCCGCTGGTCGTGCCAGAGGTGAACGGCGTCCGCGCGCTCGAGGCGCTGGAGCGCGATCGCATCATCGCCAACCCGAACTGCTGTGCCATCCCGCTCACAACGACACTGAAGCCGCTGCACGAGGCGGCCGGCCTGAAGAGTGTGCACGTCGCGACCTATCAGTCGGTCTCGGGCGCGGGCGCCAAGCGCATGGAAGCGCTCAAGGCAGAGGATCACGCCGAGCACAACCTGATCATGGACTGGTCGTGGGAGGGCGAGGACTCCGACGAGGAATCGAAGCTACGCCAGGAGACGCAGAAGATCCTCGAATTGCCCGAGCTGCCGGTGGCGCCGACCTGTGTGCGCGTGCCGGTGCTCGTCGGTCACTCCGAGGCCATCTGGATCGAGCTCGAGAACGATCTTTCGCCTGAGCAGGCCGCTCAGATCCTGCGCCAGGCGCCGAGTGTGCGCGTGCTCGATCTGCCGGAATACCCGACCCCGAAGGACGCGGCCGGGGGCAACGAGGTGCTGGTCGGGCGGATCCGCCGCGACCCGACCGTCGCGCGCGGTCTCTCGCTCTACCTGAGCTGCGACAACCTGCGCAAGGGCGCTGCCCTGAATGCTCTGCAGATTGCCGAGCTAGTGATCTCCGCCTGAAGCTCGTTCCCGTTCGAGCGAGTGAAAGCCGAATAGGTCTAGAGCGCAGGGACTGTTCGTATCGCGAGGAATACGGACGCAACCGAGGCGAGCAGCACGCGAAAGTCCGCAGCCGACGAGCGTTTCTGACGCGCTACCGATTTGGCGCGAAGACGGCACAACGCGTGCGCATTTTCTCGATACCGTGCTACGCCCCGCGGGTGGGTTTGTTTGAGCGCCAAGCGAAACGAAGCACTCCATCGTCTGGCCGCGCTCGGCGGCGCGATACGTTGTCCTCGGTCGCGTTCGTCCTCGAGCGGGCGTGCCGACTCTAGGGCCTCGGCGGAGCCGGCACCGGCGAGGGCCACCAAAAGCGCTTGAGCGCAGCCAGTAGACCGGGATGCTCGGCCTCGGCGCTGGGCTCGAGCCCACCCAGCTCCAAGCGCGCCAGCTGCACGCGGCCAGCGCTGCGAATCGTGACGAAGCCGAGATCGGCCAGGAGGTCGTGGGGAAAGATCGCGCGGTGAAGGACGAGGCGCTGCTCGAAGTCGTCCTGCTCGTAGTAGCGGAAGGCAAAGGCCTCCAGCGCCTTCGCACCCCTCGATCGCGCCTCGCCGATAGCTGCCAGAAAGAGCGACTGGATAACCCAGGGGCAGGCGGGATCGACGAGGTAGGCACAGGTGACGAGCACTGCATCCTCGGAGGCCGGGCCGGCGGGAAGCTTATGAGAACGCGGAAACAAGAACGCAGGCCCGTACTGCATGACGCCGAGCGGACGCCCGTCGTCGTCGAAGTAGACCGTCCCCCAGGCTCCCCAGCCGTCCTCGGCCTGCTCGATCCAGCGCTCCTTGCTGACCGCCTTGTCACCACGCGCCTGCCACCAGACGCAGCCGTGGCAGACAGAGGGAGCGGTAGCCAGCGTCCCGCGCGAGAGCGGCTCCAGGCGCGGGCTCATCCCTGACCAGATTCAATCTGGGCGATGACGACTTCGACGGCGGCCGGGTAGACGTCGGCCATTACCTTCAGATACCGGCGCACGTGCCGCTGCACCTCACGCGCCACCGGCAGGATCGGGGTGCCGTACTCGAGTACCACCGGCACTTGCAAGCGCACTCCGTCCTCCCCGACCAGGACTCGCACACTCGGCTGCCGACGAAGGTGCCCGGTGATGACGCGGCGGACACCCTCGACCTCGCGAGCGGCATCGGCCGCGTAGCGAGCGAGCACCTCCGGCGAGATCAGCGCCTGCCCTTCCATCACCTAAGAGCTTATCTTGGTAGGGATGTGCGCTCTCTCAAGATCGCAGATCGAGCTCGGTCACCTCGGGGCGGGCGAAGAAACGGAAGGGAACGAAGGTGGTGCCGAGCCCCGCGGAGAGGTGCAGCAGCCCGCCCGGGCGCCGCATGAGGCCCCTACCCTGGCGGTAGCGCAGGTGAGCGAAGCGGATCTTCCCGCCCGGGTAGGGAAGCGCGATCTGGCCGTCGTGGAGATGCCCGGCGCAGATCAGATCGAACGATTTCGGCGGCATGCGCTCGGCGATGCCCGGGAAGTGGCAGAGGCAGATCCGTAGCGCCGCCTCGGGATCGGCGAGAAGCTGCGGTGCGGCCTCCTTTGCCATGTACGTGCGCGGGTCGACGCCGACGATCTGAACGCACTTCCCCGCGATCTGGACGCTGCGCGCCTCGTCGAGAAGCACGGTCGCCGGCTCGAGCTCGAGCACGGCCGAGGGGTGGGCGAAGGGATCGCGGGAGAGGGCGAAATCGTGGTTACCGAGGACTACGAAACAGTGCTCGAGCCGCCCGATCAGACGCCTGAGCTCGGCCTCCCCGCGGGGGCGCGAGAGCAGATCGCCGCTCACGAGCACCAGGTCGGGCTTGCGCTCGAAGACCCAGTCGATCGCCTTGGCAACAGCCCGGCGCCCGCGCGAGGGAAAGCCAAGATGGAAATCACTGAGGTGGGCGATGCGCAGGCCGTCGAGCTCTTCTGGCAAGCCCGGCAAGGGCACCTCTAACACCACCAGCCGCACCCAGCCCGCCTCGAAGAGACCCCAGCCAAGCGCGATCACGACGAGCGCGACCAGTACCACTACGGGCCAGGTCATCGTCCGTCCTCCAGCGGTGACTCCAGCCGGGCGAGCACGGGCCCCAGCGAGACTACGTGACGCGAGAATTGGAGCTGCGAGGGCTCCAGCCCGGCGGCCAGCGCCACCAGCTGGGAGAGATGGAAGATCGGTAGACCGAGCTTGCGCCCCCGCGTTCGCTCCAGACTCTTCTGCCAGGCGTCGAGCGAGAGATGGCAAAGCGGACAGGAGGTGACCATCGCCTCGGCGCCGGCCGCGAGCGCCTGCTCGATCGGCCGCGCCAGCTCGGCCATGGACGTCTTCTCACGCGCGAGCAGTATCGGGAAGCCGCAGCAGCGCGTCTTCGCCGGGTAGTCGACCGGCTCACCGCCGCAGGCCTCGATCACGGTCTCCAGCGACGTGGGCCGATCGGGATTCTCGAAGCCCATCAGCTTGGAGGGACGAAGCAGCTGGCAGCCGTAGAAGGGCGCCACGCGGAGCCCGTCCAGCTTCTTCACGGCGATCTCCGTCAGCCGCTCGAGACCCTCGCCACGAGCGATCAGCCAGAGCAGGTGCGTCACCTCGACGCCGCCGGAATACGATCTCGCGCCCGAGCGCTCCAGATTCTCGTTCACCCGCGCGCGCAGCTGCTCGTCGCTGAGCTGCCAGGCCGCCTGCCTGAGATTGAGCGTGCAGACGTTGCAGACGGTGAGGATCGTGTCCAGGCCGGCATGCTCGGCCTCGGCGAGGATGCGCGCGTTCAGGTGCAGGGCGTAGTCGGGATCGGCCGTCTGGATGTCGCCGGCACCGCAGCAGGTGACCGATTCCAGCTCGACCAGCTCGAGCCCCAGCTTCGGCGCCAGCGCCCTGGTCGAGACGTCGAGCTCGCGGGCCGAGAGCCCGGCCAGGCAGCCCTTGTAGTAGGCGACCCTGCGCATCAGGGCTCATCCTCCCCCACGGGCTGCTCGAGCGAGCAAATGAAGTCGATGCGCTCGAGCACCCGCTCGCCCTGGACGATCCCCAGCGCCCCGCGCCGCTCCTGACCAGCCACGAGGCGGCGAAGCTCGCGCGCCGGGCCGAGATCCTGAGCCTTGTGCCGGGGGAGCGGCAAGGGAGCCTTGCCGCGGCGGACGAGGCGAAGAGCGAGCGGGATCTTGGCGAACGAGAAGAAGAAGCCGAGCGTCTTCACAACCAGCTCGCTCTCGCGCAGCCAGCCGGTGGTACGAGCGGAGGTCACGAACCATTTGGCGTGCCTGGCACCCCGGTCGCGATCGATCCCGGCCGCTATAGCCTCGGCCCCGAGCTTGGCGATCGCGTCACGCGGATCGACTCCCTTGGGACAGCGCTCGTTGCAGAGGTAGCAGCGCGTGCATTCCCAGATGCCGTGCTCGCCGCTCAGCCCTTTCAGCCGCGGCGCAACTGCGTCGTCGCGCGGATCGCCGACGAAGCGCCAGGCCTTGGCCAGAGCGTGCGGGCCGAGGAACTCGGGACTCACGGTCATCGCATCGCACTCCGAGACGCAGGCGCCGCAGTTGATGCAGAGCGCCTCCTTGCGCACGGCATCGAGGCCGGCGGGCGGAACCAGCGTCTCGCGACCGCCGAGCCCGGAATCCGAACCGGGCCGCAGGAAGGGCTCGACGGCGCGCATCTTCTGCCACATCGGCTCCATCTCGACAACGAGATCGCGCACAACCGGCAGGTTTCCGATCGGAGCGACAGTCGGCATACGACCGTCGGCCACGAGCTCGGCGACGGGGGTGCGACAGGCAAGCACCGTGCGTCCGTCGATCCTCACGGCGCAGGATCCGCAGATTCCCTCCCGACAGCTGCGGCGGAAGGCGAGCGTGCCGTCCAGCTCATCCTTGATCCGCTCCAGGCAGTCGAGCAGCGTGGCCTGATCGCGCAACTCGAGCTCGTATGGCTGCAGTTTCGTCTCGCCCGAGACGGGATCGAAGCGCTCGATGTAAAGGCGAATGAGCATCAGTGGTCTCCGCCGTAAGTACGGTCTTGTTCTGCCGAGTGAGAACCGAGTAGGCCTAGGACGCAGGGAGTATTCGTATCGAAGGAGATACGGATGCGACTGAGGACAACGGCATGCGAAGGTTCGCAGCCGGCAGAGCTGAGCGTATTTGCGGCGGCAACCACTAATAGCTCCGGCTTTGCGGCTGCCACTTCGTGATCCGCACGGGCTTCCAGGAGAGCTCGAGCCAGTCGCTCGACCAGCGCACGAGCGAATGCTTGAGGAAGTTCTCGTCGTCGCGTGCCGGATAATCCCTGGGCCGGGAATGGGCGCCCCGGCTCTCGCGCCGCTCCAACCCCGAGCTCACCATGCAGACGGCCAGATCGAGCTCGAAGCCAAGCTCCAGCGCCTGGGTGAGATCGCTGTTCCAGACCTCACTCTTGTCCTCGACGAGCACCTGCTGATAGCGCTCGCGCAGGTCTTCCAGGATCTCGAGCTGGCGGCGCATCTTCCCCTCCTCGCGGAAGACGCCGAAGTTCTCGTGCATCGAGGCGCCGAGCTCGTCGCGGATCCGCTGTGGCCGCTCGCCCTGGCGGCGCTCGAGCAGGCTCACCAGCTCACGTTCGCCGTCGGCACGGGCGCCGGGCGCCAGCTCGGGGCTTCCGCTCCTCTTCGACGCCTGCTCGGCGGCGGCGCGACCTGCACGCCGCCCGAAGACGATCGTCTCCATCAGCGAGTTACCGCCGAGCCGGTTGGCGCCGTGCAGCGAGACGCAGGCCACCTCGCCGGCGGCGAAGACGTTCTCGATCTCGCTGCGGCCGTCGACGTCGGTGGCCACCCCGCCCATGTGGTAGTGAGCGCCGGGGCGCACCGGAATCGGTTGCTTGAGCGGATCGATGCCGGCGTAGGTGAGAGCGAGGTCGCGTGTGCCATGGAAGCGCTCGAGCATCTTCTCGGGCCCGAAGTGGCGCATGTCGAGCAGCAGCGAGCCGTTCACGTCACGCCCCTCGTCGATCTCGGTCTGCTCGCCGCGCGCGACGACGTCGCGACTGGCCAGCTCCATCGCCTCGGGCGCGTAGCGGCGCATGAAGCGCTCTCCCTCGGCGTTGAGCAACAAACCGCCCTCGCCCCGCACCGCCTCGGTCACGACCAGACCGCTCGGGAAAATCGTGGTCGGGTGGAATTGCACGAACTCCAGGTCTTCCAGTGGAAGCCCGGCCCGGAGCGCCATTGCCATGCCGTCGGCGGTGCAGGCATGAGCGTTCGTGGTGCCGCGGTAGACGCGACCCGAGCCGCCCGTGGCGAGGATCACCGCCTTGGCGGCAAGCGCCTTTACTCCACCACGCACGAGATCCCAGGCCAGCACGCCCTGGCAGCCCTCGCTCCCGATCACTAAGCGCCAGGCGAAGTACTCCTCGTAAACACGGATCTCGCGCGCCAACAGCTGCTCGTAGAGGACCTGCAGGAGCACGTGGCCGGTGATATCGGCGGCATGGACGGTACGCGGCGCGCCGGCGCCGCCGAAAGGCCGCTGCGCCAGTCTGCCTTCGCCGTCCCGGTCGAAAAGGGCGCCCCAGCGCTCGAGCTGGTAGATGTCGCCGGGCGCCTCGGCGCAGAAAAGCTCGATCGCGTCTTGGTCGCCGAGGTAATCCGAGCCCTTGACGGTGTCGGCGGCGTGGCGCTCGGGACTGTCCTCGCCGGCATTCCCCAGCGCCGCGTTGATGCCGCCTCTGGCGGCGCCGGAATGGCTGCGGGTGGGATGCAGCTTGGAGACGAGAGCGACGTCGGCGCCCGCGTCGTGCGCTTCGATGGCAGCGCGCATACCGGCGCAACCGGCGCCTACTACGAGCACGTCGTGCGAGATCTCCACGTCGAGAGACCGTACACAATCCCTCGCTTTTTCGGCCGGCGGCTCCTCCCGGCCGGGCGCGATCGGCCTTCGGAGTCGCCTGGCGCCGCTGGCGGCACGTCGCGCTCCACGGCCGTGCTGAAGCACTGTCCCTTCCGGCGCCGCCACCGCCAGCGGCGCCCCGAGAAAGCGAGGAGCGCTTCTCTCGGGCCTGGGCACCTCCCCTCGCCGGCGAACCCACATCGCCGCGCGCGACCGCCGCGTTTCTCTGCCTCGGGACCGCGGGTAATAAGCAATTCGGGCTGGCAGAAAAGCTCGAGCGCCGCTATAAAGGGGATTCCCTTCCGGCGCGAGGCAGGACGAAAGCGGGAAACCGCCAGCCGCTTCAGCTAGCGCGAAGGGAATCGAACAACTGATCGAGACCGAGAGGTCGAACTCAACAGAGGCCCGCGACCGCCAGGCTAGGCGGCCGGCTAGAAAGAGTGGGGCAAGTGGCCAGGACAGCGTTTCAACTCCCTCCGGCGCATCGGCTGATCGATAACCCGACGCCCGCCGAGCTCAAGCAGCTCGTTGCACGCATGCCCAACGCGCGCCCGTCGCGCTACGGCAACCTCAATGTCCAGACCCGGGTCGTTGCGCGCTCGAAAGGCTCGACCTTCCTGGTCATGGACGAGCCCGACGGCCAGAACCAGTCGATCACGCACGCGCAGGCGGCCGAGATGGCCACGCGCCAAAACGACTACATCGCCGCGAGCGAGATGGTGCAGATCGACGGTTGGATCGGCAATCACCCTGACTTCCGCACCCGGGCGCGGCTCTACATCGAAGCCGCGAACGCCAACATCGCCGCCATGCAGCAGCAGCTCTACTACCACGGCGACGAGGAGAAGTTCGAACCCGAGCTGACCGTCGTCTACACGTCCAATCTGACCGCGCCCGGCTTCCCCGACGATCGCCTGATCATGGTCGACGTCGAGGCCGGAGTCACGCGCGTCTTCAACTCCGACTACTTCGGCGAGTCGAAGAAGGGCGGCCTGAGGATGTGGAACCGGCGCGTCTTCGATGCCGGCGGCCTGGCTCTGCACGCCGGCTGCAAGATGATCCCGACCGCGAGCGGGCTCAAGATCGGCCTGATCGTCGGGCTCTCGGGCACCGGCAAGACGACGACGACCTTCACGCGCCAGAACAACTCTCTTCCGATCCAGGACGACTTCGTGGCCTGGATGCCGGGCGGCCGCGTCTACGCGACCGAGCGAGGCTGCTTCGCCAAGACCTTCGCCCTCTCGAAGGAAGACGAGCCGACCATCTACGGCGCCGTAACCCGCCCCGAGGCTTACCTCGAGAACGTGTCGATGAACGACGAGGGCGAGCTCGACTTCTTCGACACCTCCTACACCAAGAACGGACGCGCGACCTTCACCTTCGACGCGATCGACTCAGCCGCGAACGAGCCGATCGAGGGCGCCGACTTCCTGCTCGTCCTGAACCGCAACGAGGGCGTGATCCCGGCGGTCGCCAAGCTGGAAGGAGCCCGTGCGGCCGCCTTCTTCATGCTCGGCGAGACCAAGGGCACGAGCGCGGGCGGAGCCGACGAGGCGGGCAAGTTCCTGCGCGTACCGGGCACCAACCCGTTTTTCCCGCTGCCCCACGACAGGCAGGGCAACCGCTTCCTCGAGCTGCTCTCAGGTCACCCGCTCGAGGTCTACCTGATGAGCACCGGCCGCGTCGGCGGCCCCGAAGACGACGAGCGCTCGAAGAAGGTGCGCATCCCCCACTCCTCGGCGATCGTCAAGGGCATCGCCGACGGCACGATCGAGTGGGAGACCGACCCCGACTTCGGCTATCTGGTCGCCGCTTCGGTGCCGGGCATCGACGACATCGAGCTGCTGCAACCGCGGCGCCTATACGAGCGCACCGGTCGCAGCGAGGAGTACGCGCAGATCGTGGCCGGCCTCAAGACCGACCGGGTCGAGTTCTTGAGCAAGTTCCCGAGCCTGAGCGAAGAGATCGTCGCCGCGGTTCGCTAGCGAGCAGGCTCAGCTTTGACCGAGAAGGGGCTCGCTTCGGCGGGCGGTGCTGAACTTGAACCGGTGACTCCCGCTCTCTCGGGGCGCCGCTGAGCGTGCGAGCCCGGAGAGGACAGTGTTGCTAACACGGCCTCGGAGAGGATCGTGCGCTCAGCGGCGCCAGGCGGCTCCGGAGGGCGGTCGCGCCCGGCCGATAGGAGCCGCCGGCCGGGAAAGCGGGATAGGCCCTTTTCGAGCGCTTGCTGCTAGCCGCAGCTCGCGGGCGAGCGCTTGAGGAAGCGCAGGATGCCGCGGCAGAGGCCAACGGCCGCCTTCTGTTGCCCGGCCCGGCTGGAGAGAATCAGATCCTCGCCGGAGTTGGTGAGAAAGCCAAGCTCGGGCAGGATCACGGGCACGTTCGCCCAGTTGAAGCCGGTTATGTCCGACCGAGCGTCGAGGCCGCGGCTGGGAAAGCGAAGCGAGCGCACCAGCTCGGCCTGCACGAGTCTGGCCAGCTTCAGGCTCGGCCTGTAGATGTCGCTAGTCCAGCCCGATCGATAGGCCGGGTAGAGGGTGTGCGTGCCGGTCGTGCCCGAGCTGGCGCCGTCACAGTGGATGCGCACGAGGGCGGCGGCGTGACGGCGATTGGCGATCTGGGCGCGAGCTACGTTTCCCATCGAGACGTGGCTCGTCGTGGTTCGGGTCATCACGACGCGAAGCCCGGCCCTCTTAAGCAGCGTCGCCAGACGCTTGGATACGGCCAGATTGATTACCGCCTCCGGTTTACCCGAGACGACGCCGCGCGTCCCGCCGCCGTCTTTGATCTTCCTCGAGCTCGAGCCCGGCCCGATCGGCTCGGTGGCGGAGTTGGCATAGCGATCATGTCCCGGATCGATGACGACCAGAGGGGCGCTGGCTGCGCTGCCGGCGGCGCCCGTACCGACGAGCACCGTCACTGCGACCAACGTGGCCGCGAGCGCGAGCAACACCGCGCCGGCTCGTCCGTAGCGTTTGTGATTGCCGCCTCGCCGCATGCCGGACATGGTACGTGGCCCGGAAGCGGGCTGAGCCGGTTGTGACCTCGCTTCCAATGATTAGAGCGATACATGGCAGGCCGTGCTCCGCCGCTAATTCGGCACAGAACCGTCACTTTGGCGTGCCTCGTTCGCCGCGAAAGGACGGTACCGTGGAACGACCCCGCGGGCGGGTGGCTTGGGGGAGGGCGAAGAAAGCCGGTGCCCTCCCGCACCGAGCCGCCGAACTGTCACACACGCCGAACTCCCGCGCACCGGGCGGGATTCCGGCGAAGACGGCGAATCAGCCAGGAGTGGAACTCGACCGAACCATCGATCGTTTTCTCGCCTCTCCCTCCTTCTCGGCGGCGACCAGGCGCGCTTACCGCATCGACCTGGAAGAGTTCGCCCGCTTTCTGAGCCGTAAAGGCGCGGCGCTCGAAGAAATAGATGGTCGCCTGCTTGCCCTCTACGCAGCCGAGCTCGGCGCCGCGCGCCCGGGACGGCAACCGAGCCGGCTCTCCGAGCGCACGATCGCGCGCAAGCTGGCGGCGGTGCGCGGGCTGATCGGTTTCGCGCTCGGCCCCGCGCGTGTTCCCGAGCTGGCGCTGAAGCCGCGCCGCTCGCGCCACCTACCCGAAACCCCGCGCCTAGAAGAGGTCAACGAGCTTCTCCGGGCGAGCGAGGGCGAAGGCCCGCTCGATCTTCGCAACCGCGCCCTGCTCGAGCTCGTCTACTCGGCCGGCCTGCGCAGCGCCGAGGCGGTCGGGCTCGACCTGGTCGACGTCGACTTCGAGAGCGAGACCGTGCACGTGCGCGGCAAGGGCGGCAAGGAGCGGGTCGTCCCGCTCGGCGAGGAGGCGGCCGCCTGGACTGGGCGTTACCTACACGATGCCCGGCCCCGGCTCGCCCGCGGCGCCAACAACGCCTTCTTCCTCTCCGTGAGCGGCAGACGCCTCGATACCAGCACGCTCCGCCGCCTCGTCCGTCACCCGCACCGCCTGCGCCACGCCTTCGCGACGCACCTGCTTGAAGGCGGTGCCGATCTCAGAGTGATCCAGGAGTTGCTCGGACACAGCTCGCTCTCGACCACCCAGGTCTACAGCCACGTCGATGCCCGTCGGCTCAGGCGGGTTTACGACCGGGCGCACCCTAGATCCTGACGACAGTCCGCCTTCCTTCGGAGGACATTCGATGTCTCCATCAAACTCGAGATGGCTCAACCACCGTATTGCGCTGCGTTGTATCCAACGCAGGATGCAAGTGAGAGCACAATCGAATGCGGGGGAAGGACTCCTCGTTTCCCAGATGTTTCGTCCGCGACACGCCAGCTAGAACCGGCCCGTCGGAGCCACACAACTCCCGAGGTGCTCGAGAAATTCATGATCGCCGAAGCCCACTTCGGATCGAGCTCCGAGACACACGGACCCGGTTTGCACTGCTTGCCGCTTCGGCAGTGCTCAAGCGGAACATCTCCAAAACGCCGGGTCAACGGATCCACGATCATGGCCGCTCGTATCGACCTCTGCTCACGTGCAGTTGCGTTTCTAGCATACAGAGCGCGTTCCGGCGGACAAGTTGTTGCGTATAGATCTCTCATGACGTCAGCAGGGGCATACGCACAGCCTCCGTCGCTCGGCTGCCCTACATTAAAGACATACGCAACCAACCAAGCGTGACCCCGGCGATGGAAAAGGATGTCATCGCGAGACACATCCGGAGTACCTGACGACGAACCGCCAATTTGGATCCTCGCCCAAGCCCGGTTTGTCGTTGAGATTAGCTCGATCTTAATCTGAACTGGTATTCCTTCGTAGTTTCTAGTTGCCGTGCGAAGGTTTTTTCGCTCGACCGAAGTCGGCTCACGGGCCGCTTTTACAGTCGTGCCATTCGTAATCGTTTTCGCCCCGTCGCAAGCGCACATTGCGAACAGTATTACGGTAGATAATAATGCCGACAGTGCGATAGGTTGGCGCCGCAACCCGGCATACATGACGTTTACTTTTATTGCACTCATCCGGCACCACCAATCTCTATAACAGTTTTCGAAAACCGACCGGCGTTCCGTGTTCGAATACCGAACTGATACGAACGTAGTCCGGTGTTCCCGTCGTCCATCCATTAGGCCCATTATTATCGTATCTAGGCACCTTTATCCATGTCTGTGGGGCTTCTACTATTTTGCCTCCACCTAAATACATCGCCACGTGCTGCGGATCGCTCCACCCATGATAAAACACAAGATCTGCGGGAAGTGCTTTGGTATATGTCGTTGCTGTACCTTCCGTGTAGTCGCCCCAGCCTCCTTTGTTACCACTGTAGTGAGGCAGCGATCGTATCCCCGCGTACGCATACATCATCAAGCCGGAGCAATCAAAACCTACATGATTCCTCGCGTAGTTCGGATACTCTCCACCTCCACCTCTTGTCGGCCCTTGACTACTACCGCCCCCAAAAACGTATTTCGTTCCGTATGCGCTCAACGCTCTTTTTATGACGCTTATTCGCTTCAGCGCGTTACGTTGCGTAATACGGTGTGTTTTAATGGAGCTGTTAAGTACATTATACGCGCTCGCCCATCCTGAATATGCGCTCGCGATATTGTAATAGGGTTGATATCTAATAAACGGAGGCAGAATACCGACCCATCCTATTACTGGCTCGAGAGTGGACCAATACGAGTAACCTGAATACGCACCGGTCGGGACGATGTTCACTTGATAATCGGCTCCGAAAAACCCGAACCCACCCATCGCCCTCTCCCCGCTCGGATCTGTCTTCACCGTCGGCTGGTCATCCGCGTACACATAGACACCTAGATAGGGATCGCCGGCGTCAGCTTCCAGCGGATCGACCTCGAGGAACCGCCCCGTCTCCAGCTCGTACTCCCTCGCCCGCATGTTGTATAAGTCGGAGGCGGAGTCAAAGTACTGACCGGTGAAGCGGATCGGGTTGAGTTCTTCGTCTTGGGCTTCGCCTGAGAAGCCGGGCCCATAGTCCTCACCGTAGGGTGAATAGCGGTAAGACTCAACGAGCTTGCCGCGAGAGTCGGAGAGCTGGATCACCGAGCCGAGCGAATCGGTGTGGAAGGTGTAGCTCTCTCTCTGAGTAACGATGCCGAGCGGACCAGCGCCGTAGGTGTAGGCTCGCGTGTCCTTGACCTGAGACTTGCCGGCACCGCGGGAGTCTGTCTCTAGCGCCAGCTCACTTAAGTCCGAGCTCGTGTCCCAGCTGTAGCTCGTCGTCTCGGAGCGGGTGCTCCTCGTGGCTATCAGTCCGTCGCCTGTGTAGGTGTAGCTCGCGTTCTTGCCTTCGTCGGTCACCTGCGTGAGCTCGTTTTCCAGGTTGTAGGCGTAGCGAGTGGATCCTTCTTGGGTCTCGTTTCCGTTTTGGTCGTAGGCGTAGTTGGTGACCTTGTTGTGGCCATCGCTCGTGCTCGCCAGCTCGTCGGCGGCGTCGTAGGAGTAGAGCGTCGTTCCTTCTTTTGCCTTGAGCGAGGTTCTGTTTCCGACCGAGTCGTAGGCGTACTTGAAGTAGCGAGAGCAGGAAGCATTCATGCAAGCCTTGGTGAGACGGTCCTGGGCGTCGTAGGAGTAGGTCTCCCTCCACTTGGTGAGCGCCCCGTCCTTTTTCCACCAGGCCTTCTTCCACCAGCTCGAGAAGGAGGAGTGCTCCTTGGCGTCTGTGGCCTTGAGCGAGGTCGGGTTCCCGACCGCATCGTAGGTGTAGGAGCGAGAGTAGAAAAGCCTTCCGTGCGAGGCCGTGCCTGTGATCGTCGTTATGCGCCCTGCCGCGTCGTAGGAGCGCTCATCGAGGATGCCGTTCGGGTGCAGGATCGAGGCGAGGCTTCCATTCGCGTCGTAGCTGTAGCGGGTCGTCTCGCCTGTGGCGGTTGCCATCACCATCTGGTCTACATCGTTGTAGCCGTAGGCTGTCTCGAGACCATTCGGGTAGGTGCGGGAGAGCAGGTTTCCATCCTCGTCGTATGAGTAGAGGAAGGCACCGCTTGTGCTCAGGGCGCTGATGCGGCGGTCGGCAGCATCGTAGGCGTAGCGGTTCGTACCGGTGCCGTCTGTCGTGGAGAGCTTGTTACCGGCCGGGTCGTATGTGTAGGAGACAGTCGGAGTGCTGTCCGAGTAGCTCTTCGTCGTCAGGCGGTTCTCGGCGTCGTAGGCCTGAGTGATCTTGCCGCCCGGCGGGGTCTTTGTCTGGATGAGATTTCCGTTCGGGTCGTAGGCTTAGTGGGCCGTTTCACCCTTCAAGGTCGCTGCCACCATCTAGTCTAAGTCGTAAATGTGCTTTGATCGATTACGTATAACGGGCTCGTATAAAGAGTCACCCCATTGTTATCGCTTTATTGCGCTCGTGATACGTTGACGCCGCGTCACGTGTCTTAACTCGTCACGACGCGACCTTTTTACCGCCCGTCTTCTAACCGTGTCTATTTATACACGGAGCTAGCTCGCTAGGTATCCCAAACGCACACGAAGGCGCGTACGTACCGTTGAATAATTTCGTCCACCTATTACCGTGTTTACGTAGTATAACGTAACTATTACCGCCATACCCAGCGCAGTTTGCTCGCTTATGTTTTACCCATACTTTCGCAAACATTTCATCGTTTGAAAGTTTAATCCCGACTTCTACACAGTTTCTCGGCGCGTTGTTGACAAATTCTACTGTGTTTGGAACGGCTCTTAATATAGCGTCGCTTTGTTGATCTAGAGCGTTACTGTCATGTGCTTTACCACAGCCGGATATCATAGCGATACAAGCAGCACTAACGATAATAATCGTGCCTGCGCGCGCCGCCATTAGTTGAAACCCCTCCGATCGATCGTATATTGATTTGGTACGTTCAAGGTAGCATTTCCGGGAAATACGAGTGAATTTCAGAAAACCCTGATATGGCACGAACCTCGGGACCAATTTCCCTACCATGCGAGATCGCGTTATTGTTACCGATATATATCTCCACGTGATAGGAATCTCCGGGTCCAAAGAAAACGAGATCGCCTGGTTCGGCAGCATTAACGTTGTGACCGAGGTTATGACCGTGCTGTTTCAAAGTGCGAGTATACGCCCATATACCCGATTTTGTTCCTCCTCCTGCAATGTAGTGGTAGCCGAAGCCATTCGGATCTTTCGCGCCCGAGACGTAGTATGTCCAAGTCGCAAATGAAGAACAATCTTCCCAGCTTGGGACGCGAGGTGGCTTGATTCCATTTAGTACGCCCTGCATTCGCTTGTATGATGTTTTACCCTCAACACTAGCGTAGTGAATCTTTGCTTCATTACGCACACCAAGCCATGCGGCATTTACGATTTTCTGTCGAACCGAACGTTCGTTCGTCAGTCCCGGCGTCGGCCACCGCCATCCCGGCTCACACTTACCGACCTCCGGAGACAGCGGACACATCCCGCTCGGATCGGTCTTCACCGTCGGCTGATCATCGGCGTACATGTAGGTGGAGCCGCAGCTTCCGCCAGAGTTGCACTCCAACGGATCAACCTGCAGGAAGCGCCCGGTTCCCGGCTCGTACTCCCTAGCGCGCATGTTGTATAGATCGGCCTCGGAGTCGAGGTACTGGCCGGTGTAGCGGGTCGGGTTGAGCTCGTAGTCCTCGGCTTCGCCTGAGTAGCCGGGCCCGTAGTCCTCGCCGTAGGGTGAGTAGCGGTAAGACTCGATCAGCTTGCCATGACCGTCTGAGAGCTCAACCACCGACCCCAGCGAGTCGGTGTGGAAGGTGAAGCTCTCTCTCTGAGTAGAGATGCCAAGTGGACCTGCGCCGTAGGTGTAGGCTCGCGTGTCCTTGACCTGGAACCTGCCGGCGCCGCGGGAGTCGGTCTCGAGCGCCAGCTGACCGAGATCCGAGCTCGTGTCCCAGCTGTAGCTCGTCGTCTTCGAGCGGGTGCTCCTGCTGGCCATCAGTCCGTCTGCTGTGTAGGTGTAGGAGATCTTCTCACCCTTGTCCATCACCTGTGTGAGCTTGTTTTCCAGGTTGTAGGAGTAATGGGTGGATCCTTCACGGGTCTCGTTTCCGTTTAGGTCGTAGGCATAGAGGGTGAGCTTGTCGTGGTGGTGGTGGCCGTGATTGTGGTGGCCGCTACTCCTGCTCACGAGCTCGTCGGCTGCATCGTATGAGTAGAGCGTCGTTCTCCTTCTCGTCTGGAGAGAGGTTCTGTTCCCGACCGGGTCGTAGGCGTACCCGAAGTAGCGAGAGCAGCGTGCGTTCATGCAGGCCTTGGTGAGATGGTCCTGGGCGTCGTAGGTGTAGCTCTCCGTCCACTTGGCGAGCGCCTCGTGCTTCTTCCAGGCCTTCTTCCACCAGCTCAAGAAGGAGGAGTGATCCTTGACGTCTGTGGCCTCGAGCGAGGTTGGGTTTCCGACCGCGTCGTAGCTGTAGGAGCGAGAGTAGAAGGGCTTTCCGTGCCCGGCCGTGCCTGCGATCTTCACTACGCGCCCTGCCGCGTCATAGGAGCGTTCATCGAGGATGCCGTTCGGGTGCACGATCGTAGCGAGCTTGCCGTTTGCGTCGTAGGTGTAGCGGGTCGTCTCGCCCTTCACGGTCGCCGTCACCATTTGATCTGCGTCGTTGTAGCCGTAGCTCGTCTTCAGACCGTTCGGGTAGGTGCGGGAGAGCAGACTTCCATCCTCGTTGTATGAGTAGAGGAAGGCACCACTTGCGCTCGAGGCACTGACGCGGTGGTCGGCCGCGTCGTAGGCGTAGCGAGTCGTGCCTGTGCCGTCGGTCATGGAGACCTTGTTACCGGCCGGGTCGTATGTGTAGGAGACAGTCGGAGTGCTGTCCGAGTAGCTACTGCGCGTCAGGCGGTTTTCGGCGTCGTAGGCCAGAGTGATCGTGCCGCCCGACGGGGTCTTCGTCTGGATGAGATTTCCGTTCGGGTCGTAGGAGTAGGTCCAGTTCGAGCCGAGCGGGTTGGTCTTCGAGATCTTGTTGCCGGCGACGTCGAACGAGTAGCTGCTGACGTGCCCGTTCGCGTCGGTGCGCTTGACCACGTTTCCGTCTGCGTCGTAGTCGTATGCCGTGACCGAGTCGCCCGGAGCGGTGACCGATACCTTCTCGCCGGCGGCGTCGTAGGCGTAGTGGGTGGTGTGCCCGTTCGCATCCGTGCTCTGGATCAGGTTTCCGGCAGCGTCGTAAGTGGAGGTCGTGACGGCGCCGGACGGGCTCGTTACCGAGATCTCCCGACCGTCTGCGTCGTAGGCGTGATGGGTCGTGTTTCCGTTCGCGTCGGTCTCTGCTACCTGTTGGCCGGCAACGTCGTAGGTCGAGGTCGTGAAGTGACCAAGCGGGCCGGTCTCCTTGACCACGCGCCCGGCGGCGTCGTAGGTCGAGCTAGTTGTGTTGCCGAGCGGATCTATCTTCTTGATCACATTTCCGGCGGCGTCGTAGACGGTCTTCGTCGTTCTACCGAGCGGATCGGTGCTAGATATCTGGCGTCCGAGCGCGTCGTAGGCGGTTTCGGTCTTGCGACCTAGTGGATCGGTCGAGGCGACCTGTTTTCCGTTCGCGTCGTAGCTCGGGGTCGTTCGCTCGCCGCTCGGCGAGATCGTCACGGTCTGGCGCCCGAGAGCGTCGTACTCGTAGCGGGTCACGTTTCCGAGCGCATCCGTGCTGGCAACCAGGTTGCCGAACTCGTCGTAGGAGGAGCGAGTGGTCGCGCCATCCGGAGCGATCACGGCGACCTGGCGACCGGCATCGTCGTACTCGTATTGGGTCTTGTTCCCGTTCGCGTCGGTCTGAGTAACGAGGCGGCCGGCCGCGTCGTAGGTCGAGGTGGTCGAGTGGCCGAGCGGGTCAGTCGTCTTGACGAGGCGGCCGGCGGCATCGTACTCGGAGCTGGTCGTATTTCCTAGCGGATCGGTCTTCGAGATCTCGCGGCCGAGCGCATCGTAGGTAAAGGTCGTCCTGGCGCCCGAGGACGAAGTGGTCGCGATCAGGTTGCCGGCGGCATCGTAGTCGCTCTGGGTCGTTCGCCCAAGCTGATCGGTCGTTTTAACCAGGCGCCCGGCCGAGTCGTACTCGTAGGTCGTAACCGCACCGGTCGGGTCGGTCTCGGAGATCTGGTTTCCGTACGCGTCGTAGGCGTAGTGGCTGACGTTTCCGAGCTGATCGGTATGGCTGGTGACGTTGTTATCGGCGTCGTAGGTCCAGCTCTCGGTGTTTCCGAGCGCGTCCGTACTCGTGAGCATGTTTCCGCGCCCGTCGTAGGTCATCTTCGTCTCGTTGCCGAGTGGATCGGTCATCGAGACGGGCTTGCTCTGCTCGTTGTAGGAGTACTTCGTCTCGTTCCCGAGCGCGTCGATCCTCTTTGCGAGCTCGTTCCGGTCGGTGTAGGAGTCCTTCCACGTGCCCGATGGGTCGGAGGCCTCTCCCCTCGACCAGTCGAAGGAGATCGTGTTGCCCGCCGGGTCGGTTTGCGTGAGCACCCTTCCCTCGTCGTCGTACGTGTTCTCAAAGAGAACCTCTCCGCTCGGGTCGGTGGCACGCGCAAGGAAGCCATTGCTGCCGTAGACGTAAGTCGTCACGGCGCCCGTCTGGTCAGTGACCGAGGTAAGAAACTCGCCGGTGAATTGATAAGAGATCGTGCTCGAGTCGGGGAGCGCTACCGTGGTTAAGCGACCTTCGCCGTCGAAGGCGAAGTCGATCTCACGCCCGCCCGAGTCCGTGACGCTCGCCAGCTGCCCGGCTCCGTTGTAGGCGAAGTGAAGCCCCCGCCCGTTCGGGTCTAGCCAGGAGACGAGGCGCCCATCGGAGTCGAAGTGCTGGACATTCTGGTCGTGCAGAAGGACGTCGTAGCCAGACGATGTCTTCGTCAGCTTCGCCGTGACGTTCGAGTCGGCTTTGTAGGAGCCGTCCTGCTGCAGGATGTAGCCGACCTCCGCCCCGCCTCCGGTCTCGACGTTGACGTTTCCGGCCTCGTCGATCATAAGCGAGGTTAGGACGCTCGCGCTCCAGCCCGTACCGAGCGGCCCCGAGCCGTCGTCACGCGAGTTGTAGGTGCGATCGAGGGAGAAGGGGATGCCCGCTCCCGGCAGCGAGGCATCGGTGTAGGTCTCGTAGAAGTTGCCAGTGACGCTGTTGACCGGATCGCCCCAGAAGCAGGTGGGCACGTAGGCGTAGATGTCGGAGCTAGAATCGCCGAAGGAGCCGGCGGCGGAGGCAGCACCCGCGAGCCAGAAGACCTTGAGCGGGTTCGACTCGACCGAGTATCCGTCGATGATGCCCGACACCCGAACAGTGTCCGTGCCGGGTGTAGTTCCCTTGTACGAGAAGGTCGCACTCGTCCCGTCGACCGTGACCGGGATCGATTGCGGGTTCTTGCCGGTGACCTGGGCTGTCAGCGAGGTGCCCGATGCGTCCGAGACATTCCCGACCGAGAGGGAGAGGCCGACCCTGCCCCCGGTGAAGGTTGATGGATCGGAGGAGTAGGTCAGAGAGAGTGTCGGCTGAGCCGAGTAAGTCCCCGCGTTGTAGTGCTCGAGGACCTGTGCTGGGGTGAGTACGCTGTTGTAGACCGCGAGCTCGTCCATCTCGCCGCCCAAGCGATAGGTCTTTGCGCCCTCCCGCGTTCCGAGACCCAGGTAAGTAGGCTCGTCCGAGTTTTTCGGGTCGAACGTGCCCGAGCGGGGGCAGGTACCCGCCCCGTCCTCGGGGCAGTTGGCCACGTTCTTGCCGTTCACGTACAGGTGCATCTCGGCGTTGCCGTTTGAGCGAGGGGTCGCGGTAGCGACGACGTGGTACCAGGTGTCTTTCTTGACAGTGGTTTGCGTGTCGACGACCCAGTTCTTGTTGGATTGCCCGGTCGCCGTGTCGTTGCCCGTCGAGAAGGCGAACTGGGGATGAGCTCCCCAGTTCTCGTAGTTGCTGATGTAGAGCTGGTAGCCCCTGAGCTCGCAGCCGATGGAGTCGTCCAGTGGCTCGCAGCCCGAGTACGAGGAGATGATCGCCTCCCTGATGGTGCCGTCGTTTACATCAGGGAGATCGCCGATCGGCTTCACCCAGGCCTCGACCGAGAAGGTCTCCGGGTTGAGCGATCCATTGTTCTGGACCTTGCCGTAGGGCGCGCTGTCGGCCCCGTCGAACTGAACGGCCGTATCCGGTTGGAGCGATGGAAGGGCCTGGGCACCGAGCGTCGGAGTCCGGCTCATGCCGAGGGGATCGACCCATTGCAAGGTGTGCCCATGCCCGGTCGCATCGGTGGTCGAGGTGGAGGTTCTGTTGAGTCGCCAGTAGGCGAGCGGACTGTCGCCCCTCACGAGCTGGGCGTACGCGTTCGAGGACGTGGAGTCGGCCAGGGCGCTCGGGGAAAGCAGGCAGACAAAGCCAATCAGAGCCACTGCAACAGCAAGCGGAAGACGGAGGCGGGGGGCGGCGCGCATCGCAGACACTCCTATTTAGGTTGGGGAAAAACCAAGTGCCTAGCGGTAAGCAACTTGGCGCACGTACCAAATAACCCAGGTCGCCGGAAGTCAAGCTATTAACGCGAAAATACTCCTTATGGATACTCCTTATGGATACCGGAATCCCCCTTTCGAGGGATGGAGAGACATGTCCCTTCCGGACAGTAGGCGTCTAGCGTCGAAAGAAATCCGCCTCGCGCGGCGAAGTAAAAAAGTCCGATGGAACGAGAGGTCGAAGGCTTTCTCGCCCTGCTCGCTGCGCGCCGCTCGCGGCGGACGGTCGAGGCCTACCGGAGCGATCTCGCCGATGCCGCCCAGGTGCTCGGGGAACAACTGCAGGCAGCCTCGACGGAAGACCTCGAGCGTTACCTGGCCGAGCTTCGCTCGCGCGGGTTGGCGTCAACCACGGTGGCTCGCCGGCTGGCCGCGCTTCGCTCCTTCTACCGCCATCTCGTCCTCATCGGCTTGCGCCCGGACAACCCGGCTGCAGAGCTGCGAGCGCCGCGGCGGCAGCGTCACCTTCCTCATCCCCTTTCGCCGGTCGAGGTCGAGCGCCTGATCGAGGCGGCAAACGGCGTCGCGCCGCGCGACCTGCGCGACCGGGCGCTGGTGGAGCTGCTCTACGGCGCCGGACTACGCGTGAGCGAGGCGGTCGGACTGGAGCGACCCGGCATCGATCTCGAGAGCCGCATCGTGCGCTGCCTGGGCAAGGGCGACAAGGAGCGCATCGTCCCGATCGGGCGCCAGGCGGCCGCGGCGCTGACCCGCTACCTGGCGCGCGGCCGTCCCTTCCTCGAGCGCCGTCCCCGCCCCGAGCTCTTCCTCAATGCCCGCGGCGGCGTGCTCACCCGTGCCGGCGCCTTCCTGATCCTGCGCCGTCTGGGCGAGGTCGCCGGGCTCGAGCCCGGGCGCATCCACCCGCACCTGCTCCGCCACTCCTTCGCCACCCACCTGCTCGAGGGCGGCGCCGACCTGCGCAGCGTTCAGGAGATGCTCGGCCACGCCGACCTCTCGACCACCGAGCTCTACACCCACGTCTCCGACCAGCGCCGGCGCGAGACCTACTTCAGAGCCCACCCGCACGCTAAGAGCCACTAACGGAATGAAGACCCGCCGACTGGGTGCGATCGGTGGATGCGAGACAAGGGAGCTCGGTTGGGGACGGAGGGGCGCCGGATGAGTGCGAGATCGTGGTGCGA
>Ga0066798_10000029_pt1 | contig 92725 bp, 92 predicted proteins | sample PersoiDNA2013203_FD_70961 | JGI IMG/M metagenome (GOLD analysis project Ga0066798, IMG submission 70961) | Permafrost soil microbial communities from the Arctic, to analyse light accelerated degradation of dissolved organic matter (DOM) -... | ecosystem: Environmental > Terrestrial > Soil >... | reverse complement strand
CGCGATGGCAAAGGATGATCGTCCCAAGCCCCTGAGCGGCATCGTCGAGGCAGACGAAACGTATCGATTGGAATCGCAGAAGGGCTCGCGTCACCTGACCCGGCCGGCGCGGCGGCGCGGCGGCCGGGCCAAAAAACGGGGCATCAGCAACGAGCTCGACTGCATTCTGGTGGCGCGCGACCGGCAGGGGCGCACCTGCGATTTCGTGCCGGGACGAGGGCCCGTCACGGCGGCGCAGTTGCAGCGTCATTTATTACCTGTGCTGGGCGAGGCCGTCCTGCTGGCCACCGATGCAGCGGCAGCGTATCGGGAATTTGCGAAAGATCACGGCATCGCGCACCGGTTCGTGAACCTGCGCCAGGGCGAGCGTGCCCTTGGAGAAATTCATGTCCAGAACGTCAATCGCTACCATGCGGTGTTCAAGAACTGGCTGATCCGCTTCCACGGCGTGGCCAGCCGCTATTTACCCCATTACCTGGGCTGGATTCACGGGCTCGACTGTCTACACCTGAGCACGCCACAGCAATTTTTACGGGCTGCATTGTTCCCGGCGAGCAGCTGAGTATCAGCAAGATGCCGGCTGGACAGTTCACTGCGACCGGGTGACAGCGCCAAAAAAAACCGGGGCATGGAAGCCCCGGTTTTATGCGACGGTGCCGGCTTACGCCAGCTTGCCGTGGCAAGCCTTGTATTTCTTGCCGCTGCCGCAAGGGCAAGGATCGTTGCGGCCCACCTTGACGCCAGCACTGATGCCCACTTCCGGCATGTTCGCGGGCGAGGCCAGCGGGGCCAGCAGCTCTTCCGGTGCCGCGTTCGGGTTGAAGTCGGCGTGCTGGTAGTGCACGTTTTCGAGGTGCGCCGCCGAGGCGGCCATGGCCGCTTCTGCCGCTTCCACTTCCTCGCGCGACTGGATGCGTACCGTCATGACCATCTTCACCACTTCGTTCTTGATCATGTCCAGCATCTGGCCGAACAGCTCGAAGGCCTCGCGCTTGTACTCCTGCTTCGGGTTCTTCTGCGCGTAACCGCGCAGGTGGATGCCCTGGCGCAGGTGATCCAGCGCGGCCAGGTGTTCACGCCAGTGGCTGTCGACGCTTTGCAGCATGACATTGCGCTCGAAGCCGCCGAAGGCTTCCTTGCCGACGATATCGATCTTGGCCTGGTACTGCGCATCGGCCGCGGCCACCACGCGCTCGACGATGTCCTCGTCGGTCAGGTTGGTTTCCTTTTCCAGCATCTGCGCCAGCGGCAGGTCGATCTGCCACTCGGACGCCAGCGTCGCCTGCAGGGCCGGCACGTTCCACTGTTCCTCGACCGATTCGGCCGGCACGTACTCGCGCACGATGTCGGTGAACACGCCATGGCGCAGGTTCTGGATCATCTCGGAAATCTCGGTCGCTTCCAGCAGCTCGTTACGCTGCTGGTAGATGACCTTGCGCTGGTCATTGGCGACGTCGTCATATTCCAGCAATTGCTTGCGGATGTCGAAGTTGCGGGCCTCGACCTTGCGCTGGGCCGACTCGATCGAGCGCGACACGATGCCCGCCTCGATCGGTTCGCCTTCCGGCATCTTCAGGCGGTCCATGATGGCGCGCACGCGGTCGCCAGCGAAGATGCGCAACAGCGGATCGTCCAGCGACAGGTAGAAGCGGGACGAGCCCGGATCGCCCTGGCGGCCGGAACGGCCACGCAGCTGGTTGTCGACGCGGCGCGATTCGTGGCGCTCGGTGCCGATGATGTGCAGGCCGCCGGCCGCCACCACCTGCTCGTGCAGGGCCTGCCAGCCGTCGCGCAGCTTGGCGGCCTGGGCCGCTTTTTCCGCGTCCGACAGGGCCGGATCGGCTTCGACGAACTGCACCTGCTTCTCGACGTTACCGCCCAGCACGATGTCGGTACCGCGACCGGCCATGTTGGTGGCGATCGTGATGGCCTTGGGCGAGCCGGCCTGGGCGATGATTTCCGCTTCGCGGGCGTGCTGTTTCGCGTTCAGCACGTTGTGCGGCAGCTTGGCCTTCGTCAGGATCGACGCCAGCAGCTCGGAATTCTCGATCGACGTCGTGCCCACCAGCACAGGCTGGCCGCGCTCGTAGCAGTCGCGGATATCGTTGAGCATCGCGCCGTATTTTTCCTGGGCCGACTTGTAGACCTGGTCCTGCTTGTCCTTGCGGGCCGATGGACGGTTCGGCGGAATCACCACCGTTTCCAGGCCGTAGATTTCCTGGAATTCGTAGGCTTCCGTATCGGCCGTACCCGTCATGCCGGCCAGCTTGCCGTACATGCGGAAATAGTTCTGGAACGTGATCGAGGCCAGCGTCTGGTTTTCGTTCTGGATGCGCACGCCTTCCTTCGCCTCGACGGCCTGGTGCAGGCCGTCGGACCAGCGCCGGCCCGTCATCATGCGGCCCGTAAATTCGTCGACGATGACGACTTCGCCGTTCTGCACGACGTAATGCTGGTCCTTGTGGTACAGCGCGTGGGCGCGCAGCGCCGCATACAGGTGATGCACCAGGGTGATGTTGGCCGAGTCGTACAGCGAGGCGCCTTCCGGCAGCAGGCCCATCTGGGTCAGGATGGCTTCGGCCTTTTCATGGCCCGCCTCCGTCAGCAGCACCTGGTGCGCTTTTTCGTCCTTCGTGTAATCGCCCGGCACTTCGATCTTGCCCTTGCCGTCCGGCGTTTCCTCGCCCACCTGCAGCACCAGCTGGGGCGGCACGGTGTTGATCTTGTGGTACAGGTCGGTATGGTTCTCGGCCTGACCGGAAATGATCAGGGGGGTACGCGCTTCGTCGATCAGGATCGAGTCGACTTCATCGACGATGGCGAAATTGAGGCCCCGCTGCGAGCGGCCCGCCACTTCGAACACCATATTGTCGCGCAGGTAATCGAAGCCGAATTCATTGTTGGTGCCGTAGGTGATGTCCGAAGCATAGGCCTGCTGCTTGGCGCTGTGTTCCATCTGCGACAGGTTGACACCCGTGCTCAGGCCCAGCCAGCTGTACAGCTTGGCCATCGTGTCGGCATCGCGTTGCGCCAGGTAATCGTTGACCGTGACGATGTGCACGCCCTTGCCGGACAGCGCATTCAGGTAGGCCGGCAAGGTTGCCGTCAGGGTCTTGCCCTCGCCCGTGCGCATCTCGGCGATTTTGCCAAAGTGCAAAACCATGCCGCCGAGCAGCTGCACGTCGAAGTGACGCATCTTGAAGACGCGCTTCGACGCTTCACGGCAGACGGCGAACGCTTCGGGCAGCAGGTCGTCGAGCGCTTCGCCATTGGCGATGCGCTGCCTGAAGGCGGGCGTCTTGGCCTGCAATTCCGCATCCGACAGCTTTTCGTACTCGGGTTCGAGTGCGTTGATCGCTTTTACCGTTTTTTGGTATTGCTTGAGCAGCCGCTGGTTACGGCTGCCGAAAATCTGGGTCAGTAAGGACATGCTTGAATTCTTGTATAAACGCCGTTAAAAAAAGCCCGCTTCGCGACCTTGCCCAGTGCTTCACCTTCGTCGGCTTCCGCTGATGGCAAAAGACCTATGATTTTAGCATGCGGGCTTAGGTTGGGATTGCCATGCGTAACACAATAGCTTATTTGGAAAGAAACCGGCCGTCTCGTTCCTGCCCGCCCGGGCCCGCCTGGAAGCTGGCCCGGCCGGTAAATTTGCTGCGCGCGGGGGCCTGGCTATGATATGTTTCGCCGATGCGATTCAACTCTCCCAACCAGAACCGGACAGCCGTCGGGGCGACGGACTTCCTGCGCCGCAGCGACCGCCTGGCGGCCCTGCTGCCGGCCGTGCAGCGGATGGCGAAGTTGCAACAGGACTGCGCGGCCGTGCTGCCCACGGCGTTCAGCTTCTGCGAGATCCTGTCCTGCGAGGACGGGGTGCTGGTGCTGTCGACGCCGAACGCGTCGGTTGCCGCCAAGCTGAAGCAGCAGCTGCCGAAATTGCAGGAAGCGCTGGCCCGCAAAGGCTGGCAGATCGAGACGGTCAAGCTGAAGGTGCAGATGATGCGGGCCATGTCGACGCCGCCCGTGGAGCGGCGCCAGCTGCTGCTGCCGGAAACTGCCGTCAATTCCTTCGAAGAACTGAGCCAGACCCTGGAACAGACCAAGCAGAACGCGTCGCTGATCGCGGCGCTGAAGAACCTGGTGGCGAACCGGCGCTAGGCCGGCCGCGTGCCTGCTCAGTTATACGCCCATTCCTGGGCCATCTGCCGCGCATACGACGGCGGCGCATCGTCGGCCGAATCGTAGGTGACGATTTCGTAGGCATCCGGCTGGGCCAGCAGCGCGCGCAGCAGCATATTGTTCAGTGCATGGCCGGACTTGTGCGCCTCGTAGGCGCAGATCAGCGGGTGGCCGATCACATACAGGTCGCCGATGGCGTCGAGGATCTTGTGGCGCACGAATTCGTCGTCGTAGCGCAGGCCGTCCGGATTGAGGATGCGGTACTCGTCCATGACGATGGCGTTTTCCAGCGAGCCGCCGCGGGCCAGGCCGATCCCGCGCAGCATTTCCACGTCCTGCATGAAGCCGAAGGTGCGCGCCCGTGCCACGGCCTGGATATATGACTGCTCGCCGAAATCGATCAGCGCGCGCTGCGCCGTGCCGTCCACGGCGGGGTGGTTGAATTCGATGAAGAAGTCCAGCTTGAAGCCTTCGTGCGGCACCAGGCGGGCCCACTTTTCCCTGGCGCCCTCTCCCTCGCGCACTTCGACGGGTTTCAGGATGCGCATGAATTTCTTCGGCGCTTCCTGTTCCGCCAGGCCGGCCTGCTGCAGCAGGTAGACGAAGGACGAGGCCGAGCCGTCCATGATGGGAATTTCCTCGGCCGTCACGTCGATATACAGGTTGTCGATGCCCAGGCCCGCGCAGGCCGACATCAGGTGCTCGATGGTCGACACGCGGGCGCCGTCCCGGATCATTACGGTGGCCATGCGCGTGTCGCCGATTTCCATCGGCCCCACGGGGAATACCACCGGCGGCTTCAGGTCGACGCGCGAGAAGATGATGCCCGTATCGGGCGGGGCGGGCCGCAGGGTCAATTCCACCTTCGTGCCCGAGTGCACGCCCACACCCGTGGTGCGCACCATTTCATTGATCGTACGTTGTTTCAGCATTGCGCGATTATAGCGGCTTTCCCCCCGCGCCGTTTCCGGCCCCGACGCCGTTAAAAGCAAGACAAGACGCGGGTTTCAGGGATGTTCGGCCTCGGCATGCACGGCTTCGCGCCGCACCAGGTAGATGCCGCTGCCGATGATGATGGCCGCCCCCACCAGGGTCCAGCGGTCCGGCAGCGTGTTCCACAGGGCCCAGTCGATCGCCACGCCCCAGGCCAGGGCCGTGTACTCGAACGGCGCCACCACCGAGGCCTTGCCCATGCTGAAGGCGCGCGTGATGGCCAGCTGGCCGAGAAAACCGCTGACGGCCAGCGCCGCGATGATGGGCCAGTCTTCCAGGCGCAGCGCCACCCACCCCGGCCAGGCCAGCGGCAGCGCGCCGCAACCCATCATGATCAGGATCCAGAACATGATCTGCTCGTTCGAATCGGTGCGGCTGAGGATGCGGCTGGCGATGGCCGACACGGCATAGCATGCGGCCGATCCCAGCACGGCCAGGCCGGCGACGGAAATGAAGCTGGTGCCTTCCGGGCGCAGCACCACCAGCACGCCGCCCAGGCCGACGGCAATGGCCACCCACTGCATCGCATCGACCCGCTCCTTGAGCACCAGCACGGACAGCGCCGTGATCAGGGCCGGCGCGATGAAGAACACGGAATAGGTTTCGGCCAGCGGCAGCGACTTGAGCGCATACGCGAACATCGTCAGCATGCCGATGCCCAGCGCGCCCCGCAGCAGTTGCAGCTTCCAGTTCACCTTCAGCATGGTGCCGAAGCGGCCCCGGTACGCCACCCACGCGCACACCAGCGGCAGCGACGAGAACGAACGCAGCACCGTCACCTGCATGGCCGGATAGTGGGCGGCCAGGAGCTTCATCGTCGTATCCATGGCGGAAAACATCGCGACGGCGATGACCATCGCATAGATGCTGTGCAGGTTGTCGTTGGCGGGCTGTTTCAACGGGGCGTCCAATGGTTGTGCCGGGCTGATCATTGTACGCAAAGACTTGCAACATTGTCAGGTCCGCTGGCCGGCGCTCCGGTTTACACTGGCTGCATGAGAACCTTGCCCATACTGCTGCTTCTGCTGGCCGGCGCCGCCGCCGCTGGTGTCCCACCCGCCCCCGAATGCGCCGATGCCAGCCTGCCGCTGTTGCTGCACGAACTGCCGCTGCCGGCGCAGCAGCTGCTGGGCCGGGGCCAGTCGGGCGTCGGCGGGCTGGCCGACCGCGATGAGCCCTTCACGGCCACCGACGCGGTGCTCGGCCCATGGCGCCCGATGACCCGTTTCGTCCAGGCTGCCGCGGGCGAGCGCTGCCTGGCGGTCGTGCTGGAACGGGGCGGCATCGCCCACTTCGTCGAGACGGCGATCCTGCGCGAGGTGGACGGCCGCTGGGGCCTCGTCGCCACGCGCGCGCCGACAGCCGGTGAAATGGCGGCATGGAAAACGGCGGCGCAAGCGAAACGGTGAAGCGTGCGGGCCATGGTCGCGGTATCATTTCGACATGACCAAACCTGCCAAGCCCCCCTCCCCCCTGTACGAAGTGCACCACTCGCCGATCCACGGCAACGGCGTATTCGCGCGCCGCAAGATCCGCGCGGGCGACCGCATCATCGAATACACGGGCGAACGGGTGGACTGGGATGAAACCTGCCGCCGCACGGCGGAAAAAGGCGGCCCCATCAACCACACCTTCTTCTTCACCTTGAACGACGGCATGCTGATCGACGGCGGTGCCGGCGGCAACGACTCGCGCTGGATCAACCACTCGTGCGAGCCGAACTGCGAAGCGATGGAAGAAGACGGCCGGGTCTACATCCACGCGCTGCGCGATATCGACAAGGGCGAGGAGCTGAACTACAACTACGGCCTGATCTACGACGAGCGGCATACGCCGGCCGTCAAGAAGGCGTTTGCCTGCCATTGCGGGGCGCCGTCGTGCACCGGCGTGATGCTGGCGCCGAAGAAGCGCAGCCGCAAGCCCAAGCAATCGGCCGGCTGAGTCGCTTCACCTTGATGCCCACCACCGCCCCAGGGCGGTTTTTTTTCGTCCCTGCTCCGCGGACAAAACCGACTCCCGCGAAGGGAATAGCGCCCCCTCCCACCGTGGGAAGAGCTTTCTATCCCCCTGATTTTTAACGTCTTTTTCTCGCAACATGGCTCCTTATCGGGTGCATGCGGGCGCTGCACGGACGGGCGCACCGCTTGCTTGCAACATGAAACCGGCAGAGTCGCGCCATTACTGGGCTCCCGGGCCGCCGGCGTGCTTGCGGCCACAGTCCAGTATCGCGCTCCGTGGAAATGAATATAGCCACAAGGAATAGTTTCTGTTAGAGAATTTGTAACGCCACGGTTACACAAAATTTTCCTCCCAGCGCCATCGGCATACTGGACATTCCAACAACCAAGGAGGAACGATGAAACGCATGGTTTATCGATTATTGGCAGGCGCGATGCTGGCATCCCTGGCACCGCTCGCCCTGGCCAGCGCCACCAGCGCAGGCGGCTTCGGCGTCGTGACGATCACACTGGTCGACCTGGACCCCGCGGACGGCATCGCGCCGTCGATCCTGTTCGCCGCCGACCCGGGCGGCTTCTCCGGCGCCACCGTCAGTGGCGAAGTGCGCAGCCGTGGGGCGGACGGCGAAGGCTACCGCGAGTTCAAGCGCATCGGCCTGACGCACGGAGATGACGTCAGCGCCAGCGGCGGCACGGCCCTTGTGTCCGTGGGCGGCAGCGTCGCGGGCCAGGCCGGCGTCGGCTTTTCAGGCATCACCACCAACGGCACGGCCGGCGACACGGCCGACACCTGGACCAGCTACTACCTGACGGCGACGACGCCGTGGGCGGCGTTCACGCTGTCGGCCAACACGGCCGTGCAGTTCTCCGTGGCCGGCTGGGCCGAGGCCACCACGACAACGGGCGGCAATCCCGACACGGGGTTCGACGAAGCGGCCGGTAGCGTGTTGTACCTTGGTGCGGCGGGCGCGGGCGCTGGCGGCGAACTCGTCTGGGACGAAGCCGAACGGGCCGCCAGCGCCAGCTACACCATCGACGATGCCGGCACTGTGCACGGCACGCACGACGCCTGGAACGGCACCATGACGGTCTCGTACAGCAACCTGACCGATGCCGCCGCCGAGGGTGGTTTCGGCGCCCAGGTCAAGACCTTCGGCCATTCGGCCGTGTCGCCCGTGCCGGAACCGGCCACCAACCTGATGCTGCTCGCCGGCCTTGCCGTGCTGGGCACCGTCGCCCGCCGCCGTGCCCGCGCCTGATGTCCCCGCTTCCACTGGAGAAACGATGAACCACCTGATCCGTATCGCGCTGGCCGCCGCCGTGGCCTGCAGCGCCCCCGCCGCATTCGCCGCCGCCAGCAGCGCGCTGGCCATCCACACCGTCACGATCACCCTGACGGACCTCGATCCGCTGGACGGCATCGCGCCGTCGATCACGCCGCTGTACGCCAGCCAGCCCTACCTGAACGTGGGCGCGGCCGGCTTCGACCCGGGCTACAGCAACGACGCCTACGCCGCCCTGGGCGGCAAGGCCGGCAGCCAGCTGGCCGGCGCGGCATCCACGCCATTCGCGCAATCGTCGGCACTGGTGTCGGGCGCGGCCACGATTGCCGGCTTCGACGGCATGACCCTGGCCGGGGGCGCGCAAAGCAGCGCCGTCGGCTACGGCGAGTATGGCGCCCTGGCCGCGTCGTTCACGGCAATGAACTTCACGATCTCGGCCAACACGGCCGTGACGGTGACGTTCGGCGCCACCATCGACCTGGCCACGACGATCGGCATGGACGCCGTCACCGGCGAGTCGGAACTGGCCAAGGCCCACCTGCTGCTGCGCATGGACGGCGTGGGCGACGACGGCATCCCGTCCGTCGATGAACTGTTCTTCGAGCCTTTCGCCGCCTACCGCTTCGACGCGCTGGGCAATCCCGTGGGCGACGCCTTCCACTGGGCGGGCGACCTGAGCGTTTCCTTCAGCAACCTGGACAACCACGACAACCTCGCCACCTTCTATGGCGAAGGCGGCCTCGGCGGGCATTCGATCGCCGCCGTGCCGGAGCCGGCCACGTACGGCATGCTGCTGGGCGGCCTGGCCCTGCTGGGTGCGGCGGCCCGGCGCCGGCGCTGAGCCAAAAAAAATGCCGCCCAGGCCGGGCGGCATTTTTGTTCGCGGTGAAACGAAGACTTAGATCTGGCCCAGCAAGGTCTCGGCGTTCGACACTTCGAACTTGCCGCCCTGCTCAACGTTCAGTTGCTTGACGACGCCGTCTTCCACCAGCAGCGAGTAGCGCTGCGAGCGGGTGCCCATGCCGAACTTGGAGAAGTCCGCGTCCAGGCCCAGGGCCTTCGTGAAGGCGGCGTTGCCGTCGGCCAGCATGCGTACGGTGCCGGTGGCCTTCAGCTCGCGGCCCCAGGCGCCCATGACGAAGGCGTCGTTGACGGAGATGCACCAGATTTCGTCGATGCCCTTGGCTTTCAACGCGTCGGCATTCTGGATATAGCCTGGCGCGTGCTGGGCCGAGCAGGTAGGGGTGAAGGCGCCCGGCAGGCCGAAGATGGCGATCTTCTTGCCCTTGACCAGGTCCTGCACGTTGAAGGTGTTCGGGCCCAGCGCGCAGGCTTCGGTTTCGACTTCGATGTATTCGGACAGCGTGCCTTCCGGCAGCTTGTCGCCGATCTTGATGGTCATGGTGACTCCTTGGATATTATGTTCAGCTAAAAAAAAACCGCGCCCGGGCGCGGTCTGCCCTGCCGGCAGTATGCCAGAGGGCGGGCAATCTTGCTGGATCGGCCATGGCCCGGTGAGGGCCACGGCCGTTCGCTGCAATCCTCAGTCAGCCTGCTTGCGCAGGAAAGCTGATGTCGGACGCTTCAATCCTCAGTCAGCCTGCTTGCGCAGGAAAGCTGATGTCGGACGTTTAAATCCTCAGTCAGCCTGCTTGCGCAGGAAGGCAGGGATATCGTACGTCTCCATGCCGTTCTTCTCCATCGCGCGCACCTGTTCGGACGCGGACTCGCGGCGCCACACGGCCGGGGCCTTCATGCCTTCGAAGGACTGGGCCGCGCCGATGCCGGCACCCATCGTGACGGACGTCGAGCCGACGCCGCCGTTCAGGGCTGCCTGCGGGTTCAGGCCGCCGTTGGTACCGGTGCGCAGCATCTGTTGCGGCACCAGCTGGACGTGCTTCTTGGCCTTGCCCAGGCCCGTGGCGACAACGGTGACGCGGATGGCGTCGCCCATTTCGTCGTCGTAGGCGATGCCCTGGGCAATCGACGCGTCCGGCGCTGCGAAGGCGCGCACGGCGGCCATCACTTCCTTGATCTCCTTGCCCTTCAGGCCGCGGCTGGCCGTGACGTTGACCAGCACGCCGCGCGCGCCGGACAGGTCGATGCCGTCCAGCAGCGGCGAAGCGACGGCCTGTTCGGCCGCGATGCGGGCGCGGTCCACGCCCGACGCGGTGGCCGTGCCCATCATGGCCTTGCCCTGCTCGCCCATGATGGTCTTGACGTCGTTGAAGTCGACGTTGATATGGCCCGGCACGTTGATGATCTCGGCGATACCGGCGACGGCGTTGTTCAGCACGTCATCGGCGTGCTGCAGCCATTCGATCAGCGATTCGTCTTCGTAGATTTCTTCCAGCTTCTCGTTCAGGATGACGATCAGCGAGTCGACGTTCTGCGACAGCTGCTCCAGGCCCTCGTCGGCGATTTCCATGCACTTCTGGCCTTCGTGCGAGAACGGCTTGGACACGACGGCGACGGTCAGCGCGCCCAGCGACTTGGCCACTTCGGCCACGATCGGAGCGGCGCCCGTGCCGGTACCGCCGCCCATGCCGGCGGCAATGAACACCATGTGCGCGCCACGCAGCGCGTCCTCGATGCGGCCGCGCGATTCCTCGGCCAGCTTGCGGCCGACGTCGGGCTTCATCCCCGCACCCAGGCCGGTCTCGCCGATCTGGATGATGTTGCCGGCCTTGGAAGCCGACAACGCCTGGGCATCGGTGTTGGCGGCGATGAATTCGACACCGCTCATACCTTTGTTGATCATGTGTTGCACGGCGTTGCCGCCTGCGCCACCGACACCGACGACCTTGATGACCGTTCCCAGTGCTGCGTTATCGACCATATCGAACTCCATGATGTGCTCCTAAATGTATGCGGTTTCAAGCGCCAGGCCTCATATCGGTAGGAGAACTGGCGACTGAATACTGCAAAAATATATTTGAATGAGAAAAACCCAGAAACCCAAAAACCAAATCTTTACGTCTTGGCAGGCCACACCGCCGCACGGCGGGCCACGCCGTTAGAAATTACCCAGGAACCACTCCTTCATGCGCTGCCACACCGCCTTGACCGACCCATCCTGGCGCGTCACGATATGCCCGCGCAGATACTGCTTCTTCGCTTCCAGCAGCAGGCCGAGCACGGTAGCGTAGCGGGGGCTGCGCACCACGTCGGCCAGCTGGCCGCGATAATCCGGCGTGCCCATGCGCGCCGGTTTCAGGAAGATGTCTTCCGCCATTTCGACCATGCCTGGCATGATCGCCGTGCCCCCGGTCAGCACGATGCCGGACGAGAGCACACCCTCGTATCCGGACTCGCGCACGACCTGGTGCACCATGGCGAACAATTCCTCCACGCGCGGCTCGATGACGGCAGCCAGCGCCTGGCGGGAGAGGTTGCGGGGGCCGCGGTCGCCCAGGCCCGGCACTTCCAGGTGTTCACCCGGATCTGCCAGCACCTGCTTGGCCACCCCGTAACGGATCTTGATTTCTTCCGCTTCCGAGGTGGGGGTCCGCAAGGCCATTGCGATGTCGTTGGTGATCTGGTCACCGGCGATAGGGATCACTGCCGTATGGCGGATCGCGCCGTCCGAGAACACTGCAACGTCGGTGGTGCCGCCGCCGATATCGATCAGCACTACACCCAATTCTTTTTCATCCGGTGTCAGCACGGCGTCGGCCGAAGCCATCGGCTGCAGGATCAGGTCCGAGACCTCGAGCCCGCAGCGGCGCACGCACTTGACGATATTCTGTACGGCGCTGACGGCGCCGGTAACGATATGGACCTTCACTTCCAGCCGGATGCCGCTCATGCCGATCGGCTCGCGCACGTCTTCCTGGCTGTCGACGATGAACTCCTGCGGCACCGTATGCAGCAGCTGCTGATCAGTAGGGATATTAACCGCCTTCGCCGTCTCGATGACGCGCGCCACGTCGGTGGCCGTGACTTCCTTTTCCTTGATCGCCACCATGCCGCTGGAATTGAAGCTGCGGATATGGCTGCCCGCGATACCGGCATACACGTTGCGGATCTTGCAGTCGGCCATCAGCTCGGCTTCCTCGAGCGCGCGCTGGATCGATTCCACGGTCGCTTCGATGTTCACCACCACGCCCTTCTTCAGGCCCTTCGATTCGTGCTGACCCAGCCCGATCACTTCGTGGCGTCCATCGGCCATCACCTCGGCCACCACGGCCACCACCTTGGAGGTGCCGATGTCGAGGCCGACGATCAGGTTTTTCGCGTCTTTTGTCATCTGTTTTGCCTGCTGTCTTTTTTGTCGTCGTTGCTGCTGTTGTTCGTGCTGCCGTTCGTCGTACTTACTTTGTGCCTGCTTTGTGCCTGCCTTGTACTTACTGCTACATCTGACAGTTACTTGTGTGGCTTCTCCGCCGGTATCTTCAATCCCGTGGCCGACAGCGCCAGGCCGTTCTGGTAGCGCATGTCGATGTTCTCCACGTTCTGCACCCTGCTGGCCAGCTGCGGCCAGATGCTGACCAGGCGCTGCACCCTTTCCCTCAGGGTGGTGGGCGTCTGCTCGCGTCCCAGCGCCACGCTCATGCCGTTATCGAGCGTGACGGTCCACGCATAGCGGCTCGACAGGGCCAGGCTTTCCGGCACCAGCTGCGCGGGCGCGAACCACTTGCGCAATTCGCCGTAGCGCGTCAGCACTTCCTTCTCGCTGCCTTCCGGTCCGGAAAACTGCGGGAGTTCATGGTCTTCTTCCGCCTCGGCCAAGTTGGCCGTGAACACGTCGCCCTTGACCGAAAGCAGCCGCCCGTCCTCGCCCCAGGTGCCCAGCGCCTCGTGTTCTTCCACTTCCACGATCAGCTGATCGGGCCATTCGCGCCGCACGGTTGCGCGACGTACCCAGGGTACCGCTTCGAAGACCTGACGTACGTTCTCCAGGTCGGAGGTGAAGAAGTTGCCGCTGATGCGACCCTGGGTGCCATTCTTCAGGGTCAGCAGGTTCACGTGCCGCAGTTCGGCGCGGTCCATCGATTCAACGCGGATGGCCCGCAAATCGAATACAGGACGGTGCGCCAGCCACCACACGCCGGCGACGACGCAAGCGCCCACCGCCACGGCGAGCAGGCCGTTGGCGGTTGCATTCAGGGCTTTCGCGTCATGCCACATGCTGCGTTCCTCAAGCCTTGTTCTTCAGCCGCGCGGTGCGCAGGATTTCCACGCACAGCTGCTCGTACGGCATGCCCACCGCGCGCGCCGCCATCGGCACCAGCGAGTGGCTCGTCATGCCCGGCGACGTGTTCACTTCCAGCAGGTAGGGACGGTTGTCGCTGGCGCGCAGCAGCACGTCGACCCGACCCCAACCCTCGCAACCGAGCACCCGATACGCCTGCACGGCGATGCGCTGCATCTCGGCCTGGATCGCTTCATCGAGCTGCGGCGGGCAGAAATACTGCGTCACGTCCGTGTAGTACTTGTTCTGGTAGTCGTAATTGCCCTTCGGCGCGACGATCTCCACCACCGGCAGCGCGCGCGCATCCTTGCCCGTGCCCAGCACGGCCACGGTGAATTCGCGTCCTTCGACGAAGGACTCGGCCAGCACGGAGTCGTCCAGCGGCGCGCACTTGTCGTAGGCTGCCTGGAAGTCGGCCAGCGCTTCCACCTTCGAGAAACCGATCGACGAGCCTTCGTGCGGCGGCTTGACGATCAGCGGCAGGCCCAGTTGTGCGGCGGCCGCATCCAGGTCGGTGTCGGCGTGCAGCACGGCGTAGGCCGGCGTCGGGATGCCGTCGTTCAGCCACAGGATCTTCGTCGTGATCTTGTCCATCGCGATCGCGCTGGCCATCACGCCGCTGCCCGTGTACGGAATGCCCAGCAGCTCCAGGGCGCCCTGCAGGCTGCCGTCCTCGCCGAAGCGGCCGTGCAGCGCGATGAAGACGCGGTCGAAGTTCTCGGCCGCCAGTTCGGCCAGCGAGCGCTCGCCCGTGTCGAAGGCGTGGGCGTCGATGCCCTGGCTTTGCAGCGCGGCCAGCACGCCGGTGCCGGACATGATCGAGACGTCGCGTTCGGCCGAGCGGCCGCCCAACAGCACGCCGACCTTGCCGAATGCCTTGGCTTCCTGTGGAGTGAGGGTGTCGTTCATGGAGAGACCTTCTGGTAGCTTGTCAGTTTCGCGGGGACGCCGCTGATCGCGCCCGCCCCCATGGTCAGCACGACGTCGCCGTCGCGCACCACGTTCATGATGGTTTCCGGCACGTCGGCGATGTTCTCCACGAACACCGGCTCGGTCTTGCCGCGCGCGCGGATCGCCCGCACCAGCGAGCGCCCGTCGGCACCGACGATGGGCGCTTCGCCGGCCGGATAGACTTCGGTCAGCACCAGCACGTCCACCGTCGACAGCACCTTGGCGAAGTCATCGAACAGGTCGCGCGTGCGGCTGTAGCGGTGCGGCTGGAAGGCCAGCACGAGGCGGCGGCCCGGATACGCGGCGCGCGCGGCGGCCAAGGTCACTTCCGTTTCAACCGGGTGGTGGCCGAAGTCGTCGACCAGCGCGAACGTGCCGGTGTGGCCGTTGACGATGGCGACATCGCCATGGCGCGTGAAGCGGCGGCCCACGCCGGCGAAGCCGGCCAGGCCTGCCTGCGTATCCTTGTCCTCGATGCCGATCTCGCGCGCGATGGCGACGGCCGAGCAGGCATTCTGCACATTGTGCATGCCGGGCTGGTTCAGCACGAAGTCCGTGTCCGGATAGCCTTCCTGCAGCACGGTGAAGTGCATCTGCGTGCCGACCGCGCGGGCGTTCACGGCGCGCACTTCCGCGTCCTCGGAAAAGCCGTAGGTGGTGACGGGTTTCGTCACCTGCGGCAGGATGCTGCGCACGTGCGGGTCGTCGATGCACAGCATGGCGCGGCCGTAGAACGGCAGCCGGTGCGTGAAGTGCACGAAGGCCGCCTTCAGTTTCTCGAAGTCGTGCTCGTAGGTTTCCATGTGATCGGCATCGATATTGGTGATGACTTCGATCATCGGCGCCAGGTTCAGGAACGAGGCATCCGATTCGTCCGCCTCGGCCACCAGGTATTCGCCCGAGCCCAGCTTGGCGTTGGCGCCGGCCGCCGTCAGGCGCCCGCCGATGACGAAGGTGGGGTCCAGGCCGCCCTGCGCCAGCACCGAGGCCACCAGCGACGTCGTCGTCGTCTTGCCGTGAGTGCCGGCAATGGCGATGCCGCGCTTTAAGCGCATCAGTTCGCCCAGCATGACGGCGCGGGGCACGACGGGAATCTTGCGGGCGCGCGCGGCCAGCACTTCCGGATTGTCGGCCTTGACGGCGGTGGAGGTGACGACGGCGTCGGCCTGGCCGATGTATTCGGCGGCGTGGCCCTGGTGCACGGTGGCGCCCATGGCGGCCAGGCGCTGCGTCACCGCGTTGCTGCCCAGGTCAGAGCCGGACACGTTGTAGCCCAGGGTCACCAGCACTTCGGCGATGCCGCTCATGCCGCTGCCGCCGATGCCGACGAAATGAATGTTTTTGACTTTATGCTTCATGACTGTTGTTCTTTTTCGATACCTGGTTCAATACATTGGCAATGGCGTCGTTGGCATCGCGCTTGCCCACCGCGCGCGCCGCCGCCGCCATGTTCTCGCATGCGCCCCGCGTCAGGGTCTGCAGCAGCGCGGCCAGGCTTTGCGCGCTCAGTTCCGTTTGCGGCATGTGGATCGCCGCGTTCTGCTTCGCCATCCACTGGGCGTTGTCGCGCTGGTGGCTGGTGGTCGATGCCACCAGGGGCACCAGCACGCTGGCCACGCCGGCCGCCGTCAGTTCCGACACGGTGATCGCGCCGGCACGGCAGATCACCACGTCGGCTTCGGCGTAGGCGCTGGCCATGTCGTCGATGAAGTCGACCACGTTGGCCGTCACGTTGGCGCCCTGGTAGGCGGCGCGCAGTGCGTCGATATTCTTCTTGCCCGACTGGTGCGTCACCAGCGGACGCTCGCCGGCCGGCAGCAGGGCCAGCGCGGCCGGCAGCGCGTCATTCAGCGCCTTGGCGCCAAGGCTGCCGCCGACGACGAGGATGCGCAAGGGACCGGTGCGGCCGGCGAACCGTTCGCGCGGTGCCGGCAGGTCGAGGATCTGCTGGCGCACCGGGTTACCGGTGACGGTGGCCTTGCCGGCGGCGCCGCCGAAGTCCGCCGGGAAGCCGAAGCAGACCTGCGACGCCAGCGGCGCCAGGGTCTTGTTCGACAGCAGCAGGGCCGCGTCGGCATTGACCAGCACCAGCGGCACGCCGCGCAGTTTGGCCATCATGCCGCCCGGCACCGTGACGTAGCCGCCCATGCCCAGCACGACGTCGGGCTTGCGCCGGCCCAGGTAGCCGAAGCAGTCCGCGAAGGCCTTGACCATCTTGAACGCGCCCGACACCGTGTGGCCCAGGCCCTTGCCGCGCATGCCGCTGAAGTGGATCACGTCCATCGGCACGCCCGCCTTCGGCACCAGTTCCTGCTCCATGCCGTGGGCCGTGCCCAGCCACGTGACGGTCCAGCCGCGCGCGCGCATGGTCTGGGCGATCGCCAGGCCGGGGAAGATATGGCCGCCGGTGCCGGCCGCCATGATCATCAGGTTCTTCGGGGCGTTCGCGCTCATACGCGGCCTCCCCGCATCAGCACGCGGTTTTCGTAGTCGATGCGCAGCAGGATGGCCAGGCCGACGCAGTTGATGACGACACCGGAGCCGCCATAGCTCATCAACGGCAAGGTCAGGCCCTTGGTCGGCAGCAGGCCCAGGTTCACGCCCATGTTGATGAAGCACTGCACGCCGATCCAGATGCCGATACCCTTGGCCACCAGGCCGGCGAAGGTCTGGTCGATGGCGATGGCCTGGCGGCCGATGTCGAAGGCGCGCTTGACGATCCAGTAGAACAGCGCGATGACGACCAGCACGCCCACCAGGCCCAGCTCCTCGCCGATGACGGCCAGCAGGAAGTCGGTATGCGCTTCGGGCAGGTAGTGCAGTTTTTCCACGCTGCCGCCCAGGCCCACGCCGAACAGCTCGCCGCGGCCGAAGGCGATCAGCGAGTGGGTCAGCTGGTAGGCCTTGTTCAATGCGTTCTCCTCTTCCCACGGATTGAGGTAGGCGAAGAAGCGGTCGCGCCGGAATTTCGACAGCGCGATGATGGTCACGAAGATCGTCACCAGCATCGAGGCGATGCCGCCGAACCAGATGGCGTTGACGCCACCCAGGAACAGGATGCCCATGGCGATGCAGACGATGACGCCGAAGGCACCCAGGTCGGGTTCGAGCAGCAGCAGCAGGCCCACGAAGCTGACGGCCAGCGCCATCGGCAGGAAGCCCTTGGTCAGCTTGTGCATGTATTCCTGCTTGCGCACCGTGTAGTCGGCCGCGTACAGCACCATGATCAGCTTCATCACTTCCGACGGCTGGCCCAGGCCGAACGGCAGCCAGCGGCGCCCGCCGTTGACGACGATGCCGATGCCCGGGATCAGTACCAGCACCAGCAGCACCAGGGTGGCGATGAACAGGTAAGGCGCGCCGGCCTGCAGGGTGGCGACCGGGATGCGGAAGGTAAAGGCCGCGATCAGACCGGCGACCAGGATGAAGGTGCCCTGGCGCTGCAGGAAGTAGGTGTTCGAATAGGCCGAGAACTTGGGCGAATCGGGCAGCGCGATCGAGGCCGAATACACCATCACCATCCCCAGCAGCATCAACAGGATGACGACCCATACCAGCGGCTGGTCGTACTCCATCATGCGCGACTGGCGCGCACGGATGTCGATCGGCGTGGTCGACGCGGCACCGGAGAACTTGAAGGGGAGCTGGAAGGCCATCAGAGCTCCTGTCCCGCGTCCAGCGCCAGCTCGCGCACGGTGTCGACGAACACCTGGGCGCGGTGCGCGTAGTTCTTGAACATGTCCAGGCTGGCGCAGGCGGGTGACAGCAGCACCGCGTCGCCCGCGTGGGCCAGCGCGGCGGCGCGCCGGGTCGCTTCTTCCAGGGTGGCGCAATCTTCCAGGCGCACGTTGGTCTCGGCCAGCGCTGCGCGGATGGCCGGTGCGTCGCGGCCGATCAGCAGCACGGCGCGCACGTAACGGGCCACCGGACCGGCCAGCGGGTCGAACTGCTGGCCCTTGCCGTCGCCGCCAGCGATCAGCACGAGGCGCTGGTGCTCGCCGCCGAAACTCTTGCCCAGGCCGTCGATGGCGGCCACGGTGGCACCCACGTTGGTGCCCTTGCTGTCGTCATAGAACTCGACGCCTTCGATGGCGGCCACCAGCTCCACGCGGTGCGGCTGGCCCTTGTAGTCGCGCAGGCCGTGCAGCAGCGGCGCGAACGGCAGGCCGATGGCGCGGCACAGGGCCAGCGCGGCCAGCGCGTTCGACGCATTGTGCGTGCCGCGGATCTGCAGCGCGTCGGCCGGCATCAGTTTCTTGACGGCCCATTCGACGTCAGGCGCCGGCTCGTTCTTGCGGCGCTTCTTCGGTTCCGCATCGTCCAGCGCTTCGCCCGTGGCCAGCCAGAAGATGCCCCGCTCGTTGACGAGGCCGAAGCTGCCCGGGCCCGCTGGCGCATCCGTGCCGAAGGTGACGTTGCTGCCCACCGGGTCCTGCATGCGCATGGTGGCGGCGTCGTTGCGGTTCAGGACACGCACCGTGCCGGCACCGAAGATGCGGGCCTTGTCGTGGGCGTAGGCATCCATCGTGCCGTGCCAGTCCAGGTGGTCCTGCGTCACGTTCAGGACCGTGGCCGCATCGGCCTGCAGGCTGTACGTCGTGTGCAGCTGGAAGCTGGACAGCTCCAGTACCCATGCCTGCGGCAGGGTGTCGCTTTCCATCGCACCGCGCAGCACGTCCAGCGCGGCCGGGCTGATATTGCCGGCCACGCAGGTCGCCAGGCCGGCGCGTTCGCACAGCTGGCCCGTCAGGGTGGTGACGGTGGTCTTGCCATTCGTGCCCGTGATGGCGATGACCTTCGGCACGTAGGCCCGGTCCTGCTTCAGCCAGGCCAGGGCCTGGGCGAAGATCTCGATCTCGCCCCAAACGGGGATATTCTTTTCCAGCGCGGCCGGCATGATGTCGGCCAGTTCGCGGTTCGGCGCCAGGCCTGGGCTGACCGCGACGAAATCGACGCCATCGAGCAGCGCGGCATTGAACGGGCCGGACACGAACTGGGTGCCCGGCAGCGTTTCGCGCAGCACCGGCAAACGCTCGGGCACGGGACGCGTGTCGGCCACGCGCAGCAGCGCGCCGCAGCGGGCGAGCCACTGCGCCATCGCCAGGCCGGATTCCCCCAGCCCCAGTACCAGTGCGATTTTGCCGTTATAGATCATGTTCCGTTATTCCAGTTCGATACGGTTCAACGCAGTTTCAGCGTGGACAAGCCAAGCAGCACCAGCATCATCGTGATGATCCAGAAGCGCACGACGACCTGGGTTTCCTTCCAGCCCTTCTGTTCGAAGTGGTGGTGCAGGGGCGCCATCAGGAACACGCGGCGGCCCACGCCGAAGCGCTTCTTCGTGTACTTGAACCAGCCTACCTGGATAATGACTGACACCGTTTCGGCCACAAAGATCCCGCCCATGATGAACAGCACGATTTCCTGGCGCACGACGACGGCGATGGTGCCCAGCGCGCCGCCCAGCGCCAGCGCGCCGACGTCGCCCATGAACACCTGGGCGGGGTGCGTGTTGTACCAGAGGAAGGCCAGGCCGGCACCGGCCATCGCGCCCACGAAAATGATCAATTCGCCGGCACCGGGAATGTGCGGGATGAACAGGTATTTCGAATAGGTGGCGCTGCCCGTCAGGTAGGCGAACAGGCCCAGGCCCGAGCCGACCATCACGGTGGGCATGATGGCCAGGCCATCGAGGCCGTCGGTGAAGTTGACGGCGTTGGACGATCCGACGATGACGCAGTAGGTCAGCGCGATGAAGCCCCACACGCCCAGCGGATAGCTGACGGTCTTGAAGAAGGGCACGATCAGGTCGGCCTTCGGCGGCAGGTCCATCGAGAAGCCGGACTGCACCCAGGCGAAGAAGAGGCGGAACACTTCGGCCGGCGTCGGCGCCGACACGGAGAAGGCCAGGTACAGCGCGGCGGCCACGCCGACCAGCGACTGCCAGAAGTATTTTTCGGCCGAACGCATGCCCTCCGGGTCTTGCCGTACCACTTTCCTGTAGTCGTCGACCCAGCCGACGATGCCGAAGCCGATCGTCACGACCATCACGGGCCAGATCAGGCGGTTCGACCAGTCGCACCACAGCAGGGTCGAGATGCCGATGGCGATCAGCAGCAGCACACCGCCCATCGTGGGGGTGCCGTGTTTCTTCAGGTGCGTCTGCGGGCCGTCCGTGCGCACGGCCTGGCCGTATTTCATCAACGTCAGCTTGCGGATGACGGCCGGACCGGCCAGGAGGCCGATCAGCAACGCCGTGATCGTCGCGAAGACGGCACGGAAGGTGATGAAGTTAAAGACGCGGAAGGCGCCGATGTCGTCCTGCAGGTACTGTGCGAGCCAGAGCAGCATGATTAGTGTTTGTCCTTGTTATCTTGTTGCGAACCAATCAAATGCTGCACGACCCGTTCCATCTTCATGAAGCGGGAGCCCTTGATCAATACGGTGGTGCTTGGGGTGACGGCTGCCGTCACGGCGGACAGCAGCGCGTCGAACTGGTCGAAATGGCGCGCGTGGGCCTGCATGTGCAAGGCCAGCTCGCCCGTGACGAATACCTGTTCGATGCCCCGGCTTGCCGCGTAGGCGGCAATCTCTTCGTGGAACTCGCGTCCCTGGGTGCCCACTTCGCCCATGTCGCCCAGCACCAGCAGGCGCGGCGCCGGCGCGCTGGCCAGCACGTCGATGGCGGCGCGCACGGAATCGGGGTTGGCGTTGTAGGTGTCGTCGATGACGACGGCGCCGTTGGCGGCCTGCTTGCGCTGCAGCCGGCCGCTGACGGGGGCGAAATGATCCAGCCCCGTCTTGATATGTTCCAATGCGATGCCGGCCGCATAGGTGCAGGCAATCGCCGCCAGGGCGTTGCGCACATTGTGCTCGCCGGCGGCCTGCAGGCCGATATACAACTGCGACAACTGCGAGAACTGGGCCGGCTCGCCCTCGGTGCGGATGGTCACGAACATCTGGTTGCCGAAATCGTCGGCACGGAAGGTGCAGCTCACGTCCGCTTCCTTCGTCAGGCCGAAGGTCAGCACCTTGCGGCCAGCGGCCAGTTCCTGCCAGATGGGCGTGAACTCGTCGCCCGCCGGGAACACGGCCACGCCGTCCGGCGGCAGGGCCGCCAGCACGCTGCCGTTCTCGCGCGCCACCGCTTCGACGGTGTGCATGAATTCCTGGTGTTCGCGCTGGGCGTTGTTGACCATGCCGATCGTGGGCGCGGCAATGACCGCCAGCCGGCCGATTTCGCCCGGGTGGTTCATGCCCAGTTCCACCACGGCGGCGCGGTGCGCATCCGTCAGGCGGAACAGGGTCAGCGGTACGCCGATCTCGTTGTTCAGGTTGCCGCGCGTGGCCAGCCGGGCATCTTCGCCGTGGGCGGCGGCCAGAATGGCAGCGATCATTTCCTTCACCGTCGTCTTGCCGTTGCTGCCGGTGACGCCGATGACGGGCAGGTCGAAACGGCGGCGCCAGGCGTTGGCGATCCGGCCCAGGGCGACCAGCGTGTCGGGAACGACGATGGCCGGCGTCGTAAAACCTTCGGGCACGGCTTCGACGACGACGGCGGCCACGCCTTGCTGCGCCACTTGCGGCAGGAAGTCGTGCGCGTCGAAGGTCTCGCCGCGCAGGGCGACGAACAGCGCGCCGGCGGCGACGGTGCGGCTGTCGGTGGAAACGCCGTCGAAGGCGGTGTCAGCCGCGCTGCCGCCACCCGTGAAAGTGGCCCCCGGCAGCGCGTCCAGGATGTCGGCGATGGTGGCGCGCATCAGTTCGGCCTCATCATCGTCAGGCGTGCGGAAAGCGCCAGCTGGGCGTGCTCAAAATCCGAGAACGGCAGCTTCTTGCCCTTGATCTCCTGGTAGGGTTCGTGGCCCTTGCCGGCCACCAGGATGACGTCCTGCTTGCCGGCATGCTTGATGGCCGACAGGATGGCCGCGGCCCGGTCCTCGATGGCCTGCACCGATGCGGGCAGCGCGCGGTCCATGCCGGCGACGATCTGTTCGATGATGCTGTTCGGCTCTTCGCTGCGGGGGTTGTCGCTGGTGACGAGCACGTGGTCCGCCGCCTGGGCGATGCGGCCCATCTGCGGGCGCTTGCCCGGATCGCGGTCGCCGCCGCAGCCGAACACGCACCACAGCTGGCCATTGCGCTCCTGCGCGACGCCGCGCAAGGCTTCCACGGTTTTCTCCAGCGCATCGGGCGTGTGGGCATAGTCGACCACCACCATCGGCACGTCCGCGCCGCCGACCAGCTGCATGCGGCCTGGCGCCGGATTCAGGGCTTCCACCGCTTCCACCGCCGCGCGCAGGGTCAGGCCCTTGGCCAGCAGCGCGCCCAGCACGCCCAGCGCGTTGCTGACGTTGAAGGAACCCACCAGCCGCGTCTTCACCGTGGCGCTGCCCTGCGGCGACTCCAGGTGGAACTCGGTGCCGGCGCTGCGGGTGCGCACGGCGCTGGCGCGCAGCAGGCTGGCGCCGGCGAGCTCCGGCTGCGTGGCCGCATCCTTCAAGGTATAGCCGACGACGGCGGCCCTGCCCTGCCCGGCCACGTGGGCCGCGAGGCGCTGGCCGGCCGGGTCGTCCAGGTTGATGACGGCCGTCTTCAGGCCGGGCCAGTCGAACAGGCGGCGCTTGGCGGCCTCGTAGTCTTCCATGGTGCCGTGGAAGTCCAGGTGGTCGCGCGTCAGGTTGGTAAACAGCGCCACGTCGAAATGCATGCCGTCCACGCGGCCCTGTTCCAGGCCGATCGACGATACTTCGATGGCCAGCGCCGCGGCGCCCGCGTCGCGGCATTCGGCCAGGGTGCGGGCCAGCAGCACCTGGTCCGGCGTCGTATAGCCGGTGGTATCGAACTGCGGCTCGCTGCGGCCCTGGAACAGCGCCACGCCCAGGGTGCCGATGACGGCGGCCGTTTCGCCGCCACGCGCCAGGGCGCTGCCCAGCCACACGGCGCTGGACGTCTTGCCGTTGGTGCCCGTCACGCCGACGGTAAACATGGCGGCATCCGGTTCATCGTAGAAGGCGTGGGCGATGGGGCCGGCCAGGCGTTTCAGCTCGGGCACGGGCAAGGCGGCCACGGACCACGCCGGATTCCAGTCGAAGCCGGCCGGGTCGTAGACGACTGCGGCCGCGCCCTGGGCGATGGCGGCGGCGATGAAGTTGCGGCCGTCGCCGGCACCGGTGCCGGCGTACGCGAAGAAGACGTCGCCCGCCTTGATGCGGCGCGAGTCGGAGGCCAGTTGCCCTTGGGGGGCGGCCTGCCTGATCCAGTTCTTGATATCGTTTTTATTAGTCATGTGGCTCATTACATGGCCTCCGATCCGGTGTCGGCCGGCGCGACGATTTCCGTCACGGTGGAATCGGGAGGCACGTTCGAGGCGCGCAGCGCGTTCTCTGCGACCTTGGCGAAAGTCGGTGCGGCCACCTGGCCGCCGAAGTGGCCGCCCTGGGTCGGTTCGTCGATCATCACGGCGATGACGAAGCGCGGCGCCGACAGCGGCACGATGCCCACGAAGGTACCGATGTATTTGCGCGGCATGGCGTAGCGGCCGTTTTCCACCTTGTAGGCGGTGCCCGTCTTGCCGCCCACGCGGTAGCCCGGGATGCGGGCCTGCTTGGCGGTACCGTCCTTGCCGGAAACGACCATCTCCAGCATCTCGCGCATGTCGCGCGCCGTCTTCGGCTTGATGATGGGCTGGCCGGCCGGCAACGCGGTGCTCTTCTGGAACGTCAGCGGAATGGTGTCGCCGTCGCGGGCGAACATCAGGTAGGAGCGGGCCAGCTGGATCAGCGACACGGAAATGCCGTTACCGTAGCTCATGGTGGCCTGTTCGACCGGGCGCCACGATTTATATGGACGCACGCGGCCGGCCACGGCGCCGGGGAAGCCCCACTTGGGCTGCTGGCCGAAACCGACCTTGGTAAACATCTCCCACATGTCCTGGGCCGGCATCGACAGGGCGATCTTCGACGTGCCGATATTGGACGACATCTCGACGATCTGCTGCACCGTGATGACGCCATGCGCCTTGGTGTCGCTGATATTGCGGTCGAGGATCTGCAGGCGGCCGTTGCCCGTGTCGATGGTGGTGTGGGGGCTGACCTTGCCCTTGTCCAGCGCCAGCGCCACGGTGATGGGTTTCAAGGTGGAGCCGGGCTCGAAGGAGTCCGTCATCACGCGGTTGCGCAGCTGGGCGCCCGTCAGCGCGCGGCGGTCGTTCGGATCGTAGCTGGGGTAGTTGGCCAGGGCCAGCACTTCGCCCGTGTGCACGTCCAGCACGACGGCGGCGCCGGCCTTGGCCTTGAATTTTTCGACCGCGCCCTTGAGCTGGGTAAAGGCGATGTACTGGATTTTCGAGTCGACCGACAGCACCAGGTCCTTGCCGTCGTGCGGCTCGTGCTTGGCGCCAATGTCCTCGACGATGTGGCCCAGGCGATCCTTGATGACGCGGCGCGAGCCGGTCTGGCCCACGAGGTTCTTCTGCTGCGCCAGTTCCATCGACTCCTGGCCGATGTCTTCCACGTTGGTGAAGCCCACCACGTGCGTCATCACTTCGCCCTGCGGGTAGAAGCGCTTGTATTCCTTGCGCGTGTCGATGCCGTCGATCTTCAGCTTGGCGATCTGGTCGGCCACGTCCTGCTCGACCTGGCGTTTCAGGTAGACGAAATTGCGGTCCGAGTCCAGCTTCTTGCGCAGATCGGCCTCGCTCATGTCCAGCAGGCGCGCCAGCTCGCGCAGTTTCTCGGGCGGGGCCTGCAGCACGTCGTCGGGAATGGCCCAGATGGCCTTGACGGGAATCGACGAGGCCAGCACCTGGCCGTTGCGGTCCGTGATCTTGCCACGCGTGGCGGGCAGCTCGATGGTGCGGGCATAGCGGATCTCGCCCTGCTTCTGGAGGAATTGCGTGGTCAGGCCCTGCAGCCACAGTGCGCGCCCGGCCAGCGCCGCGAAGGCGGCGAACAGCACGAACAGCACGACGCGCGAACGCCACGTGGGCAGGCGCACCGCCAGCACGGGACTCTTCGAGAACGACACGCCCTTCGACGCGGCGACGCGCGAGGCGGCGCTGCTCGATGCACGATTGCTGGCACGACTGGTGGCACGGGTCATTGACCGCCCTCCGTCAGGTACTGCGTTCGGGCCGGCGTCAGCTGCGTCATCTCAAGATCGCGCCGGGCAATTTCTTCGATGCGGGCATGCTTGCCCAGGGTCGACTGGTCCAGCTGCAACTGGGCCCATTCGATATCGAGCTGGCGCGCCTGCGACTGCGCCCGTTCCAGCTCGATGAACAGATGGCGTGCCTGGTACTGCGACTTCACCAGCGACAGGGCGCAGATGACGAGCAGCGCCGCCAGCACGGCATTGATCTTGCCGCTCATCGCGGCCCTCCGACGAGGCGCTGGCCGGCCGGCTGCGCCAGGCGCTGGGCCACGCGCATCACGGCCGAACGGGCACGCGGATTGGCATCGACTTCCGCATCCGAAGGTTTGATCTTCGCGATGAGCTTCAGTTCCGGCTGTGGCAGGTCGATTGCGCGAATCGGTAAACGGCGATCGGGTTGCTCCACGTTGGCGCGTGCGGCGAAGAAGCGCTTGACGATGCGATCTTCCAGCGAATGGAAGCTGATCACGCTCATGATGCCGCCCACGGCCAGCGCGTCGTAGGCCTGCTTCAGACCTGTTTCGAGGTCTTCAAGCTCTTTATTGACGAAAATCCGGATAGCCTGAAAGGTGCGAGTGGCCGGGTCCTTGCCCTTCTCCCGGGTTTTGACCGCGCCTGCCACGATGCCGGCAAGCTGTCGTGTGCTTGAAATTGGTTCGACTGCCCGGCGAGCAACAATCGCCTTTGCAATCTGAAAAGCAAACCGTTCTTCCCCATATTCCCTGATAACCTTTTCCAGTGTCTGTTCTGATTCCGTGGCGAGCCACTGTGCCGCCGAGATGCCGCGCGTGGTGTCCATGCGCATGTCCAGCGGGCCGTCATTGCGGAAGGAAAAGCCGCGTGCCGCGTCGTCCACCTGGGGCGACGAAATCCCCAGGTCCAGCAGCACGCCATCCACTTGCGCGATTCCGCGGTCGGCCAGCTGCGCCGCCATCGTGGCGAAGCTGTCGTGGACGATGGTGAAACGGGGATCAATGATCTGCTGCGCCGTGGCGATGGCCTGCAGGTCCTTGTCGAAGGCGATCAGGCGCCCGTTCGGGCCGAGGCGCGACAGCAGCAGGCGGCTGTGACCACCGCGACCGAAGGTGCCGTCGACATAGATGCCGTCCGCGCGCGCGCCGGCGATGACGAGGGCGTCGACCGCTTCGTCTAGCAGCACCGTACGATGCTGGAATTCTGGCACCGCTGTATTCGTCATGGGGCGGGCCTTTAGAAGGAGAAATCGGACAGGGTGTCAGGCATGCCGACGTCGATGGTGGCTTGTTCGTTTTCGGCGCGCTTGACGGGATCCCAGATCTCGAAATGCGTCAGCATGCCCGACAGCACGACTTCGCGGCCCAGGCCGACGGCGTCGCGCAGCTCCGGCGCGATCAGGATGCGGCCGGCCGAGTCCATTTCCACGTCGCTGGCATTGCCCAGCAAGATGCGTTGCCAGCCACGGGCGGCCATCGGCCACGCGGCGATCTGGTCGCGCTTGGCTTCCCATACTTGTCGGGGATACATCAGTAGGCAGCCATCGGGGTGTTTCGTCAGCGTAAGACGTCCTTCGCACTGAATGCTCAGTGCGTCACGATGCTTGGCGGGAATAGACATCCTGCCCTTCGCATCGAGAGTGATTGCGGACGCGCCCTGGAACACGGCTAAACTTTCTTTTCAGAACCCTGATTATTGTTCGGTGTTATGTTGGTCATGCAAGTTTCGCCAAAACATCCCACAAAACCACACTTTTTCACACAGATGCCCACTTTAGAGTATGGCAAGAACGTGGTCAAGCGCTTTCCCGCTAGCAAAACCCGATTTTTATTAATGAAATTAAGGACTTAGCGCCATTCCTTGAAGCAGGCTCGAGTGAAAATAGCTCAAGAAATCAGGCACCTAGGAGGGAATTTGAAAGTGCTACCTCATCTGCATGGCAACACTGCGATGTTCTCGAAAGAACAAAAGAAATTAGAAATACATCATCATATTTCCGAGAAACAAGAACAACGTCGTGGCGCGACAACGCTATCAAAATTGTCGCCGCATTCATTCGATGTCGCCTTGTCATTACTGCTCATCCATAAGCCTGGGCGGCTTCCGCGGCAGAGTAAGCACTCTCCCCCGATTATCGAAAAAACGCCACCGGGCTGACAAAAACTTAACGCAACCATCCGTCCGGCCGGGGTATTACGTGCCTCATGGCAATTGGTTGTCTATACAAATTCACGGCAATGTGGCGATGTTGCAGTGCGGGATTATACGCCGTCTAGCCTTCCCAACGGGAAATTTGGCGCCGGGCCCCGGGCCGGTCCGGCCACGGCGCCATGCGGCTCGCGGCCGAAGTGCTTGCTTTTCTGCTACAGGGGCTGTTCCCACGCTTGCGCGCGCTCAACGGCCCTGCTCCAACGCGCCAGCAGGGACGCGCGGCGGTCCGTGCCCATGGCCGAATCGAAGCGGCGCTCGCATTGCCACTGGGCCGCGATTTCCTGCTGCGAGGACCAGAAGCCCACAGCCAGGCCGGCCAGGTAGGCCGCTCCCAGCGCCGTCGTCTCCGTCACTTTCGGACGCAGCACGGGCACCCCCAGCAGGTCGGCCTGGAACTGCATCAGCAAGTCGTTGCGCGCGGCGCCGCCGTCGGCGCGTACTTCGGCGACGGGCACGCGAGCATCCTTCTGCATCGCCTGCAGCAGTTGCGCGCTCTGGTAGGCGATGGCTTCCACGGCGGCACGGGCGATATGGGCGGCCGTGCTGCCCCGCGTCAGGCCGACGATGGTGCCGCGTGCATACGGGTCCCACTGGGGCGCGCCCAGGCCGACGAAGGCCGGCACCAGCAGTACGCCGCCGCTGTCGGGCACACTGGCCGCCAGCGGCTCGACGTCGCTGGACTGCCGGATGATGCCCAGGCCATCGCGCAGCCACTGCACGGTGGCCCCGCCCATGAAGACGCTGCCTTCGAGCAGGTAGCAGGTCTGCGCGTGCAGGCGCCAGCCGACGGTGGACAGCAAGCGGTTATGCGACACGGCCGGCTGGGCGCCCGCGTGCATCAGCATGAAGCACCCGGTGCCATAGGTATTCTTCACCATGCCGGGCTGGTGGCAGGCCTGGCCGAACGTGGCGGCCTGCTGGTCGCCGGCGATGCCGGCCAACGCGATGGGTGCGCCGAACAGGTCCGCGTTGGTCGTTCCCACCACGCCGCAGGACGACACGACCTCGGGCAGCAGCGCTTCCGGAATGTCGAAAAGTTCTAGCAGGTCGGCATCCCAGCGCAGCAGGTGGATATTAAAGAGCATCGTGCGCGAGGCGTTGCTCACGTCCGTCACGTGCATGCCGCACAATTTGAATGCGAGCCAGCTGTCGACGGTGCCGAAACACAGTTCGCCCGCCGCCGCGCGCTGGCGCGCGCCGGGGACGTGATCGAGCAGCCAGGCCAGCTTGGTGGCGGAAAAATACGCATCCAGTTCCAGGCCGGTGCGCTCGCAGATCATCGCCGCCTTGCCGGCCGCGCGCAGCGCTTCGCAGGCGTCGGCCGTGCGCCGGTCCTGCCAGACGATGGCGGGGGCGATGGGCCGGCCCGTGGCACGCTCCCATACGACGGTGGTCTCGCGCTGGTTGGCGATGCCGATGGCGGCCACCTGGTGCGCCGCCACGTGGGCCTCGCGCAGCACCTGGCGTGCCACGGCCAATTGGCTGTTCCAGATATCGTCGGGATCGTGCTCGACCCAGCCGGGCTGGGGAAAGTGCTGGGGGAATTCCTGCGACGCGCTGGCGCACAGTCGGCCCGCGCGGTCGAACAGGATGGCGCGCGAGCTGGTGGTGCCCTGGTCGAGCGCCAGGATGTAGTCGGTCATGGGAACCTCGCAAGAATATCGAACAGATAAACGTGCAGGTTACCGACAAGGGGGAATAAAGTGAAGCAAGCCGATAGGCCGGATTCTGTTACGGCGCGGTCGCCCGCGCTATGACAGCCATTCCTCTAGGCGGCGGATTACTCCGCCGCTCAAGCTTTCTACCCGCACGCTCCGCGAGCAGCATCATCGCGTGCCTATTTGAAATTGCACCAGGTGGAGGTTACCGCGTTTCACCGTAACTTAATACGCTCGTCTCTGTGGCCCTGTTCCTCGCCTTATACCTACCGGCTTGCGCCGGCAAGGCTTTCGGCGGACGGCCGTTAACCGTCACCCCGCTCTGTGGAGTCCGGACCTTCCTCCCGCCAGTGCATTGCTGCACCGGCCAGCGGCTGTCTGGCTTGCTTCGGGCGCTATTGTACCGTATGTGGGGCCGCCCCCTGGGCTTTCGCGCCGCGCCATGGCTCGCCACGCCCCGTGACATAGCGACGGACGACGTAGGACCACGGCAGTGCCAGCGGCACGACGACACCGACGGCGCAGGCGAACAGCGTGGCCGCCGTGCCTTCGTCGAGGGGGCCGGCGCGCCAGGCCGGCAGCGCCACCAGCAGCAGCCACAGGGATTTCCATGCCAGCTCCCACAGCAGCAGGGGCAGCATGCGCAGCGGATAACGCACGCCGACGAAGGCCAGCGCACCCACCGCCGCCAGCATGCAATTGACGACGCCCTGCATCAGGTCGGCCGGCGCGGGTCGCAGCAGCTGCGGCCCGACATTGACGGCAAGGCCGACGCCGATCAACAGGTACACGGCGCGCAACAGGTTCAGGCGAAACGGCGATACGTGGTGCATGGCAGCTCCTTCATGGTTGAATATCAGGGTGGAAATGTCAGCCGACTTCCTTCAAGACGTTCTCCACCGCCACCAGCCGGCCGTTGACTTCGGCCAGCGCCGCCTGCAGGGCCTTCAACGTGGCCGCCGTCTGGGCCTGGGCGTCGAGGGCCTGGCGGGTCAGCTGGCGGTAGGCCTCGTCGTTGACGTGGCGATACTTGGCCTGGGCGATGACGGACAGGTAGCGCATGCCGAACACCAGCAGGATGGTGAGGAAAAATACGCCAATGGTGATCAAATAAACCGGTTCGGACATGGTGTGCCTCTACTGTTCAGGATTGGTGGTCAAAGAGCTTGCCGCCGCCGCGATGGCCGCCGGTGTCAGGGCGACGTCGAAGGGACTGACGTCGAAATAATTCAGGGCCTTGCCGTCGCTGGACAGCTCCATCTGGCTGACGACCAGGCCTGCATCCTCCAGCTTCTGCAGATGCAGGTGCAGCAGCGGGCGGCTGATGCCGATCTCGCGCGCCAGCTGGCTGACGTAATTGCGCCCGCCCGTGGCCAGCGCCGCCAGGATGCGCAAGCGGTGGGGATTGGCCAGGGCCGCCAGCATGGCCAGCATGCGATCGCCCTCGCTTCGTTCAGTTTCGCGTTTCATGTGTAAACAATATCTGACAGGTGTCAGCTTGTCAATCACGAACACGATCGTGTGGTGGCAAAACGTAAATTTGGTGTCGCCTATCCAAAAGCCAGCCCTCCCCCGCCCCTCTAGAATGCGGGGATATTCATTCCACGAGGCAGACATGACGCATCCATCCCGTTCCGGCGGCCAGATCCTGGTCGATGCACTGAAAATCCACGGTGTCGATACCGCCTTCGGCGTGCCGGGCGAGAGTTACCTGGACGTGCTGGATGCGCTGCACGAATCGTCGATCCGCTTCGTCATCAACCGCCAGGAAGGCGGCGCCGCCTTCATGGCCGACGCCTACGGCAAGATGACGGGTAAACCCGGCATCTGCTTCGTCACGCGCGGCCCCGGCGCCACCAACGCGTCGATCGGCGTGCACACGGCATTCCAGGATTCGACACCGATGATCCTGTTCATCGGCCAGGTCGGCAGCGACTTCATCGACCGCGAAGCCTTCCAGGAAGTGGATTACCGCCGCATGTTCGGCCAGATGGCCAAGTGGGTGGCCCAGATCGACCGGGCCGACCGCATTCCCGAATACCTGGCGCGCGCCTTCCAGGTCGCCACCAGCGGCCGCCAGGGCCCCGTCGTGCTGGCCCTGCCGGAAGACATGCTGGTGCGCCAGGCCGCCGTGGCCGACACGCGCCGCTACCAGAGCGTGCAGGCGGCGCCGGCCCAGACCCAGGTCGACCAGCTGCGCGCCATGCTGGCCGAAAGCAAGCGTCCCATGCTGCTGCTGGGCGGCAGCGGCTGGACCGGCGCCGCCTGCGCCGACATCGTCCGCTTCGCCGAAGCCAACGCGCTGCCGGTAGCCTGCGAATTCCGCTACCAGGACCTGCTGGACAACGACCACCCCCATTACATCGGCGACGTCGGCATCGGCATCAATCCGAAGCTGGCCGCGCGCGTGCGCGACGCCGACCTGTTGATCGCCGTCGGTCCGCGCCTGGGCGAGATGACCACCAGCGGCTACTCGCTGCTGACCGCGCCCGTGCCGCAACAGCGCCTGGTGCATATCCATCCGGGTATCGGGGAACTGGGCAGCGTCTACCAGGCCGACCTGATGATCGCCAGCGGCATGCCGCAGGCGGCCGGCATGCTGGCCGCGCTCGATCCGGTCGACAGCAGCGCATGGGCCGGCAGCGTCGCCGAAGCGAAGGCGGAGCTGCAAGCCTGGCAGCGCAAGCCGGCCATCTTCCAGGACGGCACCGCGCCGCTGGACCTGTGGCAGGTGGTACAGGACATCGACGCCTTGACGCCGCGCGACACCATCATCACGAACGGCGCCGGCAACTACGCCACATGGGCGCACCGCTTCCACCGCTACGGCGGCATGCGCACGCAGCTGGCCCCCACCAGCGGCGCCATGGGGTACAGCGTGCCGGCCGGCGTGGCGGCCAAGATCGTCGACCCGGAACGCACCGTCATCACCTTCGCCGGCGACGGCGAATACCTGATGAACGGCCAGGAGCTGGCCACGGCCGTGCAGTACAACGCGGGCCTGGTCATCATCGTCTTCAACAACCAGATGTTCGGCACCATCCGCATGCACCAGGAACGCGAGTACCCGGGCCGCGTCTCGGGCACGACCCTGCACAACCCCGACTTCGCCGCGCTGGCACAGGCCTGCGGCGGCCAGGGCGAAGTGGTGGAGACGACGGCCGCCTTCGCACCCGCCCTGCAGCGCGCCCTCGCCTTCACGCGCGAACGCAAGCTGCCGGCCATCATCGAACTGCGCTACGACGGCAACCTGATCACGCCGGGCGCCACGCTGGAAACCATCCGTGCCACCGCCGCCGCGGCGAAGGCCAAGTAAAACCGCCAATTCGGCCGAGTTCATGTCAACCCCGGGGTCAGGCACGAAAGTCGACACGAGCTCGGCCGGAACATGGCGAGATCGGTGCCTGACCCCGATGTCGACACGAGCTCGGCCGGAACATGGCGAGATCGGTGCCTGACCCCGATGTCGACACGAGCTCGGCCGGAAGAGCTGCTATCAGTGAATTGGCTGCTGCGCCCCCGAGGTGGATATGGGCTGGACCGTTCTCGGCATCCGCGCAACACTTCTTACTGATTTAAAACAAACATTCCGTAAAACAAGAAAATCGGGCATTACACTGGATCAACAGCTCCACCGATCCCTGAAAGCGCCCCATGACCAGCCTTACCATTTTCTTCGACAACGTCAAACTGCCCACCATTTCCGAAGTGGGCCATGCCCTGATCGCTACCCTCGACAACGACGACGCCTCATCGAAGGACGTGGCGACCATCATCGCGCGCGATCCGGCCCTGACGGCCAAGCTGATGCGACTGGCCAACAGTGCCCGCTTCGGCTCCAGCCGCAACGTCAGCTCGCTGGACGATGCCATCGCGCTGGCCGGCATGGCCCATATCCGTACGCTGGCGCTGGCGGCCTGCTTCGCCGATTCATTCCCCGCCTTGCCCGGCCTGGACTCGGATGAATTCTGGAAGAGCAGCATGGCCTGCGCCGGGTATGCCAAGTGGCTGGCCGGCGGCCTGGGCCTCGACGGCGGCGAAGCATGGCTGGCTGGCATGATGCTGCGCCTGGGCGAACTGCTGATCTACCAGGTCTCCCCCGTGGCCTTCGCCCAGATCGAGCAGCTGCCGCACCTGCCGGGCGGCCGCTGGGAGCGCGAACAAAAATTGCTGGGTTTCTCGGAAGGCCAGATTACGGCCGAGCTGGGCCGCCGCTGGAATTTCCCCTTGAAGATCGTGCGGGCACTGGAATGCTCGTCCGACCCGATGGCGGCCCATCCGTTCTGCCAGCTGGCCGGCATCATCCACCTGGCCAGCCTGCTGGCCGACACGCCCAGCGACGACCCCGCCATCCTCGACACCTTGCCGTCCGATGTGATGGACGCCTTGCAAGTGCGCAAGGAATGGCTCGGCAAGCGCTTCCCTTCACACGATTCGTTTTCCGCCGCGCCCTGAGCCGGCGCGGCCCGCGGCAGAGTGATAGCGTAAAACTTTCAACGTGAAATTGATCAGGAACAGCGATTTCCTGTAGGATATTGCCTTTTGCACGCACGCGGGCACAAGCCGCGTGCCGTGGTGGCGCCGTCATGTTTGCGCTAACGCCCTGCAATATCTGGTGCCCCAGCAACGCATGATTTGCCGTGTCCGGGCCCTCTACGGAAGAATATGGAGAGTTCCCGAATCGTGCAGTCCAGTTCGCGCCCACGCACTGTGCTCGCCTGCCTGCTGGCCGTGCTGTGCGTGCTGGCAGCCGAAGGCATCCGCTGGGCCCGCACCCACGATGCCGCTGCCCAGCCCACCACCCTCGACGTGGTGACACCCGGCACGGCCCGCTTGACGGAAATCTCCAACAGCCTGATCCCCATGCCGCGCGATGTGCCGTCTGCCCACGCCAGTGCACTGACCACACTTCCGGGTGACCGCATGCTGGCCTTCTGGTGGGCGGGCAGCCGCGAGAGCGGCCCCAACGTGAAGGTCTACGCGGCACGCTGGACCAATGGCAAGTGGGGCCAGCCGTGGGCAGTAGCCAGCCGCGCATCGCTGGGCAAGGCGCTGGGCTTCGGCGTGCGTCGCATCGGCAACCCGGTGGCCTGGACGGCGCACGACGGCCGCATCCACCTGTACGTCGTGGCGACGGGCCTGGGCGGCTGGGCCGCTTCGCGCCTGGTGCACCTGGTGTCGAACGACCAGGGCGTCAGTTTCGACGTGAAACGCCTGCTGCCGATGTCGCCCCTGTTCAATACCAGCGTACTGGTGCGCAATTCGCCTGTCGGCCTCGTCGACGGCGGCTGGTGGCTGCCCGTGTATTTCGAGATCGGCCTGAAGTACCCGATGCTGATGGCCTCGAATGCCGATGGCGATCCGTCCTGGCTGGCCCGCATCGGCCGCCGCACCACCACCTTGCAACCGACCCTCGTGCCCGTTTCCGCCACGGAAGTGCGGGCGTGGATGCGGGACGCCAGCGACGAGCAGCGCGTGCAGCAGGCCTACAGCCGCGACGGCGGTGCCAGTTGGGAAGACCTGCCGGCGCTGGACCTGCCGAACCACAGCACATCGCTGGCGGCGATCCGGCTGCGCAACGGTGAATTCCTGATGCTGCACAACCACGTGGCCGACGGCGCCAGCTCGCGCAGCATGCTGCGCCTGTCGCTGTCGAAGGACGGGCGCACGTGGCGCAAGCTGGCCGATATCGCCACCGGCGCGGCTGGCGACGAGTTTTCCTATCCCACCATGCAGCAGGTCGGCAACGAGCTGCATGTCGCCTACACCTACCAGCGGCGCGCCATCGCGCACCACCGCTACCGCATTGCAATCGGAGATAACATCTGATGAGCCTGCCCGATCTCGCCTGGCAAGTTTTCTACGGCCGGCTGGCCTGGGCCATCGTCGTCGCCACGATCCTGCTGGCGCCGCTGCCCGCCACCCGCGCGCTGTCGACCCGCGCCTTCGGCACCGTGCTGGCCGGCCTGGTCCTGCTGTTCCTGCTGCCTGGCGCGGCCTCGCCGGCGCACTGGCTGGGCCTGGCCTTCCAGTACCCCAGCGGCTTGCTGGTGGCTTGCTGCGTGCTGCAACTGGCCCGCAGCCGCGGCCTGGCGCGGGACGACACCACCGTGATGTCGCCCATACTGGCAAGCAGCATCGTTGCCACCGGCACCATCCTGTACCTGGATGCGATGGGTCTGCTGACCCAGGGGTATTACTACATGGGCTTCGGCCCGGCCGGCGCCCCAGCCGTGGCGGGACTGGCCGCGCTAGCCTGCGCGGGCGCCATCGTGCTGGAACGGGGACGCACCCAGGCCACGGCATTGCTGGCGGCAATCATGCTGTTCTCGCTGCTGCGCCTGCCCACTGGTAACCTGTGGGACGCCCTGCTCGACCCCTTCCTGTGGGCCTGGTCCGTCACCGCGCTGGCCGTGCTGGCCGTGCGCCGCGCGGCGCGGGCGCGGGCCGCCGCCGGGCCCGTCCCGGCGCCGGCGCCCCTGCTGGTACCGGATGCGGTGGGCGTGCCGATAGAACATTCTTCAACAATCAAGGAGCACGTCAGTGGCAGCTAAGAAATTCCATTCGCATCCGGTGATCGTCATGGCGATCATCATCAACGTGTTCGTGCTGGGGCTGGCCGTGGCCTGGTCCGGCCCGGACCTGACCAAGCTGTGGCGCCTGCTGGGCGAAGACGGCATCGTCGAATGGATGCAGTTCCTGTGCTTTGCCGTGCTGTCCGGCTTGCTGGGCTTCGCCACCGTGCAGCGCTGGCGGCAGTCGCGCCGCTTCAGCCTGGAGCTGCTGGCGCTGGGCGGCCTGACGGCGCTCGTGGCGCTGGCCGCGCTGGAAGAGATCAGCTGGTTCCAGCGCATCCTGCAGATCCAGTCGCCCGAGTTCTTCCTGCAGAATAACAAGCAGTCCGAAACGAACCTGCACAACCTGGCTGTCGGCAGCGAAAGCCTGCACAAGGTCGTGCTGCTGAAGATCATTGCCCTGGTGGGCCTGACGCACAATCTCGTGCTGCCGCTGCTGGCCCGCTTCAAGCCGGGCGTGCGCCGCTGGGTCGAGGACCTGGGCCTGTACCTGCCGCCGCTGGGCGCGTCGATCGTCTACCTGGTGCTGGTGGCCCTGTCGCATGCACTGATCGAGCACCCGCGCAAGGGTGAGCTGGGCGAGATGTTCGGCGCCGTGCACTACCTGGCCACCGTGTTCGCCGCCTACTTCACGGGCTACAACTACGGCAAGCCGGCCCTGTTCGAGAACAAGGCGGATGCCTGCCGCCTGTCGGCCCTGTTCGCCATGCAGCTGGCCTTCCTGATGATGGTGGCGTGGATGCTGAGCGCCGGCGCCGGCGCCATGTCCTCCTGATGCACCGGGCCGGGCCGCCCGTCACCCCTGCGACGGCGGCACCGGCTCCCATTTCGGCGATACGGGCTTGACGCCCTCCTCCGGCACGCCGGCCGGAACGCTTTCCTCCAGTGGCTGGGCCTTCGCCTTCTTGCCGGCCGGGCAAGGCTTGCACGCGCCAGCCTTGCGCCCGAAGTCGCGCACCTTCTCCATCTTCATCGGCACCGTCTCGTCGCCGCAATAGCCGCCGTCCAATGTCAGCGCATCGCCATTGGGCGAGAACCTGCCGCTGACGGTGCGCGGCTCGCCTTCCGGCGGCTGCACCGTGAAGTACATCATCTTGCCGCGCGGGTCGACATTGACTTCGTTCGCCACCAGCGGCCACGACAGGCCGCCGGCCGTGTATTCGTAGATCACCGTATCGACCTCGGCAAAGCGCTGCAAGGTGATGCGCTGGCCACCGAACTCGCCGCTGTCCGGATTCACGCACAAGTCGGAATACACCACCATGCCATGGCGCGGCACGCCGCCCCGTTCGGCCGCGCGCCCCTTCGGCGCGGCGGGAGCGGCCGACAGCGCGGCACAGGAAGCGATCAGGATGGCGCCGGCGGCGGCGCGGTGGCTGGTTTTCATGGCGGTCAGGGGAAATGGGGTGGCGCCATTCTACCCGCTTCATCTGGCGGGCCGGCCTGGCGGAACGGCAGGCGAAAAAAAACCGGCTGCCGAAGCAGCCGGTTTTCATCAACCAAGCCGAAGCTTAGAAGGAGTGACGGATACCGACGTTGAACGCGGTGTCGCCCGTACCGACTTCGGAATTGCCGCCAACCGTGTAGGAGGCGTTGTTCTTGTTGTCGATCTTGGCGTACGAAGCGTAGGCGGTCGTGCGCTTCGAGATGTCGTGCATGTAGCCGATGGCCCACTGGTTGGCATCGCGGTTTGCCGATTCGCGGTCATCCGTGTGGATGACGGAAGCGATGACTTTGCCGGAAGCGGCGACAGGGATCTGCACGCCGACCAGGCCGTTGCGGGTGTCGGTCGATGCGGTGATCGGCGCGGTCGTGTAGGCAGCGGCGTTCGGCAGCGTCGAGCTGTTCAGGCCCTTGTTCTGGCCGTAAGCGAAGAATGCCTTGGCGACTTTGAAGTCATAGTTCACGGCCAGCAGGCTGTTGTGGCCGATGTCGCGCTGGACGGTCGGTGCCAGGCCGGTGGCGGTGTCGTTGTTACGGTTGTTGTAGGCCAGACGGGCATTCAGGGGACCGTTGGCGTACGACACGGCAGCGCTCAGCTGACGGCCGGCCGACGATTCGGACTGCTCGCCGAAGCCGTAGAACACTTCGCCGGAGAAGCCGTTGAAGACCGGGGTCTGGTACACGACAGCATTGCTGTTACGCAGGTTGGCGCCGTTCGCTGGGAACAGGTTTTTCGCCGAACCGGCCAGGCCAGCTGCGAACGGGTCAGCAACTTGTGCCAGCGCGTTGTACCAAGGGGTGTACTGGCGACCGACGGTGATGGTGCCGGCGGTTGCCGAACGCAGACCGACGAAGGCTTGACGGTTGAACAGGGTGTTCGACGCGTCCAGCTGGCCGTCATCGACCTTGTAGCCCGTTTCCAGGGTGAAGATTGCGGACAGGCCGCCACCCAGGTCTTCCGTACCGCGGAAGCCGATACGCGAAGCGTTGGCGTTGCCGGAGGAGACCTTGGTCACATTGCCTGCTTTACCGCCGCGTTCGCTGACAATGCCAGCGTCCACGATACCGTAAATCGTTACATTCGACTGTGCAAAAGCGGCGCTGCTCATTGCGCCCAGAACTGCGACGGAGATTAGAGTTTTTTTCATTACAGGTTCCTTCAGTTGTGTTGCATGCAAAAAAAGAAAAGCAACGGCTTAACTCGGTCTTGCGGCGCCTTGCCGAACCTACCGGCCGGCACCGCTTATGGTGAGGGCAAACCCCGATTTGCCACTGTGCCGTCAGACGGCGCTCACTCTTTTATTGTCGCGGCCGATTCAATCGTGCCGGCTTCGAATCAGTGCGCGAGGCACTGGAGGCGGCACTATACTGATGGTTTGGCAATCCATCAAGTGTAAAGATGCTCACAAGCTGGGCCAGGCTGGCTGCCTGGTCCTGCATGCTGTGCGATGCGGCAGTGGCTTCTTCCACCAACGCCGCGTTTTGTTGCGTCACTGCGTCCATCTGGGCGATCGCTTCGTTCACCTGCACGATGCCGGCACTTTGCTGCTGTCCGGCGACCGTGATTTCACCCATGATGTCGGTGACCCGGCGCACGCTGACCACCACTTCTTCCATCGTGCTGCCGGCCTGGTTGACCAACTTCGTGCCCGCTTCGACCTGCTCGACGGAATCGCCGATCAGTTCCTTGATCTCGCGTGCCGCCGATGCCGACCGCTGTGCCAGGTTACGCACCTCGGAGGCCACGACGGCGAAGCCACGACCCTGTTCGCCGGCCCGTGCCGCTTCCACGGCCGCATTCAGCGCGAGGATATTGGTCTGGAACGCGATGCCGTCGATGACACTGGTAATGTCCGAAATCTTCTTCGCCGACTCGTTGATCGTGCCCATCTTGTCGACCACCTGCGACACCACCTGGCCGCCCTGTTCGGCGATCGACGATGCATTCAGCGCCAGCTGGTTGGCCTGGCGCGCGCTGTCGGAATTGTGACGCACGGTGGTGGTCAGTTCTTCCATCGACGCCGCCGTTTCTTCCAGCGAGCTGGCCTGCGATTCGGTACGACCCGACAGGTCCAGATTGCCGGCCACCACCTGCTGTGCCGCGCTCGCGATCGTGTCGGTTGCGTGGCGTACCTGGCCGACGATGTTGGACAGGCTGTCGCGCATCGACTTCATCGCGAACAGCAGGCTGGTCTTGTCGCCAGGACGGGTCTCGACGGCCACGTTCAGCTGGCCGGCGGCAATCATATTGGCCAGCTTGACCGCATACTGCGGTTCGCCGCCCAAGGTATTGACCAGCCAGCGCGTGATCACCAGCGCGCCCAGGGCACCGAGCGCGACACTGATCACCAGCAAACCGAAGATCCAGTTGCGGGAGGCATTGTATACCTGATCACCAAATTCTGCTGCGCGGTTGCCGCCGTCGCCATAAAGCTTGACCAGCTTGTCCACCTGGCCGCGCAGGGAGACGATCAGTTTGTTCGATTCGCCGCGGATCAGTTTCTTCGCCAGGGCCTGGTCGCCGGCACGCACGGCGGCGCGCAGTTTTGCGTCCTCGACCATGTAGCGGTCCCACATCGACAGGAATTCGTCGTACATGGCCTGCTCTTCCGGCGTCTTGATCAGCTTGACGAAATCGTCCTGCATCTTCTTCAGCTCGACCAGGTCGTTGGCGATGACCTTGTCGTACTTGTCCAGGTCGGCCACATCGTCGGAAATGATGTACTGCAGCTCGCGGGTGCGGACGCGGGCGATCTGGGACTTGATGTCCTGGATCACGCGCATGGCCGGCATCCAGCGTGAGGACAGGTCCGTGGCCGTGTCGTTGACCTTGGCCAGCTGGTTGATGGAGAACAGGCCGACGAAGGCCGTCATGACCAGGACGGCAGCGAAAGCCAGTCCCAGCTTGGTTGAGAGCTTGCGCTCGGTAAGCCACTTCATTGTGAGATCCTTGACGAAATCGGGTTTAAGCAACGATATTGCCGCGTGGCAAAATTCTAGCGCATTGTAACGATCTGTGTCCTGAACCACGACGTAAACGGCCCTGTCCGGGCATATCTGTCGTTTTTGTGGGTGTACAAAACTTCACTCTGGAAGTTCCGTCAAGCTCTGACGAAACAGGCAACTAAGCCTACGGTTGACGGCGCTCTGCGAAGAAAGCTTTAGAAATGAATGAAGTAAGAGCAATCTTGCTCTTGCTGCAACGCAGCAAATTGTTCTTGAATGTAATAACGAACTGGTCCAGAATGCAGTTTTTATTGCCGTACGGCAATTCAAGCAAAGGACCATCATGTTTTCGACCATTGAACAAAGCGGCAACATCTCTGTCGTAAAAACCAACTTCGCCTGGGGCGACGACCTGGCCAACATCATCGCCATCATCGACCGCTACTTCGACGACTTCAATGACAACGGCTTCTATCCCCACCCGGACGAAGAAGCGCTGCAGCGCGAGCTGCTGGCCGTGCCGACCCTGCGCGATTTCGCGGCCCAGCTGGCCATCAGCAAGGCACGCGGCGTCGCCATCACGGACCTGGGCCTGGCCGGTCTGTCGGAAGCGCATCGCAATGCCGCCCTGTATGCGATCGCGCTGACGCAAGGCTTCCCCACGTCGACCGACCAGCGCACCCACCGCGTGGCATGGGATGTACGGGCACGCACGGGCGTGCAGTCGAAGTTCGTCACCTTCTCGGAGCGCACCGGCACGGCCGACATGCATACCGATTCCTCGTTCTACCCGATGCCGGAAGAGCAATTCCTCCTGTACGTGGTGTCGTCGGCCCGTTGCAACGGCGGCGAATCGCTGCTGATCGATGTCGAGGACATCGTCGCGGAACTGCAACGCACCCCCGAAGGCAGCGCGGCCTACGCCTTGTTGCGCACGACCCAGGTACCGTTCCGCGTCCCGTCCGTGTATGCCGCCCAGGACGAACAGGTCGAGCTATTCTACGCGCCCGTGTTCCACGGCGACGGCCATTCGATGCGGTGGCGCTACGATTCGATTGAAAAAGGCCTTGCGGCGCGCCCCGACATGGCCACGCCGGAACTGGTGGCGGCTGTACAGTTGCTCAACAGCATCATCGAAAAGAACGCGCCCCGCTTCACGCGCCAGCTGCCGGACGATACACTGCTGTGGGCGGACAACCACCGCACCCTGCACGGCCGCGCCATGTACACGGACCCGGGCCGTCACCTGATCCGCATCCGCGTCTCCAGCACGCCGAACGCGCTGCGCGTCGGCCCGTCGGGTATTTCGGCCGACTAAGGATGGAACCCGGCCATCTTGCCGCTTTTCGATAGAACCCCATGCTCGCTTCCATCATTCCCGTCTTCGTCATCATCCTGCTGGGCGTCGCGATCCGTCGCTTCGGCTGGATGCCGGCGGACTTTTTCCCGTCCATCGAGAAATTTTCGTACAACATCGCCTTCCCGGCCATGCTGTTCGCCGGCACGGCCCGCCTGAGCTTCCACGGCAGCCAGGTCGGCGAGCTGGCCCTGGCGACCCTGCTGCCCACCTTCCTGATCGTCGCGCTGACGCTGGCCTCGCTACTGCTGTGGCCGGCGCTGCCGGGCGCCAGCCGCTCGTCCGTGATGCAGGGCGCGATGCGGCCGAACACGTATTTCGGCCTGGCCGTGGCCGGCCTGTTCTTCGAAGCGAAGACGGCGTCCCTGGTAATGCTGTCGCTGGCCCTGTGCTTGCCCGTCGTCAACGCCCTGTCCGTTGTCGCGCTGGCCTGGTGGAGCGGCAGCAAGCCGAACATGGTCACGGTCGGCAAGACGCTGGCGCGCAACCCCATCATCCAGGCCACCCTGGCCGGCGTGCTGGTCAGCCTGTCCGGCATCACGCTGCCGGCGGAACTGATGAATACGCTCGACATTCTCGGCAAGTCGGCCACCGCGTTGGGCCTGCTGTGCGTGGGCGGCGGCCTAGTGTTCTCGCTGGAGGGCGCCCGTCCCGCCGCGCTGACCGTCACGTCCGTGTTGAAGCTGCTGGTGATGCCGCTGATCGCGGCGCAGATCTGCCTGTTCTTCGCCGTCTCACCCCAGGTTGCCATGGCCGCCTGCTTCTACTGCGCGTTGCCGACGGCACCGAATGCCTACATCATGGCCAAGCAGCTGGGCGGCGACACCCGGCTGATGGCTTCGCTGATCACCCTGCAGACCCTGCTGGCGCTGGTGACGGTGCCGCTGTCGCGGCAGTTCATGCCGTGGCTGGGCGCTTGAGGGGCCAAGAATATTTGTTATAGGCTTTGCCCAGGACAGAAACAAAGAAAACCGACTGCCGGGGTCAGAGCCGGCGGATCGGGCCCCTGACCCTGGCCCGCTGTCGTGGACAACTTCTCGCGTTGTTGCTTACTAGTAAAAGGCAAGCATCTTGTACAAGCGCAATCGCCTGTAGAATGCAGCTCGCCTAATCTTAGGAACGTTTTCGCCTGATGAACACCACCGACATGGCCCTGCCCCCGCCGTGCACGATCAGCGACGTCGAGCGCGATACCGGCGTTGCCAAGGAAACCTTGCGCGTCTGGGAGCGCCGCTACGATTTCCCCCAGCCGCAGCGCGATTCCTTCGGCGAGCGGCTGTACCCGTTCGAGCAGGTGCAGAAGCTGCGCCTGGTGAAACGCCTGATCGACCTGGGCTTCCGGCCCGGCAAGGTGATCGGCCACAGCACGCAGGAACTGCGCGCGCTGGCCGAACAGGCTGCCAGTGCGGCCAAGCCCCGCATCCGTCCCGCCACCGACCTGCAACCCTACCTGGACCTGTGCAGCGGCCGCCAGGGCGATGCGCTGCGCCGCAAGCTGTCGCAGGCCCTGCTCGTGATGGGCATGAAAAACTTCGTGCTCGACCTGATGGCCCCACTGACGACCGCCGTGGGCGACGCCTGGGCCTGCGGCGACCTGGCCGTGTTCGAGGAACACCTGTTTACAGAAGGACTGCAGACGGTGCTGCGCAGCGCCATCTTCTCGCTGCCGCAATCGGGCGCGGGCCAGCTGGCGCCGCGGCCGCGCATCCTGCTGACGACGACGCCGCAGGAAAAGCATGGCCTGGGCCTGCTGATGGCCGAGGCGCTGATGGCGGCCGATGGCGCCGACTGCGTGTCGCTGGGGACGCAAACGCCGCTGCCCGACATCGTCGATGCCGCCTGCCAACAGGGTTGCGACATGGTGGCGCTGTCGTTCTCGTCGACGATGAACCCCCGCCACGTGCTCGATGCACTGAAGGAATTGCGCACCCGGTTGCCCGAGGACATCGGCATCTGGGTGGGCGGCGCGAACTCGGCACTGCGCCGCCGCGCGCCCGACTATGTCACCGTGCTGGCGCTGGCCGATATTCCCACGGCCCTGGCCGGCTGGCGTGCCGGTGCGGCGCTGGCGACGGCCGGGTAAATGTTGTCTTGAATACAGCAGGGTTGACGCGGGTTGACACGCGCGCTCTGGTAGAATAGCCGGTGATCCCGGCCCGCCATGGCCGCGGCGCCTTCTACAGCACACCAATGTTCAGCTTCTTCAAGAAAAAAACCGTTATTCCGGACGTACCCGTTACGTCCACGCCGGCGCCTGCGCCGGCCGCCCCCACTGTTGCGCCTGCTGCTGCGCCGGCCCCGCTGGCCGAGCCGCTGCTCGACTTCGAGATGGAGACGGCGGCCCGCCCCGAGGCGAAGCAATCGTGGATGAGCCGCCTGAAGGCGGGCCTGTCGAAAACGTCGGCCAACCTGTCCGTGCTGTTCGTCGGCGCCCGCATCGACGACGAGCTGTACGAGGAGCTGGAAGCGGCCCTGCTGATGGCCGATGCCGGCATGGATGCCACCCAGTACCTGCTCGACGCGTTGAAGCGCAAGGTCAAGGAAGACAAGCTGCTCGATGCCGCCGCCGTCAAGGCCGCGCTGAAGGTGCTGATGATCGACCTGCTGCGGCCACTGGAGAAATCGTTCGAGCTGGGCCGTCACCAGCCCACGGTGATGATGATTTCCGGCGTCAACGGCGCCGGCAAGACCACCACCATCGGCAAGCTGGCCAAGCACATGCAGGCGCACGGCCAGTCCGTGCTGCTGGCCGCCGGCGATACCTTCCGCGCTGCCGCCCGCGAGCAATTGATGGTGTGGGGCCAGCGCAATAACGTGACGGTGGTGTCGCAGGAATCCGGCGACCCGGCCGCCGTGTCGTATGACGCGGTACAGTCCGGCAAGGCCAAGGGCACGAATATCGTCATGATCGACACGGCCGGCCGCCTGCCGACGCAGCTGCACCTGATGGAAGAGCTGAAGAAGATCAAGCGCGTCATCGGCAAGGGCATGGAAGGGGCGCCGCACGAGACCTTGCTGGTTATCGACGGTAACACGGGCCAGAACGCACTGGCCCAGGTGAAGGCCTTCGACGAGTCGCTGCAGCTGACGGGCCTGATCATCACGAAGCTGGACGGTACCGCCAAGGGCGGCGTCATCGCCGCCATCGCCCGCGTGCGTCCCGTGCCCGTGTACTTTATCGGCATCGGCGAGAAAATCGAGGATTTGCAGCCCTTCAATGCGGCCGAGTTCGTTGAAGCCCTGCTCGGTTAAGGCCACATGATCGAATTCCACGACGTTTCCAAACAATACGCCGCCGATGCCACGGCCCTGCGCGCCGTCACCTTGACCATCAATAAGGGCGAACTGGTCTACCTGGCCGGCCCGTCCGGCGCCGGCAAGTCGACCTTGCTGAAGATGATTGCCGCGATGGAGCGGCCCACGTCCGGCAAGGTCACCGTCAACGGCACCGATATCGGCAAGCTGAAGTCGGCGGGCGTGCCCTTCCTGCGCCGCAACCTGGGACTGATCTTCCAGCAGCAGCGCCTGCTGACGGACCGCACCGTGCTGGCCAACGTGATGATGCCGATGCTGGTGACGGGCCTGTCCCGTGCCCAGGCCGAGGAACGGGCCCGTGCCGCGCTCGACAAGGTGGGCCTGCTGGCCCGCGCCGATGCGCAGCCGATGGCCCTGTCCGGCGGCGAGCAGCAGCGCGTGTCGATTGCCCGCGCCATCGTCAACCGGCCGCAGATCATCCTGGCCGACGAGCCCACCGCCAACCTGGACCGCGACAGCGCCAACCAGATCTTCGACGCGCTGCGGGCCTTCAACAAGGTCGGCGTGACCTGCCTGATTTCCACCCACGACGAGCACGTGCTCGACAGCGGCGCCCGCGTCATCCGCCTCGTGCAAGGGCAACTGCAGGCGGAGGCGGCATGAGCGTGTGGCTGCGTCAACACGGGTTCGCCCTCGGTTCGGCCCTGGTGCACGTGCGCCGGGCGCCGGGCAGTTTCCTGTTCAATATCCTCGTCGTCGCCATCGCGCTGGCCCTGCCCTTCGCGGGCCTGACCGTGCTGGATAATGTACGGCCCATGTCGGAACAGCTGTCCGTCGACCCGGAGCTGTCCGTCTTCCTGAAGCAGGACCTGCCGCGCGAGCATGCGCAAGGCCTGGCCGGCTCGCTGCGCGCCGTGGCCAAGGATGCCAAGATCGTGTTCGTGCCGCGCGAAGGCGCGCTGGCCGAGCTGCAGGACCGCAACGGCCTGGCCGGCGTCATCGATACCCTGGGCGACAATCCGCTGCCGGACAGCTATGTCGTCAAGCTCAACGCCTTCCAGAGCGCCGCCCAGAGCGCCCACGTGGATGAAGTGGCCGAGCAGTTGCGCGCCATTCCCGGCGTCGAGTCCGTGCAGGTCGATTCCAGTTGGGTCAAGCGGCTGGCGGCCCTGCTGGGCGTGCTGCGGATGGCCCTGCTGTTGCTGGCCGCCACCCTGGGGACAGTCGTCGTCGCCGTCGTGTTCAACACGATCCGGCTGCAGGTGCTGACACAGCGCGAGGAAATCCTCGTGCTGCGGCTGATCGGCGCGACCGATACCTATATCCAGCGCCCCTTCTACTACACGGGTGCACTGCTGGGGCTGTGCGCCGGCGTCGTGGCGCTGGGCGCCGTCACCCTGGCCCTGCGGCCGCTGAACCTTTCCATTGCCGAGTTCGCCCGGCTGTACGCGTCGGAGTTCCAGCTGGCACCGCTGGAGCCGCTGGCGATGGCGCTGCTGCTGGCCCTGTCGGCCGGCCTCGGCCTGATCGGCGCGGCCCTGTCCGTGCGACGCCAGTTGAAGCGGCTGTCATAAGGTCGCCATCGTCGGCCGGCCGGGCGCGCGCGCCCGGTCCGGCTCGACAGCGACATGTCTCGCAAGCCTGTCGGAGCCTTCCCACATTCCTCTTGGCCGACCCACAGGGGCGGCGACGCCGCCTGCCAAGCGTGCGTTCACGCACAGAGCGGGGCTTTCCGGGCGCGATAATCTGGTCTCTCCATTTGATCTGCCACAAACTCTGACAATATCGTCGGAACTTCAGGTTTCTCTCGTGTACTGTGGGAAGGGCGTTTTCGATAGCCTTAATACTATCAGAGTCATAGAAACACAGCGATTGGCACTCACCGACGGAGAGTGCTAATATATGTTCAAACGCAATGTTGGAGCACTTCCCCGATTGTCAAGGTTAAGACGAGGTTAAGTTCCACAGTGCATGCTGTATGCCATACAGTGCCCTCTGCAATCCCGCACGGCCTATTGCACCACCTTCAAGCGAGGAACGAAAATGAACATGATGTCCGCACCTACCGCCCTGGTTCCAGCTGGCACGAGTGCTTTGGGCCTCGGCTTCAGTGGCAACCTGGGTAACCTGGATGCCTACATTTCGGCCGTCAACCGCCTGCCCATGCTCACCCACGAAGACGAGATGCAGCTGGGCCGTCGCCTGAAGGAAAACAACGACCTGAAGGCAGCGGAAAAGCTGGTCCTGTCGCACCTGCGCCTGGTGGTGTCGATTGCCCGCGGCTACCTGGGCTACGGCCTGCCGCACGCCGACCTGATCCAGGAAGGCAATATCGGCCTGATGAAGGCGGTCAAGCGCTTCGACCCGGACCAGGGCGTGCGCCTGGTGTCGTACGCGATGCACTGGATCAAGGCCGAGATGCACGAGTACATCCTGAAGAACTGGCGCCTGGTCAAGGTGGCGACGACGAAGGCCCAGCGCAAGCTGTTCTTCAACCTGCGCAGCCACAAGACGGGCCTGGATGCGATGACGCCGACCCAGATCGACCAGCTGGCCAAGCTGCTGGACGTCAAGCGCGAGGAAGTCATCGAGATGGAAACGCGCCTGTCGGGCCGCGACATCGCGCTGGAATCGCCGACGGACGACGAGGACGACAAGTTCGCCCCCATCGCCTACCTGTCGTCGGACCAGACCGAGCCCACCAAGGTGCTGGAAGCGGAACAGGTGACGCGCCTGCAGTCCGAAGGCCTGGAAACGGCGCTGGCCAAGCTCGACCCGCGCTCGCGCCGCATCGTCGAAGCGCGCTGGCTGGCGAACGACGACGGCTCCGGCGCCACCCTGCATACGCTGGCAGACGAGTTCGGTGTTTCCGCCGAGCGCATCCGCCAGATCGAATCGGCCGCGCTGAAGAAGATGAAGGGTTCGCTGGCCGCTTTCGTCTAAGCGCCATCACCCCACAAAACCGGGCTCCGCCCGGTTTTTTATTGCCCAAAAAATGGGGACAGACCCCATTTTTCGAGCAATAGTTGCTTAAAAAATGGGGTCTGTCCCCATTTTCCCCATTTTCTAAGCAACATCGGCTCTGCCGTGCGGCCCGCTTGATGCTTTTTCGATAATATCCTCCCTCAGTCACTCGCATGGAGGATTCATGCAAGCAAGAGTTTTAAGCACCATCGCCACCGGCCTGGTGCTGGGCATCGTCGCCGCGTGCAGTGCCACGCAAAGCCCGGTCGACACGAACAGCTCCGGCAGCGGCACGGCCGGCACTGCCGGCACCAGCAAGTCCGCACCGCGTACCAGCGCCAGCTATGCGCTGCGCCAGGGCGAAACCGTCACCCTGGCTCCCGGCACCACCTTGACGCTGCAAAGGATCAACGACAGCCGCTGCAAGAAGGGCGCCGTGTGCGTGTGGGCCGGCTATATCAGCTACGCCTTCAGCTTGACGAACGCGGCCGGCAGCCGTAACTTCGTGCTGGCCGAGAACATGCCCAATGCCAGCCCCAAGGTCACCCAGGATGGCCTGACCTTCGCACTGGAGCAGCTCGAACCGCCCGAGCCGCCCGCCCTGCACACCACGGCGGCGCCGGATTACCGCATCAACGTGCGCGTCACCATCGCCCAGGCCAAATGACATGATCGTCCGCCCCGCCCTCTGCACCATCGTCCTCACGCTCGTCACCGTCACCGTCCACGCCAAGACCCCCGTCGCCACCGGCACCGGCGGTGCGGTGGCCACCATCAGCGAGCAGGCCTCGCAGTCGGCACTGGCGATCCTGGACGGCGGCGGCAATGCCATCGACGCCGCCGTCGCCGCAGCCGCCACCTTGGGCGTGACGGACCCGTTCAGCTGCGGCATCGGCGGCGGCGGCTTCATGGTGGTCTACCTGGCCAAGGACAAGCGCGTCATCACGATCGACCACCGCGAAACGGCACCGGCCAGCTTCACGCCGATGACCTTCACCGCCAACGGCAAGGAACTCGATTTCGACGCCACCGTCGCCAGCGGCCTGTCCGTCGGCGTGCCCGGCACGGTGCGCGGCTGGCACGAGGCGCTGCAGCGCTACGGCACCATGTCGTTCGCCCAAGTACTGGCACCGGCCATCCGCGTGGCCGGCGACGGCTTCACGGTCAACGACAACTTCTCGCGCCTGGTGGCGGAGAACACGGCCAAATTCGGCCGGTTCCCCGCCACGGCGGCCCTGTACCTGAAGGACGGCAAGGCCCTCCCCGCCGGCACCTTGCTGCGCAATCCCGACATGGCCAAGGCCTACCAGGCGCTGGCCACGGGCGGCGTGCGCGCGTTCTACGAAGGGCCGATGGCGAAGGCCATTGTCGATGCCGTCAACCGGCCCGCGACGACGCCGGGCAGCACGGTGCGGGGTGGCAGCATGACCCTGGCGGACCTGGCCAACTACGAAGCGCGCCTGCGCCCCGCCGTGCGCACCACCTACCGGGGCTACGAGCTGTATGGCATGCCCCTGCCCGGCAGCGGCGGCGTGGCCGTGGGCGAGGCCCTGAACATCCTGGAAGGCTTCGAGCTGGGCAAGCTGCCCCGCGCCCAGGCCGAGCACCTGTACCTGGAAGCGAGCCGGCTGGCCTTCGCCGACCGCAATGCCTACCTGGCCGACCCGGAATACGTGGAAGCGCCCGTGGCGGGCCTGCTCAGCAAGGAGTACGCGGCGAAACGGCGCGCAGTGATCGACCAGCGCAAGGCGCCTGCAGCAAGCATCGCGGCCGGCGACCCGTATGCCTTCCAACGCGACGCCAGCGTGCCACTGCGGCCCGTGCCGGCCAAGGGCAAGCTGCTGCGCGAGGGAGCCCACACGACGCACCTGACGGTGGCCGACAGGGAAGGCAATATCGTCGCCTACACCTTCACCATCGAATCATGGGGCGGCAGCGGCATCGTCGTGCCGGGTTACGGCTTCCTGCTCAATAACGAGCTGACCGACTTCGATTTCTCGGGACCGCACCCGAACGTGCCGGAAGGCGGCAAGCGCCCGCGCAGCAGCATGGCGCCCACCATCGCGCTACGCGACGGCAAGCCGGCGTTCACCGTCGGCAGCCCGGGCGGGGCCACCATCATCACCACGGTGCTGCAGACCATCGTCAACCACGTCGACTTCGGCATGCCGATGGATGAAGCCATCGCCGCGCCCCGCCTGTCGCAGCGCAACGGGGCCACCACCGACGTCGAACCGGGCTTTGCCGGCACGGCCCAGGCCCAGGCGCTGGCCCGTTACGGCCACCGCTGGAGCAGCGCGCCGGAGGAAATCGGCGCGGCCAACGCCATAGTCTTCAATCCGGACGGCACCGTCACGGCTGTCAGCGAAAAACGCCGCCACGGCATCGGCAGCGCCCTGGTGCAGAAGACGGCGCACTGAAGGCGCCGCCGCCTCAGTTCAGCCAGCGGCGGAATGGCGCCGTGTCCTGGCCGGACTGGATGAACCACTTCTTGCGCACCGGGTCGTACTGCGCGCCCAGCTGGCGCACTTCGTCGCGATCTTCGTAGCGGGCCGTCAGGTAAGTGCGCTGCACGCCGTCGACGACGGCCGTGTCCTCGATCTGGCGCAGCGCGTGGTCCGCCTTCGGCGCCACGGCCGCAATCTGCATCTGGCGCAGATACGCACTGCGCCGCTCCGGCTGCGTCGGCGAAATCAAGGTCAGGCGCTGGCGGGTACGGCTCACGCCCACGTAGAACAGGTTGCGCTCCGTCTTGGGCGGCATGGCCGGGTCGGGAAATTCGCCCTGCTCCAGGTAGGGCATGATGACGTGGCCGAATTCCTTGCCCTTGACGTCGGCCACGATGTCGAGGAAGACGAAGTTCTTGTCCCGCTTCCTGGTCGCGAAGACTTCGGCGGCATTGATCTTCTGCCAGAACGCGGCCAGGCCCAGGCCCGACTCGCCGGCCGTATCGATGAAGCCCTGCACCGAACGCGTCACCACCGATGCCTCGTGCGGGTTGACATAGACCCGCTTGGCCACGGCCGCCAGGTCCATGCGCGCCGCCACCTCCCGCAGCACCTCGCCGGCCGGGCTGTCCGCCGGCACCGCCAGCAGGTAGCGCATCACGTCGGCGAAAGCCGTTCCGGAGCCGGCCAGCGCGTCGCCGCCCAGGTGGCCCTGGAAGAAGCCCACCAAGAGTTGCGGCTCCTTGGCCAGGTCGTACTTGACCTTCTCGAAGCCGTCCGCCGCCTCCATGCCGGAGAACACGGCCAGCGCCTCGACGATGGCGGTGCGCACCTCGTAGGACTTCACGGCCTGGAAGTCGGCCAGCGCGATGGCCAGCACGCCGCGCAGGAACAGGATTTCCTCGCGCTGCATATAGCCCTTCATGACGGGCGTGCGGTAGGCGATATTGGCCGCGATCAGCGCGTTCTCGATGGCGACGGACTGGTGCCGGTCGCGCATCAGGATCGCGCAGTCCTCCAGCCGGTATTTATCGTCCTTCCACTGCTTGATCGCGACCACCACCTGGCGCGCGCAGTCGCCGGTGCCGTCGTAGTGGAGCTGGCGGATCTCGGTATGCTCCGCCACGCCGGAGGTGCCGTTGTTGTCCATCAGCTGCGTAATGGCCATCGTCAGGTGGGGACCGTGGCGGTAGGTCGTCGTCAGCGGATAGGCGCGCAGGGCCGGGAAGGCCTGCTTGAAGCGCGTGTCGAGGAAGGCGTGGCTGGCACCCAGCTGGTCGTGGATGACCTGGTGCTTGTCGCCCACGCCCGTGAAGAAGGCGCCCGAGGCACGGATCAGCGCCTCGACGATGACGAAGCTGGCCTCGTTCATGTCGTGCAGCTCGTCGCAGACGACGACGCGGTAGCGCGGGAATACGCCGGCGCAGTCGGGTGAACGCTGCAGGCTGCGCGCCAGGTCGTAGGTGGGATCGAAGGCGGTGCGGAACACGGCGCGCTCCTCGCCATCGAGCCGCGCGCTCTCGTAGGCCTGCGCCACCAGCCAGTCCGTCAGCGGCACGCCGGCCAGCTCCGAGGCCTCGGCCGGATCGTCCTCGCCGTAGTAGTCGCTGGCCAGCTTCATGCCCGCCTTCAGGCGCAGCAGCGCGTCCAGGAAGGCCGAGACGGCGATGTCGGACTTGCGCAGGTCGAGCGCATCGTAGCGGCCCACGTAGCGCTCGGCCACCGTGTCGATGGCGGACCACACGTGGGCCTTCAGCCGGCGCGGCTGCAGCGTCAGTTTCACTTCGCCCCCCTCGAGCTGGCCCAGCGAACGGATGGCCAGTTCCTCGATGGTCAGGATGTCGACCTGCGCCACCGTCTCCCACGGCACGCCGATATCCTGCAGCCGCTGGCGCAACACGTCGCGCGCCTCGGGCGTGAAGGCCAGCGCCAGGATGCGGGCCGGGTCGACCTTGCGCGCGATCGATTCGGCGATGCGCAGGGCCAGCGTCGTCGTCTTGGCGGCGCCGGCATTGGCCTCGCCCAGCACGACCGGCTGCGTGGCCGTCTGCAGGTCGAGCTGCTCCCCGGTCGGGCGGATGCGGTTGGGGATGAAATAGGCGGTCATGGCGGTCTCGGATTACATGGCGTGAAGCGCGCCATCGTATCAGGTCCCCCGGGGCGGCGGGCCGGCCGCTGGGCAGCTTCGGCCGATTCGATATACAATACGAATCATTCTCATTTGCGTTAACAAATTTTACCCTAAAGGAAGAACATGTTTGCCACCGCCCCGGCCCGCCGCGCTCTGCGCCTTACTCCCCTTGCCTTCGGCGCCGCCCTGCTGTGCGGCCTGGCCCACGCGGCGCCGGCCGACGTGGCGGTGGACGCGCCTGCGCCGGAAACGGCGGATGCGTCCGTCGTCACCGTCGTCGTCAAGGGCGAACAGGACGCCGGCTACACCACCCGCAGTAGCGCCTCGTCGGCCCGGCTGGACCTGAGCCTGCGCGAGACGCCGCAGTCGGTCTCCGTCGTCACGCGGCAGCAGATGGACGACTTCCGCCTCGACTCCGTCAACGACATGCTGGCCAACAGCACGGGCGTGACCGTCGAGCGCATCGAAACCGACCGCACCTACTATACGGCGCGCGGTTTTGACATCACCAACTTCCAGTACGACGGCGTCGGCGTGCCCTTCGTGTTCGGCAACGTCAGCGGCGACCTCGATACGGCCCTGTACGAGCGGGTCGACATCGTGCGCGGCGCGAACGGCCTGATGTCCGCCACGGGCAACCCTTCCGCTACCGTCAATTTCATCCGCAAGCGCCCCACTGCGGCGCTGCAGGCCTCCGCCTCGGCCACCTTCAGCTCGTGGCAGAAGCGCCGCTTCGACGGCGATCTGTCCGGCGCGCTGAACGAAGCGGGCACCTTGACGGGCCGTGTCGTGGCGGCCTACCAGAAGGGCGACTCCTACCTGGACCGCTACTCGTCCGACCGCAAGGTGATCTATGGCGTGCTGGAAGCGAAGCTGTCGAACGCTACCACGCTGACGGCGGGCCACACCAACCAGACCGGCAAATCGAACGGTGCCATGTGGGGCGCCATTCCGCTGTACTACACGGACCTGACGCCGACCAACTACGACGTGGGCACCAGCACGGCGGCCGACTGGACCAATATGCGCGTGGAGCACAACCGCACGTTCGTCGAACTCGCGCACCAGTTCGGCAACGGCTGGCGCGCCCAGGCCACGCTGTCGCGCAACAAGTCCGAAACCCGCAGCAAGCTGTTTTACACCTACGGCACGCCGGACCGCGCCACGGGACTGGGCCTGTATGCCTACCCGTCGATCTACAACTCGGACGTCAAGCAGACCCTGTTCGACGCTTCCGCCACGGGCAAGTTCACGCTGGGCGGGCGCGAACACGACCTGACCTTCGGCGCCAACTGGGCCAAATCCACCATCAACGACCTGTCCTACTACGGCCAGGGCATCGGCAACCCGCTGCCGTCGCTGGCCGGCTGGAACGGCGCCTATCCCGAGCCGAGCTTCGACGCAGCCACCGACGGCAGCAAATACGAAGACAAGCGCAAGTCGGCTTTCGTGGCGGCGCGCTTCAGCCTTTCCGACCCGCTGCACCTGGTCACGGGCGTCACGACGACCAAGGCCGACAGCGCCGGCACGGCCTACGGCGAAAGCCGCTTCAAGTCGGCCAGCAAGACCACGCCCTACGTCGGCCTGACGTACGACCTGTCCGCCAACGTCACGGCCTACGGCAGCTACACGGCCATCTTCAATCCGCAAAGCGAGACCGACGCCGCTGGCGCCACCTTGGCGCCGATGGAAGGCAAGACGGCCGAACTGGGCGTGAAGAGCGAATGGTTCAACCGCAAGCTCAACGTGTCGGCCGCTGTCTTCAAGACGAAGCAGGACAACACGGCCGAGCAGGCCGGCATGATCGACACGCGCGCCTGGTACCGCGGCGTCAACGCCGAATCGCGTGGCCTGGAGCTGGACCTGTCGGGCGAACTGGCGCGCGGCCTGCAAGCCAGCGCCGGCTTCGCCGTGCTGAACCTGGAGGACGAGGCGGGCAACGCCGCCAAGACCTATCTGCCGCGCCGCACCTTGCGCCTGTTGACCACCTACCAGGTGCCGGCATTGCCGCAGCTGACGGTGGGCGCCAGCGCCAACTGGCAGGACGATATCTACCGCAACGAGGCCGACGGCGCCGTCATCCGCCAGGGCGCGTATGCGGTGTTGGGCCTGATGGCGCGCTACGACATCAGCAAGCAGCTCAGCGTGTCGGCCAATGTCAACAACCTGGCCGACAAGAAGTACCTGACCAGCCTTTACTGGAGCCAGAGCTACTACGCGGCGCCCCGCAATGCCAGCGTCACGCTGAACTGGAAGTACTGAGCCGGACGTACCGGCACGCGCCGGTCAGCCGTGCCTGGCGCGGCTGTCCACCGGGGCCTGGGCGCGGTCGTGCAGGCCGTAGTCGCGCACCACGCCGGCGATGCGCAGCCGGTAATCCGCGAACAGCCCGGGCGCGTCGCCGCCCCGCCCTGCCGCCTGGGCCGCCCGGTGCGCCTCCAGCGCGCGCCACCGGGCCACTGCCGCCTCGTCGCGGAAGAACGACAGCGACAGCAGCTTAGCGGGGTCGGACAGGCTCTGGAAGCGCTCGATGGAAATGAAACCGTCGACGGTCTCCAGCAAGGGCCGCAAGGATGCGGCGATGTCCAGGTAACGCTGGCGCCCCTGCGCGTGCGGGGTCACTTCGAAGATCACGGCGATCACGCTTTCCTCCCATCGAAAAATTCCGGCATGCGCGCATTGAGCGATGCCCGGTAGCGCCAGCCCACGTCGGGCAAGCATCCTTCCAGCGCGGCCACTGCCCGCACCGTGACCGCGCGTGCCAGCACCTGGCCCGGGCACGCATGGCGGCCATGGCCGAACGGTTCGCGGGCTGCCGCCAGCACCAGCAGGATGGCCTGACCGGCGTCGATTTCCACGCCTTCGATGTCGATGGCGCGCGCCGTGTAGCGCCGCGTGTTGTGGATGGCGGGATCGTCGCGCATCACCGCGTCCACCAGGGCTGCCGTGTCGTCCTGCGCGTCCCGCAGCCGCGCCACGATGCAGTTGCCGATCAGTCCTGCGGTGGCCTCGTACGACTGCGACAGCAGGCCAAGCAGGTTCGCCAGCAGGACCTGGGCATCGATGGCCCCGGCCCGTTCCAGCACCGCGTGCAGCAGCGGTGCGCGCTCTGGTGGTTCACCGACCAGCCGGTGCAGCACGGCCAGCAAGGCGGTGACGGCTTCGTGCCCGGCCGCGATCTCCGGCGCCTCCGCAAGCGGCGACAGCGCGCGCACGAAGCGGCCCGTTTGCGCCGCCACGGCGGACAAGTGCGCATCCGGGCAGCCCAGCAGCGAAGCCAACGCATGGACCGGTGCGTCGAACATGAAGGCATTCAAGGCGGCGGCATCCGGCACGGCAGCTTGCGGAATGCAGGCGGCGTCGATCGGCACCGCCGCCAGCGCCGCCTGCAATACCGCCTTGACTTGCGCATGCGGCACGCCGTCGTTCATCCGCGCCAGCGCGCCGAACACCGCGCCGGCAGGGCCGTGCAAGGCGGGCGGCACCGGTTCGTGTACTGGACGCACCCGGCAATCGGCGTGGGCCAGCACGGCGCGCACAGTATCCGCGTTGGCGCAGACCCACAGGCCCAGGCCCGCGTCGAAGGACGGTGCACGCTGCCGCGCCAGCGCCGCATAGTAGGGATACGGATCGGCGTGGGTGACGGCCGCGAGGGCGTCGGCGGGCGGGTTCGGTGGGTTCATGATTTGTCCTTTGCGGTGCTTTGAAGCTTGCAGTATCCTGAAAAACCATCATCGACAATTCGCTCTGGACCGAATCATGGATGCAGACAACCACCTGGCCCGCATTGCCGGCGCCATCGCCGAACCGGCCCGCGCCCGCATGCTGTGCTGCCTGCTCGACGGCCACGCCCGCACCAGCACCGAGCTGGCCGTCGTGGCCGAGGTGAGCCCGTCGACGGCCAGCGCCCACCTGGCCCGGCTGAAGCAGGACGGCCTGCTTGTGCAGCTGGCGCAGGGCAAGCACCGCTACCACCGGCTGGCCGGCGCCGACGTCGCCACGGCGCTGGAAGCGCTTCTCGTGGTGGCCGGCCTGCCCCGCCCCGCCTTCCGTCCCGGCACGCCGACGCGGCTGCGCAACGCGCGCACCTGCTACGACCACATGGCCGGTGCCGCCGCCGTCGAGCTGCACGACCATTTCATCGCGCAAGGCTGGCTGGTGGACGACGGCGCCGGCGCCTATGCCCTGTCCGCGCAAGGCGAAGCGCGGCTGCTGCCGCTGGGCCTGGACCCGGCGCCGCTGCGCAAGCTGCGTCGCCGTTTCGCCTGCCCCTGCCTGGACTGGAGCGAGCGCCGGCCGCACCTGGGTGGCGCACTCGGTGCCGCACTGCTGCAACTGGCGCTGCGCGAGGGCTGGGTCGAACGGGAGCTGGACGGCCGCGCGCTGTCCGTGCCCGCGCGGGGCCGGCGCCGCATGCTGGCGGCGTTGGACATGGCACCCGGCCTTGACGAAAAAATAAGGGCTGCTTAAGGAATCGGACGGACACTGGCGCTTCCTCAACCCGTAGTCAACACGACTGGAGACCGCCATGACCCGCTGGATTCGCGCCAACAAAGGCCTGCTTGCCTTCCTGATGCTGTTCGGGATTTTCCGCACCGCCGTGGCGGACTGGAATCCGATCCCGTCGGCGTCGATGCGCCCGAACCTGCTGGAAGGCGACGTCGTCTTCGTCAACCGCCTGGCCTACGACATCAAGATCCCGCTGACCGACGTGTCACTGGGCCGCCTGGGCGAGCCGCGGCGGGGCGACGTCGTCACGTTCTCGTCGCCGAAGGACGGCACCCGGCTGATCAAGCGCATCGCTGCACTACCCGGCGACACCATCGAGATGCGCGGCGAGCGGCTGCTGATCAACGGCACGCCGGCCGACTACACGGTGCTGGGCAACGGCACCGAAACGGTGGCGCCGCTGGGCCAGCTGACGGCCCTGCACCTGGAAGAGCGCAGCGGCGATGCCAGCTACCGCATCCAGGTGCTGCCGCAAGTGCGGGCCATGCGCGACTTCGGCCCCGTCACCGTGCCGGCCGACCGCTTCCTGATGCTGGGCGATAACCGCGACAACAGCGGCGACTCGCGCGTGTTCGGCACCGTGCCGCGCGAGCTGCTGATCGGCCGCGCCGAACGCATCCTCGTCTCGGCCGACATCAAGGACGACTGGCTGCCCCGCCTCGACCGCATCGGCATGAGCCTGCGTCCGCAATAAGGCCGCGTCGATGCGTTAGAATCGGCCAATCCCATCACGGAGGCGGCATGATCGAATTCGACGCCCTGGCCCGGCGCTACGGCAGCTACCAGGCCGTGCATCCGCTGACCCTGGCCGTGGGCCGGGGCGAAGTGTTCGGCTTCCTGGGGCCGAACGGCGCCGGCAAGACCACCACCATCCGCATGATGATGGGCATCCTCGTGCCCAGCAGCGGCCGCGTGCTGATCGGGGGCCTCGATTGCCACCGCGATGCCGCCGCCGTCAAGCGCCACGTCGGCTACCTGCCGGACAACCCCATTTTTTATGACTACCTGCGCGGGCGCGAGATCCTGCAGTTCGTGGCGGAGATGCATGGGCTGGCGCGGCCGGCGGCGGTGGCGCGGGCGCGCCAGCTGCTGGACGAATTCGGCCTGGACGACGTGGCCGAGGAATTCGCCGTCAACTACTCGATGGGCATGAAGAAGAAGCTGGGCCTGGCCTGCGCGCTGGCCCACGATCCGGCCGTGCTGATCCTCGATGAACCCATCAACGGCCTCGATCCCCGCGCCGCGCGCGACGTGCAGGACCTGCTGGTCGAACGGGCCGCCGCCGGCAAGACCATCTTCGTGTCGACCCACCTGCTCGACATGGCCCAGCGCATGTGCGACAGGGTCGGCATCATCCACCGGGGCATGCTGGCCGCCACCGGCACCCTGGACGAGCTTCGCGGTGGCGCGGATGCCACGCTGGAGGAAGTCTTCCTGAAGGCGACCGACACGCCGGCCGCTTCATGAACGCGGCGCTGCGGGCGATCGGGCTGCTGGTGCGCCTGCGCCTGCTGCGGCTGTGGAACCTGGGCGGCAACCTGGGACGGCCCAAGCCGAAGAACGGCCCGGGCCGGACCGCCACGGCCGGCAAGGGACGGGGGCGCTGGGTGCTGACCGTGACGATGGCGCTCTTGATGACGGCGGCGTTCACCAATATGTCGCGCCAGATCCTGCTGAACCTGCACTGCGAGCTGGCCCCCGTGACGGCCTGCGGCGGCGCGAAGCAACCCTACGATGCGCTCGACGTGGCCGCCGGCGAGCTGGCGGCGGCGCCGTTCAGCGCGGCCCTGATGGCGGGCCTGACCCTGCACGTCACCTTGCTGTGGCTGGCCAGCCTGCTGGTGCCATTGGGCAGCCGCGAACTGGGGCACGCCGACTGGGACCTGGAGTGGCTCGTCACCTTGCCCGTGCCCCGCACCACGCTGCTGTGGGCGCGCGTGCTGGAACGCACCGTCACCAACTCCACGGGCCTGCTGATGCTGTGGCCCACCTGCCTCGTGCTGGCCTGGTACGGCGGCCTGCGCTGGTGGGCCGTGCCCGCCGCCACCGCCGCCACCTTCGCGCTGCTGGCACCGTCCGCGCTGGCGCGCACCGTGGCCGACACGGGCGTGCGCCTGACGCTGCCACCATCGCAGCTGCGCAACCTCCAGGCGGCAGTGTCGGTCGCATCGATGCCGCTGATCTACCTCACCATTTCGCTGTCGCTGCCAGGGGACGGCATCGCCCTCGGCTGGGCGCGCGATTTTCCGGCGTGGACCTTGTGGACCCCGCCCGGCCTGGTGGTGCAGTGGCTGAATGGCTCCTGGGCGTTCGCGCCGGCGCTGCTCGCGTTTGAGGTGGCGCTGCTGCTGGTGGGCGGCATCGCCCTGCTGGGCCGCCAGCTGGCCAATGGCGTGGTGGCCGCCGGTGGGCGCGAATCGGGCCGGGCGCAGGCTGCCGCCTTGGCGCCGGCCCGGGCCACGCCGCGCATCCTGCCCGGCACGCCGCTGCAACGACGCGAGCTGCGGCTGCTGGCGCGCGACCGCAACTTCCTCGTGCAAAGCCTGTTGATCCCCGTGATCATCGTCGCCAGTCAGATGTTTTTCACGGGTGCGCTGAGCGGCACCGCGCAGCTGGCCGACGACCCCCGGCTGCTGGCTTCGATCGCCTTCGGCATGGGCAGTTATGTGCTGATGCTGTCGGCCTTCCAGACCATCAACACGGAAGGCCAGGCCCTGTGGCTGTTGTACACCTTCCCTCACCCGCTGGCACGCATGCTGACGCAGAAGGCGCAGCTGTGGGCCGCGCTGGCGCTGCTCTACCCGGCCGCCGTGTTCGGCGTGGGCCTGTGGTACGGCGCCACCGTCGACGCCCGATTGCTGCTGCTCGCGGCCCAGGTGGCGGTGGGCATGCCCATCTTCGCGCTGATCGCCGTGGCGCTGGGCGTGTGGGCCAGCGACCCGCTCGCGCCCGAACCGGCGGCCCGCCTGCGCCCTACCTACGTCTACCTGTACATGGTGCTGGCCAGCCTGTATGGCTATGGCCTGTACACCGAGGCCTGGCCGCACCGCCTGGCCGTCGTCGTGCTGGTGGCCGCGCTAGCGCTGGCATTGTGGCAGAAGGCACGCGACGAACTGCCCTTCCTGCTCGATCCCACTGCCGCGCCGCCGCGCCGCGTGTCGGCCGCAGACGGCATGGCGGCGGCGGTGACGTTCTTCGCCGTGCAGGCCTTCGTCTTCGCCATGCTGCGCCAGGGCGACGGTCCACCTGCGCTGCGCGACATGGCGCTGGCCTTCACCATCGCCGGTGCCGTCGTCTACGCTTTGGCGCGCCTGCTGTTCTGGCGCACGAGGGCCACCGGCCTGCCGGCGCTGCTGCAGGCCGGCGGCAGTGTCAGGCATGCGCTGGGCTGGGGCCTGGCGTGCGCGCTGCCGGCCATCGGCATCGGCCTGGCGTGGATGACGGGGCTGCGCCATTTCGGCGTTGCCATCCCCGCCGTCAGCGTCGATGGCCGCATCGCGTGGCTGGTGGCGCTGGCCAGCGTGGCCGCGCCCCTGTTCGAGGAATTCATCTTCCGGGGCCTGATCTTCAATGGCCTGCGTCGCTCGATGCCGCTGCCGGCGGCCATGCTGGCCAGCGCGGCGGTATTCGCCGTGATCCACCCGCCGCTGGCGATGCTGCCCGTCTTCGCGCTGGGCTGCGCCGCCGCCTGGGCCTTCGTACGCGGTGGCCTGCTGGCAGCGATGCTGGCGCATGCGCTGTACAACGTCACGATGATGGCGGTGCAGGCGGGGTAGCGCAAAAACGATTGGCGACTTGCCCCCTCTCAGTGCCGCCCGCCCCGGCTGGCACGGGCCATGCGCCACCGCTTCAACGCCCCAGCGCCGTCACGGCCAGTGCACCAAGCGCGCTGCTCGCGGCGACCACCGAGACCAGCATCGCGGCCGGGTTTGCCGCGTCGATCCACTCGCCCGTGGCGGCAAGGGCCAGCACCAGTACCACTTGTGCCGGCAGGATGAAGCGCAGGTGGCGCGCGCCGCCGTAGTGACCGCGCCGCATCTGCCGGCGCGCGATCACCACGGCCGGCCCCCACAGGATGCACAGGAAGGCGACCAGCAGGACAAGGGATTGCAGGAGTTTCATGCGGGCGGGGTCAAGGCGAAAGCGAAGTGGCGCAGCATACCGCAAAAGCCCGAAAAAAAACGGTGGCCAGTTGCCTGGACCACCGCAAAGGGAAGCGCGCCATGGGGCAGGCGCGGGTGAAACACGGTACGTACTGCATATTCGGTACGGCGGTGGCCGGGGTGGCGCCGCGCGGCGGCCCCGGCTCGATTACAGGTGCTGCGCGATTTGCGGCATCAGTTCATCGAAGGTGCGGCCGGCACCGTTCTCGCCGATCGCATGCATCTTCCATTCGCCGTTGTGGCGATACAGCTTGGCCATCAGCTGGGCGTTGTGGTTGCCCTGCACGGACAGGTTGAAGCGCGCCACTTCCTTGTTGTTGTCCGCGTTGATCAGGCGGCAGTAGGCGTTTTCCACCTGGGCGAAGCTCTGGCCCGTGAAGCTGTTGACGGTGAAGACGATGCTCTTCACGTTCGGCGGCACCTGCTGCAGGTTCACGGTGACCTGTTCGTCGTCGCCGTCGCCGGCGCCGGTGCGGTTGTCGCCCGAGTGCGAAACGCTGCCGTCACGGCTCTTGAGCTGGCGGAACCAGACCACGTCGAGCGGCTTGTTGGTGTCGTCGAACAGCACGCACGAGGCGTCCAGGTCGACGTCGGCGCTCTTGGCGCCGAAGCCCAGGAAACCCTTGCTCTTCACGGCATCCCAGCCCAGACCCATGACCACGCGGGTCAAGCTGGCGCCGGCTTCCTTGTCCAGAGAAATCTTCTGGCCCTTCGTCAAATTCACTGACATTTCATACCTCCTCGATTGCGGAAGGGGACGGGCCCCTTCCGTACTACTTATGCCTGGCGGCCCTTGTTGAGCCATGCGACGAACGTCTCGCGGTTGCGCGAGCAGACCAGCACCTTGCCGGCGCCGGAGAAACGCAGCACCATCCCTTCGCCGCTGGTGACGCTGTTCACCAGGTTGCCCAGGAAGCCGCTGCTCTGGTTCGTCGTCACCGAGATTTCATAGCGCAGCGCGCTGTCCCAGCAGACCACGTGGGCGTTGTCGATGACGATGTCCTTGCCCGGCTCGACTTCCAGCTGCGACATCGAACCGAAGCCCGACACCACCAGCTGGCCGCTGCCGGCCGTTTCGGTGATGAAGAAACCACCGCTCTGGCCGAACAGCGCGTTGCCGACGTTCTGCGTGCGCACCTTCAGGTCCACGCCGGAGGTGGCGGCGACAAAGGCGCCGTCACTGAGCATGTACTGGCGCTGGCCCACATCGACCACCTGCATCGCGCCGGGCAAGGTCGGCGACAACAGGCAGTCGCCGTCGCCCTTTACCGCTTCGATATGCTGCTGGAAGAACGATTCGCCGTTGGCGAAGGTGCGCATCAGGGCGGCACCGAGGCCTCCGTTCATGCGTCCCTTCAGCTCGAGCGCCGACTCCATCATCACCATCGCGTTCGATTCGCAGTAGATCTTCTCGCCCTGCCGCATCGACACGTGCAGGAAGGGATCGACGTCCCCCGTCACGGTAAAGGTCGGCATGGCTTATACCGAAACGCCGAACGAGGAAGCCAGTGCGCCCAGGCCGCCCTTGTAACCCTGGCCGACGGCCTTGAACTTCCAGTCGGCGCCATTGCGATAGACCTCGCCGAACACCATCGCCGTTTCGGCCGAGCCGTCTTCCGACAGGTCGTAGCGCGCCACTTCCTGGTTGGTGGCGCTGTTGACGCAGCGGATGAAGGCCTTCTGCACCTGGCCGAAGTTCTGGCGACGCGAATCGGCATCGTGGATCGTCACGCAGACAGCGATGCGCTCGACTTCAGGTGGCACCTTGGACAGGTCGATGCGCACGGTTTCGTCGTCGCCTTCGCCCACGCCGGTGCGGTTGTCGCCCGAGTGCTGCACGGAGCCGTCGGTCGATTTCAGGTTGTTATAGAAGATGAAGTCCTGGTCGGCGCGAACCTTGCCGTCCGTCTTCAGCAGGAAAGCCGAGCTGTCGATATCGAACGCGGCGCCGTCGCTGCTGCGTGCATCCCAGCCCAGGCCGACCGTCAGTTGGGTCAGGCCAGGAGCTTCCTTGCTCAGGTTGACGTTACCGCCTTTTTGCAGACTGATTGCCATGATTGATACTCCTTCGGTTTTATCATTAAAAGAGACACCTACTTGCACACACGACGGGCTGGTGTCTTGAGCGCGCCGTGATTCCTTGCCAGGGGCGGCGTTCGCGCCGCCCCGTTACCACATCCTTACGCAGGCACCGCCATTGCGGCCTGCTGCTTGCGGTACCTTACCGAGGACCACAGCGAGGCGACGATGAAGGCCACGCCAATCAGGCCGGTGAAGATCTCGGGAATATGGAACTTCATACTCGCCAACATGATCACTGCCAGGATACCGATCGCATAGTGGGCGCCGTGCTCCAGGTAGACGTACTGGTCGAGCGTGCCCTTGTGGACCAGGTACACCGTCATCGAACGCACGAACATCGCACCGATTGCCAGGCCCAGCATGATGATCACGACGTCCTTGGTGATGGCGAACGCGCCGATCACGCCGTCGAAGCTGAACGAAGCATCCAGCACTTCCAGGTACAGGAAACCACCGATACCGCCCTTCTTGACCATGTCGCCCACATTCGAGCCGCCTTCTTCTTCCTTCTCGAGGAAGTTCGAGATCGCATCGACGCCGACGTAGATCAGCACACCCCACAGGCCGGAGACCAGTACGACGAACTTCTGACCTTCCTCGACCAGGCTGAGGCTACCCAGCAGTACACCCAGCGCCACCATCACGGCGATCGACGAGACCTTGCCCAGCGAACCCAGTTTCTTCTCGACGTTACCCAGCCAGTGCATTTCCTTCTCATGGTCGAGCAGGAAGTTCAGGAACACCAGCAGCAGGAACATGCCGCCGAAGGCCGCCACTTCCGCGTGGTGGTTGGTCAGGTGACGCGAATACTCGTCAGGGTTGTTCAGTGCCAAGGTCCACACTTCCGTCAGGCCGATGTCGGCCGCGACGGCCACGATCACCAGCGGGAACAGCAGCCGCATGCCGAAGACGGCGATGATGATGCCCACGCCCAGGAACAGCTTCTGCCAGAACGCATCCCAGGTCTTCAATACCGAGGCGTTGACCACCGCGTTATCGAACGACAGCGACACTTCCATGATGCTCAAAATGAGCGCAATGCCCAGTGCCGACATGGCCCCCGTCAAACCTCCCTTTTCCCAACCCCACCACGCTGCCACTGCCAGGCAGACGAAGGAGACCAGGAACGACATCCTGAAGTGCTTCATCCCGAATTCCTTTGTTATTGATCAATGACCAGCAGTGTAATCAACTTGCGTCTTTTGAAAAATAGAAGATAATTGGAACTTAACTTCGTAAAAATAGGAACATCACCCTTTCATGAAAGCCACCGGAATCAATTTTCGCCACCTGTATTTCTTTCGCGTGGTGGCCGCCGAAGGCAGTGTTACCCGTGCGGCCGAGCGCCTCGGGCTGGCCATCCAGACCGTGAGCACGCAGCTGGCCGCGCTGGAGCAATCGATCGGCAAGTCGCTGCTGACCCAGCAGGGCCGGCGCCTGGTGCCTACCGATGCGGGCCGCGTGGCGCTGACCTATGCCGAGCAGATCTTCGAACTGGGCGATCGCATGCAGGAAGCGCTGAACGAGGCCGATGTGGGCCGCACGCGCCTGACGGTGGGTATTTCCGACTCGCTGCCCAAGCTGATCGCCAACCGCCTGCTGCAGGCCGCGTTCGGCATCGACGCGCCCGTGAAGCTGATCTGCGTGGAGCGCGAGTTCGAGACGCTGCTGGCCGACCTGGCGCTGCACAAGCTCGACGTGGTGCTGACGGACCGCACCGTGCGCGCCACGGCCAGCCTGCGCGTGTTCAGCCACCTGCTGGGGGAAAGCGAGATGATGCTGTTCGGGACTGCCGCGCTGGCGCGCAAGTACAGCCGCAATTTCCCGGGTAGCCTGTCGGGCGCGCCGATGCTGCTGCCGACCCGGAACAATGCGCTGCGCGGCCGTATCGACGAGTGGCTGCTCAAGCACGAGGTGCGGCCGGACATCGTCGGCGAGTTCGAGGACAACGCCATGCTCAACACCTTCGGGCGCGACGGTCGGGGCCTGTTCTTCGCGCCGGCCGGCCTGGAACAGGATATCCGCGGCCAGTTCAACGCCGTGCCCGTGGGCGCGGCTCCCGAACTGCGCGAGCAGTTCTATGCGCTGTCGAGCGAGCGGCGCATCCGCCACCCGGCGGTGGAGGCCATCCTGAGCGCCAACAGCGGCCTGTTTGCCGCCTGAACCGCCAGCGCGGCGGGCGCAAAAAGCCTAATTCGCGCTGACACCGGCCCAGGTCGGATAAGATGATGCTTTCAACTACCCGCTTCCAGTGCGTTCTATGCACAACCTCCTGCTTGTCCTGCTTGCCTTCCTGCTTGTCGCCCTCAACGGTTTTTTCGTCGCCGCCGAATTCGGCATCGTCACCCTGCGCCGCACCCGCGTGCGCGCCATCGCCAAGACGCAGGGGCTGAAGGGGCGCATCCTCGAAAAAGTGCACGGTGAGCTCGACGCCTACCTGTCGGCCTGCCAGCTGGGCATCACGCTAGCTTCGCTGGGCCTGGGCTGGATCGGCGAACCCGCCTTCGCGCGCCTGCTCGAGCCGCTGCTGGGCGCCGTCGGCATCACGTCGCCCGAGGTGATCCACACGATTTCCTTCATCTTCGCCTTCGTCACCATCTCCTTCCTGCACATCGTCGTGGGCGAACTGGCGCCGAAGTCGCTGGCGATCCGCCTGCCCGAGGTGGTGGGCGTGTGGAGCGCGCTGCCGCTGTACGCCTTCTACTGGATGATGTATCCCGCCATCTGGCTGCTCAACCAGAGCGCCAACATGGTGCTCAAGCTGGCCGGCCTGCACGGCGCCGGCGGACACGATGCGCACTATTCGACGGACGAGCTGAAACTGATCCTGCGCACCAGCCAGCCGGGCGAGCATTTCAACAAGGACGAACGCAATATCCTGGCCCACTCGCTGGACTTCTCGCAGCTGCGTGTGTCGGACCTGATGCGCCCGATCAACGAGGTGATCGCACTGTACGCCACCAAGTCGCTGGAGGAGAACCTGCAGACAGTGGTGCGCAACCGCTTCTCGCGCTACCCCTACTTCGACACGGACGGCATCACCGTACCCGGCATGGTGCACCTGAAGGACCTGTTCTTCGCCCAGCAGTCCGGCAAACCCATCACGTCGTTCACGTCCTTCCTGCGCCCGGTCGAGACCTTCTCGGCGCGCACGCCGGCCATCGACCTGTTCCGGCGCTTCCGCGAAGGCGCGCCCCATTTCGCCCTGATCGGCGAGAAGGGCAAGCGCCCGATCGGCTTCCTGACCCTGGATAACCTGCTGGGCGCGATGGTGGGCGAGATCCACGACGAATTCCGCCTGAACGAAAACGACTGGCTCAAGCAGCCCGACGGCGCCCTGATCGGCAAGGCCAGCCTGCCCATCTTCTCCCTCGAACGCATGCTGGGCATCGATATCGAGAACGAGGAACTGGGCCTGGACGAAGTCGAATCCGTCGGCGGCCTGATCATGCTGAAATTGGGCGACATCCCGAAACAGGGCCAGCGGGTGAGCTTCAACCGCTTCGACCTGGTGGTCAAGAAGATGAACGGCCCCCGCATCCTGCTGGTGAAAGTGATCCCGCGCCTGGCCGCGGAAGACAGCGACGACCACGACTGACTGTGCCTGACTGTGCTTTAATGTGCGCTGATGCTTTTTCAATAAGGTAAATAATGCGCACGACCTGCCGCCACCTGTCCGCCACCGCCCTGCTGCTGGCCGCCGCTGCCGTCCACGCCGCGCCCCAGTACGTGGCGGCCGGCTCTCCGCTGCCCCGCTTCCACCTGCTCAAGGAAGGCAGCCACCGCTACCTGCGCTACCTGCAGGCGGCCGATAGCAATACGCCAATCGACATCTGGCAGCGCGACCTGCGCTTCGACGGCAAGACCGTCCAGCTGCGCCAGCGCTGGGATGCGGTGGGCAAGACGCCCTCCGTGAAATGGCTCGATTCCTCGTTCGAAGCAGGCACCCTGCGCCCGCTGGCGCACACCCGCATCACGCAGAAGGACGACAAGAAGACGGTGGAGGGCTTCGCCTTCGCGCCGGACAAGGTCACGGGCCTGCCCGATCTCCCGGCCAATACGCAGAAGGCGCTGGCCGTGACGTTGACCGAACCGGTCTTCAACTTCGAAGCCGATATCGAACTGCTGCAGGCGCTGCCGCTGGGCCAGGGCTATGAAGCGCAGCTGGCCTTGTACCACCCCGGCGGCGCGGCCGCGCCAGCGCGCTATACCTTCCGCGTGGCCGGCAGCGAGATGATCGCCGGCCCGGCCGGCCCGGTCGACTGCTGGGTCGTCACGACGGACTACAACCAGCCCGGCACCGTGTCGAAATTCTGGTTCGCCCGCACTACCCAGCTGATGGTGCGCCAGGAAAGCCGCATGCCGGACGGGCGGCTGTTGATCAAGACCCTGATCGACTAGACCGCCCGCGCTTCACGCGGCGTGGTCGTCGCGGCGCCGGCCCGGCACCACCGGGTGCACGTCGGTCCAGTTGCGCAGCAGGCCCAGGGCCACGGCCAGCAGGGTCGGGCCGATGAACAGGCCCACGAAGCCGAAGGCCAGCACGCCGCCCATCACGCCCAGCAGCACGAGCAGGAACGGCAGGCTGGAGCCCCGGCTGATCAGCATGGGTTTGACCACGTTGTCGACGCCGCTGATCAGGAACAGGCCCCACACCACCATGAAGATGGCCCAGCCCGTGCTGCCCTGGTTGAACAGCCAGATGGCCGCGCCGCCCCAGATCAGCGGCGGTCCCACGGGCACCAGCGAAAACAGGAAGGTGGCCACGGCCAGCAGCGCCACGGCCGGCACGCCGGCGATCAAAAAGCCCACGGCCGCCACGGCGGCCTGCGCCAGCGCCGTGCCGAGCAGGCCGTACATCACGCCGCGCACCGTGCGGCTGACCGTTTCGGCCACGGCGATGGCATGCTCGCCCATGATCTTGTCCATGCCGACCGACAGCGCCTGCAGCAAGGTGGTGCCGTCGCGGTACAGGAAGAAGCTGACGAAGGCGGCCAGGCTGACCTGGGCCACGCCGCTGCCCAGCACGATGCCGCCGCCCAGCAGGAAGTGCCGGGCCGGCTCCATATAGCGCTTGGCCAGCTCGATGAGCTGCTCGCGGCTGCTGATCAAGCCACGCAGGTAGGTATCCATCATCTCGCCGATCACGGGCACCTGCCGCAGCCAGTCGGGCGGCGCCAGGTGGCCCGCCTGCAGCGCGTCGCGCAGGCCCCGGTAGAACTGGCCCGCATTGTCCGCAACGTTCCACGTCACCAGCGCCAGCGGCAGGATGATCACGAGGATCAGCGAGATCGTCATGACGGTGGCGGCCAGGGTGCGCCGGCCCCGCAGGCGCGCCTGCAGTCGCAGGAACAGGGGCCAGCTGGAGATGGTGATGGCGCAGGCGAACAGGATGGCCGGCAGGAAGGGCCGCAGCACCCACAGGCAGCCCACCACGAGGAAGACGATCGCCGCCAGGCGGCTATAAGGTTGAAAGCGTTTTTCCATGCGGGGGATGTGGCGGCGGTTTGCAGTCGTTCAAGCTTAGCAGGAAAGTAGAACGCCGCACACGGACCCAAATTGCTTCCATTCGTGCGCACGCGCCGGCGGCACAGCCCTTACGATAGGGCCTTGCCCCAGATGAAAGCACGCATGCAACCCTTCCCTCTCGACGAACCGACGCTGGACGAAGCGCGCCGCCTCAATCGCAAGCTGGCATGGGCGCCCCGCTTCCGGATTCGCAACCGGCTGGCGCCCGTGCTGATCCAGACGCTGCTGCACCTGGCGCAGATCGGCGGCGATCGCAAGCTGGCGCGCTCCGGCATCGCGCTGGAGCAGCGCATGGCCGTCGCGGAAGGCCTGCGCGTGCCGGTGCGGATACTGCGACCCGACGGCCCGGTGCGCGGCGTGGTGCTCGATATCCATGGCGGCGGCTGGGTGATCGGCAACGCGCAGATGGACGACGACCTCAATGCCGGCTTGATGACCGCTTGCGGCGTGGCCGTGGTGTCGGTCGATTACCGGCTGGTGCCGGGCACGCCGCTGGCCGACGTGATGGACGACTGCCTGGCGGCGGCCCGCTGGCTGCTCGATGGCGGCCTGCCCGAATATGCCGGCCTGCCCGTGATCGTCGTCGGCGAGTCCGCCGGCGCCCACCTGGCCGCGGCCACCCTGCTGCGGCTCAAAGCCTGGCCCGCACTGCTACGCCACGTCCAGGGCGCGCTGCTGTACTACGGCGTATACGACCTGACCGGCACGGCCAGCGTGCGCCAGGCCGGCGCCGACACGCTGGTGCTGGACGGCCCCGGCATGCTGCAGGGCCTGTCGATGCTCACACCGGGGCTGGGCGAGGCCGAGCGGCGTGCGGCACCCCTGTCACCGCTGTACGGCGACCTGTCCGGCATGCCGCCGGCATTGCTGTTCGTGGGAGAGCGCGACCCGCTGCGGGACGATACGATCGAGATGGCGCGGCGCTGGGGCGCGGCCGCCGACGCCGAGGCGTGGCTGGTGCCCGAGGCGCCGCATGGCTTCATTCATTTTCCGACGCGGATGGCGCAGCAGGTATTGGCACACGCGCAGGCGTGGGTCGCAGCGAGGCTCGGCCAGTCGCGCAAGGACGCGGCCTGAGGCCGGACCGCTTACGACAGCAGCAGCTTCAGGTCGTGCACGATGGGCGCCGGGCCCTGGTTGTGGCGCAGGAACAGGCGTACCTTGCCCTGCTTGTCGAACACGTAGCTGCCGGCCGTGTGGTCGATCGTGTAGCTGTCCGGGGTCTTGCCTGGCACCTTCTGGTAGAACACCTTGAATTCCTTGGCCGTCGTGGCGATCTCCGCGGGCGTGCCGTACAGGCCGACGAAGCGCTTGTCGAAGGCCGGCGCGTACTGCGCCAGCAGCTCCTGCGTATCGCGCTCCGGGTCGAGCGTGACGAACAGCACCTGTACCTGGTCCGCCTGCGGGCCCAGCTCCTTCATCACCGCCGCCATTTCCGACATCGTCGTCGGGCACACGTCCGGACACTGCGTGAAGCCGAAGAACACCACCACCACCTTGCCCTTGTAGCTCTCCAGCGTGACGGGCTTGCCCGTGTGGTCCTTCAGCGAGAAGCCCTTGGCGTAATCCAGGCCCGTGATATCGGTATTGGTGAAGGCCGCGCGCTTTTCCGCGCAGCCCATCAGGGCCATCAGCATGCACAGGGCGGCGAGCAGTTTTTTCATGGGATCACAAGGGAATGTAGTGGTCCACCAGCAGCGCGACGAACAGCAGCGACAGGTAGACGATGGAGAAAGTGAAGGCCTTGCGCGCCACCATATCGGTGTAGTGCTTGTAGATGCGCCAGCCGTACCACAGGAAGATCGCGTCGAGCACGATAGCGCTGACGAGGTAGATCAAGCCGCTCATGCGCACGGCGAACGGCAGCAAGGTGGTGGCCGCCAGCGCGATCGAGTACAGGAACACGTGGAACTGCGTGAACGACATGCCGTGCGTGACGGGCAGCATCGGCAGGCCGGACTTGGCGTAATCGTCGCGCCGGTACATGGCCAGCGCCCAGAAGTGCGGCGGCGTCCACAGGAAGATGATCAGCACCAGCAGCCAGGCCTGCATCGGCACGTCGTTGGCGACGGCGGCCCAGCCCAGCGCGGGCGGCATGGCGCCGGACAGCCCACCGATGACGATGTTCTGCGGCGTGGCAGGCTTGAGGATCATCGTGTAGATGACGGCGTAGCCGACGAAGGTGACGAAGGTCAGCCACATCGTCAGCGGATTGACGAGCGTGTACAGGATCCACATGCCGGCGCCGCCGATCACGGCGGAAAACACGACGGTCTGGGTGACGCTGATGTCGCCCAGCGCCATCGGCCGGCGCGCCGTGCGCGCCATGCGGGCATCGATCTCGCGTTCGGCCAGGCAGTTGACGGCGAACGCCGCCCCGGCCAGCAGCCAGATGCCGGCGGTGGCGGCGATGACGACGCGCCAGTCCGGCAGGCCGTCGGTGGCCAGGAACATGCCGATCACGGCACAGAACACCGCCAGCTGCGTCACGCGCGGTTTCGTCAGCGCCCAGTATTGGGCGATGCGGTGGCTCTGTTTATGGGTGGCGGCGCGGGTGGTCATCAGTGGGGGGCGGGGGCATCGGCTAGAAACTTAGCCCGGTAGTTTAACATGGTCAGCAGCAGCACCAGGGCCGCCGCGCCCGCGTTATGCAGCACGGCGATGGTCAGCGGGAAGTTCAGGTAGATCGTGGCCACGCCCGTCAGTGCCTGCAGCCCCAGCACGATGGCAATGCCCCGGGCCAGCGGCCGCAGCGGGGCGAAGCGCCAGGCCCGTGCCACCGTCCAGCCCAGCACCAGCACGACCACCAACGCGAAATTGCGGTGCACCCAGTGCACGGCCGTCAGCGCCGAAAACGGCAGGTAGTGGCCGGCCGCGGTCTTGCCCAGCTCGCGCCACAGGTGGAAGCCATGCTCGAAGTCCATCTCCGGCACCAGCTTGCCGCCGCACAGGGGGAACTCGGTGCAGGCCAAGGTGGCATAGTTGGTGCTGACCCAGCCGCCCAGGAACAGCTGCACCAGCAGCACCAGGCCGGACACCGCCGCCAGCACGCGCACGCCAGGCAGCGCGGCCCGAGGCTCGTGCGCGGTCATCGGCCGCAGCGCCTGGTCCTGCCGGCCGCCGAACCAGGCCAGCATGGCCAGCAGGCCCATGCCCAGCAGCAGGTGCATCGTGACGATGACGGGCTGCAGCTTCAGCGTGACGGTCCAGGCGCCGAACGCGCCCTGCAGGCAGACGAACAGGAACAGCGCGGTCGGGTAACCCGGCTCGTAGCCGGCGCGCCCGCCCTCGCTACCCTTCTTCCAGCGGTACCAGGACACGGCCATCATCGCCATGATCAGGATGCCGATGCCCATCGCCAGGTAGCGGTGGATCATCTCGATCCACGCCTTGACCATCGTCACGGGCCCCGTCGGCAGCAGCGCCTCGGCGGCGCGGATTTCCTCGTGCGCCAGGAAGGGATTGGCCAGGCCGTAGCAGCCCGGCCAGTCCGGACACCCCAGGCCGGAATCGGTCAGGCGCGTAAACGCGCCGAACACGATCAGGTCGAAGGTCAGGAAGACGCTGATCCAGACCAGCTTGCGGTACTTGTCGACGTTCTTCGAAATCCAGACCATCGACAGCGGCAGCAGCGCGACGATCAGGGCGGTGATGGCCATCTGGGCCAGGGTGGTGTGATGCATGAGTCGTGGTTTCCTTCAGCCGACGGCGGAAGCCTTCAGCAGCTTGGCGATGTCCTTCTTCATTTTGGCCGGATCGGGGTTCCTCGGGAAGCGCATCATCAGGTTGCCCTGCGGGTCGATCAGCCAGATATGGGCGCTGGCGTCGCCGCCCTGCTCCACCGGCAGCCATTTCGCCACGGTGTCGGCCGGCGCGCGCAGCATGCGGGTGCCGTCGTTGACGCGCAGGAGCATGGTTTCCAGCGGCGCGTCGTCCGTGATCAGCCAGACCCGCTCGATGCGTTCGCGCTCCTTGCCCTGCATGGTGCGCAGCTGGCGCATCATGAAGAGCTGGTCCTGGCAGTCCTTGGCGCACTCCGAGCCGCCCACCTTCAGCATCACCCATTTGCCCTTGTAGGCCTCCAGCGGGGCGGGTTCCTGCGCCAGCGTCTTCGTCGCCATCGGCGGCACCGGGTGGGCGCGCGGGTCGATCAGGGTGCCGTAGTTGCTGCGCGACGTGGGCTTGATGACGTAGTACGTGAAATACGATGCCAGCAGCGGCGAGGCACAGACGGCCAGTACGGCCAGCAGTTTCCAGCGGCCGCGGCGGCGTTCGCGCGGGGTCGGTTCAGTTGCGAGCTTGTTTGCTTCCACTTATCAATCCGGTAATGACAAAGAACAGGAAGGCCATCAGCGCCAGCGCGTACCACTGGAATGCATAGCCACGATGTTTATCCACGCCCAGCGCGGGCGCCGGCCAGTCGCGCGCCAGCGCGCCCTCGCTGCCATCAAGCGAGACCTGCTCCAGCACGAAAGGCTGGATGCGCAGGCCGCTGGCGGCGGCGACCTGCGCCACGCCGGCATTGGAGACGATGGCGCCCGGCTTGAGCGCCGGATCGGCGCCCAGTTGCAGCACGTGGCCGGTGTCGCGCCGCGCGATGCCGACGATGGCGACAGTGCCGGCCGGCGTCGGGTACGGCGCGATACGCTGCCGGTCCGCCGCGTCGCGCGGCAGCCAGCCGCGCAGCACCAGCACATGCAGGTCGCTGCCGTCGATTTTCAACGGCATCAGCAGGTACAGGCCGGCGCGCCCGCCCTGCGGCCGGTTGTCCAGGTAGACGGGCCAGCCGGCGACGAACGTGCCGCGCACGGCCACCTTGCGGTATTCGGCCTGCGCCAGCGGCACCGGTGCGGCGCCCAGCTGCAGCGGCGGCGCGGCGGCGGCGGCCGCCAGCTTGCCAGCCAGCGCCAGCTTTTCCGCGGCGCGCCCGGTCTGCCACTGCCCCAGCGCGATGCCCAGCGCCACCAACAATACGGTGGCGATGAAGGGAATGAGCTTAAAGCGGAAAGCGATCCGCATTAGAATGAGGCCTTACCCAATGAAGCCTTGTTCGTCACGGCCGCCGCTTCCATGAAAATCCTCGTCGCCATCGCATTCGTCCTGATCATCGGCAGCCTCGGTTCCGCCCTGTACTACCTGATGCGCGACAAGGGCGGCAGCAAGCGCACCCTGCACGCCCTGGCGCTGCGCGTGGGCTTTTCCGTGCTGCTGTTCGTGCTGATCCTCGTCGCCAATCACTTCGGCTATATCCAGCCTACCGGCATCCGCTGACGCAGCGGGAGATGTTGCCTGAAAAATGCGGGGTGTCCCCATTTTTCAGGCAACGGTTCGCCAAACAAAAAGCCGCAGCAGGGTTGAACCCGCTGCGGCTTTGCAATCAGGCGCGCCGATTATAACGCTGCCTTACAGCCAGTACACTACGACATAAAGTCCCAGCCACACGACGTCGACGAAGTGCCAGTACCAGGCCGCGCCTTCGAAGCCGAAGTGGTGGTCGGCCGTGAAGTGGCCCTTCATCAGGCGGAACAGCACGACCGACAGCATGATGGCGCCCATCGTCACGTGGAAGCCGTGGAAGCCCGTCAGCATGAAGAAGGTGGAGCCGTAGATGCCCGAGGTCAGCTTCAGGTTCAATTCGCTGTAGGCGTGGATGTATTCATAGGCCTGGAAGCCCATGAAGACGGCGCCCAGCAGGATCGTGGCGGCCAGCCAGCCGATGGTCTTGGCGCGCTTGCCCGCCTGCAGCGCGTGGTGGGCGATCGTCAGGGTCACGCCCGAGGCCAGCAGCAGCGCCGTATTGATGGTGGGGATGGGGAACGGGCCCATCGTGTTGAAGGCGTCGACCACGCCGGCCGGTCCCGCATTGCCCCACTGGGGCGAATAGTCCGGCCAGATCACCTTGTTATCCAGGTCGCCCAGCCACGGCATCGTGATGACGCGGGCGTAGAACAGCGCGCCGAAGAAGGCGGCGAAGAACATCACTTCCGAGAAGATGAACCAGCCCATCGACCAGCGGAAGGAATAGTCGATGCGCTTGCTGTACAGGCCCTTCTCGGATTCGCCGATGGCGTCGCCGAACCAGCCGAACAGCACGGCCAGCATGGCGGCGATACCGGCCAGGCACAGGATCTGGCCCCAGGCGGCGTCGTTGACCCAGCCCGATGCGCCGATCATCGTTGCCAGCATCGAGGCGCCGCCCAGCATCGGCCAGCGGGAGGGGCCAGGCACGAAGTAGTACGGTGCCGTCGCGTTATTCGAACTCATTTTCATCTCCTCGTGAACTCTATTTTGAAACCACAAATTTGACGACAGTTATCAGGATGCCGATGAACAGCGCAACGGCCAGCAGTCCGGCGATGATCACGTGGATCGGGTTCAGCTTTACATCGTCGCGCTCGTAGTCGCTCTTGCGGCGCAGGCCGACGAAGGACCACAGCACCGCCTTCAGCGAATACAGGAACGACGGCTTGTCGCCATTGTCCTTGCCGCTCATTGCGCCACCCGCTCCCCGCCCGTGCCCGCCGCGGCGGCAGATTTGTCCAGTCCCCCGATCTCGATGAAGGTGTACGAGAGCGTGATCGTCTTGACCTCCTTCGGCAGCGCCGGATCGAGGTAGAACACCACCGGCATCTGCTTGGCCTGGTTGGCCTGCAAGGTCTCCTGCCGGAAGCAGAAGCACTCCACTTTCTTGAAGTGGGGCGTGGCGCTTTGCGGCGCATAGCTTGGGATGGCCTGCGCCGTCACGGGCCGGGACTGCGAGTTGACTACCTCATACACCACGGTCGCCATCTCGCCCGGGTGCACCGTGATGCTGCGCTGGGTCGGGCGGAAGCGCAGCGTGCCCTGCACATTGCTGTCCAGTTCCACGGTGATGCTGCGGCTCTTGTCGATCTGCGTATTCGTCGGCGCCGCCACCGTGCCGTCCTTCTGGGTCAGCTGGTTCAGGCCGAGCACCTCGCACAGGTGGCGGTAGACGGGGATCAGCGCATAGCCGAAGCCGAACATCATGACGGCGACCACCGCCAGCTTGCCCAGCAGCTTGCGGTTCGAATCGCGCTCTTCCGGCTCGTTCACGGCGGCTCCCTCAGCTCAGCCAGAGGCGCTTGACGAACACGGAGGCAAAGAACAGCAAGGCGATCGAGCCCATGATCAGGGCCAGGCGCAGATTGTTCGGCTTCTTCGACGGCATGGCGCTTCCATTTCAGTGTTACGGCTTCCAAGGCGGGCCGCCAAGCGGCCCGCGCTGCATTCTTACTTCACCAGCGGTGGCGTCTCGAAGGTATGGAACGGTGCAGGCGAAGGCACGGTCCATTCCAGGCCCTCGGCGCCTTCCCATGGCTTGTCCGCCGCCTTCTGGCCGCCGCGGATGGTCGGCAGCACGACGAACAGCAGGAAGTACACCTGCGCCAGGCCGAAGCCGAAGGCGCCGATCGAGACGATGGCATTGAAGTCGGTGAACTGGGTCGGGTAGTCGGCGTAACGACGCGGCATGCCGGCCAGTCCCAGGAAGTGCATCGGGAAGAAGGTGATGTTGAACGTCACCAGCGAGACCCAGAAGTGGATCTTGCCGCGCAGTTCCGGGTACATGAAGCCGGTCCATTTCGGACCCCAGTAGTAGAAGCCGGCGAACAGCGCGAACAGCGAGCCGGCCACCAGCACGTAGTGGAAGTGCGCCACCACGTAATAGGTATCCTGCACCTGGATGTCGATTGGCGTCACGGCCAGGATCAGGCCCGTGAAACCGCCGATGGTGAAGACGAAGATGAAGCCGACGGCGAACAGCATCGGCGTCTCGAAGGTCATCGAACCCTTCCACATCGTGGCGATCCAGTTGAACACCTTCACGCCCGTCGGCACAGCGATCAGCATGGTGGCATACATGAAGAACAGCTGCGACGTCACCGGCATGCCGGTGGTGAACATGTGGTGGGCCCAGACGATGAACGACAGGATGGCGATGGACGCGGTGGCGTACACCATCGACGCGTAGCCGAACAGGGGCTTGCGGGCAAAGGCCGGGATGATCTGCGAGATGATGCCGAAGGCCGGCAGGATCATGATGTAGACCTCGGGGTGGCCGAAGAACCAGAAGATGTGCTGGTACATGACGGGGTCACCGCCGCCGGCCGCGTTGAAGAACGAGGTGCCGAAGTGACGGTCCGTCAGCGTCATCGTGATGGCGCCGGCCAGCACGGGCATGACGGCGATCAGCAGGTAGGCCGTGATCAGCCAGGTCCAGCAGAACATCGGCATCTTCATCAGGGTCATGCCCGGTGCGCGCATGTTCAGGATGGTGACGATGATGTTGATCGAGCCCATGATCGACGAGGCGCCCATGATGTGCATGGCGAAGATGGCCATGTCCATGCCGGGCCCCATCTGGGTCGACAGCGGTGCGTACAGGGTCCAGCCGGCGGCGGTGGCGCCGCCCGGCACGAAGAAGGACCCGGCCAGCAGCAGCGCCGCCGGCGGCAGCAGCCAGAACGAGAAGTTGTTCATCCGTGCGAAGGCCATGTCGGAGGCGCCGACCTGCAGCGGGATCATCCAGTTGGCGAAGCCGACGAAGGCCGGCATGATCGCGCCGAACACCATCACCAGGCCGTGCATCGTGGTCAGCTGGTTGAAGAACTCGGGCTGGAAGAACTGCAGGCCGGGCTGGAACAGCTCGGTACGGATCATCAGCGCCAGCACGCCGCCGGACAGCAGCATGATGAACGAGAACCACAGGTACAGGCTGCCGATATCCTTGTGGTTGGTCGCGAACAGCCAGCGTTTCAGGCCGGTCGGGTGGTCGTGAGCGTGGTCATGGTCATGGTCATGGTCATGGTCATGGTCATGGTCATGGTCATGGTCATGGCCATGGTCGTGGCCGTGCGCATCGTGCTGGCCGGGTGCGTGATCGATAGTAGTCGTGCTCATGATGAAGCTCCTGTTACTTACGTGCTGCCACAATTTCGGCCGGTTGAACGATGTTCTCTGCTGGCTTGTTCGACCAGTTGTTACGGGTATAGGTGATCACCGCAGCGATGTCGGTGTCCGACAGCTGCTTCCAGGCCGGCATCTCGGCCGGGTACTTGCCGCTCTTCTGGCCGTGCAGCAGCACGTTGATCTGGCCCGCCTTCTCGCCGTTGACGACGGCCGAGCCGTCCAGCGGCGCGAACGCACCGGGCACGCCCTTGCCGTTGGCCTGGTGGCAGACGGCGCAGTTGGCCGTGTAGACCTTCTCGCCCTTGGTCTTCAGCTCGTCGATGGTCCAGGTCTTGTTCGGATCGTCCGCCAGCGCAGCCATTTCCTTCTTCTTCGCGTCTACCCAGGCCGTGTACTCCTCGGCCGTCACGACTTTCACGACGATGGGCATGAAGGCGTGCTCCTTGCCGCACAGTTCGGCGCAATTGCCGCGGAAGGTGCCGGTGTGCTCGGACTTGAACCAGGTATCGCGCACGAAGCCGGGAATCGCATCCTGCTTGACGCCGAAGGCGGGGATCATCCACGCGTGGATGACGTCGTTGGCGGTGGTGACGATGCGGATCTTCTTGTTGACCGGCACGACCACTTCGTTGTCGACTTCGATCAGGTAGTTCTCGCCGCGCGCGGCCGTCGGCTTGACGCCGGGTTCGCCCACCTGCGAGCGTGGCGTGGCCAGGTTCGAAACGAAGGAAATGCCCTCGCCTTCGCCGGCCAGGTAGTCGTAGCCCCATTTCCACTGCATGCCGGTGGCCTTGATGGTGACGTCGGCGTTCGACGTGTCCTTCATGCCGACCACGGTGCGGGTGGCGGGCAGCGCCATGCCGATGACGATCAGGAAGGGTACGACGGTCCAGGCGATTTCCACCGCGGTGGATTCATGGAAGGTGGCGGCCTTGTGGCCGACCGATTTGCGGTGCTTAAAGATGGAATAGAACATCACGCCGAACACGGCCACGAAGATGACGAGGCAGACGATCATCATCCAGTTGTGCAGGCTGTAGATTTCCGAAGCGATCTGCGTTGCGGCAGGTTGCAGGTTCAGCTGGTTGGCGATCGGGCCGCCGGTACCGCCCGTGGCCGCCTGATAAGTACCGGTTGCCGTCGCCGCCGGCGCTGCCCAGGCCGGCAAGGATGCCGTTGCCAAGGCCAGTGCCGGCATCAACGATTGAAGTCGCTTCGCAAGTTTCATGTTTTCCCCAACCACCCAAGATATAAGAAAAATTTTTTGACTGCGACGACCTGCCGGTGGCCGGTGGGTCGTCGTGCATAAATACACCATAAAGTTACAGAGGGAACACCACAGCGGGTTGCTGTTTGGACCGGGCTGGAACTTCGACACGCCACCGGCAGACACAATACACCGATGGTGCGGATTATTGATGCCTTGCTATGTTGTTGACCACTTCATTTTCCGGACGGGTTTGTGTCCGGCTGGAAAAAAGTAGCCAAATTGGTCAAGGATTATAAGCATTATTACTTAGCCTTATCAAGCGTGTGGCTTTGTTTACAATGGTGCAGCGCGCCATGACCGGGCCTCGAAAACGCTATCGCTGCGGCCGTTTCGAGGGGTCGAAACGGATGATGGCCTCGCCATCCTTCGTCACTTTCGGGGCCGGCCGGAAAGCGTGGCCGTAGATCACTTCGAAGGTCAGCACCAGCTTGCCGTCGGCACGCCGTTGGCGCTCCAGCCCAGCAAGCAAGCGGGTGTACGCCGCGCGGCCGAGCAGGCCACGGCGCACCGTAATCAGCGGATTGCCGCCCAGCGCACGCACATCGGCCAGCAGCCTGGCCGCGTCATCGTAGGTGACGGTGAGCTTTTCCATGTCCATCACGGGGGTGGCAAAACCGGCCTCCACGAGCTGATCACCAAAATCGTGCATGTCTACAAATGGCAACGTATGGGTGGCCAGATCGACGTCGGCGAAGGCCTCGCGCACCTCCTGGAATGTGTCCGGACCGAAGCACGAGAACATGAGCAGGCCATTCAAGCGCAGCACACGGCGCCATTCCGCGAATACGCGGTCCGGCTGGGGGTGCCAATGCAGGGCCAGGTTGGACCACACCAGGTCGACACTATTCTGTCCCAGCGGCAAGTCGGCGAAGTCGCCACACAGCAAATCGATGCCGCTTTTGGCTGGCAGCAACTTTCCCAGCAACTGATTGAGGGCCGATTGCCGCCCCGGCTGGCCCGGCAGCGAGCGCAGCATCGGCTCGGAGGCGTCCAGTCCCAGCACCTGCGCTGCAACATAAGTCTTCTGCAACAAGGCCAGGTCGGCCCCCGTGCCGCAGCCCGCGTCCAGCACGCGCTGGGGCACCAGCTTCACCAATTGCAGCCGTTCATGCATCCGATGGGCAATCTCGCGCCGCAGGAAATCGGCCTCGACGAGGCGTTCCGGTCGGGCGAACAGCCGACGGACGCGGTCGACGTCGATGGGCGCGGAAAGTTTCGGAGGCTTGGCGGGCACTTGCATGGTCTTCTTTGTACAGGTGAGATAATGTGCGCAGTTTACCTGTTTGGAGCAAATCGCGATGGGGCACGGCCTGTGGCGGGCAGGATGGGCAAGTTTGCTGCCGTGCAGCTGCGTCCTGTGCGGCGCCCACGGCCCGGATGCCCTGTGCCCGGCGTGCCACACGCAGTTTTTCGGCGCGGACGCCGGCCACCCCGTGCGCTGCCCCGTCTGTGCCGAGCCGCTGGCCACCGGGGCGGTGCCGCTTCCCTGCGGACGCTGCCTGACCCAGCAGCCCGCCTATGATGCCACCATCGTCGCGGCGTCGTACGCGATGCCGCTGGACCGGCTCGTGCTGGAGTTGAAGTTCGGCGGCGTCCTGGTCCATGCGCGCCTGTTCGCCGGACTGCTGGCCGAGGCCGTGCGGGCCGCGCCCGGCGTCGAACGCCCTGCCCTGCTGTGTCCGGTACCGCTGGGGCCGCGGCGGCTGGCCGAGCGGGGCTTCAACCAGGCACTGGAAATCGCCCGGCCGCTGGGCCGGCTGCTGGACATCGCCGTCGCGCCCCGGCTGACCGAACGCGTGCAGGAAACGGCGGCGCAAAGCGCGCTGCGGGGCGGTGCACGGCGCGCCAACGTGGCCCACGCCTTTGCCGTGCCAGACCGGGCCCAGGTGGCGGGACGGCATATCGGCATCGTCGACGACGTCATGAGCAGCGGCCAGACGCTGCAGAAACTGGCGGCCGTGCTGAAACGGCACGGCGCGGCGCGCATCACCAACCTGGTGTTCGCACGCACGCCACCCCATCAATAGAATTTGCAAGGAGAAAGCGTTGTTTCACGTCGTACTGGTCAATCCGGAAATTCCGCCGAACACCGGCAATGTCATCCGCCTGTGTGCCAACACGGGTGCCCAGCTGCACCTGATCGAGCCGCTGGGCTTCCCGCTGGACGACGCCAAGCTGCGCCGCGCCGGGCTGGACTACCACGAATACGCCCGCATGAAGGTCCACAAGGACTGGGCTGCCTTCCTGGCCGACGTCCAGCCGGACCCGGTCCGCATGTTCGCCATGACGACGCACGGCTCGACGCCCTTCGCCAACCAGGCCTTCCACCCGGGCGACGTCTTCGTCTTCGGCTCCGAAACGCGCGGCCTGGCCCCGGAGTTCCGCGAAACCTTCCCCACCACCCAACGCATCCGCCTCCCCATGCGCCCCGACAACCGCAGCCTGAACCTCTCCAACACCGTCGCCGTCGTCGTCTACGAGGCGTGGCGGCAGCAGGGTTACGACGGCGGGGCATAATCACCGTACAACTGCTCAGCTCGTGTCAACATCGGGGTCAGGCACGAATGTCGACACGATCCCGGCAGTAACAGCCGCCGTAGGGTGCCGGGCCGCCTGGCAACTACGGCTCAGCTTGTGTCAACATCGGGGTCAGGCACGTATATCGACACGAACCCGGCAGTGATTTAGCTCAGCGTCGGGCTGGGCGGCAAATGCTACCGTCCGAGAATGAGCAGACCTCCCCGCATCTCTTTCCCTGGCGCCCTGTATCACATCACGTCACGGGGCAATCGTCGTACGAACATCTTCGCGGACGACAAGGATCACTTGGTATGGCTGGATACGCTTGCAACGATCGTTGAGCGATTCAATGTGATCGTGCATGCGTTCTGCCTGATGCCGAATCACTACCATTTGCTGATCGAAACGCCAGACGCCAATATTTCGCAAGCAATGCATTATCTGAATGGGAGCTACGCGAGGCGCTACAACAAGCGTCATGAACTGGCGGGCCACCTGACGCAAGGTCGCTACTACCCCGTTTTGATCGAGAATGACGCACAATTGCTGGAAGTAGCCCGTTATATCTCGCTTAACCCGGTCCGTGCCAAGCTCGTCCTCTCGCCGGACGCGTGGCGCTGGAGCAGTCACCGAAGCTATTGCGGCCATGAAGCAAAGCCTGCTTGGCTAACCTGCTCTACGATCCTGGGCCACTTGGGCAGTTCCACGAAGTCTCCGGCTGATGCCTACGCAGACTTCGTCGCAGCAGGAATGGAATGCGCCAACCCTATCGCGCAGTATCGGGAGCGCACCAACGAGCTCGTGGCTCGCAATGGGGCAATCGCTCCGCTCGAAGACTTTAAGAAGATGCATGTAGAACCGGCAATCGCCATGGCCTGCGCCTTCTATGACGGCGGCTATGGCAGGGCCGAAATTGCGCGCTGTTTTGCAGTTTCGACCAGGACAGTCGATCGTGCCTTGGCGGCGCGGCGGCGCTTGCTTACAGATGAGCTCGTGTCGAGATTCGTGCCTGACCCCGATGTTGACAGGAGCTCAGCCGTAGAGGCAGCCTCCAGTGTTGGCATAAATGCAGCAAAAGCCGTATAAGAAGGCTTTCCGATGCATGGATGGGGGCGCTATGTTTGACATGGACTTGCCGTGGTGGGAATTCATTGCCCGCGGTGCCGTCGTGTATCTGTTCCTGCTGTTGATGGTGCGGTTGACGGGCAAGCGGACCATCGGGCAGTTCACGCCGTTCGACTTGCTGATCGTGATGCTGCTGAGCGAGGCCGTCTCGAATTCGATGAATGGCGGTGACGAATCGCTGCCGGGCGGGCTGATCATTGCCAGCACCTTGATCGCGCTGAATGTAATCCTTGCCGTCGCCACGTCGCGCAGCCGCAAGATCGCCGAACTGGTCGACGGGGTGCCCGTGCTGCTGGGGCGCGACGGCAAGGTGTTTACCGATGTCGTCAAGAAGTGCCGGGTGGCCGAAGGCGACGTCGAACAGGCGCTGCGCGAGGCGGATTGCCCACTGCACAAGATGAAATGCGCCTTCCTCGAAGCCGATGGCAAGATCACCATCCTGCAGAATTAAGCCCGCTTACTTCCCGAACGTCCTGACCTTGGCCAGCAGCTTGCTGGTCGAACGGTCGTGCTCGAAATCGATGGCCACGGCCTGGCCGCCATAGGCCAGCACGGCCTGCCCTTCGGGAATGGCCGCCATGTCGTAGTCGCCGCCCTTGGCATAGATCTGCGGACGGGCCTGCAGCACCACCTCCAGCGCCGTATCCTCGTCGAACGGCACCACCAGGCTGACCGACTCCAGCGCCGCCAGCACGGCCAGCCGGTCGTCGCAGCCGTTCAGGGGGCGGTCGTCGCCCTTGCCCAGGCGTTTCACGGATGCATCCGTATTGGCCGCCACCACCAGCGACGCGCCCAGCTCGCGCGCCTGGGCCAGGTAGGTGACGTGGCCCCGGTGCAGGATGTCGAACACCCCGTTGGTCAGCACGACCGGTTGCGGCAGCGCGGCCACGCGGGCAGCCAGGTCGGCACGGGTACAGATTTTTTCTTCGAAACGGGGCATGTTCTCTTTCACGTTTGGGGATCTTCTTCCTCGTCGTCCAGCTGCATGCTGAGGGCACTGCCGGCGGTGGTGCCGCCGGCCGGTTCGCCCCGCTCGCCGCGCAGCTTGATCTGCAGGCGCAGGCCGTTGGCCGAATCGGCGTTGCGCAGCGCCTCTTCGTACGAGATGTAGCCCTTATTATAGAGTTCGTACAGGGCCTGGTCGAAGGTGCACATGCCCAGCTCGCGCGACTTCTGCATGATCTCCTTGATCGCGTGGAAGTTGCCCTTGAAGATCATTTCCGCAATCGTCGGCGTGTTCAGCAGGATTTCGATGGCCGCCTTGCGCCCCTTGCCGTCCTCCGTGCGCACCAGCCGCTGCGACACGATGGCGCGCAGGTTCGACGACAAGTCCATCAGCAGCTGGTTGCGCCGCTCTTCCGGGAAGAAGTTGATGATGCGGTCCATCGTCTGGTTGGCATTGTTCGCATGCAAGGTGCCCAGGCACAGGTGGCCCGTCTCGGCGAAGGCGATGGCATGTTCCATCGTCTCGGTGTCGCGAATTTCGCCGATCAGGATCACATCCGGCGCCTGCCGCAATGTATTTTTCAGCGCGTTGTGCCACGAGTGCGTGTCCACGCCCACTTCCCGGTGCGTCACCAGGCAGTTCTTGTTGCGGTGGACGTATTCCACCGGGTCTTCCACCGTGATGATGTGCCCGGCAGAATTGGCGTTGCGATAGTCGATCATGGCCGCCAATGTCGTCGACTTGCCGGAGCCCGTACCGCCCACCACCAGCACCAGCCCGCGCTTGGTCATGACGACCTCTTTCAGCACCTCGGGCAGTTCCAGCTTCTCGAACGTGGGGATTTCGGAAGCGATGGTGCGGATCACCATCGCCACGTTCTGCTGCTGGACGTAGACGTTGACGCGAAAACGGCAGACGTTGGGCAGGGAAATGGCGAAGTTGCACTCCATTTCCTCGTCGAATTCGCGGCGCTGCTTGTCATTCATGATGGCGTAGGCGAGCGCGCGCGTGACGTCGCCCGTCAGCCGCTGCTGGCTCAGCGCCTTCATCGCGCCTTGCGACTTGATGCTGGGCGGGAAATCGGCGGAGATGAACAGGTCCGACCCACCGACCTGGTGCATTGCCTTCAGCAATTTGTGGAGATAGGCCTGGGCTTCTTCCGGGCCGAGAGTGGATGACATGCGCGCCTCGCTATGGGTTTCTCGCTCATTATAGCCAGAGCATTCCGTTACAATATCACCGCTCCCCGGCCCACACTGGCAAAACCATTTATGACACTTACCGAACTGAAGTACATCGTCGCCGTCGCCCGCGCCAGGCACTTCGGCCATGCGGCGGAAGCCTGCTTCGTGGCACAGCCGACCTTGTCCGTCGCCATCAAGAAGCTCGAGGATGAGCTGGGCGTGACGTTGTTCGAGCGGGGCGGCGCCGAGATTTCCGTGACGCCCCTGGGTGCCCAGATCGTGGCCCAGGCCGAACGGGTGCTGGAGCAGACGGCCGCCATCAAGGAATTGGCCAAGCAGAACAAGGACCCTCTGTCCGGCCCGCTGCGCCTGGGTGTCATCTACACCATCGGCCCCTACCTGCTGCCGCCGCTGGTCAAGCACATGATCGACCAGACGCCGCAGATGCCGCTGATCCTGCAGGAAAACTTCACCGTCAAGCTGCTGGAGATGCTGCGCCAGGGCGAGCTCGACGCCGCCATCATGGCCCTGCCCCTGCCGGACCACGGCATGGCCATGCAGGCGCTGTATGACGAGCCCTTCGTCGTCGCCATGCCAAAGCACCATGCGTGGGCCGAACGCGAGCGCATCCCGGCCGACGACCTGAAGAGCGAAACCATGCTGCTGCTGGGGAACGGCCACTGCTTCCGCGACCAGGTGCTGGAAGTGTGCCCCGAGATGGCACGCTTCGCGACGCCGGGCAACGGCATGCAGCGCACCTTCGAAGGCTCGTCGCTGGAAACGATCCGCCATATGGTGGCCAGCGGCATCGGGCTGACGGTGCTGCCGCGCGCCTCGGTGCCGGACATGGAAGCCCGCGGCGGCATGCTGCAGTTCCGCGAATTCGAGGCGCCGCAGCCGTCGCGCCGGGTCGTCATCGTGTGGCGCAAGAGCTTTACCCGCAAGGCCGCCATCGATGCCGTCATCGACGCCGTGAACCAATGCGAGCTGCCCGGCGTGACCACCCTGGCCGCCGACGCCGCCGTCTGACCAACCCTGAACCGATCCCGCCGTGCACGCTTCTTCCTCCCCACCCGCCGCCAGCAAGCTGTCCCTGTATTTCCGCCTGGTGCGGCTCGACAAGCCGATCGGCACCGTGCTGCTGCTGTGGCCCACCCTGTCCGCGCTGTGGCTGGCCACCGGCGGCGTGCCCGAGTGGCACCTGATCTTCATCTTCTCGCTGGGCACGCTGCTGATGCGCTCGGCCGGCTGCGCCATCAACGACTACGCCGACCAGGACATCGACCGCCACGTCAAGCGCACGGCCGACCGCCCCATCACGAGCGGGCGCATCAGCGGCAAGGAAGCCGTTGCCATCGCCGCCGGCCTGTCCATTGTCGCCTTCCTGCTGATCCTGGCGCTGAACGCGCTCGTCAAGCAGCTCAGCGTCGCCGCCGTCATCATCGCCGGCACCTACCCGTACTTCAAGCGCTTCTTCGCCATTCCCCAGGCCTACCTGGGCATCGCCTTCGGCTTCGGCATCCCGATGGCCTTTGCCGCCGTGCTGGACACGGTGCCGCCCTACGCGTGGCTGCTCCTGTTGGGCAACGTGTTCTGGGCCGTTGCCTACGACACGGAGTACGCGATGGTCGACCGCGACGACGACCTGAAGATCGGCATCAAGACCTCCGCCATCACCTTCGGCCGTTATGACGTCACGATCGTCATGCTGTGCTACGCGGTCCACCTGGCCATCCTGCTGGCCGCCGGCCGTCATTTCGGCCTGGGGCTGCCCTTCCTGGCCGGCCTGGCCGTGGCCGCCGGCTGCGCCGTCTATCACTACTTCCTGATCCGGGGACGCGAGCGTGCGCCATGCTTTGCAGCATTCCGCCACAATAACTACCTGGGAGCGGCGGTTTTTGCCGGCATCGCGCTTGATTTTGCGCTGCGTTGATTCCGTTGAGAAACTAGCGGGACAACAATGTCCGCACACCGTCGCTGACTAGACCAAACGTTCCAGCTGTTCAATCAAAAAAGAGGCCAATATGGATCAGACGACAAACCAGACCGCCGGCGGCGTAAGCACCGGCAATGGCAAGACTTTCGACAGCAACAATGAGAGCGGCGCGGCACGTGAACGCCTGATGGGCGACCTGAAAACCGCGATCAGCGACGCGGAACAGTGGCTGCGCGGTGCCGCCAACTCCGGCGCCGACGACCTGAACGAGGCCAAGACCAAGTTCCAGGAAACCCTGCGGACGGCAAAAACCAATCTGCTGACGATGGAAGACACGGTGCTGGCCAAGACCAAGCTGGCGGCCCAGGCCACCGACACTTACGTTCACGACAACCCATGGAAATCCGTGCTGGTCGGCGGCGTCGTCGGCCTGCTGCTCGGCGTGGTCATCTCGCGCGACTGATCTCGCGCAGGCATGCAGAAAGGCCCGCAACGCGGGCCTTTTTTTCGCCTGTCAGTTTCTCGGCGCTGCCGGCACGAAGCACAGCAAGCCCACCAGCCAGCCCAGCCCCGCGAACATCTTCCATACGCCAAGGAAGCAGAAGGCGTAGACGGCAAAGCGTTCGATGCTGTCCGGCGTGGCCGGCAAGCCCGCCGCCTGCAGCAGGTAGCGCGTCACGAACGTGGTGAGCACGGCGATCAGCGCGACGAACCACCATTTGCGTTCCAGCTCCTTGAGCCGCTGGTTGCCGCGCATCGACGTCACGGCGCCACCGTCGCTTCGTTTTTCGTCACGGCCTCGATATGGTAGCCGTCCGGGTCCACCAGGAAGGCAGCGTAGTACGTGGGGCCGTATTCCTCGCGCAGGCCCGGCGCGCCGTTGTCGCGGCCACCGGCCAGCATGCCGGCCGAGTGGAACAGGTCCACGGCCGCGCGTGTCGGTGCGGCGAAGGCCAGGTGGAAGCCTTCACCGGGCGGCGCCGCATCGGCACGCAGCTTCAGGCACAGGATGTCCTGGTCGTCCACGCTGCCGTAGCCGATCGCGTCGTCATCCTCGAACACGCGCCGGAATCCCAGCGCGCCCATGGTGCCGTCGTAGAAGGTGCCGCTGGCGGCCAGGTCGCGCACGCCCAGCGACAGGTGGTGCAGCATGGCCGCGCTCACGATGCCGTCCCCCGCTCTTCGCCCGACTCCTTGCCCAACTCGTCGCCCAGTTCCTTGCCGCGCGCCGCCGCTGCCTTCACGGCCGCCACGATGGCCGGCCTGACGCCGCCCTGCTCCATGCTGGTCAAGGCCGCATACGTCGTGCCGCCCTTGGACGTGACACGCTCGCGCAGCAGCGCCACCGGCTCGTCCGACCTGGCCGCCAGTTCCGCCGCGCCCGTGAAAGTGGCCTTGGCCAGCGTCAGGCTCTGCTCGGGCGTCAGCCCCAGCTCGGTGCCGGCGCGCGCCATCGCCTCGATAAAGTAGAACACGTAGGCCGGGCCGCTGCCGGAAACGGCGGTGACGGCGTCGATCAGCGCTTCGTCGTCCAGCCACATCGTCGTGCCCACGGCCTGCAGCACCTGGTCGGCCAGGGTACGCTGGGCCGCGCTGACGCCGTTCGACGCCACCATGCCCGTGATGCCCATGCCGATCAGGGCCGGCGTGTTCGGCATGCAGCGCACGATGGCATCGTGGCCGCCCAGCCAGCGCGACAGGTCGGCCGCGCGGATGCCGGCGGCGATCGAGACCACCAGCGGTGCCCGCGTCGCACTGCCAAGCAAGGGCAGCAGCTGCGCCGTCACTTCGCGCATGCTTTGGGGTTTGACGGCCAGCACGATCACTTCGGCCGCCGTCACGGCCGCGTCGATGACGGCGGCCGTGGTGACGCCGTGCCCGGCGTGCAGCCGTTCCAGCGCCGCGGCGTTCGGATCGACGACGTGGATATTCGCCCCCGGCGTGATCTTGCCGGCCAGCCCCGCGATCAGGGCGGCGGCCATATTGCCGCCGCCGATAAATGCAATCTTCATGGTCATCCTTGTTGGTAATGGCGCGCGCCGAAGATGGCGCTGCCGACACGTACGATGGTGGCGCCTTCCAGCACGGCCGCGCGCAGGTCGGCCGACATGCCCATCGACAGCGTGTCGAGTTCGAACCCTTGCGCCCGCAGTTCCTCGTACAAGGTGCGCAGCGCGGCAAAGGCGGCGCGCTGCGCGGCGAAGTCCTCGGTCGGTTCGGGAATGGCCATCAGGCCGCGCAGGCGCAGGCGCGGCAGGCCGGCGACGCTGCGCGCCAGCGCCGCCACCTCGCCGGGCGCCACGCCGCTCTTGCTGGCTTCACCGCTGATATTGACCTGCAGGCAGACGTTCAGGGGCCCCAGCTCTTCCGGGCGCTGCGCCGACAGCCGCTGGGCGATCTTCTCGCGCTCGACCGTATGGACCCAGTCGAAGTGCGTGGCGATGGGCCGCGTCTTGTTGCTCTGGATGGGGCCGATGAAGTGCCATTCCAGCGGCACGTCGGGCAGCGCCGCGCGCAGCGCCAGCACCTTGTCGACGCCTTCCTGCACGTAGTTCTCGCCGAAGGCGCGCTGGCCGGCGCCGGCCGCCTCGACGACGGCATCCGGGCCGAAGGTCTTCGACACGGCGAGCAGGCGCACGCTGTCGCGCGGCCGCCGCGCATCCAGGGCGGCGGCCGCGATGGCCTGCCCGACTGCTTGCATGTTCTGTGTGATTGTGGACATAATCGTCGATCCGGCTTCGGTAAAGGCCGCGTGCGCGCCGATGCTTGCAGATTTGTCACCACCTGCATCGTCAGCACCCGCTTCCGATAAGGCCTGCATTGTTATCAAAGCCTGCATTGTTATTCAAATATTCACTGGATTATAAATGGACATCTCCGAACTACTCGCTTTCTCCGTCAAGAACAAGGCCTCGGACCTGCACCTGTCCGCCGGCTTGCCGCCGATGATCCGCGTGCACGGCGATGTCCGCCGCATCAACCTGCCGCCGCTGGAGCACAAGGACGTGCACGGCATGATCTATGACATCATGAACGACGGCCAGCGCAAGGCCTACGAAGAGATGCTGGAGGTGGACTTCAGCTTCGCCATTCCCGGCCTGGCGCGCTTTCGCGTCAACGCCTACAACCAGGAACGGGGCGCCTCGGCCGTGCTGCGCACGATCCCGTCGAAGATCCTGACCCTGGAAGAGCTTAACGCGCCCCGCATCTTCGCCGACTTTGCGCTCAAGCCCCGCGGCCTGGTGCTGGTCACGGGCCCCACCGGCTCGGGCAAGTCGACCACCCTGGCGGCGATGGTGAACCACCTGAACGAGAACGAGTACGGCCACATCCTCACGATCGAGGACCCGATCGAGTTCGTGCACGAGTCGAAGAAGTGCCTGATCAACCAGCGCGAAGTGGGGCCGCACACGCTGTCGTTCAATAACGCGCTGCGCTCGGCGCTGCGGGAAGACCCGGATGCGATCCTGGTGGGCGAGCTGCGCGACCTGGAGACGATCCGCCTCGCCCTGTCCGCCGCCGAAACGGGCCACCTTGTATTCGGCACGCTGCACACCTCGTCGGCCGCCAAGACCATCGACCGTATCGTCGACGTCTTCCCCGCCGAGGAAAAGGAAATGGTGCGGGCCATGCTGTCCGAATCGCTGCAAGCCGTCATCTCGCAGACGCTCTTGAAGACGAAGGACGGCGCCGGCCGCGTGGCCGCCCACGAGATCATGGTGGGCACGCCGGCCATCCGCAACCTGATCCGAGAAGCGAAGATCGCCCAGATGTACTCGGCCATCCAGACCGGCAGCAACGTGGGCATGCAGACCTTGGACCAGAACCTGACGGACCTGGTGCGCCGCAACGTCATCTCGGCAGCCAGCGCCCGCCAGGCCGCGAAGATCCCCGAAAACTTCCCGGGCTGAGCACATGGAACGCGACCAGGCATCCAAATTCATGTTCGACCTGCTGCGCCTGATGGTCAGCAAAAAAGGCTCGGACCTGTTCATCACGGCCGGCTTCCCGCCCGCCATCAAGATCGACGGCAAGCTCACGCCCGTGTCGGCCCAGCCGCTGACGGCGGCCCACACCACCGACCTGGCCCGCTCCATCATGAACGACAAGCAGACCGCGTCGTTCGAGCTGACCAAGGAAGCGAACTTCGCCATCAGCCCGGGCGACCTGGGGCGCTTTCGCGTCTCTGCCTTCGTGCAGATGAGCGCCGTCGGCATGGTGCTGCGCACGATCAACAGCGCCATTCCCGACCTGGACGAGCTGGGCCTGCCGCCCGTGCTGAAGGATGTCGTGATGGCCAAGCGGGGCCTCGTCATCATGGTCGGCGCCACCGGCTCGGGCAAGTCGACCACCCTGGCCGCGATGGTGGGCCACCGCAACGAGCACAGTTATGGCCACATCATCACCATCGAGGACCCGGTCGAATTCGTGCATCCGCACCGCAACTGCATCGTCACGCAGCGCGAAGTGGGCGTCGACACGGAAGACTGGGCGGTGGCGCTGAAGAACACGCTGCGCCAGGCGCCGGACGTGATCCAGATCGGCGAAATCCGCGACCGCGAAACGATGGACCATGCCATCGCCTTCGCCGAAACGGGCCACCTGTGCCTGGCCACCCTGCACGCCAACAGCGCCAACCAGGCGCTGGACCGCATCATCAACTTCTTCCCGGAAGAGCGCCGCCAGCAGCTGCTGATGGACCTGTCGCTGAACCTGAAGGGCATGATCTCGCAGCGCCTGATTCCCCTGAAGGAGAGCAAGGGGCGCGCCGTCGCCATCGAAATCATGCTCAACTCTCCGCTGATCTCGGACCTGATCTTCAAGGGCCAGGTGCACGAGATCAAGGAGCTGATGAAGAAGTCGCGCGAACTGGGCATGCAGACCTTCGACCAGTCGCTGTTCGACCTGTTCGAAGCGGACAAGATCAGCTACGAGGATGCCTTGCGCAACGCCGATTCCGTCAACGACCTGCGGCTGGCCATCAAGCTCGAAGGCAAGGCCGCGAAGACGCGCGACCTGTCAGCCGGCACCGAACATTTGGGACTCATCTGATGAACACTACCGCGAAAACCGTCTTCGACTTTTCCGCCGTCAGCCTGGCCGGCCAGCCCGTCGAGCTGGCGCAATACCATGGCAAGGCCCTGCTGATCGTGAACACGGCCAGCGCCTGCGGCTTCACGCCCCAGTACGCGGGGCTGGAGAAGCTGCACGAACGCTTCCAGGAGCGCGGCTTTGCCGTGCTGGGCTTCCCGTGCAACCAGTTCGGCGCCCAGGAATCGGGCACGCACGAAGAAATCGGCGCCTTCTGCGACGCCAAATTCGGCGTGACCTTCCCCCTGTTCGCCAAGATCGACGTCAACGGCGCCAATGCCCACCCGCTGTACCAGTTCCTCAAGCAGAGCGCGCCGGGCGTGCTGGGCACGGAAGGCATCAAGTGGAACTTCACCAAGTTCCTCGTCAAACCGGACGGCACGGTGGCGCACCGCTACGCGCCCACCACCAAGCCCGAAGACATCGCCGCCGATATCGAGGCCCTGCTGCCCTCTGCCCGCGCCTGACGCGCGGGTAAGCCGCTCAGCCCTGCCGAGGCGTCCTCTCGCCGAACGTGCGACGCCAGTCCGTGGGGCTGACATTGAAGCGCTTCTTGAAGTGCTGGCAAAATGACGTGGGGGTCTGGAATCCCGCCAGGCCGGCGATCCGGTCGACCGACAGCGTGGTCGTTTCCAGCAGGTCGCGCGAGCGCCGCAGGCGCTCGTTGACGAGCCAGTCCACCACCGTCATGCCCGTGGCCTTGCTGAAGTGGCGCGTGAAGGTGCGCCGGCTCATCGCCGTGCGCGCCGCCAGCTCATCGATGCTGTAGG
>Ga0066798_10000025_pt1 | contig 97430 bp, 87 predicted proteins | sample PersoiDNA2013203_FD_70961 | JGI IMG/M metagenome (GOLD analysis project Ga0066798, IMG submission 70961) | Permafrost soil microbial communities from the Arctic, to analyse light accelerated degradation of dissolved organic matter (DOM) -... | ecosystem: Environmental > Terrestrial > Soil >... | reverse complement strand
CAACGCGCTGCTGCGCCGCTTCCAGCGCGAGCGCGCGGACTTGCTGGCGACGGCGCTGTTGCAGCCGACGGCCAAGTGGAATTATCCGCAGTGGTGGATAGACGCGGCGCGCGCGGCCTGGCCGCAGCAGTGGCAAGCCATCCTGGCGGCTGGCGACATGGCGCCGCCGCTGACCTTGCGCGTCAACACCCGCCAGTCCACGCTCGAAGACTACCTGGCCACGCTGGAGCAGGCCGGCATCGCCGCGACCCGCGTCGGGCCGTACGCGGTGCGGCTGGCCAAGCCTATCGGCGTGGCGCTGATCCCCGGCTTCGCCGACGGTGTTGTTTCGGTGCAGGACGCCGGCGCGCAGCTGGCCGCGCCGCTGCTCGATGTCCAGGACGGCATGCGCGTGCTCGACGCCTGCGCCGCGCCGGGCGGCAAGACCTGCCATATCCTGGAGCTGGCCGATGCCGACGTGACGGCCCTCGACGCCGATCCGCGCCGGCTGGCGCGCGTGGGCGAGAACCTGGAACGCCTGCAGTTGCGGGCTACCTTGCAGGCGGCCGAAGCGCAAGCCTGGACCGACGAATCGGGCTACGACCGCATCCTGGCCGACGTGCCTTGCACGGCCTCGGGCATCGTGCGCCGCCACCCGGATATCCGCTGGTTGCGACGCAAGGGCGACGCGCTCCAACTTGCAACACTTTCCGGGGAAATTCTCGACAATCTTTGGCAGATGCTGCGGCCCAATGGTAAATTGCTGTTCGTGACATGTTCGTTGTGGCCGCAGGAATCCGAGGCGCAGGCGGCCGCTTTCGCGGTGCGCAATCGCGCCACCCGACTCGATGCGCCCGGTCAGCTGCTGCCCGTGGGCGGCGCCGAGCAGGATCACGATGGTCTGTTTTACGCGCTTTTCCAGAAAGAAGCGTAAGCGATGCGCGTTGGCGCTGCCCGTTTTCCGCCCTGTTTGGTCTTGGATCTCCGACCGGTTCTTTAATCTCCGACGATATTGCGCACGTGACCTTACGATTTGTCCGACTCCTGGCCTGGCAGTTGCTGCTGATGCTGGCCTGCGTGTTGCCCCAGGCGGCCCGCGCGGCCGAAGAGGCCGTGGAGATCACCCGCGCCCACATCGAGGCTGCGGAAGAGGGCTACCGCCTGTCGGCCGCCTATGCCTTCGACTTGAGCCACGGCCTGGAAGATGCGCTGCAATACGGCGTCCAGCTTTCGTTCACCACCGAGATCTCGTTCACCCGCCCGCGCTGGTACTGGTTCGACGAGAAGGCCGTCACCAACAAGCGCACCCACCGCATCTGGTACAACGTGTTGACGCGCCAGTACCACGTGACGATCATCGGCAGCGTCTCGCAAAGCTTCGATTCGCTCGACGATGCGCTGTTCTTCATCCGCCGGCCCACGCGCTGGGTGGTGGCGCCGCGCGGCGCGCTGAAGGTGGGCGAGGTCTACAACGTCACCCTCAGCATGGGCATGGACCGCAACTACCTGCCCAAGCCGATCCAGGTCAATGCCTTCAACAACCGTGAATGGACCTTGGCCTCCCAGAAGAAAACCTTCCAGTACAGGGCCGAGTAAGTGACGCAGGCATTGCGGTATCTGTTCGTCGTCGCAGGCGCCGTGTGCAGCATCCTGCTGTTCCTGCTGGCGTCGGCCTCGGACAACTCGGGCTTCTTCGACCGCTACTACTCGTGGCTGCTGGCGATGAACGCCACCGTCGCCTTTGCCCTGCTGGCGCTGGTGGCCGTGTCGCTGTTCCGCCTGTATTCCCGCTACAAGAGCGGCAAGTTCGGCTCACGGCTGATGACGCGGCTGGTGATGCTGTTCGCCGCCATCGGCGTGCTGCCCGGCCTCGTCATCTTCCTCGTCTCCGTGCAGTTCGTTTCGCATTCGATCGAATCGTGGTTCAACGTGCGTGTCGAGGAGGCGCTGGAAGCGGGCCTGGACCTGGGCCGCTCGGCGCTGGACGCGTCGCTGACGGAGCTGCGCGGCGAGGCCGGCAAGACCGCCGACGAGCTGGCCCGCCTGCCGTTCTATGCCGCGCCGTCCGAACTGGCCCGCTTCGTCAAGGACCATCCCCGCATCCAGAGCGCCATCATCGTCGATGCCGACGGCGGCCTGATCGTGTCGGCCATGGGCGAGCGGCGCATCAACCTGTCGGCCGATTTGCCGACGGCGGCCATGATGGCCAAGGCCCAGGCCGAGCCGCCGTATGCGGCGGCCGAGGGCGGCAGCGAGCTGCGCGACGACACCGTGAACGCGCCGGCGCCGCCGCCGCTGGACCCGAACAACGTGCTGCGCCTGCGCGTGCTGATGCCCATTGCCGACCCCAGCTCCGTCACCCGCTTCGCGCCGCGCTACCTGCAGGTGATCCAGGCCGCCTCGCCGCGCCTGGCCAGCGATGGCGAGATGCTGCGCACTGCCTACAGCGAATACAAGGAACGCTTCGTGGCGCGTGTCGGCCTGCGGCGCATGTACATCGAGACCCTGACGCTGACATTGCTGCTTGCCGTGTTCGGCGCCATCGCGGCGGCCTTCCTGATCGCCAACGACCTGGCCCAGCCCCTGCTGCTGCTGGCCGAGGGCACGCGCGCCGTGGCCGAGGGCGACCTGTCGCCGCGCCCCATCGTGGCCAGCTCGGACGAACTGGGCACCCTGACGCAAAGCTTCAACACGATGACGCGCCAGCTGTCCGAGGCGCGCACGGCGGTCGAACGCAACCGCATCGCGCTGCAGAACGCCAAGGCCCACCTGGAGTCCGTGCTGGGCAATATGTCGGCCGGCGTGATGGTGCTTGATGCGGAGTTCCGCCTCGTCACGTGCAACGATTCGGTCGAACGCATCCTGCAAAAAGCCGGCGTGGCGCTGATCGGCAAACCGCTGGGCGACGTCGAAGGCCTGCAGGAGTTTGCTGCCGCCGTGACGGCGGCGTTTTCCGCGCAGAGCGCCCAGTCGGCGGCCGGGCGCAATATCCAGCGCCTGCACTGGCAGCGCCAGATCGAGATTTCGCGCCCTGGCGGCGGCCCCGACGAAAGCGCGCTGATCCTGCTCACGCGCGGTTCGCGCCTGCCGCAGGAAGGCGGCGGGGGCTACATCGTCGTGTTCGACGACATCACCGACGTCATCTCGGCCCAGCGCTCGATCGCCTGGGGCGAGGTGGCGCGCCGGCTGGCCCATGAAATCAAGAACCCGCTGACACCGATCCAGCTGTCGGCGGAACGGCTGCAGATGAAGCTGGAAAGCAAGCTGGAAGCGAAGGACGTCGAACTGCTCAACAAGAGCACCAGCACCATCGTCAATCAGGTCAGTTCGATGAAGCGCATGGTCGACGACTTCCGCGACTATGCGCGCACGCCGCCGGCCCAGCTGCAGCCGCTGGACCTGAACGGGCTGGTCGAGGAGATCCTGCACCTGTACGTGGGCGACGAAGGCAACGACATCATCCACGCCCAGCTGGCGCCGTTCCTGCCGATGGTGATGGGCGACGAGACCCAGATGCGCCAGGTGATCCATAACCTGCTGCAGAACGCCCAGGATGCGCTGGCCGACGTGGCCGATCCGGCCCGCGAGCCGCGCATCGACGTCGTCACGGAAGCGATCCATTACCAGAGCGCCGATGGCGGCACCCGTATTGCCGTGCGGCTGTCGATCGCCGATAACGGCCCCGGTTTTGCGCCGAAAATCCTGGCCCGGGCCTTCGAGCCGTACGTGACGTCGAAGGCGCGCGGCACCGGGCTGGGGCTGGCAATGGTGAAGAAGATCATCGACGAGCATGGGGGCCGGATCGATATCCAGAACCATGCCGATGGAAGTGGCGCATCGGTACTGATTTTACTGTTAAAGTTGGCACCGGTGCAGTTGGCATAATTTTCGGAACACTAATAAAATCATTGGCACGCAGCCCATGCCGACAGATGGCGGCATGGGCAATACCGCGGCCGAAATACGGAATGCACGGCGCGGCTGGCATTGGAGAACACCGGGTGCCACCGGGCCGTCACGAAAAATGATAAGAAGAGGGCAGGGTAGATGGCAAACATTCTGGTAGTAGATGATGAAATGGGCATCCGGGAGCTGCTCTCGGAAATCCTGGGCGACGAGGGTCATGCGGTAACGTTGGCGGAGAATGCCCAGCAGGCCCGCCAGGCCCGCGCGGCCGGGGCGCCCGACCTGGTGCTGCTCGACATCTGGATGCCCGATACGGATGGCGTCACCTTGCTCAAGGAGTGGCAGCGCGACGGCCTGCTGACGATGCCGGTCATTATGATGTCGGGCCATGCCACCATCGATACGGCGGTGGAAGCGACCCGCATCGGCGCCCTGAATTTCCTGGAAAAACCGATTGCCATGCAGAAGCTGCTGAAGGCGGTCCAGGCTGGCCTGACGCGGGCGCAGGAAGTGGTGCGCGCACCCGTGATGGCGCAGCGCCCGGCCGCGCTGCCGCCTGTCGAGGAAGTAGCACCGCCCACCTTCGGCGTGCAGGCCGCGCCACCTCCGGGCGCCCACGGCATCGCCATGACGCGCGGCAGCGGCGAAGGTCAAGCCTTCAACCTGTCGTTCGACCTGCCTTTACGGGAAGCGCGCGACGCCTTCGAGCGCATGTATTTCGAGCACCACCTGGGCCGCGAAGGCGGCAGCATGACGCGCGTGGCCGAAAAGACGGGGCTGGAACGTACCCACCTGTACCGCAAGCTCAAGCAGCTGGGCGTCGAGCCCGGCAAACTGGCGAAGAAGAACCAGCAGGTCTGACCATCCGCCCGCATTCCCGGCGGCGCCGCGGCGCCGTATCTTCTCCCGCGCCAACTGTGAACCTGGCATGACGGCGCCCGCTTCCCTCACTCTCACCACGCTCGTCACCGGCCCCGGTGCCGGCGCGCGCGAGCGCGCCATCGCGGCCGCCCTGCGCCCCGGTGAAGACACCGCCATCATCCTCGAGGGACTGGCCGATGCCACATCGCCGCTGGCCGAATTCGACGGCAGCGGCTGGCAGCCGGCACTCCTACGCATTGCCCCGGGTTGTCTTTGCTGCGCCGGCAATCTGGTTTTGCGTGTTACATTGAACCGTCTCTTGCGCCGTCCGCCAGCGCGACTTTTTATCAGCCTGGCCGATGCCGCTCATGTGGGACAGCTGCGCGTCTTTCTGTCGGCCCCGCCCTACGACAGCCTGCTGTCCCTCTGTAGCGACATCGCGGCGTGAGCGCATGGAGCTCGCGCGACGTGTTTGCAGTCTTGAAAACACCCGCTACAGCCCCACTTCGAAACTGAACGCGGAACCGGCGCCCGGTTCCGCCCCTGGAGAGAAGGAAGCGATATGAACCTCATCTATAACAGCGAGCAGTACAGCGTCGTCGAATTCGGACCGGATCGCGAACTCGAAGCACTGCGTTTCGGCGGCTACGAAATCGTCGACAAGGGCGGCAAGCGTGAAATCTTTATTGCCGGTCTGCTGGCACAGAACTTCCGTCGCGACGTCAACCAGCTCATCGCCAATGAGCCCACCATGGAGGAGATCGATGAGTTCCTCGGCAGCTATGACTCCCTGATGAGTCAACCAGTTCTGCTGCATTGATCCAGGGGCACGGTCGCCGCAGTACGGCGACCGTGATACTGTATGGTCGGAAACAAACCTTGCGTATCGCATTGCTTAGCATATGTGCCAACTTCTTGGAATGAACTGCAATGTGCCGACCGACATTGTGTTCAGCTTTACCGGCTTCGCCATGCGCGGCGGCCGCACCGATACCCACCATGACGGTTGGGGCATTGCCTTTTTCGAAGGCGCCGGCGTACGCCACTTCGTCGATCATCAGGCGGCCGTGGATTCCCCCGTCGCCACCCTGATCAAGACCTATCCCATCAAGTCGCGCAATGTCATCGCCCACATCCGCAAGGCCACGCAGGGCGAAGTTGCGCTGGAGAACTGCCACCCCTTCGTGCGCGAACTGTGGGGCCGTTATTGGGTGTTCGCCCATAACGGCGACCTGAAGGATTTCCATCCCGAACTGGACGGGCCGTTCCGCCCCGTCGGCAGCACCGACAGCGAGCGTGCCTTCTGCTGGCTGCTGCAGCAGCTGCGCCGCCGTTTCGGCGACTGCCAGCCGGAGCTGCGCGAACTGGGCGCCGGGCTCGACGAGCTGGTCAAGGGCATCGCCGCCCATGGCACTTTCAATATGATGCTCTCCAGCGGCACGGCCCTTTTCGCGCACTGCTCGACCAGCCTGCATTACCTGGTGCGCCAGCATCCCTTCGACACGGCCATCCTGTCCGACGAGGACGTGCGCGTCGATTTCTCGCAGGTGACGACGCCGAACGACAGAGTCGCCATCATCGTCACGCAGCCCCTGACAACCAACGAGCGGTGGACGGCCTTCGCGCCGGGTGAACTGCTGTGTTTTGTCGACGGCCTGCCGCAGCGGGTAGTACAGCCTGCCTGACCCGTCCCGCAACTACATGGAATATATATTTTTTGACGGAAACTCCACAATTTGGGGTTGATTAATGTCAAAATGGCAGGATAACCAGGATGCCTTCCATGATCGATCTGTCCAGTAACGAATCTTCCCGTAATGTGCGCGTACGCGAGTTCTACCTGGGACGCCAGCCCATCCTCGACCGCAACGGCATCCTGTCCGGCTACGAACTGCTGTTCCGCAATGCTCCCGTCGGCCCCGCCCACATCGATACGACGCCCCTGTCGGCTACGTCGGCCGTGATCGCCCATGCTTCCCAGCTGGGCCTGGAACGGGTGGTGGGCGACGCGATCGGCTTCGTCAATGTCGATGCGGACGCCATCATGAGCGACATCTTCGGCTTCCTGCCCCGCGAAAAGACGGTGCTGGAAATCGTCGAGACGATGCCGGCCACGCCGGCTGTGCTGGCGCGCATGTCGGACCTGGCCAGCCATGGCTTCCGCTTCGCGCTCGTGGACGTGCGGGGCGATACGGCACAGGTGCAGGCCATGCTGCCGATGATCGAATACGTCAAGATGGACATGCAGGGCACGGCGCCGGAAACGATGGCGAAGCTGGCGCCCCGCTTCAAGCGCGACGGCAAGAAGCTGATCGCAGAGAAAGTGGAAACCCGCGAGGAATTCAAGGCGGCGCTGGACCTGGGCTTCGACTACTTCCAGGGCTTCTATTTCGCCCGGCCCGTCATCATGAGCGGCAAGAAGTTGTCGCCGTCCCAGCTGGCGCTGGTGGAGCTGATGTCGCTGATCACGTCCGACGCGGACAATCCGGAAATCGAGCGTGCCATCAAGCGCGACGTGTCGCTGGCGCTGAACCTGCTCCGCCTGGTGAACACGCCGGCCGTGGGCGCGCGCCAGCGCATCGATTCGCTGAGCCAGGCCGTGACCATCCTCGGCCGCCGCCAGCTGCAGCGCTGGCTGCAGATCATGCTGTACGCCGAGCCCGGCAAGCGGGGCAGCACGATGACGCCGCTGTTGATGCTGGCCACCACGCGTGGCCGCATGCTGGAACTGCTGGCCCAGAAACTGCGCCCGGCCCACCGCCACGTGGCCGACATCGCCTTCACGGTCGGCATCATGTCGCTGATGGACACGCTGTTCGGCATGCCGATGGCGGAAATCATGACGCAGATTCCCGTCAGCGAGGAAGTGTCCGACGCACTGCTGTACCGCGCCGGCTTCTATGGCGACCTCTTGAAGCTGGCGGAATCGATCGAGCGCATGGACGGCGAGGAAGTGCTGATCCCCGCGCTGCACGATCTGGCCATGGCCACGCACGAACTGGTGGAACTGGAACTGGCCGCCTTCGAGTGGAGCGACAACGTCGTCCGTTACGCGGCCTGACGCCACTGCAGGCGCGATGAATACGCGATGAACGACAAGGCCGGACCCATGGCGGGCCCGGCCCATGACGCCGGACAGGCGTCTTCGGTGCGTGGTGCACCCCGCGACAGGCTTGCCGCGCTTACGTCGCCGCGCCGGCCCCCGGCAGTTGCTTGTGCAGGTCCGGGTCCGTGGCGATTTCCCATGCAGCCAGCACGGCAACGGCCAGGCCGACCGCCAGGTTATTCCACATGATGTTGTCCTGCCCGTAATCGGCCCGCAGCACCCAGGGCGAAACGGCAACCCACAATCCCACCAGCAGGTTGACGATCACGGCCCAGAAGTAGGTCTTGTACAGGTCGCATGCGGCCAGGAAGGCCAGCACGGCACCGCAGACGAACGCATTGAGCGCATGCGGCGATTCGATGGCGTACGCCAGCACCCACGGCGAAACGAACAGCCAGATCCCCAACAGCAGGATCAGCTGGTCTTGCCACCGTTTCAGCGCATGGCGAGCGGGTTTGACAGAGTCGACCATGATACCTCCCGAAAGAAAAATCACTGCGCTCTTTGGACTGGCCCACCACCGAAAAGTTCACACCTCCCCGCCGCGCCGATCCGTGTCAGACCACTGCGGCGGACCGACCTGACTCCGCATTCTGCATTTCGGTGTCTGACACCGAGTCCGAACCCGACCGTTAGCCAAGCTATGTTGCTCTAAAACCGGTGTCTGACACCGGTTTTGGAGCAATAGCAGTCGAGGTGTCTGACCGCTGGGGCGGACGGACCGGATGTGCGGCGGGGCTTACAGGTTCGGCGCCAGCCAGCTTTCCAGCTGGGTGCGGGCGACGCCGCGGCGCTGGGCCATGTCGGTGAGCTGGTCGTCGCCGATCTTGCCGACGCTGAAGTATTTCGACTGCGGGTGGGCGAAGTAGAAGCCGGCCACGGCCGCGCCGGGGAACATGGCGTAGGATTCCGTCAGTTCCATGCCGATCTCTACGGCGCCCACGGCCTGGAACAGCTCGGCCTTGACCGTGTGTTCCGGGCAGGCCGGGTAGCCCGGCGCCGGGCGGATGCCGCGGTATTCTTCCTTGATCAGTGCCTCGTTCGACAGCACCTCGTCGGCCGCATAGCCCCACAGGTCCTTGCGCACGCGCTCGTGCAGGTATTCGGCGAACGCTTCGGCCAGGCGGTCGGCCAGCGACTTGAGCATGATCGACGAGTAGTCGTCGTGCGCGTCCTCGAAGCGCTTCTCGTACTTCTCGATGCCCAGGCCGGCCGTGACGGCGAACATGCCGATATAGTCCTTGATGCCGGACGACTTCGGCGCGATGAAGTCGGCCAGGCACTGGTTGGGGCGCTGCACGCCGTCGATGACGGGCTTCACGCCCTGCTGGCGCAGGCCGTAGTACGTGAACGCCACCTGGGTGCGGGTGTCGTCCGTGTAGACCTCGATGTCGTCGTCATTGACGCTGTTGGCCGGCAGCAGCGCGACGGCGCCGTTGGCCGTCAGCCAGCGGCCTTCGATGATGCGTTTCAGCAGGGCCTGGCCCTCCTCGAAGACCTTGGTGGCGGCCTCGCCGACGACTTCGTCGCTGAGGATGGCAGGGTAGGGGCCGGCCAGATCCCAGGTCTGGAAGAACGGGCCCCAGTCGATGTACTGGGCCAGGGTGGCCAGGTCGACGTTGCGGAACAGGCGGCGGCCGATGAACTTCGGCTTGACGGGCGCGAACTCGAGCTTCGTCTTGTTGGCGCGCGCGGCGGTCAGCGACACCGTCGGCAGGGCCTTCTTGTTGGCGTGTTGCTCGCGGATGCGGGCGTAGTCCGTTTCCACTTCCTCGATATAGCGGTCGCGCGCTTCCGGCGTCAGCAGCGACTGCGCCACCGACACGGAACGGGACGCGTCCGGCACGTAGACGACGGGGCCTTCGTAATTGTGGGCGATCTTGACTGCCGTGTGGGCCCGGCTGGTGGTGGCGCCGCCGATCAGCAGGGGAATCTTCAGCATGCGGAAGTGCGGGTCGCGCTGCATTTCCTTGGCGACGTGGGCCATTTCCTCCAGCGACGGCGTGATCAGGCCGGACAGGCCGATGATGTCGGCATTCTCCAGCTTGGCGCGCGCCAGGATTTCGGAGGCGGGCACCATCACGCCCATGTTGACCACTTCGAAGTTATTGCATTGCAGGACGACGGAGACGATGTTCTTGCCGATGTCGTGCACGTCGCCCTTGACGGTGGCGATGACGATCTTGCCCTTCGGCTTGGCGACGATGCCGGTGCGGCGTTCCTCTTCCTGCTTTTCTTCCTCGATGTACGGGATCAGGTGGGCTACGGCCTGCTTCATCACGCGCGCCGATTTCACCACTTGCGGCAGGAACATCTTGCCCTGGCCGAACAGGTCGCCGACGACGTTCATGCCGTCCATCAGCGGGCCTTCGATGACGTTGATGGGGCGTCCGCCGTTGTTCAGCAGTTCCTGGCGCGCCTCTTCCGTGTCTTCCGTGATCCACTGCGTGATGCCGTGCACCAGCGCGTGCGACAGGCGCTGCTGCACCGTGCCCTTGCGCCATTCCAGGTTGGCCGTTTCGGCCTTGCCGCCCGCCTTCAGGGTGCCGGCGATCTCGATCATGCGCTCCGTCGCGTCGTCGCGGCGGTTCAGCACCACGTCCTCGACCCGCTCGCGCAGTTCCGGCGCCAGGTCGTCGTAGACGCCCACCATGCCGGCGTTGACGATGCCCATTGTCATGCCGGCCTTGATGGCGTGGTACAGGAACACGGTGTGGATGGCTTCGCGCGCCGGGTCGTTGCCGCGGAACGAGAACGACACGTTCGACACGCCGCCGCTGATCTTCGCGTGCGGCAGGTTGTCCTTGATCCAGCGCGTGGCGTTGATGAAGTCCACCGCGTAGTTGTTGTGCTCCTCGATGCCGGTGGCGATGGCGAAGATGTTCGGGTCGAAGATGATGTCCTCGGCCGGGAAGCCCACCTGCTGCGTCAGCACGTCGTAGGCGCGCTGGCAGATCTCGATCTTGCGCTCGTAGGTGTCGGCCTGGCCCTTCTCGTCGAAGGCCATGACGATGACGGCGGCGCCGTAGCTGCGGCACAGGCGGGCCTGGCGGATGAATTCTTCCTCGCCTTCCTTCAGCGAGATCGAGTTGACGATGGACTTGCCCTGCACGCACTTCAGGCCGGCTTCGATGACGGACCATTTCGACGAGTCGATCATGATCGGCACGCGCGAGATGTCCGGTTCCGAGGCGATCAGGTTCAGGAAGCGCGTCATGGCCGCCTGCGAGTCCAGCATCGCTTCGTCCATATTGATGTCGATCACCTGCGCGCCGTTCTCGACCTGCTGGCGTGCCACCGACAGGGCCTCGTCGTACTGCTCGTTCAGGATCATGCGGGCAAACGCCTTCGAGCCTGTCACGTTGGTGCGCTCGCCCACGTTGACGAACAGGGAATCGTCGTCGATCGTGAACGGTTCCAGGCCGGACAGGCGCTGCGCGACAGGAACATGGGGCAGGGCGCGCGGCTTGACGTCGGCCAGCAGCGCGGCGATGGCGCCGATATGGTCCGGCGTCGTCCCGCAGCAGCCGCCGGCCATGTTGATGAAGCCGGCGTCGGCGAATTCGCGCAGCAGGGCCGACGTGTCGGCCGGCAGCTCGTCGAAACCGGTGTCGCTCATCGGGTTGGGCAGGCCGGCGTTCGGGTAGATGCACACGAACGTATCGGCGATCTGCGACAGCTCCTCGGCATACGGGCGCATCAGCGCCGCGCCCAGTGCGCAGTTCAGGCCGATCGTCAGCGGCTTGGCGTGGCGCACGGAATTCCAGAAGGCGGGCACGGTCTGGCCGGACAGGATGCGGCCGGACGCATCGGTGACGGTGCCGGAAATCATCAGCGGCAGGCGCAGGGTGGTGGGATGTTCGTCGAAGTACTGGTCGATGGCGAACAGGGCGGCCTTGCAGTTCAAGGTGTCGAAGATGGTTTCCACCAGCAGCACGTCGACGCCGCCGTCCACCAGGCCCCGCACCTGCTCGTGGTAGGCCGCGACCAGCTGGTCGAAAGTGACGTTGCGGGCGGCCGGGTCGTTCACGTCGGGCGAGATGGAGGCCGTCTTCGGTGTCGGGCCCAGCGCGCCGGCGACGAAGCGGGGCTTGTCGGCCGACGAGTATTTCGCCGTGGCCGCGCGCGCCAGTTTCGCCGCTTCCACATTCATCTCGTAGGCCAGGTGGCCCATGTGATAGTCGTCCTGGGCAATGCTGGTGGCGCCGAAGGTATTGGTTTCGATCAGGTCGGCGCCGGCCGCCAGGTAGCGTTCGTGGATTTCCTGGATGACGTGCGGCTGCGTCAGCGTCAGCAATTCATTGTTGCCCTTGACGAACAGTTCGCGCGCGCCGCTGTCGGCCGGGGCAGCGAAGTCGATGAACCGGCCCTGGGCGCCGCCACGGTAGGCCACTTCGTCCAGCTTGTACTGCTGGATGATCGTGCCCATCGCGCCGTCGAGGAACATGATGCGGCGCGACAGGATGTCGCGCAGTTGTGCTTCGGTCTGGGAGGCGGGGCGGGTCACGGTCTTGGTCATTTGCTACTTTCAGAGATCTGCGTCAGAAAACTGCACTGGGAGGTCGGGCTGGCATGCTGCATCGTCGCGCCAGGGGCGGCGCCCGGGGTGGGCCGGTCTGAAATTATACGGCAAAGCGCCGCGGTGGCTCCGGCGGCCGCTCGGTCCGCCGCCGGGGCCGCCCGCGCTCCCGCCCAGTCCTGCCGGCGCGGCCGCGGCGCCCGGCCTTGCATAACCATTTGGCGCCACATAATCGGTGGCCGCACTAATATAAGAAATATAATAATGTTGAGGCCGCTGCAAACTTGGTAATTCAACCGCAGCCATTAATTCGAAGATAATAGTATGCGCTTGCGAATTGAACGGCATCGCCAATGCAAATACGCGCGTTAACGGATCGGCATGCCGACGATGGCACGATTTGAAAAGGGCGGGGGAATTGACAGGCGACTGCTCGGCGCTGCGCGGCAAGGTTTGGGGCGCGCAGGGGCAGATCGGGAAAAGCAGGCGGGCCGGCGTCACGTGTGGCGTGGCGCGTCGGCGGGGACGGCGGGACTTACTGGTCTTGCGTGTAGAACAGGGCGGTGCGGCGACGGCGTTTCAGCGCTGCAACCGAGACGATCCCCATGCCGGTCAACAGCATCGACCAGGTGCTCGCTTCCGGGACCGGGATGACGCTGCCGCTGAAGGCCGGCGTGATCTTGAACTGGGTCTCGTCCGTCCACAAGCGGGCATTGCGCGTGTAGTGATCGGGCGAATACGAGTAATCGATTTCGCTCTTGCCGGTGGTGAACGAGTAGCCGCCGCCCCAGTAGCCTTCCGAATCGTAGCCGAACAGTCCTGCTTCGACGCTCAAGGCGCCACCGATGCGATAGCTGAAGACATCGGTGCCGCAATGATAGGACTCGTTGCTGTCGGATGCGCAGGCCACGAAATTCATGCCATTGAGCATCAATGAAAAGATTTCCGATTTGTCGAGAACGCCATCGCGATTGATGTCTTCGCCTGAGAACGATCCCGCGATCGTATAGTTGGCGAGGAACTCACCGCTGCTTTCGTCCAGAAAGCCGGTATAAGAAAAATCCCAGGTGTTATGTGCGGCATTAGCAGCGCAGCTGGCTGCCATTAATACGGCTAGGGCGACAGTCTTAAACATGATGTTTCTCGAACAAAAGTAAAGAGGAATCATCATAGTATCCGGCAAGTGGCGCCCTGAAAACAGTTAGTTGAACCGTGTGTATGAATACAACGGTTGCGTTATCGATCCATTAGCGAGTTTGTATTCATGCACGGAGGTATAAAATACCCCGCGTGCTTTTGCCGGCAAGGTCGAAGTTTCGGGTCGGATATTAGCATTGTTTTCAAGCAATAACAATATCCGTCGAGGGAAGGGGATTATTCGAAGCGCAGGCCGTCCAGCGCGAAACCCTTGATGAATTCCGCGGCCGGCAGGCGCTTGCCGCCGGGTTTTTGCAGTTCCGTCAGGCGCAGGGCGCCACTGCCGCAGGCCACGACGATGCCGTGCTGGGCGTCGGCAGCCAGTACCTGGCCGGGAGGCGCGTCGCTGCCGGCGTCGATCACGTCGGCAGCCCACAGCTTGATGACGGTGCCGTTGACAGTGCCGTGGGCGCCGGGGAAGGGATTGAAGGCACGGATGCGCCGGCCGATCTCCCGTGCCGGCTGGGTGAAGTCCAGCACGGCTTCTTCCTTGGCGATCTTGGCTGCATAGGTAACGCCGTTTTCCGGCTGGGGCACGGCCTCGATGATGCCGTGCTCCATCTTGTGCAAGACCTTCACGACCATCTGCGCGCCCATCGCGGCCAGCCGGTCGTGCAGCACGGCCGTGGTGTCGTGCGGGCCGATCGGCGTGCGTTCGATCAGCAGCATCGGACCGGTATCGAGCCCTTCCTCCATTTGCATGATCGTCACGCCCGTTTCGGCGTCGCCGGCCTCGATGGCGCGGTGGATCGGCGCGGCGCCGCGCCAGCGCGGCAGCAGGGAGCCATGGATATTGATGCAAGGCTTGATGTCGAGCGTGCTGCGGGGCAGGATCAGGCCGTAGGCGGCCACCACCATCGCGTCATACTCGGTGGCCAGCAGCAGTTCATGCGCCGCTTTTGCTTCCAGCGCACGCTGCGGGTCCTTCGCATCCATGCGCAGCGATACGGGCTGGGCCACGGGAATGCCCTGCGCCAACGCATACTGCTTCACGGCCGACGGCTGAAGGTGCATGCCGCGCCCGGCCGGGCGGTCCGGCTGGGTCAGCACGAGGGGAATCTCGAAACCGGCCTCGTGCATCGCCTTCAGGGCGACGGCGGCAAATTCCGGCGTACCGGCAAAGATAACTTTCATGACCCGACTTTCAAGCGCAGAGTGGAGGAAACCCGAGGAAGCCCGATCAGCGGCGGCCGGCGGCGCGCAGCTGCTTTTCCCGGTCCATGCCGCGCTCTTCCTTCTGCAGCTTGGTCTTGATGCGGTTGCGCTTCAGCGGCGACAGGTACTCGACAAACACCTTGCCGGCCAGGTGATCCATCTCATGCTGGATACACACGGCCAGGAGGCCATCGGCGTCCACTTCGAAGAACTCGCCCTTGGCGTCCTGGGCGCGCACCTTGACCTTGGCCGGGCGCTCGACATCGTCGTAGATGCCGGGCACGGACAGGCAGCCTTCGTCGTACACCTGCTTCTCGTCGCTGGCCCACAGGATCTGCGGATTGATGAATACCGTCAGCTGATCCTTCGTTTCGCTGATGTCGATGACGACGACCTGTTCGTGGACGTCGACCTGGCTGGCGGCCAGGCCGATGCCGGGCGCGTCGTACATGGTTTCGGCCATGTCGGCCACCAGGCGTGCAATGCGCTCGTCGAACACTTCGACGGGCTTGGCGACCTTGTGCAGGCGGGGATCGGGATAACGGAGGATGTTCAGGATAGACATTGGCGACTTGATAATAGGGGTACTAGGGATGACAACAACAACCGAAAGACGGCGAGGCCGATCTTGCACAGAACACGGGGAGCGGCCAGCGCCGCGACGCGGTTTTGCTTGCCAGTTCAGGGTAAAGTGGGCAGAATTTGATTCAGTAGGGCAATTTTTTCCCGGCCTTTCCGGGAACCTGGGTTACCGAGAGAGGTAGCGCAGGCGTCTGGGATATCGCATGCCTCGAGGCCGCCTCGAGGCCGACATCGACGGCGTCTTCCGGGTGCCTCCGTCAGTAACGGACATATTCATGAAAAATTTTAGCACAGTCGGCGCAGGCCTGTTGGCCCTCGCCCTGTTATCCGGTGCCACGGCCGCCTCCGCCCAGACCTCCCAGGCCGCTTGCGCCTTCAAGGCGAACGCGCCGGACCAGCACGTGGTGGCGCGCGGTGACACGCTGTGGGATATTTCCGGCACCTTCCTGGAGAAGCCCTGGTGCTGGCCGCAGGTGTGGGGCATGAACCGTGACGAGATTGCCAACCCGCACTGGATCTATCCGGGCCAGATCGTCTACTTCGACCGCGCCGCCGGACGCCTGCGCCTGGCCAACCGGGTCGGCGCAGGCGATATGGACGGCGCGGGGCAGGGCACCTTGAAACTGGCGCCGCAGCTGCGCACCGAAGGGCTGGGCAAGGATGCCGTCAAGTCGATTCCCGCCGGCGCCATCGAACCGTTCCTGACGCAGCCCCTGATCATCGAAGCGGACGAGCTGAAGAATGCGCCCCGCATCATTGCGACGGCCGAAAACCATGTCTTCATCGGCAAGGACGACAAGGCCTATGTGCGCGGCAACCTGAACGGCGCCACCTCGTTCCAGGTGTTCCGGCCGGGCAAGCCCCTGCGCGATCCCGTGACGAAAAAGGTCGTCGGCACCGAAGCGTTCTATCTCGGCACGTTGAAACTGCAACGCGAGGCCGCGCCGGGCAGCGACGTGCATACCTTTATCGTTGCCAGCGCGAAGGAAGAGATGGGCGTGGGCGACCAGCTGATGCAGATGCCGCCGACGCCGATGCAGAACTACGTGCCCCATCCGCCCGAGGCGAAGGTCGACGCGCGCGTGCTGGCCATCTACAACGGTGTCTCGCATGCGGGCCAGAACCAGGTCGTCAGCATCAACCGTGGCAAGCTTGACGGACTCGATATCGGCGCCGTGCTGCAGCTGTACCATAAGGGCCAGACGGTGCGTGACCCGGGCGTCAGCCGTGGCTGGCACAACCTGGGCAACCCGCAGGTCAAGCTGCCGGACGAGGAAGTGGGCAGCTTGTTTATCTTCCGCGTGTTCAAGCATATTTCCTACGGCCTGATCATGCAGGTGACGGAGCCGGTGGTCGTCGGCGACATCGCCAAGACGCCGGAGTAAGCCCCGCCGTGCAAGCCACGGACTCCCTTTCTGCAAGCGGCCCCGATGCCGACAGCCTGGCCGCCTGGCTGCGGCTGGCCTACACGCCCGGCGTGTCGCGCCTGGCGGCGGCGCGCCTGCTGCAGGCCTACGGTACGCCGCAGGCCGTGCTGGCGGCATGCCACGCATCGCACCCGACTGCCGCTGTCGATGACGGCGCACCGCGCCTGACGGCAAGCCAGGCCGCGGCCTTGCGTGCGCCGCCGTCGGCCGCCATGCGCTGCCTGGTCGAGGCGACCTTGGCCTGGCTTGCGCAGCCGGGCCATCACCTGATCACGTTCAACGACGATGTGTATCCGCCGCTGTTGCGGCACATTGCCGATCCGCCGCTGCTGCTGCATGCGCGCGGCAACGCGGCCTTGCTGTCGCGCGCAGCCATCGGCATCGTCGGCAGCCGCAACGCCACCATGCAGGGGCGCGGCAACGCGGAGCGTTTCGCGCGCAGCCTGGCCGATGCGGGGCTGACCGTCGTCTCCGGTCTCGCACTGGGCATCGATGCGGCCGCGCATGCGGGCGCACTGGCCGGTGCCGCGTCGACGGTGGCCGTGGTCGGCACGGGCATCGACCTGCTGTATCCGACAGCGAACGCCGCGCTGGCGCAACGCATCGCGCAAGAGGGTTGCATCGTCAGCGAGTTCGCGCTCGGCACGCCCGCGCGCTCGGCGCATTTTCCAATTCGCAACCGCACCATCAGCGGCATGGTGCGCGGCGTGCTGGTGGTGGAGGCGGCGGAAAAATCGGGCTCGCTGATCACGGCGCGCTGCGCCAACGAACAGGGTCGCGACGTGTTCGCCATTCCCGGTTCGATCCACGCCACCTTGTCGAAAGGCTGTCACCGCCTGATACGAGAAGGCGCGCTGCTGGTCGAAACGGCGGCCGATATCCTGCAGGCATTTCGCATGGATGTTTCATCGGCGAGCAGTTCACATGGGAGCAATTCATCTCTGTCGAATGGGGCTTGCGAAGACGCCATGCACACTGCATTGATGCAAGCTGCAACGCCCTTGCTGGCGGCCTTGGGCCATGATCCCGTGCGTGCCGACGAACTGGCGACACGGCTGCAATGCAACGCCGCTGACACACAGGCAAGTTTGTTGGCATTGGAGCTCGCAGGTGTTGTGGAACGGCTGCCAGGTGGTGCATTTCAGCGACTCAAAAGGTGATCGCAACCGTGTGGGACTTGTGCCGCGCCAAGCGATCCTGATAGAGTAGCGCCATGTTCGACATCCTTGTTTATCTCTACGAGACCTATTACCGGCCCGACGCCTGCCCCGAACCGGCGGCGTTGGCAAAGAAGCTGTCGGCTGTCGGTTTCGACGATGTGGAGATCTCCGAGGCACTCGTGTGGCTCAACGACCTGACCGAAATGGCTTGTGTCGAACACGCGCTGACTGCGGCATCGACCGGCACGCGTTTCTACGTCGAACAGGAACAGGATGCATTGGGCGCGCAAGCCATCGGCTTCATCGCCTTCCTGGAAAGCGCGCGCGTGCTGTCGCCGTTGCAACGCGAGATCGTCATCGAACGGGCCCTGTCTCTGGAAGAATCGCCCGTCAACCTGGGCAAGCTGAAAATCATCGTGCTGATGCTGCTGTGGAGCCAGGGCAAGGAACCTGACGCACTGATGTTCGACGACCTGTTCGGTTCGGACGAAGAGCAGGCACCGCGCCTGCTGCATTGAGCTTGCACCGGCGCAAGCGCCGGTATGGACATGCCCGCACCCCGATGGCATTGCCCGATGCAAAAGCCTTTCAGCTGAAACCACCCAGGCTGAATCACTCAAACTGCATTACGTAAGAGAACGGCCCGGCCCCGCCGGTGGCCCGCGTATTGCCCTACGGTTCCATGCCGATGTACGCAACTTGCGAACAAAGTCGTAACGCGCTTATGATTGGCCCCTTCGCGGGCCGCCGGGCCAGTCGCCCTGCTTAAAATGCGTGCAGCGCAAGGGCAAACTGTCGGCAAAGGCCGCAATGCCATGTATTATGCGCCTGCCGTACCGAGCACCTGAACAAGCAAACGAGAACAATAACCATGAGCAAAACCCTCATCATTGCCGAGAAGCCTTCTGTCGCGAACGATATCGCGAAGTCGCTTGGCGGCTTCACCAAGCACGATGAGTATTTCGAATCCGACGAATACGTGCTGTCCTCCGCCGTCGGTCACCTGCTGGAAATCGCGGTGCCGGAAGAGCATGACGTCAAGCGCGGCAAATGGAGCTTCGCGCACCTGCCGATGATTCCGCCGTACTTCGCGCTGAACCCCATCGCCAAGACGGAGAGCCGCCTGAAGGTGCTGAACAAATTGATCAAGCGCAAGGACGTTACGGCCTTGATCAACGCATGCGACGCGGGCCGCGAAGGAGAACTGATCTTCCGCCTGATCGCCCAGAACGCCAAGGCCAAGCAGCCCGTCAAGCGCCTGTGGCTGCAGTCGATGACGCCCAACGCGATCCGCGACGGCTTCACGCACCTGCGCAGCGACGAGGAAATGCTGCCGCTGGCCGATGCGGCCCGCTGCCGTTCCGAAGCCGACTGGTTGATCGGCATCAACGGCACCCGGGCGATGACGGCCTTCAATTCGAAAGAGGGCGGCTTCTACCTGACGACAGTGGGCCGCGTGCAGACGCCGACCCTGTCGATCGTCGTCGAGCGCGAAGACAAGATCAAGAAGTTCGTGCCGCGCGACTACTGGGAAGTACGCGCCGAGTTCGTCTGCGCCGCCGGCGTCTACGAAGGCCGCTGGCTGGACACGAATTTCAAGAAGGACGAGACGGACCCGGAGAAACGCGCCGAGCGCCTGTGGAGCAAGGCGGCCGCCGATTCCATCGCGCTGGCCTGCCGCGGCAAGCAGGGCAACGTCACGGAAGAATCGAAGCCGACCACGTCAATGGCGCCGGCCCTGTTCGACCTGACCAGCCTGCAGCGCGAGGCCAACGGCCGCTTCGGTTTCTCGGCCAAGAACACCCTGGGCCTGGCCCAGGCCCTGTACGAAAAGCACAAGGTGCTGACCTACCCCCGTACCGATTCGCGCCACCTGCCGGAAGACTACCTGCCCACCGTGCAGTCGACCCTGCAAGTGGTGAAGGAAAACCCGAACTATCACCAGTTCGCCAAGCAGATCCTGGACAAGGGCTGGGTCAAGCCGAACAAGCGCATCTTCGACAACACGAAGATCTCGGATCACTTCGCCATCATCCCCACCGGCATTGCGCCGAAGGGCTTGTCCGAGCCGGAGCAGAAGCTGTACGACCTCGTCACGCGCCGTTTCATGGCCGTGTTCTTCCCGCCGGCCGAGTTCCAGGTGACGACACGCTACACGGAAGTGTCGGGCCACCAGTTCAAGACCGAAGGCAAGGTGATGACGAACGCCGGCTGGCTGGCGATCTACGGCAAGGAAGCGCTGGGCGAGGACGACAAGGGCGGCGGCAACCTGGTGCCCGTGGCCAAGGGCGAGAAGGTGCACACGGAGCAGGTCAATGCCAACGGCCTCGTGACGAAGCCGCCCGCACGCTACACGGAAGCGACCTTGCTGTCGGCCATGGAAGGCGCGGGCAAGCTGGTCGACTCGGACGAGCTGCGCGACGCCATGGCCGGCAAGGGCCTGGGCACGCCAGCCACGCGGGCGGCCATCATCGAGGGCCTGCTGACGGAGAAATACCTGATCCGCGAAGGGCGCGAGCTGATTCCGACGGCCAAGGCGTCGCAGCTGATGACCTTGCTGCGGGGCCTCGGTGTCAACGAACTGACGGCGCCGGAGCTGACGGGCGAGTGGGAATACAAGCTGTCGCAAATGGAGAAGGGCAAGATTTCGCGCGAGGAATTCATGCGCGAGATCGCCCAGATGACGCAGATCATCGTCAAGCGCGCCAAGGAATACGACAACGACACGATCCCCGGCGAGTACGCCACGTTGCAGACGCCGTGCCCGAACTGCGCCGGCGTCGTCAAGGAAAACTACCGTCGCTTTGCCTGCACCAAGTGCGACTTCTCGATGGGCAAGACCCCGGGCAGCCGCCAGTTCGAGATCGCCGAAGTGGAAGAGCTGCTGACGAACCGCACCATCGGTCCGCTGCAAGGCTTCCGCTCGAAGATGGGCCGGCCGTTCGCCGCCATCCTGCGCATCGTGCGCGACGAGGACATCAATAACTTCAAGGTCGAATTCGACTTTGGCCAGAACGACGAAGGCGAGGACGGCGAAGGCGTCGACTTCACCGGCCAGACCCCGCTGGGACCGTGCCCGAAGTGCGCCGGCGGCGTCTACGAAATGGGCCTGGCCTATGTGTGCGAACACAGCATGGCCAAGCCGAAGACCTGCGACTTCCGCAGCGGCCGCATCATCCTGCAGCAGGAAATCCTGCCCGAGCAGATGGCAAAGTTGCTCAACGACGGCAAGACCGACCTGCTGCCCGGCTTCGTGTCGCAGCGCACGCGCCGGCCCTTCAAGGCCTTCCTCGTGCGCGGCAAGGACGGCAAGATCAGCTTCGAGTTCGAGCCGCGCAAGGAAAAACCGGGCGCCAAGCCGAAGGCCGCGGCCGTGATCGACGAAGCGGGTGCCGAGGCGGCCGAGGCCGTGACGAAGGTCGCAGCGAAGAAGGCACCGGCCAAGAAAGCCCCGGCCAAGAAGGCGGCGGCCAAGCCGGCCGCGAAGGCAGTGGCCAAGAAGGCGCCGGCGAAAAAAGCGGCGGTGAAAAAAGCCGCGGCGGTCGAGGAATAAAAACGCGAAATAAAAAACGCGAAATAAAAAAACGGGACTTCGGTCCCGTTTTTCTTATCAGCGCAAGTCGTTGGTGTCGAAGTACACGGTGCCGGCGATTGCCGACGGCGCCACGCCCAGCGCGTCGGCCAGCGCACGGGGGGAGGGTTGCTGCAAGGCCAGCTTGGGCACCGTTATCGACTGCGTGTCCGCGCCGGGCGTGGCGCGGTAGGCCACGATGTGGTCGAAGTCGGGCCGGCTGTCGATGGTCTTGACGAGGAAACGCTGGCGGCCCGTGCCCACCTGCATATAGCGTGCAGTGGCGCTTTCCACCGTCTCCGGCAGCAGGCGCCGGAACAGCAGCACCTTCTCGACGATTACCGTCACATCGCGGTACTGGGGCTTGCCGCCCTGTTCGAAATGGCCCTGCACGATGGTGGCGGTGAACTGGCGCACGGGCGCACCGGCGCCGGGGGCCAGGCGGTCCAGCTCGAATTTTTCCGGATCGACCGTCCACAAGGCCGGTTTGCCTTCCAGGCGGGCCCGCAGCAAGCCATCCAGTTTCGGGTCGAGCAGGCGCACTTGCAGCAGCACCTGGTAATCGTGGGGCGCATGGAACATCGGCAGGTGCGACGCATACATGCCGTCGCGGCCGCCAAACAGGGCCATGCCGTGGGTGCCGTACGTGGGGCCGGCGGCGTGGACCGGCAACATGGCAAGGGTGGAAAAGGCGGCGGTGGCCGCCAGCAGGGTGCGGCGAGAGGCCGAGAAGGCAGGTTTCATGCCGCGATAGTAAGTCCGTTGGTACTCCGAGGCAAGTGACTCCGACGGGCGCGCCGAAGTGTTGCGATGCGCCCGCGCCACAGCTGTAAATTTCCACCTGGCAACTAAAAGTATGTTAAACTCTGCCTCCCTTTTAGGCACTTCCCAGGTCCACGACGTTGACCTTCCTGACCATGAATAATCTGAAAATCGGCATCCGCCTTGCCGCAGGCTTCGGCCTGGTGTTGGCCCTGATGACCTTGATGACCGCCTTTGGCGTGTTCCACATGCAATCTGTCGGCGAAGCGACGCGCGAGCTGATGCACCAGCCGCTGGCCAAGGAACGTGCCATCGCCGACTGGTACCGGCTGATCCACACCAGCGTGCGCCGCACCACGGCCATCTCGAAAAGCAGCGACCCGTCGCTGGGGCCGTTCTTCGCCGAGGACACCGCCAATTCCACCCGCGAAGTCAATTCGCTGCAGAAACAGGTCGAGCCTCTGTTGCAGACGGCGGCCGAGAAGGAAACCTTCGAGCAGATCGTCGCCGCGCGCAAGCGCTACCTGGCGTCGCGCGACGGCATCGTGGCACTGAAGAAGGAGGGCAAGCTGGACGAAGCCAACGAGCTGCTGGTGAAATCCTTCCAGCCCGACGGCAAGGCCTACCTGGAGGCGCTGAACGCGCTGTTGCAACAGCAGCGCAATGCCATCGACGCCGAGGCCCGCCATATCGAGGACCTGTTCCAGGGCAATCGCCGCTTCATGATCGTCTCCGGCACCATCGTGCTGGCGCTGGGGGCGTTCTGCTCGTGGTGGCTGACGCGCGGCATCGTCGTGCCGCTGAACCGCGCCGTGGAGGTGGCCTGGTCGGTCGCCCAGAACGACTTGCGCAGCGATATCGACGTGACGTCGAAGGATGAAACCGGCCGCCTGCTGGCCGCGCTGAAGACCATGAACGACAACCTGGCGCGCATCGTCGGCCAGGTGCGCGGCGGCACCGAACATATCTCCAGCGCTTCCGGCGAAATCGCCGCAGGCAACCTGGACCTGTCGTCCCGCACGGAACAGCAGGCCAGCGCGCTGGAAGAAACGGCATCGTCGATGGAGGAACTGACGTCCACCGTGCGCCAGAATGCCGATAATGCGCGCCAGGCCAACCAGCTGGCCGTCAGCGCGTCGGAAGTGGCGGTGCGCGGCGGCGAAGTGGTGGGCCGCGTGGTCGAGACGATGGACTCGATCAACGATTCGGCGCGCAAGATCGTCGACATCATTTCCGTCATCGACGGTATCGCCTTCCAGACCAATATCCTGGCCCTGAACGCGGCGGTGGAAGCAGCCCGGGCCGGCGAACAGGGACGCGGCTTCGCCGTCGTCGCCAGCGAAGTGCGCAGCCTGGCCCAGCGTTCGGCCGCGGCCGCGAAGGAAATCAAGGTGCTGATCGGCGACTCGGTCGACAAGGTCGGCGCCGGCAGCAAGCTGGTCGAACAGGCCGGCACGACGATGACGGAAGTGGTGCAAAGCATCCATCGCGTTACCGACATCGTCGGCGAAATCACGACGGCCAGCCTGGAGCAGAGCGAAGGCATCGAACAGGTCAACCAGGCGATTGCCGACATGGACGGCGTCACGCAGCAGAACGCCGCGCTGGTGGAAGAAGCCGCCGCCGCCGCCGCGTCGCTGCGCGAGCAGGCTGCCGCGCTGGCCGAGGTGGTCAGCGTCTTCAAGCTGCGCGAAGGGCGGCTGGCGCTGCACTGATGTTGCTCCAAAAATGGGGACAGACCCCATTTTCCAGGCAACTTTCGCGCGCGAAACAGCGATAAAAAAGGCCGTCCCTCAGGACGGCCTTTTTCATCCAACACCCGCACTGCGGAGTTAGTCTTTCAAATCCGCCGGCACCTTGCCGCCATTGGCGGCCAGCTTGTTCATCACCTGCCGGTGCAGCCAGATATTCATCTTGGCCGAATCCCCCGTGTCGCCCGTGTAGTGCAGCTCAACCGCCAGTTCCTTGCGCGCTTGCAGGCTGCTGTCCAGGTCCAGCAGTTTCAGCAGGTCGACGATCGAGGTGCGCCAGTTCAGCGTTTCGCCGGCCGACTGGGCCTTCTGGTTCAGGATCGCTTCGACGTCCACTTCGACCAGCGCGGCCGGTGCGGCAGCGGGTGCGGCCTGCGCCGGTGCGGCGGCAGGGGCGGCCGGTGCGGCAGCAGCCGGTGCCGCCTGCGGTGCCGGCGCGGCCGGCTTGGCTTGCACGGCCGGGTGCGACGACGGGAAGATCTTGTGGAAGATATTGCTCAGGATACCCATGTGTAGCTCCTTGACGTTGGTGGAATCAGTTCTGGTGCGCTTGGGCGATCTTGCCCAGCACGATGGCCAGCGCGACACCGCCCAGGGCTTTCACCAGGGTCGGATGGTCCGCGTAGAAGTCGCCCATGCGGTCGACGATGCCGGGGTTGTGCTGCTCGGCCGTGGCCGCGATTTCCTGGGCCTGTTGCGGCGTGATCTGTTCGGCCTGTTCCGGCGTCACCTGCGGCTGGCCGTCCTGCTTGAACAGGTTGCCCACGCTGCCTGCCAGCGAGGCCAGCATGGCCGGGCTGACATTGGCCAGCAGCTGGTTCAGCATGCCGGCGCGCTGCGTCGGATCGCTGCGGCCGAACAGCTGGCCCACCAGTTGCGAGAACGGTGGGGTCTGGTCGGAACGGAGCGCTTCCGTCACGCCCTGGGCCAACGCGGGGCGGGGCGCCTGCTGCGCCACGTTGCCGAAGTCTTGTTCGGCGCGGGCCGGGTCGGCCGCGGCAGCACCGCCCAGGTACTGTTGTAACAAGTTACCGAGATCAAATCCCATAGCCAGCTCCTGTCTTCATCGGAAAACGCCAGCATGCCCCATGGGCCGTCCGGGGTCTGTTCGCGGCTTAACTGAATGTCACGATCCGGCGCCTCAACGGGGCGGCAGATCGACGGGGATCATATTGTCGTGCGGCTTGCGGTCGATCAGTTTGTTGTCCGGGTCGATGCCGGCCCGGGCCGGGCGGCCCGCCACGACCATCTTGTACGTCGTCTCGCGCCGGTCGATCAGCCTGCGTTCGCGTACCAGGCTCTTGCCGTCCTTGTCGTCGACGCCGATGTCGATCAGGTCGGCCAGCGGCACGTCCTTCTCGACGCCCAGGCCGTCGGCGCGCAGCTTGGCGGCGTGCACCGTCACTGTCACGTCGTAGCGGCCGTCCTTGCGGCGCTTGGCCGTGGCGGACAGGGCGCGGTTGTCGTACAGGACGATGGCGTTGAACAGGTCGTCGACCAGGTAGGCCTGCTCGCGCGGCACGACGGCACGCAGGCCCTCGACCAGTGCCGTCACGCTCGGATACGGCCCGGCGCTGAAGCCATATTGCTGCAGCAGGGCACGCAGCAGGCCGTTGATGCGTTGTTCGCCGACGATGTCCTGCAGCTGGTACATCGCCAGGCTGCCCTTGCGGTAGTGGATGTAGCCCTGGTCCTCGTTGTCGGCCAGCGGCAGCTCGCGGCGCGCTTCCATGGCGCGACCGTGCAGGTACATGTCCAGGTCGTAGCGCAGGAAGCGGCGCATGCGCTCCGGGCCGAAGGTCTTCTTCATCACCATCAGGGCCGAATACTCGGCCAGCGTTTCGGACAGCACCGTGGCACCGCGCGTATTGCCGCCCACCAGCTGGTGGCCCCACCACTGGTGCGCCACCTCGTGGGCCGTCACGTAGTACGGGTAGTCGATGTCCTTCGGATTCTTCTCGTCGACCTTGGCGATGAAGCCCATGCTCTCGGCGAAGGGCACCGTGTTCGGGTACGACTGGGCGTAGCGTTCGTAGCGGGGGAACTCCACCACGCGCAGGACCTTGTGCTGGTAGGGCCCGTAGTTGCGGCTGAAGTAGTCCAGGCCGTCCTTGACGCCGCGCGTGATGCGGTCCAGGTTGTATTCGTGGCCGGGGTGGTAGTACACCTCGATGCCGACGTCCTGCCACCAGTCGTGCCGCACCGCGTAGCGCGCCGACTGGAACGAATAGAAGTTCAGGATCGGCTTGTCCATCCGATAGTGGAAGTAGCGGCGGCTACCGTCCTTCCGGTCGCGCCATTCCTTCACCAAGGTGCCCGGCGCCACCGCCACCTGGTCTGCGCTGGTGCCGATCACGGCGTCGAAGGCGACCCAGTCGGCGTCGTTGCCCAGCACATTGTTGGCCAGGCCTTTCGGATCGTCGCGCGCCAGCTTGCGCTCCTGCGCCGGCAGCTTGTGCTTGCGGCGGTCGCGCGGGTCGGTCAGCTCGTTGTCGCGCTGGTAGCCGATATGGGGCAGCACGCCGTTGTTGAAGAAGGTGCCGTTCGCCACCACGGGCGTGTCGGCGCCCAGGCCGAGGATGCCCTTCGGCTCGTAGGCCAGTTCGAACGTCATCGGCAGCGCGGCGCCCGGCGCCAGCGGCGTGGCCAGCGCATAGCCGTGAAAGCCCGTCTCGCCGTCGTCCAGCACCGCGCGGGCCGGCACGCCGAAGCGCGGCTGCGCCATGACGGCATGCTTTTCCTGCGTGACGTAGATGGTGCCGATGGGCGTGCTGCCCCGGTTGACCAGCAGGTAGCGGCCCTTGACGACGAGGCGGCGCTGTTCCGGCATGATCTCCACGTTCAGCTTCACCTCCGTGATGCGCGGCTGCGCCACCAGGGCCAGGGCCTGGTATTTGCGTTCGTAGTCGGCGCGCTGCGCGCCCTGGCGGTAGGCCGTCTCGAATTCGTTGGCGATGTTCAGGTTGTAGAACAGGACCCCGCCCGCGCCCAGGAAGACCAGCAGGGCGCCGCCGAAGGTAGCCAGCACCGGCACCGTCAGTGCATGCCGGGCCAGGCGCCGGCGCGTCAGCCATTCCTCGCTGGCGCCGCGCGGCCAGAACACCAGCGTCAGCACGGCCAGCATCACGGCGCAGGCGCCCCAATAGACCTGGTACCAGCGCTCGCGCAGCAGGAAGTGGCCGAAGCCGTTCATGTCCGAGTAGACGATTTCGGGCGTGACGCCGTACATCAGCAGCGGGTGCTCCAGGCCCAGGCCCTTCAATGTGACGGTGCCCACGTAGTAGACGATCATCGTGAAGTAGCCGACGAACTTGTGCCCGGTCAGCACCTGCACGGCAATGGCCAGCACCGCCACCAGCGCGTAGGCCGGCAGTTCGATGGTGAACAGCTCCGTGAAGTACAAGGCCGGTTCCAGCTTGAAGTAACCGTGGAACAGCTGGATCGACACGCCGCACAGCATCACCACCAGCAGCAGCAGGGCCTGCAGGCCGATCAGCGCGAACAGCTTGGACAGCATCGGCAGCCAGCTCGGCACCGGCAGCGCGTCCAGCAGCAGCGCCATGCGGTGCTCCCGTTCGCGCCATACCAGCTCCCCGGCGTAGAACGTCGTGATGACCAGCATGAAGGGGGCGAACATGCGCTTGACCATGTCCAGCACGACGTACGTCAGCGGGTAGGTATTGGTGCCCCAGATCGAGCCCATGTCGAGGGCGCCGGCATACATCGTCAGCACGCCGGCCAGCACGATGACGAAAAAGTACACGTTCTTGGTCGTCTCGCGCAGGTTCAGCCACGTGAACTGGGCCAGCAGCAAGGCCAGGCTGCGGGCCTTGAAGTCGGGCGCCTCGGCCGTGCGCGCGGCCGTGGCGGTGATGCGCAGCGGCTCGTCGCTGTCGCCGCGCGCGGCATGGCCGACGTCAAGCGTGCCGATGAAGTGGAAGCGCCAGTAGCCCAATAGCAGCGCCACCAGCGAGAACGAGCACCAGATCGCGCGGTTGAGCAGATAGACGCCGTCCGGCAGCACCAGGCGCGTGTTGCGCTCGGCGATGGGCCAGTATTCCGTCAGGCGCAGCAGGGCGGCCGTGCCGAAGGGATCGATCAGCGCGGCCAGCATCTTGTAATCGAGGTCGCGCGCCAGGCTGGGCGCGACGATATAGCCGATCAGCATGACGACGCTGCTGACATACACGGGCAGCATGCGCCGCGTCAGCGCCGCCATCACGAAGAAGATGGCGCCGAAGATGAACAGGTTGGGCAGCAGCGTGACGAAGTAGGGCAGCAGGTAGGCCTGCAGGCCGGGTGGTCCAAGGCGCTCCGGATCGACCCCGGGCAGCCAGGTTCCGAACAGGTGGCCCAGCAGGATGCTGGAGAAGATTACGGCCAGCACCAGCCAGGCGCCGAGGAAGCGGCCGAACATGTACTGGTATTTGCGGATCGGCGCCGTGAAGAAGAACGGGTGCATCTCGTACTCGAAATCCTGCTGCACGGCGCGCCCCATCATGGCCGCCACGACCACGACGCCCAGGCAGCCCAGCGCGCTGGCCGTCAGCATGATGGCCAGTGGTGCGTTGATCAGCACGCGCCCGCCGAAGCTCACGGTGGCGTTCTTGAACACGCCGCCGGCCGCGCCCACCCACAGCATCGACAGGGCCAGGAACATCAGGAAGTAAACCCAGGTCGACAACAGGCGCAAGCGCTGGCGCGCTTCGAACAGGGCAATGGAGACGAGCGCGCTCATGTCAATCGCAGGCGTCGGCCACGTGGCGGCCCGCGATGGTGGCGAAGTAGACGTCTTCCAGGTCGCCGATGGCTTCCTCGAAGCCGTCGCCCGGGTCGTCGTCGCTGTAGGCGTGGATCAAGGTGCGGCCCGACAGCAGGCGGGTCGAGATGATGGTGTGGCGCTGCTGGAAGTAGGCCAGCTCCTTCTTGTCGACGAAGCGCGCCCAGATCTTGCAGCTGATGTCGTCGATCAGCTGCTGCGTGGCGCCCGTGACCAGCAGCTCGCCCTTGTTGATGATGGCCATGTTCGAACACAGGTCGGCCACGTCGCTGACGATGTGGGTCGACAGGATCACCGTGCGCTCCTCGCCGATATCGGACAGCAGGTTGTGGAAGCGCACCCGTTCCTGCGGGTCCAGGCCGGCGGTGGGCTCGTCGACAATGACGAGGCGCGGGTCGCCCAGCAGCGCCTGGGCAATGCCGAAGCGCTGGCGCATGCCGCCGGAGAAGGTGCCCAGGCGCTGGTGACGCACGTCGAACAGGTTGGTCTGCTGCAGCAGGCCGTCGACCACCTCGCGGCGCCGGCCCCGGTGCGACAGGCCCTTCAGCACGGCGAAGTGGTCCAGCATCTCGTAGGCCGTCACCTTCGGATAGACACCGAAGTCCTGCGGCAGGTAGCCCAGCAGGCGGCGTACTTCGTCCTTTTCGTCCAACACGTCCAGGTCGCCGAAGAACACGGACCCGGCATCGCATTCCTGCAAGGTGGCGAGGATGCGCATCAGCGTCGACTTGCCCGCGCCGTTCGGGCCGAGCAGGCCGAACATGCCGGACGGGATCGTCAGCGATATATTGTCCAGGGCCACCACGCCGTTGGCGTAGGTCTTGGACAGGTTGCGGATGCTTAATTCCATGCTCACTCCTGAAAACTGGGTGCGGCGCAGCATGGGGGCGCCGCCTGGGCTGCGGTCCATGCCATCTTCACATGACGGCATTGTATTGAATCGGCGACACATCGGTTGCCGCGTTGCGACAGGGTGCGCTTTCGCCGCGCCAGAGTGTGAAATCGGGGGAACGGAACGGGCGCCCGCCGGCATCGCTGGCGGCAGGTCGGGAAAGTGTACAGAGTAACAAGCTCGACCGTAGGGCGCAAGGCGCAAAAATGCGTGGGCTTGCGCTATAGTGCTGCCCATGAGCCAGGAAAATCCCAAACTCGACACTGCGCTGCAGGAAAACGTCCTGGCGGTGACCCGCTGCGGGCTGACGACGAAGGAAGCCACGGGCTTCTTCCGCGTCGCGCTGGGCCTGTGCTACCTGGCCAGCCTGATGACGAAGGAAGCGCTCGACTTCAAGAAGCTGGACAAGGAATACAACCGCTTCATCTACCGCGCCATCGGGCCCGGTCACAGCATCACCAGCATCCTGCAGTACATGAGCGGCGAAGGCGTCGTCAAGGTGCTCGATTCGGACCGCTTCATGCGCGCCTTCGGCGACTACTGCCCCCACGTGCCGCTCGAATCGATTCCTTTTCTCCTCGGGCTGAACCTGGGCGTGGCGAAGGACTTCTCCGGCCTGGACGTGCGCGGCCCCGTGGCGGACTGGATCGAACGCCAGCGCCTGCTGCGCGAAGAGCAGGAAAGTCAGGGCAGCCAGGACAGCCCGCATAGCCAATAGGGCCGGGCGCCATGCGGCGCGCAGTTGGCTTGGCGCCGTGCGGCGCCGGAGCGGCCCCGCGCTTATAATGATGCCTTCCGCATAAGCTGGACAAAATGCCATGAGCGCCAAATATCATACCCCCCTGGACCGTTTCATCTGCAGCGCCGACAAGGCCCTGCGCGTCATCTCCGGCGTGGCCGCCGCCTCGCGCCCGACGCCGGCCGTGCATGTCGACGATGCCCACCTGACGGACGAAGAGCGCAAGCACAGCGCGGGCCTGATCCGGGTCGACCACGTGGGTGAAGTGATGGCGCAGGCCCTGTACAACGCCCAGGCCCGTTTCGCCAAGAGCGACGCGCTGCGCGACCAGTTCGAAAAGGCCAGCCGCGAGGAAGAAGACCACCTGGCCTGGACCGCCCAGCGCCTGAAGGAACTCAACTCGCGCACCAGCGTGCTCTCGCCCCTGTTCTACGCGGGCGCCTACGCGCTCGGCACCGTTGCGGCGCGCATGGGCGACCAGCACAGCCTGGGCTTCGTCGTCGAGACCGAGCGCCAGGTGGAGAAGCACCTGGAGTCGCACCTGCAGGACCTGCCGGCCGGCGACGCCAAGTCGCGCGCCATCGTCGACCAGATGCGCGTCGACGAAATCGCCCACGGCAAGGCCGCCCAGGACGCCGGCGCCGCCCAGACCCCGCTGCCCGTGCGCGTGGCGATGACGGCGATGTCGAAGCTGATGACGGGGACGGCCTACTACATCTGAGCCGCGCCGACCCGCGCTGCCCGCGCGCTGCGGCAACCCTGCCTAGCGCCATGAAATGCGTTCCCGGCATATGATGACAAAAAATCAGCTAACGGGAGTACATCATGCGGTGGGAAGGCAATCGGCAAAGCGATAACGTGGAGGACCGCCGGGGCGATGGCGGCGGTGGGGGCGGAGGCGGCGGCTTCAGCATCGGTGGCGGCAAGCTCGGTATCGGCGGCGTCGTCGTCGCGCTGGTGCTGTCGTATGTGTTCGGCGTCAGCCCGACGGCGATGCTGGGCATGGTGAACGGCGGCGCGCCCGTGCAGCAGCAGGCGCCCACGCGCCAGGCCGGCCCGGACGATCGCGCCAAGGACTTCGTCCAGACCGTGCTGGCCGATACGGAAGACGTGTGGGGCGCGCTGTTCCAGCAGCAGGGCGAGACCTACGTCAAGCCGACGGTGGTGCTGTTCTCAGGCCGCACGCAGACTGCCTGCGGCACCGGCCAGTCGGCCACGGGCCCGTTCTACTGCCCGCCGGACCAGAAGGTCTACATCGACCTGGAATTCTTCGACCTGATGCAGCAGCGCTTCCACGTGGCCGGCGAATTCGCCCAGGCCTACGTGCTCGCGCACGAAGTGGGCCACCACGTGCAGAACCTGATGGGGCTATCGGACAAGGTGCACAGCGCGCAGCAGCGCCTGGGCGAGGCCGAGGGCAATGCGCTGTCCGTGAAGCTTGAACTGCAGGCCGACTGCTTCGCCGGCGTGTGGGCCTTCCACGCCAACCAGTCGCGCAAGATCCTGGAGCAGGGCGATATCGAAACGGCGCTGGCCGCGGCCACCGCCATCGGCGACGACGCCCTGCAACGCCAGTCGCAGGGTCACGTCGTGCCGGACTCGTTCACGCACGGCACCTCGGCCCAGCGCGTGCGCTGGTTCCGGCGCGGCATCGACAGCGGCGAGATCGCCCAGTGCGATACCTTCAAGGCGCGCCAGCTGTAAGCACTTCGGCCTAGACCGCCACGATCTCCACGCTGTGCGTGATCTCGGCCGTCTTGGCCAGCATGATGCTGGCCGAGCAGTACTTGTCGTGCGACAGGCTGACGGCCCGTTCCACCGCTTCCGGCTTCAAATCCTTGCCGGTGACGACGAAGTGGAAATTGATCTTCGTGAAGATCTTCGGGTCGGTCTCGGCCCGCTCCGCCTGCAGCGTGACGTCGCAGCCGCGCACGTCGGCCCGGCCGCGCTTGAGGATCAGTACGACGTCATACGCCGTGCAGCCGCCCGTGCCCAGCAGGACCATCTCCATCGGGCGCGGGGCCAGGTTATGGCCGCCGCCTTCGGGCGCGCCGTCCATCACGACCATATGGCCCGAACCCGTCTGCGCGCGAAAACTCATGCCCGACGGGCCGTTCCAGCTCACTTTCACTTCCATTGCGATTCTCCGAAATCGGTTATTGACGTTGCTGCATTGTAGAACAGCCGTCAGATTCCCATCAGGTAGCGGTCGCTGCGCAGCCGCCGCTCCGTGAAGGCCAGGCACAACAGCGCCAGCAGCAGGCTGCCGCCGAAGGTCAGCACGAAGGCCAGCGGGCCCGGCGACTGGCCCTGCGCCAGCTCGCGCAACAGGGTCTGGTGCGACAGCACCGGCACCAGGTACATCCACGTGGCCGTGTTCAGGTTCATCATCGGCACGACGATGACGGGCACCATCGGGATCATGATGGCGAAGCTGGCCGTGGTCTGCGCTTCCTTGAACGTCCTGGCGTTGATGGCCAGCGCGATCTCCATCGCCGCCGCGAACAGGGGCAGCGACAGGGACGTCAGCAGCAGCCACGCGAGGTCGAGCCAGGACAAGCGCCAGGACATGCCGATTTCCTCCAGCGGCAGCCATTTCAGCACGCCGTGGGCGATCAGCAGCTCCAGCGTCAGCCCGGCCACGGACAGGAAGGAAGCGGCCAGCCATTTGCCGGCGACCAGGTCGAGGGGCCGGGCCGGCTGCGCCAGCAGCACTTCCAGCGAACGCCGTTCGCGCTCGCCGGCCGTGCTGTCGACGGCGGTGCTGAGGCAGAAGAAGAAGGCCGGGATGAAGAACATGCCCAGCATCGTGCCGATCACCTGGGCCGAACGCGATGCGCTGCTGCCGGTATCGTACTTCTGCAGCTGCACGGGGAAGAGGGTGGCCGGCGAGACGCCGTGGGCCAGCAGGCGCGCGCTGGCGATGGCGTTGCCGTAATGGCGCAGCACCTGCTCGACGTCGCCCACCTTGTAGCCCGAATCGGCGGCCGAATCGAACCACAGTTCCACCCGGGCGGGGAGCATGGCCCGGTAGTCGTCGCCATACGCGTCCGACAGGCGCAGCACGGCCGCCGTCTTCTTGGCGCGCAGCAGGGCGGTGATCTGCTCCTCCGTCATCGCGCCGGCCTCGGTGATGTTGACGTTCTTCTGCTTCAGCTGCGTCATCAACGTGGGGGCGCGCGCCGCGCCGATGACGGTCAGCTCGATGCCTTCCTTCTCCGGCGTCATGGCGCGGCTGATCTGCCGCTGCAGCACGCCGCCCACCATCAGTGGATACATCAGCACGAACAGCAGCATCAGGCCGAGCGCGCGCCGGTCGCGCAGGATCTCGCGCAGCTCCTTGGAGAACACCACGGCGACGGCGGAACGGCGGCTCATACGGCGATTCCTTCGTCGGTGCCGACCAGCTTGACGAAGGCGTCTTCCAGGCTGGCGATGCCGGTACGCTCGCACAGCGACTGTGGCGTGCCCTGGGCCACCGTGCGGCCGTTGGCGATGACGATGACGTCGTCGCAGGAATTCGTCACTTCCTGCATCACGTGGGTGGCCATGATGACGCAGCAGCCGTCGGCGCGCAGCGCGGCCAGCGCCTGCCGCAACGCGCGCGTGCTCATCACGTCCAGGCCCCGGCTCGGTTCGTCCAGCAGCAGGTTGCGCGGGCGGTGCAGCAAGGTGCGCGCCAGCGCCACCTTGATGCGCTGGCCCTGGGAGAAGCCCTTCGAGCGCCGTTCCAGGATGTCCTCCAGCGCCAGCAGCGCCGTCACTTCGTCGACGCGGCGCGCCAGGGTGGGCCGGTCCATGCCGTTCAATTCGCCGAAGTAATGCAGGTATTCGCGCGTCGTCAGTTTTTCGTACAGCCCGAACTGGTCGGTCAGGAAGCCGATGCTGCGCCGTACCGTCATCGGGTCGATGCCGGGGTCGATGCCGTCGACGGCGATGCGGCCGGCGTCGCGCCGCAGCAGGCCCACCAGCATGCGCAGCAGGGTGGTCTTGCCGGCGCCGTTCGGTCCCAGCAGGGCCGTGACGTGGCCGTCGCGCGCCGTGAAGGTGGCGCCGGCCAGGGCCTGCACCTTGCCGAAGTGTTTCGTGACGTCCTGTACTTCAATCATGGCAAGGTCGTTTCATGGTTGGGGGCCGGCGGCGTTGAGCTGGAAGGTGGGCGCGGGAATCTCGTCGAGGCAGGCGCCGGCGACGGGCCGCGTGGGGAAATCGAGGAACTCGCGCAGCAGGCGCGGCGCGCAGCCCAGCGGCGAGACGATATGGCCGCCGTTCTTCACCACCAGGTGCTGCGCCGCCCGCATGGCTTTCCCCGCCTCGGCGGCGCGGCGCGGCGGCGTCACGGGGTCCTGCGCGCCGGACAGCATCAGCACGGGCGCGGCGATCATGGCGGGTGCCGGATAGCTCACGGGCTTGACCTTGATGGCGGGGCACAGGGCGGCCAGCTGCGTCGCCACAGGCGTGCCGAGGAAGGAGCCGCGCGTGTCGGCCGCGAGCAGCTCCTGTGTCAGGCGCGGGAAATCCTCGGCGCACACGACGGCCAGGTACAGGGGGCCGGACATGCTGCCGTCGGCGGAAAAATCGGCATCGCGGTTGCTGCGGGCGACGAACGGCTCCCAGCGGCCCTGCCAGGCGCTGTGGATCAGGAAGGGCAGGCTGCGTGCGTCGGCCTGGGCATACAGCACGCGGTGCACGGTGGCGGCGAAGCGGCGGCTGCTGATCTGCACCGGGCGCACCTGGGCCGTGCGCGGATCGGCCATCTGCAGCGTCAATGGTCCCTTGGCCAGCTTGTCGGCCAGGCTGGCGAACTCGCCGCGCAGGCCCGGGAAGGCTTTCGCGCAGGCCGCTTCCTTCTCGCACTGGCGGAACGTCGTCTCCAGCGCCGCCTGGGCATCGCGCCCGCCGGCGGGAATCACCTGGTCCGGCGCCGCCACGCCGTCGAGCACGAGCGCGCGCACGCTGCCCGGGAACAGGCGCGCATAGTGCTGGCCCAGGCGGGTGCCGTAGGAGCCGCCCCACACGTTCACCTGCCGGTAACCGAGCGCCTGGCGCACGCGTTCGATATCGCGTGCGGCCGCGTCGGTGGTGTATTGGTCGTACGGCGCGCCGATGCTGGCGATGCAGCGCAGCGTTTCGGCATCCACCTGTTCTTCCGTCATCGTGTCGATGTCCGGCGGCGACTTGCAATCGAGCTTGCCGGACAGGCCCGTGCCGCGCTGGTCGATCAGCACGATGTCGCGGGTGGCGCGCACGCGACGGAAGGCTGCGTCCAGCATCGGCAGGATATCGCTGCCGGCCTGGCCCGGGCCGCCGGCCAGCACGAACAGGGGATCTTGCCGCGCCGCCTCGCGGTAGGCCGGCGCCACGGTGACGTGGATGGCCATGGTCTTGCCGGGCTGGCGGTAATCCAGCGGCACCGTCACCTTCACGCAGCGCAGCGCTTCCTCGGCGCCGGGCAGGTGGCAGGTGCGGCCGGCGGGCGCGGCGGCGGCAGCGAGCGGGGCCAGGGCGGCGGCGGCCAGCAGGCAGACCAGGTAGTCACGAACGTTCACGCGGCGCTTTCTACGATATCGACCGGGCAATACTAGCCGGCGCTTGCCGTTCTGGCAACGGCCGCGAGCGCTCGAAAGTCGTTCAGGTCGGGGTTGACCGGCGGTAGCACGGGGCGCTATAATCGCCAGCTTTCCGTTCGCTCAGGAAAGTCAACAACAAGGCTGCGTCCGCTGCATTACCGGGGCGGAACCACCATTTGAGCGTTTTTTTATATTCATTAGGAAGTCAAACATGAAAACTTTTTCCGCTAAGGGCCATGAAGTCCAGCGCGACTGGTTCGTGATTGACGCGACGGACAAAGTCCTCGGCCGTGTTGCCAGCGAAGTGGCACGCCGACTGCGCGGCAAGCATAAGCCAGAATTTACCCCTCACGTCGACACGGGCGATTTCATCGTCGTCATCAATGCAGGCAAACTGCGCGTGACCGGTACCAAAGCCACCGAGAAGACGTACTACCGTCACTCTGGCTACCCAGGCGGCATCTACGAGACCAACTTCCTGAAAATGCAACAGCGTTTCCCAGGCCGTGCTCTGGAAAAGGCCGTCAAAGGCATGCTGCCAAAAGGCCCACTGGGCTACGCAATGATCAAGAAGCTGAAAGTGTACGCCGAAGGTTCGCACCCGCACGCTGCCCAGCAACCTAAAGCACTCGAATTCTAAGGAACTGACATGATCGGTAACTACAACTACGGCACCGGCCGTCGCAAGAGTGCGGTAGCTCGCGTGTTCATCAAGGTCGGCACCGGCCAGATCATCGTGAACGGCAAGCCAGCGTCGGAATACTTCTCCCGCGAAACCGGCCTGATGGTGATCCGTCAGCCGCTGGAACTGACCGGCAACGTCGAGCGTTTCGACATCAAGGTCAACGTGCATGGCGGCGGCGAGTCCGGCCAGGCAGGTGCAGTGCGCCACGGTATCACCCGTGCACTGATCGACTACGATGCAGCCCTGAAGCCAGATCTGGCGAAAGCCGGCTTCGTCACCCGCGATGCGCGTGAAGTCGAGCGTAAAAAAGTCGGTCTGCGCAAGGCACGTCGCGCAAAGCAGTTCTCGAAGCGTTAATCGCGTTTCCCTTCAGCCTGGTTCGCCGGGCTGGACTCGAAAGCCGTCGGTGTATCCGGCGGCTTTTTGCATTCTGGATAGGGTAAAACGCCTGTCACCCAACACTGCTAGAATTCGCCTTCATCCACCCCATTTTTTTGCAAGGAAACCAGAACATGATCAAAGTTGGCATCGTCGGCGGCACCGGCTACACCGGCGTCGAACTGCTGCGCTTGTTGGCCGTCCATCCCCAGGTGCAGCTGACGGCCATCACGTCGCGCAAGGAAGACGGCCTGCCGGTGGCGGACATGTATCCTTCCCTGCGCGGCCGTGTCGATATCGCGTTCTCGGCGCCGGACAAGGCCGACCTGACGCAATGCGACGTGGTGTTCTTCGCTACCCCGCACGGCGTGGCGATGGCGCAGGCGCCCGAGCTGCTGGCCAAGGGCGTCAAGGTGATCGACCTGGCGGCGGATTTCCGCATCAAGGACCGCGCCGTGTTCGAGAAGACGTACAAGATCGACCACACGGCGCCGGAGCTGCTGGAGCAGGCCGTGTACGGCCTGGTCGAGCTGAACCGTGAAGACGTCAAGGGTGCCACGCTGATCGCCAACCCGGGCTGCTATCCGACCACGATGCAGCTGGGCTTCGCGCCGCTGCTGAAGGCCGGCGTCATCGATGCGGGCAACCTGATCGCCGACTGCAAGTCCGGCGTGTCCGGCGCGGGTCGCAAGGCCGAGATCGGCACCTTGTTCTCGGAAGCGAGCGACAGCTTCAAGGCCTACGGCGTGTCCGGCCACCGCCACACGCCGGAAACGACGGCCCAGCTGCAGCGCTTCACGGACGAGAAGGTGTCGCTGGTCTTCACGCCGCACCTGGTGCCGATGATCCGCGGCATGCACTCGACCCTGTACGCCAAGCTGACGAAGGACATCAGCAACGAAGCACTGCAGCAACTGTTCGAAGATGCGTACAAGGACGAGCGCTTCGTCGACGTGATGCCATTCGGCTCGCATCCGGAAACCCGCACGACGCGTGGCTCGAACATGCTGCGCCTGGCCGTGCACCGTCCGGACAACGGCAATACCGTCATCGTGCTGGTGGTGCAGGACAACCTCGTCAAGGGCGCGTCGGGCCAGGCCGTGCAGTGCATGAACCTGATGTTCGGCCTGGAAGAGCACCTGGGCCTGGACGTCATCGCGCTGCTGCCCTGAGCTTATTTTCCCGGTTTTGTCGGGTTGGCATTGAACTGCGGCGAAAACGCCGCATGTTCCCGTCAGAAACGACGTGGGCCTGAGCGGCAGTCCGTGCAAAGGTCTATAATGGGCCAACGATTTTTAGTAGGAGTTCCAAATGAATGCAGTAGCCGAAGCACAAGACGTCATCCCGTCGCCGATCATCTTCACGGACAGCGCCGCTGACAAGGTGGCCCAGCTGATCGAGGAAGAAGGCAATCCGGACCTGAAGCTGCGCGTGTTCGTGCAAGGCGGCGGCTGTTCCGGTTTCCAGTACGGCTTCACCTTCGACGAGATCGTCAACGAGGACGACACGACGATGGTCAAGAACGGCGTCCAGCTGTTGATCGATTCGATGAGCTACCAGTACCTGGTGGGCGCGGAAATCGACTACAAGGACGACCTGGAAGGCGCGCAGTTCGTCATCAAGAACCCATCGGCCACGTCGACCTGCGGCTGCGGTTCGTCGTTCTCCGTCTAAGCAGCACCCGCTTCATGTAACGGCGGCCAGCGCAAGCTGGCCGCCGTTTGTCGTTTACGCACGATGATTCCCGACGCTCGCCGGGCTGCGCTGTGCGAATTCGGTGTCAATTCGGTGTCAGACACCGAATTCGACGCGCGGTATTGCTCGAAAACCGGTCGGTCCGCCGCAGCGGTCTGACACCGGTTTTGCGGCAACAACCATTTGAAGCATGCAATTTCAAGATTTGGATGGCTGGATCAGGTGTCTGACACCGAATTCGACACGCCGTGGATTTAGATGTCTGACACCGAATTCGACGCAACTTCGGTCAGAGGCGAACTGTTTTCAGGCGGCAGCGAGCTGGGCGTTGGCGGCCAGGCGGGCTTCCAGGCGTTCCCACAGGCGGTCGTGGAAGGGCAGGGCGATCACGTTCAGGACCGGTTCCAGCACGGCCACGAGGCCGCCCAGGGCCAGCGAGCCGGTGGCCCAGTACATGACCGCCACGGCGATGACGAAGTGGAACAGGGTCTGGCTGACCTTTTCACAGGCCAGCAGGGCCTGGGCATAGGCTGCGGAACGGGCCCGCAGGCGTTGCCAGAAGCCTTCGTGCAACGGCAACAGCGCGACGTTGATGACAGGCTCCAGGATCGCCGCAAGGCCGCCGAAGGCCGCCGAGCCCGTCACAAGGTACATCAGGCTGAAGGCTATGGCCATGTGCGTGCCGACCTGGCTGATTTTTTTCGCTGCGACGATCATTTTGCTGCCTCTTCAGTGGATACCGTTGAGACAGATGATAACGATTCTCGTTTAACTTTGTAAGTTAATTGTTCTCAACGGTGTGATAGGAAAAATCTATTGAAAAAGTCGCGTCAACGTGTCGATTGACGGGCTCGTCCACCGTCGTCAAGGCAAGGGGCGCAACCGCGCCCATCAATTGGAGAACACCATGAACGCCGACACCGTGAAAGGACCTGCATCCTATTTCCCTTCGATCGAAAAGAAACACGGCCAGCCCGTGAGCCATTGGCTGACGCTGCTGGAACAGCGCGGGGCGGCCAGGCATATGGAACTGGTCGGCTGGCTCAAGAGCGAACACGGCCTGGGCCACGGGCACGCCAATGCCCTGGTGGCACATCACCTGGCGGGCAAGAAGGCTTGAGCGCAGCAGGATTGAGCATCAGCGGGGATGCAGGGCCCCCAGCACGCGCAAGCCCTTTGCCCCCGTCACGGAAGGCAGGTTGCCCGGCTCGCGGGCGTCGAAGCGGAACGCGAGCCAGGCCCAGCACAGCGCTTCCATTTGCTCGGGCACGACGCCCAGCGCGGCTGTCGTCTCCACCGTGACCTGCTTGCCCAGCTCATCGGCCAACATCGCCTTCAGCGTGCCGTTGTAGGCGCCGCCGCCGCAGAGGTAGACGATGTCCGTACCCTCGGCGTATTGCTTGATGGCGTTGGCCAGGGTCACGGCCGTCAGCCGCGTCAGGGTCGCCATCACGTCCTGCGGTGCGGCGCTCCCGTGGGCCGCCAGGTGGCGCTGCAGCCATTCCTGGTGGAACAGGTCACGGCCCGTGCTCTTCGGCACGGGAGCGGCGAAATAGGGTTCCAGCAGCATCGATGACAGCAGGCCCGGTATGACGTGGCCGCCGGCCGCCCAGGCGCCGCCGGTGTCGTACGCCTGGCCCAGGTGCTGGCCGATCCAAGAGTCCATCAGCACATTGCCGGGGCCCGTGTCGAAGCCGGTGACGTGTCCGTCCGGATGCAGCACGCTGATATTGGCGATGCCGCCGATATTGGCCAGCACGCGCGTGCTGCCTTGTTGCCCGAACAGGGCATGATGCGCGGCGGGCACCAGCGGCGCGCCCTGGCCGCCCGCCGCCACGTCGCGCGAACGGAAGTCGGCGATGACGTCGATGCCCGACAGCTCCGCCAGCAGCGACGCATCCAGCGTCTGCCACGTAAAACCCAGCTCGGGGCGATGGCGGATGGTCTGGCCATGGGCGCCGACGGCGCGCACGTCGGCCGGCTTCATTTCCGTTTTCGCCAGCACCTGGGCGATGCAGTCGGCATAAGCCACTGCAACCTGCCGGGCCGCCAGCGCTTCACGCTCCAGCTCGTTCGGCGTGGCCGCCTGCAGCGCCATCAGCTCTTCGCGCAGCGCGGCCGGGTAGGGCACGTGCGCGGCCGACATGGTGCGCGCGGCACCGGCCCAGAAGTCGACGAGGACGCCGTCCACTCCGTCCAGGCTGGTGCCCGACATCAGTCCGATAAACAAGCTCATGGAAGTTCCGCTGAAAAGGTCAGGGCCCTATTGTGCCCGATTTACAGCGATGTCAGCCATAGTGTTAAACAGCTAACGGAAGGCGGCGTGGCGCCGCAATATGATGGAATCACAGTGAGGGAGGACGGAAAAACGGCGCCTCGCGGCGCCGTCTTTCTCCAGCCGAAAAGGCCTGATTACTTCAGCGCGAGCGCGCGGTTGGACTCTTCCGGACGCAGCAGGGCAAAGCGGTGGATCATGTCGCCGGCCACCGTCTTGAAGCGCGCTTTTTCAGCGGCCGTCATCGGGGCCTGGGCAATCACGTTCAGCTTGTTCGGATCGAGGGACTGGCCGCCCACGCGGAACTCATAGTGCAAGTGCGCGCCGGTGGACCAGCCGGTCGAGCCGACATAGCCGATCAGGTCGCCCTGGCTGACCTTCTGGCCCTTGCGCAGGCCCGAGGCGAAGCCGCTCATGTGTGCATAGGCCGTGCTGTAGTTGTTCCAGTGCTTCAGGACCACCACATTGCCGTAGCCATTCTGGGTACCGGCGAAATCGACGACGCCATCGCCAGCGGCGCGAATCGGCGTGCCCGTCGGTGCGGCGAAATCGATCCCCTTGTGTGCTTTCCAGTTGCCCGAGATCGGGTGCACGCGCATCGAGAAGCCCGACGAGATACGGGTGAACTCCAGCGGCGACTTCAGGAAGGCCTTCTTCAGCGCCTTGCCGTCGAAGCTGTAGTACCCGCCGCCCTGCTTGCTGGACGGATCTTCGAACCACACGGACTGGTACGTCGTGCCGCGGTTGGTGAACTCGCCGGCCAGGATGCGTCCCGCCTTGACGAACTCGCCATCCTGCCAGAATGTCTCGTAGACAACGTTGAACTTGTCGCCACGCTTCAGGTCGGAGCGGAAGTCGATATTGGTCGAGAACATTTCCACGATCTGGCGCACCACCGTGTCCGGCAGGCGGGTACCATCCGCATCGGAGTCGGTGGCCGCGAACAGGGTCGTGGTGATGTCGCGTGCGTGCATCTCGACGCGGCGCTCCAGCTTGACCGGCGCTTCCTCGGCAACGAAGCCCTCGCCCTTGCGCTGAACGGAAATATTCTTGACGGGCATGTCCGTGCTGTCCACCACGCTTGCGCGCAGCCACAGCAGGTTGCCTTCGTCGTCCGTCTGGGCCTGGACGCGCTTGCCGGTCTTCAGTTGCATGACGGCTTTGGCGACCTTGTCCTTCTTGATGAAGGTCTCGGCGGCTTCGTCCTCGACACCCAGGCGCTGCAGCAGCGTGGCCAGCGTATCGCCGGCGCGGATGCGCTCTTCATGCACGTATTTCTGGGAGTCTTCGGCCACGTCGATGGCGGCGATTTGGGAGGAGAGGTTCGGGGCGGCGATGTTCTGCGAGATCGTCGTTACCGGCAGGTCGCTGGCATCGGGGGCGAGCGGCGCAACACCGGCCGCACCGAAGGTGCACACGGCCAATGCCAGCGCGGACGCGCGAACGATGCGAGTCTTGCGGGTCGAACCTAGCAATTGATACAAGCGCGAGCTTGTGAACTTGTTTATATGGTTCATGCAATCAGTTAAAATTTGCCGCTTGAACTTGATGGATTTTTGCTCTTTTATTTTGTTGTTGATTTAATTCGTTTTCATCGGGCAAGATTGATGGGATCGGGAATTATAGCAAAGTCCTGCGCCACGCCAACACTTTAAGAAAATTTCGCTACAGATGGATACACACCCGGATACCAAGACCGCGTCGCAAAAGCCTGCCGCCGCACCACTTCTTCCCCTCAGCGACGCCGTCCAGGAAGCCCTTGCCATCGCCAAGCGCGGCACTGACGAACTGCTGATCGAAAGCGAATTCGCCCAGAAACTGGCCCGCTCGGAACAGACCGGCGTGCCACTGCGCATCAAGCTGGGCCTGGACCCAACGGCCCCGGACCTGCACCTGGGTCACACCGTGGTACTGAACAAGATGCGCCAGCTGCAGAACCTGGGCCACCAGGTGATCTTCCTGATCGGCGACTTCACGTCGATGATTGGCGACCCTTCCGGCCGCAACGCCACGCGCCCGCCGCTGACGCGCGAACAGATCGAACTGAACGCCCAGACCTACTTCAAGCAGGCCTCGCTGGTGCTGGACCCGACCAAAACGGAAATACGCTACAACTCCGAGTGGTGCGATGCGCTGGGTGCGCGCGGCATGATCCAGCTCGCTTCCCGCTACACCGTGGCGCGCATGATGGAGCGCGACGATTTTTCCAAGCGCTTCAAGAGTGGGACACCGATCTCTGTCCATGAGTTCCTGTATCCGCTGATGCAGGGCTACGATTCCGTCGCGTTGAAGTCGGACCTGGAGCTGGGCGGCACGGACCAGAAGTTCAACCTGCTGGTGGGCCGTGAACTGCAGAAAGACTGGAACCAGGAACCCCAGTGCATCCTGACGATGCCGCTGCTCGAAGGCCTGGACGGCGTCGAGAAGATGTCGAAGTCGAAGAACAACTACATCGCCATCACGGAACCGGCCAACACGATGTTCGCCAAGGTGATGAGCATTTCCGACACGATGATGTGGCGCTACTACGAGCTGCTGTCGTGGCGCTCGCTGGCCGAAGTGGCCGACCTGAAGAAGGCCATCGAGCAGGGCGCCAACCCGCGCGACGCGAAAGTGGCGGTCGCCCAGGAAATCGTGGCGCGCTTCCACTCGCAGCAGGCGGCCGAGGACGCGCTGGCCGACTTCGTCAACCGTTCCAAGGGCGGCATCCCGGACGATATCCCCGAGCTGTCCGTCACGGGCGCGCCGCTGGGCCTGGCCCAGCTGCTCAAGCAAACCGGGCTGTGCGCCTCGACGTCGGAAGCCATGCGCATGATCGACCAGGGCGGCGTACGCATCGACGGCACCGTCATCAGCGACAAGGCTTTGAAAGCGGAAGCGGGCACCTTCGTGCTGCAAGTGGGCAAGCGCAAGTTCGCCCGCGTCACCCTGGCATGATCGGGCTGCTGCAACGGGTCACCGCGGCCCAGGTCGTGGTCGACCGGGCCGTTGTCGGCGCCATCGACGGCGGCCTGATGGTGCTGGTCTGCGCCGAGCGAGGCGACAGCGAACGGGAAGCGGACGCGCTGTTGACGAAGCTGCTGTCCTACCGCGTCTTCGCCGACGACGCCGGCAAGATGAACCGCAGCGTCACGGACGTGGCCGGCGGCCTGCTGCTGGTGCCCCAGTTCACCTTGGCGGCCGACACCAGGTCCGGCACGCGGCCCTCGTTCACGCCGGCCGCGCCGCCGGACGAAGGCAAGCGCCTGTTCGATTACTTCGTGCGCCAGGCCGCCAGCCGCCATGCCACCGTCGCGACTGGCCGTTTCGGTGCCGACATGCAGGTTTCGCTGACAAACGACGGTCCAGTGACGTTCTGGCTGCAAACAAGTCCAAAGCAGGTATCATAAAAATAGCCGTACCGTGGCCTGGCGACCCTGCGCCGGCCACTCGGGCACGGCAGCAGCGGGAGAGACTATGAAAATCTGGAGCCACTCCTTCAAGGAGGGTAGTGCCATTCCTGGCGATAACGCGTTCGCGGTAGCAGACCCGGCGACCCACGTGCGGCTGGCGGGCAACCGCAATCCCCACCTGGCCTGGGACGATATCCCGGCCGGCACGGCCTCGCTGGTGCTGCTGTGCATCGACGGCGATGCCCCCACCGTCGGCACGGACGTCAACAAGGAAGGCCGGACCTTGCCGGTCGACTTGCCGCGCGGCGACTTCTATCACTGGGCGCTGGTCGATATCCCGGCGGACGTGTCGACCCTGGCGGCCGGTGCCTATTCGAGCGAAGTCACGCCGAAGGGCAAGCCGGGCCCCGCCATTCCCGGCTCGGCCATGCGCCAGGGACTGAACGACTACACGGGCTGGTTCGCGGAAGACCCGGACATGGCCGGCGACTATTTCGGCTACGACGGCCCGTGCCCGCCATGGAACGACGAGCGCGTGCATCACTATATCTTCCGCCTGTATGCCCTCGACATCGAGCACCTGCCGGTGAGCGGGCGCTTCACGGCGCAGGACGTGCTGGCCGCCATGCATGGCCACATCGTCGACGAAGCCCAGCTGATCGGCACCTACACGCTGAAAGCGGCGAACTGAGCGCATGACGAATTTATTGCTGATCCGTCATGGCGAAACGGCCTGGAACGCCGTGCGCCGCCTGCAGGGCCACCTCGATATCGGCTTGAACGACGCCGGCCAGCGCCAGGCCGCGGCGCTGGGCCGCGCGCTGGAACACGAGACGCTCGACGCCATCGTGTCGAGCGACCTGCAACGTGCGGTCCAAACGGCCGCCGCCGTGGCACGCCAGCGCCATGTGCCGAACCACGCCGACCCGGCCCTGCGCGAGCGGGGCTACGGCGTCTTCGAAGGCCTCTTATACAGCGAGATCGAAGCGCGCTATCCGGACGAGTTCGCCGCCTGGCAGGGCCGCCATATCGACGCCGTGATGCCGCACGGCGAGCGCCACGCGGAAAGCTTCCGCACCTTCTACCAGCGCAGCATCGACGCCATCGGCCACTGGGCACAGCGCTACACGGGCCGCACCATTGCCATCGTCGCCCACGGCGGCGTGCTGGAATGCGCCTACCGCGCCGCAACCGGCATGAGCCTGGAAAGCCCGCGCGATTTCCATGTCAAGAACGCCAGCATCAACCGCTTCACCTGGCACGACGGCCAGCTGGCGCTGACCCACTGGGGCAACGTCGACCACCTCGCTGCCGCGATGGACGATATCGTCTGACAACTTCGACATAGACTCCCGTTGCGCCGACACCTGCGTCGCGCGAAAACCGGTCAGTTCGCCACGGGGGACGGTCACCGATTCCATAAAAGTTGCAAAAAAACCGGTGTCAGACACCGGTTTTCGAGCAATTAGTTTCCAAATAACCGGTGTCTGACACCGGTTTTCGGGCAACTTCCCGCGGCGCGGCCTTGGCGCTACAGGCGGTAGCAACGTTTCCAGCGGCCGCCAGGGCGGGGCCGCACGCTCGTCCTAAAAATTTCTTGCGATAACTCCTTGTTTCAAAAGAAGAAAGCTCGGCATTGGCGGTTCAATTGCTGTTCTTATACAAAATAGTGCTTATAAATTGAGCAGGCATTGGGTTAGAATTGCAGGTTCCTCCGCTCGTCCGGCAGTTCAGATCAGGAATTCCCCAAGTGCAAATCGGCCCACATCTTCTGCGCAATAACGTCTTCGTCGCCCCGATGGCCGGCGTGACGGACCGCCCGTTCCGGCAGCTGTGCAAGGAACTGGGCGCCGGCTATGCGGTGGCCGAGATGGCGGCCGCCAATCCGCGCGTTTGGGCCAGCGAGAAGAGTTCGCGCCGCCGCGATCACACGGGGGAGATGGAGCCGAAGGCGGTGCAGATCGCCGGGTCCGATCCGCAGGAACTGGCCGATTGCGCCAAGTTCAACGTGGACAAGGGCGCCCAGGTGGTGGATATCAATATGGGCTGCCCCGTGAAAAAGGTGTGCAACAACTGGTGTGGCTCGGCGCTGCTGCAGTTCGAGGACGTGGTCGAGCGCATCCTGCATGCCGTCGTGGCGGCGGTGGACGTGCCCGTCACGCTGAAGTTCCGCACCGGCTGGGATCGTCAGAACAAGAACGCCCTGCGCATCGCCCGCATCGCCGAGCAGGCCGGCATCCAGATGCTGACCCTGCACGGCCGCACCCGTGCGGATGGCTACACGGGCGAAGCGGAATACGACACCATCGCCGCCGTCAAGGCGGCCGTGTCGATCCCCGTCGTGGCCAACGGCGACATCACGTCGCCGGAAAAAGCCCGTTACGTGCTCGACAAGACGGGCGCCGATGCCGTCATGGTGGGCCGGGCCGCCCAGGGCCGGCCGTGGATCTTCCGCGAGATCGACCACTTCCTGCGCACCGGCACCTTGCTGCCGCCGCCGCTGGTGGCCGAAGTGCGCCGGCTGATGGACGAGCACCTGCGCGCCCACTACGGTTTCTACGGCGAAAACCTGGGCGTGCGCACGGCGCGCAAGCATATCGGCTGGTATGTGCGCGACCTTCCCGGTGGCGAAGAATTTCGACAGGAAATGAACCGCCTCGAGTCCACCACCGCGCAATTGGCGGCAGTGGACAGCTTCTTTGAATCCCAATGGAAGTATGGCGAGCGGTTACAATACCGCCTCGCCGAAGAAATGCTGGCGGCCTGACCCGGCGCCAGACCGGCAAACATTTAGCAGAACACAAGAATATGAGCAAAGAAAGTATCCAGGAAGTCGTCCAGAAAAGCCTCGAAGAATATTTCAACGACCTGGGCGAGCAACAGGCATCGAATATCTACGATATGGTCGTCATGACCGTCGAGAAACCGATCCTCGAAGTGGTGATGACGCGTGCCGACGGCAACCAGTCGCATGCCGCGCAAATGCTGGGCATCAATCGCAATACCTTGCGCAAGAAATTGCAGGAACACGGCCTGCTGTAAGACTCGATCCGGCCCCGGCAAGCGGCTGTGATCCGGCCGTTTTGGGCCCGCGAGTCTGTCCAGGAAACCGGCGCTGCGGGGTTTGTCCGGCGCGGGTTGCCTTCAACCAGAATTCTTCACAACCTTGACCTAGCCATGATCAAACAAGCTCTCATTTCCGTTTCCGACAAGACCGGCGTGCTGGACTTCGCCCGCGCCCTGTCGGCGATGGGCGTCAATATCCTGTCCACGGGCGGTACCGCCAAGCTGCTGGAAGAAAACGGCGTACCTGTCACCGAAGTGGCGGATTACACGGGCTTCCCGGAAATGCTGGACGGCCGCGTCAAGACGCTGCATCCGAAAGTGCACGGTGGCATCCTGGCCCGTCGCGACTTCCCGGAGCATATGGCCAAGCTGGGTGAACATGGCATCCCGACCATCGACCTGGTCGTCGTCAACCTGTATCCGTTCCAGGCCACGGTCGCGAAGGAAGAATGCACGCTGGACGACGCCATCGAGAATATCGATATCGGCGGCCCGGCCATGCTGCGTTCGGCGGCCAAGAACCACAAGGATGTCGTCGTCATCTGCGACCCGTCCGACTACGGCGTGGTGCTGGCGGAAATGAAGACGACGGACAACTCGCCCGGCTACGTCAGCTACGAAACCCGTTTCAACCTGGCCAAGAAGGTGTATGCCCACACGGCCCAGTACGACGGCTCGATCACGAATTACCTGTCCAGCCTGGGCCCGGACCGCCAGCACGCCACCCGCGGCGCCTACCCGCAGACCTTGAACGTGCACTTTGAAAAAGTGCAGGACATGCGCTACGGCGAAAACCCGCACCAGGCCGCCGCGTTCTACCGCGATACGACGTCCGTCGACGGCGCGCTGGCGAACTACCGCCAGCTGCAGGGCAAGGAACTGTCGTACAACAATATCGCCGATGCCGACGCGGCCTGGGAATGCGTCAAGAGCATGGGCGGCATGGACCAGCCGGCCGCCTGCGTCATCGTCAAGCACGCCAACCCTTGCGGCGTGGCGCTGGGCGTGTCCGCCGTGGACGCCTACAGCCGCGCGCTGCAGACGGACCCGACCTCGGCCTTCGGCGGCATCATCGCCTTCAACGTGCCGGTCGACGGTGCCGCGGCCACCGAACTGGCCAAGCTGTTCGTCGAAGTGCTGATCGCGCCGTCCTTCACGGATGAGGCCAAGCAGATCATGTCGGCCAAGCAGAACGTGCGCCTGCTGGAAATCCCGCTGGGCAACGGCGTCAACGCGATGGACTTCAAGCGCGTGGGCGGGGGCCTGCTGGTGCAGTCGGCCGACGCGAAGAACGTGCTGCTGGCCGATACCCGTGTGGTGACGAAGAAGCAGCCGACGCCGCAACAGCTGGCCGACCTGATGTTCGCGTGGAAGGTGGCGAAGTTCGTCAAGTCCAATGCCATCGTCTTCTGCGGCAACAACATGACCTTGGGTGTCGGCGCCGGCCAGATGAGCCGCATCGATTCGGCCCGCATCGCCGCGATCAAGGCGGAAAAAGCAGGCCTGAGCCTGGCCGGTTCGGCCGTGGCATCGGACGCCTTCTTCCCCTTCCGTGACGGCCTCGACGTCGTGGTCGACGCGGGTGCCACCTGCGTCATCCAGCCGGGCGGCTCGATGCGCGACCAGGAAGTCATCGACGCGGCCGACGAGCGCGGTGTCGTCATGCTGTACACGGGCACGCGCCACTTCCGCCACTGATGTGTGGCCCGAAAAATGGGGACAGACCCCATTTTTCGAGAAACCATGGCCTCCGTGTCGACATCGGTGCCTGACCCCGATGTTGACACAAGCTCTGCAGTAATACGCTGCACCACTGCGCCCGCGCTATTGCGGGCGCTTTCTTTACTGCATACAATCAGCCAATGATTATCCTCGGCATCGACCCCGGCCTGCGTACCACCGGCTTTGGCGTTATTCACAAGCAGGGCACGAAGCTGCGCTATATCGCCTCGGGCACCATCAAGAGCGGCGAGGGCGACCTGCCGACGCGGCTGAAGGTGATTCTCGACGGCGTGTCGCAACTGACGGCCACCTATGCGCCCGACTGCGCCGCCATCGAAAAAGTCTTCGTCAACGTCAATCCTCAATCGACCCTGCTGCTGGGCCAGGCGCGCGGTGCCGCCATTTGCGGCCTGGTCAGTGCGTCGCTGTCCGTGGCCGAGTATTCGCCCACGCAGATCAAGCAGGCCGTCACCGGCACCGGCAAGGCGGCCAAGCAGCAGGTGCAGGAAATGGTGTCGCGGCTGTTGTCCCTGCCCGGGCTGCCCGGCTCGGACGCGGCCGACGCGCTGGGCGTGGCCATCTGCCATGCCAACACGCACGACACCCTGGCGGCCATCGGCGCCATCGACATCGCCGTGCGCGGCGCCGCCGGCCTGCGCATGAAGCGCGGCAGGCTGGTGGGCTGATCGTCCGCTACACTGTCCCCATTCTCAAGAAAACTAGGAACTACCCATGATCGGACGTCTCTCCGGCATCCTGCTCGAAAAAAATCCGCCGCAACTGCTGGTCGATGTCCAGGGTGTCGGCTACGAAGTCGATGTGCCGATGAGCACCTTCTACAACCTGCCGCACACGGGCGAGAAGGTCACCCTGTTTACGCACCAGGCCATCCGCGAGGATGCCCACCTGCTGTTCGGCTTCGGCAATGCCGAGGAGCGGGCCGTGTTCCGCCAGCTGATCAAGATCACCGGCGTGGGCGCGCGCACGGCGCTGTCGATCCTGTCCGGCATGTCCGTCAACGACCTGGCGCAGGCCGTCACGCGCCAGGAAGCGGGGCGTCTCGTCAAGGTGCCCGGCATCGGCAAGAAAACGGCCGAACGCCTGCTGCTGGAACTGAAGGGCAAGCTGGGGGCCGACCTGGGCGCCGGCGGCGCGCAGGCGGTGCCGGATGCGCAGACGGATATCCTGAACGCGCTGCTGGCGCTGGGGTATTCTGACAAGGAGGCGCTGCTGGCGCTGAAGACGGTGCCGGCCGGCGCGGGTGTGTCGGACGGTATCAAGCAGGCGCTGAAAGCGCTGTCCAAAGGCTGATGAATGAGCATCCAGACCGATAATTTCACGGAACAACGCATCATCGACGCGGCCCCCTCGTCGCCGAACGAGGAAGCGATCGAACGGGCCCTGCGCCCGAAACTGCTCGATGAATACGTCGGCCAGGAGAAGATTCGCGGCCAGCTGGAGATCTTCATCTCCGCCGCCAGGAAGCGCAGCGAGGCACTCGATCACACCTTGCTGTTCGGCCCTCCGGGCCTGGGCAAGACGACCCTGGCCAACATCATCGCGCGTGAGATGGGCGTGAACCTGCGCCAGACTTCCGGCCCCGTGCTGGAGCGCCCGGGCGACCTGGCCGCGCTGTTGACGAACCTGGAAGCGAACGACGTGCTGTTCATCGACGAGATCCACCGCCTGTCGCCCGTGGTCGAGGAGATCCTGTACCCGGCGCTGGAGGACTACCAGATCGACATCATGATCGGCGAAGGCCCGGCGGCACGTTCCGTCAAGCTGGACCTGCAGCCGTTTACGCTGGTGGGGGCCACCACGCGCGCCGGCATGCTGACCAACCCGCTGCGCGACCGCTTCGGCATCGTCGCCCGGCTGGAGTTTTATACGACCGAGGAATTAGCCAAGATCGTCACGCGCAGCGCGGCCTTGCTGAAGGCCCCGATCGACGCCAGCGGGGCGCTGGAGATCGCACGCCGCGCGCGTGGCACGCCCCGTATCGCCAACCGCCTGCTGCGCCGCGTGCGCGATTTCGCCGAAGTGAAAAGCAATGGCGACATCACCAAGGACGTGGCCGACGCGGCCCTCGTCATGCTGGACGTCGATACGGTGGGCTTCGACGTGATGGACCGCAAGCTGCTCGAAGCGGTGCTGTACAAGTTCAACGGCGGCCCGGTCGGCATCGGCAACCTGGCCGCCGCCATCGGCGAGGCGGCCGACACCATCGAGGACGTGCTGGAACCCTACCTGATCCAGCAGGGCTACCTGCAGCGCACACCGCGCGGTCGCGTCGCCACGCCGGCGGCCTTTCTGCACTTCGGGCTGACGCCGCCCCGCACCAGCCTGACGGGCGAGCTGTGGTGAGCCGCTGATGCAGATCTGGGTCGATGCGGACGCCTGCCCCGGCGTCGTCAAGGAAATCCTGTTCCGCGTGGCCGAACGCGTGCAGATGAACGTCACCCTGGTGGCCAACCAGCTGCTGCGCGTGCCGCCGTCGAAGTTCGTGCGCGCGCTGCAGGTGCCGTCCGGCTTCGACGTGGCCGACAAGGAGATCGTGCGGTTGCTGGCGCCCGGTGACCTGGTCATCACGGGCGACATTCCGCTGGCGTCGGATGTGCTGGAGAAGGGCGGCCACGCCCTCAACCCGCGCGGCGACTTCTACACGCCCGACAACATCAAGCAGCAGCTGACGATGCGCGCCTTCATGGACGAATTGCGTGGCAGCGGCGTCGACACGGGCGGCCCCGCCGCCTTCAGCCAGGCCGACCGCCAGCGCTTCGCCAATGCGCTGGACGGGCACCTGCGCCGTCACGCCCCGGGTTGATCGGGGGCCTGGGCCGCCGGACCCAGTTGCGGTATGCTTCGCGCATGCTGATCAAACCGACACTCGCCGCCATCCTGCTGGCCTGCACGGCCTTCGCGCAGGCCGCCGTTCCCGTCCATGGCTACACCGTCAAGCGCAGTTACCCGCATGACCCGCAGGCCTTTACCGAAGGCCTGTTCTACCATGGCGGCATACTGTACGAAAGCACGGGCCTGAACGGCCACTCGTCGATACGCAAGGTCGACCTGGAGACGGGCAAGGTGCTGCAGAACCGCGACATCCCTGCCGCCTATTTCGGCGAAGGCATCGCGCCGTTCGGCGACCGCCTGATCAGCCTCACGTGGACCAACCAGGTGGGCTTCGTGTTCGACCTGGAAACGCTCGAACCGGAAGGTCGCTTCGGCTACCAGGGCGAAGGCTGGGCCCTGACGTCCGACGGCGAGCGCCTTTACATGAGCGACGGCACGGCCTATATCCGCGTGCTCGACCCGGCAACGATGAAGGTGACGCGACGCATCCGCGTCACGGCGGACGGCGTGCCGGTCACGCAGATCAACGAGCTGGAATGGGTCGAGGGCCAGATCTACGCCAACATCTGGCAGACCGACCGCATCGCCCGCATCGACCCGTTCAGCGGCCAGGTGCGGGGATGGATCGACCTGAAGGGATTGGACAAGCTGTCCGGCGTCGAGCCGGGCTCGGACAATGTCCTGAACGGCATCGCCTACGATGGCGCGAAAAAGCGCCTGTTCGTCACGGGCAAGCGCTGGCCGAAGCTGTTCGAGATCGACGTCAAGCCGGTGGCCCGCTAGGGGCCGGGCCGGCTCGATGGCCAATCAGCCGCGCTTGCGGCGCCAGGCCAGCAGGCCCAGGCCCGCCGCGAACATTGCGTAGGTGCCTGGCTCCGGCACGGCGGAAACGAGGTGCAGCCCCGTCAGCGCGCCGCCCGCCCGCACCGTCACGAACGGCGTATTCGTCGTGTACGCGTAGTGGAAGCTGCCGTTGGCGGCGTTCAGGATCGCCCCTGTGTCGGCAAGCGCGGTACTCGTCAGCAGGGCAGCGGCGGGATCGGTGAATTCGACCGACAGCGTTTCGACCACGTCGTCCGTGTTGCGCACGCCGGTAAAGGCCAGCAGGTCGTTGCCGTTCAGCGGGTCGGCCTGGTCGATGGCGACGGCCAGGCTGAATGGGCTGCTTGAAGCGAACAGCAGGCCTTGCGCGAAAACGGCGCTGACGGGGTCGGCGGGGGAGTAGTCGGCATAAGATTGCGTGCCCATGCCGCCGAGAGCCGAGGGGGACCACGCCGTGTCGAAGCTGAAGCGGCCCGTGACCGTATCGCCGATGGCGATGGCACCGCCAGGCAGCGTGGCCTGCTGCAGGAAGTCGACGTGGTCGTTGCCCAGCACGAATTGCGTCAGCGACGTGACGGTGGCCGTGTATTCATAGGTCAGGCGTTCGGCCCGGGCGGCGACGGCCAGCAGCATGGCGCACGCGAAGGCAGCGGTTTTCTTCATGACTTCCCCTTTTATAGTTGACTACGAAAGGGGAGTACATCACTGTCGATGCCATTACGTCAACCAACTTTCGCACCCTGTCACGCAATGCCGGTAAAGGCGCCACGCCGGCAGGATTACTCCTGGCGCACCCACGTCTGCGAGCGGCCCAGCATCGGCATGCCGATGTAGCCGCGCACGTCGAGCTTCTTGCCGCCGTCCGCCAGCTTCATCTTGCTTTTATAGACCTTGCCGTTTTCCGGGTCAAGGATGGTGCCGCCGTTGTATTCGTCGCCGTCCTTTTTCATGCCGTTGATGATGGCCAGGCCGATCAGCGGCTTGTCCTTGTCGGCGCCTTCGCAGGCCGTGCATTTGGGGTTCTGGTCCTGGTCGGCGGGGCGGAACAGCTTCTCGATTTTCCCCTGCAGCACGCCGTTCGCTTCGGTGATGCGCACTTCGGCCTTGGCCTTGCCGGTCTTGTCGTCGATGTTTTTCCACAGGCCGACGGGCGAGCCGTCGTCGGCGAAGGCGGGCAGGGCAGCGAAAGCGGCGCCGATCAGGGCGGCGTAAATCATTGGACGCATGGTGTCTCCTTGTTGGTTTGAATGCCGGACCAGTGTAGCGCACGGTCGTGCTGAAATAATTGGTGGGCACGCTCTAAAAATGCGAAACGCCGGAGCGGGCGAACCCGGTCCGGCGTTTCTCAAACCAGCGGCAGAGTATTTATGCGGCCGGCAGCTTGGCGAACTGCTCGCGCAGTTTTTCCAGCGTCGCCGTGAAGGTGGCGACCCGTTCCTGTTCCTGCGCCACCACGGCGGCCGGGGCGCGGGCGACGAAGCTTTCCGACGACAGCTTGTTCGACGCCTTGGCGATCTCGCCTTCCAGGCGGGCGATTTCCTTGGCCAGGCGCTCGCGCTCGGCCTTGACGTCGATTTCCACCTTCAGCATCAGCTTCGTCGTGCCCACCACCGACACGGCGGCCGGCGATTCCGGCAGCGCGTCGACGATCTGCACTTCCGACAGCTTGCCCAGCAGCTGGATGTAGGGCGCGAACGCGGCGATCTTGTCGCGGTCGGCTCCCGTGGCTTCGACGATCAGCGGCACGCGCAGCGATGGTGCCAGTTTCATTTCGCCGCGCAGGTTACGCGTCGCATCCGTCATGGCCTTCAGCTCGGCGATCCAGCTTTCGGCCGCCGTGTCGATCGCCGCTTCGTTTGGCAGCGGGTACGGCTGCGTCATGATGGACTTGCCGGCCATGTCGCCCGCATTTTTCCCACCTTCGGCCAGCGGCGCGACCGTCTGCCACAGTTCCTCGGTGACGAAGGGGATGATCGGGTGCGCCAGGCGCAGCACCACTTCCAGCACGCGCAGCAGGGTATTGCGGGTGGCGCGCTGCTGGCCTTCCGTGCCCTGCTGGACCTGCACCTTGGCCAGTTCCAGGTACCAGTCGCAGTACTCGTCCCAGACGAACTTGTAGATGGTGCTGGCGATATTGTCGAAGCGGTAGTCGGCAAAGCCCTTCGCCACGTCCTGCTCGGCGCGATTGAGCAGCGACACGATCCACTTGTCCGCCTGCGACAGATCGGCATCGCTGGCGCTGCAGTCCTTGCCTTCGGTGTTCATCAGCACGAAGCGGGTGGCGTTCCACAGCTTGTTGCTGAAGTTGCGGTAGCCTTCGGCGCGGCCCAGGTCGAAGTTGATGTTGCGGCCCAGCGAAGCGTAGCTGGCCATCGTGAAGCGCACGGCGTCCGTGCCGTAGGCGGCGATCCCTTCGGGGAATTCCTTGCGCGTGGCCTTCTCGATCTTCTCGGCCGCGCGCGGGTTCATCAGGCCCGTCGTGCGTTTTTCCACCAGCGCATCGATGCCGATACCGTCGATCAGGTCGATCGGGTCGAGCGTATTGCCCTTCGACTTGCTCATCTTCTGGCCCTGCGAATCGCGCACCAGGCCGTGCACGTACACGGTCTTGAACGGCACCTTGCCGGTGAAGTGGGCCGTCATCATGACCATCCGGGCGACCCAGAAGAAGATGATGTCGAAGCCCGTCACCAGCACGGACGACGGCAGGAAGGCCTTCAGGTCCGGGGTTTCTTCCGGCCAGCCCAGGGTGGAGAAGGGCACCAGCGCCGACGAGAACCACGTGTCGAGCACGTCGTTATCGCGCGTGAGCGTGCCGGTGCTGCCGGCGGCCTGCTGCTTCGCCAGCGCTTCTTCCTCGGTGCGGGCAACGAAGATATTGCCGGCTTCGTCGTACCAGGCCGGGATCTGGTGGCCCCACCACAGCTGGCGCGAAATGCACCAGTCCTGGATATTGTTGAGCCACTGGTTGTACGTCGTGGTCCAGTTCTCCGGCACGAACTTGATTTCGCCCGACGACACTTTTTCCAGCGCCACCTCGGCGATGGATTTGCCCGGATTGAAGGTGCCTTCCGGCGCCGGTTTGCTCATGGCGACGAACCACTGGTCCGTCAGCATCGGCTCGATGACGACGCCGGTGCGGTCGCCCCGCGGCACCATCAGCTTGTGCGGTTTCACCTGCTCCAGGAGGCCCTGGGCTTCCAGGTCCGCCACAATCTGCTTGCGCGCGGCGAAGCGGTCCATGCCGCGATAGGCCTCGGGCGCATCGTCGCTGATCTTCGCATCCAGCGTCAGGATCGACGGCATGTCCAGCTTGTGGCGCTGGCCCACGGCGTAGTCGTTGAAGTCGTGCGCCGGCGTGATCTTCACGCAGCCGGTGCCGAATGCCTTGTCGACGTACGAGTCGGCGATGACGGGGATCTGGCGGCCCACCAGCGGCAGGGTCAGCATCTTGCCCACCAGCGCTTCATAGCGCTCGTCGGTGGGATCGACGGCCACGGCGACGTCGCCCAGCATCGTCTCGGGACGGGTGGTTGCCACCGTCAGCGAGCCGCTGCCGTCGGCCAGCGGATACTTGATGTACCACATCGAGCCGTCTTCTTCTTCCGACACCACTTCCAGGTCGGACACGGCCGTGCCCAGCACCGGGTCCCAGTTCACCAGGCGCTTGCCGCGGTAGATCAGGCCCTGTTCGAACAGGCGTACGAACACTTCGGAGACGGTCTTCGAACGGATGGGATCCATCGTGAAGTATTCGCGGTCCCAGTCGGCCGAGGCGCCCAGGCGGCGCATCTGGCCGGTGATGATGGAGCCGGATTTTTCCTTCCACTCCCACACCTTCTCGACGAACTTCTCGCGGCCCAGGTCGTGGCGCGACACCTTCTGTGCGTCGAGCTGGCGCTCCACCACGATCTGCGTGGCGATGCCGGCGTGGTCGGTGCCGGGAATCCAGGCGGTGTTATGGCCGAGCATGCGGTGGTAGCGCGTCAGGCCATCCATGATGGTCTGGTTGAAGGCGTGGCCCATGTGCAGCGTGCCGGTGACGTTCGGCGGCGGCAGCTGGATGCTGAAGGCGGGCTTGGAGAGGTCCATCGAAGCGGCGAAGTATCCGCGCTTCTCCCACTCGGTGCGCCAGAACTGTTCAATTTCGGCAGGCTCGAAAGACTTGGCTAATTCCATGATCGGGGAAAGGGTAAGTTGGGCGAAAACGACCATTATAGAGTAGGCGGCCTCCTTGGTGCGGGCCGCGGGCCGGGGCGCCCCGGGCCGGCGCTGCCCGGCCGGACATCGACGCCGCCGGCCGTTTCGGTTATGCTGATGGGTTATACAAAATATAAGCAGGGGTAGAAGATGGCAAATGTGGACGTAAAACTGTCGGCCGCGGCGTGGGGTGTTCTGTTCGGCGGTACGCCGGCGGGCCAGCGCGATCTGGGCGCACTGATCGAAACCTTCGGCAAGGGCAGCCTGGCCGCCAGCCAGGCCGCCATGACGGGCGCCAGCTGGACCTTGCTGGGTGACGCGCTGCGCGTCGACTTCGGCAACGGCGCCAACCTGCAGTACACGGGCGTGACCATTCCCAGCCTGACGGCGCTGAGCGGCACGGCCCACGCCACCGGCATGTCGTTCTACCAGAACGGTGTGCTGTCGATGTCGCAGTCGGGCCAGTACGACGTGGGCTACAGCCTGGCCGGCGGCATGCTGAACCTGACCAGCATTACGGGCCTGACCACGGGCGGCCATGTGGCCACCCTGGTGCCGTACGGTTCGTCCCAGTACGATCCGATGCTGGGCAATATCAGCGTGGCCTTCGAAGGCCGCCTGGGCACCGATGCGAACGGCAGCGCCAGCGGCGAGATCACCCGCATCAGCGCATCGGCCGATGCGCTGATCGGTTCGCTCGTCATCGAAGGCAGCTTCGGCTTCGCCGGCAACCTGTCCCAGATCGGCGCCCACTTGCAGGACGCGGCCCTGGCGGGCACCTTGACCAGCCTGCGCGCCGATTTCCACGACGGCAGCCATGCCTGGGTCAACGGCGCCATCGCCATCGGCGCGGCCGACACGATCGACAGCGCCTTCCTCGACGGCAGCAAGCTGTCCGGCGACGACGTGCTGTCCTTCCTGCTGCCCGATAACGTCACGCGCGATATCAGGCTTGACGCGGGAACGGGCAACGACGCCGTCACGGTTGGCGGCGGCTCGGGACGGCTGCAGGTGGCCGCCGGTGCCGGCAACGATGTCGTCACCGTCGCCTCCGGTGCCCATGCCATCAATGGCGGCGCAGGGGTCGACACGGTGCGGCTGGCGGGGATGCGCGAAAGTTACAAGGTCGCCATCGGCGCCGACACTACTGTCGTCACCGGTGGCGACGGCAGCCACCAGCTGCTGACCCAGGTCGAACGCATCGCCTTCGCCGACGGATCGGTGGCGCTGGACCTGGACGGACACGCGGGCCAGTCCTACCGCCTGTACCAGGCCACGTTCAACCGCGTGCCGGACCTGGGCGGTGAAGGCTACTGGATTCGGGCGATGGACAGTGGCATGTCACTGCAGGCCGTGGCGCAGCACTTTATCGATGCCCCCGAGTTCACCGTCCTGTACGGGCAGGCCACGGACAGCGCATTCGTGACCGCCTTGTACGCCAATGCGCTGCACCGCACGCCGGACCAGGGCGGGCTCGACTACCACCTCGCTTCGTTGAAGGACGGTCTGAGCCGCGCCCAATTGCTGATCAACTTCAGCGAAAGCCCGGAAAACCAGGCGCAGGTCATCGGCGCCATCAGCGCCGGCATTACCTACCTCTGACGGCGCGCGGCGGCAGCGGCCAGGCTGTCAGGCCGCCATGCAACGGCTTCCTGACCGGCGCCGCGTTGGCGCCGTACGCGAGCGGGCCGCGGACTGCCGCGTAGAGCGGATAGTCGACCGTACCTGAAAGGCAGCAGTCCTGGGCGTGTCAGCGCCTTCCGGCACTGCACACGGCGCTCCACGCCACCAGCTCATTGCGCGACTTGCGCACGGCGATGCGAGCTTCCTCGCCGATGTCGTTCTCGAAGACCAGCACCGGCAGGCCGTCCTTGGCCCGGTCCAGCGCCCGCAGCCGGTAGCCGCGCGAGCGCGCCGGGGCGCAGCTGGTATTGCCGGCCATGAGCAGGCGGGCGTTGTTCAGCAGGGTGGGGTGCTGCTGGATCAGCACCAGGATCTCCATTTCCGGCAGGGGCGCCAGCAGTTCGATGGGCGTGTCGGGCTGCACGTCGCAGCGGCTCTGGTGGTGCACCCACACCAGCTGCTTCGGCGCGGCCGCGCTCCAGCGCCGCGCCTTGGCATCGTAGTCGAATACCTCGCGCCCCTGGCGGCACAGGGGCAGCACGGCGCGTTGGGCCGGCCCGTCGACGGTGGCGGAAACGTGCCGCCGGCCCTTGATGGACGTGACGGCGAACTGGGGCCGCAGCAGGCCGCCCGTCCCGTGGGCGGCGCTATAAAAGTCGAAGAACGCGGCCTGCTCCTTGTCCGTCACGGGGGCGGGCGGTGCGGCCATTGCCGCCGCCGTCGTTGCCACTGTCGTCGCCATCGATATCGCTGCCACCATCCGCTTTGCCCGCATGCCTGTCCTGGTCGTCGTGATCAAATGTGTCGCGGATCTGCCACCGCGCTTGAAATTATAGGCCCATGTGCCCTTTTCATAAGTTCTTGCATCGCGCATAATGCAGGCGCTGCCGGTACTCCAAGGTGCCGGCCGCACACGCTAGGGGTCCTGTGCATGGCGACATGCGCGGGTGAGAAATACCCTCCGAACCTGATCTGGATAATGCCAGCGAAGGGAAGCTTTTGGATGTGCCGCCGCGCGACTTCGCCCGGCGCACGGCCTGACCTCCTTTGCTGGCTCCTGTAGCCGCCAAGGAGCCAAAATGAACGCCCACCCGCATCAATTTCACCAGCCTTTCCTCGCCAGTACTGCCGAGGTCGACAGCGCCGCCGTCGCGCCGCTGCCCAACTCCCGCAAGATCTACGTCACCGGCAGCCGCCCGGACCTGCGCGTGCCGATGCGCGAGATCACCCAGTCCGACACGTCCGCTTCGTTCGGCCACGAACCGAATCCGCCGATTTCCGTGTACGACACGTCCGGCCCCTACACCGACCCGCAGGCGGCCATCGACATCCGTGCCGGCCTGGCGCCGCTGCGCGCCGGCTGGATCGCCGAGCGGGGCGACAGCGAGGAACTGCCCGGTCCCACCTCCGAATACGGGCAGGCGCGCCTGGCCGACGCGGCCCTGGCCGAACTGCGCTTCAACCTGCACCGCAAGCCGCGCCGCGCCACCGGCGACGCCTGCGTGACGCAGATGCATTACGCCCGCCGCGGCATCGTCACGCCGGAGATGGAATTCGTCGCCATCCGCGAGAACCTGCGCCGCCGCGAGTACCTGGAAGAGATGCGCAATACGGGCCCGCTGGGCCAGCGCATGGCGGACCTGATCGGCCGCCAGCATCCGGGCCAGTCCTTCGGCGCGTCGATCCCGGACGAGATCACGCCCGAATTCGTGCGCGAGGAGATCGCGCGGGGCCGCGCCATCATCCCGGCCAATATCAACCACCCGGAACTGGAGCCGATGATCATCGGCCGCAATTTCCTCGTCAAGGTCAACGCCAATATCGGCAACTCGGCCGTCACCTCGTCGATCGGCGAGGAAGTGGAGAAGATGACGTGGGCCATTCGCTGGGGCGGCGACACGGTGATGGACCTCTCCACCGGCAAGCACATTCACGAAACGCGCGAATGGATCGTGCGGAACAGCCCCGTCCCCATCGGTACCGTGCCGATCTACCAGGCGCTGGAAAAGGTCAACGGCAAGGCCGAGGACCTGACGTGGGAAATCTTCCGCGACACGCTGATCGAGCAGGCCGAGCAGGGCGTCGACTACTTCACCATCCACGCCGGCGTGCTGCTGCGCTACGTGCCGCTGACCGCTTCGCGCCTGACGGGCATCGTCTCGCGCGGCGGCTCGATCATGGCCAAGTGGTGCCTGGCGCACCACCAGGAGAACTTCCTGTACACGCACTTCGAAGACATCTGCAAGATCATGAAGGCCTACGACGTGTCGTTCAGCCTGGGCGACGGCCTGCGCCCAGGCTCCATCTACGACGCCAACGACGCGGCCCAGCTGGGCGAACTGAAGACGCTGGGCGAACTGACGCAGGTGGCGTGGAAGCACGACGTGCAGGTGATGATCGAAGGCCCCGGCCACGTGCCGATGCAGCTGATCAAGGAGAACATGGACCTGCAGCTGGAGCAGTGCGGCGAAGCGCCGTTCTACACGCTGGGGCCCCTGACCACCGATATCGCGCCCGGCTACGACCACATCACTTCCGGCATCGGCGCCGCGCAGATCGGCTGGTACGGCACGGCCATGCTGTGTTACGTGACGCCGAAGGAGCACCTGGGCCTGCCGAACAAGGACGACGTCAAGGAAGGCATGATCACCTACAAGATCGCCGCCCACGCGGCCGACCTGGCCAAGGGCCATCCGGGCGCGCAGATCCGCGACAACGCGCTGTCCAAGGCGCGCTTCGAATTCCGCTGGGAAGACCAGTTCAATATCGGCCTCGATCCGGACCGCGCCCGCTCGTACCACGACGAGACGCTGCCGAAGGATTCGTCCAAGGTGGCGCACTTCTGCTCGATGTGTGGTCCGCATTTCTGCTCGATGAAGATCACGCAGGAAGTGCGCGATTACGCCGCCCAGGGCATGCAGGAAAAAGCGGTGGAATTCGTCAAGCAGGGCGCCCGTATCTACAGCAAGGCGTGAGGCAGACATGAACGAGATGAAGATCGAGATGAACATCGAGATCGAAGTCAATGGCGCGCCGCGCCAGGTGGCGCCGGGCCAGACCCTGCACCAGCTGGTGACGGCGCTGGAGCTGGAAGGGCAGGCGCTGGCGCTGGCCGTCAACCGCGCCGTGGTGCCGCGCCAGCGCTGGCATGAGGTCACGCTGCAAGGGCGCGACCAGGTCGACATCGTGCGCGCCATCGGCGGCGGCTGAACAAGGAAAATAACATGAGCGAACAATCGAAGGACCTGCTGACCATCGCGGGGAGAGAGTACAAATCGCGCCTGCTGGTGGGCAGCGGCAAATACAAGGACCTGCCGCAGACGCGCGCGGCCACCGACGCGGCCGGCGCCGAAATCATCACGGTGGCGATCCGGCGCGTCAACATCGGCCAGGACCCGAACGCACCGAGCCTGCTGGACGTGCTGCCGCCGTCCGAGTACACCATCCTGCCCAACACGGCGGGCTGCTACAACGCCAAGGACGCCGTCTACACACTGCAACTGGCACGCGAGCTGCTGAACGGCCACAAGCTGGTCAAGCTCGAAGTGCTGGGCGACGAGAAGACACTGTTCCCGAACATGCCGGAAACACTGGTGGCGGCCAGGGAGCTGGTCAAGGACGGCTTCGACGTGATGGTCTACTGCAGCGACGACCCGATCCAGGCGCGCATGCTGGAAGATATCGGCTGCGTGGCCGTGATGCCGCTCGCGTCGCTGATCGGCTCGGGCATGGGCATCCTCAACCCGTGGAACCTGTCGTTGATCATCGAGCAGGCTAGCGTGCCGGTGCTGGTCGATGCCGGCGTGGGTACGGCATCCGATGCCGCCATCGCCATGGAACTGGGCTGCGACGGTGTGCTGATGAACACGGCCATCGCGGCGGCGCAGGACCCGGTGCGCATGGCCAATGCGATGCGCCTGGCGGTGCAGGCCGGGCGCGAGGCCTACCTGGCCGGCCGCATGCCGCGCCGCTTCGCCGCGTCGCCATCATCGCCGATGGCCGGCAGGGTGGCAGGCAGCCCGGCATGAGCATGCGCCCGTGCGTGCTGGTGTTCGCCGGCTTCGATCCGTCCGGTGGCGCCGGTGTGGGTGCCGACGCCCAGGCCATCGCCTCGGTCGGCAGCCATGCGCTGTCGGTCGTCACGGCGCTGACGGTGCAGGATCACAACCGCGTCCACGAGGTCATCCCCGTGGCGCCGGATGTGCTGCTGCGCCAGGCCAGGGCCTTGACGGCGGCATGCCGCATCGGCGCCGTCAAGGTCGGCATTCCCGGCAGCGTCGAGAACGCACGGGCCATCGCCGCCGCCATCGCCGAACTGCGTGCGGGCGGCGCCTTCGTTCCCGTCGTGCTGGACCCGGTGCTGGCCAGCGGCCATGGCGACAGCCTGGCGCGGGGCAATGCGCTCGACGCGTTGGCGCCGTTGCTGCCGCTGGCGACGGTGCTGACACCCAACGGGCCGGAAGCGGCGGCGCTGGCCGCGCATTTCGGCAACGGCGACGGCGACGATGCCGGGGCACTGCGCGCGCTCGGCTGCGAGCATGTTCTGATCACGGGCGGCCACGGCACGGGCGACGAGATCGTCAACCGCTGGGTCGGTCCCACCCAGCGGCAGCACTGGAACTGGCCACGGCTGCCGGGCAGTTACCACGGCAGCGGCTGCACCCTGGCCTCGGCGCTGGCGGGCCTGCTGGCCCAGGATTGCCCGTTGCCGCAGGCGCTGGCACGGGCGCAGGCCTATACCCACGCGGCGCTGGCCGCCGCCTATACCATCGGGCCGGGGCAGCGGATGCCGCTGCGCTGACCTTCACCCACGAGGAATCATCATGCAAGCTACCCTGCGGGGACTATACGTCGTCACCCCCGACTGGAACGACACGGACCGGCTGCTGGCGGCCACCGGCGAGGCCCTGGCGGCCGGCGCGGCGCTGCTGCAATACCGCCACAAGGAAGCCTCGCCCGAACTGCGCCGCGAACAGGCCGGCGCGCTGCTGGCGCTGTGCCGCCGCCACGCCGTGCCCTTCATCGTCAACGACCACCTGGCGTTGTGCCAGGAACTCGATGCCGACGGCGTCCACGTGGGCGGCACCGATGCCTCCGTGCTGGTCGCGCGCACCGCGCTGGGACCCGGCAAGATCGTCGGCGCCTCCTGCTACGGCGAACTGCTGCGCGCCATCGATGCGCAGATGGCCGGCGCCAGCTATGTCGCCTTCGGCGGCTTCTATCCGTCGCGCGTGAAGAAGTATGCCGTGACGACCCAGCCCAGCATCCTGGAAGGGGCGCGCGCAGCCGGCGTGACGTTGCCCGCCGTCGTCATCGGCGGCATGACGCCGGCCAATGCGGCCGTGCTGGTGGCGGCCGGTGCCGACATGGTGGCGGCCATCAGCAGCGTCTATGGCACGGGGGAAGCGGGCAGCGTGGCGCCGGCGGTACAGGCATTCACGGAACTGTTCGCGCAAGGGGCGCTTTCGGGACGATAAATGCCGCCCCGTGGGCGAACGGCTTTATAATCGGCCCATCACAATATGCCGATTTGCTCAGCCATGACCCAACCAGCGACCGCCAAGCGTCTGATCCTGATCGTCGACGACGATCAATTACTTGCGGAGTTCCTCAGTGTGATCCTGCAGAATGCCGGCTACGAGACCATGCAGGCCCATTCGGCCGACCATGCCCTGAAGCTGGTGGCCGAACGCGAGCCGGACATGGCGCTGCTGGACATCCATATGCCGGGCATGTCCGGCCTGGAGCTGGCCAAGCAGCTGAACCGCGAGACGTCGGTGCCGTTCATGTTCCTGTCCGGCCGAGGTGACGCGGATGCAGGCAAGCAGGCGGCGGCCTATGGCGCCGTCGGTTTCGTCGTCAAGCCCGTCGATGAAAAGCACCTGATGCCGGCCTTCGAGGCGGGCCTGGCGCGGGCGGATGAAATCCGCCAGCTGCGCCGCACGGAGCTGAACCTGAACGCGGCGCTGGCCGCCGGCCGCGAAACCAGCCTGGCCGTGGGCCTGTTGATGTGCAAGTTCCAGACGGACCGCAACACGGCCTTCGAAGTGCTGCGCGACCACGCCCGTTCGAGCCGCCGCAAGGTCAACGAAGTGGCCGACCAGCTGCTGGCGGCGGAAGAAACGCTGAATAGCCTGCACGCGGCGTTTTATTCGCGCTTCAAGAAATAAATGTTTCCTTAGCGAATTTTTTGGATGAATTTGCGTTAAACTGTCCCCAGTGACGCGGCTTTCGCCGCGCGCATCACCGGCTCCCGCCCCGTCCCCTGCGGCGCCGTTCTGATTTCGGCCCAACTCCGCCGACCTGCATCCTGGTTTCCGTCGACCCCGCTACCCGCGGCGCACAGAACCCCAGGCCCTGCGCCACACCGATCGCGGAGAGTTAACAATGAATATGAACGACGCCCTGGAGGCCTGCAAGCCCCTGTCCCCTGCACCCCAGCTGCTGCATATCGATGCCGACGACACGGCGGCCGTGATCCTGGCCACCTTGCTGGTCCCTGAAATCCGCGTCACCCGCGCCGCCTCGTTGGCCGAAGCGGAACTGCTGGTCTCGCGCCAGGATTTCGCCCTGATCGTGCTCGACCCGGACCTGCCTGACGGCGACGGCCAGACCCTGCTGCGCACGATGCGCGACCAGGGCCAGCACACGCCGGTGCTGCTGTACTCGGCCCGCCAGCCCAGCCTGCACCACCAGGCCCACGCCTTCCTGCCCAAGCCCTGGACGTCGCCCCGCCAGCTGTGGCAAGCCACCTGCCGCCTGCTGCGGCTCGACCTCGCCACCGCCGCCGCCCGCTGAGCCTTCCCAAAACATTGCTCGAAAACCGGTCGGTCCGCCGCAGCGGTCAGACACCGGTTTTCGAGCAACAGCGGCCCGCCACCGACTCGATACCGAGTTATGCATTTAGGTGTCTGACACCGAATTCGGGGCGTCTGCGGGAGCGGGGTGGGGTTTGTTATGATGGTGCTTTATCACATCACTGGATATTGCGATGAAGACCAAGGCAGCAGTAGCATGGAAGGCGGGCGCACCGCTGACGATCGAGGAAGTGGAACTGGGCGGGCCGCGCGAGGGCGAAGTGCTGGTCGAGATCAAGGCGACGGGCATCTGTCACACGGATTACTACACCCTGTCCGGCGCCGATCCGGAAGGCATCTTTCCCGCCATCCTCGGCCATGAAGGCGCCGGCGTCGTCGTCGACGTGGGACCGGGCGTGAAGAGCCTGAAAAAGGACGACCACGTCATTCCCTTGTACACGCCGGAATGCCGGCAGTGCAAATTCTGCCTGTCGCAGAAGACCAACCTGTGCCAGGCGATCCGCTCGACCCAGGGCCGGGGCCTGATGCCCGACGCCACCAGCCGCTTCTCCATCGACGGCCAGCCCATCTTCCACTACATGGGCACGTCCACCTTCTCGAACTACATCGTCGTGCCGGAAATCGCGCTGGCAAAAATCCGCGAGGATGCGCCATTCGACAAGGTCTGCTACATCGGCTGCGGCGTCACCACCGGCGTGGGCGCCGTGCTGTTCACGGCCAAGGTGGAGGCGGGTGCCAATGTGGTCGTGTTCGGCCTGGGCGGCATCGGCCTGAACGTGATCCAGGCCGCCAAGATGGTGGGCGCGGACAAGATCATCGGCGTCGACATCAACCCGGGCCGCGAGGCGATGGCGCGCAAGTTCGGCATGACGCATTTCGTCAACCCGAACGAAGTCGAGAACGTCGTCGACACCATTATCCAGTTGACCGACGGCGGCGCCGACTACAGTTTCGAGTGCGTCGGCAACACGACCCTGATGCGCCAGGCGCTGGAGTGCTGCCACAAGGGCTGGGGCAAGTCGATCATCATCGGCGTGGCCGCGGCCGGCCAGGAAATCTCGACGCGGCCGTTCCAGCTGGTCACGGGCCGCGAGTGGAAGGGCTCGGCCTTCGGCGGCGCCCGCGGCCGCACGGACGTGCCGAAGATCGTCGACTGGTATATGGACGGCAAGCTCAATATCGACGACCTGATCACGCACAAGCTGTCGCTGGACCAGATCAACGAAGGCTTCGACCTGATGAAGTCGGGCGAGTCGATCCGCTCCGTCGTCATGTATTAATCATGTAATCATGTAGCAAACCCGAAACGGGGCGGCCCGGCTGCCCCGCTTTTTCCCTCGTCCGTGCCGTGAAAACGGCAGCCTGTCGCATCCCCCCGCCTTGCCGTTCCACTGCCCGCTACAGTAGCTTCTCGTCCCATGTCCTTAAGTAGACAAAAAGTTCTAGACAAGTTTTTCTAGATCGCATATTCTGCTTTCAACCATACGACCCAAGCCGCCAAGCGCCATGACTACTCTGCTCGACACCCTGACCGGCGCCATCGGCTGGTCCCTGCTGCACTTTCTCTGGCAAGGCCTGCTGATCGGCTGGGCGGCGTCGCTGGCGCTGCACCTGCTGCGCAACCGCAGCGCCCAGGCCCGGTATGCCGTCGCCTGCGGCGGCTTGCTGCTGTGCGCCGCGCTGCCGCTGGGTAGCATTGCATGGCGGGTAGCGGAGGCGCAATTGGCCGTCCCTGCGCTGCCGGCGCCTATCGATCCTGTGCTGATGGCCGTGGGCGCCACGGCGGGCAGCGGCGGACCGATGCTGGTCGATGCCGATGGCATGACGTCGTTGGAATATGCGCTGCGCCGGCAACTGCCCTGGCTGGTGCTGCTGTGGGCAGGCGGCGCGGCGCTGATGACCTTGCGCCTGTCGCTGGGCTTGCAGTGGGTGCGGGCACGCACGGCGGCGGGCCATTACCGGCTGGATGCGGCATGGCAGGCGCGGCTCGATGCGATGGCGCAGCGCTTCGGCATCCGGCGTCCCATCCGGCTGGGCATCTCCGGCGAAGACCTGGAAGGGCCGATGACGGCAGGCTGCTGGCGGCCCATCGTGCTGCTGCCGGCCTCGCTCGTCACCGGTATGCCGGCGGACCTGATCGAAGCGCTGCTGGCGCATGAACTGGCCCACATCCGGCGCCACGATTATTTCGTCAACCTGGTCCAGAGCGCGATCGAAATCCTGCTGTTCTACCACCCCACCGTCTGGCGCTTGTCGCAGCGCATCCGCACCGAGCGCGAACAGGTCGCCGACGACCTGGCCGCCGGCGTGCTGGGTGAGCCGCGCCGCCTGGCCCTCGCCTTGTCCGAGCTGGACAAGTTCCAATTCTCGACTTCACACTTTGCCCCTGCGGCACACGGAGGAGATCTCATGTCCCGTATCAAACGCCTGCTGCGCCCCGATGCCCAGCCCCTGAGCTGGAAGATGGCCGCACCCTTGCTGGGCCTCTTCACGGCGTGCTTCATGTTGTACGCCCATGCCCGTCCGGCCGACCCGGCGCCTGCGGAGACGCCGCGGCAAACGCCGGCAGCCGTGAAGGCACAGGCGGCCCAGGCCGAGCGCGCGGCGGCCCAGGCGGAACGGGCGGCGTCCGAGGCAGCGGAAGCGGCCGATGCGGCCAGCGTTGCAGGTGCCGCCGCCGCCATGCAGGCGGAGGCTGCCGCGGTCCAGGCCGAAGCTGCCGGCGCCGCATGGCCCGTTCCGCCGGCGCCGCCAGCACCGCCTGCGGCGCCTGCACCCCCCGCGCCACCGGCCCCACCCGCCGTGCCTGCACCCCCGGCACCGCCGGCACCACCCGCCGCGCCAGCGCCACCGGCACCACCAGCGCCGCCCGCGCTGCCGGCCAGCGCGACGCGCCACGGCGACATCACCGTACACCTGGATGATCGCCGCGACGGCTACGCCATCGTCCACGGCGAAGGAGGGCGCACCTACATGTCGTCACTGGGCCAGGCCGACCTGGACGAACTGGCCAGGGCCAAGGCTGCCTACGCGGGTGATTTCGTCTGGATCAAGAAGGATGGCAAGCGCTATGTGGTCACGGATCCGGCGGTTGTCGACAAGGCCCGCGCCACCTGGGCGCCGCTCGAAAAGCACAGTGCCCTGATGGAGGAACAAGGCGCCGCCATGGGGGCGCAAGGCGAGCGGATCGGGGAACTGGGCGCGAAACTGGGGGAAGAAATGGCGGCATATAACCTGGCCACCAGCCGGCGCGCGTTCCAGCATCAGATGGACCGGCAGGTGCGCGAACTGACGCGCATGGGGGCCAGGCTGGAAGCGCTGGGCAGCCAGCTGCGCCACCAGGAACGTGCGAGCGAACGCGAGAAACTGGTGCGGCAAATCCAGGCCTTGCAGCAGCGCATGCAATCGCAGCAGGCCCAGATCGATGGCATGGCCGCCGGCATCGCGGCGCAGCAGGCCAAGGCGCAGCCGAACGATGCCCGCATCCAGGCGCTGCAGGCAAAAATGACGGCGCTGCAAAAGCCGATGAACCAGCTGGGCGAAAAGATGGGCCGGTTGGGCGCCGAACAGGGCCGCATCAGCGCCGAGGCTGACCGCGCCACCCGCGCGCTGATCGACGAAGCCCTGCGCAAGGGCCAGGCGACCCCGGCCAAGGCCGGGTAATACGAGCAAGCCGTTGCCCTAAAACAGGGGACTGTCCCCGGTTTTAGGCAGCGACCGTCAGCGAGCCACTCGCTCCAGCTTGGCGATCGACAGGTCCAGCACCTTCATGCCGGCGCTGCCGAAGTTGATCTGGGCGCGGCAGTTGCTGCCGCTGCCCTCGATATTGACGATGACGCCTTCGCCGAATTTGCCGTGGATGACGGATTCGCCGATGCGCCAGCCGGTGCCGCCCGTCTTCTGCTGGGCGATGCGCTGGGCGATCGCGTTGTCGCTGCCGCCACTGAGCTTGGCGTCTTCCCACGTTGCCTTCTTGTTCGCGAACCAGTGGCTCTGCACCTTCGGCGACAGCCACTTCAGCGATTCCTCGGGCAGTTCGTCGAAGAAGCGCGACTTCATGTTGTAGCGGGTCTGGCCGTGCAGCATGCGCGTCTGCGAGAAACACATGTACAGGCGCTTCCTCGCCCGCGTGATGGCCACGTACATCAGGCGCCTTTCCTCTTCCACGCCGCCTTCTTCCTTCGAGCTGCTCTCATGCGGGAACAGGCCTTCTTCCAGGCCCGTGATGAAGACGTTGTCGAATTCCAGGCCCTTGGCCGAGTGCACCGTCATCAGCTGCAGCGCTTCCTGGCCGGCCTGGGCCTGGTTGTCGCCCGCTTCCAGCGACGCATGCGACAGGAAGGCCGACAGCGGCGACATCACGGTGGCCAGCGGCGCATCGGCGTCGAGGATCTCGATGCCGTCCACGTTGACGATGGCCTCGCCGGCCTGCGCCTGGGCCTGCGGTCCCAGGTGGGCCGGGGCGCCCTGGCCGAAGCCTTCCTCGGAGACGAACTGGGTGGCCGCGTTGACCATCTGCTCCAGGTTTTCCACCCGGTCGGCGCCTTCTTTTTCCAGTCCGTAGTGGGCCAGCAGGCCGGAAGCTTCCAGCGTGACGCGCACCAGTTCGGGCAGGGCCATCTGCTGCGTCTCGAAGCGCACGCCTTCGATCAGCTTGACGAAGCCGCCCAGCGACGTGCCGGCCTTGCCGACCATATAGGGCACGGCCGCGTACATCGAGATATTGTAGGTTTCCGCCGCGTTCTGCAGCTGCTCTAGGGTGCGCGCGCCGATGCCGCGCGCGGGGAAGTTCACCACGCGCAGGAAGGCCGAATCGTTGTGCGGATTGTCCATCAGCTGCAGGTAGGCGATGGCGTGCTTGACCTCGGCACGCTGGAAGTAGCGCAGGCCGCCGTACACGTGGTACGGCAGGCCGGCCGAAAACAGCGCATGCTCGATCACGCGCGACTGGGCGTTCGAGCGGTACAGGATGGCGATCTCGCTGCGCGACGCGCCTTCGGCGATCAGGTTCTTCGCCTCCTCGATGATCCACTGCGCTTCCTGCAGGTCGGAACTGGCCTCGTACACCCGCACCGGCTCGCCGTGGCCCGCGTCCGTGCGCAGGTTCTTGCCCAGGCGTTTGCTGTTATTGGCGATCAGCATATTGGCCGAATCCAGGATGTGGCCGTGCGAGCGGTAGTTCTGTTCCAGCTTGATCAGGTTCTGCACCTGGAACTCGGCCTCGAAGGCAGCCATATTGCCCACGTTGGCGCCGCGGAAGGCATAGATGCTCTGGTCGTCGTCGCCGACGGCGAACAGGGCGCCGCCCCGCTGCGTGCCGTGGCCGGCCAGCAGCTTCAGCCAGTTGTATTGCAGGTTGTTCGTGTCCTGGAACTCGTCGACGAGAATATGGCGGAAGCGCTGCTGGTAGTGCTCGCGCAGGGGCTCGTTGCGCGACAACAGCTCGTACGTGCGCAGCAGCAGCTCGGCGAAATCGACCACGCCTTCGCGCTGGCACTGGTCGTCGTACAGCGCGTACAGCTCGACCAGCTTGCGCTCGGTGGCGTCGTAGGCGTCGATCTGGCCGGCGCGCAGGCCCTGGTCCTTGTGATTGTTGATGAAGTACATGACCGTCTTGGCCGGATACTTCTCGTCGTCGATATTGTTGGCCTTCAGCAGGCGCTTGATCATCGACAGCTGGTCCTGCGAGTCGAGGATCTGGAAGGACTGGGGCAGGGCGGCGTCGCGGTAATGGGTGCGCAGCAGGCGGTTGCACAGGCCGTGGAAGGTGCCCACCCACATGCCGCGTGTATTGATCGGCAACATTGCCGACAGGCGCGCCAGCATCTCCTTTGCCGCCTTGTTCGTAAACGTGACTGCCAGGATGCCGGCCGGCGAGACCTGGCCCGTCTGGATCAGCCAGGCGATGCGCGTGGTCAGCACGCGCGTCTTGCCCGAGCCGGCGCCGGCCAGGATCAGGGCGTTTTGCGACGGCAGGGTAACGGCGGCAAGTTGTTCGGGATTGAGATTCAGGAGGAGATTTTGCATCCCCCCATTATACCGGGCGGGACCCGTGGCCGCCGCAGCCATGCGGGCTGCGGGACCGGTTCACTGCGCTGCGTCAGCCGTGCAGGGGCGGCTTCGTGCCCTGCGGTTCGTCGGCTGCCGGCGTGCCGAAAATATGGCAATACGCCGCATACAGCGCGCAGTGGGCAACGCCGAACAGCAGCACGAACACCACCCGCAGCAGGGCGATCGAGAACGGGCCGAAGCCCAGCAGCAGCAAGACGATCTGTGAGCTGAACAGGGCAATCGCGCTGAGGCTGAAGGCGAACACGACGAAGGCGAGGAAAGCCCGCTTGGCGGCGAAGAAGGCATAGAACATGGCCTTGCCCGGCCCCATGCCGCCCCAGAACACGAGGGGTACGGCAAAGCAGATCACCGTCACGGCCGGCAGGTACAGCAGCATCGCCATCAGCATGCCGCCGAACAGCCCGGAATCGCGCAGCAGTTCCGGGTCCGGCTGGGTCTGGCCCGTGGCCATCTTCTGCAGCGCTTCCGTATCGGCCGCCAGGAACAGCACGCCGGCGGCGATGACGGCCGCGCCCAGGTGCAGGGCGCCCAGCACGCACAGGCGTTTCAGCATGGGCTGGCGAAAACCCGTGCCCAGCAGCGACGGCACCACGGGCCGCTCCAGCTGGATCTGCTGGGCGGCGCGCATGAAGCCGACGGAAAACACGGGCAGCAGCACGATCTGCGCCAGCTGGCCCAACAGGGGTACCAGGCTGAGCAGTGCGGTCAGGATCATATAGCCCAAAAACAGGGTCGACATGCCGCCCGGCTGCTTGCGAAACAGCGCGAAGCCCTGCTTGACCCAGCCCCAGCCGGCACTTGCGGGTGTCGGGTTCATGCGAACAGCCTTGGTGCCGGCGTGGCGATGCGTTCGCGCAGGATGCGTTCGAAGTGGGTGGGATCGTGCGGCGTCAGCATTTCCGCCGCGCGCGGCTGGTACAGGTCATACAGGCGCGACAGCCAGAAGCGCAGCGCGCCGGCCCGCAGTGCGCATTGCCAGCCGGCCTGCTCGTCGGCCGTGAACGGGCGCACGGCGTGGTAGGCGTCCAGCATGGCACGCGCCCGCGCCGTATCGAGCACGCCCGTGTCCAGGTCGATGCACCAGTCGTTGACGGTGACGGCGACGTCGAACAGCCACGTGTCGCAGCCGGCGAAGTAGAAGTCGAAGAAGCCCGTCAGGCGCTCGCCGTCGAACATCACGTTATTGCGGAACAGGTCCGCATGCACGGGTCCCTGCTGCAGGCGCTTGTGCAGGTCCGAGCCGTGGAAGGCTTCCTGGAAGTGGATCTCGCTGCGCAAAAGCTGCGCCTCCGCCTCGGAGAGATGGGGCAGCACGGCGGGCGCCGTCTCGTGCCACCACGCGATGCCGCGCAGGTTAGGCTGGTGCAAGGAGAAGTCGCGCCCGGCCAGGTGCATCCGCGCCAGCATGTCGCCGACGGCGGCGCAATGCACGGGCTGCGGGTCCATTTGCGAGCTGCCTTCCAGCTTCGAGACGATGGCGGCAGGCTTGCCGTGCAGCGGCACGCACAACTGGCCGTCGTGGTTCGGCACGGGTTCGGGCACCAGCACGCCATGGCCGGCCAGGTGGCGCATCAGCTGCAGGTAGAACGGCAGCTGCTCGAAGCCCAGGTTTTCGAAGATCGTCAGCACGTGCTCGGTGCGCACGTCGCCGTCTTGGGTCGTCAGGAAGAAATTGCTGTTTTCGATGCCGGACGCGATGCCTTTCAGCGCCACGGCTTCGCCGAGGGGGAACTGCGCGATCCAGGGCCGGACGTCATCCAGACTGACCGAGGTAAACACTGCCATGAGAAACCAGTAAAAAAAGTCGGGGAAAAGGTGAAAGGTTCACCCGGCCGCGGGCCGCGGGCCCGGGCGGGTGAAACCGGTGTCGTTCAGCGCTTGGCCGGCGGTGGCGGCGGCGGTGGCGCGTCGTCGGCGTTTTCCGCCGCGGCGGCCGCGTCGGCGCTGCGCTGTTTCTGCTTCTTGGCGATATCGAATTCCATCAGGGTCCATTGGGCCCCGCGGATGCCGGTGCCGCCCGCGTCGCCCGGCAGCGAGGTACCGCCGCCGGTGGCGTTGTTCGGCTTGACCGTGTAGGTGCTGCCGCCTGCCTGCACGGTTTCCTGGACGATGCGGCCGTTCTGGCGCTGCACCTTGGTGGTGGTTTCGCGGTCTCCCTTGGGCGTGACGGTGATCGGCGTGTCCGCATCGTTGAGCTGCTCCAGCTTCGGCGGCGCGGTGGACTGGGCGGCGGCAAGGCCGGCGGCGGCCGCCAGGGCCAGCAGGAGGGCGGAACGGAAAGTGCAAGCGCGCATGATGGGGAACCTCTAAGGAAGTCCGTGATTTCGGATGGTTGGGCCATTGTAACAAACCGACACCATTGCCGCTGCCGCACGGCGAAATTCGGCCTGGGGCGGCCGCGACGGCGCGGCATGCCCGCAACGGCGCAAGGGGCCGTGGCCTGGACATAAACTCTGCGATAATGCCGGATTCGAAATCTTGCCCTTGTTTGCCGCGGATCATGCAAAAAACCCTGCTGTTAGTTGACGGTTCCAGTTACCTCTACCGTGCCTTCCATGCGCTGCCCGACCTGCGCAGCCCGGATGGCCACCCCACCGGCGCGATGCATGGCATGGTCAATATGCTGCGCCGCCTGCGCGCCGACTATCCGGCCGCGTATATCGCCTGCGTCTTCGACGCCAAGGGCAAGACCTTCCGCGACGACCTGTACCCCGAGTACAAGGCCACGCGCGCGTCGATGCCGGCCGACCTGTCGCTGCAGATCGAGCCGATCCACGAGGCCGTGCGGGCCATGGGCTGGCCCATCCTGATGGTCGAAGGCGTCGAGGCGGACGACGTCATCGGCACCCTGTGCGTCACGGCCGAAAAGAACGGCATGGACGTCATCGTGTCGACCGGCGACAAGGACCTGGCCCAGCTGGTCACGCCGCACGTCACCCTGATCAATACGATGAGCAACGAGAAGCTGGACGAGGCGGGCGTGCTGGCCAAGTTCGGTGTGCCGCCGAACCGCATCATCGACTACCTGACCCTGATCGGGGACACCGTCGACAACGTGCCCGGCGTGGCCAAGTGCGGCCCGAAGACGGCCGTCAAGTGGCTGACCCAGTACGACACGCTCGAAGGCGTGATGGCCAATGCCGACAAGATCGGCGGCGCCGTCGGCGCCAACCTGAAGGCGGCGCTGGAATGGCTGCCGAAGGGCCGCGAACTGATCACCGTGAAGACGGACTGCGACCTGGCCGATCACATGATGTCGATCAGCGAATCGCTGGTGGCGCGCGAGGAAGACCACGAATCGCTGCTGGGCTTCTTCACGAAGTACGGCTTCAAGACCCTGATGCGCGAGCTGGGCGCGATGACGCCGTCGAGCCAAGTGCCGGGCCAGACCGCCCCGAGCGCCCCGGAAGGGGGCACCGGCGACATGTTCGCCCAGCCGCCCGCCAATGTGCGCTACGACCTGGTCGTCACCGAGGCCCAGCTGGACGAGTGGATCGCCCGCGTCACCGCCGCCGAACTGGTGTCGCTCGACACGGAAACCACGTCGCTCGACCCGCTGACGGCGCAGCTGGTCGGCATCTCGATGGCGACGGAGCCGGGCCTTGCCTGCTATATCCCCGTGGCGCACCGCTACCAGGGCGCGCCGGAACAGCTCTCGCGCGAGCTGGTGCTGGAAAAACTGAAGCCCTGGCTGGAAGACGCCACGAAGGGCAAGCTGGGGCAGAACCTGAAGTACGACTCGCACATCTTCGCCAACCACGGCGTGACCTTGCGCGGCGTCGTGCACGACACGCTGCTGCAGTCGTACGTCTTCGAATCGCACCGCACCCACGACATGGACAGCCTGGCCATGCGCCACCTGAACCACAAGACCATCGCGTTCGAGGACGTGTGCGGCAAGGGCGCCAGCATGATCTGCTTCGACCAGGTCGAACTGCAACGCGCCACCGATTACGCCGCCGAGGATGCCGACATCACGCTGCGCCTGCACCTGGCGATGCACGGCCACGTGGCCGGCGACGAAGGCCTGACGGCCATCTACAGCAAGATCGAGCTGCCCACCGCCGTCGTGCTGCAGAAGATCGAGCGCAACGGCGTCCTGATCGACGCGGGCCTGTTGGCCACGCAGTCCAATGAACTGGGCGCGCGCATCGTCGAACTGGAACAGAAGGCCTATGAGCTGGCCGAGCAGCCCTTCAATCTCGGCTCGCCGAAGCAGATCGGCGAGATCTTCTTCAACAAGCTCAAACTCCCGGTGGTGAAGAAGACGCCGAGCGGCGCGCCGTCGACGGACGAGGAAGTGCTGCAGAAGCTGGCCGAGGACTACCCGCTGCCGAAGATCCTGCTGGAATACCGCGGCATGGCCAAGCTCAAGTCCACCTACACGGACAAGCTGCCGAAGATGATCAACCCGCAGACGGGCCGCGTGCACACCAACTACGCCCAGGCCGTGGCGGTGACGGGCCGGCTGGCCTCGAACGACCCGAACCTGCAGAACATCCCGATCCGCACGGCCGAAGGGCGCCGCATCCGCGAAGCCTTCATCGCCCCCGAGGGCAGCCACCTGGTGTCGGCCGACTATTCCCAGATCGAGCTGCGCATCATGGCGCACATCTCCGGCGACGAAGCCATGCTGCGCGCCTTTGCCGAAGGCATCGACATTCACCGCGCCACGGCGGCCGAAATCTTCGGCGTGCCGCCCGATGAAGTCAACAGCGAGCAGCGCCGCTACGCCAAGGTGATCAACTTCGGCCTGATCTACGGCATGAGCGCCTTCGGCCTGGCCGCCAACCTGGGCATCGACCGCGCCGCGGCGCAGAACTACATCGACCGCTACTTCCAGCGCTTCTCGGGGGTCAAGCAGTACATGGACGAGACGCGCCTGGAAGCGAAGGCGAAGGGCTACGTGAAGACCGTCTTCGGCCGCCGCCTGTGGCTGCCCGAGATCAATTCCCCGAACGGACCACGCCGCCAGGGCGCCGAGCGCGCCGCCATCAACGCGCCGATGCAGGGCACGGCGGCGGACCTGATCAAGCTGGCCATGATCGCCGTGCAGGACTGGCTGGAAAAGGAAAACCTGAAGTCGCGCATGATCATGCAGGTCCACGATGAACTGGTGCTGGAAGTGCCGGACGACGAACTGCAAGTCGTGCGCGACAACCTGCCGCGGCTGATGGCGGGCGTGGCCGAACTGAAGGTGCCGCTCGTCGCCGAAGTCGGCGTCGGGAAGAATTGGGAGGAAGCTCACTGAGCTCGCATGCGAGCTTAGTCCCTCCGCTCACTGAGCTTCCGCGCATTAATCATCCCCCTCTCGCGGTTTATGCAAACCGAGCAACTGTTGCTTCAAAACCGGTGTCTGACACCGGTTTTCGAGAAACATCTGGCGGCAACCGCGGCAACCGCGGCAATTCGGTGTCAACTCGGTGTCCAATTCGGTGTCAGACACCGAATCGGTGTCGTCCCGCGTTTTGCATTCGGTGTCTGATGCATTCGGTGTCTGACACCGAATCGGGATTGACCCGCATTGTTGCAGGGGCAGTCGAGCCTGCGGGCGAATTCGGTGTCTGACACCGAACCGACACCGAACCGGGGTTGACCGGTGTTTTCATAAAAATATTGGCTTTTAAGCACCGACATGGTTCAATCCTGACGATCCGCCTTTTTCCTGGAGAACGCATGAACGACCTGCATAACGATGCAAAGAGCCTGATCGGCGCAGCCGAAGGCATCAGCCGCCGTGACATGCTGAAAGCGGCGCTGGGTACGGGCTTTGCCGCCGCCGTGTTGCCCGTCAGCGCGCAGACGGCCGTCAAGACCGATACGGAAGGCCTGACGGCCGATACCGTCACCGTCCTCGTCGACGGCTACCCGGTGCCCGTCTATCGTGCCCAGCCGGCCGGCAAGACGGGCTTGCCCGTGATCCTCGTCATTTCCGAGATTTTCGGCGTGCACGAGTACATTGCCGACGTGGCGCGCCGCTTCGCCAAGCTGGGTTACCTGGCGCTGGCGCCGAACCTGTTCGCGCGCCAGGGCGATCCGCAGAAGGAGCCGTCCATCGCCGAGCTGCAGAAGAACATCATCAGCAAGACGCCGGATATGCAGGTCATGCGCGACCTGGACGCCGTCGTCGCCTGGGCGCGCCAGGGCGGTGCCAGCGCCGACAAGCTGGGCATCACTGGTTTCTGCTGGGGCGGCCGCATCACGTGGCTGTACGCGGCGCACAATCCCGGCGTCAAGGCCGGCGTGGCCTGGTATGGCCGCCTGGTCGGCGAGGCGACGCCGAACACGCCCCGTCACCCCGTCGACGTGGCAGCCAATATCAAGGCGCCCGTGCTGGGCCTGTACGGCGGCAAGGACACGGGCATCCCCCTTGAATCGATCGAGAAGATGAAGGTGGCGCTGGCCAAGGGCAGCAGCCGTTCCACCTTCGTCGTCTATCCGGAAGCGGGCCACGCCTTCCATGCGGACTACCGCCCCAGCTTCGTCGAGGCCGACGCCAAGGACGGCTGGAAGCGCGCCGTGGAATGGTTCAAGGAGAACGGCGTCGCCTGAGGCGGCACGACTGCCGGCAGGTTTTCGTTAGTCTTTCGAGCAGAAGAGCGAGCCGGACGGTAAAATGTCCGGTTTGCGCGCTTTCGCCGTCCCGGCCAGGCGCGCCGCCGCAAGCTCAAGAGGCATTAAAATCGATCCGGTACTCACATCCATCCTGCTGGCGACGACGCTCGCCGGCGTCATCAGCATCTCGGCAGCGGCCATCTTCTCGTTCACGCTGCTGTCGCGGGTCGTCGAACGCATGGTCAGCCTGTCCGTCGGCATCATGCTGTCGACGTCGCTGCTGCATGCGCTGCCCGAGGCATTCGAGTCCGGCGCCGATCCGCGCACGCTGTTCGGCACCCTGCTGGCCGGCCTGCTGGCCTTCTTCATGCTGGAAAAGCTGGCCATCCTGCGCCATTCGCACCACCACGAAGGCGACGGCCACCACCACGCCCACGGCCACGATAAGCGCGAGGCGGGCCGCGCCGGCTGGATGATCCTGCTGGGCGACGGCATGCACAACTTCACGGACGGCATCCTGATCGCGGCGGCCTTCCTGGCCGACCCAAAGCTGGGCATCGTCACGGGCGTGGCCATCATCGCCCACGAGATTCCCCAGGAAATCGGCGATTTCATCGTACTGCTCAACGCCGGCTTCTCGCGCACCCGCGCCTATGTCTACAACCTGCTGTGCAGCCTGCTGGCCGTGGCCGGCGGCCTGCTGGGCTACTACACGCTGGACCGCGCCAGCAACCTGATTCCCTACGTGCTCGTGTTTGCCTCGTCCGGCTTCATCTACATCGCCGTCAGCGACCTGATGCCGCAGATGCAGCGCCGCGCGACGATGAAGGAAACCGTGCCGCAGGTGCTGCTGATCGCGCTTGGTGTGTGCATCGTGCTGTTCCTGACCTCCGGGCATCATGAGCATTGAGCAAATGGAGCCTGAAACAGTGGACTGTCTCCGGTTTTGCCGGTCTGTCATACGCCCGTCATAAACCCGTGCCAGCATGGCCTCAATAAAAACAACAACAGAGGAGGAAACACCATGCTGAATATGCTCTACAACACCATCAACGCCTACCGGGCCCGCAAGCTGCGCGCCGCATCCCGCAACCGGGCGGCGCTGGAGAACATGCCCCCCGGGCTGTTCGATTACTGGGCGCGCACGGCGCAGGACGAATTCGAAGGCATCCCACGGGATGCCTTTTTTTATGCCCGCGCCAGCGATGCGCTGCTGACCTTCTTCGATTGCGTCGGGCGCAGCAACCGGCCCTGCGCGCTGCCGTCGAAGGCGGCCGACTCCGTGTGGCACGCTTGGCTGCGCTTCGCGCCGGCCGGACTGGACGCCTTCTGCGTGCACCACTACGACCGCCGCATCCCCCATATCGAAGGGGCGGACATGAGCGGCGGCATGGACGGCGCGCTGGCGACCTGCCTGGTAACGGCGCGCATGCTCGATGGCCTGGACCGGGCCGGCCCTGACCTGCCGCGCCTGTTCGTCACGGACCGCAAGCTGCGCATGCCCGGCGGCTTCGCCTACCGGGTCGAGAAAGGGGAGGTGATGTTCTCGCACATGGACGCGCGCGGCCAGCCGGAACCGGCGCTGTATCGCCAGTCCGGCACCACGCCGGAATACCTGCTGGCGGCCGGCATGATCGGCCAGCACGACTACGACAAATGGGACGCGCGCCGCCAGGCCGGCGGCGGCAGTTGCGGCACCACGGGCGCCGGCTGCGGCACCGTCAGCTGCGATGGCGGCAGCAGCGGTGACGCCGGCGGGTGCGGCAGCAGTTGCGGTGGATGCGGCGGCGGAGGCGGGGACTAGGCCCCGGTCGCGACGGGCCGCGCCGGATCGGCGCACCATTCGGACCAGGAACCGGGATACAGCGCGGCACCCGGCAGGCCGGCCACTTCCAGCGCCAGCAGGTTGTGGCAGGCCGTCACGCCGGAGCCGCACTGCATCACGGCTTGCGACGGCGATGCGAACAGCGGCGCGAACTCCGCGTTGAGCTGCGCGGCCGGCTTGAAGGTGCCATCGGCGGCCAGGTTATCCTTGAAGAAGCGGTTCTTCGCGCCGGGGATATGGCCGCCGACGGGGTCGATGGTTTCGTTCTCGCCGCGGAAGCGGTCGTTGGCGCGGGCGTCGACGACGGTGAAGGCCTGCGTCGGCAGGTTCGCCACGACGTCGCCGGCGGACACGGTGCGGGTCAGGGCAGGGCGCTCGGTCAGTTTGCCGGGAGCACGCGCCGTGACGTCCGTCGACAACGCCTGTCCCTGCGCCTGCCAGGCGGGCAGGCCGCCATCGAGCACGGCGACGGCTTCGTGGCCGAGCCAGCGCAGCAGCCACCACAGTCGCGCGGCGAACATGCCGCCGTGGGCGTCGTAGGCCACGACCTGGCTGTCGTCATCGATGCCGAAACGGCGCAGCGTGTCCACCAGGGCGGCCCGTTCGGGCAAGGGGTGGCGGCCGCGGAAGTTGGCGCCCTGGCCCGTTTTCGGTCCGGACAAGTCGTCGTCGATGCTGGCGAACTGCGCGCCGGGGATGTGGCCGGCCGCAAAGGCGTCGCGCCCGAACGCAGGGTTCATCAGGTCATGGCGGCAGTCGATGACGACCCAGCGCGGGTCGTTCACATGGGCCGCCAGGGTGGCGGCGTCGATCAGGGTCTGGTACATGCGCTCTCCTTACACGTCTTATACTTCGCTGGCGATAGGGTCGGTATCGGCAATGGCCTTGCCGCGTTCCGTGCTCTTCGTATTGTAGAACGTCGCGGCGATGCCGGAGGCGAGGATGATGCCGATGCCCAGCCAGCTGTGCCAGTCGAACACGTCGTTGAAGACGATCACGCCCCAGAAACTGGAGAAGACGATGCCGGTGTACTGCAGGTTGGCCACCACCAGCGTCTTGCCGACACGGTAGGCGCGCGTCATCGCCATCTGCGCGGCGGTGGCGCACAGGCCCATGCCGAGCAGCAGCAGGAAGCCGTGCATCGTGTTGAGCGAATGCCAGACCACGGGGCCGCCCCCGGCCTGGGCCACGTGGCCGAACACGCCGGCCACCAGGTTGGTCGCGGCGAAGTAGAACACCACGCGGTATTCCGGTTCGCCCGCCAGGCCCAGTTTGCGCACCTGCATGTACGCCATCGCCGACAGCACGGAAGAGCCCAGCGCCACCAGCGCGTCGAACAGCTGGTTCGCCTCGAAGGCGGGGCGCAGCAGCAGCACGACGCCGACGAAGCTCATGCCCACGGCGATGATCAAAGGCCATTCGATCCGGTTCTTCGCGTGCCACCAGCCATGCGCGAACAGCCACACGGCGATCCAGATCGGGGCCATGTAGTTCAAGGTCATGGCTGTCGCCAGCGGCAGCTTGCCGATGGCGTAGAACCACAACCACAGCGAGACCACGCCGATGAAGCCACGCCACAGGTGGGCCACCGGCATCGTCGTCTTCAGGCTGCCGCCCTGGATGCGGATCATGATGAACAGGATCGTCATCCCCACGATGCCCCGGTACATCACCAGCTCCGACGTCGTGTAGGTTTCCGAGGCCAGCTTGACGCAGACCCCCATGATGGCGAACATGAAACTGGCGAACAGCATCCACAGCGATTGCATTGACGATCCTTCAAATGAACAAGGGGACAGCTCGTATCCGATGCTGTCCCCTTGCGGTTGTAGTACTTTTATGGCTTGACACTGGTGAGGTTGGCGTTGCCCGGCTCGATCCTGCTGCGGTACCACTCATGGAAGTGCTGCATGCCGTCTTCCATCGGCGACTGGTAAGGTCCGGCATCGGTCTGGCCGCGTTCCATCAGCGCGCGGCGGCCCGCGTCCATGCGCAGGGCGATCTCGTCGTCCTCGACGCAGGTCTCCATGTAGGCGGCCCGCTCGGCGTCGACGAACTCGCGCTCGAACAGCACGATCTCCTCGGGGTAGTAGAACTCCACCACGTTCTTGGTGCGGTTCGGGCCTTCCGGCCACAGGGTCGACACCACCAGCACGTGCGGATACCACTCCACCATGATGTTCGGGTAGAGCGTCAGCCAGATCGCGCCGTACGGCGGTGCCTCGCCGTTGCGGAACTTGAGCACCTGCTCCTGCCAGCGCTGGTAGGCCGGCGAGCCGGATTTCTTCAGGCCCCGGTTGACGCCCACCGTCTGCACGCTGTAGTCCGCGCCGAACTCCCAGCGCAGGTCGTCGCAGGTGACGAAAGCGCCCAGGCCCGGATGGAAAGGCTCGACGTGATAGTCCTCCAGGTAGACTTCGATGAAGGTCTTCCAGTTGTAGTCGCAGTGGTGCACCTCGACGTGATCGAGCATGTAGCCGGTGAAGTCCAGGTCCTTCGTGACGGACAGGTTCTTCAGCTTGTCCATCACGCTGTAGCCGTTCTGTTCGAACAGCAGGCCGTTCCAGCTTTGCAGCGTGGTTTTCGGCAGGTTCAGGCAGGGCGTCTCGGGGAAGTGCGGCGCGCCGATCAGCTCCCCCTTCAGGTCATAGGTCCAGCGGTGCAGCGGGCAGACGATATTGTCCGCATTGCCACGGCCATTGAACATCAGCGCCTGGCGGTGGCGGCAGACGTTGGACAGCACTTCGATGCCATTGGCATTTCGGACCAGCATGCGCCCCTCGTTTTCCGAAGCGAGGGTCGTAAAGTCGCCGAGGTTCGGCACCATCAGTTCGTGACCCACGTAACGTGGGCCGTTCTGAAACAATTGCTGCATTTCCCGCTGCAGGAGCGTTTCGTCAAAGTAGACGTGGACCGGAAGTTGCGCGTTCGAACGCGCCAGCCTGGAATGGGTACCCAGATCGGACATCCCAACCCCCCTTAATTAAAGTGCTGCAAACCAAGAAGAGACAGAATCCGCAAAGACCTGAATTCAGAGTATAAAAACGGTATTTCGGACAGAACCGGAGATTATAGCGTGGATGACGTAACTCTGCCGACAATTCTTCGCCCGAATCGGCATTGTGCCCCCGTTGTCTTCCTGTATGCACGAGGGGTGCGCCCGTCCGTCTCGCACTCGATAAAATAGCAACGGCGTCCCGGGAACGACCGGTGTTTTTGGACCGGTTGGGAGAGTTTGTTCTAGAATAACGGGCTACACTGAGCGATTCGCTCGTTTCGAATCGAATTTATAAGTATTTATGGTCAAGAAAATGAACGTCGACAGCGGCGACAGCCCGGCCAGCCCGGCCAGCTTCGAGGAAGCGATGGCCGAACTGGCCCAGCTGGTCACGCAGATGGAATCCGGCCAGCTGCCGCTGGAGGCCTCGGTCGCGGCGTATGCACGCGGATCGGAACTGGTGAAGTATTGCGCCGGCCAGCTCGACAAGGTGGAATCGCAGGTGAAGATCCTCGAAGGCGATATGCTCAAGCCCTTCGCCGATGGCGACGAGGCGGGCCAATGAACGGCGCCTTCCAGGACTGGATGAAGAGCATCCAGGCCGGCATGGAGTCCGATATGTCGGCCTACATGCCCGCGGCCGACGTGGTGCCCGTGAAGCTGCACGAAGCCATGCGCTATGCGCTGCTCGGTGGCGGCAAGCGTGTGCGCCCGCTGCTGGTACATGCGGCCGGCGCCTTGAGCGGTGCCGATGCGCGTGTGCTGTCGCGCGCCGCCGCCGCCGTCGAAATGATCCATGCCTATTCGCTGGTGCACGACGACATGCCGTGCATGGACGACGACGATCTGCGCCGCGGCAAGCCGACCGTGCACGTGGCCTACGATGAAGCGACGGCCCTGCTGGTGGGCGACGCGTTGCAGGCGCAGGCCTTCGATGTGCTGTCCGCCGCCGATACCGCAGCGGTGCCGCCGGCGCGGCTGGTGGCGATGCTGCGCCTGCTGGCGCAGGCGGCCGGCTCGCAAGGCATGTGCGGCGGCCAGGCCATCGACCTCGACAGCGTCGGCCTGGCCCTGACGCAGCAGCAACTCGAACGCATGCACCAACTGAAAACGGGCGCGCTGCTGCGCGCCTCGGTGGTGCTGGGCGCGCTGGCCGGAAAGGACCTGAACGAGGCGGAACTGCAGTCCCTGCACGATTACAGCCGTGCCATCGGCCTGGCTTTCCAGGTGGTCGACGACGTGCTTGACGCCACCGCCGATTCGGCCACCTTGGGCAAGACGGCGGGCAAGGACGCGGCCGACAACAAACCCACCTACGTCTCGATCCTCGGCCTGGAACCATCGATCGCCCTGGCGGAACAACTGCGGCAAGAGGCCCATGCGGCCCTCGCGCCATTCGGAGACAACGCTCTGCGCTTACGCGAACTCGCGGACCTGATCGTGCAGCGGAAGGCATAAATGAACCTGCTTGAAAATATCAACAACCCGGCCGACCTGCGCAAGCTGCCGCGCACCCAGCTCAAACCCCTGGCCGACGAACTGCGTGGCTTCCTGCTCGATTCCGTATCGAAGACGGGCGGCCACCTGTCGTCCAACCTGGGCACGGTCGAACTGACGGTGGCGCTGCACTACGTGTTCAACACGCCGCAGGACCGCATCGTGTGGGACGTGGGCCACCAGACCTATTCGCACAAGATCCTGACGGGCCGGCGCGAGCAGTTCCATACGCTGCGCCAGCTTGACGGCATTTCCGGCTTCCCCCGCCGCGTCGAAAGCGAATACGACACCTTCGGCACGGCTCACTCGTCGACGTCGATCTCGGCGGCGCTGGGCATGGCGCAGGCAGCCAAGATCAAGGGCGAGCATCGCCACGCCATCGCCGTCATCGGCGACGGCTCGATGACGGCCGGTATGGCCTTCGAGGCGCTGAACAACGCCGGCGTGCAGGAAGACGTCAACCTGCTGGTGATCCTGAACGACAACGACATGTCGATCTCGCCGCCGGTGGGGGCGCTGAACCGCTACCTGGCGCGCCTGATGTCCGGCCAGTTCTACGCCGCCGCCAAGAACGTCGGCAAGTCCGTGCTGCCCGGCCCCGTGCTGGAACTGGCGAAGAAGCTGGAAGAACATGCCAAGGGCATGGTGGTGCCCGCCACGATGTTCGAAGAGTTCGGCTTCAACTACATCGGCCCCATCGACGGCCACGACCTCGATTCGCTGATTCCGACCCTGCAGAACATCCGCAACCTGAAGGGACCGCAGTTCCTGCACGTGGTGACGAAAAAAGGCCAGGGCTACAAGCTGGCGGAGGCCGAGCCGGTGCTGTACCACGGCACCGGCAAGTTCAATCCGGCTGAAGGCATCAAGCCGGCGCCGCCGTCGAAGATGACGTACACGGAAGTATTCGGCAACTGGCTGTGCGACATGGCCGCCGTTGACAAGCGCCTGGTGGGCATCACGCCGGCCATGCGCGAAGGTTCGGGCATGGTGCGCTTCGACGCCGAGTACCCGGACCGCTACTTCGACGTCGGCATCGCCGAGCAGCACTCGGTGACCTTCGCCGCCGGCCTCGCCTGCGAGAGCATGAAGCCCGTCGTGGCGATCTACTCGACCTTCCTGCAGCGCGCTTACGACCAGCTGATTCACGACGTGGCCCTGCAGAACCTGGACGTGACGTTCGCACTGGACCGCGCCGGCCTGGTAGGCGCGGACGGCGCCACCCACGCCGGCAACTACGACCTGGCCTACCTGCGCTGCATTCCGAACATGGTCGTCATGGCCGCGTCGGACGAAAACGAATGCCGCCAGATGCTGACGACGGCGTACCACTACCCTGGGCCGGCCGCCGTGCGCTACCCGCGCGGCGCCGGCGTCGGCACGGCGATCGTGCCGGAGTTGACCAGCATCGACCTGGGCAAGGGCGTCGTGCGCCGCCAGGGCGAGCGCGTGGCCATCCTGGCCTTCGGCTCGATGGTGGCACCGAGCCTGGGCGCGGGCGAACAGCTGAACGCCACGGTGGCCAATATGCGCTTCGTCAAGCCGCTGGACGTCGAACTGGTCAAGCAGCTGGCCGCCGACCACGACTACCTGGTCACGGTGGAAGAGGGCTGCGTGATGGGCGGCGCCGGCGCGGCCGTGGCCGAGGCGCTGGCAGAAGCGGGCATCGTCAAGCCGCTGCAGATGCTCGGCCTGCCGGACAAGTTCATCGACCATGGCGACCCGGCCAAGCTGCTGTCCAGCGTGGGCCTGGATGCCCACGGTATCGCCGCCTCGATCAAGGCGCGCTTCCTCAGCGGCGAACCGCGGCTGGTGGTCAACAACGGCTGATGCAGGTTCGGCTCGAAGAAGAAGCGGCGCTTGCGCCGCTTTTTTCATGGCCGCGCACGCGCCGCAAGGTTAGAATCCGGTGGTTGTCAAAAAATACACGGCATGCCGTCGTCGCACACGCGCCGCCCACGACACCCAGCGAAAGATCCGCCATGCACACGAAAGCAATCCTGGCCCGCACGCTTGCCCTTGCCCTTGCCCTTGCCGGCAGCGCCTCGGCGCAGGCGCCGGCCACCGATGCCGCCGCCGCGCCCGAGATCAAGGTCAACGTGACGTCCACGCCGGCGGGATTCTCCGTGGCCGCCGACCGGGGCAAGCCGGTGTTCGTCGAATTCGCCGCCAGCCCGGCACTCACCGCCGAGCTGCGCCAGACGCTGGCCGCTGCCGGCTACCAGCTTGCGGATACGCGCGCGCAGGCCGGCGTCAGCTACGACTTCGACGGCGCCTTCCAGGCCCTGCGGCCGGCCACCAATCGCACGGCGGAAGTGAGAGCGGGAGAGTTCGCGGAAGGCAGCGGGGAGGTCGCGACCAAGTCGGCGCGCGGCAAATCCTTCATGATCAGCGCCAACCCGGTGGTCACGCTGCTGGGGACCGTGTTCGCCAACGCGGGGAACAGCACCGGCGCGCGCGACGCGACCAATATCGCCACGGTCGGCGATCCGGACGGCAAATGCCTGGCCAAGTGCGAGGGCTGGATCTACCGCCAGCGTGCCGTGATCAATGTCAGCCGCACCGAGGGCGACGCAAAACAGACGACATCGGCCCTGGCCACCATCGCAGCCCCCGCCTTGCAGCCTGGCGAGTTGTTCGCGCGCGCCTACGCCGATCTCGCTACCGCGACGGGCTTGCCGGCCACCGGGCGTTTCGCGGCGCGCGGCAAGGCGGAGTAGCTTCAGCGCGCCAGCGCTTTCGCCGCCGTTTCGGCCATCGCCGCGTAGCCCGCGTCGCCCGGGTGCAGGTGGTCGCCCGAATCGTAGCGGGGCAGCAGCCTGGCCGGATCGTCCGGATCGCGCAGCGCCAGGTCGAAGTCCGCCACGCTATCGAATTCGCCGCCTTCGCGTATCCACCTGTTGACCTGCTGGCGCACGGCGTCCTTGGCGGGGCTGTAGTAGCCATGGAATGGCGTGCCTTCCAGTGCACCCCGGAACGGCAGCAAGGTGGCCCCGATGACTCGCACGCCCCGTGCCCGCGCCGCGCCGACCAGTGCGCGGTAGCCGTCGATCATCTGCCCAGCCGTCATCGGCGCATCGTGGGGCGCAAAGGCGCTGCCGGGCCAGCCGATATCGTTGATGCCGATGGCCACGAAGACGGCCGTCACGCCCGGCTGGGCCAGCACGTCGTGTTCGAAGCGCGCCAGCGCCTTGTCGCCCATTTTCGCCGATAGCAGCCGCGCTCCCGAGATGCCCGCATTGGCGACGGCGATGCCGTCGCGGCGCAGCTGCTCGGCCAGCCGGTCCGGCCAGCGCCGGTCACGGTCCGGCGTCGAGCCGTTGCCGTCCGTGATGGAATCGCCGAAGGCCACCACGGTGCCCTGGCCGCCGTCGACGTGGACGGCCGTCACGAAGGCGCGGCCCGTCAAGGCCCTGGCGCCGGCCAAGGTAGCGGCAGCGGTGACGTCGCCGGCGGCGATGCGGCCGGTCTGCTGGGCGCCCCAGTGGAAGGTGCTCAGCGGCGCGGGGCCGGGATACCAGCCGGAGACCGCCAGGCGCTGCAGCGGTGTCGTGGCGAAGTCCAGGACATCGGTCACGGCATCCCTGCCCGGCGGGATCGACACCGACGGTTGGCCCGCGAAGGTGAGCGGCCGGCCGCCGGCCGGATCGGCGTCAAGCGCCACGCGCAGGGCGCCCACCCGCAGCGGCGCACTGCCGTAGCGGTTCGACACGACCACGCGCAGCCGCGTGCCGCCCGTCGACAGGCGCAGCGTTTCGCGCACGGTGTGGCCGTCGACGGCGGCCGGCACGTTGGTGGGCAGCGCGAAGCCCGCGCCCCACGCCGGCTGCGGCGCTGCGGTCCAGCTGGCCTGCCAGGCCGGGGCCGCAGTCGCGGTACCGAAGACCAGGGCAGCGGCGAGTAGGGTATTGATGTATCGGATCGACATGGTGAGCTCCTGGGTGGGTGGATGAGGCCATCGTCACCTATTCCCGTTTGACGCGGTAGCGGCCGGATGCGACTATGACTCATTCGAAAACGGAATGATCGAGACCATGGACACGATGAAATCGCTGCGCTGGTTCGTCCGCGCCGTCGAGCTGGGCAGCCTGTCCGCCGTCGCGCGCGAGGCTGGCACGACGCAGCCCACCGTCAGCAAGGCTATCGCCGCGCTGGAGGCGGAACTGGGCGTGCGGCTGCTGGCGCGCACGACGGCGAGCCTTTCGCCCACGACGGAAGGGCAGCGCTTCCACGAAAGGGCTCGGGCCGTGCTGGCAGACTACGGCGAGGCCGTCAGCGACGTGCTGGGCCGGCAGGCGGCGATGCGGGGCCTGCTGCGGGTCAATGCGCCTGCGGCGCTGGGCCAGTTCCACCTGAACACGCTGGTGCTGGAATTCCTGGCCGCCCATCCCGGCATCGAGATCGAACTGATCCTGAACGACCGAATGGTCGATCTGGTGGAGGAGGGCGTGGACGTGGCGCTGCGCCTGGGTGGTCCGCTGCCGCCGGACGCGGTGGCGCGGCACGTGGCGGCGTCGCCCCGCTGGCTGGTGGCGGCGCCGGCCTACCTTGAACGGTACCCTGCGCCGGCCACGCCGCAGGCGCTGGCACGGCATAACCACGTGCGCTTCGCCTGGCTGGCGCAGGGCGACGACGTCACACTGACCGACGGCGTCGATGCCGTGACGGTGACGACGAGCAGCCGCTACCGGGTCAACCACGCGCTGGCGATCCGCGACAGCCTGACCATGGGCGCCGGCATCGGCCTGTGTCCGGCGTGGCTGGTGCAGGACCTGCTGGCGGCCGGCACCTTGCGGCGGGTGCTGCCACGGTGGCGGGGCGAAACCCAGCAGTTGCACCTGCTGTATCCGCAGCGTCGTTACCAGCCGGCGCGGGCCCGCGCCTTCGCCGATTTCGTCGCGCTGCGGCTGGCCGCCTTGCCAGGTTTCGAGGCGGCGCCCGCGCTTCGTCCGGCCTCGCCGTGACTCGTCGCGCGCCAGCGTGCTTCGTCGCATGGCGGGTGCGCCCTGCGGCCGCAGGGGTCATACTCGCCGCAACGACTCACGAGGAGCGCACATGTACGGAGAAAAGAGCCTGGGACGGCTGATCGGCCTGATGATGCTGCTGGCGATGGCCGCGTCGATGACGGGCTTCTTCGTCGTGCTGCCGCCGGCCTTCGCCGACCCCGGTTATCTCGTCAACGCCGCCGTGCATGCGGACCGGGTGCGGGGTGGCGCGCTACTGGTGCTGGTGCCGGCCGCGCTGATGCTGGGCATTGCGCTGGCCGGCTGGCCCCTGTTCCGGCGGCATGGCGAACGCGCCGCACTGGGCTTGCTGGCGCTGGCAGCGGTGCTGCTGGCCGTCACCGTCGTCGAACAGGGCCTGCTGCTGGGGATGTTATCCTTGAGCCAGGCGTTCGACGGCGCCGGCCCCACCCAGCGCGGTGCATTCGAGGCGGCGCGGGTGGTGGCCGGCGGCGCACGCTATTGGATTCACTATCTCGCCCTTTTTTCCAGCGGAGTCGCCAGCTTGACCCTATACGCCCTGCTGTTCCGCTCACGGTTGCTGCCGCGCGTGCTGCCCGCCTTCGGCGTGGCGGCGGTGGCGCTGCATCTGGCTGCCATCATGCTGCACGTGGGCGGCCAGCCGTTCGACCTCACGCTGGTGGCGCCGGCCGGCATCGGCCAGCTGGTCACCGGCTGCTGGCTGGCGGCGCTGGGTTTCCACCCGCAGGCGGCCGCACCCGTTGCCGGCGCGGGTGTGGCGTGAAGCGATGACCGCTGCCAGTCTATCCCTGCCGGTCAAGCCGGCCAGCATGCTGACCCGGCGTCTCGCCGTCGCCGTGACGGTGGCTTCGTTCGCGTGCCTGCCCTTGAGCCTGATCTGGGCGTCGCCATCGACGCTGTGGCTGCGCGCGATGGTGCTGGCCCTGGTGGCGGTGCTCGTGTTCACGGTGCTGGAACGGTGGCCGCGCCGCCTGCCGAACGCGCTGGCGCGGTGGGCCTTGCAGGTGGGTGGACTGGCGCTGGCCGTGCCGGTGACCACCTTTGCGATCTACCTGTTTTCCACCGCCGACGGCGCGCCGCCGTTCTGGACCCAGTCCGAGCGCGCCAGCGGCTTTTTCCTGCTGTCGCTGGCCGGCATGCTGGTGGCGCCGTGGACTGCCCTGGCGGCGCTGGTGCGGCAGAAGGACGCGCTGGCGCGCCACCAGGCCCTGGCCTTCGACCTGGAACGCAGCGAGCTGGCGCGCCAGGCACTGGATGCGCGCCTGCACCTGATGCAGGCGCAGGTGGCGCCGCACTTCCTGTTCAATACGCTGGCCAACGTGCAGGCACTGGTCGACGTCGGCTCGCCCCATGCGCCGGCGGTGCTGCGCAGCCTGACGGCCTACTTGCGCGCGGCCGTGCCGCAGCTGCACGAGGGCGGCACCACCTTGGGCCAGGAAGTGGAACTGGTGCGCGCCTACCTGGAGCTGATGCACATGCGCATGCCGGACCGCCTGCGTTTTTCGATGCACCTGGACGAGTCGCTGGCCGGCGCACATTGCCCGGCCATGACTCTTTTGACCTTGGTCGAGAATGCCGTGCGCCACGGCATCGATCCCGGCGAGGACGGCGGCACCATCGATATCAGCATCGAGCGCCATGGCACGCGCTGCCTGGCCCGCGTCAGCGACACGGGCGTCGGTGTCCAGCAGGGCGGCGTGCCCGGCACCGGGCTGGCCACCTTGCGCGAACGCCTGGCGCTGACGTTTGCCGGCGCGGCCCAGCTGCGGCTGACCGCGCGCCATCCCCACGGCGTCTGTGCCGAAGTCGAATTCCCCGTCCAGGACACCGCATCGTGAATCCGCCCACCGCCCTGATCGCCGACGACGAACCGCTGCTGCGCGATGCGCTGGCCCGGCAACTGGCGCAGGCATGGCCCGAGCTGCGCGTCGTCGCCCAGGCCCGCAACGGCCGCGAGGCCATCGAAGCATTCGAGGCGCTGGGACCGGACATCTGTTTTCTCGACGTGCACATGCCCGGCATCTCGGGCGTGGAAGCGGCCAGCCGCATCGGTCGGCGCGCGCAACTGGTGTTCGTGACGGCCTACGACCAGTACGCGGTGCAGGCCTTCGCCCAGGGCGCGCTGGATTATCTGGTCAAGCCGGTGGAGATGGCACGCCTAACCGACACGGTGGCGCGCCTGCAGGAACGCCGGCGCGCCGCGCTGCCCGTCACGCAGACCGAAGCGCTGCTGCAGCAATTGGCGGCCCAGTTAAGGAAGGATGCGCCGCCCCGGCCACTCAGCTGGGTGTACGCCCAGGTGGGACCGGCGCTGCGCCTGATTCCGGCGCAATCGATCGACTACCTGCGTTCGGACACGAAGTACACGGCCGTGGCCTGGCGCGGCGACGACGGCCTGCCGGCCGAGGCGCTGGTGCGCACGCCGCTGAAGGAACTGCTGGCCCAGCTCGACGCCGACCATTTCGTGCAGGTGCACCGAGCCGTCGCCGTCAACCTGCGCGCGGTCAGCCATATCACGCGCTGCGGTAACGAGACGGCGACGATCCACCTGAAGCATCGCGCCGAAGCGCTGCCCGTCAGCCGTACCTTCCTGCACCTGTTCCGGCAGATGTGAAGGGGTGAAAGCTCAGCCGCGCTTGCGCTCGTGATGCCACAGCACGTCGCTGCCGCCGGCGAAGCGGTTCAACACCCGGGCCAGCACGAACATCAGGTCCGACAGGCGGTTCACGTACTGGCGCGGGTGGTCGTGGATGCTTTCTTCCTTGCCCAGCGCGACGATGCTGCGCTCGGCGCGGCGGCACACGGTGCGGCACACGTGCGACAGCGAGGCGGCGCGCGAGCCGGCCGGCAGGATGAATTCCGTCAGCGCGGGCAGGGTGGCATTGTATTTTTCCAGCAGAGCGTCGAGTCGTTCCACGTGCTCTTCCTTGATCAGCTGGTAACCGGGAATGCACAATTCGCCGCCCAGGTCGAACAGGTCGTGCTGGATCGAGACCAGCTCCTCGCGCAGCTCGTCCGGCATGGGCTCGCACAGCAGCACGCCCAGGTTCGAGTTCAGTTCGTCCACGTCGCCCATCGCGTGCACGCGCGCGCTGTCCTTGCCCGTGCGGCTGCCGTCGCCCAGGCCAGTGGTGCCGTTGTCGCCGGTGCGCGTGGCGATTTTTGACAGTCGGTTACCCATTTCGTCTCCTCGTTCTTGAACGCTGCGAGGATACGACAATTTCAGCCGTGCGGGCTGCGTTTTTCCCGCCGATCCGGCATACAATCTTCACAAACGAACAACCCGGCCTTCCGACATGACGCCAGCGACCTTGGACCAGCCCTACAGCGACGAGCGCCTGCGCGACGTGGCCGGGGCCTTGCGCGCCGTGCTGCCGGCCGCCTGCGTGCTGGACCGGCGCGAGGAGACCCGGCCTTACGAATGCGACGGCCTGTCCGCCTACCGCCAGCCGCCGATGATCGTCGTGCTGCCCGAGGACGAGGCCCAGGTGCTGGCCGTGCTGGCCGTATGCCGCGCGCTGGCCGTGCCGATCGTGCCGCGCGGCGCCGGCACCGGCCTGTCCGGCGGCGCCATGCCAATCGCCGATGGGGTCGTACTGTCGACGGCCAGGCTCAATCGCATCGTGCGGCTCGATGCGTATTCGCGCACGGCGGTGGTGCAGCCGGGCGTGCGCAACCTGGCCATTTCCGAGGCGGCCGCGCCGCATGGCCTGTATTACGCCCCCGACCCGTCCTCGCAGATCGCCTGCACCATCGGCGGCAACGTCGCGGAGAACTCGGGCGGCGTGCACTGCCTGAAGTACGGCCTGACCGTGCATAACGTGCTGCGCGTGCGCGTGGCCACCATCGAAGGCGATATCGTGGAACTGGGCAGCGAGGCGCCGGACGCGCCGGGGCTGGACCTGCTGTCCGTCTTCATCGGTTCCGAAGGCATGCTGGGCATCGTCACGGAAGTGACCGTCAAGCTGGTGCCGAAACCGGCCTGCGCGCGCGTCATCATGGCATCGTTCGGCGACATCGTCACGGCCGGCAACGCGGTGGCCCACGTGATCGCGGCCGGCATCATCCCCGCCGGGCTGGAAATGATGGACCAGACTTCCGCGCGCATGGTCGAGCCGTTCGTCAAGGCTGGCTACGATCTGGACGCCGCCGCCATCCTGCTGTGCGAGGCGGACGGCACGGCCGAGGAGGTGGAAGACGAGATCGCGCGCATGACGGCCGTGCTGCAGGCGGCCGGCGCCGGCGCGATCGCCGTCTCCACGACGGAAGCCGAGCGGCTGAAGTTCTGGTCGGGCCGGAAGAACGCCTTCCCGGCGGCCGGCCGCATCTCACCCGATTACTACTGCATGGACGGCACCATCCCCCGCAAGAACCTGGCCCAGGTGCTGACGGGGATCGCGCAGATGGAAGTGAAATACGGCCTGCGCTGCGCCAACGTCTTCCACGCGGGCGACGGCAACCTGCACCCGCTGATCCTGTTCGACGCCAACGTGCAGGATGAACTCCATCGGGCCGAAGCCTTCGGCGCCGAGATCCTGGCACTGTGCGTCGCCGTGGGCGGCACCATCACGGGCGAGCATGGCGTGGGCATCGAGAAGATCGATTCGATGTGCGTCCAGTTCCGCCCCGTCGAACTGGCGGCCTTCTTCGCCGTCAAGGGGGCCTTCGATCCGGCCATGCTGCTCAACCCGAACAAGGCCATACCCACCTTGCAGCGCTGCGCGGAGTTCGGCCGCATGCGTGTGACGAACGGCGCGCTGCCCCATGCCGGCCTGCCGCGTTTTTGAGGAGCGCATGAGCGAGCAACTGGACTATTTCCGCGACCGCATCCAGGCCGCCACGGCCACGGGCAAGCCGCTGCGCATTGCCGGCGGCGGCAGCAAGGACTGGTACGGCGGCCTGCTGGCCGGCGACCTGCTGGATACGCGCGGCCACCACGGCGTCATCGACTATGAACCGACCGAACTGGTGATCACGGCCCGCTGCGGTACGCCGCTGGCGCAGCTCGAGGCACTGCTGCTGGAACACCGCCAGATGCTGGCCTTCGAGCCGCCCCGCTTCGGCGACGCGTCCACCATCGGCGGCGTCGTCGCCGCGGGTCTGGCCGGCCCGCGCCGCGCGACGGCCGGCGGCGTGCGCGACTTCGTGCTCGGTGCGCAGCTCATCGACGGCAAGGGCGAGCTGCTCAACTTCGGCGGCCAGGTGATGAAGAACGTGGCCGGCTACGACGTGTCGCGGCTGCTGGCAGGCTCGCTCGGCACCTTGGGCCTGATCGCCCAGGTGTCGCTGAAAGTGCTGCCGCTGCCGCTGGTGGAAACCACGGTGCGTTTCGAGCTGGACGAGGTCACGGCGCTGGCCCGGCTGAACGGGTGGGCCGGCCAGCCCTTGCCGCTGTCGGCCAGTTGCTGGCACGCCGGCGTGCTGACGGTGCGGCTATCCGGCGCCGAGGCAGCCGTGGCGGCGGCCCTGCGCAAGCTGGGTGGCGAACACGTGCCCGATGCGGCCGGTTTCTGGACCTCGCTGCGCGACCAGTCGCACGGCTTCTTCGATACGAGCACGCTGTGGCGCCTGGCGCTGCCGCCGACGGCCAGCGCCCAGATCCTCGGTGGCGAACAACTGATCGAGTGGGGCGGCGGCCAGCGCTGGCTGAAGGGCGCGCGCGCCGGCGCGGAGGAAATCCGCCGCAGCGTGGCGGCGGCCGGCGGGCACGCCACCCTGTACCGGGCGCCGGACAAGGGCGCCGGTGCCTTCCATCCGCAAGGCGCGGCCATTGCCCGCATCAACGAGCGGCTGCGGCGCGCCTTCGATCCCGCCGGCATCTTCAATCGCGGCCGACTGTACTGAGACCACCATGCAAACCAACCTGGCGGACTTCATCCGCGACACGCCCGAAGGCATCGAAGCCGACAGCATCCTGCGCGCCTGCGTGCACTGCGGCTTCTGCACGGCCACCTGCCCGACCTACCAGCTGCTGGGCGACGAACTCGATGGCCCGCGCGGGCGCATCTACCTGATCAAGCAGGTGCTGGAAGGCGCGCCCGTCACGGGCACGACCCAACTGCACCTGGACCGCTGCCTGACCTGCCGCAACTGCGAAACCACTTGTCCTTCCGGCGTGCGCTACGGCCGCCTGGCCGATATCGGCCGCGCAGTCGTCGAGCAGCGCGTGCGGCGCACCTTGCCGGACCGGATACGGCGCTACGTCCTGAAGGAAGGCCTGTCGCGCAAGGGCCTGTTCGGGCCGGCGTTGCGGGTGGGGCAGGTGCTGCGCCCGCTGCTGTCGAAAGCCCTGCAGGACAAGGTGCCGCCGCTGCGGCTGGGTGGGGCCGGCCGCCTGCCCACGCGCCAGCACGCGCGCAAGATGCTGGTGCTGGAAGGCTGCGTGCAGCCCGGCATGGCGCCGAACGTCAACGCGGCCGCCGCCCGCGTGCTGGACGCGGTGGGCGTGCAATTACTGGTGGCGCCGCAGGCCGGCTGCTGCGGCGCGCTGCGCTTCCATCTGAACGACCAGGAAGGCGGGCGGGTCCAGATGCGCCGTAATATCGACGCCTGGTGGCCCTTCCTGGACGACGTGGAAGCCATCGTCATGACGGCCTCCGGCTGCGGCGCCACGGTGCGCGACTACGGCCACCTGCTGGCGCACGATCCGGCCTATGCGGACAAGGCCGCGCGCATCGCGGCAATGACGCGCGACCTGTCCGAGGTACTGGCGCCGTTCGCGCCCGAGCTGGCCGCATTGAAGGAGAAGGCCGGCGAGGGCACGGGCGAAGTGGTCGCCTACCATCCGCCCTGCACCTTGCAGCACGGCCAGCAAGTGCGCGGCCATGCGGAAGGGCTGCTGCGTGCGCTCGGCGTGGAAGTGCGGCTGTGCGGCGAGTCGCACCTGTGCTGCGGCTCGGCCGGCACCTATTCCATCCTGCAGCCGGAACTGGCGCTGCGCCTGCGCGAGCGCAAGCTGGCGCAACTGGCCGAGACGGGTGCGGGGCGCGTCGTGTCGGCCAATATCGGCTGCATCAGCCACCTGCAGTCCGGCACCGACACGCCGGTCGAACACTGGATCGAACTGGTCGACCGCATCGTCGGACCCGCACCGGGCGGGGGCAGGGGCGCCTAGGACCGCGGCGTTTCGGCGGGCCGGTCGCGGGCACGTTAGAATCGGCCCGGAAGCCTTTATCGAAACTTTCGGGCCAAAGCCCGCGATGCGCTCATCATGAACAACAAGCCTCCCGTCGTCGCGCTGGTGGTCTACCCCAACTTCAGCCCCTTCCACTTTGCCGTGCCTTATCTCGTCTTCAGCGCGCGGACGGCCGAAGGGCCCCTGTTCGACCTGAAGATCGTGTCGTCGGGCGGCCGGCAGCTGGCCGCCGAGCGGGCCTTGACGCTGCAGCCCGACGGGGGACTGGAGCTGGCCGACGGCGCCGACATCCTCGTCGTGCCAGGGTGGGACGAACTCGATGCGCGCCCGGCGCCGGACCTGGTCGAGGCGATGGCGCGCGCCCATGCGCGGGGCGCCCACGTGGTGGGGCTTTGCTATGGTGCGTATGCGCTGGCCTATGCGGGCCTGCTGGACGGCCGGCGCGCGTCGACGCACTGGATGGCCGAGAAGGATTTCGGCAAGCGCTTTCCCCGCATCCGGCTGGACATGAACGCCCTGTATGTGGACGAGGACAAGCTCATTACCTCGGCGGGAACAGGTGCCGGCCTGGATTGCTGCCTGTACCTGGTGCGCGAGTATTACGGCGCCAGGATCGCCAACAAGGTCGCGCGCACCCTGGTGGTACCGCCCCACCGGGAAGGCGGGCAGGCCCAGTTCATCGAGCAGCCGATGGCGGCATCGACCCAGGATGCGCAGCTGAACCGCCTGCTCGACCATTTGCGGGCGAACCTGGACCAGGCCTACAGCATCGATGAGCTGGCGGCGCGCACGGCGATGAGCCGGCGCACCTTCACGCGCCACTTCAGCAAGGCCACGGGCATGACGGTGGTGGACTGGCTCGTCAACGAGCGCCTGC
>Ga0066798_10000023_pt1 | contig 99001 bp, 75 predicted proteins | sample PersoiDNA2013203_FD_70961 | JGI IMG/M metagenome (GOLD analysis project Ga0066798, IMG submission 70961) | Permafrost soil microbial communities from the Arctic, to analyse light accelerated degradation of dissolved organic matter (DOM) -... | ecosystem: Environmental > Terrestrial > Soil >... | reverse complement strand
GGCCCGCGCCCCGGCACGAAATCGCAGGTGCGCCCCTGCCGGTCGCGCGCCACCAGAATGCAGTCGAGTTCGCCGCTGATGCCCCGCTTTTTGGCCCGGCCGCCGCGCCGGCGCGCCGGCCGGGTCAGGTGACGCGAGCCCTTCTGCGATTCCAATCGATACGTTTCGTCGGCCTCGACGATGCCGCTCAAGGGCTTGGGCCGGTCGTCCTTCGCCATCGCGAGAAAGCGGTGGCGCCAGCGAAAACTCGTGTTGCGATGGATGCCGGTCGTTTCGGCTGCTGCCCGCACTGTCATCGAGCCCAGCATGCACTGCAGGAACGGCAGCCATTTTTCGCGCAGCCGGATAAACGCCAGCGGCGTATCGGTCAGCGCGTTGAAGGAGCGGCGGCACTGGCGGCAGCGGTAGCGCTGCAGGCCGCGCAGGATGCCATGACGGTATAGCTTATCGCCGTCGCAATGGGGACAGCGGCGCATGCGCGCCCCCCGTTCCTCGATGATGGCAAGACAATCGGCCAGTGAGGCGCAGCCTTCGAATAGCCGGCGCAAGCCTTCTCCCTGCTCCCCGGTCAGCCTGGTCAGCCAGCCCAGGCATTGCGTGCGTACGGCCTGGTACTCATCCACGTCCATGTTCGCCTCCGTCTTGGCTCATGCCAACTTACGGTATGACAATGGTCGAGCCAACAAGTTCCTTGCGACCAGGGCACAGAGCCAAAAAAAAACGCCAGCGTCGAAGCTGGCGTTTGCTGGTCCGGCAAGCCGGATTATTTTTTCTTCGTCGTCTTCTTGGCCGGAGCCGAAGCCGAAGCGGGAGCTGGCGCCAGGGCCGCCGCCGCCGGTGGCGTGATCCCGCCCTGGACGCCCAGCGCGCCGCCGGTTCCCAGGCCGCCCGCCACTTCCTGGGCCTTGTAGTTGCGCACCGCCTGCACCAGCTGGTTGTACGAGTCCATGAAGGCGGCAATCAGGATCTTGCCTTCCGGGGTATTCGAGTAGGCGCCGCCCGTACCGAAGGCGCCGCCGCCGAACAGGCCGCCGAACATATTGAAGTCGAAGTTCTTGGCGCTGCCTTCGGCCGCCGCCAGCTGCACGCCGGAGCGGTTGTCGATCATCAGCAAGGTGGTCGACGCTTCGTTCGCCTTCAGGCCGCCGGCCACCATGCCTGCCACGCTGCCGATCAGGCCGAAGCCGCCCAGCGCGCCGCTGACGCCCTGCGTGCCCTTCTGGCTGAAGTTGATGGTGGGGCTCATCGTGTAGTCCGCCGCGACCATCTGGCCTTTCTGGAACTTGCTGCCGGCACGCATTTCGCCCGACGCGGCCAGGTCACGCTCGGCCATCATATTATTCATCGCCAGGCCCCGCTCGACGACGACGAAGCAGTTCGATTGCTGGATCAGCTTGCGCAGCACCGGCACGGTCGAACCCAGCTTGTATTGCGACAGATAGTGGTACCAGGGGGCGGCCTGGTCTTCCACGACGCTCAGCGTGCCCAGCGAGCGGTCGCATTTTTCCAACGCCGTGTTGGCATTGTTGGCGGTGGCGCCGCCGGCCGAGCCGGTAGCCACGGTGGGTGCGCCACCCAGTTGCGGTGCCGTGCCGGCGCAGCCGGCCAGGGTCAGCAGGGCGCCCAGCGCCAGCGCTTGGCCGGCGATCTTCGACGTTTTCGGGAAAGAGAGTGTGGTTTTCATGGAATGTAGGTGCCGGCGCTGGCTAGTCAAGACGAAGCCATTATCTTAATACGCGACGTTTCCCTGAATTCTCACCAATTGTCTCAAATACAATTTTATACAAGTTTCTGCACAAAAAAAACGCCGGCACAAGGCCGGCGTCGCGTCCGCGCGGGCGGGGCTTACTGCATCAGTTCCCGGATCACTTTCACGGGCGCGCTGCCGTAGCCGAGGAACTCCTCGTGGAAGCCTTTCAGCGAGAACTTGCTGCCCAGGGCCTGGCGGCGCTGCTCGCGCAGTTCCATGATTTCGCTGTAGCCGCTGAAGTAGCTGGTCAGCTGTACGGACGACAGCTGCACGCGCCGCCATTTCTCGTTGGCTTCCTGCTGCGTCTGGAAGGCCTGGCGTGTCAGCAGGTCGAGCGCCTGCTCCTGCGTCATGCCCAGCACGTGCACGCTGTAGTCGAGGATCGTATTGGTCACGCTGCGCAGGTTCCACTTCGAGTACATCAGCCACATCTCGGGCGCGTTGTCGCCGTAGCCCGATTCCAGCATCATCCGTTCGCTGTAGACGGCCCAGCCTTCGACCATGGCGCCGTTGCCGAAGATCGATTTCACCAGCGACGGCGACTTGTTCGCATACACCAGCTGGGCGTAGTGGCCCGGAATGGCTTCGTGCATGTTCAGGATCTGCAGGATCCAGTGGTTGTATTCGCGCAGGCTGCTTTCGGCCTGGGCCGGCGTTGCGCCATCGAGCGGCGTGATGTTGTAGTAGGTGCGGTCCTGCGGGCGATACGGGCCGGGGGCCTCGATGCTGGCGCCGGCCACGCCGCGCTGGTAGGCCGGCGTTTCGCGCACCACCAGCGGCTTGTCCGCGTCGAGGCTGAGCAGGTCGTGCTGCTTGACCCAGTCCTGCAGCTGCGGAATCTGCGCCTTGACCTCGTCGACGAAGCGCTCCGGCGCCACGTGGTTGGCCGACAGCTTGTCGATCATCAGGCCGATCTTGGCGTAACGGTCGGCGGGCTTGGTCGTGCCGGCCAGGTATTTCGGCCACAGCTCGTCGCTGATGCGGTCCATATTGGCCAGCAGCTGCTCGCGCGCCGCCAGCGCCTTCTGGTAGGTCTGTTCGGCCGTGCTGGCCGACTGGATATCGAAGGCGAACTTGGTTTCGTACAGGTCCTTGCCGATGCGGAAGGATCGCGCGCCCGTCGTGGCCAGCGTCTTGTCCAGCTCCGACAGCCAGGCGGCATAGCCTTCGACGGCCGTCTTGGCGGCGGCGATACGCTGCGCGAACAGGCCCTTTTCGTTGGCCGCCAGGGTCGAGGCCTGGGCTTCCTTGTCCAGCTCCGTCAGCAGCGCGATGATGCCGGGGGCCTGGCTGACCGCCAGCTGCGTGTGCTCGCGCGTGGGGTTGCTGATGTTGGCGCGGGCCGCGTCGTAGTAGGCCGGCACGTTGGCGATGCGTTTCAACAGCGTGCGCAGGCGCTGCGACTTGGCCGCGTATTCCGTGTGCAGGATGTAGTCGATCGGGCTGGCGATATTGTAGAGGGCAGGGTTCCACTCGAATTCGCGGAAGGTGGTCAGGTACCAGCGGTCCGATTTCAGCTTGTTGACCAGGAGGCCCATGTCGGTGCGCTGGCGCGGCGACAGCTGGCGCGCGTCGATCTTGTCGAAGCGGGACAGCCAGTCGTCGATGAAGGCCAGTTGCAGCTGGCGCGTGGCCAGGTCCGGCACCGTCATCGTGCTGGCGGTGTCGTACTTGCCGACGGCGATGGCCGCTTCCGGGTCCATCTTCCACAGCGCCGTCATGAACTTGCCAGCCTGGGTATCGAAGGCACGGTCCTGGCGGCGCTCGGCCGGCGCGGCGGCTGCTGCGGCGACGGCGACGGGGGCCGCCGTGGCGACCGTGCGCGCCGCCTTCGATTTGCCCTTGGCGGGTGCCGTCTTGGCCGGCTTGCCGGATTTTTGCGGTTTCTTTGCTGCCTCGACGGGGGTGAACGCCATGCTCAGCATCAGCGCCGCCAGGGCGAATTTAGTCTTGATCATCAGTGTAGCCTTGAAAATTTTGGGGGGCGCGAGGGGCCCCGCCCGTGTTTGCAGCGTGCGAGATTATCATCATTCAGGCGGCCACAGCGGCCTGTGTTACACGCCGCTACAAACGGCGGCGGGCCGTCCGGCGCCCGTCTTCACGCCATCTGCCCGCTGCGGATCAGGTGCTGGTGCAGTTCGTTGATGGTGCCGACGGCCTGCTTGCCGCGCGCCATATGCGTCAGCCGGATCTCGCTGGCCTTGGTGAAGCGGTGGCCGATGCGCACCGTGTAGGAACGCAGCAGCCAGCTCCAGAACGAGGTGACGTAGGTGGCTTCGTCCATGTCGCGCCACTTGACGCCGCGCACGCCGCGTTTCCACGGCAGCACGCCCGAATACACCCAGACGCCGACGTCGTCGTAATACAGCAGCACGCTGCGAATCAGCAGGATGCGGTAGCCGATCAGCAAGGTGGATGCGGCCAGAACGCCGGCGGCGGCCAGTTCGGAATAATTGAAGGCGAGCCGCAGCACGAAGATCATGATGACGGTCAACAGCAGGCAGCCCACGTAGGCAGTCCAGGCCTTGTGGCACAAGGGCATGCCATGGGTGGCGGCGAGGGGGGCGTTATCTTGTTCCATGCATAATGATTACATGGAATGGCTGGGGTAGTCGAGCGAAGGGGACGGCACCGCGGCGCCGTCCCGAGGCGGGGTTACACTTTCTTCTGGCGGCTGTCGGAAGAACGGCTGTGGTCGTGGGTTGCGTAATGGTCCAGGATGCCGGCCGCACGTGCGCCGTCGCGGTCGTTCGCCACTTCCACCTGCAGGATGCAGTTGTTGCGATGAACCACCGTGCGCATCTCGGAATTATCGGACTGGCGGTTCGCGCTGCCGCGCGGCAGCGTGTCCTTGTCCGTCAGGTCCAGCGCGAAATTGCCCTGCACGGGGCCGGCTTCGTCGCCGGTCGATTCCAGCGACACGTCGTCCCGGTCGAAGCCGGCAGCCAGCAGCGCTGCCCGGGCCTGTTCGGCCACCTCGAAACTGTCGAAAACACGCAGTAATGTATCGGCCATGATGAGCTCCTTTTCAGTGGAGGCCATCATAGCCCGCGGGCGCGACGGGCAGCGCGCGCTTAGGCGCCGCGCGGCGGACTCGGAAAATTCGGGGACTGTCCCGGAATTTTCCTAGGCGCGCAGGCCTTCCTGCAGCATGCGCAGCATGTCCTCGGCCGTCATGCGGGCGGCCGTGTCGCTGCCGTCGAGCAGGCTGTCGGCCAGTTCGCGCTTGCGGCCGTGCAGGTCGACGATGCCTTCCTCGATGGTGTGGCGGGCCACCAGGCGGTAGATCGTCACGGGGCGCTGCTGGCCCATGCGGTGGGCGCGGTCCGAGGCCTGGTCTTCCACGGCCGGGTTCCACCACGGGTCCATGTGGATCACGTAGTCGGCCGCCGTCAGGTTGATGCCGACGCCGCCCGCCTTCAGGCTGATGAGGAAGACGTCGCCCTCGCCGGCCTGGAAGGCGTCGACCCGCTGCTTGCGCGTGGCCATCGGCGTGGCGCCGTCCAGGTACTGGTAGCCGATGCCGCGAGAGTCCAGGTGCTCGCGGATCAGGGCCAGGTGGTCGACGAACTGGCTGAACACGAGCACCTTGTGGCGGTTTTCCAGCAGGCCTTCGAGCAGCTCGGCGAAGGCGGCCAGCTTGCTGCTGGCCAGCTTCAGGCCGGGCGCCACCAGGTTCGGATTGCAGCAGGCCCGGCGCAGCTTCATGATCTCGGCCAGGATCTGCATCGACTTCTTGTCGGCCGGCGCATCGATCGACGCCAGCTTGTCCAGCGCCTCGCGGCGCAACGATTCGTACAGCGCCATCTCTTCCGGCGACAATTCCACTTCCTGCACGATCTCGGTCCGTGCCGGCAGCTCCGTCAGCACCTGCGTCTTGGTGCGGCGCAGGATGAAAGGCCCGATCAGGCGTCGCAGCCGGTTGCGCGCGCCCACTTCGGCGCGGTGGTCCTGCTGCCGCTCGATCGGGCCGGCAAAGCGCAGGTTGAACTGGTCGAGGGACCCCAGCAGGCCCGGATTGATGAAGCGGAACAGGTTCCACAGCTCGCCCAGGTGGTTCTCCAGCGGCGTGCCGGTGGCCACCATGCGAAAGTCCCCCTGCAGCGCCATCACGGCCTGCGAGCGCTTGGTGGCGGCGTTCTTGATGGCCTGCGCTTCGTCCAGCACGATGGTGTGCCAGCGCTGTTTCGTGAAGCGTTCCGATTCCAGCTGCAGCAGCCCATAGCTGACGATGACGAGATCGTAGGGCCCGGCACTGTCGATGGTGTCGGCCCGGTCGCCGGCGCCGAACATGCGCACGTTCAGGGTGGGCGCGAAGCGGGCCGCCTCGCTGGCCCAGTTCAGGCACACGGACGTGGGCGCCACCACCAGGGTCGGACCGCCCGCCGCGCGCAGCAGCAGCAGCGCCAGCGCCTGCACGGTTTTCCCGAGGCCCATGTCGTCGGCCAGGCATGCGCCCACGCCCCAGTGGGCCAGGCGCGCCAGCCATTCGAAGCCTTCGCGCTGGTAGTCGCGCAGGTCGGCCTGCAGGGTGGACGGCAACTGCGGTTGGTATTCGGCTTGCGCGGCGATGCGCTCGACGTGTGCGCGCCACATCTGGTCCGCTTCCAGCCCGCCCACCGCGCCGGCCAGTTCCTCCAGCATGAACGCGGCCAGCTGGTGCACCTTGACGCCGGCGTCGTCGTCCTCGCCGAAGTCCTGCAGGTCCTGCAGGCGGCGGTGCAGCTCCTCCGACAGGGCCAGGTACTGCCGGTCGCCCAGTTCCACGAAGCGGCTCTTGCCGGCGCGGATCAGGTCCAGCAGGGTGCGCAGGTCCATCACCTTTTCTTCGTCGATCTGCAACTGGCCGCTGGCGGCGAACCAGTCTTTCTTGCTCTTGATCTGCAGGCGCAGCTGCTTGGTGTGCACCGGTTTGCTGACCTTGAACGCTTCCCCCTCGGGCCAGGCCACGACGATGGTGGCCGGGTCGATCTCCTGCAGCTCGGCCAGCAGTTGCAGGCACAGGGCCGGCTGGCCGATCAGCCACTCGCCGTGTTCGGGCTCGGCCTGCTGGAACACGGGGCACTTGAGCATCAGCTGGCGTTCGGCATCGCGCTCGCCGGCCAGGTTGCGCCGCGCCTGCACGGTCTTGCCGCCCACGTCGCCGATCACGCTTTCCGCCCCGGCACCCGGTTCGTAGTAGGCCCCCGCCTGCGGCAGCGGACGCACCTGCACCTGGATCTTCAAACCCTGCTGGTAGGGGAACAGGTGCAGGTGCAGGCGCGCGTCGGCGTCGACCTGCTCGGCGTTGGCCGCGCCGCCGCCGATATCGGACTGCACCGTGACGACGGACGACACGCTGCCGATGGCGGCCAGTACCTGCTCCTGCGCATGCAGGGGCACGGCCAGCCCGTCGCCGACGATGGCCGCGATGCGGCGGTGCTCGTCCGTGATGCTGACCACGCGCAGCCGGTTCGGCGCGTCCCTGATGACGATGGCCGACGCATTCGGGTCCGTGATGGCCGGCTGCAGCGCCAGCCACAGGTCGCCCTGGCGCCGCTGGATCAGGAGCTCGGGTGCGGCGGCCTGCAGTTCCACCCGCGTCTCCGGTGCGTTGTACCAGAACAGCAGCGGATGGCCGACCAGTGCCAGCAGGGTGGCTTCGATGTCGAAGTCGTAGCGCAGGCCGGACGAATACTGCTGGCGCGACGGGACCACGTGGTTCACCGTGCGCAGGTCCTGCGGCATGGCGTATTCCAGCTGGGCCGCGTCCTCGCGCAGGCGCTTCAAGGCGATCGGACGCCCGCTGGTCCACTGGCCCTTGGCGCTGCGTTTCTGTTCGCGCGGCTCGATTTCCGTGATGCCCACGCCGGGCATGTAGACCAGCATCCAGGCCAGCCGCGTTTCGCCCGCCGGTGGCGGCGCGTCCTGGTTCAAATTGATCAGCGCGGCGAGCTGGCGCTGCCAGGCTTCCTGGCGCTCGAACCAGGTTGCCATGTCCGGCAGATCCAGTTTGGCGCGCAGGGTGGCGGCGCGGGCGGCAGCCGCTTCGTCGCCAAGGTGGCCCAGGAGGCCCTCGGCCTGGCAGGCGATCAGGCCGAATCCGGCGGCATCGGCCTGCTGCACCAGGTCCTTCAGTTCGGCCGTGCGTTGCTTCAGCTGGGGCAGGGCCAGCCACCAGTACAGCAAGGCCTGGAACAGGCAGGCCAGCATCGGCGCCTTGGCCGAATCCTCCCAGCCGCGCGACAGCACGACGTCGGTCTGCATCGTGCCGGCGCGGATCTGGCGCAGCATCGACAGCTGGATGTAGACGGGCGTGTCCGGATTGTGCTGCGCGTGCACGGCCACGTCCAGGTAGCTCTCGGCCGTCTTCAGGTGTTTCGCCTCGCCGCTGCGCAGCAGTGCCAACATGTACAGGTAGCCGCCCACGCCGGCAAATACCAGCTTGCGCTTGCCCGACTCGCGCCGCGCCAGTTTCAGGGCCGTCTCGAAGCCGGGAATGGCGGCGGCGGTCTCGCCGCGCAGCATGCGGATGGTGCTGGTGAAGAAGGTTCCCAGCGCGCCGCTGCTGTCTTCCAGGTAGCGCGTCGCGTCGCGCAGCTGGCCGCACAGGATGGCCTGTTCGGCCATGGCCAGGCGCAGCGCCGGGCTGACATTGCCGTCCGCCGTTATGCGGCGTTCGAAATGGCGTTCGGCGAAGCCGCGTACGGCGGGCGCCAGCGCCGGTTCGCGCTGGGTATGCTGCAGAAGCAGCATCAGCACGTCGTCCTGCAGCACCGGGTGCACCAGCAGCAGCATGCCAGGCTCGAAGGGCCGGCTGAAGATATCGACGATGGGGTGCAGCTGCGCCGCCTCGTAGCAGGACATGCAGGCCGTCAGCAGCGGCATCACCTCGGGCGGCGGCAGGCCGCGCAGCATCGCCATGCGCAGGCGCGCCACGCCATGGCGGTAGCTGCGCGGCTCGTAGCGGCCATCCCAGCTCTGGCGCATGGGGTTCTGCGCCTCGTAGGCGCGGCACAGGTCTTCCAGCAGGTGCGCACCGATGGCCGCGCGAATGGCCGGCCAGCGCACCTTCGCATTGCAGACGTAGCCGCGCCCCACCACCAGGGTCACGAGCGCCAGGCGTTCCAGCTTGACCAGGTGATCGTCCAGGGTCAGCACCGTCAGCGGCGTGCCGTCCTCACGCGGCACGCCGGCCTTGACCAGCATGTCCAGCAGGGCGGTGCGGCCGGCCGGATCGCCGATCAGGGCCAGCAGCGCGAGGAGGGCTTTTTCAGCAAGGGCGAGGGTGTCGAATTCGGCGTGCAGCGGGTCGGTCATTTAGTCCTGCAGATTATGGATCGTCACGGCAGCGGCACCAATCTGATGGATACCGAACATGCGCAGGTAGAAGTACAGCTCCGCTTCCAGCGTGCGCACGATGCTGTCGGCCTTGCGGAAGCCGTGGCCTTCGCCTTCCAGAGGCACATAGGCAACCGGAATGCCGCGCTCCTGCAATGCCTGCACCATCGATTCGGACTGCTGCGGCGGCACCACCTTGTCGTCCAGGCCCTGGAAGAAGATCATCGGCCGCGCCAGGCGATCCGTGTGGTGGATCGGCGAGCGTTCGCGGTACAGGGCCTGGGCCTGTGGCTGCGGCGCGATCAGGTATTCGTTGTAGTGCGATTCGAACTTGTGCGAGTCCTCGTCCAGGCCCTGCAGGTCGGACACGCCGTAGTAGCTGGCGCCCAGCTTGAAGACGTCGTGGAAGGTCAACGCGCACAGTGTCGTCAGGCCGCCGGCACTCCCGCCGCGGATGATCAGCCGCTCGCCGTCGGCGCGGCCGCTTTGCACCAGGTAGCGGGCGCCGGCAACGCAGTCCTCCACGTCCACCACGCCCCACTGGCCTTTCAGGGCGTCGCGGTAGGCGCGGCCGAAGCCGGTGCTGCCGCCGTAGTTCACGTCCAGCACGCCGAAGCCGCGGCTGGTCCAGAACTGCGTCGCCAGTTTCAAGGTGCTGGCGGCCATGCCGGTCGGGCCGCCGTGGCCGATGACGATGACGGGCGGCTGCTCGCCGCCCGGCGCCTGCACGTCGCGGTTCCGCGGCGGGTAGAAGAAGGCATGCGCGGTGCGCCCGTTCGCGCTGGGGTAGCTGATGCTTTCCGGGACGGACAGGTAGCCCACGTCCGGCAAGGTCTCGATCGACCGCGCCAGCACTTCCACTTCCAGGTTCGACAGATCGATGCGGGCGATTTCGGCCGCGATGGTGGGACTGCCGCCCAGCAGAACGACGAAGCCGGCGCCCACGCGCAGTTCGCGGATTTCGTCGTACGGGTTGGCGATTGGCGTCAGGGTACCCGTGGCGACGGCCAGGCGTGCCAGCCGGCTGATGCCCTTGTCGATATAGGTGCAGACGATGTCGCCGGCCGCATCGAAACCGTACATGCTGTTGCCGAAGGTCCAGTGGGGGGCACCGAATTCAGCTTCCATCGGGCACAGCGCCGTAATCGTGCCGCCATCGGCCCGGTACAGGTTCCACCAGCCGCTGCGGTCCGACACGAACACCAGCCGGCCGTCCGGCGCCCATTCGGGCTGGCAGATCGATTCGTCGGCGCCGCCGGCCACCAGCACGGGCGCGCCCAGGGTGCCGTCGGCGTCGACGTCGGCCAGCCACAGCTCGGTACCCTGCCACGGCATGCGCGGGTGGTCCCACGTCAGCCAGGCCAGCTGGCGCCCGCCTGGCGACAGGCGCGGCGACGAATAGAAATCGTGGCCCGCGGCCAGCACCGTCTCGACGCCGTCGAAGCCCACCGCGCACAGCGTGTTGACCGGTTGGACATGCTCGTCCTCGCCATGCAGCTCGCGCACGGCAATCAGGCGCTGCCGGCCCGCGTCGACGACGAAATCGGCGAAACGCTGGCGCCCGGGCTGGGTGAACGGCACCGCCGCCCCGTCGCCGGCCTGGCGATACAGGCGATTGTCGGCGAAATGGGAGAACCAGACGGTGTCGCCGTCGGCCGCATAGGCGCCGCCGCCGTATTCGTGCACGCGCGTGCGCACGTTCAGGGGCGCGGGCGTCAGCTCGTCCACCCGCGCGCCGCGCCGGCGCAGCAGCGTGTTGCGGCCCGCTTCGCTGGCCCGGCCGGCCAGCCACAGGATGTCATGGCCGGCGATGGCCAGCGACGACAGGGGCGTCGCGCCGGCGGCGACCAGCGCGGCGGTAATGGGCGAAGGCCAGGTTCCGAAGGGGGCGGTGACAGTGGTCATGGGTGCGATAAATTGACGGCGGGGATGCGATAATACCGTCTTTCGTCCCGTTTTTGACTGCCGCCCATGCCACAATTCGCCCCGCTTCAGAACGATACCTTCCTGCGTGCGCTGCTGCGCCAGCCGACCGAGTACACGCCCGTATGGCTGATGCGCCAGGCCGGCCGCTACCTGCCGGAATACCGCGCCACGCGGCAAAAAGCGGGGTCGTTCATGGGCCTGGCCACCAATCCGGACCTGGCCACGGAAGTGACGTTGCAGCCGATCGACCGCTATCCGCTCGACGCGGCCATCCTGTTCTCGGACATCCTGACCGTGCCCGATGCGATGGGACTGGGCCTGTATTTCGTCGAGGGCGAGGGGCCGAAGTTCGAGCGCCCCTTGCGCACGGAGGAGGAAGTCCGGGCGCTGCGCCTGCCGGAACCGGGCTCGCTGGACTATGTGTTCAAGGCCGTCACGCAGATTCGCACGGAACTGAACGGGCGCGTGCCGCTGATCGGTTTTTCCGGCAGCCCATGGACCCTGGCGTGCTACATGGTCGAGGGCCAGGGCTCGCGCGAGTTCCACACCATCAAGAAGATGCTGTACAGCCGCCCGGACCTGATGCACCACATCCTGGCGACGAACGCGCGCGCCGTGGCCGAGTACCTGAACGCCCAGATCGATGCCGGCGCCCAGGCCGTGATGGTGTTCGATTCCTGGGGCGGCGCGCTGGCCGACGGGGCCTACCAGCAGTTTTCGCTGCAGTACATGCAGCAGGTGGTGGCGCAGCTGAAACGCGAGAAGGATGGCGTGCGCATCCCTGCCATCGTCTTCACCAAGGGCGGTGCCCACTGGGCGGAAGAGATCGCCGCCATCGGCGCCGATGCCATCGGCCTGGACTGGACGGCCGACCTGGCCCGCATTCGCGCCGCCGTCGGCGACAAGGTGGCGCTGCAGGGCAACCTCGATCCAGCCATCCTGTTCGCCCAGCCGGAGCAGATTCGTGCCGAGGTCGAGCGCGTGCTGCACGCGTATGGCAAGCATGACACGGGACATGTGTTCAACCTGGGCCACGGCATCTCCCAGTTCACCCCGCCGGAGTCGGTGGCCGTGATGGTGGAAACGGTTCATACCGTCAGCCGGGCGTTGCGCCAGGGTGCGTGAGGCCGAGGCAAACCCAACTTATGCACAATTTTTTTCGCTGCCAAAACATTGGGCAGTCCTCGGTGGTGCGTTCGGAAGGGTTTGCCAAGTGATTGATTCTTATGGATTAAAAGCATCGGGGTAGAAGCGGTGCTTTGCATTAAGTAAACCCCTTTGTCGTGCATTGCGGAGTTTGTCGGATCATTCTCCACAAAGTTATCCACAAAATCTGTGGAAAAAATCGAAAAGCACTTTGTAAACCGCGAGTTACCCAATTCCGCCGGTTTTCTGCTGCACCGCAAGATATTCGCTCTCTGCCGGGTGATTCAAAGTATTGCGCCTGCGCAAACACTATTGCGAATTTCATCTGTACAATGGTCGGTTTGCCCGAATTCAAATGCCGTTTGGCAAAGACTCATCCCCTTGCGAAAAACGGCTCAGCTCATGCGAAATTCGTTTTGAGCAGAGGTACTTATGCACAGCAAGTTTAAAAACTCACTGAAAACCGCCACTCTGGGGAGTGTTTTTCAAGTGCTTGATTTTAAAGTAAAAAAATTGTGAAATTTCGGCCTTTTCAACCCGATGACCCGGCTTTGCCCCCCTCCCCGGCACGCTTGTCGGCGCAATGTCCACAAAGTTATCCCCAGAATTTGTGGATAGTTCACCGTTGATCCAATGACCCACTGTATTCTGCGCATCGCGCTCGACACGCCCCTGAACGCCGTCTTCGACTACCGCTGGGTTTGCGACCCCGCAAACGAACCGCAGGTGGGACAGCTGGCACTGGTGCCGTTCGGCCCGCGCGAGGTGGTAGGCCTGATCGTGGCCGTCGTGCAGGAAACGGATGTGCCGCCGGAAAAGCTGAAGGATGCATTGGGCGTGCGCACGCAACTGGCACCGCTGCTGCCGGAGTGGCTGGCGCTGGCTGGTTTTGCCGCCGAGTATTACCAGCGTCCACTGGGCGAAGTGGCCTTGCCCGGCGTGCCGAAGAACCTGCGCGTGGGCACCACCGTGGCACTGGACCGGGCGATCAAGAAACTGGCCAAGCTGGCCGACGCCCATGACGGCACGCCGGTGAACATGCCGGTGCTGAACCCGGCCCAGCAGGAAGCGGCCGACGCCATCGGTGGCGCCCAGGGTTTCGCGCCGACCCTGCTGTATGGCGTGACGGGCAGCGGCAAGACCGAGGTCTACCTGCAGGCCTGCGCCCAGGTGCTGGCGCGCGAGCCGCAGGGGCAGATCCTGATCCTGGTCCCGGAAATCAACCTGACGCCCCAGCTGGAAGGCAATATCCGCGCGCGCTTCCCCGGCGTGATGCTGGCCACCCTGCACAGCAGCCTGTCCGAGGGCGAGCGCATGTTGCACTGGCTGGCCGCCCACCAGGGCCAGGCCCGCATCGTGCTGGGCACGCGGCTGGCCATCCTCGCTTCGCTGCCGCACCTGAAGCTGATCGTCATCGACGAGGAACACGACCCTTCGTACAAGCAGCAGGAAGGCCTGCGCTATTCGGCGCGCGACCTGGCCGTGTGGCGGGCCTGGCAATTGAAGATTCCCGTCGTGCTGGGTTCGGCCACGCCGTCGCTGGAAAGCTGGCATCACGCGCAGGGGCGCCGCTACCGCAAGCTGGAATTGAAGGAACGGGCCGTCAGCCAGGCCACCTTGCCGGCCGTGAAGCTGCTGAACATGGAGCATCACAAGCCGCAGGACGGCCTGACGCAGCCCCTGATCGACGCGCTGAAGCTGCGCCTGGAGCGGGGCGAGCAGTCGCTGCTGTTCCTGAACCGGCGCGGCTACTCGCCCGTGATCTGCTGCGAATCCTGCGGCTGGATCAGCGACTGCCAGCGCTGCACCGCCTTCATGGTGCTGCACAAGGGCGAACGCAAGCTGCGCTGCCACCACTGCAGCCTGGAGATGCGCATTCCCCGCCATTGCCCCACCTGCGGCAATATCGACCTGCAACCGCTGGGGCGCGGCACCCAGCGCGTCGAGGAAGGCTTGCAGCTATTGTTCCCGGAAGCGCGCATCCTGCGCATCGACGCCGATTCCACCCGCCGCAAGGGCAGCGCCCAGGAAGCCTTCGACACCGTGCACAGGGGCGACGTGGATATCCTGATCGGCACGCAGATGGTGGCCAAGGGCCACGACTTCAAAAAGCTGACCCTGGTGGGCATCCTGAACCCGGACACGGCGCTGTTCTCGCAGGACTACCGCGCGAGCGAGCGGCTGTTCGCGCAATTGATGCAGGTGGCGGGCCGCGCCGGCCGCACCGCGCAGGCGGACGGCGGCAGTGCCAGCGAAGTGCTGATCCAGACGCGCTACCCGGAGCACCCCCTGTACGGCGCCGTCGTCAACCACGACTATGACCGCTTCGCCACGGCCCTGCTGGCCGAGCGCCAACAGGCCGGCCTGCCACCTTACCTGTACCAGGCCATGCTGCGCGCCGAAGCGCCGGAACTGGCCAAGGCCCTGGAATTCCTGACGGCCGCGCGCGACTGCGTGCCCCACGACGGCATCACCATCAACGACCCCATCCCGATGAGCATGACGCGGGTGCACAACGTCGACCGCGCCCAGCTGCTGGTCGAGTCGCCGTCGCGCCCCGCGTTACAGGCTTTCCTGAAGGAGTGGATGTTGCGGCTGCGCGAGATGAAGTCGCGGGTGAAGTGGTCGCTGGAAGTGGACCCGGTGGATATCTGACGCGCCTGCGGTGGCTTGTGGCGTCAGTCCTGCACCAGGTATTTCCCCGCCACCGCCACCACCTGCTCCGTCAGCGCCCGCGTAAACGGCGTGTCGAGCTCCCACGCGCGCCACAGCAGCGGCACGTCGACGTAGGCGGCCGGCATCAGATCCACCAGCATGCCTTGCGCCAGCGCCTGGGCCGCCTGCAGGTAGGGCAGCAGGCCGTAGGCGTGGCCGCCCAGCAGGCAGTCGTTCAGTGCCGTCGACAGGGGCAGCGTGTGGTGCGGGAACGGGCCCGTGGTCCCCGTGTGCTCCAGCAGGAAGCGGGCCGTCAGTTCGCGGTCATGGACGACGGCGGGCGCCAGTTGCACCGCTTCGGCCGTGAAGCCATCACCGAACCAGTGCGCGGCGAACGGCGGCGTGGCCACGCACACGTAGCGCATCGCGCCCAGCGCCGTTGCGTTCGGGCCCTTGATGTCGCTGCCATCGTCGGCCAGCACGGCGCCGAACACGCTGCCTTCGCGCAGCCGGTGCACGGCTTGCGATTGATCGGCCTGCTGGACGTCGAGCTGGCAGCGCGGTGGCGACAGCAGCGGCGGCAGGCACAGGGGAAACCACGTGGCCAGGCTGGCATCGTCCACCGCGACGGATAATTCCGGCATGCTGACCGTCTTGCCCAGGTCGATGTCCAGGGTCGCTTCCATCAGCTTGACGTTTCGGTAGTGGCTGATGAGCCGCTGGCCCAGCCCCGTCGGCACGGCCGGCGCGCTGCGCACGATCAACAGGCGCCCGGCGGCATCCTCCAGGCTTTTAATACGCTGCGACACGGCCGGCTGGCTGATGCCGAGGGCAGCGGCAGCCTTGTCGAAGCTGCCATGGGTGGCGACGGCGTCCAGTACCGCGAGGGCACGATAATCAAGTTGGTCCATAAGACCAGCTTATATTTAATGAAAATTATAAGCAAGCCTAATATTGCCTCCGAGGGCCTGACGAAGGTGTAGACTCGCCATCAAAATGTCTGGAGGCAAAATGAATGTGATTCGTTGTGACGTGGCCGTGATCGGCGCCGGCAGTGCCGGCCTGTCGGCTTACCGGACCGCGCGCGCGGCGGGCGCCCATGCGGTGCTGATCGAAGGCGGGCCGTACGGCACCACCTGCGCCCGGGTGGGCTGCATGCCCAGCAAGCTCCTGATCTCGGCGGCGGAAGCGGCCCATGCACTGCAGGTGGCGCCCGGCTTCGGCGTGCATCCCGGCACCGTGCGCATCGACGGCGCCGCCGTGATGGACCGCGTGCGGCGCGAGCGTGACCGCTTCGTCGGCTTTGTCGTGGAAAACGTCGAGGATCTGCCGGCGGCAGACAAGATTCGCGGCTATGCCCGCTTCACGGGCCAGGATACCTTGCAGGTGGACGATCACACCACCGTGCATGCGCAGCGCATCGTCATCGCCACCGGCTCCAAGCCCGTCGTGCCGGAAGACTGGGCGGCGGCCGGCCCCCGCGTCATCCACAGCGATGCCGTGTTCGACTGGACCGATCTGCCTGGCTCGGTGGCCGTCATCGGCACCGGCGTCATCGGGCTGGAACTGGGCCAGGCCCTGCACCGGCTGGGTGTGCGCGTGGCGCTGTATGCGCGTGGCACCAGCGTGGCCCAGCTGACCGACCCGGACGTGCTGGCCAACGCGGGCGATGTGCTGAAGGAAGAACTGGACCTGCGTTTCCGCACCCAGGTGGTGTCCGTCAAGGCCGACGGCCAGATGCTGGCGCTGACCACCCGCGACAGTGCAGGCGACGAACGCACCGAGCGCTACGATTACGTGCTGGCAGCCATCGGCCGCACCCCGAACGTGCATGCCTTGCGGCTGGACCTGGCCGGCATCGAGCTGGACCGGCGCGGCATTCCCCTGTACGACAAGCACACGATGCAATGCGGCACCAGCCCGATCTTCATCGCCGGCGACGCCAACGACGAGCTGCCCCTGCTGCCGGAAGCGGCCGACCAGGGCAAGATCGCCGGCCACAATGCCGGCGCGTGGCCGCAAGTCACGCCGGGCCTGCGCCGCACGCCGCTGACGATCGCGTTCACGGAACCCCAGATCGCCACCCTGGGCGCCGGCTACGACAGCCTGTGCCACAGCCACGCCGGGCGTTTCGCCGTCGGCATGGTGTCCTTCGCCAACCAGGGCCGCAGCCGGGTCATGCTGCAGAACCGGGGCCTGCTGCGCGTCTACGGCGAATTCGGCAGCGGCCGCTTCCTGGGCGCCGAGATGATCGGCCCCCGTGCCGAGCACATCGGGCACCTGCTGGCCTGGGCCGCGCAAGCCCAGCTGACGGTGGCGACGATGCTGGACATGCCGTTCTATCACCCGGTGGTGGAGGAAGGCGTGCGCACCGCGCTGCGCGACCTGGCCGAGCAGTTGCGCAACCCGCCGCCGGAGGCACCGCAGCCCTGTCCGGACTGCACACCGGGCGTGTAGGCTGAACTAAAAAACAACCTACAAGTTTCTTTTTTGCTATAGACTTTTACGGATAGCAAGAAGGCGCACCTGCGCCTGCGCATCCACCAGCGAGAAGAGGCATGAGCATCCGGCAATTGACACATGGCGACGTCCGCATTGGCGAACTGCTTCCCTGGGACGTCTGCGGCGAAAACGGTGCCCTGCTGGTGCGCCGGGGTTATGTGCCCACCACGGACAGCCAGCTCGATGCGCTGGTGGCGCGCGGCTTCATCGACGACCCGCACCATGCGGAGGAGCTGGCCGCCCGCGCCGAACCGCCTTCCGTGGTGCGCTTGCTGAACACGGCGGCGGCGCAGCTGGCGCCGCTGTTGGAGGCGCTGGCCGAAGGAACCGCCGTCGTGCAGGACGCCTTGACCGACGTGGCCGCGCTGGTCCGCCAGGCCGTCGACGTCAATCCCGAAGTGGCCGTGGCCGCCATCCTGCACAACCAGGGCGCGCCGTACGCGATCCGCCACCCCATCGATACCGCCGTGGTGGCGCTGATCGTCGCGCGCGCCGTCAAGCGCCCGCCCGGCGAGCAGGAATCGATGCTGCGGGCGGCCTTAACGATGAATGTTGGCATGCCCGCTCTGCCCGAGCAGCAGGGCGCCTTGAACGACGCCGAGCGGGCACTGGTGCGGGCCCATCCGCAGCAAGGCGTCGCGCTGCTGCGCCAGGCCGGCGTGCAGGACGCCGTCTGGCTGGCCTGCGTGCAATCCCACCACGAGAACGAGGACGGCTCCGGCTACCCGCAAGGCCTGGTCGGCGACGCCATCGGGGCGCCCGCCAAGCTGGTGGCGCTGGCCGACCGCTACTGCGCCCGCATCGCCCGGCGCGCGTGGCGCAAGCCCATGCTGCCGAACGCGGCCCTGCGTGACATCCTGCTCGAAGCGCGCCACGCGCTGGACGCCCAGCTGGGCGCCGTATTGATCCGCGAGCTGGGCATCTATCCCGTCGGCACCTACGTGCGCCTGCTGAACGGCGAAATCGCCGTCGTCACGCGCAAGGGCGTCAACTCGACCACACCCCACGTCCAGTCCATCATCGGCCCCCGCGGCGCGAAGCTGGACGTTTTCCTGCAGCGCGACACCCGCAGCGACCTGTCGGCCATTCGCGAGGTGCTGGACGCGGGGCAGGTCGATGCGGCGTTCCGGATGGATCAGGTGTGGGGGCGGGAGGCGGCGGGGTGACAGCACGGCGGCTGCCAGGTATCACTCGCGCACCAGCACATCGAAGCGGGCAAACCGGTCGAACAATTCCAGTGCTTTCAGTTGTTCGTGGCCGTTTTGCCTTGCCCAAGGCCGGTCCAGCGTCAGGCTGAGCCAGCCCTTGCCGGGGTGCGGTGTCGCGCCGCTGCCGATCAGCGGCTTGCAAACGAACAGCGTCGGCAGCCAGAAGCGAAGCCAGAAGGACCGGGCCGACCGGACTACGACGCCACGATCACGGAGAACGAGATCGACCGCGCGAAGCTGGGGTGCATTGCGCAGGTCTTCCAGCGTGACGGGCCGCCCCCGCTGCGCTTCCCAGCCGCTCGGACCCGGCGAGCCAGCCGGTAGCGGCGCAACGAACATAACGTCGTCCCAGGCCAGCGACAAGGACGCGGACACGAAACGTGGTGTCAGCCGTATTCCCCCGCGGTCGACCCGCATCCAGCCGCCCTCGATACGCAGCGTGGCCTGCGTAGTGCCGCTGCGCGCCGGCAGCCATCGGGCCGTGGGGGTGTGCGTCGCACTTCCCTGGTTAGACGTCTGCGCGATGTCTTCCACGCGGTGGCGCAGAAGGGGGCGCACGTGGCGAGTCTTGCGCAGCATCGCGCGAGCGGTCCGGATGGCATGGGCGGCCACTGGCCGGAAACTCCGAACTGTCGGCTGTTCTTCAGGCATCGCCGCGGGTTTGACATCCGGCCCCTGCTGGAATAACTCGATCAGCTGTACATCGGCGTCCTCTTCGATATTGGCAAGCACGAAGTCGTCGCGATGTGCATAGCTGCGATACACCAGGCCAAAACGCAGCGCGGGAGCATGAACGGCAATCTGCGGGAAGTCGCCTGCCTCCAGCGCCAGCCCATCGGCGACCGCGTCCCATGCCTGCCGCGCGGTCGGGGCAACTGTCAGCTCGCCCAGCCAGTAAGGTGCCGGAAACGGTATTTCAAGAATGATTTCCTCGGCCCACCCGCGCCAGTCGGCCAGGCCCGCATCGGGCAGTTGCAGGATTTCGTGCCAGACCAGGCGCGCCGCAAACAGTTCCGCCGGGGACATGGCTGCGCGCTTCGTCGCGCCCGGGTCAGCGAAGCACGTGCTCAATTGAGCATCGCATCCAGGCGCCCCTCCTCGGCCAAGCCGCGCAGCACCCGGATCGTGTCGATATCGGACTCCTGGTAGGCGGAGCGGCGGAACTCGTCGTAGAGCTTGTTGGCTTCGTCTTCCAGCGCGTTGTGCGCGTCCTCGTACTCGAAGCGCACCCACAGGCGTTCGGTGCCGTGCGATTCGATCGTCATGGTCAGGCTCGACCGGGCGATCTCGCCCTGGGGTGCCACTTCGTAGCGGATGCGGTCCGGGTATTCCAGCACGACGGTGTCTTCGATGACGAGCTGGCCGTAGCGCTGGGTGCGCTTAAAGCCCGTGCTGGTGCGGTCGGCGATGGTGCACTCGTCCAGGTGCGGCACGAACAGCTTCGGCGATTCGGCGCGCAGCACGAGGCCGCGCCACAGCTGTTCGTGGGTCAGGGAATCGATCAGCGGGTTCAGCGGATCGTTGATTTCAATCAGATGCTCGAATTTCATATGCACATTGCCTGAGCGGCAAAAGATGGTGAGATGACCTCACTATATTCCTCCCGCGCCGTAAATATCAATGGCCGAGGCGGTACAATGGCCGGCTGAGTTTCCTCTTCCCGCCTGCCACCATGTCCAATGCACCACAATTCGGCCTGAACGGGCCGCAAAGCGAAGCCGTGCTGTATCTCGACGGCCCGGCCCTCGTGCTGGCCGGTGCCGGCTCGGGCAAGACGCGCGTCATCACGCAGAAGATCACCCACCTGATCGAGGATCGGGGCTACGACCCCCGCACCATCGCCGCGCTGACCTTCACCAACAAGGCGGCGCTGGAGATGCAGGAACGGGTCGCCAAGCTGCTCAAGCAGCCGCGCCAGGCCAAGATGCTGACGGTGTCCACCTTCCACTCGCTGGGCGTGAAGATCCTGCGCCAGGAGGCCAATCACCTGGGCCTGAAGGACCGCTTCTCCATCATGGACAGCGACGACTGCTATTCCCTCGTGCAGGACCTGGCGATCACGACGGACAAGCAGCTGATCCGCCGCATCCAGAACGATATCTCGCTGTGGAAGAACGGCCTGGTCACGCCGGAAGAAGCGCTGCGCACGGCCAAGGACGAGGACCAGGGCCAGTCCGCGCGCATCTACGCCAGTTACGTGACGACCCTGTCGGCCTACCAGGCGGTCGACTTCGACGACCTGATCCGCCTGCCGGTCGAGCTGTTCCGCAACAACGACACGGTGCGCGACAAGTGGCAGCGCCGCCTGCGCTACCTGCTGGTCGACGAATACCAGGACACCAATACCTGCCAGTACGAGCTGGTCAAGCTGATGGTCACGGGCCTGGGCAAGAAGCCCATGTTCACGGCCGTGGGCGACGACGACCAGGCCATCTACGCGTGGCGCGGCGCCACCATCGAGAACCTGTCGAACCTGCAGGTGGATTTCCCGGACCTGAAGCTGATCAAGCTGGAGCAGAACTACCGTTCCACCACGCGCATCCTGCAGGCGGCCAACGCCGTCATCTCGAACAACCCGAAGCTGTTCGAAAAGGCGCTGTGGTCCGAGCACGGCCTGGGCGAACCCATCAAGGTGCACGCGATGGCCAACGACGAGCAGGAGGCCGAGCAGGTGGCCATCATGATCTCGGCCGACCATTTCGAGCGCAAGAACAAGTGGTCCGATTACGCCATCCTGTACCGGGGCAACCACCAGGCCCGCGTGATCGAGCAGGCCCTGCGCAACCAGCGCATTCCGTACACGATCTCTGGCGGCCAGAGCTTCTTCGACAAGGCCGAGATCAAGGACATCATCGCCTACCTGCGCCTGCTGGCGAACCAGGACGACGACCCGGCCTTCATCCGCGCCGTGACGACGCCGCGCCGAGGTATCGGCCAGTCGACCTTGGAAGTGCTGGGCGCCTTTTCCGGCCAGTGGCAGTGCTCGCTGTTCGACGCCGTCTTCAAGGGCGGCATCGAAGCCAAGCTGACAGACCGCCAGCTGATGCCGCTGCGCGACTTCTGCAACTTCATCAACGACCTGGAAGCCCGGGCGAGCCGCCCCGGCGCGGCCGGCAGCGGCGACAACGCTGCCCAGGTGCTGGACGACATGATGGAAGCCATCCACTACGAGCACTACCTGTACGACACCCTGGAAGAGCGTGCCGCCGAAGGCAAGTGGCGCAATGTGCTGGACTTCGTGTCGTGGCTGAAAGACCGGGGCCGCGGCGGCAAGGACCGTGACGGCGAGGAAAAGAACGTGCTGGAGCTGACGCAGATGGTGGCGCTGATGTCCATGCTCGAAGGCAAGGACGAAGACCCGGATGCCATCCGCATGTCCACCCTGCACGCGTCGAAAGGGCTGGAATACCCACACGTGTTCCTCGTCGGCGTGGAGGAGGGTATCCTGCCCCACAAGGGCGACCCGGATGCGCCCGTCGAGACGCTGGCCCAGCGCATCGAGGAAGAACGCCGCCTGATGTACGTGGGCATCACGCGTGCCCAGCGCACCTTGCAGCTGACGTGGTGCAAGAAGCGCAAGCGCGCCGGCGAACACGTGCATTGCGACGTGTCGCGCTTCATCGCCGAGATGCAGCTGGACGTGGGCGACGCGGTGCCGAAGGAAACGGAAGTGATCAGTCCGCGCGAACGCCTGGCGCGGATGAAGGAATTGCTGGCGACCCCCAAAGTCAAGGAAGTAACGTGAGCAGAGAATACAGTGAAGAGCGCATCGACGACGTGACGGACGAGCGCAGCGAAGAGCGGTTCATCGATATCGAAATCAAGCTGGCCCACCAGGAAGACCTGGTCGAATCGCTCAACGAACGGATTTACGAGCAGCAAAAGCAGATCGACAAGCTGGAACACATGCTGGCCAACCTGGCAGAACGCATCCGCACCACCGACTCGACGCAGGCGCCGATCAACGAACGGCCGCCGCACTACTAAGCGGCGCGTTCAGGCCGGCGGCGTGCGCGCCACCAGGTGGCGGCCAGCAGCAATGCGCCGCTTCCCAGCATGGCGTAGCCTGATGGTTCCGGCACCGGTGAGATCGTGAACGTGGTCTGGTCGGTCCAGCGCACATCCTGTGCAATGGAGCCGCCCGGACCGATGACGCTGATGGTATGGCGGTCGCCCGTGACGGTCGTGATGGACGCAAACAGGACTTCATCGCTGTAGGTCGAGTTGCTCGAATAGCGCAGCTGGCCGGTCAGCTGGTAGCGGAAATAATCGATCGTGCACCGGATCTCCCCGCCGCAAAATGGATTGTCGATCAGCTCGATATTGCTTTCGGTGAACTGCGTCAGTTCCTCCAGGCTGATGCTGCCATCGCCGTTGTCGTCGTTACCGGTGAAGCTGCCGCCGACGATGTAGTCGGGCAGGAAAGTATCGTGGATGGCGTCGTAAAAGCCCTGATATTGATAGGTCCACGTGGTGGCTTGCGCGGTGCCGGCGGTGCACGTCGCCAGCAAGGCCGCGCACAGGAGTGTGCGGTGCATGATCGTCTCCTTGAACGATGGAGCTTCCAGCATAGTGCCGGAATCGGGCGGGCGATTAATATCGATCAGCGGGATGTCCGGGCGCACTGCCAAGTTGCCTGAACGAATCGAGCGATCAATGCCGCGTCCCTTCAGGCATGCTGTGGTCTGGCAATGTCACCGCAGGAGGAAAATATGCAATCGACGTGGATCGTTACGGCCAACAACGGCCGGGCCCGGATTTTCGCCCAAAAAGACCAGAACAGCGCACTGCTGGAAGTGGAAGAGCTCGCCAATCCGAGCCAACGTGGCCGGGTCTCCGATATCGACACCGACCAGCTGGGCCAGCTGGCCGCTTCGAAGAGCATCAAGAGCGTCGGCGCGGCTACCCAGCCCAGCGGCTACCAGCCGAACCAGACGCCCATCGAACACCAGGCAGAACTGTTCGCCCGCCATGTGGCCGACTACCTGCAACAGGCCCACGCGGCGAACCGCTATGACAAGCTGATCCTGGCCGCCGGCCCCGAATTCCTTGGCCTGCTGCGCAAGCTGCTCGACAAGCAAGTCAGCGCCGCCATCACGCAGGAGCTGAACAAGGACTACACCCAGGTCGCCCCGCACGATCTGCTGGCGCAGCTGAAGCAGCACCAGACCTGAGCCAGGCGCCCAAGTAGCGCCGCACTCCAAAAACCGGTGACATCCACCGGTTTTTTTGCGCCCATACATTCGGTACATTCGGTGTCCGACACCTAATGCGCTACACCTTATTCGTTCCGTGTCAGTCACCTGCTCCGTACGTTTTTCGTTATCCATCAGCCTTCGAGCTGTTGCTCGAAAACCGGGATAACCGGTGTCTGACACCGGTTTTGGAGCAACAACTTCTGTTCCGCCGGCCATCCCTGAATTAGGGGTCTTGAATCAGGTGTCTTGAATTAGGTGTCTGGCACCGAAAGCGCTGCGGGTGCCGGCGACTATGTCGTTCGCAGCACAAATGATGTTCCACGGGCCGGCTTTTTCGCTGGCGCGGCCGGCACTACAGTGAGCGCCTTTTCCAAGGAGCTTCCATGCCACGTCTCGCTTTCCTCGCCGCCGCCGTCACGTTGACCGCCACCTTCGCCATGCCCGCCCAGGGCGCCTCCGTGCTGGTCGTGCTGTCCGATGCACACCACCTAGACCTGAAGAACGGCAAGCGCTATGCCACCGGCTTTTACCTGAACGAACTGCTGGTGCCGGTAAAGATGCTGCTCGATGCCGGTCACGCGGTCACGTTCGCCACCCCGCTGGGTCGCGCCCCGGCCGTCGATGCATCCTCGCTGGACGTCCAGTATTTCGGTGGCGATGCCGCGCAACTGGCCGACTATCGCGCCCTGCTGGACAAGCTGGCGCTGACCGATGCGCGGCGCTCGCCTGTCGTCTCCCTGGCACGCGTGGCGCAGCAAGGCTACGACAACTACGATGCGCTCTACGTCCCCGGCGGTCACGCGCCGATGCAGGACCTGGTGCGCAGCCCGGAGCTGGGAAGCCTGCTGGCGGCGTTCCATGCGGCGAACAAGACGACGGCGCTGGTGTGCCACGGCCCGGCCGCGCTGCTGTCGGCGGTTGCCGATCGCCGCTTTGTCGATCGCCTGGAGGCCGGCCAGACCAGCCCGCAACCCAAGTGGATCTATGCCGGCTACCGCATGACCGTCATCAGCAATGTCGAGGAAGAGCAGGCCAAGGCGCTGCTGCAGGGGGGGACGATGAAGCTGTATCCGCAGACGGCCTTGCAGAGGGCCGGTGCCGACTACCGCAGCAATGCCGCCCCATGGACGCCATTCGTCGTGCAGGACCGGGAACTGATCACCGGGCAGAACCCTGCGTCGGCCGGCGAAGTAGGCAAGCTGCTGGTGCAGCGCCTCGCGCCTCAGCGCTGAGCGGCCAGCTTGTGTCCCAGGCCCTGTCCCAGCCGTTCGCCCAGGCACAGCAGCGTGAACGTGGGCGGCAGGCCCCACGGTTCGGGAATCACGGAGGCGTCGCACACGTACAGCCCCGGCGTGCCCGTGGCCAGGTCCGCGTCGACGCCGGCGCCGATGCGCACCGTGCCGCCCGGGTGAGCGGCGAAATGCCAGCTCTGGAACACGTGGTGGGCCCCGGCCTGCGCCAGGATGCGCCGCGCCGTGTCGATGCCCTGGCGCAGCTTGGCGCGGTCCGTTGGCGTCAGCGGCTTGCCGATCCAGCGCGGGCCGACGGCGCCGCCGATATCGTCGCGGATCTTGACCATGATCGACAAGGTACGCGCATGGGCGCCCAGGCGGTCGAGGCGGCCCACCTGCGCCGCGAACGCCTGGTACATCGGCTGCGGCAGGGTCAGGTCGGCGAAAGCGATGCCGTCCTCGTGCCACGTCATGCCGGCCGCCATCGGCACTTCGGCGCCGCCCTCGATATCGTCCACGCTGCCCATCACGGCAATCACCGGGTCGCTGAAGTAGGGCACGCGGGCCGGCGCCAGCCCGGAGCGGTGCAGCAGGCGCGGGCTGCCGATGCCGCCGGCGGCCAGCACCACCAGCGGCGCCGTGGCCGTGTGCATGGCGCCGTCGATCTTCACCTTCACGCCCACGGCGCGGCCGTTCTCGACGACGACGCGCCGCACGTCGGCCTGCGCCACCAGGTGGGCGCCATGGCGTCCCGCTTCGTCGACCAGGTCGCGCGCCGTCCACTTGGCGCCGAACGGACACCCGTAGACGCAGCGCCAGCAGCCGCTGCGGCAGGCGTCCGGGCGGATCATCTTGGCCAGCTTCTGCCACGGCAGGCCCAGGTCGCGCGCCGCCTGGGCGATGCGTGTGGCCATGGGCCCGACCAGTTCGTCCGGTAGCGGCGCCATCGGCAGTTCGGCGCGGAGCAGAGCCTCGTACGGCGCCAGGTCGATGCCATGGCGGGCGAACAGCGCGGCCGGCGGTGGCGCCGCCGTGGCAAAATTGATGGTCGAGCTGCCGCCGGCCGTGATGCCGCGTACCAGCAGCGAGGCATCGCGCTGCAGGAAAGCGCCGCGTCCCGGCACGGCCGCCATCGACGCCATCTGCGCCAAGGTGCCCGCGACGGGCGCGTTGCTGCCCTGTTCCAGGATCAGTACCCGCGCGCCGCGCCGGGCCAGCGCGCGGGCCGTGCTGGCGCCGCCGGGGCCGCTGCCGACGACGATGGCGTCATAGGTCTTGCGAAAAGGAGTGACCATGCCCGAGCCGATAACGATAAGAGGGCGATGGTAGCACGTAGGGCGCCGATGCTGGGTCGATGCGCGCAGATTCCTGTTTCGCATCGGAATTGGAATAGTGGCAAGTGCTCTTGCTTTTGATATATCATTGCCCCTCACCTTGGAGCGACAATGATTATCGGAATCGATCTGGGCACCACCAACAGCCGTATTGCCGCCAGCACCGGCGGCGCCGCGCGCCTGCTGCCGCTCGACCTGGATCACGCCACCCTGGCGCGCCATGGCGACACGTCCCGCCTGCGAGCGCTGAAGCTGCAAGCACAGGAAGTCCTGGGCTGCCCGGTCACCGGTGCGGTCCTGGCGGTGCCGCTGCATTTCACGGCCGACCAACGCAACGCGTTGCGCGTGGCCGGCGAGCAGGCGCAGTTGGGTACGATCCGGTTCCTGGACCAACCCTTCGCCGCCGCGCTGGCATGCGGCGTGCACGAACGCGAGGATAGCGCTACCTGCCTGGTGTTCGACCTGGGCGGCGGGCGCTTCGACGTGACGGTACTCGACGTGGCGGACGGGCGCATGCAGGTGCGAGCCTCGGCCAAGGCCGGTGACCTCGGTGGCGGCGCCTTCGACGACTGCCTGGTGCAGCACTTCTTCCACGCGACGCGGCTGCCGCAGCGCTACCGGAACGATGCCGCCGTCATGGCGCAGCTGGCCGCGCAGGCCGAAGGGGCCCGTTGGGCATTGACCGATGGCGGGCCGGCCGCGATGAGCGTGCACGTCAAGGGCGCGCACTACACGGTAACGCTCGACCAGTCCCAGTTCCAGGAGGCGTGCGCGCCACTGCTGGCGCGCCTGCGCGAGCCGGTGGAGCGGGCCTTGCGCGACGCGCGCCTGCTCAGCGACCAGCTGGACACCATCGTGCTGGCCGGCGGCGCCACGCGCATGCCGATGGTGCGGCGCATGGTGACGCGCATGCTCGGCCGGCTGCCGCCCTGCGCGCACGATCCGGAACACGTGGTGGCGCTGGGCGCCGCCATGCACGCCGCCAGCCCGGCCTGAGGCCGGCCCGCCGGTGACGCCGGTCATGCCTTGCTGCTATCATCTCGCGTCACGCCGTCTATCGTGGGTCACCTGCCAATTGATCGCGGCATAAAAGCGCGTCTTTTCGCGCCAGGCGTTGTTACAAGTGCTTGGGATAGGCGGCTATCCCAAGCATTTGCGCCTAGCCTGGCACCAAAATGCACCGCTTTTATTTGCCACGCCGTTGCCAAGCGACCCACAGTGACTGCATGACTTTTGTGGACCCGGCCGGGCACACGACCCTATCCGGGTGGTGCGGCCGTCTGCCGGGTACCTTTGGCGATTAACCGAAAGACGCTATGCCCCTTCCACGAATGCTCGTCCTTGCCGCCAGCCTGGCGCTGGCACTGTCCCCGGCGGCCCATGCTGCCACCGCCTCCGCTCCCGCCGCACCGCATGCCGCCACCGCCGCCAATCCGCTGCTGGTGGCGAGCTCTTTGCCGCTGCAGTATCCGCGCTTCGACCAGATCCGCGACGAGCACTTCATGCCGGCTTACCAGGCCGGCATGGCCGAGCAGCTGGCGGAAGTCGCCGCCATCGCCGACAACTCGCAGGCACCCACCTTCGACAACACCATCGTCGCGCTGGAGCGCAGCGGCGTGACGCTGCACCGCGTGTCGGCCACGTTCTCGAACCTGCAGGCGGCCAATACCAACGACACCCTGGACAAGATCGAGCGGGAGATGTCGCCCAAGCTGGCCGCGCACAGCGACACGATCACGATGAACCCGAAGCTGTTCAAGCGCATCGACACGCTGCACGCCCAGCGCGACAAGCTGGGACTGGACGCGGAATCGAAGTACCTGCTGGAGCGCTATTACAAGGACTTCGTGCGGGCCGGCGCCAAGCTGTCCGCGCGCGACAAACAGAAGCTCAAAGCCCTGAACGGCGAGATCGCCACGTCGGAAACGGCCTTCAACCAGAACGTGCTGAAGGAACTGAACGCATCGGCGCTGGTGCTGGACAGCCGCGCCGAGCTGGCCGGCCTGTCCGACGCGGCCATCGACACGGCGGCCAATGCGGCCAGGGAGCGGGGCCTGGACGGCAAGTTCGTCATCGCGCTGACCAACACCACGGGCCAGCCGCCGCTGGGCGAACTGCAGGATGCCGGCGTGCGCGCGCGCCTGCTGAAGGCGTCCATGGAGCGGGGCAGCCGGGGCGGCGAGTTCGATAATCGCGAACTGGTGCGCAAGATCGCGCGCCTGCGCGCGCAGCAGGCCACGATGCTGGGCTATCCGAACTACGCAGCCTATTCGCTGGAAGACCAGACCGCCCGAAACACCGCCAACGTCAACAAGCTGCTGGGCGAACTGGCCCCACCGGCCGTGGCCAACGCGCGCCGCGAAGGCGCCGACCTGGAGAGAATCGCAGGCGGCAAGGTCAGCGCGGCCGACTGGGATTTTTATACCGACAAGGTACGCGCCGAGCGCTTCGCCTTCGACGAGAAGCAGTTGAAGCCCTACTTCGAGCTCGATAACGTGCTGGTCAACGGCGTCTTCTTCGCCGCCACCAAGCTGTATGGCATCACGTTCAAGGAACGCCGCGACCTGCCCGTGTACAACCCGGACGTGCGCGTGTTCGACGTCTTCGACGCGGACGGCAAGCAGCTGTCGATCTTCGTGGCCGACATGTACGCGCGCAAGAACAAGCAGGGCGGCGCATGGATGAACGAGTACGTGTCGCAGTCCTCGCTGCTGGGGACCCAGAGCGTCATCGCCAACCACCTGAACATTCCGAAGCCGCCGGCCGGCGAGCCGACCCTGTTGACCTTCGACGAAGTCAAGACGGCCTTCCATGAATTCGGCCATGCGCTGCACGGCATGTTCTCGAACGTGAAGTATCCGCGCTTCTCCGGCACCAGCGTGCCGCAGGACTTCGTCGAATACCCGTCGCAGGTCAACGAGATGTGGGCAGTGTGGCCGGAGGTGCTGGCCAACTACGCCAAGCACTACCAGACCGGCGCGGCGATGCCGAAGGCGCTGCTGGACAAGGTGGCCGCCGCGCGCAAGTTCAACCAGGGCTTTACCACCACCGAATACCTGGCGGCCTCGCTGCTGGACCAGAAATGGCACCAGTTGACGCCCGACCAGGTGCCAGGCGACGTGCTGGCCTTCGAGGCGCAGGCCCTGAAGGACGCCGGCGTCGACTACGCACTGGTCCCGCCGCGCTACCGCACCACCTACTTCTCGCACAGCTTCTCGGGCGGCTATTCGGCGGCCTACTACGCCTACCTGTGGTCGGAAAAGCTCGATGCCGAAAGCGTGGTCTGGTTCAACGAGAACGGCGGCCTGCTGCGCAAGAACGGCGACTGGTTCCGCAAGACCCTGCTCTCGCGCGGCGGTACCGCCGATGCGATGGAATTGTTCCGTAACTTCCGCGGCCGCGATGCCGCCATCGAGCCGCTGCTGGAACGCCGCGGCCTGAACGCAAAATAAGGATCGTCATGAAACGCCCACAACTGCTCATCCTCGCCGCCAGCCTGGCCTTCGCCGGTGTCGCCAACGTCGCCCTGGCCGCAGCCGCGCTGCCGGCCTCGAACCCGTTCGCCAAGGCCAGCACCTTGCCGTTCCAGTACCCCGTGTTCGACAAGATCACGGATGCCGACTACGGTCCGGCCTTCGACGCCGGCATGCGCGAACAGGCCGCCGAAATCGACGCCATCGCCAACAGCAGGAAGGCGCCCACTTTTGATAACACCATCGTCGCGATGGAGCGCTCCGGCCGCCTGCTGAACCGCGTGTCGACCGTGTTCTTCAACCTGACCGGCACCAATACCAACGAGGCCATGCAAAAGCTCGATCGCGAGCTGGCGCCGAAGCTGTCGGCCCATGGTGACGCGATGCGCCTGAACGCCAAGCTGTACCAACGCATCAAGACGCTGTACGACAAGCGCGAAAGCCTCAACCTGAACGCCGAGGACAAATACCTGCTGGAGCGGTACCACACCGACTTCGTGCGTGCCGGCGCCAAGTTGTCGGTGGCCGACAAGGCCAAGCTGAAAGCCTATAACGCCAAGCTGGCCGAATTGCAGACGGCCTTTGCCCAGAACGTGCTGAAGGAAGCCAATGCGTCGGCGCTGGTGGTCGACACGCGCGAGGAGCTGGCCGGCATGAGCGACGCGGCCATCGCCAAGGCGGCCGACGAAGCCAAGGCCAGGGGCCTGGATGGCAAGTTCGCCATCCCCGTCGTCAACACCACCACCCAGGCCCCGCTGGCCGTGCTGACCAACCGTGCCACGCGCGAGCGCCTGCTGCAGGCCTCCATGGCGCGCGGCAGCCGTGGCGGCGAGTTCGACAACCGCGAGCTGGTACTGCAACTGGCCAAGCTGCGCGCCGAGCGCGCCGCCCTGCTGGGCTACACCAGCCACGCCGCCTACATGCTGGAAGACCAGACGGCGCACGACACGGATGCCGTCAACAAGCTGCTGGGCGAATTCGCCAAGCCGGCCGTGAACAACGCGCGCCGCGAAGCGGCCGATATCCAGAAGGTGATCGAAGCCGAGAAGGGCAGCTTCCAGCTGGCCGCGCACGACTGGACCTACTACGCCGACAAGGTGCGCAAGGACCGCTACGCATTCGACCAGGGCCAGCTGCGCCCCTACTTCGAATTGAACAGTGTGCTGGAAAACGGCGTCTTCTTCGCCGCCAACAAGGTCTACGGCCTGACGTTCAAGGAGCGCAAGGACTTGCCGGTATATAACCCGGACGTGCGCGTGTGGGACGTGTTCGATGCGGACGGCAAGCAGCTGGCCATCTTCCTGGGCGACTTCTACGCGCGCAGTAACAAGCGCGGCGGCGCATGGATGAATGCTTACGTTGGCCAGAACAAGCTGCTGGGCACCCACCCGGTGGTGGCGAACCACCTGAACATCCCGAAGCCGGCCGCCGGCGAACCGACCCTGCTGACGTATGACGAAGTGCGCACGGCCTTCCACGAGTTCGGCCACGCGCTGCACGGCATGTTCTCGGACGTAAAGTACCCGCGCTTCTCCGGCACCCGCGTACCGCGCGACTTCGTCGAGTTCCCGTCGCAGGTCAACGAGATGTGGCTGGCCTGGCCTGAAGTGTTGAACAACTACGCCAAGCATTACCAGACTGGTGCGCCGATGCCGAAGGAACTGCTGGACAAGGTGATCGCCTCGGCCAAGTTCAACGAAGGCTACCGCACCACCGAATACCTGGCCGCGTCGATCCTGGACCAGAAGTGGCACCAGCTGGGCGCGAGCCAGATTCCGACCGACGTACTGGGCTTCGAGGCCGCCGCGCTGAAGGAGGCTGGCGTCGACTTCGCGCCGGTGCCGCCGCGCTACCGCACCACCTACTTCTCGCACGTGTTCTCGGGCGGTTACTCCGCCGGCTACTACGGCTACCTGTGGGCCGAAAAGCTCGATGCCGACACGGTCGAATGGTTCAAGGAAAATGGCGGCCTGACGCGCAAGAACGGCGACTGGTTCCGCCAGAAACTGCTCTCGCGCGGCGGCACGGTGGACGCCATGCAGATGTTCCGCGAGTTCCGCGGCCGCGATGCCAAGGTCGAACCGCTGCTGGAGCGACGCGGCCTGAATCAATAAGGGCTACATCGATGCAGGAAACCGCGCCACGTGCGCGGTTTTTTTTTTGCAAGCCGTGGCATCGGTGCCGCAGGCACGCGGCGCCCGCCTTGCGTTACGCCGGCCGCCTGCTATGGTGGATACAGGTTTTCAACCAGGTCCACAACCAGGAGGGTTTCACGATGACGTTACCTGAATTCCGCCATGCGCTGCTGGTTCCCCTTGTTCCGCTCGTCCTGCTGTCCGCCGGTACTGCGCAGGCCAGCCGCATCACGATGCAGACGAATTACTCCACCGTCGGCCAGCAGGAAAGTGCCGCCGCTTATCTGGCCGCGGTCGATGCCGCGCTGGCCGCACCGTTGGTGGCCGGCTACGGTACCGCCACTCTCCCCGTGTACTACGCCGACAACCAATCCCTGTTCGGTAGCGCCAGCGATCTGGCGTACAAGTTCACCGTCGAATTCCAGGTCACGGAGGCGGCGGCCGGCCCGTGGTCGTTCCGGGCCGGTGTCGATTTCGGCCGTGGCGGCGTGGTGATGCTGGACGATACGGTGCTGGACTACGGCCAGCAGGATATGTGGTGGGGCGGGTCATGGGATGGCGCCGGCGTGTTGCGAGGCACCGCCGATCTGCAGCCCGGCACGCACGTCCTGCGCGTGGTGGGGCTGGAAGACTGCTGCGACGGGCCGCAGAGCGCCCAGTTCCGCATCGGCGACGGGGCCTGGACGACGTTTGCCGCGAACGACGGCTTGCTGCCGGTGCCGGAACCGGCGACGGCGACGATGCTGCTGGCCGGCGGCGCCCTGTTCGCCATGCGGCAGTTGCGGCACCGCGGGCGACGGTAAGGTCCTGCCTTCAGCCCTGGGCCGGCGCCGGCACCGGCACGGCCTCCACCCAGGTCTCCGGCATGCAGAGGGACCAGGACGTGTCGGGCGCGTAGAACATCGCCGGCTTCACGCGCGCCAGTTGCAGGAACGAAGGCTGCTGCAATGCCTGGATCTTGCCGCCGCTGACCATGAATTCGACCGAGTACTTGGGGTAGGCCATGACGATGCCCCGCTCGAGGAAGGTCAGGTCCTGCGGGCGCAGCACGTCGGCAAGGCGCTTTTCCGTGTCGCCGGGCACCAGCTTGCCCAGTTCCTCCAGCATGTCCTCGTCGAACTCGCGCTGGCGATTCTCGCTGCGCACCTTCGACAGCACCTTGATGACCTTCAGCGGATTGGTACCCATTTCGACCAGGGCCTTGACCTGGCCGAAAGCCGGGTTCTCCAGCACCGCCTTGATGCTCTTCATCGTCGACTTGCCGCTGAATCGCAGCTCGACGTCCTGGACCGGCTGGGCTACCTTGACGAGGGATGCGGCCCACTGGCTTGCATCCTGCGCCCAGTAATGATGGCGGGCCGTCGTGTAACCGCGGCAGGCATAGAAGGTCTCGGCCTGGGCCCGCGTCAGCGTACCATGCAGCTTGCCGTCCTTGAACACGACGCCGCCGACCGGTCCGTCGGCCAGGCCGGCATAGCTGACCGTCTCGCCGCTGTCGGTCAGCACCTCGAAGCGTTCGGTCGCCGCTTCCTCGGGAATGCCCCGGATGACGGTGCGGGCGTCGTTTTCCAGCGTGATCTTCAAGGTGGCCGGCGCAGTGTCCTGCGCCAGGGCAGGGGCGGTGCAGCAGAGGAGAAACAGCGTGGCGGTGGCGGTAAGTTGCATAATTGGCATCCCCAAAAAAGAAGGATTGTATAACTCATCCTTTTGGGGGAGGCCGGCCTGGCGCAAGGATGCTGCAAATGACGCCGGCCGCGGGACGTTCGCACGTCGCCACGGCCGGTGTGGTGTTCCAGGCAGCGCCTGGATGGACTTATCCCGTGCTTACGCCATCAGCAGCTTGCGGTTGGCGGCACCGGGCAGGGTACGCAGCACCTTGCCGACGGCCGCCGAGTAGGTCTTCGACTTCACCGTGTTGACATAGCGGTATTCGGCCCGCGTCTCGGTCGGCGTCACGGTCAGCACGACGAAGCCGCGCGAGGCCGTTTCCGCGTATTGCAGGGGGCCGATCAGCTGCTCCATGCCGCCCGCCACGAACAGCGGATCTTCTTTCGGGAAGTACTCCTCGAAGCCTGGCGAGGACACGGACGGCACGCCGATTTCCACGCCGACGGCGTTACCGGCCGCGTCCTGCAGGTCGCTGGCCCAGGCGTTGTGCGTGTCGCCGGCCAGCACCACCAGGTTCTTGTTCAGCGTTTTCGCCATCGTCAGCACCGTCTCGCGCGCGACCGGATAACCGTCCCACGCGTCGAGGTTGTACGGCACCGTCGGTCCGGCCAGCTGGGCGCGCTCGGCGTCGGTCAGCTGGCTTGGGTTGTCGCGCGCCTTGGCGGCCAGCGCCAGGTAGGCCGGGTAGCCGCCCGTCAGCACCATCGGTGCCGGCAGCTGCATGCGCGCCATCAGCACCTGCTGGCCCAGGAGCTGCCACGTCGCCGTCGACTTGCTCAACTGCCCTTGCAGCCACGTGACCTGCTCGGCGCCCATCAGCTGGCGCGTCGGGCTGGAGATGTCGGCGGTGAAGGCCGCCGTGTTGAATCCGCCGCCGCTGGCATAGCTGGCATAAGCCAGTTGCTTGTCGCGGCCGATCACGCGGGTGTCCAGCATGTGCAGCGACAGCAGGTTGCCGAAGTCGAAGGAACGGTAGATGCGGTCCGGCTTGGCCGCATCCGGCACGCGGATCGGCATCCATTCGTGGTAGGCCTGGATCGCCATCTGGCGCCGCGCCAGGAACAGCCCTTCGGTGGCCGGGTCGTGGTTCTGGGCGCCTTCGCGCCAGGTATCGTTGGCCAGTTCGTGGTCGTCCCACACGGCGATGAACGGCAGGCGCGCGTGCACGGCCTGCAGGTCCGGGTCGGTGCGGTACTGCTGGTAGCGGCGGCGGTAGTCGCTCAGCGTGACGATCTCGTTGGTCGGCTGCGACACGCGGCCCAGCGTGGCGGCATCGCCGGACGCATAGCCGTCGGCGGCGTATTCGTAGATGTAGTCGCCCAGGTGCAGGGCCACGTCGATGTCGTCGAACTTGGCGCAATCGGCATAGACGTTAAAGTAGCCGGTCGGGTAGTTCGAGCAGCTGAACACGGCCAGGCGGGCTTGCGCCACGCTGCCGGTAGCCAGCGTTTTCGTGCGGCCCGTCGGCGACGACACCTCGTGGGCGCGGAAGCGGTAGTAGTAGTTGCGGTTCGGCGCCAGGCCGGTGGCGTCGACCTTCACGGTGTAGTCCTTGGCGGCACCCGTGACGACGGTGCCCGACGCCACGGTGCGGGTGAAGGCGCTGTCCTCGGCGACGGTCCAGCCAACTTCCACGTCGTCGCTGCTGCTGCTCGTGACACGGGTCCACAGGATCACGCGGTCCGACAGCGGATCGCCGCTGGCGACGCCGTGCGCGAAGCTGACCTGGACGGTCGTGTTGGGACCGTCGCCACCGCAGGCCGTGAGCGGCATGGCGGAGACGGCGACGGTACCGAGGGAGAAGTTACGCAGGAACTTGCGACGCGAATTCGATTGGGTCATTACAGGGCCGTTGGCAGTAGTGAAGGACGCCGCATCTTAAAAGGCGTCTGTGACCCTCTGATGACATCACTGCAACGTGTGCGACGCCCTTGCGGTGATCCGCCAGCAAGCCGCCGTGAAGCGCACCTGGTCGCCGTCGACGAAGGGGGCGAACGCCGGGCGTATTGCCGCCAGCACGGCGTCGCGCGTGGCCGCATCCAACGTCGGCAGCATGCGCCCGACGATGCCCATCCGCGTGATGTAGCGCTCCAGTTCCACCGCCGGAAAGGCGCAGGGCACGTCGACCTGCACGATGGCGATATCGTCCCAGCCGCCGGCTTCGAGGATCGCATGCACGCGCGCCGCATCGGCAAAGGCGAACTGGCCCGGCTGGCCGGGAGCGGAGGGCGGCGGTAGAGCCAACAGCGGCGCGGCGGCACGCTCGGCGGCCGTCATGAACGGGTTGTCGGCGGCGGCGCGCCAGGCGAACAGGCACAGGGGCGCGCCGTCGCGGGCGGCCTGGCGCAGGTTGGCGAAGGCCGCCACGGGGTCGTCGAAGAACATCACGCCGAAGCGGGAAATCACGGCATCGAAGGCGGCCGGCGCGAACTGATGGCGCTGCGCGTCGGCCTGCAGGAATTCGGGCGTCAGGTCCTCGTCGCTTGCACGGCGCGCGGCCACGGCCAGCATCGGCGCCGAGATGTCGATGCCGGTGCAGTGGCCGGCCGGGCCGACCTGCCGCGCCGCCGCCAGGGTGGTGCTGCCCGTGCCGCAGCCGATGTCCAGCACCCGCTGGCCCGGCGCCAGGCCGGCCGCCAGCAGGGCCTCGAAAGGCTGGAAGATATGGTCGAGCAGGTCCTGCAGTTCGGCCCAGGCGTTGCCTGCGGTGCCGCCCCATAGGGTCGTTTGCGTGGTTTCAGTCGTCATCGGGCATTCCCTCGTTGGTGTGGAGGTGCTATCTTGGCACGTCAAGTGGACTTGAGGTCAAGCATGGCGATGCTCGATATCGGCGAGGTGGCACGGCAGGCCGGCGTGGCGCCGTCGACCTTGCGGTTTTATGAAGCGAAGGGATTGATCGCGTCCAGCGGCAGGCGCGGGCTGCGGCGCCTGTTCGACGAAGCCGTACTCGAACGGCTGGCGCTGATCGCGCTGGGGCGCGCGGCCGGCTTTACGCTGGACGAGATCGGCGCGATGTTCGGCGGCGACGGCAAGCTGGCACTGGACCGCGCCATGCTGGCGGACCGGGCCGATGAGCTGGACCGCACCATCCGGCGGCTGGGTGTCTTGCGCGACGGCCTGCGGCACGCGGCCGCATGTCCGGCCCCCAGCCACCTGGAATGCCCGACGTTTCGCCGCCTCATGGCGGCGGCGAATCGCCGGGCTGGAGGCGTTTAGTACCCCGCTTAGTACGAAGGCAGCTGGCCGTTGACGTAAGGGCGGCCCAGCAGTTCCATGGCATTGCGCAACTCGGCGCCGACAGCGTTCAGCCAGGCGCGCAGCGGCGATGGGGAGACGGTAGCGTAGGTCGTGGTGTTCATGGCGTTGTCCTTTGTTGGGAAGCGTATGCGATGTACACAGAATAGGGCTGCGCCAGATATAAATCCAATTTCGTGTTCGGATGGCGGCGATTCATCAGCGTGATAGCTGGACGGTGCGGCGATAATTCTATGCGGAAAGATATAGAGCCCGCTTATAAGGCCCCGCGTCCCCACGCATGACTGGGCTGCCATGCCCGGCAGGTGTGGCCGGAACGGGGGATTTCGGTGTATAAGTTGTGTATTGAACTACGCCAGGAGAAGGCCATGGAGAATCAACTGAAGGACTCGCTGCGCAACCTGCATGGCGCGCTGTCGAATGCCGGCCCGGTCGACGAAGAACTGCAGGACCTGCTGCGCCAGCTCGACGGCGACATCCACCAGCTGCTGGAACAGCGCGCGGCGGACGGCAGCGTCGACGAAGCCGGCAGCACGACCTACGGCCTGGCCGAGCGCACGCAGGAAATCTCGGCCCAGTTCGCGGCCAAGCATCCGGCGCTGGAGCCGACCTTGCGCGAATTGACGCGCATCCTGGGGAATATGGGGATTTGAGGAAAGCGCAGGCAGGCGGGGCATTTGTCCTGCTTGCCCGCCTGCCTGCGGCCGTCAGGGAAACGCCAGCACGGGCGGTTCCACACCGGCGAAATTGAAGTTCGGATGGCGCCGCGCGATCATGTCCTCGATCTCGACGATGCGGCGCACGGGCACGTCCACCATCATCAACACCTGGCCCTGCTCGATCCGGTCCGTGTACTGCTCCAGCTTCTTGTTCGGAATCGCGCAGCCGTTCATGCCCGAGGCCCACGCGCCGAACAGGGCGCCGCCCAATGCCATCAGCAGGATCATCCCCGTCGGCACCTCCAGCCCGTAAGGCTCGGCCAGCGCCAGCACGAAACCGACCAGGAAGCCGATGATGGCGCCCATGACGATGCCCACCTGGGCGCCGTGCACCAGGTCCGTTTTCAAGGCGAAACTGCAGCCGGGCATATCGTCCGGCAAAGTGCCCTCGCGGGCCATGAAGTGAATATGCCCTTCGTCGATCCGCGCCAGCAGCAGCTCGTCGAGCATGGTACGGGCGGAAGGAATGTCGGGCAGCAGGTAGTACAGACGACGTCGCATATGACCTCCTCTGGCGTCAGAAATTGGCTTGCATGTTTCGTTATAGTCCGTTCCGGCCGTAATGCAATCTGGACAGGACCTTATTTCTCGCAAGTTGCCAGTTGCAATACAAGTTATTGAAAAATAAAAGGATTTCATAGGAAATTGCGAGGCGGGGCGCGCGGACAGGGGCCAATTTTGGTACAATCCTGCCGATGAACTCCCCAGCAAACCTCTTTGCGACCGTCCCCAAGCGGTCTGCCCGCGCTGCCGTTGCGCCTTTCCTGCCCATGACCCGTGCCGAAATGGACAAGCTGGGCTGGGACGAGTGCGACGTCATCCTGATCACGGGCGATGCCTATATCGATCACCCCAGCTTCGGCATGGCCCTGGTGGGCCGGCTGCTGGAAGCGCAGGGCTACCGCGTGGGCATCATCAGCCAGCCGGACTGGCAGTCGGCCGAGCCGTTCCGCGCGCTGGGCAAGCCGCGCCTGTATTTCGGCGTCACGGCGGGCAATATGGATTCGATGGTGAACCGCTACACGTCGGACCGCAAGATCCGCTCGGACGACGCGTACACCGCCAACGGCGAGCCGAACAAGCGGCCGGACCGCGCCGTAACCGTGTATGCGCAGCGCGCCCGCGAAGCCTTCCCCGGCACGCCGATCGTCATCGGCAGCATCGAGGCCTCGCTGCGCCGCATCGCCCACTACGATTACTGGTCCGACAAGGTGCGCAAGTCCGTGCTGACCGATTCGAAGGCCGACCTGCTGATCTTCGGCAACGCCGAGCGCGCATTGGTCGACCTGACGCACCGCATGAACGCGGGCGAGGACATCAAGGCCATCCGCGACCTGCGCGGCACCGCCTTCATGGTGCCGCAGGGCTGGCTGCCGTCGGACGACTGGGGCGTGCACAACTCCACCCGCGTCGACGTGCCGGGCAAGATCGACGCCCACCCGGACCCGTATGCAATGGCCCAGGAGGACAAATCGGCCTGCGCCACCGACAACGCCAAGAGCGCGCCGGAAGTGATCAAGCCGATCCGCATCATGACGCGCGAGGAGCGCCAGGCCATGGCGCGCGAGAAGCACAGCAAGACCGTGGTGCGACTGCCGTCGTATGAAACCGTCAGCGCCGATCCGGTGATGTATGCGCACGCTTCGCGCGTGTTCCACCTGGAATCGAATCCCGGCAATGCGCGGGCCATGGTGCAGCAGCACGGCGAGCGCGACGTATGGATCAACCCGCCGCCCTTGCCGCTGGCCATGGACGAGATGGACGGCGTCTACGACATGAACTACGCCCGCGCGCCGCACCCCAGCTACGGCAATGCCCGCATTCCTGCGTGGGAAATGATCCGTTTCTCCGTCAATATCATGCGCGGCTGCTTCGGCGGCTGCACCTTCTGCTCGATCACCGAACACGAAGGCCGCATTATCCAGAGTCGCTCGGAGCCGTCGATCCTGCGCGAGATCGAACATATCCGCGACAAGACCAAGGGCTTCACGGGCACCATTTCCGACCTGGGCGGCCCGACGGCGAATATGTACCGCCTGGCCTGCAAGGACAAGGGCATCGAGGAATCGTGCCGCCGCCTTTCCTGCGTCTATCCGTCCATCTGCGTCAACCTGGGCACGGACCACAGCAAGCTGATCTCGCTGTACCGCAAGGCGCGCGCCATTCCCGGCGTGAAGAAGATCCTGATCAGTTCCGGCCTGCGCTACGACCTGGCCGTGCGCTCGCCCGAGTACGTGAAGGAGCTCGTCACGCACCACGTGGGTGGTCTGCTGAAGATCGCGCCGGAGCACACGGAAGCGAACGTGCTGAACAAGATGATGAAGCCCGGCATCGGCGCCTACGACGAGTTCAAGGCCATGTTCGAGAAGTTCTCGCTGGAAGCGGGCAAGAAGCAGTACCTGATTCCGTATTTCATCGCGGCTCACCCGGGCACGACGGACGAGGACATGCTGAACCTGGCCCTGTGGCTGAAGAAGAACAACTTCCGCCTGGACCAGGTGCAGACCTTCATGCCGACGCCAATGGCGATGGCGACGACGATGTACCACTCGCGCAAGAACCCCTTGAAAAAGGTGACGGCGGACTCCGAAGTGGTGGAAACGCCCCGCAGCGGCAAGATCCGCAAGGCGCACAAGGCCTTCCTGCGTTATTACGATCCGGAAAACTGGCCGATCCTGCGCGAGACCTTGCAGCGCATGGGCCGGGGCGACCTGATCGGCAATGGCGAGAAGCACCTGATTCCGGCCTGGAGCGCGGGCGAGGAGCATATGAAGGCGGCGCCGGAAGGCAAGCGTGCCATGCCGACCCTGGCGCCGGGTGCGCGGCCGCGCGCCGCCGCCGGTGCCACGGCCGGCCGTCCCGTGGCCGCACCGCGCGGTGCCCGCCCGAACGCGCTGACCGGTTCGCTGACGGCGCGCGAGACCATCGAAACGAAGGTGCGTCCATCGATCCTCGATACCATCAAGGTCAAGCCGAAAGCGGCGCCGGCCAAGAGCGCCGGCAAGCCGGCCAGGGCCGGCCGCAAATAGCCGGTTCTTGATCGACCCTCTGCACGCCGCCGGCGCCGTCGGCGGTGTGCATGATGCTTGCAAGCCACAAGCGCCGCTGCCCAGCCTTGGAAGGCAGTACAATCGGATCATGCCGGCCTTTCCCCACCTCCCGTTTCCATAACTGACGTGCACGCCATCCTGGTCGCATTCCTGCAGGGCCGCAGGCTGCTACTGGCGGCGGCAGGCGTGTTCCTGCTGTGTGGCAGTGCGGTGGCCACGCCGCAGCGCGACCCCGTCGTGCTGCAACTGAAGCATACGCACCAGTTCCAGTTTGCCGGCTACTATGCCGCGCTGGAAAAAGGCTACTACCGCGATGCGGGGCTGGACGTGACGATCCGCGAAGGCAGCGACGGCGACGCGCCGGAGCGGGCCGTGCTGTCGGGCGAGGCCCAGTTCGGCACGGGCAGCAGTACCTTGTTGCTGTCGCGCCTGGCAGGCCGGCCCCTGGTGGTGCTGGCTGTCGTGTTCCAGCACTCGCCGTATGCGCTGGCGATGCGCCAGCAGGGCGCCGCGCCGGACCTGCGCGCCCTGATCGGCAAACGCATCATGCTGGGGCCGCGGGCCGACCGCCTGAACATGGCCGACGAGCTGGTGGCTTACCTGAGGCGGGAAGGCATCGAGCCCGAGCGGCTCGAACGAGTCGAGCACAGCTACAATCCGAACGACCTGATCAGCGGCCGGGTCGACGCCATGTCGATCTACACCACCAACGAGCCGGACTACCTGGACCGCGCCCGCTTCCCCTACGATATCTACTCGCCGCGCGCGGCCGGCATCGATTTCTACGGCGACAACCTGTTCACCAGCGAGCACGAGCTCGCCAGCAATCCGGACCGGGTCAAGGCTTTCCGTACAGCCAGCATGCGCGGCTGGCAATACGCGATGAGCCACCAGGAGGAAATGGCGGACCTGATCCTGGCCAAGTACACCCGCAAGCACGACCGCCAGCACCTGCTGTACGAAGCGCGCCAGATGGTGCCGCTGGTGCAGCCTGTGCTGGTGGAAGTGGGCTATATGAATCCGGACCGGTGGCAGCATATCGCCGATGTCTACACGGACCTGGGCCAGTTGCCGCGCGGTGCCTCGTTCAACGGTTTCCTGTACAACACGGACAGCGCACCCAACCTGGTCTGGCTGTACCGCATCCTGGGCGTGGCGGCGGCGCTGCTGCTGCTGGGCGCGGGCGTGCACGTGGCGCTGCTGGCACGCGAACGGGGGCGCGCCGCGGAAGCGATCCGTACGGGCGAGGAACGCTTCCGTACGATGTTCGAGGCGGCGCCGATGGGCATCGCGCTGATCGATCCGGTGTCGGGCACGTTTTCCGACACCAATCCCCGCTGGCTGGACATCACGGGACGCACTGCCGCGCAGCTGACGCAGTGTTCGTGGCGCGACATCGTCCACCCGGACGACCTGCCGGCCTGCGCCGTGCAGATGCAGCGGCTGCAGGAGCGCGAGATCACGGGTTTTCGCAATACCAACAGGCTGATCCGGGGCGACGGCTCCATTGTGTGGGTCGAGGCCTCGGTCGTGCCGCTCGATGCCGACAAGCCCGGCCAGCGCGTGAAGCTGTGCATGATCGAGGACGTGACGGACCAGAAGGAAACGGAAGCGCTGATCTGGCAGCAGGCCAACTTCGATCCGCTGACGCAGCTGCCGAACCGCCGCATGTTCCTCGACCGCCTGCAGCAGGATATCGTCAAGAGCCGGCGCGACGGCAGCCGCATCGCCATCCTGTTCATCGACCTGGACCACTTCAAGGAAGTCAACGACACCTTGGGCCACCACCAGGGCGACGTGCTGCTGGTCGACGCGGCGCGGCGCATCGGCGCCTGCGTGCGCGAATCGGACACGGTGGCGCGCCTGGGCGGCGACGAGTTCACCGTCATCCTGCCCCAGTTGCAGGATGCAGAGCGGGTGGAAACCATTGCCCAGAATATCCTCGACAGCCTGCTCGCGCCGTTTACCCTGGAGGGGGAGCAGGCCTTCATTTCCGCCAGCATCGGCATCACCCTGTATCCGGACGACGCCGGCAGCGTCGAGGACCTGCTGAAACATGCGGACCAGGCCATGTACGCGGCCAAGGGGGCCGGGCGCAACCGCTTCAGCTATTTCACCCCGGCGCTGCAGGTGGCGGCGCTGCACCGGATGCGCCTGACCAATGACTTGCGCAGTGCCATCAAGGGCGAGCAGCTGAAACTGTACTTCCAGCCCATCGTGCACCTGGGCACGGGTGCGATCCACAAGGCCGAAGCATTGCTGCGGTGGGAACACCCCCAGCGCGGCCTCGTCAGCCCGCTGGAATTCATCCCGCTGGCCGAATCGAGCGGCCTGATCGTCGATATCGGCCAGTGGGTCTTCAACGAATCGCTGCGCTGGGTGCAGCGCTGGCGCCGCGATGTGCATGCGCAATTCCAGGTCAGCCTGAACCAGTCGCCCGTGGAGTTCCAGCGCGAAGGGGGCAGCTACGACGTCTGGCTGCGCGCGTTGCGCCAGCTCGGCGTGCCCGGCCAGGCCATCGTCGTGGAAATCACGGAAGGCCTGCTGCTCGACGCCAGCACGATGGTGTCGGACAAGCTGCTGCAGCTGCGCGATGCCGGCATCCAGGTGGCGCTGGACGACTTCGGCACGGGCTATTCGTCCTTGTCCTACCTGAACAAGTTCGACATCGATTACCTGAAGATCGACCGCAGCTTCACCCGCAACCTGGCCCCGGATTCGAGCGACATGGCCTTGTCCGAAGCCATTATCGTCATGGCGCACAAGTTGGGGCTGGACGTGATCGCCGAAGGCGTGGAAACGACCGAACAGCGCGACTTGCTGGCCGCGGCCGGCTGCGACTACGGCCAGGGCTATCTTTTTGCACGGCCGATGCCGGCCGACCAGTTCGATGCGCTGCTGCTGGCGCAACGGGCCGCTGCCACGGTGCTGTGAGCGCATCCGGCGCCGGATCAGGCGGATCGTACTTGTCTAAAAAGCACTTTTGGGTTGTAATGTCGGGTCAGGCATAACACATTGCCAGTATCTCCCGAGGTCTTTTCCTGTCCGTGCCGACCGAGCAGCTTATCGCAGCGCGCATCAATGCGTCCCACTCCCCTCATCTACCCAGCAGCAAACCTCATCTGCGCCATCGCCGCCTTCGCCATGACCGACCGCTTCGTCGGCGAGGCGGCGGCGGGGTTGGTGTTTTGGGTGACGGCTGCGCTGGCGCTATGCGTCGGTGCGCTGCAAATCGTGCTTGCGCAGCGTGCGAAGACGCAGCTGCTGTATCAGTTGCTCGCGTCGGCTTCTGCGGGTCTTTCGCTGATCTTTTTCCTGATGGCGATGTTCTGCCCGATCTTCCTGATCGAGGAAATCAGCGCCGCACGGAAGTTGGCCGTGGCGGGCGGAGGACTTGCCTTGATTGCGGCAGACGCCGTCCATGGAATTCGACAGGCGAGGGCAGCATGGGCGCAGTCCGGTGACGCGAGCTTCGACAAGCACTACAACGCCACCACCAACCAGCTGGACTGGGACATGGCCGTCAGGCCGCTCGGCATCAAGCATGATCTATATGTTCCCGGACTGCCGGAGGCGGCCCAGCCGCTGTTGGCGGTCGCGCTGCTGGTTTTTATGCTGGTCGGGGCCGGCATTACCGATATCCGTCCGGATGCAGGCATCGTCATCTGGGCTGTCGCGATGTTTGCCATCACGGCGTTTTTCGTCCAGGTGCTCGCCAAGCAGGCCGTGCTGATTCGGCGCCTGGTGGCATTCGAAACGCGCATCGGCCGCCCGGTTGCCCATCAGCCCAAGCTGGGCATGTATCGTCGCGCGCGCAAGACCAAGCGCAAAACGCGGCGAAAATAGACAGGCTGCCGGTAGCGATGCCAAGGCATCGCGGATTCTGGCAGCCAGAAACGTCCGCAGACACGGTGGCCCGAGTGGTCACGGCGCTGCATGCCGGACGACTTCATATCACTCAGTCAACATTCACGTTTCGGCAGGAACGGGGATAATAACGGTCTCGCTATCGTCTCCGATAGTCAAACTCAATTGACATCATCGGAACAATCAATTTTTCAAATAGCTGAGAACTCGCTAAACTGATGTCTCTTGATTCACCAACCTCACGAGGAAAACACAAATGTCTCTGATCAACACCCAAGTAAAACCGTTCAAGGCCACCGCTTACCACGCAGGCAAGTTCGTTGAACTGAGCGAAGAGTCCCTGAAGGGCAAGTGGTCGGTCTTCGTGTTCTACCCAGCCGACTTCACGTTCGTGTGCCCAACCGAACTGGAAGACCTGGCCGACAACTACGCAGAATTCTCGAAGCTGGGCGTGGAAGTGTACGGTATCTCGACCGACACCCACTTCGCTCACAAGGCATGGCACGACACGTCGGACGCCATCAAGAAAGTGAACTACCCGCTGATCGGCGACCCAACCGGCCTGCTGTCGCGTAACTTCCAGGTCATGATCGAAGAAGAAGGCCTGGCACTGCGCGGCACCTTCGTCATCAATCCAGAAGGCTTCATCAAAGTGCTGGAAGTCCATGACAACGGTATCGGCCGTGACGCATCGGAACTGCTGCGCAAAGTGAAGGCTGCCCAGTACGTCGCTTCCCACCCAGGCGAAGTGTGCCCAGCCAAGTGGTCCGAAGGCGCTGCCACCCTGACCCCATCGCTGGACCTGGTCGGCAAGATCTAAGCAGACCGCAGTAAATCAGTAGTGCACGCTGCCGGGCATGTGTCCGGCAGCGAATAACGAAAGGAAGAATGTCATGCTGGATGCAAATCTCAAAACCCAACTGAAAGCCTATCTGGAAAAAGTGGTGCAGCCGATTGAGATCGTCGCATCGCTGGATGACTCCGCCAAAGCGCGGGAAATGAACGAACTGCTCCGCGATATCGAAGCGTTGAGCGACAAGATTACCGTTATCGAGGACAACGCCGCCAATGTGCGCAAGCCGTCGTTCTCGATCAACCGTGCCGGCAGCGACGTCGGCGTGCGTTTCGCCGGCATCCCGATGGGCCATGAGTTCACCTCGCTGGTGCTGGCCCTGCTGCAGGTGGGCGGCCACACGATCAAGCTGGACGAAGCCGTGATCGAACAGATCCGCAACCTCGACGGCGATTACGAATTCGAGACCTTCATCTCGCTGTCCTGCCATAACTGCCCGGAGGTGGTGCAGGCGCTGAACGCGATGTCGGTGATTAACCCGCGCATCAAGGTCACCACGATCGATGGCGGCGTGTTCCAGAAAGAAGTCGAAGAGCGCCAGATCATGGCGGTACCGATGATGTTCCTGAACGGCCAGCATTTCGGTCAGGGCCGTACCAATGTGGAAGAAATCCTGGCCAAGCTGGACACCAATGCCGGTGCCCGCCAGGCAGCTGAACTGAACAAGAAAGACGTGTTCGACGTGCTAATCGTCGGCGGTGGCCCTGCCGGCGCGGCGTCGGCCATCTACGCGGCCCGCAAAGGCATCAACACCGGCGTGCTGGCCGAGCGTTTCGGCGGCCAGGTGCTCGATACCTTGGCGATCGAGAACTTCGTGTCGATCAAGGAAACGGATGGCCCGAAATTCGCCGTCGCTCTGGAGCAGCACGTCAAGGAATACGAAGTCGACATCATGAATACCCAGCGTGCCGTCAAGCTGGTGCCGGGCAAGATTTCGGAAGTGCACACCGCCACCGGTGCCGTGCTGAAGGCCAAGACGGTGATCCTGTCGACGGGTGCCCGCTGGCGCGAAATCAATGTGCCGGGCGAGAAGGAATACCGCAACCACGGCGTGGCGTATTGCCCGCACTGCGATGGCCCCCTGTTCAAGGGCAAGCGCGTGTCGGTGATCGGTGGCGGTAACTCCGGCGTGGAAGCGGCGATCGACCTGGCCGGTATCGTCCAGCACGTCACGCTGATCGAGTTCGGCAACGAACTGCGCGCCGACGCCGTGCTGCAGCGCAAGCTGCGCTCGCTGCCGAACGTCAAGGTGATCCTGTCGGCCCAGACCACCGAGATCCACGGCGACGGCAAGAAGGTCGACGGCCTGTCGTACAAGGATCGCGGCACCGGCGAGACCCACCGGGTCGACCTGGAAGGCGTGTTCGTGCAGATCGGCCTGGTGCCGAACACGGAGTGGCTGAAAGGCACCGTGGCCCTGTCCAAGCATGGCGAGATCGAGATCGATCCACGCGGCCAGACCTCGGTCCCGGGCATCTTCGCCGCCGGCGACGTGACGACCGTGCCATACAAGCAGATCGTCATCGCCGTGGGCGAGGGCGCCAAGGCAGCCCTGTCGGCCTTCGACCACCTGATCCGCTCCGGCGACGATGAAGTGGAAGTCGAGCAGGAAAAGATCGCCGCCGCGGCATAAGCAATACTGCAGCAAAACGAACGGGAGCCTCGGCTCCCGTTTTTTATTGCCCAGAAAATGGGGACAGACCCCATTTTTATGGAAACATTGCCCGGAAAATGGGGTACGTCCCCATTTTTGCAGCAATTATTTGAGGTCGATGCTGGCCTGCTTGACGCGCAGCGATTGGGCGTAACGGTGCCGGGCCTGCAGGCGCGTGTCGGTGATCAGCACGCCCAGCGTTTCGCCGATCACCATCGTCACGCCCAGCAGGGGCAGCACCAGCATCAGGCCCGTCACGCCAGCCAGCGCGCCGCCGATGAAGATCATCAGGACGGTGACGAGCGGGTGGATGCGCAGGCTGCGGCCCAGCGTCAGCGGCATGAAGATGAAGTCGTCCAGCAGGCGCGCGGCGATGAAGACGAAGATGGCGCTGTAGGCCATCATATTGTTGTCCGGCGCGTCGGCCGACGCCACCAGCACCACCAGCAGGCAGCCGACGATGGAGCCGACATACGGCACCCATGCCAGCACGGCTGCCAGGAAGCCCAGCAGCAGTGCCGACTGCAGGCCGATGGCCCACAGCCCGATCGACAGCACGACCGTGTCGATGATGGTCAGTTTCAGCATGCCGTGGAAATAGCGGCGCGCCGTCTGGTCCACTTCGTGCAGCAGGTACAGGGTTTTCTCGAAGAAGGCGTTCGGCACGGCGCGCGCCAGGAAGCGCTTGAAGCGGCGGCCGTCGCGCAGGAAGAAGAAGGTCAGGAACGGTGCCAGCAGCATCGACGGCACCCAGGCGGCGACGGCCACCAGCACATCCGTCAGGTGACGCTCGACGAAGCCGCGCGTGTAGTCGGCCAGGCTGGCATCGACGGAATCGACCAGGTGGGCCGGCTGCAGGAAGGGGAACTGTTGTTCCAGCGCGCCCATCATATTGCGCAGGAAGCGCATGCCGGCGGCCAGGTAGCGGCTGGGCATTTCGTGCCACGCCGTCGATGGGGCAGGAATCCAGGCCACGGCCGCCAGCACGGCCAGCAGCACGAACAGCAGGAAGCCGAAGCCGACGATCAGGGCCGCCGTATTGCGCGAATACCCCATGCGCAGCAAGCGCTGCATGGGCGAGAGCAGCATGTAATACAGGATGATGCCGAGCAGGAAGGGAATCGACAGCCACAGCACCTGCTGCATCAGGAACAGCAGCACGCAAGTGGCGGCAACGATGCCGCACCAGACGATGGGGCCGGAGTGCTGCTGCTCCGTCATCATAGCGCTCCGACCTGCGGACGGTCCGGGTTCATCGCCGCGCGCAGCATGCTGGCGATATGGCGGGCCAGCGCCAGCGAGATCTTGTAGCCGATCACGGCATCGGTCTCCATCAGGCCCATGAAGTCGGCCCGGAAGAACACGGCCAGCTCGCAGTTGTCCCACGCGCGCGCCTGGGCGTTGCGCGGCGAGTTGTCCAGCAATGCCAGGTCGCCGAAGAAGGCGCCGGGCGACAGTTCCGTCAGGATTTCCGGCGCGCCATTGATGGTGCGGCTGATCTGCACATGGCCAGCCGTGACCAGGTACAGGGCTTGGCCCTCCTCGCCTTCGTCGAAGATGATTTCGCCGGCCAGGTAGCGCCTTTCATGCATCAGGCCGTCAACGATCTTCAGCTCCAGCGGCGTCAGGGTATTGAGCAGGGCGGTTTCGCGCAGCCGGTGCAGGCGCGGCGATAGGGTAGGGGATTTCAGAAAACCAAAGATCACGGGGACTCCGAGCGGACAACAAATGGATGCATTGTCATTGTCGCTGGTTTTGTGCGTGGTGGGGCGGTGTGTGTGGGGTGTGTGGGGGGTGTTGTGTGGTGAATACGGTCGGAGTTGGCTGCTTGAGGTTGTTGCTGGTTTTTTGCGCTCGGAAGTTTTTGCGTTTGTTGGGGCAGCGTTGGTGCGGGCACAGTCCTGCAGCTCTTGCGTCTGGGTGAGTTGGCTTCGGAACCGCATCTGCTAATGCTGGCAAAAAACCGGGGACAGTCCCCATGCGGGGACAGTCCCCGGCTGCTCAGCCGCACTCTCCGCAGGGAGAGTGCTCTGCTGCGCCAATAGAAAAAGGCCCGACGAATCGGGCCTTTTTCAGGTATTGGCGGAGCGGACGGGACTCGCCCGCGTACCGCGGGCCGCGGTTTCGCTTGCAAGCGAAACCCTTCAAGTCCCGCCGCACTCTCCGCAGGGAGAGTGCTCCGCTGCGCCAATAGAAAAAGGCCCGACGAATCGGGCCTTTTTCAGGTATTGGCGGAGCGGACGGGACTCGAACCCGCGACCCCCGGCGTGACAGGCCGGTATTCTAACCAACTGAACTACCGCTCCATTTTCTGTTTCGCTGTGAAGCGGCACAAAAAATACAACAAACTGCTTGAAAACAGCCTCAGGCTATTTTCTGAAATCCTGGCGGAGCGGACGGGACTCGAACCCGCGACCCCCGGCGTGACAGGCCGGTATTCTAACCAACTGAACTACCGCTCCAGGTCTTCATGAAGTTCGTGGTGGGCGCTGAGAGGCTCGAACTCCCGACCTAATCCTTGTAAGGGATCCGCTCTACCAACTGAGCTAAGCGCCCAAATCACCAGCTTCGAACTTCGAACGTTTGTCACAACGTTCAGAAGAGGCCGTATTCTACTGCGCGGTTTCTCGGTTCTGCAAGGGCTTTTAATCAAAATCGCGGATTTTTTGCGAACGAGTTCGCTTCAACTGCTACGCTGCGGTAATCGAGTTCATCCCTCATTTCGCCATGCCCGAAGACCGCGACGACGTACTTTATGCCAGGGTCAGCCGCCGGCTGCTGCCCTTCCTGTTTCTCTGCTACGTGGCAGCCTACCTGGACCGGGTCAACGTCGGCTTCGCCAAGCTGCAGATGCAGGCAGACCTGGCCTTGTCCGACACCGTCTACGGCATCGGCGCCGGCATCTTCTTCGTCGGCTACTTCCTGTTCGAGGTGCCGTCGAACCTGCTGCTCGAGAAGGTCGGGGCGCGGCGCTGGATCGCCCGCATCATGGTCAGCTGGGGCATCGTCTCGGCCGCCACGATGTTCGCCACCGGCCCGCTCAGCTTCTACGCGCTGCGCTTCCTGCTCGGCGTGGCCGAGGCCGGCTTCTTTCCCGGTGTCGTGCTGTACCTGACCTACTGGTACCCCGCGCGCCGCCGTGCCCGCATCGTTGCGCTGTTCATGAGCGGGGTGGCCGTGGCCGGCGTGCTGGGCGGTCCCTTGTCCGGCTGGATCATGGGCCACTTCGCCGGCAGCGGTGGCCTGGCCGGTTGGCAATGGCTGTTCCTGCTAGAAGGGGTGCCGTCCGTCGTGCTCGGGATCTGGACCTGGTTCTACCTGGACGACGGCATCCGCAGCGCACGCTGGCTGCCTGATGCGGACAAGGCCGTGCTGGAACGGGCACTGGCGCAGGACGCCGCCACCCAGGCGCGGCTGCCGCTGCGGGCCGTGTTCACCAGCGCGCGCGTGTGGCAGCTGGCGCTGGTCTACTTCCTGTTCGTGATGGGACTGTACGGCGTCAGCTTCTGGCTGCCCCAGCTGGTCAAGAACAGCGGCGTCGCCGACGTGGCCAGAATCGGCCTGTTGACGGCCATTCCGTACGGCGTCGCCGCCGTCGTCATGGTGCTGGCGGCGCGGCATTCGGACCGCCGCGGCGAACGGCGCTGGCATGCGGCCCTGGCCGGTTGCGCCGGCGCGGCCGGCCTCGTCGTCTCCGTGCTGTATGCGGACAATACCGTCATCGCGCTGGCTGCCTTGTCGCTGGCCACGGCCGGCATCCTGACCACGTTTCCGATCTTCTGGAGCCTGCCCACGGCCCTGCTGGGCGGCACGGCCGCCGCCGCCGGCATCGCCCTGATCAATTCGGTCGGCAACCTGGCCGGCTTCGCCAGCCCCTACCTGGTGGGCGCGATCCGCGACGCCACCGGCAGCACGGCGGCCGGCATGTCGCTGCTGGCGGCCAGCCTGGTCGCGGGCGCCTTGCTGGTGCTGCGCACGCCACGTTAGGAAAATTCGGGGACAGTCCCCGAATTTTCTGATGACGTGGGAGGTAATCGCCAGCGGCCGGCCGGCGCCGGAGAATGGTTTCGTCGGCTTCGACACCAACCATTCACCGAGAGGCTCATCATGGACAACGCACACACCATCGCCGAACAATACATCGCCGCCTGGAACGAACGCGACGCCGCCGCGCGCCGCGCCCGGGTGGCCGGCATCTTCACGCTCGACGCCACCTACCGCGATCCGATGATGGCAGGGGAAGGGCATGGCGGCATCGACACGATGATCGCCGCAGCCCAGGCCCATTTCCCCGGCCACGTGTTCGCGCTGCACGGCACGCCGCAGGGCCACCACGACGTGCTGCGCTTCTCGTGGCGCCTGGCCGGGCCGGACGGGGCGGCCGTGGCGCAGGGCACGGATGTCGCCCAGCTGGGCGGCGACGGCCGGCTGGCCAGCGTGGCCGGTTTCCTCGACAATGCCTGAACGACCCGACAAGGAGCTGGCATGGACACGGCGGCGCGCGACCACTACTTCAGCGATTTCTCCCAGGCCCTGCGCTACTGGCGCGGCAAGCGGGGCCTGAGCCAGCTGGCCCTGTCGCTGGAGGCGCAGGTGTCGCAGCGACACCTGAGCTTCCTGGAAAGCGGCCGCGCCCAGCCCAGCCGGGAACTGATCCTGAAACTGGGTCTCGTGCTGGATGTGCCGCTGCGCCAGCGTAACGCCATGCTGCTGGCGGCCGGTTTCGCGCCGGCCTACCAGGAGCGCGACTTGTCCGATCCGGAACTGGCTGCCGTGCGCCAGGCGCTGGAATTCATGCTGGCGCAAGCGGCGCCGTATCCTGCCCTGGTGGTGGACCGCCTGTGGAACCTGGTGATGGCCAACGAGCCGGCGGCGGCGCTGATGCGCTTCCTGCTGGACATGCCGGCCCATGCGCCGATTCCGCGCGACGGCTCCGTCAATGTCATCCGGCTGACCCTGGAAGCGCTGCGGCCCTGCATCGTCAACTGGGAGGAGGTGGCGGCCGACCAGCTGTTATGGCTGCAGCGCGAGGCCATGAGCGACGGTCCCGGCAGCGAAGCGACCGCGCTGCTGCGCGAGTTGTCGGTACTGCCCGGCATGGCGGCGGCAATGGGCACGCCGAACCTGGAGCGCCGTGCCCTGCCGTTCCTGCCGGTGCGCTTCCGCAAGGGGGAAACGGAACTGAACCTGTTCACGACCATCGCCACCCTGGGCACGCCGCACGACGTCACCGTGCACGAGCTGCGCATCGAGTCGTTTTTCCCGGCCGACGAGGCCAGTGCCGCGTGGTTCCGCGGGCGGGCGGCCTAGCATTGTCCTGGAGCGTGCGTTAAAACTCTTCCCACTCGTCGCCTTGCGGTGCTTTCGCGGCCGGCTTGACGGGCGGTGGCGTGGTGCCACGCCGCTCGGGCGCGACGGGCTTGGCGGCCTTCGGCTTGGCCAGTTGCAGCGGTGCCGCCGACGGGGTTGGCGTTACCACGGGCGCGGTTGGCGGAATGACCGGGCGCGTATTGTCGATGCGGAAGACGGCAATCGCCACGGCCAGCCGCTCGGCCTGTTCGCGCAGGCTGGCCGCTGCGGCCGCCGCCTCTTCCACCAGCGCGGCATTCTGCTGCGTGGTGTTGTCCATCGATACGATGGTGGTGTTGATCTGCTCGATGCCGGCGCTCTGTTCCTGACTGGCCGAGGCGATCTCGTTCATGATGGCGGCGACCTGCTGCACCGAGGCAACGATGCGGCCCATGGTGGCGCCCGCTTCATCGACGAGGCGCCCGCCCGCTTCCACTTTTTCCACCGAGTCGTTGATCAGTTCCTTGATCTCGCGCGCGGCCGTGGCCGACCGCTGCGCCAGGTTGCGCACCTCGCTGGCGACGACGGCGAAGCCGCGCCCCTGTTCGCCCGCGCGCGCCGCTTCGACGGCGGCATTCAGGGCCAGGATATTGGTCTGGAAGGCGATACCGTCGATGACGCCGATGATGTCGACGATCTTGCCCGAGCTTTCCTTGATCGAGCCCATGGTTTGCACCACCTGGCTGACCACCTGGCCGCCTTGGTTCGCATGGGTGGCGGCCGACGTGACGAGCACGTTGGCCTGGCGTGCATTGTCGGCATTCTGGCGCACGGTGGACGTCAGCTCCTCCATAGACGAGGCCGTTTCTTCCAGGCTGGCCGCCTGCTGCTCGGTGCGGCCGGACAAGTCCATATTGCCGGTGGCGATTTCCGCCGATGCCGTGTTGATGGTGTCCGTGCTGTCGCGCACGGCGCGCACCGTGCGCGACAGGCCGTGCACCATTTCCTGCAGCGCCGCCAGCAGCCGGCCCGTTTCATCCTTGCGGCTCGTATCGATGGTGGTGGTCAGGTCGCCCGAGGCCACCGTTTCGGCCACGTGCACGGCGTCGAGGATGGGCACCGTCACGGAGCGGGTGATCAGGTAGCCGGCGCCGACCGAGACCAGGGTAGCCACGATCAGCAGCGCGATCATCAAGGTGGTGGCGGAGCTGGCCGCGTCGCGGGTGGCTTTGCCGTCCGCGTCCATCATTTCGCGCTGGTCCTTCAGCAGCACGTCGAGCTTGCCGAAATAGGCGTTCTGGGCCGGGACGACAGTAGCGAACAGGGCCTGGATGGCGCCTTCGCGGTCGCCGCCCTTGGCCTGCGCGACGGCCTTGTCGCGCAACTCCCGGTACGTAGCGAAGGCGGCGCTCTGGTCGGCCAACTGCTGCCTGGTCCGCTCCTGCACGATGATCTTCGCCAGCTCCTGTGCTTTTTCGGTGCCGATGCGGTCGGCATCGGCCAGACCCTCCAGGAACTTCGCGCTGGCGGCCGGATCGGGCGCCAGCATGAAGTTGCGCACCGCCTGGGCGCCCCGGTTGGCATAGCTGCGCATGTCGTTGACCAGCGAAATCTTTGCATAGCGGTCGTCGACGATTTTTTCCGCCAGGTCGTCCATCTGCTGCACGCGGCTGATGCCGATCAGCGACATGATCAGCATGATCAGGATGGTCAACGCGAACCCCAGCGCCAGGCGCGCACCGATTTTCATATTGGACAGGTTCACGTTGCGTTCCCTTTTCAGATGATGGTCAGAAGGAGTGACGGACTCCCAGGCCGTAGCTCATGGCGGTCGGCAGGCCCGTGATGCGGTCGCCCATCGCCACCGAATACAGGTCGGTGCGCTTCGACAGGCGATAGTCGTAGCCCAGCGACGCGGTGCGGCGCGAACGCTGCGCGCCGAACACGGTGCCGCTGCGGCGCGTATCGGCCACATCGAACAGGATCGCGCCGGGACCAGCGGGAATGGCGAAACCGGCACTGGCGGTGCGGTCGCGCAAGCCTTCCACGTCGCCCACGTCGCTGACGGTGCGCTGCCACGTGCCGTACAGCTTGATCACGTTGAAATCATAGCTGGCTCCCAAAAACCAGGCGCGCTGTTCGTCGAGCGAGGCATAGTTCACCGGCGCGCGGGTGGGGTCGATGATGGCGCCACCCGGATTCGGGTTGCTGTCGCGCACGCGGTGGACGAAGGCGCTCAGGGCCAGCTTGTCCTTGCTGTACAGGGCGCTGATGGCGACGTTGTTCTTGTCCGAATCGCCCGCCTTCTCGCCGGCCTGGTAGTGCACGCTGGCGCGCAGGCCGTTCCAGCCGGGCGTCGTGTACACCACGTGATTGCTCCAGCCGCTGTCGCCGGCATTGGTCGGGGCCCAGGTGCGCGCGCCGAACTGGCCCGTGGGCACGTAGGAGTGCAGCACCAGCGGCGAGAACGTGAACGAGTCGCCGAAGGGATTGAACAGGATATTGGGCAGGAAGCTGGGGGCCGACGCGCGGCCCAGCTGGATGCGGCCGAAGTCGCCGGCCAGGGCGACGTTGGCATCGCGCGAGAACATATTGTCACCGGCGAAGCGGCCCGAGGCGCCCGTGTCCGTCTGGAAGAAGCCCGTCAGGTAGAACTCGGCGCGCAGGCCGCCGCCCAGATCCTCGGACCCCTTGAAGCCGAACCACGACGTCGTCATGCCGCCACTGCCCAGCACGGTGGTGTGCTGCCGGTCGCCGCTGTTTTTCAGCGAGCCGGCAAAAGCGTCGACGCCGCCCATGACGGTGACGTTGGATTGGGCCGACACGGGCGCGCAAACGACAGCACCCAGCAGCAGCGAAACCAGGGTCGAAACCCGGCAAGTTGAGCGTAATTTTGTCATGACATAAACAGTGGTTGAAAAAATTCATGGTACGCCCACTTGATACCGGCGTAGTAGTAATCCCTGCCAAAACCTGTGTTGTTGTTGCAAAAAAGCGATCAAATCCCGGGAGGAAAATTTGCTGCATCGCGGCGCGGAATGGCTGGCGCTGCTTGTTGATTACTGGATATAATTACAGTATCCCCGCCGTGCCATTTCACTTATGTCCCAGCTGCCGCAGCGCCGCATTGCCCACCTCGACATGGATGCGTTCTACGCCTCCGTGGAGCTGCTGCGCTATCCGGAATTGCGCGGCACGCCAGTGGTGATCGGCGGCAGGTCCAACCACCAGCCCGTGCTGCGCGCGGACGGCACGCGCGAATTTTCCCTGCTGCGCGATTATGCGGGAAGAGGCGTCGTCACCACGTCCACGTACGAAGCGCGCGCGCTCGGCGTGTTTTCCGCGATGGGCATGATGAAGGCGGCGGCGCTGGCGCCGGACGCCGTGCTGCTGCCCACCGACTTCGATTCCTACCGCCGCTATTCGCGCCTGTTCAAGGCCGCCGTCGCCGCCATCGCCCCCCATATCGAAGACCGCGGCATCGACGAGATCTACATCGACCTGTCCGACCATCCGGACGAAACGCGCGTGCTGGCCCAGCGCATCAAGGATGCCGTGCGCGACGCGACGGGCCTGTCCTGTTCGATCGGCGTGGCACCGAACAAGTTGCTGGCGAAGATATGCTCGGACCTGGAAAAACCGAACGGGCTGACGGTGGTGTCGCTGGACGATGTGCCGACGCGGATCTGGCCGCTGCCGGTGCGTAAGGTCAACGGCATCGGCCCGAAAGCCAGTGCCCGGTTGATCTCCTTGGGCATCGAGACGGTGGGGCAACTGGCGGCAGCGCAACCGACCTTGCTGCAGGAGCATTTCGGCCTGAACACGGCCCAGTGGCTGCGCGACGTCTCGCACGGCCATGACAACCGGGCCGTCGTCACCAGTTCCGAACCGAAAGGCATCAGCCGCGAGACGACCTTCGAGCGCGACCTGCACGCCAAGCACGACCGCACGGCGCTGTCGGAAATTTTCACGCGCTTGTGCACGCGCCTGTCGGAAGACCTGACGCGCAAGGGCTATGCCGGCCGCACCGTCGGCATCAAGCTGCGCTACGCCGATTTCCGCACCGTCACGCGCGATGTGACCTTACCGATCCCGACGGCTGACGCGGCAACCATCCGCCGCGCCGCCGGCGAATGCCTGCGCCGCGTGCCGCTGGACCAGCGCTTGCGGCTGCTGGGCGTGCGCGTCAGCGCGCTGACGCCGCTGGAGGAGGTGAACCAGCTCAGCCTGGGCCAGCAGGGCGAGCTGTTTCCGGCGTGACCCGCCGCATCCCCCATCCGCTCGCCAACCCGACATCACACACCAAAGTCCAGGCACTTTGTTGCTCAAAAACCGGTGTCAGACAGCGGTTTCGACACCCGGTTTTGGTCGCTGCGGCGGACCGACCGATTTTTGAGCAGCATTGGTCACAACCGGGTTTGGAACAGCAAATTCGGAAGGCGTGCATTGGAGCCGTGTGCAGCCGTGTTGGCAAGCGTTTTCGCGCGTTGGCCGCGAAATATGCCGATGGCCCGCCAACCGGCACGGGTGTAAAATGTGACGCTTTGCAACGAGCTGAACAAGGTCATCAGAGCATATGTGGTTCAAGAATCTCCAGATCTACCGCCTGCCCGCGCCATGGGCATTTACTCCCGAACAACTTGAAGAAGCGCTCCGTCCACACGCGTTCACGCCCGCCAGCAGCAATGAAATGATGCGTCAGGGTTGGGACTCGCCGCGTGGCAACGAGTCGCTGGTGCACGTCGTCAACAAGCAGATGTTGATCCTGCTGGGCACCGAGAAAAAACTGCTGCCCTCGACCGTCGTCAACCAGGTCGCCAAGGCCCGCGCGGCCGAGATGGAAGAACAGCAAGGTTTCGCCCCTGGCAAGAAAGCCATGAAGGAACTGAAGGAGCGCGTGCACGACGAGCTGCTGCCGCGCGCCTTCACCATCCGCGGCAATATCTTCACGTGGATCGACCCCGTCAACGGCTGGCTGGTGGTCGACGCCGCCAGCCCGGCCAAGGCCGATGAAGTCATCAAGCTGCTGTTGAAAGCCGTCGACCGCATGCCGCTGGAAAGCCTGCGCGTGCAGCGCTCGCCCGTGGGCGTCATGACGGCCTGGCTGCAGGACGACGAAGCGCCGGCCGGCTTCACCGTCGACATGGACACCGAGCTGCGCGCCACCGGCGAAAGCAAGGCCGCCGTGCGCTATGTGCGCCACACGCTGGAGCCGGAAGAGGTGCGCCGCCATATCGCGGCAGGCAAGCAGTGCACCCGCCTGGCCATGACGTGGGACAGCAAGATTTCCTTCGTGCTGACCGAGGCGCTGGCCATCAAGAGCGTCAAGCCGCTCGACGTGCTGAAGGAAAACGATGCCGTCACCCGCAACGACGAAGAGCGCTTCGACGGCGACTTCATGCTGATGACGGGTGAACTGTCCAAGCTGCTGCAGGACGTGGTCGAGGCCCTGGGCGGCGAAGCCAAGGCCTGATGCGTCGGCGTGCGTGCGCACGCCGACTTTTCCCTGCTGCTCAGGCGACGGCGCCCAGTCGTTTCAGCAGCGGTAGCGTGCGCTCATTGAACCGGACTGCTCGCCTGACGAGTTCTTGCAATTGCTGCGCGTCCGACTCGGCTGGCTTTCCATCGATCAGCACGCGCTGACTCTGCCGCGTCAATGTCGATGCAGCAAAGGCGCCCCATTCTTCAGCTCCTTTCGCACCCCTGGCGCGCGCCAGGATGAACAGCAGTTGGAACCGGTCGGCCGTTATCGACCCGCCGGTTGCCGGCACGGCCAGCTGTGCAATATCGGCGCTCGACTGGGCAAGTGCGCACAGGTGCAGATTCAGCTTTTGTGCCTGCGGCGTAGCATGAGCAATGCTTTCCTCGTCCTGTAGCATTGCCACGCTGCCCACGCCAGTCAGCACGAAGATGGCCTGCAGCACCTGGGCCTTGCTCAGCTTGGCGGCTGCCTCCCCATGTTGTACCACTTCGCCGATCGTGCGGGCCTGGTGATCGGCCAGGAAATCGAGGATCGGCACGTACACACTTTCGGCAAGCGTCACGTCGCCCATCGAGCCGGATGCCTTCAGCGAAACGCTGTCGCGTTGGGCCAGCAGCACGATACGACATTGCATGAAGCGGTCGTCGCGGTCGATCACTCCCAGCTTGCGCGCGCCCCGGACCCAGTAATCGCGGCGGAAGGTCTGGTTCACGATCAGGTCGCGTACCGTCTGCGCAAAGCCCGGGTCACTGATTTCGGCCAGCAGGGCACGCTGCTGCTCCGTCATGTTGACCGCGTCGATATGGTCCAGGTAGTGCGCGGAGCAGGCAAACTCGAGCTTTGCAGGTTCCAGCCAGCGCGTCGTTTGTGAGAAGGTCAGCGGCAACCAGTCGCGATTGAAGTACTCGTGAGCAAGGTATGCGCGATTCTGCTCCTTGGCCTTGTCGAAGCGCGCCTTGACAGTGTTATTGGCCGCCAAATAGCGAGGATTGGTTGCAAACAGCCGGTCGACGAAGGCCAGGCTCTGGTCCACCCGGGCCAGACTGCCGGCGCCGGGGCTGCCCATCACGTTGGCATGTTCCGTCAGCAGGTCACGCACCGGGGCCATGGCGGCCCAGCCTGGTTGCGTGTTATAGCTGATATACAGCACGCCGCCGACCTTCAGTTTGCGACGGATGAAATCGACGATGATGCCGCGGTTTTCGTCGGAGATCCAGCTGAAAATGCCGTGCAGCCCGATGAAATCGAACTCGGGCAAGTCCTCGCGCGTGCAAAATTCGGCGAACGACTGGTCGTACAGGTGCGCATCGGCACCGGAGGCGGCAGCAAGTTCCCGGGCGAAGCCAGCCTGGGCGGGATTGAAATCCGTGCCATACCAGGTTGTTGTCGATGCCGCGGCATGGATGTTGACGCTCATACCCTGACCAAAACCGAGTTCGCAGGCGGTGCCGGTTTCGGGCGGTACCAGCCCGGCCATCAGGAAGGCCAGGCGGATTCGTTGGGGATTCAGTTCGGCATAGGTGCCGAAAGTGTAACCAATGTCGGCAACATAGCCGGCAGTCCAGTCAGGCATTGACGTTCCTTTCAAACGTTACTTGGGTTGGAAGACTCCAGCTGCGCGGTTCTTCTGCACGTTATCCCAGGCAAAGACGCGCCCGTTCATTGCCACGTGCACGCCCGGCGGCAGGGCTTGCGCCACGCCGCAGGCAAAGCCCAGGTTGAACAGGGCGTCGGAGTTGGCGATCTCGTAAGGGATCATGGCGCCCGTCAGGACGATCGTCTTGTCCAGGCCGGCAGCGCCCAGCACGGCGGCCGTCTCCGGCATCGTGTCCGTGCCGTGCACGATGACGATGGCGCGCTCGGCAGCACCCTGGCACGCGGTCAGCACGCGGGCGCGGTCGGCATCTTGCATGTCGAGCGAGTCGAGCAGGGGCAGCAGCTCCAGTTGCACGTCGACGGTCAGCCGGGCACGGGCCAGCGCGGCGGGCAGGTGGCTATCGGCAAAGCCCAGAGTGCCGTTCAGTTCGTTGTAATGCTTGTCGAAGGTGCCGCCAGTGGCAATGATGCGCAGTGTCATGGTCGTACAGATAAGTAGTTGCAGAAATGCCCAATGATAGCCTGCGGGGTGGGGCGGAACCACCAAAACTTTGTCCGCGCTCATCTGGCGTCTTGCTGGCGCGTTGAGTACACTAGAAAACTATTGCAACGGGGCCGGCGTTGCAGCGCCCCGCCGCGACAGTTGGCCATGCCTGAACCATTCAGCCGTAGTTGGAAGCTTATTCAGCAATATTCATTGAGCCATACTTCTCTGCAACGAACATGAAAGCGCTCGCTCCCGGCACCGTCATTTTTCACCGTCATCGCGGCTATGGCGTCATCACGGCCGTCAATCTGCTGACGGGCTGGATCGCGGCGCGCTTCGGCAGCGAGTCGCGTACCCTGGACCTGAACCTGTCCACCGACGAGGTGCAGTTCGCCGACGGCGAAGCGATCCTGTTCCGCCGCGCGCCGCCGGACCGTATGCCTCACGCGCGGTTGATGGCGATGGTGCGCGCGCTGCACCAGGCCGGTTACCAGAAGCTGTACCTGTATTCGTGGCCGAAGCCTTCGGGCCTGCACTGGCGCTGGCATCTGTTCACGGGCACGCGCGACTGGATGCAGCGTTCCTGGCGCGAAGGCTGGTATGGCTCGGGCGCGGACTACAACGTCAATCCCGTGATGGGGTGGGGCGACAATCCCGCCGCCACGACGGAAGAGCTGATCCACGCGCTGGCGAAGTTCGACCCGCAAGGCCTGGCGCAGGCGCTCGGCCGCGACGAAGATCACACGGCCTGGTTCGCCCAGGTGTGCGACCTCTTGCTGCCGGGCTATATGTACAGCCTGGACATGCAGCGGCCGAACGGTGCGCCGCTGATCGAGATGCCGCCCGTCCCCGTCATCGCCGTGCGCGCCGGCCTGCCCGCCTACAACGGCCCGGACATCGGCTGGCCACCCGGCTGGGCTGGCCTGTGGTCGAAAGTCCACGCCATGCCCGCACCGCGCATCAACCTCACCGGCATTCCCGAAGCCTGATCCGCAAGTTCCCGCGCTACGGCTGAGCTCCTGTCAACATCGGGGTCAGGCACCTTTCTCGACACAAGCTCGGCCATAAAACGCGTTTTATGGCCGAGGCCGTGTCGACATTTGTGCCTGACCCCGATGTTGACACGGGCTGATCCGTCAGGGCCGTCAGGGCGTCTTGACGTGCTGCAGATAGCCGGGGTTCAGGATGGTCTTGCAGCTGCCGTTGGTAAAGTCGACCAGGTTCTGGAAGGCGTGGCGGAAGTACAGCTCGTAGCTGTCGCGCTCGACGTAGCCCAGGTGGGGCGTGGCCAGCACTTGCGGCATCCGCAGCAGGGGGGAATCTTCGGGCAGGGGCTCGCTGGTGAAGACGTCCAGCGCGGCGGCGCCGGGTTTGCCTGCGCGCAGCGCGCTTTCCAGGGCGCCGTCTTCGACCAGCTCGGCCCGGCTCGTGTTGACGAACAGGGCGTCCGGCTTCATCCGCGCCAGGTCCTGGGCGGTGACGATGCCGCGGGTGGCGTCGGCCAGGCGCAGGTGCAAGGTCACTACGTCCGCTTCCTCGAAGAAAGCTTCGCGCGACGGCGCGGCGCGGTAGCCGTCGGCGACGGCGGCAGCACGGCTGGCTTCGCCACCCCACACCAGCACCTCCATGCCGAAGGCGCGGCCGTAGCCGGCCACCAGCTTGCCGATCTTGCCGTAGCTCCAGATGGCCAAGGTGCGCCCCCGCAGCACCGTGCCCAGCGTATTAAAGGGCTGGCTGGTCGACACCGTCTGCCACAGCCCGCCTTTCAGATTGGTGGCGTAAGGGACGAGCTTGCGCTGGGCCGCCATGATCAGGGCCCAGGCCAGCTCGGCCGGGGCAACCGGTGAACCGACGCCTTCCGCAATGGCAATGCCCAGGTCGGTGGCAGCGGCCACGTCGATGTGGCCGCTGACCTTGCCCGTTTGCGAAATGAGCTTCAGGTTGGGCAACCTCGACAGCAGGGCGCGGGACAATTCCGTGCGCTCACGGATCAGCACGACCGCGTCGAACGGCGTCAGCCGGGCCACCAGCTGGCCGACGCCGCGGATGGAATTATTGAAGACCTTGACGTCGTGATCGTCCAGCAAGCTGAAGCAGTCCAGCTCGCGAACGGCGTCCTGATAGTCGTCCAGTATGGCAATTTTCATCTTAGATCGCGTGTTTCTGAGAATAATTGGTAGGGAAATAACAGGATCGTGAATATCTCGAATAGCCTACTACATTAGTCAACCATTTTTCCTACATTTTTGTCTGAAAGGCCAAGGTCCAGGTGTACAATCGGCCGGATCGGGGAAGTAGACGGCTGAGCACGTCGAGACCCGCAGCGCGATCCAGCCCTGGCCCGCGTGCGCTGCGCAAGCAGCGCCACGGGGCTCGCCCGAGCCGCGCGCGGTCAACGTCATCAGTCAACGCTAATAGTTGCTATATCTCGGCAGTGCCGCCCATCTTCCCTCGATTGTGTTCCAACTTCCGCCTAACCGGCGGAAGTGCGCCGGCGACGGCGCAGCGACAGAACCGCCGTATTCTGTGCCGAAGCATTTCGAATGCTACTCCGAGCGCAAGCCACAAGCTGACGACGATCCTGCCGAGAAACGAATTCTTAATTGGCATTGGAGGTACTATGAATCAGCCCCTTATGGGAGGCGTTGCAACGATGAACGCACCAGCTTACATTAAACAGCAAAAGCTGATCAACTGGGTGGCCGAGGTCGCCGCCCTGACGAAGCCGGACCGCATCTACTGGTGCGACGGCTCGCAGGAAGAATACGATCGCTTGTGCGGCGAGATGGTTGCCGCCGGCACCATGAAGAAGCTGAACGAAGCCAAACGCCCCAATTCCTACCTGGCCTGCTCGGACCCGTCCGACGTGGCCCGCGTCGAAGACCGCACCTTCATCTGCTCGGCCAACAAGGAAGACGCCGGCCCCACCAACAACTGGACCGACCCCGCCGAAATGCGCGGCACCCTGAACGGCCTGTTCGACGGCTGCATGGCCGGCCGCACGATGTACGTGGTGCCGTTCTCGATGGGCCCGCTGGGTTCGCCGATCGCCCACATCGGCGTGGAACTGTCCGACTCGCCGTACGTGGCAGTGAACATGCGCACGATGACGCGCATGGGCAAGGCCGTCTACGACGTGCTGGGTGAAGACGGCGAATTCGTGCCGTGCATCCATACCGTCGGCGCGCCGCTGGCTGCCGGCCAGAAGGATGTGCCGTGGCCTTGCAACGCCACCAAATACATCGTCCACTTCCCGGAAACCCGCGAAATCTGGTCCTACGGTTCCGGCTACGGCGGCAACGCGCTGCTGGGCAAGAAATGCTTCGCGCTGCGCATCGCCTCGAACATGGGCTACCAGGAAGCCAAGCAGGGCGGCGCCGGCTGGCTGGCCGAGCACATGCTGATCCTGGGCGTGGAATCGCCGGAAGGCAAGAAGCACTACATCGCGGCCGCCTTCCCTTCGGCCTGCGGCAAGACCAACTTCGCCATGCTGATTCCGCCGGCATCGTTCAAGGGCTGGAAGATCACCACCATCGGCGACGACATCGCCTGGATCAAGCCGGGCGCCGACGGCCGCCTGTACGCGATCAATCCGGAAGCGGGTTACTTCGGCGTGGCGCCGGGCACCAACGAGAAAACCAACTTCAACTGCATGGCCTCGCTGCGCGAGAACACCATCTTCACCAACGTCGCGCTGACCGACGACGGCGACGTATGGTGGGAAGGCATGACGAAGGAAGCGCCCGCCCACCTGATCGACTGGCAGGGCAAGGACTGGACGCCGGCCTCGGGCACGAAAGCCGCCCACCCGAACGCGCGCTTCACCGTGTCGGCCGTGCAGAACCCCGTCATCGACCCGGCCTGGGACGATCCGGCCGGCGTGCCGATCTCGGCCTTCATCTTCGGCGGCCGCCGCTCCACCACCGTGCCGCTCGTCACCGAAGCGCGTGACTGGGTCGAGGGCGTCTACATGGCTGCCACGATGGGTTCGGAAACCACCGCCGCCGCTGCCGGCCAGATGGGCGTCGTGCGCCGCGACCCGTTCGCGATGCTGCCGTTCATCGGCTACAACATGAGTGAATACTTCCAGCACTGGCTGGACCTGGGCAAGAAAATCACGGCCCAGAACCCGGCCGCGCTGCCGAAGATCTTCTGCGTCAACTGGTTCCGCACCGACGAGCACGGCCACTTCGTGTGGCCCGGCTTCGGCGACAATATGCGCGTGCTGAAGTGGATGCTGGAACGCATCGAAGGCCAGGCCGGCGGTATCGAGACGCTGTTCGGCACCACGCCGCGCTACGGTGACCTGCACTGGGACGGCATCCCGTTCTCGCCGGAAGAGTTCGAGACCATCACGTCCATCGACAAGGACGCCTGGCGCGAAGAGCTGAAGCTGCACGCGGAACTGTTCGACAAGCTGGCCTACCGCCTGCCGAAAGAGCTGACCGACAACAAGGCCAAGCTGGAGCAGCGCCTGGCCAACTAAGGCTGGCGTTTTGCAACCGGAAAGCGCACCTGCGGGTGCGCTTTTTTGTTATCAAGGCCGGAGGTTTGCGCTATGCTGTGCCTCCGAAGCACCGAGGAGAGCACGTGAACACCCCGTCCTGGAACCTGTCCCCCGCCATCCCCATCCTGCGCATCTTCGCCGAAGACAAGGCGCGCGAGTTCTACCAGGATTTCCTCGGCTTCACCTTGGACTGGGAACACCGCTTCGCGCCGGGCATGCCGGTGTACCAGCAGGTCAGCCGTAGCGGCCTGGTGCTGCATCTGTCCGAGCACCACGGCGACGCCACGCCCGGCTCCACCGTGTTCGTTCCCGTCGACGGCATCGATGCCTGGCAGCAGGAGCTGGCCGCGAAGAATTATGGCTATGCCCACCCCACCGTCACCGCCGTGCCGTGGGGCCGGCAGATGGAAATCGCCGACCCCTTCGGCAACCGGCTGCGCTTCTGCGAGGTCGACGAGGACTGACGTCATCGGGCCGTCATCGGCTTGTCACAGCGGCGCGGAATAATGCGCTGCAATGTCATTGCCGAAAGCATCCATGTCCCGAGTGTTGCCCAAAATTTTGCCCCGGGTTTTCCCCCATCCTGTCCTGTCCTCCGCCGTGCTGTTGCTGCTGTCCGCCTGCGGCGGCGGTGGCGGTGTCGATGTCTCCCCCGTCTCGGGCGCACCCGCCGCGCCGGTCGATCCCGGTTTCGTGGAAAACGTGCCGTTGCCGGCCGCGGCCGCCTTCGTCGACACCGCCGCGTCGAACCAGCAGACGTTCCTGACGATGGACGTGAATGCCGGCGTGCGCACGCTGGCGGGCTTCCGCGAGCTGTGGAAGCCTGTCACGGAAACGGTGGACGTCAGCACGTGGAGCGGCCTGCCGGACCAGGGCACGGTGCTCAATGACGCCATCCACCGCCAGAATATCCAGTACGTCATCGACGCCACCACCCGCCGCACGGCAGCGCAGGCGACGGCGGCCTATATGGACGACCGCCAGAACCAGGCCTACAGCATCGTCGACGGCCTCGGTCCGTTGACGGCGGCCTGGCGCGCCGGCTCGAAGGCGACCACGACGATCACGGGCGTGCCGGCCGATGCGACGACGGTCAAGTACGACGACGGCGGCAACGGCGCGGGCGACCCTAACACGCCCGAGTTCGGCGCCGTCGTGCGCATGATCAATGCGATGCGCAACAACGGCTCGACCGAACCGTCCAAGCGCTACTACAAATACCCGCGGCCGTGGCGCTGGTCGGCCGACGTGCCGGTGGCCCCGGCCCTGGTGCCGGCGAAAAGCCCGACGCCGTCGACGGATGGCGGCTTCCCCAGCGGCCACTCGAACGCCGGCTTCATGAACGCGCTGTCGATGGCCTATGCGATGCCCGAGCGCTTCCAGGAAATGCTGGTGCGCGGCACGGAACTGGCGGAGAACCGCGTCCTGTCCGGCATGCATTCGCCGCTGGACGTGATGGGCGGGCGCATCCTGGCCCAGGCCATTTTCGCCGGCAACCTGAACGACCCTGCCAACGCCGCGCTGAAACGCCAGGCGTATGACGACGCCCATAAGTGGGTCATGGCCCAGACCGGCACGAATGCGAACACGCTGCATGCCTACGCCCACGCGCCATCGACGGCCGACCGCTATGCCGACCGCACCGCCAACCGCGCCAACTACCTGCGCCGCATGACGTATGGCTTCCCGCAGATCAAGGCCGGCAACGTGGCGGCCAGCGTGCCGAAAGGCGCCGAGGCGATCCTGGAAACGCGCCTGCCGTATCTCGACGCGATGCAGCGTCGTGCCGTGCTGCGCAGCACCGCGCTGCCGTCCGGCTACCCCGTGATGGATGACCCGGAAGGGTGGGGCCGGCTGAACCTGTTTGCCGCGGCCGACGGCTATGGCGCCTTCACCGGCAACGTGGTGGTGGCAATGGATGCCGCCCGCGGCGGCTTCTATGCGATGGACGCCTGGCGCAACGACATCGGCGGCGGCGGCAAGCTGACCTTGAAGGGCAGCGGCAAGCTGGCGCTGCATGGCAATAACAGCTGGGTCGGCGGCACCCAGGTCGACGGCGGCACCTTGGAGGCGGCATCGAACACGGCCCTGGGCGCAGGCGACGTGTATGTCGGCGGCGGCGTGCTGGCCAGCGTGGCGCCGGGCCAGCTTGTTGTCAAAGGCAACTACGCCCAGTTGAACGGCAGCACCCTGGAGATCACGATGAACGGCGCCGATGCCGGCCTCGTCGCCGTCCGGGGTACGGCCACGATTGCCGGCGGCACCTTGCGCCTGAAGTTCGGCAACGGCTTCAAGCCGCAGGTGGGCAGCAGCTATGCGGTGCTGTCGGCCGGCGCGCGCCGAGGCGTGTACGGCACCATCGTCGTCGACGGCTACAAGGCCACGCCGGAATACAGCGCCACCGGCCTGACGATCCGCATCGACGGCTGAGCGCGTGCGGGCAGGGGCGCCCGATCGGCGTTATGCTGCGGTGATCACATCAAAGGAGAACCGCATGCATCCGAACGAACCGGGCGCGCCCACCGCCGCGGAAATCGACGAAGCCACCATGGCCTTCGCGCAGAAGATCGTCCAGTACGCCCGTAGCGGCGAGACGGGCGAGCTGGCCTTGCTGCTGGAAAAAGGCCTGCCGCGCAATCTGCGCAACGAGCGGGGCGACAGCCTGCTGATGCTGGCCAGCTACAACGGCCACGCCGACACCACCCGCATGCTGCTCGAACAGGGCGCCGACCCGGAACTGCGCAACGACGCCGGCCAGACGCCGCTGATGGGCGCCGCCTTCAAGGGCGACCTGGCGATTGCCACCTTGCTGCTGGAACATGGCGCCCAGGTCGACGGCGCCGGCACGGACGGCCGCACGCCGCTGATGTTCGCGGCCATGTTCAACCGGGTCGAGATGGCGCAATTGCTGCTCGCGCGCGGCGCCAACCCGGAAGCGCGTGATGCCAGCGGCAGCACGGCCGCCCAGGCCGCGCAGAAAATGGGCGCGGCCGACACCTACGCACTGCTGGCCCCGCCGGCCTAGGAGAAATCGGGGACTGTCCCCGAAAAATCCGGGACTGTCCCCGAATTCTCCGGGACTGTCCGGGACTATTCCGAACTTAGCCGCCCAGCTTGCTGAGGGCAAAGGCGCACAGGAAGCCGGCGACGGTGATGAGGCCGGCGAAATCGTGGGCTTCCTCGAAGGCTTCGGGAATCATCGTGTCGGCCAGCATGGCCAGGATGGCACCGGCGGCCACGGCCGTCGTGGCGGCGATCAGTTCCGGCGCCAGCCCGCTGAACAGGGTGTAGCCGGCCAGCGCGGCGGCGCCGGAGGCCAGCGTGATACCGCCCCAGATGCCGAAGATGTAGGTGATACTGCGCCCGGCGTTCTTCATGCCCGCCGCGCTGGACAGGCCTTCCGGGATATTCGACAGGAAAATCGCCGCCACCGTGACGACGCTGACGGCGCCGCCCTTCAGCATCGACAGGCCGATGACGATCGACTCCGGTATGCCGTCCAGCAACGCGCCGATGGCAATGGCCGTGCCGCTGTGGGCATTGTCGGCCTGGGTCGGCTGGTGGCCACCGGAGCGCTTGCGGTGCTTGGCGCCGTGGGCGGACAGCACCCGGTTGGCCGCCGTGTAGATCAGGGCACCACCGAGGAAACCGATGGCGGTGGACTGGAAGCCGCCCTTGGCGAAGGCTTCGTCCATCAGCTCGAACGACAGTGCGGAAATCAGCACGCCGCTGCCGAAGGCCATGATGGCAGCGATCAGCCGTTGCGGCACCTTGATCCAGTAGCCGACGGCGGCCCCCAGCAGCAGGGCGGCGCCGGCCACCAGGCCCCAGCCCGCTGCCTGGGCCCACGGCGCAATGGCTGCCATCAGCGTGCCCCTGCCGGCGTGCTTGCCTGCATATGCGATGCCACCTGAAATGATTGAGTAGCCAATGGTTGAGTAAGCAATGGTTGAGTGTGGCAAGTGTACGGTGCGCGCCGCGAGTCCGGCGCACACGCCGCTGCCAGGCGGCCTTGCGCCGTCTCCGCACGCGTGCGCATCAGCCCGAGGATGGCGCGGTGGAAGTCCTGCAGCACCATGCGGCCCCACAGGTCGCCGTAGAGTTTGAGCTGCGACTTGTTCAGGAAGCGCGTCGTCAACGTCAGCGAGGTGCCGCCGCCCGGCGCGGGCGCCAGGTCGTAGCCGCCGTCCAGCACGGTGAAGTAGGCGCCGCCCAGTTCGACGTGCTCGTCCAGCGCGTCGCGCGGGATGGCGCCGGGCGGGATATGGAAGCGGTAGTGCATGGCACGGGGCCGTTCCCACGTGGTGATGATTTCCTCGAAGCGCACGTTCTTTTCCCAGCGCGACACGCGCACGGCACCGGGTCCGCTGCCGTGCATGTTCGCTTCGACGGGCTTGGGCAGCCCGATCAGGTGAACGAAGGCAAAGCCCAGTTCCTCGGGCCGGATCCGGCGCACGTCGGCCAGCTGGTCGAACACGACACCGGGCGGCGCATCGATGTGGAACGTCGTCGTGACGACCTGCTCGCTCTGCGCCGGCGGGAGGGAGGCTTCGAGTGGGCCGCACAGCAGCGGCAGCAGGGCAATGGCCGACACCGTGCCCTTGCCGGCCTGCGCGTGGCGGTGCAGCCAGCCGGCCAGCATGCCGCCCAGGACGGAAGCGAGCAGGAACACGGGCAGTACCAGCACGATGCAGATCAATCCTTCCAGCAAGGTGACGAACATCGTCAGCAGGAACAGCAGCATCGCCTTCGCCGCCACGCCCGCATCGCGCCGGGGCGTTGTCGCGTCCACGCGCGCCGCCATCAGCACCGCCAGCGCCCCTAGCGAGAAAGGCGTCACGACAAGGAAAGCGCCCGACACGATCTTCCACAAACCCGCAGGTTGCAGCGCGATGCCCAGGCGGATGGCCAGGCCATACAGGGCACCGATGACGAGAGGCCAGACGATGCGTTTGGTACGGGAAGGAGGCGACATGCTCATGGCGGGCAAAAGCGCCATTGTCGCATCCCGGCAGTGGAAAATAGGCTTGTCTTTTCGCACACTTGTGCTAAAGTAAACGCATGAACACCTCGGCCAAAAGCGAAGCGACCTACGCCACCATCATCGACGCCGCCATGGACATGGCCGCGCAGGACGGTATCGGCAAGCTGTCGCTGGGCGAACTGGCCAAGCGTACCGGCATCAGCAAGAGCGGCGTGTTTTCCCGCGTGGGCTCGCTGGAGAGCCTGCAGGGCGCCGTGCTGAACGAATACGACCGCCGCTTCGCCCAGGAAGTGTTCATGCCGGCCCTGCAGCAGCCGGCCGGCCTGCCGCGGCTGGTGGAGCAGGTGCAGCTGTGGCTGAAGAAGGTCACCGAGGAAGGCACACGCAATTCCTGCCTCTACACGGCTGGCGCCTTCGAATTCGACGACCTGGAAGGGCCGGTACGGGACCGGGTCGAGCAGGGCGTGGCGCGCTGGCGTGCATCGATGCGCCGCACCGTGCTGCAGGCGATGGAAGCGGGACACCTGCGCCCGGACACGGACCCCGAACAGCTGGTGTTCGAGATCTACAGCCTGATCATTGGCGTGATGCACGACGTGCGCTTCCTGCGCGACGCGGCGGCACCGAAGCGCATGCAGCGGGCGTTTAACCGGCTGATCTCCACGTATCGCAGTTTCAACGCACTGGAGTAATAGGCAGAAGCAATGAGGGGATGGTGCGCCATCCTGTTTTTTGGACCTTATTTCGCACAGCTGTGCGAAATGGAGCGAGCGATGAACATCCTGATAGGGCTGGCGCTGCCGGCCGCCGCCGGTCTTGGCATATTCGGTATCTATTTTTTGCTGCGTCACCGCGTAGCCGCCGTGCTGCGCGCCATTCCGGAGTCGAACGACGACTTCGGCCACTGCTGGTAATCCTGCTGACAATCAAGGAGCGCTCATGAACGACCCCATCGATTTCTACTTCGACTTCGCATCGCCGTACGCCTACTTCGCCTCGACCCGTATCGACGAGCTGGCCGCGCGCCACGGCCGCACGGTGCGCTGGCATCCCGTGCTGCTGGCCGTCTTCTTCAAGGTGACGGGGGGACGGCCGGGGCCGACCGTTCCGGTGCTCGGTCCGTACATGGTGCATGACATGGCGCGCACGGCGCGCCTGCACGGCATCCCGTTCCGCATGCCGGCCTTGCCACCCCCGCTGCTGCTGGGCGCACCGCGCGCGATGCTTTGGCTGCAGCGAGAACATGGCGATGCCCTGGCGGTGGCGTTCGCCAAGCGCTGCCTGGCGGCCTACCATAGCGAAGGCGTCGATATCGGCAAGGAAGAAGCGGTGCTGCGCATCGGCGTGGAAGTGGGCGCGGACCCCGACGCACTGGCCCAGGGCATGCACAGCGAGGCGATCAAGGAAGCGCTGAAGGAGGAATGTAACGCGGCGCTCGCGAAAGGCGTGTTCGGCGTGCCGTTCGTGCTCGCCGATGGCGAACCGTTCTGGGGCTTCGACCGGTTCGACCAGCTGGAGGGGTGGCTGCAGGCGGCCGCCAAGGAGGCGGCCGCCTGAGCGGCGGGTTACGAGACGGCGGCTTGCTTCTTCTTCGAAGGTGGCGCCAGCAGCGGCACCAGGTACTTGCCGGTGACGCTTTCCGGGTTCTTCGCGACGTCCTCCGGCGTGCCGGTGGCGATGATGCGTCCGCCGCCGGCGCCCCCTTCGGGACCCAGGTCGACCAGCCAGTCCGCCGTCTTGATGACGTCCAGGTTGTGCTCGATGATGACGAGCGTGTTGCCCTGGTCGCGCAGGCGGTGGATCACCTTCAGCAGCAGGTCGATATCGTGGAAGTGCAGGCCGGTGGTCGGCTCATCCAGGATATACAGCGTGCGGCCCGTGTCGCGCTTGGACAGTTCCAGCGACAGCTTGACGCGTTGCGCCTCGCCGCCGGACAGGGTCGTGGCGCTCTGGCCCAGCTTGATGTAGCCCAGGCCCACGTCCAGCAAGGTCTGCAGCTTGCGCGCAATCGTCGGCACGGGCTTGAAGAACTCGTGGGCGTCTTCCACCGTCATGTTCAGCACTTCGGTGATGCTCTTGCCCTTGTAGTGCACTTCCAGCGTTTCGCGGTTGTAGCGCTTGCCGTGGCAGACGTCGCACGGCACGTACACGTCCGGCAGGAAGTGCATCTCCACCTTCAGCACGCCGTCGCCCTGGCAGGCTTCGCAGCGGCCGCCCTTGACGTTGAACGAGAAGCGTCCGGCGCTGTAGCCCCGTTCCTTCGCCATCGGCACCGTCGAAAACAGGTCGCGGATCGGCGTGAATACACCCGTGTACGTGGCCGGGTTCGAGCGCGGCGTGCGCCCGATCGGCGCCTGGTCCACGGCGATGACCTTGTCGAAGTGTTCCAGGCCGCTGATGGCGTCGTGCGGCGCCGGTTCCGTCTGCGAGCCGTACAGGTGGCGCGACAGGGCCGGATACAAGGTGTCGTTGACCAGGGTCGACTTGCCGGAACCGGAGACGCCCGTCACGCACGTCAGCAGGCCAACCGGCACCATCAAGGTCTGGTTCTTCAGGTTGTTACCGGTGGCGCCCGTGATCACCAGCTGGCGGTTCGGGTCGGCCTGGTGGCGCTTCTTCGGCACCTCGATCTTCAAGGAGCCGTTCAGGTACTGCGCCGTCAGCGATTCCTTGTTCTTCAGGATGTCCTTCAGCGAGCCGGCCGCGATGACGTCGCCGCCGTGCACGCCGGCGCCCTTGCCCATGTCGACGATATAGTCGGCGGTGCGGATCGCGTCTTCATCGTGTTCCACCACCAGCACGCTGTTGCCGATGTCGCGCAGGTGCTTCAAGGTATCGATCAGGCGGTCGTTGTCGCGTTGGTGCAGGCCGATCGACGGCTCGTCCAGCACGTACATGACGCCCGTCAGGCCCGAACCGATCTGCGAGGCCAGGCGGATGCGCTGCGCTTCGCCACCGGAAAGCGTGTCGGCGGAACGGTCCAGCGACAGGTAGTCCAGGCCGACGTTGTTCAGGAAGGTCAGGCGCGACACGATTTCCTTGACGATGCGGTCGGCGATGTCGCGCTTGGCGCCCTTCAGTTTCAGCTGCTCGAAGAACGACAGCGTGTCGCGCAGGGGCTTCTCGGCGATCTCGTAGATGGCCTTTTCCTGCTTGCCGGTGCCGACCTTGACGTGGCGCGCTTCCACGCGCAGGCGTGCGCCGGCGCAGGTGGGGCACTTCTTCTCGTTGATGAACTTCGCCAGCTCTTCCTTGACGGCCATCGAGTCGGTTTCCCGGTAGCGGCGTGCCAGGTTGTTCACGACGCCTTCGAAGGTGTGCTCCTTGACGATGGTGCGGCCACGCTCGTTGACATAGGTGAACGGCACATTGTTCTTGCCCGAGCCGTGCAGCACCACGTTCTGCGCGGCGGCCGACAGCTGGTCGAAGGGCTTGTCCAGGTCGAACTCGTAGTGGCTCGCCAGGCTGGACAGCATCTGGTAATAGAACTGGTTGCGGCGGTCCCAGCCCTTCACGGCGCCGGAGGCCAGCGACAGGTTGGGGAAGGCGACAATGCGTTTCGGGTCGAAGAACTCGATATGGCCCAGGCCATCGCACTCGGGGCAGGCGCCCATCGGGTTGTTGAACGAGAACAGGCGCGGCTCCAGCTCCTGCAGCGAATAGCCGCAGGAAGTGCAGGCGAACTTGTTCGAGTACACGTGCTCGACACCGGTATCCATTTCATAGGCCACGGCGCGGCCGTCGGCCAGGCGCAGCGCCGTCTCGAAGCTCTCGGCCAGGCGCTGCTTCAGGTCGGGGGTGACCTTGATGCGGTCGATGACGACGTCGATCGTGTGCTTTTCCGTCTTCTTCAGCTTCGGCAGGTCGTCCACTTCATAGATCTTGGCGTCGTGCGTGCCGCTCTGCACGCGAAAACGCACGAAGCCCTGGGCCTGCATGCCTTCGAACAGGTCGACGTGCTCGCCCTTGCGGTTGGCCACGACGGGCGCCATGATCATCAGCTTGGTGCCTTCAGGCATGGCCAGCACGGCATCGACCATCTGCGACACGGACTGCGCCGACAGCGCATGGTCCGGGTGGTTGATGCAGTAGGGCGTGCCGACGCGGGCATACAGCAGGCGCAGGTAATCGTGGATTTCGGTGACGGTGCCGACGGTCGAGCGGGGATTGTGCGACGTCGCTTTCTGCTCGATCGAAATGGCCGGCGACAGACCTTCGATCAGGTCCACATCCGGCTTTTCCATCAGCTGCAGGAACTGGCGCGCGTACGCCGACAGCGACTCGACATAGCGGCGCTGGCCTTCCGCATACAGCGTATCGAACGCCAACGAGGACTTGCCCGAGCCGGACAGGCCCGTGATGACAATGAGCTTATTGCGAGGCAAATCGAGATTGATGTTCTTCAGATTATGCGTACGCGCGCCGCGGATGCGGATTTCTTCCATGTATGTGTGCCTTGAGTGTGCTGACGAAGGGTGAGCCAGAACGGACGAATCCGCACTTTTGCTGCAAATTCGGACAACCTGCAACTATAACGAGGTTCGGAAAACGGTGCTGACGGGAGGCGTGCGACGTTCGACGGCAAGCGCTGCCACGATGGCAAGCTGCCGGACCGGGCGGACCCGACGGGCCGAGCATTCAGGCCAAGCATCAGGCCAAGCATCAGGCCAAGCATCAGGCCAAGCATCAGGCCAAGCAAGGTACTTGCAGTCTACCACCCGATTTTTCAAGTGCCGGTCACGCTTTGACGCCGATCAGCCCAATCATTGCCGAATACTGTATATAATACCAGTATTCGCGCGCGCCTGCGCGCACCGGTCACCGCGCGGGGTGCTTGTTGCCGATTCGTTGCCGATTCGTTGCCGATTCGCTGTCGATTCACGGCCGATTCACGGCCGACTAGCTGCCGCTTTCATCGAAAAATCCGCAGCCGGGGCATCGGCACGCTGGCGGCTGTCATATAATCGTCCTTTAGCAAAAATTCACGCAGGAGTACTACATGGCATCTGTCAATAAAGTCATCATCGTCGGCAACCTGGGCCGCGACCCGGAAATCCGCTATATGCCGAGCGGCGATGCCATCGCCAATATTGCCGTTGCCACCTCGTTCCGCAGCAAGGACAAGAACACCGGCGAGCAGAAGGAAGTCACCGAGTGGCACCGCATCTCGTTCTTCGGCCGCCTGGCCGAGATCGTCGGCCAGTACTTGAAGAAGGGCTCGTCCGTCTACGTCGAAGGCCGCCTGCAAACCCGTAAATACACGGACAAGGACGGCGTCGAGAAGTACGCAACCGACATCATCGCGCAGGAAATGCAGATGCTGGGCGGCCGCCAGGGCATGGGCGAAGGCGGCGGCATGGGTGGCGGCATGGGCGGTGGCGACGACATGGGCGGTTACGACGCCCCACCAAGCCGTCCGGCCCCGCGCCCGCAACAATCGGCCCCGGCCCCGCGCCCGGCACCGAAGCCGGCACCGAACTTCTCCGATATGGATGACGATATTCCGTTCTAAGGATTACCTTTGAATAAATTGTAAGCAAGAAGCCCCAAGTAACTGTCTTTGGGGCTTTATTTTGTTAACGTCGTGTTTCTAGTGGTGAGTTCTCACCACTACATTGGCCAGCACTTTGCTTTTTATTCTAAACCGGTGCAACATTCTTTCTTGTAGAGTGCTGGGAGAAGGCTAGGTCCAACACAACCTCAGGCTATTCGCTCGTATGCTTCAGGCAGAATCGCCACTGCGACTAAGTGCCTGTCCCCAATGTCCTATTAATTCCTGGGTTTCGGCACCGCCCCGGATAAACTGCATACAGCTATCAAGCAGGACCTCGACGGGCCAGCGTGCGGGTCCTTTCAGGCTGCACTCCCACACCGTCAGAATTCTCCAGCCCTCAGCTAGGAGCGCTTCGTGAGATTTCTTGTCTCGGTTCCGATTGGATGAGATCTTTGTGTTCCAGAAGTCAGCTCGTGTTGCTGGGAGACGGAACAATGGGCAGTTATGGCCATGCCAGAAGCATCCATGTACGAGGATGACCACACGATATTTTGGGAACACAAGGTCGGGGCGGCCGGGCAGCGTGCGGTCTTGAAGACGATAGCGTAACCCTCGTGCATGCAATCCTCGGCGGATCAGCATCTCAGGCTTTGTGTCGCGCCCTCGGATGCGGCTCATGTTGAGCCGGCGCTGCTCAAGAGTTAGTACATCACCCACCAGATACATCCCTGCTGGCATCAGCTACAATGTTTTCCAGACTAGCACGTAACTCCTCACTGCTCATGCCGGGTTTCAGTGTCACGGCGCCAAAGCGGAATTTTTCGCGGTACTCGGGATGAAAGAGTCTTCCAGGGACTGATGTTTTGCGAAAATCGTGTCTCAGATCCGGAATATAGGGAGTAAGCAGATAGGCTGCCGTAACAATGCCTTCGATCTGACCGCCAGACGTCTCCTGTACCAAGGCATCCCGATAAGTATGGATCGAACTAAGTGCGTCATTAAGGCCACTGTCGACGCGATACTTCGCGTCCATTACTATGACCTGTTTCTTATCTCCCTTGAGAAACCGACCAGAAAGTACCAGATCAGGCACCATAGTACGGCTGAAACTGCCCTGGCCATCTGCCTCGGTCCAGTACTCGCGGTACTTGCGCTGGAAACACAGCATCATTTCGGAGCCGACTGATACAGAAACTGCTCCCGCAGCCAACGTGACTGCGCCTCCGGCCTCGCTGATAAAAAGCTGGTTCAAGCTGACGCCGTCAGGCCCGTATTCGTGTACCGCAGCACGCAGCAGGCGCAGGAAACACCACAGCTCGTACAGCTCATAAGTTCTTGCAAGGGGCATCTGCAGGAAATCACCAAACACTGCGGCCAGACCAAGGTTCATCTCCTGCCACAGCCTGTAAAAGCGCAGGTAGAGCGGGTCATTGCGGAACAGCGAAGTCATGTGTAACGACGCAGTCCCTTCGCTGACCTCACTCATGAAGCCCTCATTCGCAGCATTATGCAGGCGTCTGGCTACACGCCGGGTGCGCTCGGCCCACTGGGCTGCTGTGCCACGCATCTCCGTGTCGCTGTTCCTTTCCAGCTTAACCAGGGTATCGGCCACACTCCCGAGCCATGCGGCCCATGAGATGAGGCAGGCCTTGATCTGGCGGTGCTCAGGCAGGTCGACGCTGTTCCGGCGTTGACGCACGCTGATCTTTGCAGGAAGCCGGCCACCCAGCGTCTGCGGCAGACGCGACGGTTTACCGGTTTCCGTCAGTACCATTCCTGAGCGGAACGACCGGATGATCTCAGGACCTGTCGCATGCCGAGCCCGGTGAGCGGGTAGGATTACATTCTCTGATTGCAGGTAGTGGCGGGGTGAGCGGGCAATGAGCCCGAGCGTATGAATAATTGTGTCGGCACGTGACCGCAGATACTCGAGTCTTGCGAGAGGTGGCGGCCGGGTGCCGCGCTGCTTGGCGATTCCCTTCCGGAACGCGCTTAGCGAGAATAGTGCCAGCGTGTCCTCGAGCACTTCGCGTACCATAACGTCAAAATCGTCGCGGGTCAGCTTTCGGACATCCGGATCCGTAACGATCTCGAACTGGCGCGGTGCGGTACCAGGAATACGCAGTTGCGCCTCAATGCTCCCGGCATGAAAACCCGGAGTCCAGCGCCAGATTGCTGTACCTGCTGTGCGGGATCGTAAAGCCTCGAGCGGGACTTCATCTATCAGAAGATCTGCGGCCGAGGCCTGCTCACAAGCCTCGAGAACAAACAAATAGGACGCACTCTCGCGTACTGCGCCGGGAGGAATGGCGTCCTGATCAGGCCAGACCCGCCACGACTCCCCATCACTTTCCCTTCGGATACTCAGCAATGACACGGTTCACCGCATAGCCTGAAAAGAACCGTATTCGTCCAGATCTGCCTGGAGCCTGCGCACATATGCCTGCGCGCGTGGCAGGCCGTCACAGGCTTTCAGGAGGCCTTCGAGCAACGAGCGCTGTCGTTCACTGCCGCGCAGCTTCACAAGTACCTTTTGCACTAGCAGTTGATCTGTCACCGTGTCCGTATCATTCTGCAGGTGCTGGGCATCAAATGCGTGGTAGCGGACAAACTCTTCAATGAGCCGGTATCCGAATCCGAAGCCGTGCTCCTCCATCAGACCATGAATGCGAGTGAGTCTGGGCTCGGCAGCCGCACGGGCCGACTCCAGCGTCGGAAACCGGCCGGCGAGTGACTTCAGGAAGCCAGGAAGGTCCACTGACGACATATCGATTACAGAGGCCCGGTCCAGTACTTTGTCACTTACCGGGTTGGTCGTCTCATCGACGTTGATCGTACCGATGATAAAAAGGTTCGGGGGCAGGGGGATCTCGGCCCGGACACTTGCCCCGGTCGTACCTTCAAGTGGTACGTTGTTCGAATGGAGCTGCAGACTGCCGCCGGTCTCGATCGCAGACAGAACATCCGAGAGGTAATACTCCACCCGTGCCAGGTTCATCTCATCAAGTATGACGAACACCGGTGACTCGCGGTGTGCGGTGGCTACCAGAACAGCTTCCAGGAACGGTGGCACAACATACCGGTTAGTGAGCACGTCAAAATAGCCTGTCAGACCCGTCGGGTCAGTCCACTCCGGGCGCACTGCACATTCGAACAGCAGTGGATCCGTCCCGGCAGGCGCAGTAATGCCATGGACTGCCCGTGCGTATTTCAGTGCAAGCTGGGTCTTGCCGGTCCCGGAGATCCCGGAAAGGATCACGAAATGCTTATGTTCCAGAAAATTCAGCGCCGCATGGAACCCTCGCACTTCGCCTTGCGGGTAATGACCGCCGAGTGCGGCTACCGCTGCCTCGATCTCGGCCACAGGGATGGTGGACGGCATGCGGCACATTGTCGGTCCCAGAGACGTAACATCATTCCATACCGGCAGTTCATGAATCTTCTGCCGACCAACAAGAGCGCCGAGCCAGCCGATAAATTCACGTGCCAGCAGACTGCGGCGGGCTGATGCTGTTGGCGGATAAAGAGTAACAACGATCTCGTCAGGCTCGATGGCTGGCCCGAAAGGCGATAGATCAATGTTCAAGGTGTCCCAGAACTGGGCATTGCGCAGCCACAGCCGGCCGTCGCGCGCAAGATAGACAGGAACCAGATTGTTCCTATCGCTGTATTTCATTGGGCCACCTGAAACTCCATCATCCTCAGGCACGTCAACCTTGTACTCGAGCGAGAACTCCGCAACCTCCATGGCCGTTGTAGCCTTCGGTGCCTTGGCTGCCGCCCCGAGACGCTTCATTTCCGTGAGGCGCGCAACGAGATTTGCCCGGTCACTGCGTACCAGCACGGCGAAATAAACCTCATCTTCCGGAGGAAAACGCAGAACACATCCAAGGATCAACGCCTCGACATCTTCTTTGACGCCGTCCAGATTGACTACCCCCAGCTGGATCCCACCTTCAAGAATCTTGGCGCTGTTGGACACACCGAAGAGTGCACGAGGGCGCAGCGCCGCCGAGGTGCCAAAGTGTTTCTGGGCCGCTTCAAGAAAGCGCTGTTGACGTTCGACGAGGTTCATCCGTTACCTTTTCTTGTTCTACAGCCTGCTTCAGGGTTCGCATCATCTGGGTCGCAAGCGCCTTGGCCAGCAACGGAGGAACGGCATTGCCAATTTGTTTGAATGCGGGGTTCATGGTCCCGCTCAGGCGGAACCCGTCCGGGAACGACTGGAGGCGCGCTGCTTCGCGAACGGAGATGGTGCGCGCCTGGCTGCTGTCGTAATGAATGTGACTGTAGCTGTCCTTCCCCAGGTGAGCCATGAGCGTACGTGCTGGCTTATCGCGCCACATCTTGCGCCATTTGTTCGGAAACTTAGTGGCGTCATAAGGTGGAACGATCGAATCCCACAGTGCCTTGTACTCAGGAGAGCCTTCCGCCATTTCCTTACCCTGTGCCCGCGTTGCGGCAACCCGCTCCTCGAACATCTGAACCGCATGCGCATAAGCCTCAGGGTACTGATCGCCCGGATTCATGCGCGCAAACAAGCCAAAGTCACGCGGAAGGTACCGGATCACGTGATCAGTCAATCCGTCGCGAGGGGCCTCATGACCCGGCCAGTCGCGCATCAGACGGGCGTAAGCCGAAGGCTTCTTCCTGCCATAGCTGACAGGCGTATCGAATCGCCGCGCCCCACGTACCATCTTGCCTGCGGCTAGCAGTTCCCTCGCGTTGATAGGAGGAAGGTCGCCTAACGCGTCCTCCGCAGTTACGGCCGGAGGAAGGTCTTTGGTCGCTGCCGGCGGTGCGAGGTATGAATGTGCGTCGTCAAGAAGATTGCGCAGCGTTTTCAGTGCGACGGACCGCGAGCCCTCATACCCCGGCGGGAGCACAAGATAGTGGGTTGGCGCAGGGAATGAGACCTCTACAGCCAGCTCCTTCCTGTAGGCCATCAGAAACATCCTCTCACGCATCTGAGGGACACCATAAAACGCTGCGTTCAGCAGTGTATAGCGGCACGCATAACCTTTGGCTTCAAGGACCTCACAGGTTTCTTCTGCAATGTTCTGGCCACCATGATTCAGGATGTCCGGGACATTCTCCATGAGAACCGCAACAGGCTGGAAGGCATCGACGTACTCCAGATACTTCTTATACAGCTGAGCACGCGGATCGTGGATAAATGCCTCAGGATGCTCTTCAATTTCACGCAGTTTCGAACGACCTACACGGGCAAATGCCTGGCAGGGGGGGCCGCCTACGACTATATCAAACGCATCAGTCACGGTACCCAGCCCGAGCTTCATGCAAAGCTCTGCCGGACTTGTTTTAGTGATGTCGATCGCTTCACTGTGCTCAGGGGCACCGGCGTGGAAGTTCAGGCCGTGAGACCTTGCCGCATCCGGATCGAACTCCACTGCGCCGCGCATCTCAAAACCTGCGGCCTCAAAGCCGAGGGAGATGCCACCACATCCTGCAAACAGGTCGAGAACCCGGGGTTTAGCCCCAGCTTGCAAGCGCGCGAGCTTGCGGAGAAAGATGTCACTGTTCATTCAAAAATCCTTGTCAGACGGCCGACGCAGCGGGAGTGCCATCTGCCCTTGGTTCTCTTCCAGAAAGCGCTGCACAGCCATGCGAATGATCCACGCAGCCGATACCTGATTGGCATCCGCCATGGCCTGGATCTGCAGATGGGTGTCCTCGGCCAGCACGACCGAGGTTCGGATACTTCTTCCATCAGGAGCTATTGGGGGGCGCGCCATGGATGTTCCGCCGCGAGATTGTAAGTGGTGTCATTATGCACCAATCTACATACTTTTACACCTCATCTGACCTTGGGCGACGGCACAGGATCCGCTGAATATCAAGTTCGCTCGCCTGCTGCGCCAGCTTCCGCTTGAACTCCAGCGGGTAGTTCGGGCTGCGCCGGCGCCGGCCGTGTTCGACTTCATTCTCCAAGATAGTCCCCACCAAAATTTGGTGGGGACTATCTTGGCGACTGGAGCTATTCAGTGTCTAGACGGTGCAGGCTTTACGCTTACTGCTCTCGATTCGTATTACCAGTATCGCAATGGAGGGTCGCCAGTCCCATATAACGTCGCTTGTCAAGACGTTTGGGAGGAGGCTGTTGAGGAGGCGCTGAGACTTGAACTGGGAACGCTAGAGGGCAACGACAGACTCGATCGCCGGCTCGATTCTCAGAAACTTGGGCCTGACATACCTTGGGTTCTGATCGGCGGGCCGCCGTGCCAAGCCTACTCGCTTGTTGGAGGTGCCCGAACAGCCCCAAGGCCGGGTATAAAGTGGAAGAGGATCACCGCTACTTCCTCTACAGGGAACTGCGTGTCGGAGGCGCTGATCAGAGAGTGCCGTCCCGATGGGCTATTGATCGCCGTAGTCGAACAGGTCGACACTAAAATTTCCCACTATCGCCCGAAGCGACTCATCGTGACGCCGATGCGCAAAATGCCAACCGGTCTGCCAGACAAGTCAGCTCTGCACCAGTTTCAAATGGGGTAGCGTGCAGACCATCGAAAACTGCCTGTACGGTTACTCGTATCGCTTCAGTACATGACGAAACCCCTCACCCTCCAGCAGTTTCTTAAGAAGGGCGAGCTGCCGTTGTTCCTTTACTTTAGTAATTTTAAGAAATCCACCGATGGTGCTGGCTTTGAGGATCAGGCCCAGGTCGGTCGGTGAAAGGATGGTTCTGCCAGGCGGCCATGAATGTGCAGCTGTCCAGTATCCGCTGGTTGTTAGCTCCAAGAGGTACTTCTGCAGCTCAATACTGCCATCTAGGTGTCCCTGCTTTCGGCTGTCAGACTTCCTCTCCTGATGCCTGCTTCTAGGAATTGCGATCTTGTGCAGATCGTCGTCCCATGGCAGATTAAATGCTGCAACACTCTTCCAGCAATCGTCTTTCTTGCACCATTCGCCGACGTTCTTGACCCCTGAAGGGGGGAGCAGCAGGGACATCTGGACGTTGGGCGCTAGCTGTCTGAGACGGTTGGACAGTTCGACGCCGGCTTCCTGACTGTTCCAGATACGCTCCAGATCGATTTCTTCCCCGGCATCACGTACATCACGGAAAAGTTTGGCTACAGTGTAGGTAACAATGTTGGCCCGATAACCTCCTTCGTACCAAGAACCACGTCCAGAATCAACGATTTTTTCCATCTCTTTCCAGACCAGCGCAACAGCTACCATCGACCTGAAATAATCATCTCCGTATCCCGCGCTGCTTTTTTCCCATTGTTCGACTTCGGTGATGTCCTCGCTCTTGCTCGAGAATCCAGCGGCGAATTTCGAAAAGTTTTTCTGAGCGCCCAGGCTCACCCAGTACGGCTTTTCTTCGAGCGTGTGTGCGTACTTTGCAAGGTCTGTTTTGCTGATGAGCTGGTCCGGCGGGTACTCGCTTTCGAACGCCGACTTCGCTGACCGGCTGAGGTAAAGGCGTTCGTTCTGATACTGACCACGGGAGCGCTCATAGAACCACTTGCTCTGGATACGTTGCCCTGCTTTTGCCGGGGTCAGCAGCCGGCGCGAGATCTCTTCCATTCTGCGGTGGAAAGGGTGGTTCGCGAAAAAATCAGCTGCGGCTACTTTGTTCTGAGTATTAGCGAATTCCGCAATGCTGGGAATCAGTTCCTGCGCTTTGGCCGGCCGTACACGCGTCAGTTTCATCTGGACTGACACACCTGCAAGACTCAGGCGGTCTTTCTTCCTGGCGCTCAGGATACTGGCTGTCGTCTGCCCACCATTAACAATCTGCAGGTCAGTCAGTCCTGTGATCATCAGCTGCCCGCCTCTCGACTCAACCGTCACATCAGACGCGGTCGCCGCAATGCCGTTGTTATAGGCAAAAAACAGGCTGGGCGCATCCTGAATCGTGGATCGGATGCCCTTGTTGACGCCGCCCTTCATGCCCAGAAAAGACCGCACGTTGCCCTCTAGAAGGCGGCTGCCGTAGCGTTCAAACAGGTCAGCCAGCTGGTCGCCATGGACGACGCAGAGATAGGACACCAAGTCATCGGTGCGGGCAGCCTCGAGGCAGGGAATTGCAGCCGTTTCCGACTCACTGAAATCAATGTGGACAGCTTCGCGCTCCCGGTTCGACTCGTACAGCGCATCGAGCCGCTTCAGATCCCAAATATGTCGCTCGACTGGTATACCTGCGATGCTGCCGTGCAGCTCCTCCCTGAAACTCCTGCTGAGAGTCAGATTGGTCAATATATGCAGGCGGACGCGACTAATCCTGCGCGTTTCGTTATGGAACTGCAACGCCAGCTCGTAGGCAGGACTAGCTTCAGCGATTTTTTCATGTAATGCATTCTTAATGGCTTCCCGGACAAAATTTTCCATCCAGCCAGACATCTGATCGACCATCGCTGTTGTCAGCGTTGCTGGTGTCTCCAGCTCTTCCCATCTTCCGACTACAAGGCCAATACTGCCGTCGGCGTTGTCAAGGCGGGTGAAACCATGCAGCCTGAGCGCGCGGCCTTTGGCGCCACTTCCTTGGTACTCAACCTGCTCGAACTCTCCAAAAACCGGATCTTCTTCCAGCCGCTCAGCTACTTCGTTGACAAACGCGAGCGTATCCACGAGGTGGCTTGCTCGGCTGCGGCGGGCCACCAGCTGGCTGAGTTCGCTGAGGAATTCTTCAGGTTCCATGGGAATGTGAGGGGATCAGAAAAGCTTCAATCGCGTTAAACAGGATGGAGTAGGAAGCATCCGCGATTCCGTTGGGAAGACCTGCAGGAATAAGCCGGGGAAAGCCTTCTTGTACTGCATAGCGCCGCGTCTGGGTAGACGTGAACGCGATGATCCGGTAATGGTCATGCTCGACATAACCCGCTTCGAGCAGTTTGTCACGGAATGCGACGACTGCTCCGGCGGTACCAGTCAGCAGCTGTTCTATCCGGTATGCCAGCTGAGGCAGAGTAAGGGCTCCAGTTTCTTTTGGGGAGCCTTCACGCAGCTCGCATATGCGCAACTCAAGGGGAATAGGTGCGTCGAGCTGCCGCGCGGACGAGATACTGACAGTATCAGCGCCCGGAGACACTGCTTTGACTTCGACCGCATGACCGGCAAACATGAAATCCTGGCCCGTGCCTCCCGGCCCCGTCCATGCTTTCAGCGGTGCGAGCGGATCCAATGGACTGGCAGCGATGAATTCCTCAAGTGCCAGCAGCTCGGCGAGCAGGCCCTTAATCTGAAATTTCTCTAAGAGTCCGGACCCGTTGTCACGGAAAAGTCGCTTCCACAAGAGCAGGCGTTCTCTAAAAAGGACAACAAGGGCCGTTTCAGTTGTCACGGCAGCGGCCGCGTCGGCCAGATCCTGACAGAGCCGGCCGAACACTGCTTCCAATCCCGTACCTTCAAGCCTCAGTCCCATTATCCAGTGCCCGCTGGTACGCTGAAGCCTCACATAAGTGAGCGCACCTGTATCGGCCTCAACAGCTGGCGGACGACAGGTGATACTAATGGCCAACATTACGGATCCGTCGCTATCCAACCCTGCATAGATGTCGAACGGGTGTTGCGGGTCAATACGTATCAGCGTCCAGCCGCCTTCTGGTATCGTCGTACCTGCGGTGTTCTGCCTGAGGGACTGCCATAGTGTCTCAATCCGTGTCATCGGCGTCCCCCTCGTCGTCGCCGAACAAGTCACGCAGCGCGATCCTGTTCAAGCGGTAGACAACCTTGTCGCCGTCACCATTCTCATCAAAGACCGGAAAACTAAGACTCAGTGCCACCATTGGTCCGGATGGGATTTCATCGAGGGGCTTCATCGGTTCGGTATGTTTCCCATCGGGAGCCTTCGGCTGGATAAAATGGATCGTGAGCAGCGGCTTCAAACGGTACCGGCGGTACCAGTGACCTGGCATAGTAGCGCCTTCCTTCTGCTCCTTTTTGCATTCCTGTTCCCAGTCGGCTCCGGCCTTCTCGATCTGCGTTTCCGTCATCCCCACGCGCTCGTCGCGCGTATCACCCACGCGTTGCCTGTTAAGCTTTAGGTAGGCCACGCCTTTCGCAGTCTTCTCGAACTGTCGTTCACGGCAGTGGATGGCGCGGTGGCTGCCATCTTTCAAAGGCACGTCCAGTCCAGACACAGGGTTCCCTGACCCCTGGGGTATACAAACGTCCCACTCTGCCAGACTGGCGTAACGGTTGTTCCGGATAAAGCGCACAAGCGGTCGGGTACCATCTTCCTGATCGGGGACAAACTGCATGTTCATGATGCTGATGTTCAGCTCAGAGAGCAGGGTAGCGACACGCGTTTTTTCGACGCCCGTCCACACATAGCGATTGCCGGTCGTAGTTGCCGCCCCCTCATCCCGTATGAACGCAGCGATCCGATCGACATTCTGGCTGTTGAGAGTTGCCGAGCGTGGAATAAACGGCGTCTCTATCCCGGAAGCACTGAAAGAGACTTCGTGAACGACATCGCGGCCGTTTCTCATCTTGTTCTGAGCCGTGACAATGAGCGTGTCCGGATGAGCCTTCACGCGGATACCGAACTTGGAGGGAGGAAGCCGGTTCGCGCTCATACGCCGGAAATCTGTTCGCAGTTCAGCGACTGCGCCCGCGATGTGCGCGTACCAGTCCTGGGCTTCGGCATCCATCCAGATGCGGAACAAGTCATCGTAACCAAGCCGGTACCCGAACCATCGGCCCATCTGCAAAAGAGTGTCATATGCCTTCGAATTGCGGTAGAAGTAGCTGACACACAGGCCTTCCAGTGTCAGACCGCGCGACAGCGTCAGTCCACCGACGGCAATAACGCGCCGCCCCTTCACAGTGTTATGATATTTCGAATAGTCGAGTTTTTCCTCGGCCGCAGACTTCTGGTTGATGGTCACGACCTTGACCGATGCTACCGCCTCATGCAGCCTCTCCCGGATCTGCTCCCAGCTGACACCGGTACCCACGAATTCATTTTCCCATACAGCGTGCAGATCAGTGAGGGCAGGGTGGCCTTCCCAAGAGCTTCCGGCCAAGTACTGTTGAATTTCTTGTTGGAGCTCGTAGAGAAAACTGCGGAGTTTTTCCGACACGCGAGCTTGCACGTCCGTAAACCTGCTGACGTTGACCAGCATCGAACGGTGACGTAGCTCTTCTCCCCTGATATCGCGGATTGCACAGCTCAGCAGAAAAACGCGAACCGCCTCCCCGAGGCTTTCGGGAAGCTCACTAACCGGATGATCTTTTTTGTGAACGTACGGGAAACTGGTCTCTGCGTCGTCGATGCTACGCAACTGTTCATGGTATTTCCCGTCTTTAAGGAAGACACTTGCCGCACCGATATAGTGAGACGGGGTATTCAGGCTATAGATGAAGTTTGACGGAAACAGATCAGTTTCGTTGTCCGGATTAATGAACACGTTCGCAAAGGGCGTCGCTGTATAGGCAACGTAACTCGAGCATGAGAACTTCCCGATAATGCCGCGGATGAGACGGTTAATCGTCGCCGGTTCCTGGCCGTCCTGCCGCACGTTAACTGACGCGTTGTCAGCCTCATCATCAACAACTAACAGCGGAAGGGCGTGAGTTTCTTGGCCTGTTAGCTTCAGCTGGGCTTCCAGCCAAGCCGACAGGTTTTCCAGAGGAGCTTTATTCTTCTTCATTACGAACAGCAGCGGTTCTTTGATGTTATCTAACGGAATACCGCCCAAAATCCTGGCGTTATTGGTCAGGAAATCAAAATCGACAGAGGTAAGGACGTTCGCCGATCTGTTTCTATAGATTCCTGCACCAATTGCCCGAGTGCTGCGGCTGTCACCGAACACGTCACGGCTGTCGCGGCCGACGAAGCCGAGGTCGAGGCGCTCCTGCGTCTGACGACGCAGATCCTCAATCACACCGGTCAGCAGTACGATAACCCGATAGCCGGCGTCTGCAGCTTTTGCGATCAGTCCGCTGTAACTAGCTGTTTTGCCGGACTGAACATCGCCCATGACGAGCCCGCGTATCGCCCATGACCCGTCCCAGTCGGGATTTCCGCACTCAGTAAGGATATTGTCAGTGTCCTCATCGAGGACACGTAAAACGGTCGGGCTCCAGCCCTGCTTCGTCAAAAGACGGGTGTAACTCTCCCAATAATTCCAAGTGATGGTTCCTTTTGCATCCAGTACCCATGGCGCAAAGCTGCTCTCGCGAACGACCTGGCCTACTGCCATGCGGATGCCGATAGTGGACTCCAGCTTCTTGCGTACACGCTCCAGATCCTCCGCACCAAGAGCAGCGTCCAGCATTGACAGCTTACCAAGTACCTCCTTAAGCAGGGAGTCGGTCAGCGGGCGTCCATTAATGATGCTCATGGCCATGCCGACGTGGTCCATCGAGAAGCCGTTCATGGGCCAAGTTCCTTTCGAATGTGTTGGTGGTACTGCGGAAATTGTGCGACAGGATCAAGCGACAAGACTGTCTCAAGCGACAACCCGGTCACTTCCATGATCCTCGCGGCCAGAGCAGCCACCTCTCCATAACGATCGAAGGGTTCTGCGGAACGGCGGTCGGCACACATGTCGGAATAGATTGACTCGAATGGCAGCGCAGTGGCAACCAGTTCGAGGATATGCTGAAGAGCCTTCTGGGCCTGCGCATCAAGGTTATCTGACAGCTGGCGGATAACGGGATAGTCCAGATTGATCTGGTACCGGAAGTTGCCATGGCAGGGCTCGATCCGTTCCCAGAGCGGCACATAGCCTGCCCGCAGTTTCTGTCTGCGTCCGGGGTAAATGATCGTAGTGCGGCTGGTATTAGCGAAATGCGGAATCAGGTCGCGCAGACGATTGCGGATGATGTCAGGCGGATAGGCCGCCGATTTCTTGATATCAAGTGACCACAGATGGTCGAGCGAGTTAGGGATGTCCACCTGCACCCGCGTCAGTTTAAAGAACTCCTCCTTGGGTACGAGACGGAACCAAGTGCCCCAGATGACGAGTCTGCGGTTGCGGTACACATAGAATCCTTGGTTGGTACGTAGCCCTTCGCGGCCACCTGCAGCCTCCGTCTGATCAATCGTCAGATGACTCATGTGCGGGAGCACGTAAGGCTGCACGGTGATTAACGCCCCGTCGACCCGGATATTCTGACCTTCGAGGGGCTGAGTAAAGCTGTTGTCTTTCAAAAAAGGATCAAGCTGCTTTAATTTAAGTCCGTTGACCGTGACGGCCACGGCAGGAAGGCTGCCTTCACGCCGAGTATAGCGGTGAAACACGAATGAAAGGTGCCCGTGGAGATTTGCCATTCTGGCTGTCATCTCATCAGAAGGGCGGGATGATCCGGACATCAGACGGTCCAGCGACTGCCATACGACGAGCGTTCCGCTGTCCAGGACCATCAGTTCATCGTAAAGCGGCAGTTTTTTGCGTTCCCCTGCCGAGGGAACGACGACGACCCAACGGTTTTCCGTCTGGACAACGTCCAGGTCCCAACAGCGTGCGTGTATCTGGTCGCCTTGCTTGCTGAGCACAGTCAGGCGGCGGCACTGTGACAGCGAGGCAGTCTTAAGACCAAGACCAAATCGGCCAAGGTCTTGCGATGAGCGAGTATCTGTGGGATTGCGGCTTCCATGACGCATCGCATTTGTCAGCTCTGCGGCATCCATGCCATGGCCATTGTCCAGGATTGCCACGAACTGCTCGTCGGTAGCATCGTATTCAATGCGTACGTCCGACGCGCCGGCCGAGATGCTGTTGTCAATCAGGTCCGCAAGCGCGGTCTCGGGCGTATATCCGATGGCCCGCATGGACTCAATGAGGCTTACCGGATCCGGAAGCACTTCCAGCGTTTCGATCAAAACCTGTCCCTGTAGCACAAAAGTCGATGAAATCGGGCGGCGCAGCTGAGCACCCGGGAGTCTTAGTAGGACAATTGTGTGCCTAGATCGCGCACAGCCATGTCAAGGCGGCATGGTACTGCTTAGCCCGTCACTAGAGTTTACTGCCAAAATGAGCTGCAACTGTCATTTCCATAAAAGAATATTATGTTCTCGATTCCATAACTAAGCAATGCTCATGTTTGCTGAAAAACCACATTGTTTCTGCTGTCCCGAGCGTTCGTCACACGGCTATATGCCAGCGCTTTGACACATGCGGCTTATAAAGTGGAACCCGTCGGATGTCCGATCGCGGTTCGGTACCTTAAAATAATACGTTGCATCAGTGCAATAGTGACATTTTGGTTATAGCCAGTGTTTCTGCAGCGGTCTTTTCCAACGATGTAGGCCCCAAGCAACTATGTGGTTCCAACAGTTGCATACAGGCGAGCCGTCGTTGCGCTGCTTAAGGCGGCCTCGAATAAACCATTTTTGGCGGCGTGAGCTGGTGCGCAAGCCGCTTCGAGGAATTCTGCCTTGGTTTGACCGCGTTGCGGTTGCCGGCACACCGCGAACGCAGAGGAGCCGTAACGTGGCAAACAGGCCGCATTCTGCGGCTGTTGCGCCCTATCGGTCGATTAGAATGGTGCCAAGCCGCCGTCCTTTAAAAATACCAGCCGTTTCAAGTTGTAGCTTGCCGCCTTGAGATGCAAGGCGAAGGTGACGCGGACGATGCCCATACAACGCACCAGTTTGCCGCCCATTTGCGCCGACGCGCCGAACACGTGTTCGACGCGGGCGCGCGGTGTGGCGATGCGGCGGTTGCGTTTCTTTTGCGCTTCGGAGATACCCTTAGTGGCGCTACCCTTGCGCTGGATATGGACGCGCCAGCCGGCTTGTTTTCAACTTCGCTTCCCGCTCGGCGGCAGGGTAGCCGCGATCAGCGTAGACATCGCCACTGGTGTTGCTGTGATCGAGCAGCGACTCAAATATCGTGGTGTCGGCCACGGCGGCGTGCGTGACGGCCACTTTACGCAGCAGTTTGTAACGCTTGTCCACGCTGGCGTGCAGCTTGTAGCCAAAGTAGTTCTTGCCGTGTTTCTTTGTCCAGCGCGCATCGACATCTTTCTGCGCGCGCTTGTACGGTTTCAAGTAAGCGGCATCGTGCCTTCCTTGACAGTGTCAGTTTCCTCGCATTTGTTACGTTGGACCGGCGCCTGCACCAGCGAGGTATCGACGATCTGGCCGCAGCGTGCCATATAGCCGTGTTGCTGTAGCTGCTGCTGGACTTGCTCGAACACGAGCGTGCCCGCGCCAGCTTGCGCCAAGCGGTCACGAAACAGCCATATCGTCTTGGCGTCGGGGATGCTGCTGCTCTCGGTCAGATCCAGAAATTGCAAGAAGCTGCAGCGGTCGAGCAACTGATACTCCAGCGCGTCGTCGGCTAAGTTGTAGAGCTGTTGCAGCACGAGGATCTTGACCATCAATACGGTCGGATACGGCGGACGGCCGCCCTTGGCACGCGATGGCCTCGGTGCAGCGGCGTCGATGCTGGCGGCCAGCGCGTCGAAGTCCACATGCTTGGTTAAACCAACCATCGGATCGCGGATCTTGGTACGCCGATCTTCGCGTTCATGTTCTGCAAACAGGCTGATCCGGGGCTTCATCGTTGTGGAACTCGTTGGGTATAGGCTGATGACAGAACTTTGCCGAACCGACGAACGGCAGGCTAGGTTTCTAGAGGTGGGCCTTAAAGCCGCAGGAGCAGCTTGGAAGCGGAAAGCGTCCATATGCTCGGTGGCTTCGGCCAGATCTACTGGAACTGGCAATGCGTTGACAGAGCACACCCTGCAGTGCAACCGATGAGTTGAACATCAGCGTGGCCTTTTGGACCGGGCTTTAGTACCAAGCAAAACTGCACGCAGCCTATTGACGAGTGCCCATTGCTGGTCAGCGCAACTTATTGAACTTAAACGATTTTTCGCCTCTTAACATGCCATTAATCAACACAAGCGCGCTAAGCCCCCTCGGAAGCCTGGAACGCAACGCCCCGCAAATCCTGGATTTGCGGGGCGTTTTCTTTGGTGCTACGCGCTAAAGGCAAACCTCCACCACCTCGCACACCCAATTCGCCAAGCCATCGCGCAGCAGGTGGAACCGGAACACCGGATGCGGGCCGGGGAGGGTGGCCTGGGCGACGGGCTCGGCCAATGCCAGGCCCTTTTCGCTGTTGGTGAACAGCACGAAACCGTCACCCGTGCGGGGCGAGGCCATGACGAAGGCGCGGTAGCCGAGGTTGTTGCCCCAATGCCATAGGTAGATGTCGTCGCTCCCGGCGCTACCTTGTTCCAGGCCCCAGCCCAGTCCCCAGCGCAAGTTCAGCTTGGTACTGGCGGTGACCGGGGCGGCGGTGATCTGGCGAAGGGCGGCGTGGTCTTGCAGCAAGGCGGCGAGGAAGCGGCCATAGTCGCCGGCGCTGGTGTAGAGCGAATAGGCGGCGACCGGTTCCCGAAATGGCGAGGAGGTCATGACATTGCCGTACACGTCCGATCCGGCCGCGATGTGCTTTTCCAGCCGGGGCTCGCGCGTCCACGCGCTGTGCGTCATGCCTAGCGGGCCGAAGACTTCGTCTTGCATGTACGTGCCGAGGTCCTTCTGCGTGACGGTTTCCACGGCGCGTTGCAACAGCACGTAGCCTTCGCCCGAGTACTGCCATCTGGCGCCGGGAATGCCGTCGAAGGCGAGGGGGCCGCCGGACCAGCCGGGCAGCGCGGCCGTATGGTTCAGCGCCATGCGCACGGTGACCGCCGCCAACTTGGGATCGGTCACCAGGTCGACGGGCGAGTCGGCCAGGTGGATGTAATGCCGGTGCCGGTAGCCGTGCGGCAGGTAGCGGAGGATCGGGGCATCCAGGTCCATTTTCCCTTGCTGCACAAGCTTCAGGACGGCATAGGCGAACACGGGTTTGCTCAGCGAGGCCGCTTCGAAGACGGTGTCCTCTGCCGGCCCCGTCTGGACGGTGCAGCCGTTCGCGGTTTCGACGGCCTGCAAGGCGCGCTGGCGGACGACGGCGACGGCCACATCGCAGATGCCGTACCGGTCCGCCAGTTGCTGCAGGTGCCCGGGCCATGCCGCCTCGCCCGGCGCGACCGAAGTACAGCCTGCACCGAAGCCGGCGATGGCCAGCCACAGGCCGGTCCGGATTGCCGGTGGCAAGCACGTGGAAAACATGGGCCGGCTCCCTTACTTCAGGTTGACCGCCACCAGCGCATCCGGGCTCTGGATATACAGGATGCCGTTCTGGCTGATCGCCAGGTAGCCGGCCGCCGGATAACTCCACACGACCTTGTGGCTCTTCAGGTCGATCGCATACGTGTTCAGGTTGGTGCTCGTGATGAGCAGGTTTTTCGTCACGACGGGCGACGCATGAAACGAGGTCTCGCCGCTCAATGGTGGAATCCACGACCACAGCAGCTTGCCGTCCGCCTCGGCGCGCGCTTCCAGGCGGTAGGGATTCTTGTTCGGCGCATACAGTACGCCATCGGCATAGGCCGGCGTTACCCGGTAGACGCCGGGCACGCGCCAGTCGACGAATCCCTTGGCCGTATCGAAACGGGTGAGGGCATTGCCGATGCCGCCGTCATTGAGGTAGCCGTTCGCATACGCGGCCGCATACACGCCGCCGTTGGCGCCGAGCACGGCGGCACCGCCCACTTCGTATACGTAGTTGGTGAAGTTGCTGTCCTTGATGGTGGCGAGCACCGTGCCGGTCTTGGGCTCGAACAAGGTGAGGGCGTCGCCCGTATAGGCATAGATGGCGCGCGCGTCGGCCGAGGGCGACCAGCCCGACGTCTGCGACAGCGCGCCCGTGAACAGGGTTTCGCCCGTTACCGCGAACGCATACAGGCCGCCGTAGGTGCCGGCGTTCGCATAGACGGCGCCGTTCTGCACGATCGGCGGCAGGTATTTCTCCCACTGCGAGAGCATGGATGATTTCATGCGCATGCTGCCGTCGGCGGCATCGAATCCGAGCAGATAGGTCGCATCCTGCTGGCCTGCGGCCATATAGACGACGCCACCGTCCACGGCAGGCGGATTGACCGACGCGTATTTCATGCCGCTCGTGTCGTGGCTCCAGATTTCCTTGCCGTCGCTTTCCTGATAGGCCGTGAGCTTTTTGTTACCGCTGGCGAAGAAGCGGCCGTTCGACGTGACCAGCGGCGAGATGGTGGCGCCGTAGCTGGCCGCGCTGTCATTGATGGCGCCGCGTTTCCAGCGCAGCAGCATCTGGTCGGGCTTGACGTCGACGGGCACGTATCCGGTGTGCGCATTGTTTCCCTGGAAAGTGGCCCAATCGGGCACGCCGTTCCAGGCCGACAGGGCCGTGAGCCGGTCGCCGGGCCAGGCGCTGTCGCGCGTGTGCACGGTCACGTCGAAGGGCACGCTGATCGATGGCACGGCCTGGGGCACGCTGCAGGCCTGGTCGCTGCACAGCTTGATGGTCAGGTTGCCCGTGTAACGACCGCCCGGCGTCGACGCCAGGGTGTCGACGGCGAAGGTATAGCTGCCGCCACCATTGGACGTAACCGTGACGGGCGCCTGCACCAGGCCGGCACCGTCGCCTACGCTGGCATACAGCGTACCGGCGGGCGTGAAGTTCACCGCCTGCGCGGTCACTTCGATATGGACGCTGGTATCCTTGGCGACCATGCGCGCGACAGGGCCGGATTGCACGGTCATTGCCGGCGTTGGCGGAACCGTAGGCGTGGACGACGTGCCGCCGCTTCCGCCGCCGCATCCGGCCATGACGGCACCTGTCAACACCATACCCGCAAGTTTACTCCGGCCCATCCACCACTCCATTTTTTTAAAAAGATGGATTGTACTGAAAGGGCGATGCCGGCAACAGGAAATAAATAATCAACATACTGTGGACGTGTTTTAAAACATGGCTCCACCTGGTTTTGAGGAGCGCGGAAGATTGCCTAGCGACTGAATACGGCGCATACTCGGAATTGCAAAAAGGTCATTCCATCGCTTCGGGCCATCGTGGCCTCGCTCTGTAAAACATCAGGGAACCAGCATGCCAAACGAATTCACTGCCGCCACGTCCGTTTCGCTTCCCGCGCAATCGGGCGTTGCCCATGTCTACCCTTCGGTGCATCTGGCCGATGCCTTCGAGATTCACTTGCCGGCGGGTGCAACGCGTGACCCCGACACCCTGGCCCGTTTCATATTCGCCGAGCAACCGGCCTGGGTCGGCTTCCTGTTGGGCGTGCGCGACGCCATTGTCGCCCGCCTGGGGCTGAAAACGGCCAGGCAGCTGGCCACCCTGGCCGCGACGGCGAAGGCCGAACGGGTCGGCATCTTCCGGATCTACAGCAGCACCCCCACCGAGATCGTGCTGGGAGAGGACGACAAGCACCTTGATTTCCGGCTATCGGTGCTGTGCACCGGCGGCCCCGCACCAGAAGGCAAGCACCGGCTGACCCTGTCGACCGTCGTGCATTGCCATAACCTGACGGGCCGTATTTATATCCTGATTATCGCGCCGTTTCACCGCATGGTCGTCAAGGCCAGCCTGCGCCGCGCCGCGCACGTCGGCTGGCCGCTCGCAAATGCCGCGCGCAGCGACAATTAACCGCCATGGCTGCTTTATTCTCCACTACCAGGGAAACCATGTCCCGTGCCGCATTCAGTGCCAAGGTATTCGCCGCGTATTTATTCGTTGTCGGCACCGTGCTGGTGATCGTGCCAAACCTGCTGCTGGCGCTGTTCGGCCTGGCGCCCACTTCCGAGGTATGGATTCGTCTTATCGGCGTGCTTGCTTTTAATATCGGGATTTATGCATGGGTCGCCGCCACGCACGAAGACCGGAACTTTCTCGTGGCCTCGGTCTATACCCGTGTCGTGTTCTTCGCGGCGGTGACGGCCTTTGCCGCGCTCGGCCTTGCCAGCCCCGTGCTGATCCTGTTCGGCGTGACCGATCTTCTCGGCGGCATCTGGACGCATTTCGCCCTGAGGGCCGACGCCCGGGGCAGCCAGCCGCTGTTGGCGCGGCAATATTGATCGAAGACCACGTTGGCAGCTTGTTCGATATCAAAGTAGTAGCGAGGGGCGTCGCCGTATCATCGTAAGACCTGATCCCGCACCAAGCGCGACGGTCGACAAGGGGATGCGATGGCCGACAATCTTCTGGAGTTGCCCTCTGCCTTGCCGAAGGAAGCGCTGGGCAGCCTGGTTGTCGGCATCAAGGGCTTCCTCGTGTGGCTGGGTGGCTCGCTGGCCAGCATCACCGCCATCTTCTACGCCACGGGCTACCTGATCACCCGCGCCCACTTGAGCATGCTGGGCCTGCATGGCGTGCTCGACTTCGACAACCGCGCCATCGTCCATGAAGGCGGCAAGTTCTTTCTCGTCGTGGCGTACTCCACGGTCAGCGACGTGGCCTTGCCCCTGCTCGCGGTGCTGGGGCCGGTTGCCATTGCCGCGCTGGGCGTGCGGCGCGTGCTGGCTAGATGGCTGCCGCGGTGGCGCGAGCTCGTGCTCGGCCGCTTCGGCGGTGCCGCCGCGCGCGGCTGGCTGCGCGGCATGGCGGGCGTGACCCTGTTCCTTGCCTTTCTATGGCATTCGGAAACCTTCCTGCCCAAGTTCCAGTACCCCCTATGCATCGGTAACCTGCTATATGCCCAGTCCGGCAGCACGCCATGCCCCGGCGCGGCCTTGCAGCGTGGCGCCCGCCCCTTGAAGCACGCCCTGCTGGGGCGCGACGTGCGCCTGCTGAACGACGCCTTCCAGGACCTGGTGCTGGGCTTCGCGCTCGCGGCCGTGCTGGCCTACCTGACCTGGCGCACGACGTTGCCGTGGCGCGGGCGTGGCCTGTTTGCGGCGCCATCCTTGATCGCCGCCGCGCTCTACCTGATCCTGCTGCCGATGGACTACGGCGTGCTGCAGCGCTCCATCAGCTATCCTCGCATCGCCCTGACGCCGGAAGACGGCGCCAGCTTCCCGATGGCAGGCCCCTTGTTCCTGCTGAACCAGACCGAGCGCGACTTTATTGTCTGGGATGCATCGGTGCGCAAGCTGTTCTGGCTACCCGCCGGCACCGTCAAGCGGGCAGAGCTGGACGGCACTTACGACCTGTTCGACGCCACGCGCTACCCCGCGGCCAGGCAAGGAGAATCCAGATGAAGCTTATCGATTTGGCACGCCGCTGCTTGCTGCCCTTGCCGCTGCTGCTGGCTGCCTGCGCGACGGCGCCCACATTCGTCGAACCCGAACTGCCGCCAGTCCTTCCCGATACGATCGGCCGCCTGCGCGTCCATGGGCCGAACGCCTACCTGGACAAGCAGCTGGTGGGGCCCGGCACCTATGTCCGGGACGGCCAGACCGTCTCCACCGGTCCCGGCACCAGCGTCATCCTCGTCCTGAACGACGGCGGCGAGATCCAGCTCGACGAGAACACCGACCCGCTGTTCCGGCAAGGCACCTGCCTGCTGATGAAGATTTTCCGGGGCAAGGCGGCCCTGCGGAACAAGAAGTGCCAGGAATTCGAAAGCGTCGACATGGCGGGGCTGGCGCACAGCCATGTCCATATCGATGCGCTTGACGGCGTGTCCTACGTGACGGTTATCGATGGCATGGTGACAATGCGCAGCCCCAGCCCCGCCACGCTTGGCCCGAACACCGAGTACGTCGCCACGGCGGCCGGCGTCGTGCAAATAGTGCAACTGACCCCGGCGCAGGCCAGTGCCCGCCAGGCGTGGACGCGAAAATATTTCCCGTCACCACAAACAGGCGGGCTAAGCCCAGCGCAGGCAGCGGGCGTCGGGGCCGCCATCTGCATCCTCTGGAATATTTTCGACGGCCGCAAGCGCGGCGACCGGCCCGGGCCGAAACAGCAAGGCGAGCAAGTGCCCCGTGACGACCGGCGCGAACCAGCGCGGCAACCGGAGACCCAGCAAACACCCGCATCCGACGGTTCCCCCTTGCGCTGAACCAGGCAGGCACCTCACATTCCTTGCAATCAAGACATTAATAACCGGCGCATGGTGATTTCAATTCGACAACTAGTTGATATGTAACTATCGGTTTTCCCTGTAATGCGGCCCGCAGGTGCGCGTACTTTTTCCGTCTACTTTCTGGCGACTGTACAGCAGAATTTGCCGCTTGCCGCAGTGCGCCATAGACCTCCGAAACCCGCCTGAAGCGCAGCCGTTCCCCTCTCGTCCCCATCTCTGTCACCCCCGTGCAAACCCGCGTGGAGACTGCGTTCGCGCGGCGCATGCCGGATCGTCATCGTTGCAAATCCGACGAGTTGCAAGGCAGCGACAAGCGGTCAAAAACAGTTCCTGTGGGCAAAAATTAAGCTATACTGGCATCCGTTAAAAGTTGCCCGCAGGAATAATTCTGTTGATAACTTGAAAAGAAATGCAGCGTACCGAAACAGTCGGCAGGCCTTAAGTGAACGCAAGAAAGTGTCGCCTTACGGCAAGGTACGGATGAATTTGGTAACGATAGGCAACATTTTTCGGTCTTGGCCAGCTGCGAGCCCCCATCAGGAAGGTTTACTCAAGTAAATCTTTTTGTTGCCGATAAGAATGAAACACAGGCTGCCCGGTCGCCGGACGGCAACAAATGCAAGCGTCAGGCGATTTCGCCACAAGTAATGAGTGAGGGGGCCACCGGCCCGCTTCGTAAAAAGTTGGTAGTGCCCCTTAGGAGAGAGTAATGAGTTTAGCCGGTATGACAACCTCGCAGATAGCTAGCCTGTCGACTGCACAGATCGCAGCGTTGGCTACTTCTGATATCGCGGGCCTGAGTTCCAATCAGTTCCAGGCCCTGACGACCAACCAGATCGGTGCTTTCAAGACCTCGCAGGTGCCGGCCTTCACGACCGCACAGCTGGGCTCGTACATCACGACGGACCAGATCGTTGCGCTGTCGAGCAGCCAGGCGGGCGCGCTCAGCACCCGCCAGGTAGCGAGCCTGTCCACCACGGCCATCGCCGCGCTGGAAACGGCTGACTTCGCTGCTCTGCGCACCAATACGGTCGCCGCGCTGCGCACCGACCAGGTTGCCGCGCTGACGACGGCCGCCATCAGCGCCATGAGCACCGGGCAGGTTGCTGCGCTCTCCACCGCCAATATCAATGCCGCGCTGAGCACCAACCAGATCGTCGCGCTCGGTTCGGCCCAGCTCACGGCGTTCAATTCCGCCCAGTTCGCCGCCCTGACGACCACCAACATGGCCGCCATCGAGACCGCCGACATCGGCGGCCTGCGCACGAACGTCATCGGTTCGCTGAAATCGAACCAGCTGGGCGCGCTGACCACGGCGCAAATCGGTGCATTGGCGACCCATCAGGTCGCCGCTTTGTCGTCCGCCGCCCTGCAAGGCGTCACGACGAACCAGATCGTTGCCCTGTCGAGCAGCCAGGCTGCCGTGCTGAGTTCGGCGCAAGTGAGCGGCCTGTCGACCGAGGCGCTCGCCGCCATCGAAACGGCCGACCTGGCCGCTTTCCGCACCAATACCATTGCCGGCCTGAAGAGCACGCAAGTGGCCGCCCTGACGACCGCGCAAGCCGTCGCGCTGACGACGGCCCAGGCCAATGTGCTGAATTCCGCGCAAGTGTCGAGCCTGTCCACCGCCGCGGTTGCCGCGCTGGAAACGGCTGACCTGGTCGCCCTGAAGACCAATGCCGTCGCCGGCCTGACGACGAACCAGGTCGGTGCCCTGACCACGAATCAGGTGGGCAGCCTGAGCACCGGCCAGGTCGCGTCGCTGACGACGAACCAGCTGGCCAACGGCCTGACGACGGCCCAGGTCGTTGCGCTGAGCTCGGCTCAGCTGACCGCGTTTACGACCGGCCAGTTCGCTGCCCTGTCGACCAACAATATTGCCGTCATCGAGACGGCCGACATCGGCGGCCTGAAGACCAACGTCATCGCCGCCCTGAAGTCGAACCAGATCACGGCCTTCACCACCGACCAGGTCGGCGCGCTGTCGACCGCCCAGGTGGCTGCCCTGTCCACCGCTTCCGTGCAAGGCCTGACGACGAACCAGATCGTCGCCCTGTCGAGCAACCAGGCCGGTGTCCTGAGCTCCGCGCAAGTGGGTGGCCTGTCCACCGAATCGCTGGCCGCCATGGAAACGGCCGATTTCGGCGCACTGCGCACCAACACGATCGCCGGCCTGAAGACGGCCCAGGTCGCTGCGCTGACGACGAACCAGGCTGTCGCCCTGTCGACCGCCCAGACTGCTGCCCTGAGCTCGGCCCAGGTGGGCAACCTGTCCACCGCCGCCCTGGCCGCGCTGGAAACGGCCGATGTCGCCGCCCTGAAAACGGCTGCGATTGCCGGCCTGACCACGTCGCAAACGGGCGTGCTGACCACCAACCAG